>Ga0209933_1000019_pt1 | contig 677282 bp, 635 predicted proteins | sample ThiBiot_300_biof_FD_183944 | JGI IMG/M metagenome (GOLD analysis project Ga0209933, IMG submission 183944) | Wastewater bioreactor microbial communities from Cape Town, South Africa - Thiocy_cont_300_biof (SPAdes) | ecosystem: Engineered > Bioremediation > Thiocyanate > Unclassified | place...
GGCTTCGCGAGGTCCCTCCAAAAATTGAAGCGGCGGATGACGCCACGATGAGGGAGGCCTGGTCGCAATTGTCGGCATGGTGATCAATCTAGATCGGTTGTGTGATCACGTTCGATCGGTGTACGCACCAGTTCGCGCCCAGCGTCCAGTTCGATTCGTGGCCGCCGAGGACGGGGTTGTCGTCGAGGTCCAGCTCGCTGTAGCGCAGCGCGAGTTCAAGTGCGCCGTACGGACCCTTGGGCTTGATGTTGTCGACGTTGCCGCCGGAGTAGGGGCGCGATTCGCCGGTGACGACCCAGCTCGCGAATGCGTAGTAGCCGCTGGCGGCATAGCTGGGGCGTCCGCCGTCCAGCTTCACCGTGGCGTGCAGGTATTCGCCTTGCAGAGACCAGGGGCCGTTGATCCACAAGCCCTCGAAGCCGACGCGGTCGATGTGGTCGACCGGAAGCAGGTTGCCGGAATCCACCAGTCGGGTGGCGAAGGCGGCTTCGGGGCGGGCGCGCAGTCGCACGGTGGGCGGCGTGTAGCGGTTGCGTCCGTCGGTGCCGCCGTCGGGTGATTCCTCGGATGCGGAAACGCCGAGATGGATCACGTCGCCGGGCTGCTTGTGCGGCACCCATGCGAAGCGGGCGGCGACCATGCGGCCGTCGTTGTCGCCGTTGAGGTCGCCGCCGCTGTAGTAGCCCGCGTTGACGAGGTAGTGCGGGCGCTCCAGCGCCCAGTCCACGCCGATGCGCCGGTTCGCGTAGATCGCCTGCGTGGGCAGCGCGGTCTCGAGAAAGGTGGTGGCGCCGGTGCTGGTGTTGCCTTCGAAGCCCAGCGGCGTCTTGCTGAAACCTGCCCTCAACGCGCCGAGGTCGGTGCCCAGGAACGCCTTGCTCTGCACGCGCACGTAGGTGTCCACCCAGGTCCTGGCCTGGTAGTCGAAACCCAGCACGGCGTCGTAGACGCCCTTCTTCTTGAGGTAGAGGCCGACTTCCTTCCGGCGGTTGGTGTGTGCGTCCGCCAGGCGGCCGCCGTCGTTCGGGAAGCGGTCGATGTCGTACTGGTATTTCAGCGCCAGGCCGAAGTCGGTGCCGTCGTCGAACACGTAATGGGTGGGCCAGTTGGCGGCAAAGCTGTACGGGCCGTTCTGGCCCGCGCTGGCCACGCTCGGGATCACCACCATCAAGGCGGCCATCAGCGTCGTCTTTTTCATGGGTGCTTCCCCTCGTTCCGGTGCCTGCTTTTGCGGATGAACTGGACGGCACAGGCGCAGACCGCCCCGACGCGGCTGGCGCATGGGCCAGCCACGGATGAAGAAGAATGGGCTTCCGGCTAGCGCCGGGTGGGCGATGCCCAGCTACATCGCTCGTCGATCATGGGGCGGCTGCCGTCGCCGTCGCCACATGGGAAGGCGACCAGCCGGGCGGGCGCGGCGCGCAGCGCGGCACCGGCATGCAAGCCCAGGCGACCAAGGTCCTCGCTCGCGACATCGGCCTCCAGCGCCAGGTCGATGCCGGCGACGTACAGATCCAGGTGCGCCACGCTGCCGGCCAGGTATACGTGGCGCACGCGTGCCTCCCATGCGGGCTCCCCGTCAGGCACCGACAGCGCGAGATGCTCGGGGCGCACGTAGGCGACGGCCTCGCGGTGGCGGCCATTCCACGGGTCCTCCGTCAGCGACCACGCGCCGGCGCGCCATGCCTGCGCGTGGCGCGTGAGCGGGATGCGGTTGGTGCGGCCGATGAATTCGCATACGAACGGCGTGGCCGGGTCCTGGTAGATCGCCTGCGGCGTGCCCACCTGCTCGATGCGGCCGCGGTTCATCACGGCGATGCGGTCGGCGAGTTCCAGCGCCTCTTCCTGGTCGTGGGTCACGAACACGGTGGTGAGCTGCAGCTCCTCGTGCAGCTCGCGCAGCCAGCGGCGCAGCGTGACGCGCACCTGCGCATCCAGCGCGCCGAACGGTTCGTCCAGCAGCAGCAGTTCCGGTTCCACCGCCAGCGCGCGCGCCAGCGCCACGCGCTGGCGCTGGCCGCCGGAGAGCTGGCTGGGATAGCGGTCGCCCAGCTCCTCCAGTTGCACGCGCTTCAGCAGGCGCTCCACCTGCTCGCGGATCTGCGCCCGCGCGGGGCGCCGGCGGCGTGGCCGCACGCGCAGGCCGAACGCCACGTTCTCGCGCACGGTGAGGTGGCGGAACAGCGCATAGTGCTGGAACACCAGCCCCACGTTGCGTTCGCGCGCGGAGGCGGCGAGGAAGTCGCGCCCGGCCTGGGTGACGCTGCCCCGGTCCGGATAGTCCAGCCCGGCCAGGATGCGCAGCAGCGTGGTCTTGCCCGACCCCGAGGGGCCCAGCAACGCGAGGAATTCGCCGGGCGCCATCTCCAGGCTGACGTCGTCCAGCGCGGCGAAGTTCGTGAAGCGTCGGCTGAGCCGGTCCAGTGTCAGCGTCATGGTGGTCTCAGTGTCCGCCCGGTGCGTGCGCGGCGATCTCGTCGCCGTAGCGCCATTCGAGGAAAGTCTTCACCGCCAGGGTGAGCAGGGCCAGCAGGGCCAGCAGCGAGGCGATGGCGAAGGCGCCGACGTAGTCGTATTCGTTGTAGCGCATCTCCACTTCCAGCGGCATGGTGGTGGTGAGCCCGCGGATGTGCCCGGACACCACCGACACTGCGCCGAACTCGCCCATCGCGCGGGCATTGCACAGCAGCACGCCGTACAGCAGCGCCCAGCGGATGTTCGGCAGCGTCACGCGGAAGAACATCTGCCAGGCGTTCGCGCCCAGCACGCGGGCGGCTTCTTCTTCCTCGCTGCCCTGCGCCTGCATCAGCGGGATCAGCTCGCGCGCCACGAACGGCAGCGTGATGAACACGGTCGCCAGCACCAGCCCCGGCACCGCGAAGATGATGCGCACGCCGTGCGCGTCCAGCCACGGTCCGAACCAGCCCTGGGCGCCGAACAGCAGCACGTAGACCAGGCCGGAGATCACCGGCGACACCGAGAACGGCAGGTCGATCAGCGCGCCCAGTGCGGCCTTGCCGCGGAATTCGAACCGCGTCATCGCCCAGGCGGCCGCGACGCCGAAGGCCAGGTTCAGCGGCACCGCGATGGCCGCCACCAGCAGCGTGAGCCGGATTGCGGACAACGCCTCGGGCTGCTGCAGGCTGGCCAGGTACGCCTGCATGCCCTGGCGGAACGCTTCGGCGAACACCGATGCCAGCGGCAGCAGCAGGAAGACGATGAGGAACAGGCTGGCGAACGCGATGATCGCGGCGTGGCCCAGCCATCGCCCCGTGGAGCCGCCGCGCGCGCTGCCGCCGCTCACGCGCCACGCTCCGCCCAGCGCCCGCTCCAATGCTGCAGCAGCGCGATCAGCACCAGCAGCACGAACGAGAACGCGAGCATCACCACGCCCAGCGCCGCCGCGCCGGCGTAGTCGAATTCCTCCAGCTTCTGCACGATCAGCAGCGGCGCGATCTCCGAGCGCATCGGGATGTTGCCGGCGATGAAGATCACCGAGCCGTATTCGCCCACCGCGCGCGCCAGCGCCAGCGCGAAACCGGTGAGCAGGGTCGGCACCAGCACCGGCAGGATCACCCGGAAGAACGTCTGCGCGCGCGTCGCGCCCAGGCTCTCGGCCGCTTCCTCCACGTCGCGCGCCAGCGACTGCAGCACCGGCTGCAGCGTGCGCACCACGAACGGGAAGCCGACGAAGACCATCGCCAGCAGCACACCCGGCGGCGCGTACGCGACCTGGATGCCCATGGGCGCCAGCCAGCGACCCAGCCAGCCGTTCGGGGCGTAGATCGCGGTCAGCGCGATGCCGGCCACGGCGGTGGGCAGCGCGAACGGCAGGTCGATCAGCGCATCGAACAGGCGCCGCCCCGGAAAGCGGTAGCGCACCAGCGTCCAGGCCACCAGCAGCCCGAGGAAGACATTGAGCAGTGCGGCCAGCAGCGCTCCACCGAAGCTCAGCCGCAACGCCGCCAGCGTGCGCGGCGACGCGAGCAGCTGCAGCAGGCCGTGGAAGCCGATGCCGGTCGCCTTCCACGCCAGCGCCACCAGTGGCAGCAGGACGATCAGCCCCAGGTACGCGAGCGTGTAGCCCAGGCTGATGCCGAACCCGGGCAGGACCCGTCTTCGCATGCTCAATGACCGGGGCCGATCTGGTCGAACACGCCGCCGTCGGCGAAGAACTTCGCCTGCACCTGGCGCCAGCTGCCGAACACTTCCGCCAGCGTGAACGTGTGCACCTGCGGGAACTGCGCCGCGTACTTGGCGGCGGCCGCCGCCGAACGCGGCCGGTAGAAGTTGCGCGCCTCGATCTCCTGCGCCTGCGGCGTGTACAGGAACTTCAGGTAGGCCTCGGCGACCTGCCGCGTGCCGTGGGCATCGGCGTTCCTGTCCACCACGGCGACCGGCGGTTCCGCGAGGATGGTGACCGACGGCACCACGATCTCGAACTGGTCGCCGCCCGGCTCGTGCCTGGCCAGCAGGGCCTCGTTCTCCCACGCCAGCAGCACGTCGCCGATGCCGCGCTGGGCGAAGGTGTTGGTGGCGCCGCGTGCGCCTGTGTCGAGCACGGGAACGTGCTGGAACAGCGTCTTCACGAAGGCCTTCGCGCTGGCCTCGTTGCCGCCGGGCTGCTTCAACGCATAGCCCCATGCGGCGAGGAAGTTCCAGCGCGCGCCGCCGGAGGTCTTCGGGTTCGGCGTGACGACCTGGATGCCGGGCCGCACCAGATCCTTCCAGTCGTGGATGGCCTTGGGGTTGCCCTTGCGCACCAGGAACACGATGGTCGAGGTGTACGGCGAGGAATTATCGGGCAGGCGCTGCTGCCAGGCCTTGTCCAGCAGGCCGCGGTCGGCCACCGCGTCGATGTCGTAGGCCAGCGCGAGGGTGACCACGTCGGCAGGCAGGCCGTCGACGACGGCACGTGCCTGCTTGCCGGAGCCGCCGTGCGACATGCGGATGGTGACGGTGTCGCCGTGCTGCGCCTTCCATTCGTCGGCGAACGCGGGGTTCAATGCCTTGTACAGCTCGCGCGTGGGATCGTAGGACGCGTTGAGCAGGGTCACGTCCTTGCCCGTCGCGGTGGCGGACAGCAGCGTGCCGGCAATGGCGAACAGTGCGGTGCGAAGCTTCATCATCAGGCCCCCGTGTCGAGATGGACGATCAGGCTATGGGTGGGTCGAGCAGGCTGTGAAATCCCGGATCGGCATGTGGATATGCCGTGACGCCCATTGCATATGGACGTCCATTTGCCCCTCAGTTTGCGGCGGCTTCCTCGCTGCGCGTTTCCCCGTCTTCGGTCAGCGCCTGCGCGAGACGGCTGGCGGCGATGCGGATTTCCGGCATCGCGGTGCATTCCCACAGGTTGCCGCGCAGCAGCGAGCCGATGCCGTACAGCCCCGGCTGCGCCCGGTCGTGGGCGTCCAGCAACTGCCCGTCCGGCGTGGCCGCGAGGCCCAGCTGCAACGGATCGGGCGTCGCCAGTCCCGCGCCCAGGAGCTGCGCCAGCAGCGGATCGCGTGCATAGGCCACGGCGGTATCCAGCCCGGTGGCCTGGATCACGCGATCCACTTCGATGGTGCTGGTCAGCTGGGTGGTCCGGCAGCGCAGCGTGACCGCGATCGGCCCGCTGCCGTCCACGGCCAGCACGCGCGCGCCCTGCACCTGCAGGCGCCCGGACTCGATCAGCTCCTGCACGATCTCGTACGAGGCCGGCGCGGTGCGATGGCGCGAGGCTTCCCACACCCAGCGCAGGTGGCGCAGGAACTGCCGCCGCTGCGCCAGCGTGAACCCCTGCCACAGCGTGGCATTGATCGGCCGCATGCCGTCCACCACCGCGCGCCAGTCCGTGCCGGCCACGCCAGCGATCGCCTCGCGCACCAGCCGTGTCATCGGCGCCGCGCCGTCGCAGGCCAGCAGCGCGGCATTGAGGTCGTCCTGGTAGGGGTAGGGCGCGACGGGCGCGGCGGGATGGCGGAACGGCAGCAGGCCGTGCCGCGACACCGCGATCAACTCGGCCTTGGGCCAGCGCGCCGCGGTGGAGATCAGCGTGTCGACCGCGGTCAGGCCGGTGCCGATGACCAGCACGCGGCGTGGCGGCCTGGGCGGTTCCGGCGCATTCCACGGATCGAGGATGTAGGCGCCGCTGTCCAGCACCTGCATCGAGACGGTCTTCAGCGGGCGCGGCGCCAGCGCGCCTATCGCCAGCACCGCCGCATCGGTGGCCAGCGCGGCGCCGTTTTCCAGTTCCACGTGGTAGCCCGCTTGCGGCTGCCGGCGTACCGCGGCTGCCCTGGTGTCGTGGACCTGGAAGCGGCGCCCGCGCGCATGCGCCTCGGCGATGCGCGTGCGCAACTGCGCCTCGATGAATTCGCCGAACAGGCGGCGGGGCAGGAAGTCGCTGCCTTGCGCGTGGCCCAGGTGCCGGCTCGCGTGCTGCAGGAATTCGCCCTTCTGCTCGGCGAACAAGCCCATGCCCGCGGCGCGCACGTTCAGCAGATGGCGGTCGTCGGCGGTGGCGTAGGCCACCCCGCGCCCCGGCGCGGCGCCGCCGGTGATCCAGTGCACCGTGCCGCCATGGTCGGCCCTGCGCAGCAGTTCGCCGAATACCGCGGCCCCTGCAGCGCCGCCACCGATGATTGCGATGTCAGCCATGTGTGTTTCCTGTGCGTGGGGACAGCGGGCCGTGCGGCTCATCGATGGACGAGTCGCCGGCGTGGTCCCGTTCGTTGGATCAGCGGTTCGCGAGTTCCAGCCCGGTGCGGTGCGGGACGCTGTCCCAGCGGCCCTGGGCATCCTGGTCGAAGGCGCGGTAACGGCGCAGCGCGCCGCCGTAGACGTGCAGCGACAGCGCGGGGCGCTGCGCCGAGAGATTCCTGCAGCGATGCGCGTAGTCCGCGTCGGAGAACGTGGCGTGGTCGCCGATGCCCAGCGGGGTGACGCCACGCTGGGCCAGTCGCACGCTCGGCGTCACCTCGATCGCGTAGGACTCGACGCCCAGGATGCCGTCCAGCACCAGTTCCAGGCCCCACAGGCCATCGTGGTCGTGGATGGGCGTGGCGTGGCCGGGCGGCCAGGCGATCAGCAGCACGGAGTAGTCGTCGGCGTACAGCGGTTCGCGCAGCGAGATGCGGCGATAGCGCGCGGGAGTGCCGGCAGGAAAGACATCGGCGCCCGTGGGACAGCCTTCCCACCACGCAGCGTGCGCGAGCGAGCGCGTCAGTTGCGCCACGGCTGCATCGCGGCCGTCGCCCACGCCGCGGGCGATGGCCGCCAGTACGCGGTGGGTCCAGACGGCGGTGCTGTTCGGATGGGCGTCGCACATAAACGTCCCCTGAATTCGTGGGTGCGAGCCGACTGAATCATGCGGACGGTTAAGGAAGCGCTAGCCGGATATTGGCGATTGTGCGCGGCGATGTCGCACTGCAATGCGCGGGTTTTGCGATAAATCCGCAGCGGAACAAGGCAGTAGACGTGGTCGTGGTTTTGTCGCGGCGAACATGCCGGGGAACGGCCACTCACAGTGAGACGAAATTCGTCTGGTGCGGATGGCCGGATTTCGCCACATCGGCTGCGCGGTGCACGGATGCCGCACCGGCAGCGGGACCGGAACGTGCGGCCGCGACCTCCCTGTCGCGGCGTGTCGTCGCGTCTGGACCGGTTACCAGATCTTCACCTGCCGGTCGCCGTCGCGCACCATCTTGTCGCCCGCCTTGCACTGGAACGCCTGGGCGAACGCGGGCATGTTCGAGGGCGCGCCGATCGCGCGGAATTTCGCCGGCGCATGCGGGTCGGTGTTGAGCAGGGTGAGCTGCGCCTCGGGACGGATGCTGCCGCGCCACACGCGGGCCCAGTTGAGGAAGAAACGCTGGTCCTGGGTGTAACCGTCGATCTTGCCGTTCGCCTCGGCGGGGTTCTTCGCCAGCGCCATCTGCAGCGCATCGTAGGCGGCGTTGAGGCCGCCCAGGTCGCCGATGTTCTCGCCCATGGTGAGGTGGCCGTTGACGTGCTTGCCGGGCAGCGCCTCATAGCCGTCGAACTGCGCCGCCAGCTTGTCGGCGCGCGCATCGAACGCCTTGCGGTCGGCGTCGGTCCACCAGTTCGCGTTGTTGCCCCTGGCGTCGAACTTGCTGCCCTGGTCGTCGTAGCCGTGGCCCATCTCGTGGCCGATCACCGCGCCGATGCCGCCGTAGTTGAGCGCGTCGTCCGCCTTGGCGTCGAAGAACGGCGACTGCAGGATCGCGGCCGGGAACACGATCTCGTTCTTCTGCGGGCTGTAGTAGGCGTTCACGGTCTGCGGCGTCATGCCCCATTCGTCGCGGTCCACCGGCTTGCCGATCTTGTCCACCATGTAGTCGTAGTTGAACTTGCGCGCGGCACGCAGGTTCGCGAAGTAGGCGCCGGGCGCCAGCGTCAGGCCGCTCCAGTCGCGCCACTTGTCGGGGTAGCCGATCTTGGGCGTGAAGCTGGCCCACTTCTCCAGCGCCTTCTGCCTGGTGGCGTCGCTCATCCATTCCAGCTTCTCGATGCGCGCCTTGTAGGCGGCGCTGAGGTTCGCCACCAGCGCCTGCGCGCGCTGCTTGGACGCGGGCGAGAAGTGGTCGGCCACGTACAGCTCGCCCAGCGCCATGCCCATGCTGCCGTTGACGGTGCCGAGCACGCGCTTCCAGCGCGCCTGCATCTCCTGCTGTCCGTTCAGCGTCTTCTCGTTGAACGCGAAGTCTTCCTGCTGGAACGGCTTGGACAGGTAGGGCGCGGCGCCGTCGATGAGGTGGAAGCGCAGGTAGGCCTGCCACTCGGCCACCGGCGTCTGCGTCAGCATGCGGTCGAACTCGGCGAAGAACTTCGGCTGCGACAGCGAGAAGCCCTGGCCCACGTCGGCGCCCTGCGCCTTGAAGAACGCCGCCCAGTCGAAGTGCGGGGTGGCCTGGTCGGCCTCGGCGATGCTGACGTAGTGGTAGCGGTTCTCCGGCTTGCGCAGTTCGGTGGGCACCATGGACACGGCGGCGAGCCGGGTCTCGAACGCCAGCACGCCCTTGGCCTGCGCCTGCGCGGCGGCGGCCGGCGTGCCGGTCAGCTCGAACAGTTTCGCGATGTGCGCGACGTAGGCGTCGCGGATCTTCGCGAAGTCCGGCTTGCTGTAGTAGTCGGCGGTGGGCAGGCCCAGGCCGCCCTGGCCCACGTAGGCGATCTCGCGGCTGGAGTCCTTGAAGTCGCCGTTGCCGTAGAAGCGGAACGCCACGCTGCGGCCCTGGGCGTAGCTGTCGCGGATGTAGGCGGCGATGTCGGCGCCGTCCTTGAGGCCGGCGATGCGCGCCAGCTCGGGCTTGATCGGCGTGTAGCCCGCCTGGTCGATCGCCGCCTCGTCCATGCCGGAGGCGTACAGCCAGCCGATCTTCTGCTCGATCGAGCCGGGCTTGGCCTGGCCGGCGTGCTTCGCTGCCTGCTCCACGATGCCGCGCTGCACGTTGAGGCTGTCCTCGCGCAGCGCGTCGAACGAACCCCAGCGCGTGCGGTCGGCGGGGATGGGATGCGCGGCCACCCACTTCGCGTTGACGAAGCCGTTGAAGTCCTGGCAGGCGTCGATCTTCGTGTCCAGCTCGCCGATGTCGAACGAGCTGGACGGCGCGGCGACGGCGCCGGTGGCGAGCGAAAGGGCGACGGCCAGGGCCAGCGGCTTGATGTAACGGTGGCGCATGCGGGTGATCCTCGGAATGGTGCGGGCCGCGCCGGGGCGCGGTTTGCAGGAATTTGCGAACACTCAGGCTAGGCCAAATCCGCGGGTCGGCCACAGTGACTTAGGTCATGGATGCGCCCGCGCATGTCGGCCACCATGCGGTGGTCCCGCGCACGCTTTACCATGCCCGAATGTCCGCATCCGCTCCCCTCGCTTTCCGCCCGGCCACTCTGGCCGACGTCCCTGCCATCGTGGCCCTGGTCGAGTCCGCCTACCGGGGCGACTCGGGCCGGCGCGGCTGGACCACCGAGTCCGACCTGCTGGACGGCCAGCGCACCGACCCCGCCGGCGTCGCGGCGCTGCTTGACCAGGCCGACAGCCGGCTGCTGCTGGCCGAGCGCGAGGGTGCGCTGCTGGCCAGTTGCCATATCGAGCGGCAGGGCGATTCCGGCTATTTCGGCATGTTCGCGGTCGATCCCACCCGGCAGGGCGGCGGCCTCGGCAAGCGGGTGCTGGCCGAGGCCGAACGCATCGCGCGCGAGGAATGGCATTGCGGGACGATGCACATGACGGTGATCGTGCAGCGCGCGGAGCTGATCGCGTTCTACGAGCGTCGCGGCTACCGGCGCACCGGCGAGTTCCAGCCGTTCCCCTACGGCGACGAGCGTTTCGGCATCCCGCGCCGCGGGGACCTGCGCTTCGAGGTGCTGCGCAAGGCGTTCGCCGAGGTGGCGGCATGAGCCTGGCGGCCGAGGGCTGGGTGCGGGTGGGCACGCGCAGCGAGGTGCTGCCGGGCGAGTTCAAGGTGGTGTTCGACGGCGACACGCCGATCGCCGTGTACAACATCGACGGCGACCTCTACGCGATCGAGGATGTCTGCACCCACGACGGCGGCGACCTCGCCGGCGGCGAGGTGTTCGGCTTCGAGGTGGAGTGCCCGCGCCACGGCGCGCGCTTCGATCTGCGCAGCGGCGCGGTGACGCGCCCGCCTGCGGTGGAGCCGGTGGCGAGTTTCCCGGTGCGCGAGGACGACGGCGCGATCTGGACCCGCGACGACCGCTGAGCCGGTCTGCAGGATTTCCGATGGCGTGAAGCGACCGGGCGGGCAGGGCCGCAGTCTCAGAAGTGGTAGACGAAGGCCAGCGATTCGGTGAACTGGTTGCGCGAGCCGTACTGGCGCACCAGCGGGCTGGCGGCGGCGTCGCCCAGCAGGTAGCCGTACTCCAGCGAGGCGGCCAGCCCGGTGTGCTTGCCGGTGGGCAGGAACAGGTTGTACGCCAGCGCGGCGAGCTGACTGCCGCCGCCCGGTTGCCAGGCCGGCACGCCCAGCGCCGTGGCCGAGGCGGGCGCGACGCCGAAGAAGCGCCGCATCGCCGCGCCGTTCATCGATTGCCAGCGCAACTGCAGCGATTGCTCCAGCAGGCCCAGCTTGGGCGGGTCCCATTCCGCGTAGAACTCCAGGTAGGCGCCGGCGCCGTTGAGGTCGTGGCTGAGGCGCAGGCCGGCGTCGAGCTGCGGGTTGAACTCCCATTCCAGGTAGCCGCCGCCGGTGGCACGGGGCGCCAGCGTGGGCAGCTTGCCGGCCAGCGACGCGCCCAGGTCGTCGCGGTCGCGGCCCCACTGGAAATCGCCGTAGATGCCGCCGTGCAGGCGCGTGTCGCGGATCAGGTCCCATTGCAGGCCGTCCTCGGTGGACAGGCTGAAGCCGTACTGCGGCAGCTCGATGTCCACGAACGGGATGGGATCGTTGCGGTGCGTATGCGCCCCGGCCCAGCGCGGCATGCGCTGTACCCCGGCGCCGATGGCCAGCGTGGGCGCGGGATCGGTGTCGTCCGCCGCGGCGCACAGCGGCAGCGACAGGCACAGCAGGGCAAGCAGCAGGGCAAGCAGCAGGCGCGAACGGGCAGCAGGCATGGGCGGCAAGAACAGGGGACCGGATCAGCTTAACGGCTGGCCGGGCATCCGGTTGTCACCGGCAGGCCGGCGCTCAGCCGCGGTTTGGCTCGGGCCCGACAGGGGAAAGGGCGCCGAAAGGCAGCCTCCCTACCGTGCCATCCATCATCGCTGTAGGTGCGCCACTCTGATGTCTGCTTCCGGCTGGACCATCCTGTGTGATTTCGACGGCACCATCTCCGTCGAGGACGTGATCGACTCGCTGCTCGACCGCTTCGGCCGCCCCGGCTGGGAAGTGCTGGAGCAGGACTGGCGCGCCGGCCGCATCGGCTCGCGCGAGTGCATGGCCGGCCAGGTCGAGTTGCTGCAGATGACCCGCGCCGAGCTGGACGAGCACCTGCGCGAGCTGTGGATCGACCATGCCTTCCCCGGCTTCGTGGCCAAGGCGCGCGAACTGAACGTGCCAATCCGCATCGTCAGCGACGGCCTCGACTACGCGATCCACCAGATCCTCGGCCGCTACGGCCTGGACCGGCTGCCGCTGGCCGCGAACCACCTCGCGCCGGCCACGCCGCCGAAGCAGTGGCAGCTCACCTCGCCGTTCCAGGCCGAGGGTTGCCGCAGCGGCACCTGCAAGTGCGCCTGCGTGGCGCAGGCCCGCAGCACCGGCGCCAGGACCCTGCTGATCGGCGACGGCGCCTCCGACTTCTGCGCCGCCGATCGCGTGGACTTCGTGTTCGCCAAGCACCGCCTGATCGAGCACTGCCGCGCCGCCGGCATCCCCTACATGCCGATCACCGGCTTCGAGGACGCGCTGGAATACCTGCCGCGCCTGCTCGACGGCTCGCTGGCGCAGCACGCGCACTACCACGAAGCGGCGGCGGCCTGAGCGGCCGCCCCGCGTTCTTCGTCACACCCCCTGCAACCGCTTCCCCCGGATCGATACCCATGAACATCGACAAGAACGCCGTCGGTTTCATCGACGACGCGCAACTGCTCGCCGACGAGGCCAGGTACAGCTCCTTCGGCGACACCGTGCATTACGTGGACCCGCCGAAGATCTTCCGCCACGGCGAAGGCAGCTACATGTACGACACCGCCGGCACGCCGTTCCTCGACCTGCAGATGTGGTACTCGGCGGTCAACTTCGGCTACGGCAACAAGCGCCTCAACGACGCGCTGAAGAAGCAGATCGACGTGCTGCCGCAGGTCGCCAGCCAGTACCTGCACCAGACCCGCATCGAGCTGGCCAAGACCATCGCGCTGGACGCGAAGAAGAAGTTCGGCCTCGACGGCCGCGTGCACTTCAACGTCGGCGGCGCGCAGGCGATCGAGGATTCGCTCAAGCTGGTGCGCAACGCCAGCAACGGCAAGAGCCTCATGTTCGCCTTCGAGGGCGGCTACCACGGCCGCACCCTGGGCGCCTCGTCCATCACCTCCAGCTACCGCTACCGCCGCCGCTTCGGCCACTTCGGCGAGCGCGCGATGTTCCTGCCGTTCCCGTACCCGTTCCGCCGCCCCAAGGGCATGACGCCGGAAGAGTATTCCGACAGCTGCGTGCGCCAGTTCGAGCGCCTGTTCGAGACCGAATACAACGGCGTGTGGGACCCCAAGACCAACCAGTGCGAGTACGCCGCGTTCTACGTCGAGCCGATCCAGGGCACCGGCGGCTACGTCGTCCCGCCGATGGGCTTCTTCAAGGGCCTGAAGAAGGTGCTGGACAAGTACGGCATCCTGATGGTGTCCGACGAAATCCAGATGGGTTTCTGGCGCACCGGCAAGCTGTGGTCCATCGAGAACTTCGGCGTGACGCCGGACATCGTGGTCTTCGGCAAGGCGCTCACCAACGGCCTGAACCCGCTGTCTGGCCTGTGGGCGCGCGAGGAGCTGATCAACCCCACGCTGTTCCCGCCGGGTTCCACCCACTCCACGTTCAACTCCAACCCGCTGGGCACCTCGCTGGGCCTGGAAGTGATCAAGATGGGCTACGAGCTGGACTACGAGACCACCGTGCCGAAGAAGGGCGCGCACTTCCTCGAAGGCCTGCGCGACCTGCAGAAGAAGCACAAGGAAATCGGCGACGTCGACGGCCTCGGCCTGGCGCTGCGCGCCGAGATCTGCACCGACGACGGCTTCACGCCGAACAAGGCGCTGCTCGACAGGATGGTCGACATCGGCCTCGCCGGCGACCTGGAACACAACGGCAAGAAGATCGGCCTCGTGCTCGACGTCGGCGGCTGGTACAAGAACGTCATCACCTTCGCGCCGTCGCTGGACATCACGCACGAAGAGATCGACCTGGCGATGTCGCTGCTCGACCAGCTGCTGACGAAGGCCAAGAAGGGCTGACGCGCGGTTGCCCGCTGCAAACGAAAGGCCCGGCGCGAAACCGCCGGGCCTTCGTGTTTGCTCCCTCTCCCCTTCGGGGAGAGGGCCGGGGTGAGGGGTCGGGGCTCGCCAGGAGAGTGTCTGGCCAAAGGCAGATATGCCTGCGAAGAGCTTCCGGGCGCGCATCGCGCACCCACGTTCCCCTTCTGATCGGCGCTCTTGCTGCTACTGGATGGGGTAGAAGGAGTACAGGGTGACGGTCAACACGACAATGCCGATCTGTTTCGGGGGCACAGGATATCCGGGCAACATCAGGCCAGGAGGAACGACGAAGGTTCCGACGCAGAAATTCGGTGCGATGGTGCAGTTTCCATCGGTTGACGAAAACGGCTGGTCGAGAAAGAAGGGGTGAAAGCCCACGCCGGTCTGCACGCCCAATGTGCCATCAGATTTCAGGGTGATGGTCCATCCCGCCAGGTTGGCGGTTTCTTGCGAGGCATGCGCTCCCTGATTGGAAACCCCCTGCAGGTTCCTGGCAACGAGGTCCCCAGCGGGATCGAGCGCGAACGAGCCGGAAACGGTTCTCACGAGTGCGGCTGGATGGCTGGTGTCGCCAGGGCTCTGTGCGGTCAGGGTGACATACGCATTTGCCTGCTGGCCGGCAGGCGCATTCTTCAGGTACTGCAGAATTTCGTTGTATAGAACCGGGGATGCCATGGCGTCTTCCTCCGTAGTTGTTGAATTGCCCTGATGCTCCGGTGAGAGCGCGGGCAGCTCCCTTGTTGACCCATTCGCCCATTCGAATGTGGTGCCGTCGGATTACAACTCCGCGCACGCCGCCGATCATGAGGTTGCGATGATGAAGTCGTTAGGGAGTGTCGGGTTCGACCTGCGGCGCATCGCGTAGCGCATTGATTCCGCGGGCGCCAACCGGGGCATGGAGGGTTTGATGCCCCGTGACGATCAGGCGAATGGGCATGGAGTCCGCTGCCTGGTGACGGTCAGGAGCGGCGCCTCGATTCAATTCCTGGGTGCAGCATTCGCCAGCGCCCCGGATTCACGAGCAGGGGCGCACGAAACCGCGTTGTATGCCGAAAGAGGATGTTGATGCCAGGTGCTTCGATGTCGCCTGTTGTCGCAAACGGCGCATGGCACGCCGGGGACGTGACCAGGGGAAGTCGCTGGATCCCGGCTTTCGCCGGGATGACGGGCGGGTCAGGGCGCTCCGATCAGGGCGTCCGCTTCAACGCCAGCACGGCGTTGAGTCCCCCGAACGCGAACGAGTTGCTCAGCACGGCCCGCACGGGCATTTCGCGTGCGGTGTTCGGCACGTAGTCGAGGTCGCAGGCGGGGTCGGGCTTGTCGAGGTTCGCGGTGGGCGGCACCACGTTCTCGCTCAGCGCGCCGATGGCGGCGACCAGCTCCAGCGCGCCGGAGGCGCCCAGCGCGTGGCCGTGCATGGACTTGGTGGAGGACACCGCGAGCTTGTCGGCGTGTTCCCCGAAGGCGAGCCGGATGGCGCGGGTTTCGGTGCTGTCGTTGGCCTGGGTGCCGGTGCCGTGGGCGTTGATGTAGTCGACGTCTTCGGGATTGAGTCCGGCCTCCACCAGCGCCTGGCGCATTGCAGACGCGGCGCCCTCGGCGCTGGGCATCACGATGTCGCTGGCGTCGGCGCTCATGCCGGTGCCGGCGAGCTCGGCGAGGATGGTGGCGCCGCGTGCCCGGGCGTGTTCCAGCGACTCCAGCACGAAGATCGCGGCGCCTTCGCCCAGCACCAGGCCGCGGCGGTTCGCGCTGAACGGGCGGCAGGTGTCGTCGGACAGCACGCGCATGGCTTCCCACGCGCGCAGGGCGCCGTAGCTGAGGCAGGCCTCGGTGCCGCCGGTGACGGCCACGTCGGTCATGCCGTAGCGGATCATCTGCGCGGCCTGGATGATTGCGTGGTTGGCCGAGGCGCAGGCGCTGGCCACCGCGTAGGTGGGGCCGCGCAGGCCCCAGGCGATGCTGATGTGGCTGGCCGAGGCGTTGGTCATCAGTCGCACGATGGTGAGCGGATGGGTGCGCGTGGCCTTTTCGGCGTAGAGCCGGCGGCTCTGTTCGTCCTGGGTGAGCTCGCCGCCCACGCCGGTGCCCACCACCACGGCGGTGCGCTGGCCAAGGCCGTCGCGGGCGAAGTCGATGCCGGAGTGCGCTATGGCTTCGCGCGCGGCGTGCAGCGCGAACTCCGAGGTGCGGTCGAGCAGGGGCAGGGTGCGCTCGTCGATGCCGGTGGCGGGGTCGAAGCTGTCCGGCACCTGGGCGGCGACCTTCACGCGCAGCGCTTCGCCGTCCTTGTGGCGCAGCGGGCCGATGGCGCTCCGGCCTTCGCGCAGGCCGTGCCACAGGGCCTCGGCGCCGACGCCCTGCGGGCTGACCGCGCCCATGCCGGTGATGACGACCCGGCGTGTTTCGATGGTGGGCATTACTTGTCGCCTTCGCCGCCGGCAGCCTTTTCGTCCAGCCCCTTCTGCACGGCGTCGACCAGGCTCTGCGCCGTGTCGCTGTCGAAATTGGCGCCCTGCTGCTCGGGGAAGTGGATGTCGAAGTGCTCCTCGATGTCGAAGATCAGCTCGATGGCTTCCAGCGAGGCGATGCCAAGATCCTTCAGCGTGGACTCGGGCTTGACGTTCGCGACATCGACCTTGGCTTGCTTGGCGATGATCTCGAACACTTGCTGCTGGGTCGTACCGGTCATGACGGGATCCTTGGTGGCAGGCGACAATAGGCGGGCCCGGGCCGGGGGTTCCGGCACGGGCCCGTCCTCTACAGTCTAGGCAAACTCGCTTACTCATGCCTTTCATTTCGCAACTGGAGCCGGATGCGCTGCTCGCGGCCTTCATGGCCGAGCCGCCGATCGGCTTCGCCGTGGCACGTTCGCCGCAGGGCATGCCGGGCTTCGTGGCGCCGTTCGACCTGCTGACCACGGCCGACGACGCGCTGCGCCGCCGGGTGGCCACGCTGCCGCTGGCGCGCCACTGGCGCCGCCTGATCACCTGGCGCACGCGGTTCGCCGGCACCACCGTGTCCGAGTACGCGCCGCTGCCGCCGGAAGTTGCGCCCGCCGACCTGGCGAAAGGACTGAAGGCGGCCTGGGGGCGCGAGTGCCGCCTGCTGATCGTGAAGGACATCGCGCAGGATTCGCCCCTGCTGAGCGACGCCGAAAACGCCCACGCGCGCGCCTTCGCCCAGGCCTGCGAGGCGGAGGGCTTTGTGCTGCTGGAGGGGCAGGCGCTGGCCTATGTGCCGATCGATTTCGGCTCGGACGACGACTACCTCGCCAGGCTCAGCTACAGCCGGCGGAAGAACATCCGCCGCAAGCTGCGCTCGCGCGCGAAGCTCGACATCGAAATCGTGCGCACCGGCGATGCGCGCTTCCACGACGAGGCGATGCTGGCGGCGTACTACGCGCTGTTCGACAACGTGTACGCGCAGAGCGAGATCCACTTCGACCGGCTGAGCCTGGATTTCTTCCGCCGCGTGCTGCGCGACGCCGAAAGCGGCGGCGTGGTGTTCGTGTACCGGCACGAGGGCAGGATCATCGGCTGGAACCTCTGCTACGAACACGGCGGCAAGCTGATCGACAAGTACATCGGCCTCGCCTACCCCGAGGCGCGCGACCACAACCTCTATTTCGTCAGCTGGGTGCACAACCTGGGCTACGCGCGCGAGCGCGGCCTGACGCACTACGTGGCCGGCTGGACCGACCCCGAGGTGAAATCCTTCCTCGGCGCCAGCATGACCTTCACCCGCCACGCGGTGTACGCACGCAACCCGCTGCTGCGCGCCCTGCTGCGCAAGCTCGGCGGCCATTTCGAGAGCGACCGCAGCTGGCAGGACGCGGCGGAGAAAGACGATGAGTGAATGCCACGCGGCGCGGTGTGCCCACGTGAATCCCTCTCCCCCCGGGAGAGGGTGCCGACAGGCGGGTGAGGGCACGTCTGTAGCGGGACGCCATCGTCTTGCCGAACCCTCACCCCAACCCCTCTCCCGGCGGGAGAGAGGCTATGTGGCGAGGCACGCATGAACGTCGCCGCGCAACGTCCGGTCGTGCTCGACATCGACGCCTCGGTCGGCCCGTTGCCGGACGGCCTGGTGCTGCCGCTGGCGGAATGGCAGGAGGCGATCCGCTTCGGCTGCTCGCTGGCCACCATGCGCCGTTTCGGCGCATTGCTGGAGCGGCAGCTGCCCGCGCACTACGGCACCGTGTTCACCGGCTCGGGCGATTTCCATCACCTGAGCTGGCCGCTGATCGCACGCCTCAAGCCCGCCGCGCCGATCCAGGTGGTGGTGCTGGACAACCACCCCGACAACATGCGTTTCCCGTTCGGCGTGCACTGCGGTTCGTGGGTGCGCCGCGTGGCCGCGCTGCCCTTCGTCGGGCACGTGCACGTGCTTGGCATCACCTCGCACGACATCGGCGCGGGCCATGCGTGGGAGAACTATCTCACACCGCTGCTGCGCGGCAGGCTCACGTACTGGAGCATGGGCGTGGATACGAGCTGGTCGCGCCGGCTGGGCATCGCGCGCGCGTTCCGCGGTTTCGACACGCCGGATGCACTGGTCGATGCCTTCGTGGAACAGCAGCGTACGCAGCCGCTGCCGAGCTACCTCACCATCGACAAGGACGCGTTCGCGCCCGAAGTCGCCCGCACCAACTGGGACCAGGGCCGCCTGCAGCTTGCCCACGCGCTGGCCCTGATCGGCAGCCTGCGGCCCGGCCTGGCGGGCAGCGACATCAACGGCGAGGTCTCGCACTACCGCTACGCGACGTGGTGGAAGCGCAAGCTCTCCGCGATGGACGAGCAGCCCGAGATCGACACCGCGCAGCTCGCCGGCTGGCAGGCGCAGCAGCACGCGCTGAACCTGAAGCTGCTGGACGCGATCGCGGCCCGCGGCGGCTGACCGCAGGCCGCGTCGCGGCGTCCGCGATCAACCCTGGCTGGAGCCGGTCACGGTCACGCCGGCAGCGGCTGGATGTTCGACCGGCACGGCCATCGCGCTCGCCGGCCAGATCCCCAGGCTGCGCCCGAAATACGGCTGCTTGTACAAGGCGCCGGGCGTGTTGCCGTAGTCGCTGTCGTTGCTGATGATCCAGCCCTGCGGGTGCGCCTGCGCCCATGCCGTCACGGCGGCGGGATCGCGGGTGGCGGGAATGGGCGCGGTGAGCCGGCCCGCGAACGTGAGCAGGCCGTACTGGGGGCCCACGAACAGCATCGGCGTGCCGCGAAACTGCGCCTCCGCCACGTGCTGGGCGATCGCGCGCACGTCGTAGCGGGGGCCGATGCTGAGCACGAAGGCCAGCTTGCACAGCATCACTGCGGCCAGCGTGCCCAGCGCGATCGCACCGGCGGAAAGCGGGCGCCGGGCGCGCAACAGGTACGCCACGCCCAGCAGCATCACCAGCGCGCCGCAGATCACCGCGCCGGTGGCCGAATCGGGCGCTTCCCGCCAGCCCAGGCCCAGCGCGATGCCCAGGCCCACGGCGATGAAGGTGGGGCCGGCACGCCAGGCGACGATGCGCCAGCGCCCCGCGGCGATGCGCTCCCCCGCGAACAGCGCCAGCGGCGGCAGCAGCGGCAGCAGGTAGTGCGGCTGCTTGCCGCTGATCAGGCTGAAGATCACGAAGCCGGGAATCGCCGCGGTGGCGGCGAAGCGGGCCACGCCGCTGGTCGGGACTGGCGCAGCCGACGCGCGGCGCGCCATGCACAGCGCCCATGGCAGCGCCATCGCGGGCAGCACCGGCAGGTACCACCACCATGGGCGCGCGTGCGCGAAGCTGTCCACCACGCGGCCCACCGTCTGGCCCAGGAAGATCGCGTCGGCGTAGGTGGAACCGCCGACCCGCGCCGCGGGGATCGCCCACGCCAGCGCCAGCAGCGCGGCGCCTGCCAGCGCGGCGAACAGGCGCAGGTAGAACGGCGCCGGGTGCTTGCGCAGCGCGGGTTCCCAGTACGGCGCGAGCAGGGCGGGCAGGCCGCCCACCAGCAGCGCGACCGGGCCCTTGACCAGGATGCCGGCGCCGAACGCCACTGCCATCGGCAGCGCGGCGCGCGGCCAGTGCCGTCCGGCCAGCGCCGTGGTGGTGCGCCAGGCCGCCAGCGTGCAGACGGTGAGCAGCAGGTCGAACATGATCACGCCGGCGTAGATCGCCAGCGCCATGCAGCCCAGCCAGAGCCATTGCGCGGTTTTCACCGCTTCGGTGCCGGCGCCCAGCCGCCGGCCCAGCGAGCCCAGCAACGGCAAGGTGGCCAGCGCCAGCAGGATCTCCAGCAGCCGCACCGCCCACGCGTGCACGCCGGTCACCGACCACACCAGGTTGATCAGCCAGAACAGCAGCGGCGCCTTGTCCGGGTATGCGACGCCGTCCAGCGAGGGCACCAGCCACTGGCCGCTGGCATGCATGTTCCATGCGACGGCGAGGTAGCGCGTCTCGTCGATCGGCACCGGGAACAGGAAGAACACCGACGGCAGCAGCAGCAGCAGCGCGGCGATGCGGTACAGCGGCCGATCCCCGCTGGGATGGCTGGGGATGGGCTGGGGCAGCGTCACGGGGGACTCGCTGGATGGCATGGAAACATCGTGGGGACGTCGAACTTGTCCCGTCATGATGGCGTGGCGGGCATTTCACGCCCATGAAGGATTTGTGTAGAACGTTCCGGGCGAAGATCGCGTGGCCGACGCTCAGGCCTGCGCGAGCACCTCGCAGATGGTCTCGATGTCCGTGTCGGTCACCCACGCGCTGTTGCCGACGCTGAGGCTGCGCGCCGCGAAATCACGGGCGTTCGGCACCGCGGCCGCCGGCACGATGCCGTCCAGGTAGGCGTAGTCGGGCAGGGCGTGGATGAACAGGCGGCTGACGCCGTAGCCGGCTTGCCACAGCTGGTCCAGCGCGGCATCGCGGCGGCGCCGGTCGGGCAGCAGCAGGAAGAAGAACGGCCAGGTGCCGTGCGTGCCGGCGGGGTCGTCCAGCACGGTGACGCCGGGCACCGCGCGCAGGCGCGGCAAGTAGCGTTGCGCGCGAGCGCTGCATGCCTCGATGAAGGCCGGCAGGCGTTCGGCGGCATGCGCGCCCACGCCCTGCCGCCAGCGGCCCACGGCATGCAGGGGCAGCGGCAACGAGAAGTCGTCGCCCACCGCGGCTACCGGATCGCCCTCGCGCAGCGCGCGGCGCAGCGGGTTGCCGTAGGCCAGGCCCAGGCCGCCGGGGCGATACAGCGCGGCGTAACCCAGCAGCTCCACGCTGCGGCGCAGCTCCCAGCCCAGGCTGGGCGGCGCGATGCGCGCGGCGGTGCGCGCCATGCGCTCGCGCAGTTCGGGGTCGCGCGCGGCGAGCAGGCCGCCCTCGTAGATGGAAAGCCCCTTGCCCGCGGCGAGGCTGAAGAAACCGAGGTCGCCGGTCAGCCCCACGCTGCTGCCGTCGCGTCGCGCACCCAGCGCCTGGGCGGCGTCCTCGATCACGAACGCGCCCACGTTGTTGGCGACGGCGAGCGCGTCGTCCACGTCGGCGACGCGGCCGGCGAGATGGGTGGGCAGGATCGCCAGCGTGCGCTCGTCGCAGGCGGCGCGCAGCGCATGCGGCTCCATGTCGTAGTGGCCGGGGCGCAGGTCGCACAGCACGGCTTCCAGCCCGGCCTGGCGCACCGCCAGCGGCACCAGCGGACAGGTGTAGGCGGGCATCACCACGCGGCGGCGCGACGGCTTCAGTTCGCGCAGCGCGGCCAGCGCGATCAGCAGCGCGGCGGTGCCGGAACAGGCGAGTTCCAGCGGCGGCGTGCCCAGCAGCGCGGCGATGTCGGCGGTCAGCGTGGCCGGCCCCGGGCGCAGATCGCCGAGCCTCAGCGGCAGGCCGGCGGTGGGCGGCAGCTCCTGGCGGCGGCGGGGCAGCATGCGCACGCGAGGGATTTCAGGCCGGCGCCGAGTCGCCGTCCGCCTCCGGCTCGTGCTCGCGGCTTTCGGCGAGGCCCAGGCAGACGATGCCGGCGACGATGGCGACCGCGCCCAGCACGCGCGGCACGGTGAGGTGCTCGTCGAACAGCCACACCGACAGCAGCATCACCGACACCACTTCCAGGTGCGAGGCGGCGAACGCGGGGCCGATGGGCGCGTGCTTGAGCAGGCTCATCCAGGTGAAGAAGGCGCCGACGTAGCCGACGATGGCGCCGTAGATCCACGGCGCCCCGAACACGCGCAGCAGCCACGCCACGTCGGCCGTGACCGGCAGCGCGTGCGTGCCGGCGTACTTGAAGCTGACCTGCGCCAGGGTGTCGAAGGTCATCAGCAGCCCGAAGCCGATGAGGTAGAACCAGCCGCGCTTCATCCCGCCACTCCCACGATCGCCACGCCCAGCGTCACCAGCAGGATGCCGGCGACGCGCAAGCGGGTGAGCTTCTCGCCGAACAGGAAGCGGCCGGCCACCATGATCGCCACGATGTTGATCGAGCCCAGCAGCACGCCGTCCGAAAGCGGCACCAGAGAGAGGAAGGCGATCCACACCAGAAACTCGATCACGTAGCTGCCTATGCCCAGCCACAGCCAGGGACGCGCGGCCATGTGTTTCCAGCGCGCCAGCCCGTCGCCGGCATTCTTGTCGCCGGCTGCGGCCTTGAACGCGAGCTGGCCGCCGGTGTCCAGCACCACGTTCAGCACCCACAGCGCCGCGACCAGGGGCGTGATGGAACCCGCGGCCTCCATCTCAGGCCGCCACGCGCTGCGGCAGGTCGGCTGCGGCGACGCGGTCGAAGAACGCGGCGGAGCGCTCGATCAGCGTGCGACGCTCCTTGTCGATGGTGATCATGTGGTAGCTGTCGTCCAGCAGCAGCAATTCGACCGGCGCGCTGACCTCGCGCATCACCAGTTCGGCGTTCCTGATGCTGGCCACGTCGTCCTCGCTGGCGTGCGCCACCAGGCAGGGCGCGGTGACCTGCGAGAGCTGGCGGCGCACCGTGGCGGACAGGTCGTACATCTCCGCCAGCGAATACCAGGGATTGCCCGGCAGGCCCGCGGCGGCGCTGTCGCCGCCCAGCATCGCGGCGCTGATCTGCGCACGCAGGCGCTCGTCGCGGATGCCGTAGGGCGGCTGTTCCATGAAGCTGCGGTTGCGGCCGATGCCGACCTTCTTCAGCAGCGGCAGCATGAACGACATCCGCGCCAGCCGGGGAATGCTCCAGCCGTCGTAGCGGAAGGTGGCGCCATACACGCCCACGCCGGCGATCTGCTCCGGGCGGTCGGCGGCAAGCTTGAGCGAAAGCAGGGCGCCCATCGACAGGCCGCCCACGAACAGGTGATCCACCTTCTCGCGCAGCGCGTCGGCGGCCTGCTCCACGCTGGCGTACCAGTCGCGCCAGCCGGTGGCGAGCAGGTCGTCGGCATTGCCGCAGTGCCCGGCCAGCTGCATCCCGTGCACCGTGTAGCCGGCGCGGTTCAGCCCCTTGCCCAGCAGCTTCATCTCCATCGGCGTGCCGGTGAGCCCATGGATCAGCAGCACGCCGCTGCGGCCGCCCTCGAAGAAGAAATCGGTTTGCTGGATCACGCGCGACACCCAATACGAATCGAGCCGCGTGGGCGGCTTTTCAGTGGGGGAGCTTCGCAGGGGGCGGTTTCCTCAGTCTTTCGACTGGTGCTGATTGGCTGTTTTGGTGGATTCAGAGCAGTTTCGTGCCGCTGACGCGGCCCGAGTCACTTTTCTCTTGCGTGGCCAAGAGAAAAGTAACCCAAAGAGAAGGCCACCCCGCGGCGGCGCTTGCCGGGCATCCTGCCCGGCAAGTGCGTGAGCCGCGGCCGGGCTTTTCGAGCGGACTCCTGTCCGCGCGAAAAGGCGAGGCCATCCCTGGCCTCGCCCGCCGCACGGCCTGATCGTCCGCGACTCACCGCCACCGAGGGGCCCGGAAGAGCGGGCGCGCATCGTGCGCGCCAGAAGCAACGGCAACGGCAACGGCAACAGCAACGGCAACAGCAACAGCAACAGCAACAGCAACAGCAACAGCAACGGCAACAGCAACGGCAACAGCAACGGCAACAGCAACGGCAACAGCAACAGCAACGGCAACAGCAACAGCAACAGCAACAGCAACAGCGAAGCGCCGCGAGATCGCTGCGCTTCGCTTTTGATTTTGCTCGTCATCCCTGCGAAGGCAGGGATCCAGTGCCTGCAAGCCTCGGAACACAAAGGCACTGGATTCCTGCCTTCGCAGGGATGACGAGCAGGCCACAGGAATGACGTGCAGACAGTCGATTAATCAGACCGTTCTTGGCTCTGGCTCTGGCTCTGGCTCTGGCTCTGGCTGTGGCTCTGGCTCTGGCTCTGGCTGTGCCTTGCTGTTGCTTCTGCGCGCCGGGAGCGCGCTGCTTTACCGGGGCCCCTATGGCGCGGCGGGCGGGTGGAGGAAAGTCCGCAGGATGGCTCGCATGGATGCGAGCCAGTTTTCCGCCGGCACACGGAGGTGCCGTCGGAAAACCCCGTAACCCGCCCGCGCACCCGGAAGGCAGGATGCCTGGAGGGCGCGCCATCGGGGTGTCGTTTCCTCTTGGTTACTTCTACTTTGGACAAGCAAAGGAGAAGTAACTCGGGCGCCCGAAGGGCGCTCGAAACCGCTTTAGCTGTTCACCGCACGAAGGGCTGAATATCGCAAAGCGCGAAACCAAACTGCGCGAGCAGCAAATCCTCTCAGCCCTTGCCATCCGGCAAAAAACGCACAATCACCCGCTGCCCGATGCGCAGCTGCTGCTCGGGCTGGTCGAAGGCGAGCACGCATTCCACCGTGCGCGCGTTCGCGCGGATCTGCGGGTCGTTCTCCAGCGTGGCGGGGCCGTAGACCTGGCCCACGCGCAGCACGCGGGCGGTCCAGCGGGCGTTCTCGGCGTCGTCGTTCGCGACCACTTCGGCGCGCATGCCGGGGTGCACGGCGCCCACGAAGCTTTCGTTGAGTTCGGCGCGCACGATGCGGGGCTTGTTCGGCAGCAGGGTGAACAGCGGGCCGGAGGCAGGCGACACGCTGGCGCCGGGCTGGGCCAGCACGCGCACCACCACGGCGTCGAACGGCGCGCGCAGGCTGCGCTGCGCGAGTTCGTATTTCGCCTCGGCCAGTTTCTGGGTGGCCATGTCCACCGCGGCCTGGCTGGCGTCGCGTTCGGCGCCCAGCTGGTTGCTGGCCTCGTTCGCGTCGTCCGCGCTCTGGCCGTCGCCGGCGCCGGCGGCCGCGGCGGCGGCGAGCCGCTGCGCGCGCTGCTTCGCCGCGGCCTGCTTGATGTCCAGCAGCTTGAGCTGGGACTGCGCCTGCTCCAGCTGAGCTTTCGCCGCGTCCACGGCGAGCTGGGCGGGGCGGGTGTCCAGCGCGGCCAGCAGCTGGTCCTGCTTCACCGTCTCGCCTTCGCGCGCCGCGACGCTGGCCAGCACGCCCTCGCGCGGCATCGCCAGGGCGAGCAGGCCGCCCTCGATGTCGACGCGGCCGCGCGCCACGGCCGCGTAACGGGGCGCCGCAGCGTTGCCGGCGGCGGCCGGGTCGGCATGCTTCGAGCAGGCGGCGAGCAGCAGCACGGTGGCCAGCGCAAAGCCGGCAGGGCGCAGCAGCGCGGCGAGGCGCGCGGATGGAGACGGACGAGTGGCGGTCGGCGTCATGGCGAAGATTCCTTGGGGGCGCCAGCGCCGGGGCGCCGGTCGCTGAGAATGCGGCCGTCTTCCATCGCCAGCACGCGGTCGGCGTGGGCGACCAGGCGCGGGTCGTGGCTCACGCACAGCACGGTGGTGCCGTGGGTGCGGGCGATGGTGTGCAGGATGTCGATGATGGTCTGGCCGTTCGCGGCGTCCAGCGCGCTGGTGGGCTCGTCGGCGAACAGCAGCTCGGGTTCCTTGGCCAGCGCGCGGGCGATGGCCACGCGCTGCTTCTCGCCGCCGGAGAGTTCCGAGGGGCGCAGCTTGACGCGGTGGGACAGGCCCACTTCCTCCAGCGAGTGGCGCGCGCGTTCGCGTGCTTCCTGCCTGGAGAGGCCCATGTGGGTGAGCGGCAGTTCCACCTGCTCCAGTGCGGTCAGCGCGGGAAACAGGTTGAAGCCCTGGAACACGAAGCCGGTGTGCTGCAGGCGGAAATTCTCGAGCGCGCGCAGGTCGAGCTGGCCCAGTTCGCTGCCCAGTGCGTACACCCGCCCGCTGTCCACCTTCTGCAAGCCGCTCAGCACCGCCAGCAGCGTGCTCTTGCCGCAGCCGGAGGGGCCGGAGATCAGGGTGAGTTCGCCGGGGTCGATGGCCAGCGACAGGTGGTCCAGCACCTGGGTGTGCTGGCGGCCGGATTCGAACGCCTTGCACACGCCTTCCGCCCGCAGGATCGGCGTGCCTGGCGTGGTGGCGGCGGTGTGGGGCATGGCGCTCATCTCAGCAAGGTGGCCGGGTCGATGCGGCGCATGCTGCGCATGGCCGCCATGCCCGAGACGGTGGCCTGGCCCATCACCAGCGTGATGCATGTGATCGCGGCCACCGGCCCCAACACCACCGGTACGTCCTGGCTGCGTGCCAGCACCAGCAGCGCCACGCCCAGCACGGTGGCGCCGATCAGGCCCAGCGCGCCTACCCAGAACGCCTGTTCCAGCACCACCTTGCGCAGCGCGCCCACGCCCACGCCCAGCGCGTTGAGCGTGGCGTACTCGCGCACCGAGCCCTGCACCGCGCCGACCAGGGTCTGGCTGGTGATCACCGCGCCGACCAGGAACACGATGCCGGCGAGGAACAGCACGCCCGCGCCGGCGCCGGTGTCGAACAGCCAGTAGGTGACCGAGATGCGGGCGAAGTTGGCGGCGCTCCACGTGGTGTAGGGGCCGAACGCGGCGTCGCCGCGCAGGCGCGTCGCCACGGCCTCGGCCTGGGCCGGGTCGCGCAGCTTGGCGACGAAGTAGGTGGGGCCATTGTCCGCGTCGTCGGCGTCGAGCCGGTGCGCGGTGTCCAGCGAGGCGATCACGTTGATGCCGCCCAGGCCGCGCAGGCCGCTGCCGACGCCGACCACGCGCACGCGGTGGCCGTTGATGGTGGCGGTCTGGTCCAGCTTCACGCCCAGCTTGTCGATGTCGGCGCGATCCACGATCACCGCGTCCGGCTCGGCCAGCCGCGCGCGCAGCGCGGGTGGCAGCACCTTGGAGAACATCAGGCCCTGGGCGGACGGATCGATGCCGGAGACGAACACCGACACGCCGCCGGTGTTGCCGGCGCCGCGCCAGTCGCCGTCTATCCATTCGTACGGTTCGACGCGGGTCACCGCGGGGTCCATCAGCACGCGCGATTCCACGTTGGGATCGATCGAGCGGCCCGAACCCACGCTTTGCGTGCCGGGGAAGCCGACCCACACGTCGGCGGACGAGCGTGTGATGTAGACGCTGGTGGCGCCGAAGATCCCGAGCACCAGCGCCAGCTGCAGCAGCTGCAGCAGGCCGGCGAAGCCCACGGCGAGGATGGCCGGCAGGAAGCGCCGCCATTCGTAGACCAGGGTCTTGCGCGCCAGGGCGACCATCAGTGCGCGGCCTCGGCGGATTTTTCAGGCTTGGTGCCGGGTGCCTCGTCCGCTGGCAGCGGGGCGCCGCCCAGCGCCTTGAACAGCGCCACGTAGGCCAGGCCGCGGCTGGCGCGCGCGTCGGCCAGTTCGATCGCGGCCTGGTCGGCGGCGAGCTGGCCGTCGGCCAGCGCCAGCGGGCTTTCCAGCTTCAGTTTCACCCGGGTCTGCAGCGTGCCGTCGACGCGCTGCAGCGCCTGCCAGGCTTCCAGGTTGTGCTGCTCGCGCTGCCGCTGTTGCTGCAGCGTGCCCAGCGCGGTTTCCACTTCGGACACCGCTTGCAGCACGGCCTGGCGGTAGGCAAGGACGCTGGCCTTCAGCTCATGCGACCTGGCATGCTCGGCGGCGGCGCGCATGCCCCAGTCGAACAGCGGCATGTCGAACAGCGGTCCCACCGAGAACAGTCCGTTGGAGACGGTGTGCGAGCGGTTGTTGTTGAGGTCGGTCGCCCAGATCAGCGACGCGCCCAGGCCGACGCTGGGGAAACGGTCGGCGTGGGCCACGCCCAGTTCGCCTGCCGCGCGCAACACGTCGGCTTCCGCGCGGGCGATCTCGGGACGCGTGCGCAGCAGGTCGGCCGGCGTGCCGGGCAACTGCCATGCGCCGAGTTGCGGCTGCGGGCCGGCCTGCAACCATGCCGGATCGGGATGGTTCTGGCCCAGCAGCACGGCCAGCCGCTGCGCCGCGGCATCCACGGCCTGGCGCGGCGCGGCCAGCGCGGCCTGCGCCTGCGCGGAGGCCGCCATCGCCTGGTCCACGCTGCCGGCCGGGGCCAGTTGCAGGCGCTGGCGCACCTGCAGCAGCTCGAGCTGGCGGCTGCGCGCGGCGCCGATCTGCGACAACAGGCGCTCCTGCTGCTGCGCTGCGCGCAGTTCGATCCAGTTGCGCACCACCTCGGCCACCAGCGACACGCGCGCCGCCTGCAGGTCGGCGGCGCCGGCGTCCAGGGCGGCCTGCGCTTCGCGCCGGGTGCCCTGGGCGCGGCCGAACAGGCCCAGCTCCCAGGTGGCGTCGAGGCCGGAGACCAGATACGACGCGCTGGCGTCGGGATCGATCGTCTGTTCGGTGCGTGCGTGCAGCCCGGGCAGGTAACGCGTGCCCTCGCGGCGTTGCAGGGTGCGCGCGGCGCGCAGCCGTTCGACCGCCTGCGCCACGTCCAGGTTGCGCTCCAGCGCCTGGTCCACCAGAGCATCCAGGACGGGATCGTCGAATGCGCGCCACCAGCTGTGCAGGTCGGTGGGCGTGGCCGCCTGCGCGGCCATGGCGTGCTGCCATTGCGCGGGGATGGGCGGCTCCAGCCTGGGCATCGCCACCGAGCAGCCGGCGAGGGCGACTGCGGTGGCCAGCAAGGTGGTGCGCCAGCGGCGGAACGGTCCGGAGGCCGGATCAGCCATGCCGGCCACCGCCTGCTGCGAGGCCGGGACGGGGTCCGGCGTTGTGGATGGGGATGAGGGCCACGGTCAGGTCTGGTGAAGATGGATGGTGGGCGCGGATAACGACCGTGCGCATGCGCACAAGGATACAGGCCGGGCGCTGATGCCGTAAGTCGGCGGCCTGTCGGTCAGCGCGTCGGCGGCGTGTCGGGATGCGGTGCCGCACCGTCGCGGACCCGCGGCGGCGGGAAACGCACCTCCACGCACAGGCCGCGCTCCTCGCCGAGCTGGTAGATCACCTCGGCGTGGTGGCGCTCGGCGATGCGCTGCACGATCGCCAGTCCCAGACCGCTGCCTTCCTCGCTGGTTCCCGGCGCGCGGAAGAAACGCTCGCTGAGCCGGGGCAGCAGCTCGGGCGGGACGCCCGGGCCGTTGTCCTCGACGAGGAGACTGGCGCCGCCGTCGGGCTGCGCCTGCAGGCTCACGGTGACGGTGCTGCCGCGGCCGGCGTAGCGGATGCTGTTGTCGATGAGATTGTCCAGCAGGTCGTGCAGGCTGGCAGCATGGCCGTCGATGCTTAGCGTCTGCTCAGGCCCCTGGTAGCCGAGGTCGACACCGGCGGCCAGCGACTCGTGCACGCGCTGCATCACCGCCTCGGGGATCAGCCGGGTGAGTTCCAGCGGCACGTGCTCGACGGTGTCGGTGGACGGCGCCTGCGCCCGGGTCAGCGCGAGCAACTGCGCGGTGGTGCGCGCGGCGCGCTGGGTGAGCCGGCGGATGTGGGTGAGCGCGTCGTGCACGTTCGCCGGATCGGGGTCGGCCAGCGCGCGCTCCACGTGCAGGCTGAGCCCGGTCAGCGGCGTGCGCAGCTGGTGCGCGGCGTCGGCGATGAAGCGGTCGTGCAGCGCCAGCATGCCACGCACGCGGGCGAACAGCGCGTCGATGGTGCGGGTCAACGGCAGGATCTCCTGCGGCACGTCCGGCCCGCCGATCGGGGTCAGCTCCTGGTTGCGGCGGGCCAGGCGCAGGGTCAGCGGATCGAGCACGCGCAGGCCGCGGGTGACGCCCAGCCACACCAGCGACAGCACGCAGACGATCAGCAGCGCCTGGGTGAGGATGGCCAGCAGCAGGATGCTGCGTGCCTGCGCGTGGCGGTCGTGCAGGGTTTCCGCCACGGTGATCACCAGCGGATCGTCGGGGTGGCCGCCGGCCTCGGTGGTCAGCGTGACCGCGCGCAGCGGGCGGTTGCCCATGCGGGTATCGAACAGCCGGGGCGGCGCGCCCGCCGCCGGGGCCTCCGTCGCCTGCGGCAGGCGCTCGTTGCCGGCGATCAGGCCGCGCTTGCGGCTGACCACGCTGAAATAGCCTTCGCCGGTGGGGTCGTACTGCAACAGGAAGCGCGCCTGCGGCGTGAGTTCGCCGCCCAGTTGTTCGGTGCCCATCATCTTGGCGAGCGTCAGCGCGTCGTTGCCGAGGTCGCGGTCGTGCACGTGGTTGGCGTAGCTCAGGGCCACGCCGTAGGTGAGCAGGATGTCCAGCACCAGCAGGATCGCCACCGGGATCAGCAGGAAGCCCAGCAGGCGCCGGCGCAGGCTGGGACGGCGGGCCGGCGCGTGGCTCATGCGTGGCCGCCGTCGCCGGCGGATTCCTCCAGCAGGTAGCCCAGGCCGCGTATCGTGCGCACGCCGGTGCCGCTGCCTTCCAGCTTGCGGCGCAGGCGGTGGATCGCGATGTCCAGGCCGTTGTCGGTCAGCTCCTCGTCCCAGCTGCACAGCGCCTCGATCAGCTGGGCGCGGCTGGTGACGCGGTCGGCGCGCAGCGCCAGCGCCTCCAGCAGGCCGAATTCGCGCGCGGTGAGTTCCAGCGGGGTCTCGTCCAGCCAGGCGCGGTGGCCGGGCAGGTCCAGCCGCAGGCGGCCAAGCTTCAGTTCGGGCACGCCCTGGCTGCTGGAGCGGCGCAGCAGCGCGCGCACCCGCGCCTCGAATTCGGAGAGCGCGAACGGCTTCACCAGGTAGTCGTCGGCACCCAGGTCGAGCACGCGGATGCGTTCGTCCAGCCCGTCGCGCGCGGTCACCACCAGCACCGGCGCGCTGGCGCCGCGGGCGCGCAGGCGGCGCAGCACTTCGCTGCCGTCCAGTTGCGGCAGGCCCAGGTCCAGCACCACCAGTTCGTAGTCGTGCTCGCGCAGCGCCGCGTCGGCGAGCTGGCCGCTGGCCACGTGGTCCACCGCGTGGCTGCTGTGGCGCAGGGACGCGCAGATGCCTTCGGCGATGGAGGGATCGTCTTCGGCCAGCAGGATGCGCATGCGGTTCGGATTCCTTGGACGGTGCGGCCGGGAGGCACAGCTTGCCATGCGCCACCCGTCCGCCAGCTTAGCGGGGGAGCCCGCCCGGCCGGCGCAGGCCGGGGGCCGTGGCACGCCCCGGCGACGGCTCAGCCGCAGGCGGCGCGGCGGCTTTCCCGATGCGGCGGGTAGTAGGCGAACACGTGGGTGTCGCTGCCGTAGAAATCCATGTCGTCGATATGCTCGCCGCCGAGGCGTTCGGCCACGCGGTCGGAGGCCTCGTTGCCCACGCGCACCAGGCTGATCACCCGCAGCGCGTGCAGCTGGTTCCAGGCGAAGTCCAGCACCGCGGTGCCGGCTTCGGTGGCGTAGCCGTGGTGGCGGTGTTCGGGCTTCAGCATCCAGCCCAGTTCCAGGTCGGGCCAGCCTTCGGGGTACATCAGGCCGGCGCGGCCCACGAACTTGCCGCCGTCCTTCAGCTCCAGCGCCCACATGCCGCAGCCACGCAGCTGCCAGTGGCCCAGCAGCATCGCCAGCGAGCGCCAGGCGTTGGTGCGGTCCAGCGGCTGGCCGTCGCCCACGAAGCGGGTGCTGTCCGGGTCGGCCAGCATCGCGGCGTAGTCGTTGAAGTGGCGCTCGGTGAGCGCGGTGAGGCGCAGGCGCGCCGTCTCGATTACGGGAATGTCGATCATGCGGAATCAGCAGGCAGGTCACGTGCCATTGAGCAGGACAGCGAGGGCACGGGTGCTCGAAGCGAGGCTTTCGGTCCAGGACAAGCCGACGATTGTCTCACCAGTGGCCGCATCCGCAAAATCCTCGGCCTCGCCGGGCGGCAGCAGGTGCCGGTAATCCACCGTGATCTCGCTGCCCGGGGGCAGTTCGGCGGTGGCGAACACGAAGCCCAGGTGCCACAGGCCGTTGGGCGTGAAACTGTGGTTGATGTAGCACTCGTCCGGCCAGTCGGGCGAGACCGTGTAGCGGTCCTCGAACCAGCGCGCGCTGGCGTATTTCAGCTTCCCCAGTTCCGGTTCGGCGAATTCGGCCTCGCGGAACGTGCGGTCGATCGCGTCGGGTGCGCTGATGATGCGGCCCGCCGCCACGGTTTCGTCCAGGAACAAGCCCTTGCCGGCCCCGGGGATGCGGGACGGGGCGATGTGGTAACGCGGCAGGATCATGGCGTAGCCGGGCGAAACGGGGCGCCAGTGTAGTCCCTGTCGCGGGACGCGGGATCGGCCGGTGGCGGCGGCTTGCTAGAATCCCGTTTTTCCCTGCCCGGAGTCACCGATGGATACCGCCCGCCTTTCCCGTTTCGTCGGCGACCTGTGGGACGGCGAGATCGTGCCCCGGCTGGTGGAGTACATCCGCATTCCCAACAAGTCGCCGATGTTCGACAAGGACTGGAAGGCGCACGGCCACATGGACGCGGCGGTGAAGCTGATGAGCGACTGGGCGAACGGCAAGCTGGCCGCGCTGCCGGGCGCCACGCTGGAAGTGGTGCAGCTGGAAGGACGCACGCCGCTGATCTACATCGAGGTGCCGGCCACCGGCGCCGGCGACGACACCGTGATGCTGTACGGCCACCTCGACAAGCAGCCGGAGATGACCGGCTGGGCCGACGGCCTGGGCCCGTGGACGCCGGTGCTGAAGGGCGACCGGCTGTACGGCCGCGGCGGCGCCGACGACGGCTACGCGATCTTCGGCTCGCTGGCCGCGCTGCTGGCCTTGCGGGAGCAGGGCGTGCCGCACGCGCGCTGCGTGATCCTGATCGAGGCCTGCGAGGAATCGGGCAGCTACGACCTGCCGCATTACGTCGACCACCTCGCCGCGCGCATCGGCAGCCCCTCGCTGGTGGTGTGCCTGGATTCGGGCTGCGGCAACTACGACCAGCTCTGGCTCACCACCTCGCTGCGCGGCATGACCGGCGGCAACCTCACCGTGCAGGTGCTGGAGGAGGGCGTGCATTCCGGCGACGCCTCCGGCGTGGTGCCGTCCAGCTTCCGCATCCTGCGCGAGATCCTGTCGCGGCTGGAGGACCCGGAAACCGGCGCGATCAAGCCTGGCGAGCTGTACGTCGAGATTCCGGCCCAGCGCGTCGAACAGGCGAAGCACGCGGCCACCGTGCTGGGCAGCGACATCTACAGCAAGTTCCCGTGGGCCGCCGGCATGCAGCCGGTGACGAAGGAGCTGCCCGATCTGGTGCTCAACCGCACCTGGCGTCCGCAGCTCGCAGTCACCGGCGTCGGCGGCATCCCGCCGCTGGACAGCGCGGGCAACGTGCTGCGCCCGTTCACCGCGGTGAAGCTGAGCCTGCGCGTGCCGCCCACGCTGGACGCGAAGCAGGCCGGCCGCTTCCTCAAGCAACTGCTGGAAAAAGACCCGCCCTACGGCGCCCGGGTGACGTTCGACCTGGAGAAGGACGGCAGCGGCTGGAACGCGCCCGCGCTGTCGCCGTGGCTGGAACAGGCGGTGGACGAGGCCTCGCAACACCAGTTCGGCGCCCCTGCCACCTACATGGGCGAGGGCGGCTCCATCCCGTTCATGGGCATGCTGGGCGAGAAATTCCCCGCTGCCCAGTTCCTAATCACCGGCGTGCTGGGCCCGCATTCCAACGCCCACGGCCCCAACGAGTTCCTGCACATTCCCACCGGCAAGAAGGTGTCGGCGGTGGTGGCCGAGGTGGTGGCGAAGCATTACGCGCAGGCCGCCAAGGCGTGACGCGACTTCCCCCTCTCCCCGCCGGGGAGAGGGCCGGGGTGAGGGGCCGAGCTGGCGAAGTTGTTTGATATAGCTGGCTTTTCCGCGAGCCCCACCCCTCACCTCAATCCTCTCCCACCAGGGGAGAGGAGGTTGAAAACATGGATCACACCTACCTCGCCGCCAACTGGGCCGACATCCGCCGCCGCGTGGACGAGGCCTGCCGCGCCGCCGGGCGCGATCCGGCCGACGTTTCGATCCTGCCGGTCAGCAAGACCTTCGGCGCCGACGTGGTGCGCGAGGCGGTGGCGCTGGGCCTGCATCGCTTCGGCGAGAACAAGGTGCAGGAGATCCGCGACAAGGCCGGCCCGCTGGCCGACTGCGGCATCGCCTGGGTGGTGATCGGCCACCTGCAGACCAACAAGGCCAGGGACGTGGCGCGGCTGGCCAGCGAGGTGCAGTCGCTGGATCGCCCCGAACTGGCGGAGGCGCTGCACCGGCGCCTGCAGCTCGAAGGCCGTGCCATCGACGTGCTGGTGCAGGTGAAAACCTCGGTCGAAGAGAGCAAATCCGGCCTGCCGGCCGCCGACCTGCCTGGCTTCCTGGACGATCTGGCGCGCTACGACACGCTGCGCGTGCGCGGCCTGATGACCCTGGCGGTCCAATCGGACGACGCGGAGCACGTCCGTGCCTGTTTCCGCCAGTTGCGCGAGCTGCGCGATGCGGCCCGGGCGCGGGGGCACATATTGCCGCAGCTCTCCATGGGCATGAGCGGCGATTTTCCGCTGGCGATCGCCGAGGGCGCCACCGAAGTACGCATCGGTACGGCGATCTTCGGGCGCCGCCCGGCGCCGGGTGGCCTGTAACGGACTGGAAACCCGGCATTTTTCCAGCCAGCCGGCGGGAGCATGACGGCAAGTTTCGGAAAAATCTGCTGTTCCCCGGAATGTGATCGGAGTACCGGCGTTTACGAACGACAGAGTTCAGTTAACCTCGATCCAACAACCCCCGGGAATCATCTTGGTAAGTTCACCCCTTACTCACGTCGCCTGCCTTGCAAGCGACACATGAATAAGTGGTTTGGGGGTTTTGTCTGATGCCAATCCAGCGACTGACCGGTGTTGCCGCAATTGTTTCGATGTTGCTGCTGGCCCCCCCCGCCTTTGCCACCACGCACCAGACCCAGAAAAGCCACCCGGCCCAGAAGAAGCACGTCCAGCACCGGCACGCGCAGACGCACCACACCGTCCACCATTCGCGCCATGGCAAGTCCGCCCATCCGCAGTCCCGCGCCGTCGCCAGCACCGCCGCCGACAGCCACTACTCGCTGGTCACCGGCGGCACCCTCGCTTCCCCGCTGGCCCTGAACCCGCTGCCCGCCCTCAGCCCGATGCCTACGCTGGCCTCGCCCGGCCTGGCAGGCTTCGGCGCCGCCCCGGTGCCGGCCTTCGGCATCAGGCACAGCGTTCTTCTCGCGCCGGCCGTGGCCACGGCGGCCAAGCCGGCGGCCGACCCGATCGACAGCGACGTCGACACCGTCACCGACCTGCGCAGGGCGCTGGTCGCGCTGGCGATGAACCTGCGCGACGTGCGCTACGTGCGCGGCGGCAGCAGCCCGTCCACCGGCTTCGATTGCAGCGGCTTCGTGCGCTACGTGTTCGCCCATGCGATCGGCGTGCAGCTGCCCGCCAACTCGGCCTTGCAGTTCCTCGCCGGCCTGAAGGTGAAGCGCGCGGACATGAAGCCGGGCGACCTGGTGTTCTTCCACACCGGCGGCCGCCGTCATCGCGTCAGCCACGTGGGCATCTACATCTCCAACGGCCGCTTCATCCACGCGCCGACCTACGGCAAGTCGGTGCAGATCTCCAGCCTGGAAGAGGCCTACTGGGCACGCCATTTCGTCGGCGCCAAGCGCCCCGATGGCATGCTGGCGCTGGCGCACAACGGCTGATCGGGCCCGTCCGCACGCACGACCAAGGCCGCCCACGGGCGGCCTTTTCGCAGGCGCGGTTCCTGCCGGCGGCCCGTGGTCACTCTCTGCCGCAACCGCTACGCTAGTCGCCTTGTCCTTGCCGCGCAGGCATCGCCGGAATCCTTCATGCCGAATCTCCCCCCGGTCACCCGCTACCTGCTGATCGCCAACGTGCTGGTGTTCGCGCTGCAACTGCTGCTGCATGACCAGACCACGCTGGCCTTGTCGCAGCATTTCGCGCTGTGGCCGCTGGGGCCGGACGTGGTGGGCCAGGTGCAGGGCGGCCAGGTGCTCACCGTGGGCTTCCGGCCGTGGCAGCTCGTCACCTACGCGTTCATGCACGGCGGCTACCAGCACATCCTGTTCAACATGTTCGGCCTGTACATGTTCGGCGGGGTGATCGAGCGCACGTTCGGTGCGCGCAACTACGCGCTGTACTACTTCGTCTGCGCGATCGTGGCGGGCGTGGCGCAACTGCTGGTGGTGAAGTACTTCACCCACGCCTTCGTTCCCACCGTGGGCGCCTCGGGCGCGCTGTTCGGCCTGCTGCTGGCGTTCGGCATGCTGTACCCGAGGGAGAAGATCTTCCTGATCTTCCTGCCGATACCGATGCCGGCGTGGCTGTTCGTGATCGGCTACGCGGCGGTGGAACTGGTGCTGGGCGTCACCGGCACCCAGGCCGGGGTGGCGCATTTCGCGCATCTCGGTGGCATGGTGGGCGGCTATGTCATGATCCAGTACTGGCGCGGCCGCCTGCCGCTGAAGCCGAAGCGCCAACTGCTGCGCTGACCGTCCACCGGGGAAACCATGAGCCAAGACCTGCAGCGCCGCCTCACGCCGCGCCACATCACCTTCATGGCGCTGGGCATGTGCATCGGCGCCGGGCTGTTCCTCGGCTCGGCCAGCACGATCAAGCTGGCCGGCCCCTCGGTGCTGTTCGCCTACATGTTCGGCGGCGCGATGATCTTCATCATCATGCGCGCGCTAGGCGAGATGGCGGCGCACGAGCCCGTCGCCGGTTCCTTCGGCGCCTATGCGCACAAGTACCTAGGTCCGTTCGCCGGCTACCTCACCGGCTGGAACTACTGGATCCTGATGATGGGCGTGGGCATCGCCGAGAGCACGGCGGTGGGCATCTACATGAAGGCGTGGTTCCCCGACTCGCCGCAATGGATCTGGGCGTTCGCCAGCGTCGCGATGATCGGCGGCCTGAACCTGCTGGCGGTGAAGGTGTACGGCGAGCTGGAGTTCTGGTTCTCGCTGATCAAGGTGCTCACCGTGGTGGCGATGATCCTCGGCGGCTTCGCGATGATCTGGCTGGGCTGGGGCAACGGCGGCAAACCGGTGGGCCTGGCCAACCTGTGGACGCATGGCGGCTGGTTCCCGCACGGCGTCACCGGCATGGTGCTGGCCTTGCCGGTGCTGGTGTTCTCCTTCGGCGGCATCGAGACCATCGGCATGGCGGCGGCGGAGGCCGCGCAGCCGGAGCGCACCATCCCGCGCGCGGTGAATTCGGTGATCTGGCGCATCCTGATCTTCTACATCGGCTCGCTGTTCGTGATCATGGCGATCTACCCGTGGAACGAGCTGGACGCGAACAGCAGCCCGTTCGTCACCACCTTCGCGCGGCTGGGCATTCCCGGCGCGGCGGGGCTGATCAATTTCGTGGTGATCACCGCGGCGCTGTCCAGCTTCAACTCCACCACCTTCAGCGGCAGCCGCATGCTGCACAGCCTGGCCGGCAAGGGGCAGGCGCCCGCGGCGATGGGCAAGACCAGCGTGCACGGCGTGCCGGTGCGCGGCGTGCTGGTGACCATGGCCTTCCTGCTGTTCGGCGTGCTGATGAACTACCTGGTGCCGGGCCGCATCTTCGGCATGATGATGTCCATCCTCGCGTTCAACACGGTGTGGACCTGGGGCATGGTGCTGGTGGCGCACTGGAGCTTCCGCCGCCGCCAGGCGCAGCCGCTGGCGTTCCGGCTGCGCGTGTGGCCGCTGTCCAGCGTGCTGTGCCTCGCCTTCCTCGCCTTCGTGTGGGTGATGCTGGCCTACAGCCCGGATACCCGCGTGGCGATCTACGTGGGCGTGGCGTGGATCGCGCTGCTTACCGTGGCCTATTACGCGTTCGGCATCGAGCGGCGCATGCGGCAGGCGGCTGCTTCGGACGCCGCCTGATTCCGTCGCGGGTTCGGCGCTGCTTCCCCGAAACGCACGGCGCAGGCCGTGCGTTTTTTCATGCGCATCCTTTCGCCTGCCCGGACGCAGCATGATTCCGGCGACGGATTGGCCTATACTCCCCCGGGGTATACAAGGCGAACGTCCATGCCGTACTCGACGCAGGAAAAGAAGCGGGCGCTGGTGCGCGTGCGTCGCATCGGCGGCCAGCTGGATGCGCTGGCGCAGGCGCTGGAGCAGGAGGCCGACTGCGGCGCCGTGCTGCAGCAGATCGCGGCGATCCGCGGCGCGGTGAACGGGTTGATGGGCGAGGTGCTGGAAAGCCACCTGCGCGCGAGCTTCGTGCCGGCCGCCGCCAAAACCCGCGGCGCTGCGGATGCGGCGGCGCTGGAACAGACCATCGCGCTGCTGCGCACCTACCTCAAGTAACCGGCCCGCGTCGGCCGGACCATCGATCGATCACAGGAGTACCGCCATGAAATCCCGTGCCGCCGTCGCCTTCGCTCCCGGCAAGCCGCTGGAGATCGTCGAGATCGACGTGGCCCCGCCGAAGAAGGGCGAGGTGCTGGTGAAGATCAGCCACACCGGCGTCTGCCACACCGATGCGTTCACGCTCTCGGGCGACGACCCGGAAGGCCTGTTCCCCTGCGTGCTCGGCCACGAAGGCGCCGGCGTGGTGGTGGAAGTCGGCGAGGGCGTCACCTCGGTGCAGCCGGGCGACCACGTGATTCCGCTGTATACCGCCGAATGCGGCGAGTGCCTGTTCTGCAGGAGCGGCAAGACCAACCTGTGCACCGCAGTGCGCGCCACCCAGGGCAAGGGCGTGATGCCGGACGGCACCACGCGCTTCTCATACAACGGCCAGCCGCTCTACCACTACATGGGCTGCAGCACGTTCAGCGAATACACCGTCGTCGCGGAAGTGTCGCTGGCGAAGATCAACCCGCAGGCGGACCACGAGCAGGTCTGCCTGCTGGGCTGCGGCGTCACCACCGGCATCGGCGCGGTGCACAACACCGCGAAGGTGCAGGAAGGCGACAGCGTGGCGGTGTTCGGCCTCGGCGGCATCGGCCTGGCGGTGGTGCAGGGCGCACGCCAGGCGAAGGCGGGCCGCATCATCGTGGTGGATACCAATCCGGCGAAGTTCGAGCTGGCGCGTTCCATGGGCGCCACCGACTGCGTCAATCCGAAGGAGCACGACAAGCCGGTGCAGCAGGTGATCGTGGAGATGACCGGCTGGGGCGTGGACCACAGCTTCGAATGCATCGGCAACGTCAACGTGATGCGCGCGGCGCTGGAATGCGCGCATCGCGGCTGGGGCCAGTCGGTGATCATCGGCGTGGCCGGCGCGGGCCAGGAAATCTCTACGCGTCCGTTCCAGTTGGTCACCGGCCGCAAGTGGATGGGCACCGCGTTCGGCGGCGTGAAGGGCCGCAGCCAGTTGCCCGGCATGGTCGAGGACGCGATGAAGGGCGAGATCGAACTGGCGCCCTTCGTCACCCACACCATGGGGCTGGACGGCATCAACCATGCCTTCGAGCTGATGCACGAGGGCAAGTCGATCCGTTCGGTCGTCCACTATTGACCCGCAAGCCCCTCTCCCTTCGGGAGAGGGGTAGGGGTGAGGGTACGGGCGAAGCGTTGTGCTTCGCCCGTACCCTCATCCGCCCTTCGGGCACCTTCTCCCAAGGGGAGAAGGAAAAGCCAAGGAGATCCCACGTGAACCTCGAACTCATAGAACACCGCGCCTGCTTCGGCGGCTGGCAGGACGTCTACCGGCACGACTCGGTCGTGCTGGGCTGCGCGATGAATTTCGCCGTCTACCTGCCGCCGCAGGCGGAGAAGGAACGGCTGCCGGTGCTGTACTGGCTGTCGGGGCTGACCTGCACCGAGCAGAACTTCATCGCCAAGGCCGGCGCGCAGCGTTACGCAGCCGAGCATGGCGTGATCGTGGTGGCGCCGGACACCAGCCCGCGCGGCGAAGGCGTGGCGGACGACCCGGCCTACGACCTCGGCCAGGGCGCGGGCTTTTACCTCAACGCCACCGAGCAGCCCTGGACCACGCACTACCGCATGCAGGACTACGTGGCGCAGGAGTTACCCGCGCTGGTCGAGGCTTCGTTCCCGACCAATGGCGTGCGCGGCATCAGCGGGCATTCGATGGGCGGCCACGGCGCGTTGACCATCGCGCTGCGCAACCCGGGGCGCTACCGCAGCGTGTCGGCGTTCGCGCCCATCGTGGCACCGGCGCAGGTGCCGTGGGGCGAGAAGGCGTTTGCCGCGTACCTCGGGCCGGACCGTTCGCGCTGGGCGCAGTACGACGCCGTGGAACTGCTGAAGACCGCGAGCGAACGCCTGCCGCTGCTGGTGGATCAGGGCGAGGCCGACGAATTCCTCGCCACGCAACTCAGGCCGGAACTGCTGCGCGAGGCGTGCGCCAAGGCAAACCATCCGCTGACCCTGCGCCTGCATCCCGGCTACGACCACAGCTACTACTTCATCGCGAGCTTCATCGGCGAGCACATCGCCTGGCATGCGAGGGCGATGAGGGCTTGAGAGATGCCGTGCGGAGACGCTGTGCTTTGTGCTTGCGTTGCCGGGCATGAATCGCCGTCGACCTAGCCGTCGGTGGATACCGTAAGCGATTCCCAGGCATCGATTTCCGCAGCGTAGTCGGCGAGTTTTTGCCTGACCAGCGCCAGCGCATCGCTGCCGAGCAGCAAGTGGGCGGGCGGGTGTTCGCTGCCGATCAGGGTGAGGATGGCCTTGGCTGCCCTGACGGGATCGCCGAGCTGCTTGCCGCTTTTTTCCTCGCGCGCCTGGCGGATGGGATCGAACAGCGCATCGTAGTCTGCGATGCCGCGTGGTGTGCGGACCATGGAGCGGCCGGCCCAGTCGGTGCGGAACGACCCTGGCGCGACGGCGGTGACGGCGATGCCGAAGGGCTTAAGCTCCTTCCCGAGCACTTCGGTAATACCCTCCAGTGCGAATTTGCTGCCGCAGTAGTAAGCGATGCCCGGCATGGTGATGAAGCCGCCCATCGAGGTGATGTTGATGATGTGGCCACGCCGCCGTGCGCGCATATGAGGCAATACGGCCTTGGTGACGGCAACCGCGCCGAACACGTTGACGTCGAATTGCCGGCGCATGGCCTCCAGTGGCGATTCTTCGAGGATGCCCTCGTGGCCGTAGCCCGCGTTGTTGATCAGGACATCGATGGGACCCGCGGCGGACTCCGCTTCGGCGACGATGCCGGAGATGGACGCGAAATCAGTCACGTCGAGGATGCGGCCAAAGGCCTCGGCCGGGTTCGTCGCCTCGAAGTCGCGTCTGGCAGCCTCGTTGCGCACGGTTCCGACGACGCGGTGGCCTGCCGCGAGCGCCTCGTTTGCCAGTGCTCGCCCGAAGCCGCTGTTGACGCCGGTGATGAACAGTGTTTTTGCAGATGGCATGGGGGAGTCCTCTGATGGAATTCGATGGCATGTCCCGTTGCGCGGGTCGGATGAAAGAGTAGATTTCGTGGGCGAGGGAAAAGAGGGTGTTTCGTATGAATGTCTTGCCCATTTCTATGGATGATGTGCGTTGTCCGGGACGGGCGCTGCGAGGGACATGATGGAAAAGCCGCGAAGACCCGTCGCAGTTGTCGATGCGGATCTGCGGCGCCGCATGGTCGCCGTGCTCGGCAGGCTGGCGCCGCGCGAGGGCTACAACCTGACGCCCTTGCCGGATGTGCGGCTGCTGCGTTCCGACCGTCCGCTTGGTCGCACGCCGGTGTTGTACGAGCCGGGTATCGTGATCGTCTGCCAAGGGCGGAAGCGGGGTTTCTTCGGCGACCAGGTCTATCTCTACGACGAGCAGCACTATCTGGCGGTTTCGGTACCGGTGCCGTTTTCCATGGAAACGGATGCAAGCGCGGCGGCGCCCTTGCTGGCGATCTACATGCGCCTCGATTTCAGCGTGGCGGCCGACCTGATGCTGCAGATCGACCGGCATGGTGGAGTTGCTGCGGCCGCACCGCAGGGCATGATCTCCACGCCCATGGATCGGTATCTGGGCGAATCGGTGCTGAGCCTGCTGCAGGCCATGTGCAATCCGCTGGAAGCCAGCGTATTGGGCCCTACGCTGGTCCGCGAGATCTATTTCCGGGTCCTGGGCGGTAAGCAAGGAGGCGCCATGCGCGCCGCCCTGGCGATGCAGAACCAGTTCGGCAGGATTGCCAAGGCGCTTCGGCGCATCCACGCCACCTACGATCAGGCCCTGGATGTGGGCGTCCTGGCCGGCGAGGCCGGCATGAGCGTGCCCACGTTCCATGCCCACTTCAGGGCAATCACCCACACCTCGCCGATCCAGTACCTGAAATCGACGCGCCTGCACCAGGCGAGATTATTGATGGTCCGCAACGGCGCCACCGCTGCGTCCGCCGCCGCAGCGGTCGGCTATGAAAGCGCCTCGCAGTTCAGCCGGGAGTTCAAGCGCCTGTTCGGGCGCAGTCCGACGGAGGAGGCCCGCCGGATGCAGGCGAGCTTCGCCATTCCGCCGCCATCGATCCCGTACCCCTACGTTTCTTCCCACTGAGCCGGCGGTGCATGCCGCCGGCGACGGTCAGCGCAGCGCCAGGAAATCCGCGCTCACCACGAAACGCACCGCATCCAGGCGCAGCCGCGACTGCGGCAGGGCGGCGAGCAGGGCGTCGCGTTCGGCGGCGACGGTGGCGATTTCCGCCGCACTGATCGACGGGTTCACCGTGCGCAGTGCCTGCAGGCGCGACAGTTCGGCGTCCAGTGTGGCGCCGGCCTCGGCCACTGCATCGTCGATCATCGCCTGCGCGCGGCTGCGCGCCGTCTGCTCGGCCTTCTCCAGCATCGGCGGTACCAGCTTGGCGAGGAACTTGCGGTAGCGCGGCACCTCGATGTTGCGGTCGGCGGCCTTGCGCAGCGCGGTGTCGCTGGGCTGGAAGTCCTCGCGCTCGACGAGCTTCGTGTCGATGGTGACGGTGATCGGCAGCGCGGGCAGGAAACGCTCCGCATCGAGCCGGCGGTCGGCCACGCACTCCAGCACGAACACGCTCTGCAGCAGCGCGCTGCGCGGCGGCAGCATGTCGTCCACCATGAAGGCGGCGTTGCCCTGTTCGCCGGACAGCGCGAGGTCCAGCGCGCCGGCGATCATCGGATGGTCGAGCCGCAGCAGCGGCAGTTCCTCGCGCGCCAGCGCCACCGCGCGACTGAAGGTGGCCGACAGCGGCCCTTCGGCGAAGCCGGGCAGGGCGTCGGTGGAGAGGTATTGCGGATCGAGCAGCAGCACCTTGCCGCCCAGTTCCTCGGCGTGGATGCCGTAGGCTTCCAGCAGGCGCTGCACGAACGCATCGCGCGACGGGTCCTCGTCCTCGCGGCGGAACGCCTGGCCCAGTTCCTCGGCGTGCGGGTCGCGGCTGGCGGCGAGTTCCAGCAGGTGGTCGCGGCCTTCGCGGATCAGCTCGGCCATCTGCTCGTGGGCGGCGCGCGTCTCGGCGAGCAGCACGTCCAGTTCCTGGTCGCGGCCGTCGTCGCCGCGCGCGTGCTGGTCGGCCAGCCGCGCCAGCGTGTCGCCGTAGCGGCGCAGCAGTTCGCGGCCGTCCGCCGGACTCAGCCGGAACGCATCCACGCCCTCGTCGTACCAGCGCGCCAGCACGTGCTGCGCGCTGTCGGCGACGGCGAGGATGTGGATGCTGATGTCGTGCGTCTGGCCGATGCGGTCGAGGCGGCCGATGCGCTGTTCCAGCAGGTCGGGGTCCAGCGGCAGGTCCCACAGCACCAGCCGGTGCGCGAACTGGAAGTTGCGGCCTTCCGAGCCAATTTCCGAGCACAGCAGCAGGCGCGCACCGTCGGGCTGCGCGAAGTAGGCCGCGTTGCGGTCGCGCTGCACGATGCCCAGGCCCTCGTGGAAGCGCGCGATGCCGGCGCCGCTGCGCGTGCGCAGCGCTTCCTCCAGCGCCAGCACCTTGGCCTGGCTGCGGCAGATCAGCAGGAACTTGTCCTGCGGATGCGCGTCGAGCAATTCGACCAGCGCCTCGAGGCGCGGATCGTTCGCGTAGTCGTGCTCCAGCACGGGCGAGGGTTGCTGGATGTCGGCATGGAATTCGGCGAGCAGGGACTGGCGCATGGCCTCGTCCACGTCGGCGGCATCCAGCACCTGCCACTGCGGCACGCGTTGCGGAAAACCGCCGATGCCGGCGCGACGGTTGCGGAACATCGCGCGGCCGGTGCCGTGGCGGTCGATCAGCGCGGCGAGGATTTCGCGCGCGTGCTCGGGCCTGGTGGTGTCGGCGAGCCGCGCTTCCAGCGCCGCATCGCCGACGAAGGCGTTGCGCAGCATGGCGAGTTCGGCATCACTCAACGCTTCGCCATCGAGCAGCTTGTCGGCTACCTGCGACAGCGGCTGGAAGCGCTCGGCCTCGGCGAGATAGGCGTCGAGGTCGTGGTAGCGCTGCGGATCGAGCAGGCGTAGGCGGGCGAAGTGGCCGCTGCGGCCCAGCTGTTCCGGCGTGGCGGTGAGCAGGATCACGCCCGGCGTCTTCGCGGCCAGCCGTTCCGCCAGGGTGTAGCGCGGGCTGGCGGCCTCGGGCGTCCAGGCGAGGTGGTGCGCTTCGTCCACCACGAGCAGGTCCCACGGCGCGTCCAGCAGTTGCTGCGCGCGCTTCGGGTTCGCTTCGAGGAAGGCGAAGTCGGCGATCACCAGTTGCTCGTCCTCGAACGGGTTGCCGCTGGCCTCGCCTTCGTCCGACAGCGACAGCGCCTCGCAGCGCTCCTCGTCGTAGATCGCGAAGCTGAGGTTGAAGCGGCGCAGCAGTTCCACGAACCACTGGTAGACGAGGGTGTCGGGGAGCAGCAACAGCACGCGCGAGGCGCGGCCGGTGGCGAGCTGGCGCGCCACGATCATGCCCGCCTCGATGGTCTTGCCCAGGCCCACCTCATCGGCCAGCAGCACGCGCGGCGGCCGGCGCGCCGAGGCGATGCCGGCCACGCGCAACTGGTGCGGCACCAGGCCCACGCGCGCGGCGCCCAGGCCCCAGGCCGGCGAACGGCGCGCCTCGGCGCGGCGGCGCAGGCCTTCCACGCGCAACTCGAACTGCGCCACGGAATCGGTGCGCCCGCCGATCAGGCGATCGTCGGCCTGGCTCACGCTCTGCTCGTCGTCGAGCTGGCCCTCGTGCAGCTCGCGCCCTTCGCCGCGGTAGATCAACAAGTCCTCGCGGATCTCCACCTGCTCGACCAGGAACGCGATCCCCTTGCCGGCCACGCGCTGCCCGGCACGGAACTCGGCGCGCACCAGCGGCGCGGAATCCACCGCGTAAGGCCGCAACACCCCGGCCTTGGCGAACAGCACCTGCACGCCGCGTCCTTCGACGCGCAGCACGGTGCCGAGGCCGAGCTCCGGCTCGGCGGTGGAGATCCAGCGTTGACCAGGTACGAACATTGCACAGCCGCTTGGGTTCGAGGGCCGACAATTATCCGCTGCAAGCCGTGTGGTGGGAACCGCCACGTATCGCTTGTACCCGTCCTTGAAGATGAAAAGCGGCGCCCGGGTTGCCCCGGGCGCCGCCGTGGATCACATGCTTGTGCCGGTCAGTTGAGGATTTCGCGCCAATTGACGCGATTGAGCAGGTTGCTGCCAGCGGGCTGCTTGATCTTGGCAGTTTGCGGCAGGGATCCGGTCTGTCCATACAGGATCGCGAACTGGCCACCTGGCAACTGGATCATCTGCAGTCCGGTAGTCGCCGTATTGGTGGTGATGGATTGCATCACATTACCCGCGCTGTCCTGCAACACGGACTGCCCTGTCGAGAAGTCGGCGGCGTAGATATTTCCCTGCAACGAACACGGATCGGTGGACGGTGTGACTGTGGCCCACGCGATCACCGAGACGCCAGCAGATGCATCGGGATTCACCACGATCCGTTCGGTACCGCCGTTGCTGCCGGCGGCTCCCGGAAGGTCGTAGTACCAGCCGCTGGCACTGTCAGCAACATTCAGCGGAGTTGTCAGCGGATTCGTCACCAGAACACTGCGAGTCAAGGGGAGGCCAGTCGTGGATGGCGTGCTGCCGCTGCCGTCGCGGAGGGCGTACATGGTTTGCTTCTGTGCGTTGTTCAGGTCGCTGGTATCAAGGAACTGGCCCGTGCCCACGAATACCCAGCGCAGCGTACCCAGGCCGGTGGAGTCGATGCCTTCTTCGATGCGCGGAGCGGTGGTGATCGGCTGCGGATTGCCCGAGGGATCGGTGAGCGTGGCAAACAGGGTGGGCGCGGGATAGTTTGGGGTCGGATTTCCGCTGGCGTCGAGTGCCGTCTCCGACAAATCGAAACGCCAGACATTCCCCAGCAGATCGCCTGCGTAGACTTGGTCGATCGTGCCGTCGCTCACGTCCTGGGTATAGCCCGTTGCCTGCGCCAAGCCGGCAGGATTGGTGGCGCTGCCTACGCCGGTGTCGATCTTTTGCAGCAAGGCACCGGTCTTGGCGTTTAGCACGTACAGGATGCCGTGGCCCGCAAGTGGCCCCGTGGTGTTGTCATAGCCGGACGTCATCACCACCACCCAGCCGTATTTGCGTGTCTTGAGGATCAATGGGTGGCCGTAGCTGTAACCCATGTCGGCATCGGTGAACTCCCATAGCGCCTTGGACGCGAGTGCCTGTTCTCCCGTTGCCGTATTGCTGCCGGTTGGCTGGATGGATGAAGGTACTGATGTGATGTCGAGTGCGAAGATCCCCTTGCCGCCCTTGCCCAGGCCATCCACCAGGACGGTATGCCAACTGGATGTTGTGGCAGTGGAAGGCAGGGGATTGAGGCCCGTATAGCTGAAATCGACGTCGCCCACCTGTGGCGTGCTGTCGACATAGAAATGATGGCTGTAGTTGTTCGTGGTAACGCCGTCCAGGTTCGCCAGCGCGGCGAGTCCGTCGACCTGGGGGGAATTGTTTGGTCCCGCATAGAGCAGGCTGGGCACGTAGGCAAACAATTCGCTGCCGCCACCCCCTACCGGGTTGGTCACCGTCGGGTTGGTAAAGTCGGCCTCGAAGGCATGCAGCATGCCGTCGTTCGCACCCACATAGGTCACCGGTTGGCGGTTCTGCACCAATGTCGCGAAGGCGGTATAGCCCGGGTTGGCCGATTCCGAGTACGAGGGCGATAGTGCGTTTTGCACCAGCACGGCCGAGGAATTGACGATGTCGCCAAGGATGTGACTGCGTACGTGGAAGGTCGTCCCCTCGTTGCTCTTGTCGCCGCGCAGGAAACTGACCAGGGATGTGCTGCCTACAGCGGTCTGCTCGGCCGGCGACAAGTTGGCGTAACGGAAAGGTACGCCCTTTTTCGTGGCGTTGTTCCAGGTGATGACGCGGCGGCCGGTATCCCATCCGTTGTTGGTGCTATTTACATACTGCGTCAATGCCTCCAACTGCGTTTGGGCGCTCCAGGTATTGGTGCCTGCGACCGGTGTCACGCTGCCTCCTGCCGTGTTGCTGGCTACGAAGGCGGACACATCACCATCCCACGAGACAGGTTTGTACTGGACGTTGTAGATCGGGAAGCCGCTGACTGGAGAGAAGTAGGGCGCCGTACTGGCTGGTATTGAAGCCAGGGCGCGTGTCGAGGTGACACCAGGGGCGGCGCCGCGCGCAATGCTGGTCGAGGCTACGCGACCAAAAATTTGCTTGAGCCCGGACTGCAGCAGGTCCGGTTGGTTGCCCACGAAGAAATTGTCCGGACGTAAAGTCTTGGCAGCGACTGTGGTCGAATTGGTATGCCAAGTGAAGAAACTGGCCGGTCTTCCATTCCCATTGATGTCGTTGAAGCCACCGTACTTGGCCGTAAGCCAATAAATATTGGGGCCCGCAGCTGTATATTTTGTCGGATTATAGATCTCGTGACCCGAAGTGCCATCATAACTGCCTGGTTCCAGGACATCGACCGTATAGGTGTCCACCGTTTGCTTGCCCTGCGTGGACTTCACATTGGGGTCGTCATTGCGTATATCGTTGGTATGCGCAAAGTAGGCCAAGCCAGGCATGTAGTACGTTGCCTGATCCCCCCAGACCACGCTCCCGAGTGAAGGAGGAGTTCCGGAATTTATGTACTGGGCATAGCTATTTGTTGCCGGTGTCGTCCCCTCGATAAGCGGAAGATTGCCGAGCGCCGTCGTATAGGATGCGGCGTTTACTGCCGGAACGGTGCCATTAGCGGGTATGACGGGTAATCCACCGCCAACGACGGCGCTGGTGAGTGTGCCGCCGGGAACCCTGGTATCGTAGTGGGTATGATCATCGCCGATCGTCACAATGGCGTTGGCTTGGCAAGAATAACTTATCGGGTCATTGGGAGGGGTTCCAGTAAATGCTGGAAAACTTGGGTCGGTGCTGTTGGTGCTGGACAGGTTGCTCGTGTAGCTGGTGTCAAGGGGAACCTGCATGAAATAGGCAAGTGTCGCCCAGTAGAGATCCGCTATGGTGTCGTATGTTTCATAGCCCGCACTTGTATAGCCGAATTGGTTCAGGTAGTTGATCGCGCCAGTCTGCGTGGCATTTCCACCGCCAGGCGCTGTTCCGGTGGTATCGGCAGTGTCGGGATTGGAGGCGAAGATGCCAGTTGTTGGATCCCATTCCGCATATGGATTGGGGTTTATGCGAGGGGCGTTGCCGTTGTATGCGGTTGGGCCGTTGTCACGTAACAGTGCGCGCACGACACCGTTGGCTTGACCGTTGACATTTCCCATCAAATATCCGTAGCCCGACGCGCCGACTCGTATCTTGGTGTAATTCTGCTGAATCAGCCCCTCGGGCTTGGCATAAACGCCAGCACCTGGATAATCGGTGCTGGCGTGTGCGGAATTGCAATTGGTTTCAAGCAGGTCCGCAACGCACACCTGCACCTGCGCGTTGTATGTTTTCATGTGTGTCGCGGCCTGGTAGCCGCTACGCCCGGGGGTGCCGCTGGCCGGATTATTGGTAAAGCCCGAGTTGTCTGCGACTTCGAATGTGGTGCCCAGACCCCCGTTCCTGATGTACACCGTGCTCGCTGTATTGAGGGTTGTGTCTCCGACCACTCCCGAAGGATTCACGTTTTTATCAGGAAAGTTGGTGCGGTAGCTTCCCTGCTTGGTAAGGTTCGAGCGAAGCAGCACGGTAGTGGTTGCGGTATCGGCCCCCCCGAGACCTGTTGCGCCGCGATTGCCGCCGGTCAGTGCTTGCCGAAACTCATCCAAGGCCGCCATCGTGGCCCAGTTGAGCATGTTGCCGCTCCAGTGTGTGCTGTCACAGCTGGCGGTTGTGGTTGTACTGGCAGGCACGAAATACCCGTCCGTACTGTCGTACGTATAACACTTTGCATTGTCGAAATAGCCAAGATATCGCGTGGTCGATGTGTAGTCGTTGGTACCCTTGTAGGCTGCAACCGTACCCGTCGGAAATTCCACGGATAGTGCCATCATCAGATTGGCCGGCACGTTGGAGGCGCTGTAGACCGGAGTGTCGGCCAGCGTTGTCGTCGCTGCCTGTGCGGTGCCGCCTCCACCCAAAGTCAGCATGCAGGCCAGTAGCATGCTTCCTGGTCCAGACATGAAAGATGCGCGAAGTGACTTGTACATGGCCATTTCCACAATTCGATGAGTAGAGAACTTGTCGAAGCCGCAATTTGCGCCTGCTTCTCGATGGATGAAAAGCTGCCCTTGACCTTCCTGTGCGCGAGTGCTGACTGCGTCGGGCACATGTCCGCTGTCTGCATGATCAAGATTCGCCTGTCGCTGTGCGACTACCTCGGTCAGCGCATTACGGATTGCACATAACCCACGGTATTTTTCGGACCAACCACCTTTACGCTAAGGCGGAAAGCCGCATAGGCACCCGAGGTGAACGGTGGCCCGTTGTCCTTGGTCTGGTTGGAGACGGAACCACCCTGGATGGAGGCGCCTGGTACGATGCAGGTCTTGGGGTCGGCTGGACCGATGTTGGGACAGAGTCGTTCCACCACATAGAACACCTTGTCGCCGCTGGTTACCCCAAGCACGGTACCGATGCCACCCGCGGTTTCGTTCACCAATACATCGGGTAGATCCTTGTCGGTGCGAACGGTAGCCGCTTGCGGGGTGGCGTAATAACCCAGGCTGGTCACGTTGTTGTCACTGGTTGGTTCATTGAAGATGATCTTGGCTTTGGCATCCTCATAGGCGAGTGCAGCCTCTTGGATCACTGTCTGGCGAAAGGCAACGCGGCCGGCGATGGTGTTGCTGGTATCCACGGAACGCATCAGGGCCACGGCGGCTAGCACGGTCACGACCAGGACGATGATGGCGAGCAGGGTCGCGATCATGCCGCGTTGATTCCGCGGTCCGTGCCTGCCTGTCATTCCAACGCTCTTTGTGCTCATGTGGGCGGCTCAGAAGTACTTGGTGATAAGTGCGTTGTGGATCGGGATCGTGGTGTCGTAGACCTTGTACCGATAATGCGGTTGCGTGGTGATCGTGTATTTCACGGTTGGCTGGTCGGGGAACAGCACCAAGCTGCCGCCGTTTGTGTAATCGGATGCGTGCTCGGGCAACTTGCTTTGCGCGACGATGGCCACGCGAACGGCCTTGATCTGGTTCATGGCTGCAGCGGCGGCAGCTGTGGTCGCGGTAAGCGTCCCGATGGACCATGCCCCTGTGGGCTTTACCCATGTATCGACAACGTCCGGATCCTCGCCGGCCCCGCCACTGCCATCGTGGATGCCATACAGGGCCTTGATCTGCACGATGCCGTCGGCGACGGGAAGCACGGCAGCGGCGAGGCCGTTCACCGGGCGCTGCAGCAGATCGAACGAGACCAGGGAGTGGCTGGTCGCATCGACGCCGTACAGGCTGATGACGGGCTCGGTTCCCATGTCGAAGACGTACGAATTGACCGTATTTATCAAGCCCGTGCTCGGGCTTCCGGGTACGGACAGCGTGATGCTGTTCGATGCATCGGGCGCCGTCGCGGCAAGCGCCAGGGCACAGGTACCGTCGGAGCGGATGCCCAGCAGGTAATCGCCTTGGTTGATACCGAACGAGTTGCCGAGCACCACATGGGAGGCATCCGGAGTGCCGGTGACAGGTGCCTTGAACACCCGCAGCGCCGGGTTGCCGCCAATGATGCCGATCACATCGGGCAGCACGTTGCCGCCGGCATCGGTGCCGCCATCGGCCACAAGTACCGGTACGGCGCGGGTGGCTAGCGGCCAAGTGTCGAACGGCGCAGGCAGTGCCCCGGCGAGCGGTAGCCGTTTTGTGCTCGACGACCATGCCTCCATCGGGCAACCCCACAGGCCGTAGCGATTGCCTTGCACCATGCCGGAACCGGCCGTGCGGATCTGCTGTTCCAGGGAGTACAGCGAATAGCTGCCGCTCTGCTGGGCATCGTCGCCGCTGGTCGTGGTTCGTTTGCGACCCTCGTACACCGCGAAAGCCGACATGATGGCGAGAATGCAGATGAGGCTTACGAGCATGCCGACCATGAGCTCGATCAGACTGAAGCCCCGATGGCGCATCGTCGCCGCACAATGCGTGTCGCATGCGCAGGCATGGTCGCCGTGGGCGAACGCTTTGTCAGCGGGTGATTTGGGTGATGGAGACATAGTTGTGGGGGCCGGTGTCGTTCGGAGCTTTCCACTTGACGGTGACGGTGACGAGATTGTCGGCCCCGACTACGATGCTGGGCGGATAAGCCGCTGCCGCGGGCAGACAACTGGTGGATGCAGTAGCGGACTTGCAATCGAGGGTTGCAGCCCATGTCGTATAACCGGTCCCGCCGGTACCGGAGGCGCCCGCGTAATTGGTCGACAGCACAGTCGGATCGCTGGTCCACATCTGCGCTATCACCTGATCGGCCAGCATCGCGGCGTCGGTACGGTACTTTGCATCGCCGGCGAGTTTTATCGCGGCTGCCTGCAGAGTCACCATGCCCAGGATGCCGATCGAGAAAATCACGATCGCGACCAGTGCATCGAGCAGTACGATGCCTCGTTGCAAAGGAACACGACCACCAGTTTTCTTGCGCCTGGTCTTCACTTGCACCCCTGGGGACTGGTGCTCAATGGAAGTTGGGGATCGCACATGCGCACCTGGCCTCCGGGTGAAATGGTGGTAACCAGTCGCCGGCTGCCTGCCTGCGCCGCATAAGCATCAATGCGCAGCAGCGACGTAGTGCCATATGCTGTCGGTCGGCCCAGCGGGTCGAATGTGATGCCGGCGGGTAATCCGCCCGTGAGGCCGGTGTCAAAGGTCGTGCTTTGGGCGATGGCGACGCTGGCGCCAACCAGGACACCCCCAGCGCCACCACTGGCCACAAAACTCTGGATCGGAACCGCCCCGGTATCGGTGCAACTCGTCGCCGTCGCCGTCAAGGCGCATACGGTCCAGTCGGCGGTGGCCGCAGCGGAGGTCAATTCGAACCGGACGTCGAGATCGCGTTGAGTAGCTTCATTGCGGGCCAGACGCAAGCCATTCTGGATGGATTCCGAGGCATTGCGGATGCGGCTGTTGAGTATCCACTCCTGATAACTGGGAACGCCAAGCAGCACCAGCACGGCGAAAATGACAATCGTCACCATCAGTTCAATCAAGCTGAAACCGTGCTGGGGCGCCGGGTTCATTGGCAGCCTCCACCCTTGCGCATGACCCAGCAATCGATGGGGGCCGTTCCCCAGCCAGCCGGGGTGGCGGTGGTCTGACGGTTGTTGTTGTTATCGATCTGGAATGTAAAGTCGGCAACCGGAGTTCCGGTCTTGCCAGTCGCGGTTGCCGTATACGCTTCGCCAGCGGAACTACCGCTGGCGGGCGCACATGCGACAGTGAAATAGGTGTACGTACTCGCTGCTACCGCTACGCCACAGGCTGATCCGTTGTCATAGGTGCGGTTGTCCTGATAGTACTGCTCCATGCTGACGCGATAGGCCGACAAGGCGTTGTAGGCCTCGCTCAGTTTGCTGCGGGTGACGTAGTCCATGTAGCTGGGGATGGCGATCGCCGCCAGGATTGCGATGATCGCAACCACAATCATCAATTCGATCAACGTGAAGCCGCAAACCGGCAAGCGGCGCATGCGCGTCCTCTTCATCGTGATGTTTCCCCGGTGATTGAATTCAACTTCGGTCCGCAACGGGTTGCGGACGCAGCACGATTATGCATGCGGTGGATAATCAGGTGCCCGCCGCTGATCGAGTTTTTGCTACCACCTGTCGACGCAAGAATTTGCGTTGAAGATGCGGATGCGGGCTGCGCTCGAGCGAGGGATCAAGCGTCTGCGCGCGGCGTGCTGAGCTCGTCGATCCATATCGCGAGCCGGTGCAAGGCCACATGCGCAGATGGACGCAATTGCGCAGCAAGCGGGCCAAGGTAGTGCGTCGGCGCGAGCGGGATGGCGCGCTCTATCAACGGGACGGCTTCGTCGACGCGGCCCATGCCGGCGAGCACCGAGGCCCAGCTGCACAGGCCGCGATAGTCGCCGAGTTCCGCGGATTGGCGGTAGAGATCGAACGCGCGGTCGAGGTTCACCGGCGTCTCCCAGCCGTGTTCGTGGAACTGGCCGAGGAAGTGCATGGCGCGCGCGTGACCCAGTGCGGCGGCGCGCCGGAACAGTGCGAAGGCGGCGACGCGGTCGGCGGCCATGCCGCGGCCGTTCCAGTGCATGTGGGCGAGGTTGTAGATCGCCCAGTCGAGGTTGTGCGCGGCGGCGCGGCGGTACCACACGGCGGCGAGCGGGAAGTCCACGGCCACGCCCCAGCCGTTCTCGCAGCAGCGGCCCAGCATGTTCATCGCCATCGGCACGCCGGCATGGGCGGCGCGCTGGAACCAGTAGTGCGCTTCGGCCGCGTCGCGCGGCACGACGTTGCCGTCGAGATGGAGCTGGCCCAGCCAGGCCTGCGCCTCGGCGTCGTCGGCGCGGGCCGCGTCGCGCAAGGCGGCGATGGCGGCGGCGGGATCGTCGCGCAGTTGCTGCGCCAGCGCGTCCGCATCCAGGCGCCGTGCGTTCACGGGTGCGTCCTGCCTCAACTCTCCGCCCATTGCCTGAGCAGGTTGTGGTAGACGCCGGTGAGCGAGAGCAGGGCGTCCGCATCGGCGCCGCTGGCGGTGAGCGACTGGATCGTCACGTCGAGTTCGAACAGGATGCGGCGCTGGCCGTCGCCGCGCACCAGGCTCTGGATCCAGAAGAACGCGGCGACCCGCGCGCCGCGCGTCACCGGCTGCACCTTGTGCAGGCTGCTGCCGGGGTAGAGCACCAGGTGGCCGGCGGGCAGCTTCACCTCATGCGTGCCGAAGTTGTCCTCGATCACCAGTTCGCCGCCGTCGTAGTCCTCCGGCGAGGCGAGGAACAGCGTGGCGGAGAGGTCGGTGCGCACGGTCTGCGCGGGCTGGCGCGTGCGGTCGTAGCGCACGGCGTTGTCGACGTGCATGCCGAAGTCCTGTCCTTCGCCGTAACGGTTGAACAGTGGCGGATAGACATGCCGCGGCAGCGCGCCGGCGAAGAAGGTGGGATTGCGCAACACCGCGTCGGTGACGACGGCGCCGAGTTCGCGGGCGAGCGGGTCGTCCTCGCGCAGCTGGCCGTTGCGCTTGGCCTGGGCGGACTGGTAACCGGCGGTGACGCGCCCGTCGGCCCACTCGGCGCCGTCCAGCCGCGCGCGGAACTGCGCGAGCTGGTCGGCGTCGAGGATGTCGGGGATGTGCAGCAGCATGGTGATCCTTGTGGAGTGCCGCAACCCGCTCCCGTGGGGGAGCGGGTTGCAGAGAGTGCGCGGTGCGGACCGGCGGTGGTGCCCAAGCCGGGCGGCTACGCGCCTACAGCCTGAAGTCCGCGGTCAGCATCGCCGCGCGGCCGGGCGCCACCGCGACGTAGTGCGTGGTGTAGGCCTCGTTGAAGTAGTACTTGTCGGTGAGGTTCTGCACGTTGAGCTGCAGCGTGAGGTGCGGGTTCACCACGTACGCGGCCATCGCGTCGTAGCGGGTGTAGCCGGGCACCCACTTGGTGTTGTCGGCGTTGCCGTAGACCTTGCCCATCGCGAACGCGCCGCCGCCGATGGTGAGGCGCTGGGTGACCGCATACGTGGTCCACACGCTCAGGCTGTCCTCGGGCGTGTTGGGGAAGCGCTTGCCGAGGCTGGCCGGGTCGCCGGGGGCGGCCTTCACCAGCTTGCTGTCGAGGTGGGTGTAGCCGCCGTAGACGGTCCAGCGCTCGGTGAGCTTGCCGTTGACGCCGATCTCCACGCCGTCCACGCGCTGCTTGCCGGCGTTGATCTGCGCGCTGCCGCGGCCGCCGGTGGCGACGCGGGCGTTGCTCATCTCGGTGCGGAACACCGCGGCGGACAGCGAAATGCGCTCGTCCAGCAGACTCCACTTGCTGCCCAGCTCCAGGTTGCGGCTGTTCTCCGGCTTGAGATCCTGGTTGGTGACCGCGATGCCGTCGGCGCCGTCGCCCGCATCCACGCCGGGCGGGGTGGAGGAGGTGCCCCAGGACAGGTATACGCTGCCGTTCTTTGCCGGCTTCCAGACCAGGCCGGCTTGGTAGTTCCAGAAGTTGCTGTCGTTGCTCAGGCGCGCCGCCGCGCTGGTGGAGCGGGTGCGGAAGCTGTCGAAGCGCGCGCCGAGGTTCAGCTCCCACTGCTCGGAGAGCGTCATGGTGTCGAAGGCCCAGGCCGAGCGGGTGTTGGTGACGATGTTGGTCGGTGCGTTGGCGCGCGTGATCGGGCTGTTCCACGGATCGTGCGGGTTCGGATTCAGCACCGGGGCACACCAGTATCCGGAGACCGCGCCGATACCCGGCTTGCAGGCGCCGTTGACGATGCTGCCGGTCTGGCTTGGGTACACCTTGCCGGTGGCGGGATCGATCGCGCCGAGGATGTAGCTGTCGCGCCAGGTCTTCTCGCGGGCCAGCTCGGCGCCGATGGCGACACTGTGCTTGATGCTGCCGGTGGTGAACTCGCCGGTGAGGTCGGTCTGGTTGGTGAGGCTGTCGGTGCTGCTGACGCGATTGTTGCCGCGCCGCCACACGCCGCCGTTCAACAGGAAGTTGCCGTTGCTGTCGTCGGGAAGGGTCCAGATGTAGTCGTTGGTGGAACGCGCATACACGCTGCTGTTGCGCAGCAGCCAGCCGCCGCCGAAATCGTGCTGCACGCGGATGGTGCCGACATCGTTGTCCTGGCGCTGGAAGTCGCGGTCGAGCAGGCCGTAGAAGGTGTCGTGCGGCACGGCTATCGGCTTGCCGCTGCCGTTGAGATGCGCGTTGGGGCTGGTGGCGGCGAACGGGTTGTCGTACGGGATGCCGCTGTCGGGTATGTCGTTGCTGTGCAGGTGGTAGTAGCCCAGCGTGACGCTGGTGGGCTGGCCCAGGCCGAAGGTGATCGAGGGCGCCACGCCCCAGCGCTTCTGCTGCGGGCCGTTGCGGTCGGGCACGTCGCTGTGGTGATCCATCACGTTGAGGCGGAACGCCACGTCGTCGCCCACGCGCTGGTTCCAGTCGGCGGTGGCGCGTGCATAGGCATCGCTGCCCACGCCCACGCTGGCATGCATGAAGTCGTGCGCTTCCGGCGCCTTGGTCACCAGGTTGATGCTGCCGCCGGCCGAGCCGCGTCCGTTGTAGGCGGAGCTGGGGCCCTTGGTCACCTCGATCTGCTCGATGTCGAAGATCTCGCGCGACTGCGAACCGGAACTGCGCACGCCGTCGATGAACAGCGAGCTCTGCGAATCGAAGCCGCGGATGAAGGGGCGGTCGCCGTTCGGGTTGCCGCCTTCGCCGGCGCCGAAGGTGATGCCCGGCACCGTGCGCAGCGCGTCCACCAGCGAGTTGGAGCCGGTCTGCTGGATGACCTGCGCGGGGATCACGTCGATCGAGCGCGGCGTGTCCAGCAGGTTTGCAGTGAGCTTGGGCGAGGTGGCATTGAGCGTGTTCGCCTGCACCTGCACGCCCTTGAGCTGGGTGGTTTGCGGGCCGGTGGCCGGCGGCTCCGGCGGGCTGGCGGTGTTGTCGGCGGCGGTGGCATGGGCAGACACCAGCGCGAGGCCGATGGTGGAGGCGAGCAGGTGTTTCGGGGCGGCGGGGCGGGAGCGTACGGCGACCAGCGGCGACGAAGAGGCGGACATCGTGTTTCCTTTGAGATTGCAGTCGGAGCCGGCGCTGCGAGGCGCCGGTTCGCGCTTTGGGTTGAAAGAGGCGCGGTGTGGCTGCAACGACCTGTGGCGAACCGCATGCGGGGCGGTGGAGCGCGTGCATCGATGCCGGTGACACGCTCCCCCTGACCGCCGGCAAGATAAGGCAAACGATAATGATTCGCAATATATAGTTGCGAAAAAGTGGGTCGCGCCCGGTTGCTTCGGCATCCGCCGTGCGACGCGTTACCCTGACCGGCGTTTCGACGGGAACGGTCACGAGGAGAGCAGGCATGCGCATGCTGGTTGTCGGCGCCGGCGCCACCGGCGGTTACTTTGGTGGGCGCCTGCTGCAGGCAGGGCAGGACGTGAGCTTCCTGGTGCGCGAACGACGCGCGGCGCTGCTCGCGCACAACGGCTTGCGCATCCGCAGCGCGCTGGGCGACGCCGATCTCCCCGCGCCGCCCACCGTGACCGCGGCCACGCTGCGCGAGCCGTTCGATCTCGTGCTGCTGAGCTGCAAGGCATGGGACCTGCCGCAGGCGATCGAGGACATCGCGCCCGCGATGGGCGAACGCAGCGCGGTGCTGCCCATCCTCAACGGCATGCGCCAGCTCGACCTGCTCGACGCGCGCTTCGGCGCCGCGCGGGTGCTGGGCGGCCAATGCGTGATCGCCGCCACGCTGGACGCCGACGGCGCCGTGCGTCATCTCAACCGTTCGCACAGCCTCAGCTTCGGTGCGCGCGACGGCGGCGATCCGGAACGCGTGCAGCGCGTCGCGCAGGCGATGGCCGGCGCGAACTTCGAACCGCACGCCAGCACCGCCATCGTGCAGGACATGTGGGACAAGTGGGTGTTCCTCGCCAGCCTCGCCGGCATCACCTGCCTGCTGCGCGCGCCGGTGGGCGACATCATGGCCGCGCCCGGCGGCCGCGAGGCCGCGCTGGCCTTGTTCGACGAGTGTCGCCGCGTCGCCGCCGCCTGTGGCCACGAACCGCACCCGGCAGTGCTGCAGCGGGGCAGCGACGTGCTCACCGAAACCGGCTCCGCGCTCAGCGCCTCGATGATGCGCGACCTCGAACACGGCGGCCGCGTCGAGGCCGACCACGTGATCGGCGACCTGCTGGCCCGCGGCGAGGCACACGGCGTGGACACGCCGATGCTGCGGCTGGCCTACACCCACCTCAAGGCCTACGAGGTGCGCAGCGCGCACGCGGCGTAGCGAAGCGCCGCGCCGACCATGAACCGCGTCGCCGCGAACGCGACGCGGTGGTTCTGACGGCGGATGGGTGGAATCGCTGCGCCCGACCGCGGAACACGCTGTGGCCCGGCCGTCTGGTCCGGCGTGCGTGCGCCATGCCACGCCCGTGTCGCATTGCAGACGCACCTGCGGAAGTCCTCCCTCCTGGTCCGGCCGGGCTGAAGATCGCCGTGGCCGGCTTTTCGGGCGCGCCTTGTTGCAATTGGCCTGCACAACGGTAAGATAGTAATAAATTACTTACTTATGGCGCAGATCATGGGCAGCATTCGCAGGCATCTACCGGCCGACGAGCGGCGTGCGGTCATCGTCGAGGCCGTGGTCGGGCTGGCGGCCGAGCAGAATCCCGGCGACATCACGACCACGGCCATCGCGCAGCGCATGGGGCTGACCCAGGGGGCGTTGTTCCGCCACTTCCCGACCAAGGAAGCGATCCTGGAGGCGGTGATGTCCTGGGTCGGGGACCACCTGCTGGCGCGGGTGGACGCGGCGGCCGAAGGCGTTGCGTCGCCGGTCGCGGCGCTGGAGGCGGTCTTCATGGCGCACGTCGACTTCGTGACCGAGCACCCGGGCGTGCCGAGGATGCTGTTCGGCGAATTGCAGCGGCAGGGGGAGACTTTGCCGAAGCGCATCGTGCAGACCTTGATCCGCCGCTACGGCGAACGCCTGCACCGCCTGCTCGAAGCCGGCAAGGCGCAGGGCGAACTGGATGCGGGACTGAACGCGGATGCCGCCGTGGTCCTGTTCATCGGCACGATCCAGGGATTGGTGATGCAGTCGCTGCTGGCGGGCGACGTGGCGCGTATCCGTCGCGACGCGCCGGGCGTGTTCGCGATCTATCGCCGCGGCATCGGGAGCGGCCAATGAAATTCCCCCGCCTGCAGCGGCGCACGCTCGCGCTGATCGCGGTCATTGCGCCGTTCGTCCTGCTGTTCGCGTTCGTCGTCCTGCGCTCGGGTCCGCTGGCGCCGGTGGCGGTGACCGTGTCCACCACGGAGCCGCAGGCCATCGCGCCGGCGTTGTCGGGCATCGGCACGGTGCAGGCACGCTACACGTACAGGATCGGCCCGACCTATGCCGGGCGGGTCGCGCGGCTGGACGTGCACGTGGGCGACGTGGTCAGGGCGGGCCAGGTATTGGGCGAGATGGACCCGGTGGACCTGGACCAGCGCATCGGCGCACAGCAGGCCGCGATCGGCAGCGCCGAAGCTGCCTTGCGGCAGGCCGAGGCGAAGCGTGCCTTCGCGCAGACCCAGGCGAACCGCTACGAGCAACTGCTGGCTGCGCGCGGCACCAGCGAGGAAAACGTCGCTACCCGGCGGCAGGAGCTGGCGGTCGCCAACGCGGCGCTGGAAGCGGCGCGCGGAGACGCCGGCCGCATGCGCGCCGAACTGGAAGCCTTGCGCGCGCAACGCGGCAACCTGCGGCTGGTGGCGCCGGTCGCCGGACTGGTGACCGCGCGCGATGCGGACCCCGGTACGACCGTGGTGGCGGGCCAGCCGGTCGTCGAGCTGATCGATCCCGCGAGCCTGTGGATCGATACGCGCTTCGACCAGATCAGCGCGGAAGGCCTGGCCGCCGGCTTGCCCGCCCGCATCGTGCTGCGCTCGCGGCCGGGCGGGCTCCTGCCGGGCCGCGTGCTGCGGGTCGAACCCCTGGCCGACGCGGTAACGGAAGAAACGCTGGCCAAGATCGTCTTCGACACGCCGCTGTCGCCGCTGCCGCCGGTGGGAGAACTGGCCGAAGTCACCGTGCAACTGCCGGCATTGCCCGTCGCGCCGACGATTCCCAACGCCGCCATCCGCACGGTCGGCGGGAAGCGCGGCGTGTGGAAGCTCGCCGGCGGCAAGCTCGCCTTCGCGCCGGTCGTGCTCGGCCGTTCCGATCTCGACGGTCGCGTGCAAGTGGCGAAGGGGCTGGCCGCCGGCGACCGGCTGGTGGTGTACAGCGAGAAGGCGCTCACTGCGCGCAGCCGCATCCACGTGGTCGATCGCCTTCCCGGGGTGTCGCCGTGATCAGCCTGGCCGGACGCGACATCCTGCATGCCTGGGGAAAATTCATCTTCACCGGCATCGGCCTGGGCCTGCTGATCGGCGTGACGCTGACCATGGCCGGGGTGTATCGCGGCATGGTGGACGACGGCAAGGTCCTGCTGGACAACAGCGGCGCCGATCTCTGGGTGGTGCAGAAAGGCACCCTCGGCCCCTACGCCGAATCCTCCAGCATCCCCGATGACCTGTGGCGCAGCATCCGCGCCATGCCCGGCGTGGCGCAGGCGGCGAACGTCACCTATCTGACCATGCAGGTGGGCAAGGGCGACGAAGACGTCAGGGCCATGGTGGTGGGCATCGCCGCGGGCGAACCCGGCGTTCCGGGCTGGCCGCCCCATCTCGTCGCCGGACGCCAGATCACCCGCGGGCACTACGAGGCCGTGGCCGACCTCGCCACCGGTTTCCAACTCGGCGATGCGCTCCAGATCCGCCGCAACCGCTACACCGTGGTCGGCCTGACGCGACGCATGGTCTCGTCGAACGGCGACCCGATGGTGTTCGTTCCGCTGAAGGACGCGCAGGAGGCCCAGTTCCTCAAGGACAACGACGCCATCCTGATGCAGCGCCGTCGCACCGAAGCGAATCCGGCCTTCAACCGCCCCGGCGTGCCGGGCCTGCTGGACGCGGTGATCGGCTCGCAGACCGGCAACAGCTATGTCAACGCCATCCTGGTGCGCATCCGGCCCGAGTTCACGCCGCAGGAAGTGGCCGAACCGATCCGTCGCTGGAAACGGCTCACGGTGTACGACCGCACGCAGATGGAAGGCATCCTGATCGGCAAGCTGATCGCCACGTCGGCGCGGCAGATCGGCATGTTCCTGGCGATCCTGGCGATCGTCAGCGCGGCCATCGTGGCCTTCATCATCTACACGCTGACCATGGACAAGATCCGCGAAATCGCCGTGCTCAAGCTCATCGGCACGCGCAACCGCACGATCGCCGCCATGATCATGCAGCAGGCGCTGGTGCTCGGCGTGATCGGTTTCGTGGTGGGCAAGATCACGGCCACGTTCGCTGCGCCGCTGTTCCCGAAGTACGTGCTGCTGGTGCCGGGCGACACGGTCGCGGGCTTCTTTGCCGTGCTCGCGATCTGCGTGCTTTCCAGCGTCGTCGCCATCCGCATGGCGCTCAAGGTCGATCCGGCCGAGGCCATTGGATAAGGGCATGAGCGCAAGAGGCATCCGCATCGAGAACCTGAGCAAGCGCTTCGGCGAAGGCGACACCGCCGTCCTCGCCTTGAAAGACGTGAACATGCAGGTGGCGCCCGGCGAAGTGGTCGGCCTGATCGGTCCCTCCGGCTCGGGCAAGAGCACCCTGCTCAAGTGCCTGGGCGCGGTGATCGACCCGACGTCCGGCCGCATGATCCTGGACGACACGGTGATCTACGACGACGGCTGGAAGGTGCGCGACCTGCGCGCCTTGCGCCGCGACAAGATCGGTTTCGTATTCCAGGCGCCTTACCTCATCCCGTTCCTCGACGCGACCGACAACGTGGCGCTGCTGCCGATGCTGGCCGGCGTGTCCAACGACGAGGCGCGCCAGCGTGCGCTGGAACTGCTGACCGCGCTGGACGTGCAGCATCGCGCCCAGGCCATGCCCTCGCAATTGTCGGGCGGCGAACAGCAGCGCGTGGCCATCGCGCGCGGGCTGGTGAACCGGCCGCCGGTGATCCTTGCCGACGAACCGACCGCACCGCTGGACTCGCAGCGCGCCATGGCGGTGATCCGCATCCTGAACGACATGGCCAGGCGATTCGAGACCGCCGTCATCGTCGTCACCCACGACGAAAAGATCATCCCGACCTTCAAGCGCATCTACCACATCCGCGACGGCGTGACCCACGAGGAAGCCGGCGAGGGACGCGGTTTCGACTGACCGCACAAACCCGGCCGCAGCGAAGTCGGCCGTGACCGCACATCCCACCACCCAGCGAGGAACAGCACCATGCAAATCAATGTCGGAGGCATCGACCGCCTCATCCGTATCGTCGTCGGACTGCTGCTGTTGAGCCTGCCGCTCTGGCTCGATACGCCGTGGCGCTGGTTCGGCCTGATCGGCGTGATGCCGTTGCTGACTGGTATCGCCGGGCGCTGTCCGGGCTACCGCCTGCTGGGCCTGAACACCTGCCCGTTGCGCAGGCCGCGGTGAGCTGGCGATCATGAACAGTGCCGTTTCGATCCACCGCAATGCGGCAGGTCGCCCGAGGCTGCGGGGTGCTTCGGTGCGGGCGGTGTTTTCGTCGCTTCTTGCCGGATTGCTGGCGGGCTGTGCCGCCGGGCCCGACTTCAAGCAGCCAGCGCCTCCCGACGCATCCGGCTACACGACGACGCCATTGCCCGTCCAGACGGCAGCCGCAGCGACGGGGCTTGGAGATGCGCAACGCTTCGATGTCGGCGCGGACGTCGGCGCGCAGTGGTGGCGCGGCCTGAACTCCCGCCGGCTGGATGCATGGATCGAGCAGGCTTTCCTGGCCAGTCCCACGCTGGCGTCCGCCAAGGCCACCTTGCGGCAGGCGCAGGAGACCTATTCGGCGCAGGCCGGATCGACGCTCTATCCACGGGTCGATGCAGGTGTCTCCGCGCAGCGTCAACGCCTGAATCCCAACATGCTCGGCCAGGCTGGCGAGGCGCGCGAATTCAGTTTGTACAACGCCAGCATCGGGGTGCATTACCGGCTCGATCTGGCTGGCGGCAACCGGCGGGCGCTGGAAGCGCTGGCCGCCCGTGCGGACTTTCGGCGCCACGAACTGGACGGCGCCCGCCTGACCCTGGCCGCCAACATCGCCACGACCGCCATTGCCCGGGCCAGGCTTGCCGGCCAGATCGCGGCAACGGAAGCCGTGATCCATGCGCAGGACGAGCAGTTGCAACTGACCCGGGAGCGGGTGCGTCTCGGCCATGCTTCGCCGGACGATGTGCTGGCACTCCAGACCCAGGTGGAACAGACGCGTGCCGGGTTGCCATTGCTGCGCAAGCAACTGGAAGCAAGCGAGCATCTTCTGGCCGTACTCGCCGGACAGGCGCCGGGAGCGGCGAAGGTGCCGGATTTCGCGCTGGACGAGTTCAGGCTGCCTTCCGACCTGCCCGTGGTTCTGCCGTCCGAACTGGTACGCCGTCGCCCCGACATCCAGGCGGCCGAGGCGCTGTTGCACGTCGCGAACGCCGAATACGGGGTGGCGGTGGCCAAGCTGTACCCGCAGCTCGACCTCAGCGCCAACCTCGGCACGCAAGCGTTGACCACCGGGGCATTGTTCGGCGGCGGCTCGGCCGTGTGGAGCGTGCTGGGCCAACTGACCCAGCCGCTGTTCGATCCGGGTTTGCCGGCCGAGAAACGGGCCTCGCTGGCCGCCCTCGATGCGGCGGCGGCCAACTACCAGGGCGTGGTGCTAGATGCGCTGCGCAACGTGGCCGATGCGTTGCGGGCGCTGGACCACGATGCCGACGCGCTGGCCTCGTTCGCTGCCGCCGACGCGGCGGCGCAGGCCTCGCTTGAATCCATGCGGCGCCAATACGCGCTCGGCGCGGCCAGCTACGTTCAATGGCTGGTCGCGGGGCAACGGGCGCAGCAGGGCCGAATCGATTTGATCGGCGCCCAGGCACAACGGCTTGCCGACAGCGCGGCGTTGTATCAGGCCATGGGCGGCGGCTACGGGGCACCCGCGGCGGCGAACCGCCAGGGTGTCGACCGGGCGCAGGTGGCGGGCATCCACGGCGGGGGCCCGTCCGACTGACGGGCTTTGCCGTTTTCCCCGCTTCCGCACCCGATCCGGCGTTCGCCCGGATTCGCCGGGAACACCCGCACGAAAAAAACGCCGCGCATGCGCGCGGCGTCGAGGAGACCGCGGACCGCGACGACTGGCGTCGCGGCCCGGCGGGAATTACCAGATCTTCACCTGCTTGTCGCCCGAACGCACCATCGCGTCGCCCGGCTTGCACTGGAACGCGGCGGCGAAAGCCGGCATGTTCGACGGGGCGCCGATCGCGCGCAGCGAAGCCGGTGCGTGCGGATCGGTATTGAGGTACAGCAGCGCCTGCTTCTCGCGCACCGAACCGCGCCACACGCGCGCCCAGTTCAGGAAGAAGCGCTGGTCCTCGGTGTAGCCGTCGATCTTCTCGCCGGCTTCCTTCGGGTTGTTCTTCAGCGCGACCTGCAGCGCGTCGTACGCCACGTTCAGGCCGCCCAGGTCGGCGATGTTCTCGCCCAGCGTGAGCTTGCCGTTGACGTGCGCGTCCGGCTTGTCCTTGATCGGCGCGTAGTCGTTGAACTGCTGCACCAGCTTGTCGGTGCGGGCGTCGAACTTGGCGCGGTCGTCCTTGGTCCACCAGTTCTTGTTGTTGCCCGCGCCGTCGAACTGGCTGCCCTGGTCGTCGAAACCGTGGCTGGCCTCGTGGCCGATCACCGCGCCGATGCCGCCGTAGTTGATCGCGTCGTCGGCCTTGGCGTTGAAGAACGGCGGCTGCAGGATCGCGGCCGGGAAGTTGATCGTGTTGTCGGTCGGGTTGTAGTACGCGTTGACCGTCTGCGGGGTCATGCCCCAGTCCTTGCGGTCGGTCGGCTTGCCGATCTTGGCGATGTCGTAGTCGTAGTTGAACTTGGAGGCGGCCATCACGTTGCCGTAGTAGCTGTCGCCGTTGACGTTCAGGCCCGACCAGTCGCGCCACTTGTCCGGGTAGCCGATCTTCGGCAGGAAGGTGTTCCACTTCGCGATCGCCTGCTGCTTGGTGGCGTCGCTCATCCAGTCGAGGTTCTCGATGCGGGTCTTGAGCGCGTTGCGCACGTTGTCCACCAGCACCTGCGCGCGCTCCTTCGCCTCGGGGGTGAACACCTTGGCGACGTACAGCTGGCCAAGCGCCTCGCCCATCGACATGTTGACCGCGCCCAGCACGCGCTTCCAGCGCGGCTTCTGCTGCGGCTGGCCGGCGAGCGTCTTGCCGTAGAAGTCGAACTTGTTGTCCTGGAAGTTCTTGCTCAGGTAGTTCGAGGCGTCGTCGATGGTGTGGAAGCGCAGGTAGGCCTGCCACTGGCTGGCCGGCGCGCTGGCCAGCAGCTTGTCGAACTCGGCGAAGAACTTCGGCTGCGACAGCGAGAAGCCCTTGTCGATGGTCACGCCCTGGGCCTTGAAGAAGTTCTCCCAGTTGAAGTGCGGGGTGACCTTGTCGGCCTGCTTGACGCTGACGAAGTGGTACTGGTTCTTCGGGTCGCGCTCTTCCACCGGCGCCAGCGAGGCGGCGGCGAGCTTGGTCTCGAACGCCAGCACTTCGTCGGCCTGCTTCTTGGCGTCGGCCTCGGACACGCCGGTCAGCTGCAGCGCCTTGGCGATGTAGGCCACGTAGGCGTCGCGGAGGTCCTTGTACTTGGCGTCGGTGTAGTAGTCCTTGGTGGGCAGGCCCAGGCCAGCCTGGTTGGCGTAGGCGATCTGCATGGCGGCGTTCTGGAAGTCCGCGCCGGAACCGAAGCCGAACACCAGCCCGTCGCCTTCGGCGTAGGCCTTGGTGATGTAACCGGCCACGTCGGCGCCGTTCTTCAGCGCGGCGATCGCGTCGAGCTTGGGCTTGATCGGGTCGAAGCCGGCCTTCTCGATGGCGTCCTCGTTCATGCCGGACTGGTACAGCTGGCCGATCTTCTGCTCGATCGAGCCGGCCTGGGCCGTGGCGGCGCCCTTGGCGGCGGCGTCGACGATGTCGTGCTGGGTGTTCAGGCTGTCCTCGGCCAGCTTGTCGAAGGCGCCCCAGCGGGTGCGGTCTTCCGGGATCGGGTTCGCCGCGACCCACTTCGCGTTGACGAAGCTGTTGAAGTCGGTGCAGGCCTCGTCGCTGGGGCCCAGTTCGCTGACGTCGAACGCGGTGGTCGGCGCGGGGGCTGCGGCAGTGGTGGCGGCCGGGGCCGGGGCGGTGGCCGGGGTGGCCGGCGCCGGGGCGGCGGCCTGCTCGCTCTTGCCGCAGCCGGTCAGCGCCAGCGCGACGGCGGCGGTCAGCGCCAGGGGCTTCAGATACTGCTGGGTCATGGATTTCCCTCTCATGGAATGTGATGGAGCCGCCGGGGCGGCGTTGTGCGCATGCTGGCCGGTTTCGGGCACCCCCCGTCCGGCCATGACCGCTCACGCTAGGCCGATCGTCATGGTCGGCACAGTGTCAAAGGTCAGGGGGGATGGGGCAAGCGGGGCGGACCTACAGGGGCTGTTCGGGCAACGGACGTGGCGGGGGCAGGCTGTCGGGCGACACCGCGCCGCCGGAGATGATGAACGCCATCGCCTGGTCCATCGTCCAGTCGGTGGGCGTGAGCTCGCTCATGGGCACCAGTTCGAGGTAGCCGCCGGTGGGGTTGGGCGTGGTGGGGATGTATACCGCCGCCATCTCGCGCCCGGTGCCTTCCTCGACCAGGGTGCGGGTGACGAAGCCCACCACCTTCATGCCCGGGCGGGGGAAATCCACCAGCACCACGCGCTGCGTGCCGCCGGGCTTGTTCTGCAGCACCGCCATCAGTTTCTTGGTGCCGCCGTAGATGGTCTGCACCAGCGGGATGCGCTGCAGCACGCCGTCGAACGTCTCGATCAGGCGCTGGCCGATCACCCGGTTCGCCAGCCAGCCCAGCAGGTACAGCGCCAGCAGGGTGATCAGCAGCGCCACGATGAACACCAGCCAGCGCTGGTTGAGCGTCTCCGCCGCATGCGGCGCCGCGAGCGCCAGCGCCTCCACCAGCGCCGCCACCAGCGGCGCGCCGATGCCGGCCAGCAGCCCCAGCACGAACTTGAACACCAGCACGGTCACCCACAGCGGCAGGAAGGTGAGCAGGCCGGTGATCAGATAGCGTTTGAGTCGCAGGGGAGGCATGGCGGCACGCGCGGGAAAAGGCAGCCCATTGTAGGGAACGACGCCGGGCCGCGCGTACATGCCCCCGCGTACGTTGGGGCATGGCGGCAAGGCGCTGTGACTTTTTCCACGCGCGCGCGAATCATGCTGGCAACGACGGAATGCGCGGACGGACATGGGCGGCAAGGCAGACCAGCAACGCTTCGAGGCGCTGTGGCGAGAGCACCGGGGCATCGTGCTCAAGGTGGCCGGCGTCTACGCGCGCGGCGCCGAGGAGCGGCTGGACCTGGCGCAGGAGATCGGCGCGCAGCTGTGGCGCTCCTTCGCCTCGTTCGATCCGGACAAGGCGAAGTTCAGCACCTGGCTGTATCGCATCGCCTTGAACGTGGCGATCTCGCAACTGCGCCGCGAGCGCGGCGGGGACGGGCGCTTCGAACCGCTGGACGAGGCGCACCTCGACACCATCGCGGGCGAGCCCGTCGCCGAGCGCGACGAACGCATCGATGCGCTGCACGCCTTCATCGGCGAGCTGGACGGGCTCAACCGCGCGCTGATCCTGCTGTACCTGGAAGACCGCAGCTACGCCGAGATCGCCGAAGTGCTCGGCATCAGCACCACCAACGTGGCCACCAAGATCAACCGCATCAAGCAGACGTTGCGCGGCCGGATGACCGCCGCGACCACCACGGGAGCATGAGCATGGAACTCGATGAGATGAAGCAGGCATGGGCACGCATGGACCTGCGCCAGGACGGCATGGAGGCGCTGCTGCGCGAGGACTTCCGCGAGCGGCGGCTGGACAAGCTGCGCACGACGATGCGCTGGAGCCTGGCGGGATGGGCGGTCGAGATTGCCTGCTGGGTGGCCTTCGTGGCGTGGGTGGCCTCGTTCTGGGTGGATCATCGCCACGTCACGCATCTGCTGGTGATCGGCCTGCTGCTGCACGCCTACGGTATTGCCGGCATCTGGTCGAGCGTGACCCAGCTGATCCTGCTCAGCCGCATCTATCTGTTCGATGCGCCGGTGCTGGTGCTGCAGCGGCGGCTGGCGCAGTTGCGTCGCTTCCGCATGATCAGCACGCTGGCGCTGGGTTTGCCATGGTGGTTCCTGTGGCTGATCTTGCCGCTGGTGGCGCTGACCTGGTGGACCGGCGTGGACGTGTTTGCCGGGTCATCCGTGTGGATCTGGGCAAACATGGCGGTCGGTGTGGTCGGCATTGCCTTCAGCCTGTGGCTGGCGCGTCGCCTGGCCAACCGCCCGGTCCGTTCGCCGTGGCTGCAGCGCATGATCGACGACATGAGCGGCTGCAGCCTGGCGCGTGCCTCGCGGCAACTGGATGAGATCGCGCGCTTCGAGCGCCAGTAGACGCGTCGCGTCTTTTCGGCGAAGGCCTGAGTCCGGATGTGTGATTTTCGCGACAAGCCAGTGGCGAAGGCACTGGATTCCGGCCTGCGCCGGAATGACGGCGAGGCGACGCCTCGGCGAGCCCGAAGCTTCAATCGCACATCGGGTGAGATCGCATGTTTCGAACGCGAATGCACGCATCCGTCATTCCGGCGCAGGCCGGAATCCAGGCATCGGATGTTTGGATTTTCGCGACAAGCCGGCCGTGAAGGCACTGGATTCCGGCCTGCGCCGGAATGACGATCGGGTTCGCCGGAGTGCCGGTGAAGCGCCGCTTCAGCGGGCCTGCGGCTTCAGCCGCACGTAGATCTGCTTGCGCACGCGGGCGACGACCTCGCCGGAGGCGGTGACGACGTCGGTGTCGAACCAGCGCAGCACCTTGTCGCCGCCGGCCGCCGCGTTGCGCAGTTCGTCGATGGTGGCGTCGTCCAGGCGGAAGTGGGCGTAGACGTCCTCGCGGCCGGGCGCCACGAATTCGATGCTGCCGGCCTTGTCCCACACGTAGTAGTCGTTGCCCAGCCGGTGCATGACCAGCAACATCCAGAACGGATCGGTCATCGCGAACAGGTTGCCGCCGAACTGGCTGCGCACGTAGTTGCGGTTCCACGGGCGCAGGCGCAGCACCACTTTCGCCTCACCGTAGTCGTCGCCCAGCGATTGCACGCGGATGGCGTTGACCAGGAACGGCGGCCACAGGTTGAGCAGGCGCCGGAAGGTGGCGGCCTTCATCAGAACAGCAGCGAGGCCATGCGACGGCGGTAGCGGCCGACCAGCTCGGCGTCGTCCAGCGTGGCGAAGGCGGCGAGCAGGCGCTTCTTGCCGGCGCCGTCGTTCCAGTCGCGGGCCTTCTCCAGGATGGCGATGAATTGTTCCAGGCCGGCGGCGGGGTCGTTGCCCAGCAGCAGGCGCACGCCGAGCAGGTCGCGCGCCTGCCAGTCGGCGGGGTTGGTCTGCACGCGCTGTTCGAGCTCGGCCTGCGTGGGCGCGTCCTTGAGGCTGCGCGCCAGGTCGAGCTGGTGGCGCAGGCGCACGGCGCGCGCGTCGGTGGCGAGGTTGGCGGGCAGGGCGTCGAGCTCGGTGGCGGCGTCGTCGCTGCGGCCGGCCTGGGCCAGCGCCACGGCGAGCTCGAGCTTCAGCTCGGCCTGGTCGGGCTCGGCGGCGATGGCCTGCTGCAGGCGATCGATCGCCGCTTCCGGCGTCTCGGCCGGCGCCTCGACGGCTTCTTCGGCCGCGCCACCTTCCAGCGGCTGCACGTGGCGCGCCAGGAATTCGCGCAACTCGCCCAGCGGCAGCGCACCGGCGAAGCCGTCGGCGATCTGGCCGTCCTTCACCAGCACCACGGTGGGCACGCTGCGGATGCCGAACATCGCGGCGAGCTGCTGGTTCTTGTCCACGTCCACCTTGCCGAGGCGGAACGCGCCCTTGTACTCCGTGGCGAGCTGCTCCAGCAGCGGGCCCAGCGTCTTGCACGGGCCGCACCAGGTGGCCCAGAAGTCCACCAGCACCGGAGTATCCAGCGAGGCGTTGATCACCTCGGCTTCGAAGTTCTGTTCGGTGACGTCGAAGACGTGGTCGAGGGCGGTATCGGTCACGGGGGATTCCGGCAGCTGGGGAGTGGGGGCGCGCCGGGCACGGCCGGCGCGTCGCTGATGCAGATCGGGGCGCAGCCGAGCATATCAAGGGACTGGCACCGGCTGATGGCGCTTCAGCCGCCAGCCGGCGGAATTTGCGAGAATCCACCGATGGAAGCGTCCTCCCGGGATATCGCCGCCGCCGCGGCCACGCCTGCGCTGCTGATCTGCGAGCAGTGCGACACCGTGCACAGCCGCCGCCCGCTGGCGAAGGGCGAGGTGGCCGAGTGCGCGCGCTGCGGCGCGGTGCTGGAGCGCTGCCGCGGCATGTCCACGGACGCGACGCTGGCGCTGGTGCTGACCGCACTGGTGGTGTTCGCGCAGGCCACGCTGTGGCCCATCGTGACGCTGGGCCTGAATGGCCAGTACGTGGCCGCCACGCTGTGGGACATGATCCGCCTGATGTGGTTCGACCACTCGCAGGTGGTGGCGGTGCTGGCGGCGGCCACGCTGTTCGTGTTCCCGCTGGCCAAGACCCTGATCCTGGGCTGGCTGCTGCTGTACGCGCGCAGCGGCCGGCGGGCGCCGGGTTTCCGCACGCTGATGGTGGGCCTGCACCACCTCGGGCCGTGGACCATGAGCGAGGTGTTCGTGCTGGGCGCGCTGGTGTCCATCGTGAAGGCGCACCTGTACTTCGACGTGATCCCCGATCCGGGCATCTACGCGTATGCCGCGCTGATGCTGCTGATCACGCTGTTCGCCGGCATGGACCTCACCCGGCTGTGGGACGAGACGCGTGAAGAGAATGTGGAGGCGGCGCCGTGAACGCGCTGCCTCGCGCGGACGCGCTGGGCCTGATCGGCTGCCACGTCTGCGGCCAGGTCTGCCGGGCGGCCGGCGACGAGGAAGGCGACGGCGTACAGTCCTGCCCGCGCTGCGGCTCGACCCTGCACCGACGCAAGCCGGCGGCCTACGCGCGCACCTGGGCGCTGCTGATTGCGGCGTTCCTGATGTACATCCCCGCCAACGTGTTGCCCATCATGCGCACGGCCAGCCTGGGCGACATCGACGACAACACCATCCTCAGCGGCGTGGTGGAGCTGTGGGTGAAGGGTTCGCCCGGCCTGGCGGTGATCGTGTTCTGCGCCAGCATCATGGTGCCGATGCTGAAATTCCTGGCGCTGGGCACGCTGCTGATCAGCTGCCGCCGCGGCAGCGGCTGGGCGCGCCGGCAGCGCGCGAAGCTGTACCGGCTGGTGGAGCTGATCGGCTACTGGTCGATGCTGGACGTGTTCGTGGTGGCGCTGCTCACCGCGCTGGTGCGCTTCGGCTACTTCAGTCTGGTGGAACCCTTGCCGGGCGTGGTGTACTTCGGCCTCACCGTGGTGCTGACCATGTTCGCCTCGATGTGTTTCGATCCCCGGCTGATCTGGGACGGCAAGGAAGATTCAGATGACTGACGAGAAATCCGGCGCGCCGCAGCCGATGGGTGGCGGCGAGCTGCCGCGCACGGTGGTGCGCAAGCGGCGCACGAACGCCTCGCTGATCTGGCTGGTGCCGATCCTCGCGGCGGTCGTCGGCGTGTCGCTGGTGGTGAACAGCTGGCTGCAGGCCGGCCCGGGCATCACGATCACGTTCCAGAGCGCGCAAGGCCTGGCCGAGGGCAAGACGCCGGTGAAGTACAAGGACGTGGTGATCGGCAAGGTGGACAAGATCCGTCTCAGCGGCGACCGCAGCCACGTGCTGGTGAAGGTGGCGCTGGACAAGAGCGCGAAGGCGTTCGCCACCAGGGGCACGCGCTACTGGGTGGTGCGCCCGCGCATCGGCCTGGGCGGCGTCTCCGGCGTGGACACGCTGTTCTCCGGCGCCTACATCGGCGCCGACACCGGCGATTCCAGCGAGCCGGAGGACGAGTTCAAGGGGCTGGAAAATCCGCCCGCGGTGACGCACGGCGAACCGGGCAAGAGCTACACCTTGCACGCCGACGACCTGGGCTCGCTGGACATCGGTTCGGCGGTCTACTTCCGCCGCATCCAGGTGGGGCAGGTGGTGTCCTACCAGCTGGACAAGGACGGCCAGGGCGTGTCGCTGCAGGTGTTCATCGACAGCCCCTACGACCGCTTCGTGGGCACCGCCACGCGCTTCTGGAACGCCAGCGGCGTGGACGTGTCGCTGGGCGCGAACGGGCTCAAGCTCAACACGCAGTCGCTGGCCACCGTGCTGGCCGGCGGCGTGGCGTTCCAGGACCCGCCCGGACCGCACGACACCACGGCCGCGGCCGACGGCGCCAGTTTCCGGCTGTTCAACGACGTGACGACCGCGATGGCGCCGCCGGACGGCGAGCCGCATTACATCCGCATGCGCTTCGACCAGTCCCTGCGCGGGTTGGCGGTGGGCGCGCCGGTGGAATTCCTCGGGGTGAACTTCGGCAAGGTCGTATCCATCCGCATGGACTACGACGAGAAGACCCAGCGCTTCCCGCTGGTCGTCGGCGCCATCGTCTATCCCGACCGGCTGGGGCAGGCGCACGACAAGCTGGTGGCGCTGGCGAAGCAGCGCGGCGACAACGCCGACATCTCGCACATGGTCGGCAAGCTGGTCGAGCATGGCCTGCGTGCCCAGGCGCGCACCGGCAACCTGCTCACCGGCCAGCTCTACATCGCCATGGACTTCCTGCCGCATGCGGCGAAGGTGCGCTACGACCCGGACCTGCGGCCGCTGGAGATTCCCACCGCGCCGGGCAGCTTCGACAAGCTGCAGGAGCAGATGGCCAGCATCGTCGGCAAGCTCGACAAGATCCCGTTCGACCAGATCGGCAACCACCTCAACGACTCGCTGGCCAGCCTGGACGCCACGCTCAAGCAGGTGAACGGCAAGACGCTGCCGTCGCTGGACGAAACCATGCGCGACACCCGCAAGACGCTGGGCACGGCGAACGACACGCTGTCCAGCGATTCGCCGGTGCAGCAGAACCTGGGCGTCACGCTGCAGGAGGTGCAGCGCACGATGCGCTCGCTGCGCGTGCTCACCGATTACCTCGGCGTGCATCCGGAGTCCCTGCTGCGCGGCCGTCAGGCCGACCCGGTGCCGGCCGCGCCGAAGCCGGCCGCCGCCCCCGCCACCCCCGCGAACAGGAGCCAGCCATGAGCCGCCTGCGTCACCGGACCCTCGCCGGCGTGCTCGCGCTGGGTCTCGCCGGCTGCGCTTCCGCGCCGTTGCACTACTACACCCTCGCCGTGCCGGCGGGCAGCCAGGCCACGGCGGCGACGCCGGCGCCGTATCCGTTCGAACTGCTGCCGGTGAGCGTGCCGGCCCAGGTCGACGTGCCGCAACTGGTGGTGCGCGAAGGCGGCCAGGGCATGCTGCCGCTGGATGGCCAGCGCTGGATCGCGCCGCTGGGCGACGAGATCCGCGGTGCGCTGGCGGCCGACTTGGCCCGGGCGCTGGGCGTGCCCGACATGAGCGGCCTGCCCGGCAACGGCCAGCCGCGCCTGCGCGTCACGCTGACCGTGCGCCGCTTCGAATCGGTGCCCGCAAGCCACGCCCTGATCGACGCGGCCTGGAGCCTGCGCCTGGTGGGCGGCTCCGGCGGCCAGGATGCGCTGGCCTGCAGCAGCCGGATCAGCGAACCGGTGGCCGCGGGCTACGACGCGCTGGTGGCCGGTCACCAGCAGGCGCTGGCCGCGCTCGCCGGGCGCATCGCCGACACGGCGCGCCGTTACGAGGCGGGGCAGTCTCCCGGCTGTCCGGCGGACTGAGCGCCGGCCGGGTGAGGCGGGCATTCTGCTAATCTGACCCGTTCTCCCGGCAGCCCGCGCCCCGGTGCAGCGCTGCCCGCAAAGACCACGGCAACGGAACCATGCAAGACATCCACGACACCAGCAAGACCGAGCAGGACTATCAGCCGCAGGCGGTGGAAGCCGCCGCCCAGCAGTACTGGAGCGCGCAGCACGCCTACGAGGTCAAGGAAGATCCCGCGCGGCCGAAGTTCTACTGCCTCTCGATGCTGCCGTATCCGTCGGGCGCGCTGCACATGGGCCACGTGCGCAACTACACCATCGGCGACGTGATCAGCCGCTACCAGCGCATGCAGGGCCGGAACGTGCTGCAGCCCATGGGCTGGGACGCGTTCGGCCTGCCCGCCGAGAACGCCGCGATCAAGAACCGGACCGCGCCGGCCAGGTGGACCTACGCCAACATCGAGCACATGCGCAGCCAGCTGCAGTCGCTGGGCTACGCGATCGACTGGAGCCGCGAATTCGCCACCTGCCGCCCGGAGTACTACCGCTGGGAACAGTTGATGTTCACCCGGCTGATGAAGAAGGGCCTGGCCTACCGCAAGAACAGCGTGGTGAACTGGGACCCGGTGGACCAGACCGTGCTCGCCAACGAGCAGGTGGTGGACGGCCGCGGCTGGCGCTCCGGCGCGCCGGTGGAAAAGCGCGAGATCCCGCAGTGGTTCCTGCGCATCACCGACTATGCGCAGGAACTGCTCGACGGCCTCGACACGCTGCCCGGCTGGCCCGACGCCGTGAAGACCATGCAGCGCAACTGGATCGGCCGCAGCGAGGGCCTGGAAATCCATTTCGCGGTGGAAGGCGAGGGCGAGCCGCTCACCGTCTTCACCACGCGCCCCGACACCCTGATGGGAGTCACCTTCGTCTCCATCGCGGGCGAACATCCGCTGGCGCTGAAGGCCGCGCAGGGCAACCCGCAACTGGCGGCCTTCCTCGATGAGCTGAAGCACGGCGGCGTCTCCGAGGCCGAGCTGGAAACGCAGGAAAAGCGCGGCATGGCCACCGGCCTGTACGCCATCCACCCGGTCACCGGCGACAAGGTGCCGGTGTGGGTCGCCAACTTCGTGCTGATGGGCTACGGCACCGGCGCGGTGATGGCGGTGCCCGGCCACGACGCGCGCGACTTCGAGTTCGCGCACAAGTACGGCCTGCCGATCCGGCAGGTGATCGCCGCGGGCGACGAGGCCTACGACCCGGCCCACTGGCAGGAGTGGTACGGCGACAAGACCCGCGCCGACATGCGCGTGGTCCACTCCGGCGAGCTGGACGGCAAGAACTACCGCGAAGCCTTCGACCACCTCGCCGCGAAGCTCGAAGCGGAAAGCAAGGGCCAGCGCCGCGTGAACTGGCGCCTGCGCGACTGGGGCGTCAGCCGCCAGCGCTACTGGGGCTGCCCGATCCCCGTCATCTACTGCCCGAAGTGCGATGCGGTGCCGGTGCCGGAAGACCAGCTACCGGTGGTGCTGCCCGAGGACGTGGCCTTCAGCGGCGTGCAGTCGCCGATCAAGGCCGATCCCGAATGGCGCAAGACCACCTGCCCGCAGTGCGGCGGCCCCGCCGAGCGCGAAACCGACACCTTCGACACCTTCATGGAGTCGAGCTGGTACTACGCGCGCTACACCTCGTCGGGCGCGCAGGCGCAGGTGGACGAACGCGCGAACTACTGGCTGCCGGTGGACCAGTACATCGGCGGCATCGAGCACGCGATCCTGCACCTGCTGTACTTCCGCTTCTATCACAAGCTGATGCGCGACGCCGGCATGGTGAGCTCGGACGAGCCCGCCACCAACCTGCTGTGCCAGGGCATGGTGATCGCCGAGACCTTCCACCGCGACAACGCCGACGGCTCGAAGGACTGGATCAATCCCGCCGACGTGGAAATCCAGCGCGACGACAAGGCGCGCGTGGTCGGCGCGGTGCTGAAGGCCGACGGCCAGCCGGTGAAGATCGGCGGCATCGAGAAGATGTCGAAGTCCAAGAACAACGGCGTCGATCCGCAGGCCATGGTGGGCAAGTACGGCGCCGACACGGTGCGCCTGTTCTCCATGTTTGCTGCGCCGCCGGAACAGTCGCTGGAGTGGAACGAGGCCGGCGTGGAAGGCATGGCGCGCTTCCTGCGCCGCTTCTGGCGCGAGGTGGTGACGCACGCGGCGCAGCCGGATCATCCGGTGGTCGATCCCGCGCAACTCGACGCCGGGCAGAAAGTCCTGCGCCGCCAGTTGCACGAAACCATCCAGAAGGTGGGCAACGATTTCGGCCAGCGCCACTCCTTCAACACCGCCATCGCCGCGCTGATGGAACTGCTCAACGCGGTGAACCGCTTCACCGACATGGGCGAGCAGGGCCGCGCCGTGCGCCACGAGGCGCTGGAAACCATGGTGCTGCTGCTGAACCCGGTGGTGCCGCACGTCAGCCACCACCTGTGGCAGGTGCTGGGCCACGCCGAAACCGTGCTGGAAGACCAGCGCTGGCCGGTCGTGGACGAAAGCGCGCTGGTGCGCGACAGCCTCACGCTGGCGGTGCAGGTCAACGGCAAGCTCCGCGGCACCATCGAGGTGCCCGCGAACGCCGGCAAGGAAGAGGCCGAGGCGCTGGCGCTGGCGCAGCCGCAGGTGGCCGCCTTCCTCAAGGATCTCGCCGTGCGCAAGGTGATCGTGGTGCCCGGCAAGATCGTCAACATCGTCGCAGGATGAAAGCCATGAACCGCATGTTCCGTGTCGCGTCGCTGCTCGTCATCGCCCTCGCGCTGAGCGCCTGCGGCTTCCACCTGCGCCGCAACGCCGCGTTGCCGCCGTCGATGGGCAAGGTGCACCTCACCGTGTCGGGCGGCGGCGAGCTGGAACGCGGGCTGGCCCGCGCGCTGGAGAACGCGAACGTCGCCGTGGTGGACAACGCCGGCCCCGGCGTCGCGGAACTGCGCGTGCCGGTGGCCACGTTCGCCAGCCAGTCGCTGACCCAGGGCGGCTATGCGCGCATCACCGAGTACGCGATCCACTACCAGGTGGAGTTCGACGTCGCGGGCGCCGACGGCACGGCCCTGCTGCCGCACCAGCGCATCGACATGCAGCGCGAGTACAGCTACGACTCCACCGACACCGTGGGCAACGCCTCGCAGGTGCAGCAGATCCAGCGCAGCCTGGTCGACGACATGGTGCAGGCGATCATGTTCCGGGTCGAAGCCGCCGGCCGCCACGCGCCGCCTGCTCCGGCACAGGCCGCCGCCGGCAAGCCCTGATGCCGCTGAGCCCCGCGCAATGGCAGAAGGCGCTGGCCGGCGACGCGCTGGCGCCGGTCTACCTGCTCGCGGGCGAGGAACTGCTGGTGCTGGAAGCCGCCGACGCGCTGCGCGCGCAGGCGAAAAAACTCGGCTATGCCGAGCGTGAGGTGCTCGAAGCCGGCCAGCATTTCGACTGGGACGACCTGGCCCGCGCCGCCGCCGGCATGTCGCTGTTCGCCACGCGCCGCCTGCTCGACCTGCGCCTGCCCACCGGCCGGCCCGGCGTCGACGGCGCCAAGGCGATCAACGAGTTCTGCGCCGACCCGCCGCCCGACGTCACCCTGCTGATCACCGCGATGGAGTGGAGCAGCAAGCACGACGGCGCCTGGAGCAAGAAGCTCGATGCCGCCGGCACCATGGTGGTGTTCAACGCGCCACGGCCCAACGAATGGGCGGCGTGGATCGGCGCACGGCTCGCCTCGCGCGGTCTTGCCGCCACGCCCGACGCCGCGGCCCTGCTCGCCGAGCGCGTGGAAGGCAACCTGCTCGCCGCCGCGCAGGAAGTGGACAAGCTCGTCGTGCTGCGCGCGGGCGACGCCAGCCGCATCGACGCCGCCGCGATGGAAAGCCTCGTCGCCGACAGCGCCCGCTACGACGTGTTCAAGCTCACCGACGCCGCGCTGGCGGGCGAGGGCGCCCGCGCGCTGCGCATCCTCGCCGGCCTGCGCGCCGAAGGCGACGAACTGATCGCGCTGATGGGCTGGCTGGTGAACCAGCTGCAACTGGCGCTGCGCCTTGCCAACGCCCAGGACCTCGCCGCCCAGGCCCGCGCCGAGCGCCTGTGGCCGGCGCGCGAGCAACTGTTCCGCAAGGCGCTGCGCCGCGCGCCGCGGGAACACTGGCTGGCCTGCCTAGCACGCGCCTCGCGCATCGACCGCATCGCCAAGGGTCGCGAGCAGGGCGAGCCCTGGCGCGAGGCGGAGCGCCTGATCGCGGCGATCGCGGAGCCGCGCATGGCGCGGGCGCTGGCATAGGGCTGCACGGATGAACACGCGGCCGCTTGCCGTCTTCGGAGGCACCTTCGATCCCATCCACATCGGCCACCTCACCGTGGCATGGGAAGCGGCGGAGCTGCTGGATGCCGAAGTGCGGCTGATGCCGGCCAACGTGCCGCCCCACCGCGCCTCGCCCCAGGCTTCGCCCGCCGAACGCGTGGCGATGCTGCGCGCGGCGCTGGCCGGCCAGTCGCGGCTGGTGCTCGATGCGCGCGAGCTGGAGCGCGACGGCCCCTCGTACACCATCGACACCTTGCGCGAACTGCGCGCCGAGCAGGGCGAACGCCCGCTGGTGCTGCTGCTCGGCGCGGACGCCTTCGCCGGCCTGCCGAACTGGAACCACTGGCGCGAACTGTTCGACTTCGCGCACATCGGCGTGCTCAGCCGGCCTGGCGTGGAAGCCGCACGGCCGGCGGCGCTGGCGGACGAAGTCGCTGCACGCCGCGTCGAGGACGTGTCGGCGCTGCGTGCGCAGCCTTGCGGCAAGCTGATCGAACTCGCGGTGACGCCGCTGGAGATTTCCGCTACCCGCATTCGCGAGTTGCTCGCGGGGGGGCGCGATCCGCGGTATCTGCTGCCGGCGGGGTTGTTTGACGATACGGCGTTGCTGCGGGCTTATCGGCGCTGACGCTTTGGCTGGTTTGTTTGGGTGGGTTTGCTCGCTTGCGCGCGGAGCTAGAGCGGTTTCGTGCCGCTGACGCGGCCCGAGTCACTTTTCTCTTGCGTGGCCAAGAGAAAAGTAACCCAAAGAGAAGGCCACCCCGCGGCGACGCTTGCCGGGCGTCCTGCCCGGCAAGTGCGTGAGTCGCGGCCGGGCTTTTCGAGCGGGCCTCCGGCCCGCGCGAAAAGGCGAGGCCATCCGTGGCCTCGCCCGCTGCGCGGCCTGATCGTCCGCGACTCACCGCCGCCGAGGGGGCCCGGAAGAGCAGGCGCGCATCGTGCGCGCCAGAAACAACGGCAACAGCAACAGCAACAGCAACAGCAACAGCAACAGCAACAGCAACAGCAAAAGCAACAGCAACAGCAAAAGCAAAAGCAAAAGCGAAGCGCCGCGAGATCGCCGCGCTTCGCTTTTGATTTTGCACGTCATCCCTGCGAAAGCAGGGATCCAGTGCCTGCAAGCTTCGGAACACAAAGGCACTGGATGACCGGCTCCGCCGTTGTGAAGCGCCTCCTGCTTTCGCAGGAATGACGAGCAGGCCACAGGAATGACGTGCAGGCAGTCGATTGACCAGACCTTCATGGCCCTGACGGTGCCTTGGTGTTGCTTCTGCGCGCTGGGAGCGCGCTGCTCTACCGGGGCCCCTGTGGCGCGGCGGGCGGGTGGAGGAAAGTCCGCAGGATGGCTCGCAGGGATGCGAGCCAGTTTTTCGCCGGCACAGGATGTGCCGTCGAAAAAAACCGTAACCCGCCCGCGCACCCGCAGGGCAGGATGCCCGTAGGGCGCGCCATCGGGGTGCCGTTTCTCTTTGGTTGCTTTCTCTCGGGCACGCGGGAGAAAGTGACTCGGGCGCCCAAAGGACGCTCGAAACCGCTCTGGTTGTTCGAAAACCGTCGGCACCGACCCGTGAACCATCGGCGCCGATCCGTGCGTCAACGCATCGACACAGTCGGCGTCGATGCGATCAACGTCGAGACCCGGCTGCGCTCAGGCCTCCGCCCAGACACTATTGGGCTCACCCGCCCGCGCACGCCGCGCGGTAGCGCGCGCCAACGCGACAAAGCCCGCCGCCATCGCCAACGCTCCGATATCAATGGAAGCCACGCCAACGTGGCCAGCCAATGCGCTGCGCCAGAACCACGTGCCCGTGGCGAAACCGTGTGCAAGAGGCACCAGCGCGGTGACCAGCGCCGCGACCCACAGGAGTTCGCGCGCAGCCCGCGCCGGCCTGCGCAGGCTGGCCCAGAGCACGCACAGCGCCCAGCTGGCGAAGCAGATCCAGCGTTCGCCGGTTTCCACGTTCCAGCCCAGCGTCGGCAGCAGTTGCGCCGCCACGGCGGCGGACGAGACCGCCACGCAAACGCCGATGCATACGCCCACGGTGGCGCGCGCCATCACCTGCGTCGAACGGCTTTGCGTGGGCTGGCGCCGGCGTCGTCGCGATTCGATCCACAACAGGTTGCCGGAGTAGAACAGGAACGCGCCGCCCAGGCCGAGCAGGAAGTACAGCCAGCGCACGATGGCATGGCCGTAGTCGCCGAAATGCAGCGCGTAGATCCAGGCCAGGGTGGCGTGGTTCGCGTCGCGCGTGCCCTGCAACTGATCGGCGAGCAATGCGTTGCTGTGGGCATCGAGCGCCAGCGTGCCGGTGGCCATCGTGCGTGGTGCGTCGCCGGTGATCTCCACGGTGGCGTGGCGGTCGCCGGCATGGGCGAGCTTGAGGTATTGCGGCGTGAAGTCATCGATGCCGCGGTTGTGCGCTACGGCTTGCGCTTGCGCGACCCAGCCCGATACCGGCGCCAGCGTGGCGGCGATGCCTGTCCGCTGCATCGTCGGCGCGGTGTTCATCGCCGGCCCCGAGGCGGCGAGCAGCTTGCCCTCGTAGGCCAGCGGGCCGATCGCCATCATCAAGGGAATGGACAGGCACAGCATCGCGCCGGTCACCGCGAACATCGCGTGGAACGGCAGGCTCAGCACGCCGATGGTGTTGTGCGCGTCCTGCCAGAAGCGCTTGAGGTTGCGCCCGGGCCGCAGCGCGAACAGATCCTTCGCCAGCCGCGGCAGGTGGATGAGCAGGCCGCTGACCAGGGCGATGCCGTACAGCAGGCTGACCACGCCCATCAGGTAGGTGCCGGCCACGGGCAGCCCCAGCGAATAGTGCAGTTCGTTGATCAGTTCGGCCAGCGGCGCGCCGGGTCGCGCGGGGCTGCCGTCCGGGTCGTCCAGCGTGGCGTACTGCCATGCGCCGCGGCGATCGGGCCAGTAGGCGACGGGGCCGGGCAGCAGGTAGCCGGGGAAGGTCATGCCGAGGTGCTCGCGTGCCTCGGGGTGCCGCGCCAGCACCTCGTCGAGCAGCGTCTGCATGTCGTCCGGCGAGCTGGTGCCGGCGACAAGCTGCGATGCCCATTGCTGCACCGGCTGCTGGAACACGGTGATCGCGCCTGCGTAGAACGCCACGAACAGCGCGAAGCCCGCCAGCAGGCCGGCCCAGGAGTGGAGCGAGGTGAACACGCGCAAGGTGGCGGGCTTCAGCTTCATCGAGCGTGTTTCCTCAACGCAGCCACTGCAACATCTGCAGTGCGCGCAACAGGCCGAGTCCCGCAAGCGCCAGCACACTAAGCCACAGCCATGCCTGCTTGCCGCTGGCGAACTGCAGGCTGGCGCAGACCACGCCGATCCAGACCGGGAAGAAGGCCAGCACGCAGGGCACGAGGACGGACTGCCACGGTCCCGGCAGCAGCCAGCCGACCAGGCCGGTCAGCGCGGCCGAGAGGAAGAAGCCGGGAACCACGCCGGCGCTGGCGCGCGCCCACATCAGTCGCCGTCCGCCAACGCGGCTTCGGCGTCGCGGCGGCCGGCCAGCAGCGCCAACCACGGCTGTGCCGCCAGGGCCAGCATCCAGCTGGCCAGCATGGCGCAGCTGCCCGCACCCGCGCCCAGCGTGGCGACCCAGCCGACCAGCGCAAGCACGGCCAGGGCGAGGCCCGGTGCCAGTGCGCCACGCCGCCTGCGCGCGGTGCGCCACGCGCAATGCGGCGACACCGCGTACAGCAAGGCGGCCGACAGCGCGGTCGCCACGCACGCCAGAACTATCAGCAACGTCCCGGTGCCGAACATGCCGTAGCCGTCCTGCAGCGCATGCACGCTGCTCACCAGCGGTACCGCGCGCTGGCCGTCACGCTGCGCTCGTAGCCGTAGTAGCACCACGCCGCGCTGTTGCAGACCGAGACGTAGTCGCGGTCGAACAGGTTGCTGGCGTTGAGCTGCAGGCGCCAGCCCGACACGTCGTAATGCACGGCGGCATCGACCAGGGTGTACGACGGCGTCTTCCACAGGTTGTAGCTGTCGCCGTAGTGCGGACCCACGTAGCGCACGCCGCCGCCGAAACCCAGGCCGGCGAGCGGGCCGGAGACGATGGTGTAGTCGGCACCGAGCGAGGCCTGCTGCTTCGGCAGCAGCGGAATCTGCCTGCCGAGCGAGGGCAGATCGTTTGTGCGGATCACCTTCGAGTCGCTGTACGTGTAGTCGCCGTACACGCTGAGGTTGCTGCCGAAGTTCCAGCGGCCTTCCAGTTCCACGCCGCGCAGCCGCGTCTGGCCCTGCTGCACGGAGTACAGGGTGTGGTTGGGGTCGACAGTGAGGGAATCGTTCTGGGTGATCCGGTAGGCGGATACGGTGAGCAGGCCGTTGCCGTCGGCCGGCTGGTACTTCAGGCCGGCCTCGACCTGGTTGCCCGTGGTGGGACGGAAGGCCGTGCCGGCGTAGCTGGTGCCCACCGTGGGCTGGAACGAGTGCGACCACGACACGTAGGGCGCGAAGCCGCTGTCGAACAGGTAGTTGATGCCGACGCGGCCGGAGAATGCGCGATCGCGCTGGTGCGCGTGCGTGCCGCCGATCAGCTGGTCGGTGTCGGTATCCACGTGGTCCTGGCGGCCGCCGACGGTGATGCCCCAGCGGCCGATCTTGATCTGGTCCTGCGCATAGACGCCCAGCTGCTTCTGCACCTGCACGGTGTGGGTGGTGTACGCGGGCACCGCCACCGGGCTGCCGTAGACCGGGTCGAAGACATCCAGCGTGGGTGCGTTGAAATCGAAGGCCGAGGCGTAGTCGTCGTGCGAGCGGCGGTAGTCCAGGCCCACCAGCACGGTGTGCTGCAGCGCACCGGTGCCGAAGTCGTACAGCAGGTTGTTGTCCACGCCGAAGGTGTGGGTGTGGTTCTCGTTCGGGAACGCGTAGCGCACCAGGGTGCGGTCGTCGGCGAGCAGGCCGAACGTGCCGACGTTCGCGCCGCGGCTGTCCACGTTGGAGTGGCCGTAGCGCAGGTTCTGGCTGAAGCTGATGCCGTTGGCGAAGCCGTGGCGGAAGGTGTAGCCCACCGAGGCCAGCGTCTTGTCGTAGTCGTTCTGGCCGGGCTCGCCGGTGAAGCGGTTGCGCGGGATCTTGCCGTTGGGGTTGTACAGCAGCGTGCCTGCCGCGGGCAGGAAACCGGCGCCGGATGCGGTGTCGCCTTTCTGGAAGCGCGCCAGCACGGTGAGCGAGGTGTTGCCGGACGGTTTCCAGGTCAGCGCAGGGGCCAGGTAGTAACGGTCGTCCTGGATGTGGTCGGCCATGGTGTCGCTGTGCCGCGCCAGCCCGGTGAGGCGGTAGAGCAGGGTGCCGCTGTCGTCGAGCGGTCCGCCGAAGTCGAACTGGCCCTGGCGCAGATCGAAGCTTCCGACCTGCACTTCCACTTCATGCAGCGGCTGCTCGGTGGGGCGTTTGCTGATCATGTTGAGCATGCCGCCGGGCGGCATCGCGCCGTACAGCACCGACGACGGCCCCTTGATGACTTCCAGCCGCTCCAGTCCGTAGGGCTCGATGCGGGTGATGCCGGTGCCGGTGCCCTCCGGCAGGGCGAGGCCGTCCAGGTAGCGCGCGGGCGTGAAGCCGCGCACCAGCAGCCAGTCGCTGCGCGAATCCGGCCCGTAGCCGCCGCCCTGCGCGCCGGCGGTGTACCACACCGCCTCCTCGATGCCCTGCACGCCGCGGCGTGCCATCTGCTCGTCGGTGATCACCGAAACCGACTGGGGAATGGCGACGATGGGCGTGTCCGTCTTGGTCGCGGAATCGCTGTCCCTGGGGATCTTCGCGTTGACCTGCACGCCTTGCAGGCTGGTGGTTCGGGCCGTGGTGTCGGCCGGCGCGGACTGGCCGAACGCCGGTGGGACCAGGCTGCCGGACAACGGTAGTGCGGCGAGCATGGCGAGAGGCAAGCGGCGCATGCGGAAACTGGACATCGAACCCCCTGATGAATGATGGAAGGGCAGCATTTCCCCGCGTGGCGTGACCCGACTCGCGCCACGGGGAGGTGCCCGGGGTGGAGATTCGGTTAGCGGTTAATGATGCTTATGAGAATTATTCTCATTCTATTGAAGGGCCGTGCGCATGACAACCACACCGGGGCATCGCCGCGGCGAAAGGGGATTCTTTGCACGGGCGCGAGGCGCAGACAGCGATGCCTTCCCGGAAAGGAAGGCATCGAGGATCGGCAGGAGTTGGCGGACCGCGGTTGCCCGTGCGCCGCGCTCGATCGCCGTCAGCTGGCGGTGCGCGCCACGAACCGCAACGCCACCGAATTCATGCAATAGCGCAGGCCCGTCGGCGGCGGCCCATCACTGAACACGTGGCCGAGATGGCTGTTGCAGCCGGCGCAGTTGATCGCGATGCGTTCCATGCCGAACTGGTTATCGCGAGTCTGGATCACGTTGCGCTTCGCGATGGGGCGCCAGAAGCTGGGCCAGCCGGTGCCGGAGTCGAATTCGGTGGCGGCGTCGTAGAGCGCGGTGGCGCAGCCGGCGCAGCGGAAGATGCCGGGTTGCGCGGGTCGTTCGTGCGCACCGCTGAAGGCGCGCTCGGTGCCGTCGCGGCGCATCACCTCGAACGCCGGCGGCGACAGGCGCGCGCGCCATTGCGCGTCGCTGAGCACCAGCCGTTGCACATGGCAGGCGCCGAGGTCGCGGCCATCGTCGGCGAAGCATTCCAGCAGCACGTCGCCTGGTTCGGTGCGGACCAGCGAAGGTGCGCCGCCTGCGGCGCCCGCGGCCAGCAGCCGCGGCAGCGCGAAGCTGCCGCCCACCGCGAGCAGGGCGCCGCCGCCCAGCGCGGCACGCAGGAAACGCCGGCGATCCATCGCGAGGATTTCATCGATGCGGGACATGACAACCTCCGATAACGTGCCAGCGCCAACTCACTCGACAGCATGTTCGCGACAACTCCCTTCGACAGCGTGCTCCCGGCAACGCCCTTCGATAGCGCGCTCCCGACAACTCCCTTCGATAGCGTGCTCCCGACAACTCCCTCCGATAGCGTGCACCCGACAACCCCCTCCCCTGCCCGCAGGGGAGGGCTGGGGTGGGGTGCTTTCGCGCCTGAGGTCCCAGCCAGTCGCGAGGAACCCTTTGCTCACCCGAACGTGAATGCATACGCCCGCACGCCCGGATCGAGGAAGGTGATGGTGAACGTGCGCTCGCCATTCCCGTGGGCCTGGCGCACCAGCTGGTACAGGCGCTGCGCCGTGATGGTGCCGTTGCCTTCCGCGTCGGTGTCCATGCCGTGGTCGGCGCCGGGCGCGTGGCCGTCCAGCGTGATGCGGAAGCGCACCGGCTTGCCGTCGCTGCCCGGGCCGAGCACCAGGTGCAGGTCGCGGCCGCGGAAGCGGTAGCTGATGCTGCCGTTCGCCGCATCCAGCGTGGCGTCCTGCGCGTGCACGGTCCAGCGGCCGGCCAGCCCCCACTGGTGGGTGGCGAGTTGCGCGGGGGTGCGGTAGTCGAACGCGTCGTCGTGCGCGACTTGCCCGCTGGCGAAATTGTCGGCGCGCGCGTAGCCCACGTAGGTTTCCGGCGAGCGGTCGTAGTCGCCCGAGCTGGCGGCCTGGGCGCCTTTCGCGCCGGGCTGCACGTAGCCGCCGGGCAGGTTCTTGTAACCGGCCTCGGCGAGCAGTTCGCGGATCGCGTCCTCGCCCTCGGTGTAGCCGCCTTCCCCGAAGTAGTGGTGGCGGATGCGGCCTTGCGCGTCGATGAAGTAATCCGCGGGCCAGTATTCGTTGTTGAAGCCTTTCCAGATCGCGTAGTCCGAATCCAGCGCGACCGGGTAGCGCACGTCCAGCCGCTTCACCGCCGCGGCCACGTTGTCCGGATTCTTCTCGAACGCGAACTCCGGCGAGTGCACGCCGATCACCACCAGGCCGTGGTCCTTGTACTTGTCGTACCAGGCGTCGATGTAGGGCAGCGAGCGCAGGCAGTTGATGCAGGAGTAGGTCCAGAAATCCACCAGCACCACCTTGCCGCGCAGCGCGGCCGGCGTCAGCGGCGCGCTGTTGAGCCAGCCGGTGGCGCCGGCCAGCGAGGGCAGCGTGCCTTCCACCGGCAGCGCTGCGCCGGGTTGCCGTGCGGGTGCGGCGTTTGCGGCGGGCATCGGCCGCACGGCATCGATCAGCTTCTGTTCGAGGCCGTTGGTGCCGGCCAGCGAAACGCGGGTGAGCAGGCCCGTGTCCAGGCCCAGCGCGATCGCAGCCACGCCGGCCAGCACCAGCGCGCCCAGCGCGCGGCGCACCCATTCGCCCGCGCCCAGCGAGCGCTTCATCAGCCCGAACACCTTGCCGCCCACCGCCAGCGCCAGCGCCAGCGAGGTGGCCGCGCCCAGCGCATAGGTGAGCAGCAGCAGGGTGGTCGTCACGCTGGCGCCCTTGAGCGCGGCGCCGGTCAGCAGCAGGCCGAGGATCGGCCCTGCGCACGGCGCCCACAGCAGGCCGGTGGCGATGCCCAGGCCCACCGAACCCCAGACCGATCCGCCTTCGCCATCGGCACGCTGCGACAGCCGGTTGCCCAGCGCCACGAATGGCCGCGTGAGCCATTCCGCGACGTGCGTGGAAAGGAGAGTGAGGCCGAGCAGAGCCAGCACCACCAGCGCCAGGGCGCGGCCGTACTGGTTTGCGTGCACCGCCCAGCCGCCGCCCACCGCCGCCAGCGTGGCGACCAGGGCGAAGGTGGCGGCCATGCCGAGCAGCATCGGCAGGCCGCTCTTCAGGAACGGGCGGTCGGCGCGGGCGAACACGAAGGGCAGCACCGGCAGGATGCAGGGGCTGAGGATGGTGAACGCGCCGCCGAGGTAGGCAAGGACGAGCAGAAGCATGCGGTTTTCTTCCGAGGTGGAGGCTTGCTGGGGATTCGCCCCCGGGGCGGCGGCGGTTACCTCCCTGTCGCGAGGTAACCGGCGCGGTGGTTGCGGCGAATCGCAGGCATGAAAGCACGACCCGCAGTGGAGGGCTCTTGACCGCCGATGGCAGCGTGGTACTAGATGGCGGTCTTCCTCCGCGTAGGGATCGTCGCACCGCAGTGTCCGTCGAACGCGCCAGCGCCAGCGAACAGGCCGATCGCCAGCGCGCCGCCTGGATGGCGGCCGCGCAGGCGGGCGACCGCCGCGCCTACGAACGCGTGCTGGCCGATTCGGTGGCGCTGGTCCGCGCGGTGGCGCGCCGCCATGGCGTGGGTATGGATGCGCTGGACGACGTGGTGCAGGAAACCCTGATCACCATCCACCGGGTGCGCCATACCTACGATCCGGCGCGTTCCTACGACGCATGGCTGAGCGCGATCGCCGGGCGCCGCGCGATCGACTCGCTGCGCAGCCACGGCCGCCACGAGCGCCGCGAACTGCACGACGAGCTCGCGCTGGAACAGCATCCCGACCGCGACGACGCCAGCGCGGACGCCGAACGCCGCCAGCAGGCCCGGCGCCTGCGCGAAGCCATCGCGCAGTTGCCGCCCGGCCAGCGCGAGGCGGTGGAGCAACTGGGCCTGCGCGAGCAGTCGCTGGCCGAGGCATCCGCGCAGACCGGCCGCAACGCCGGCGCGCTGAAAGTGAACCTGCACCGCGCATTGAAGGCCTTGCGCGGTCGCCTGCATGGAGAGCCGTGAGCGCTATGTCCGACACCCGTCGCCACGAAACCCTGATCGACGCGCTCGGCGCCGAGCTGGTGCCGGTGCGCCGGCTGCGGCCGCCGTGGCTGCGCATGCTGGGCTGGCTGGCGCTGGTGGCTGTGGTCGCGGTGCTGCTGTTCGCGCATTTCGGCGATGCGCCCATGCTGCGCCGCTGGACCGGTGCGCCCGATCTCGCCTGGGCGGCGCTCGGCGCGGTGTTGACCGCGATCGCCGCGGCCTGGGCCGCGTTCACGCTGGCCGTGCCGGGGCGTTCGCGCGCCTGGGCGTGGCTGCCGCTGCCGCCGGCGCTGTTGTGGATCGCCGCCAGCGGCCTGGGCTGCCTGCGCACCTGGCTGGTGCCGGATACCAGCATCGCCACGCTGCACCAGTCCGCCGACTGCCTCGTCTTCATCATCGGCTTCTCGATCCCCTTGTCGGGCGTGCTGGTATGGCTGCTGCGCCGCGCCTGTCCGTTGCGCCCGGTGCTCACCGCGGTGCTGGTCGGCCTGGCCAGCGCGGCCGCCTCGGCCAGCCTGCTGGAGATCTGCCACCCCTACGATGCCGCCGCCACCGACCTGCTCACCCATGCGCTGGCGGTGCTGATCGTGGTGGGAGCGAACGCGGCGATGGGCGGAAGGCTGCTCTCGAGGCATTGAGTAACCGCACGCATGGACGGGGCGAAGCAAGGGTGGGGAGCGACGCATCGCTTCCCGCCCTTTTCCCTTCAAGGATCAGCCCATGAACGCACGCACGCTTGCCGCCCTCGCGCTTGCCGCCGCCGTCGGCGCCTTCGCCTTCGCGCCCGCCCACGCGCAACACGCCATGGCCGCCAGCTCCAGTTCGGCGATGCCGCACGATACCGTGCCGTCCGGGAACGCGATGAAAGGCGCCATGCACAAAGACGCCATGCAGATGAAGCAGGGCGCGGTGAAGTCCGGGACCATGAAGCACGACGACAAAATGAAGATGAAGAAGAATGACGCCGCGATGAAGATGAAGCGGGACGCCGGCGACGCGACGGACAGCGGCCACTGAGGCGCCCGCGGCGGGGCGCTGTCGTCCGTTTGCCACCTGCGCTTCATGCCGCCAGGGCGCGGAAGGCCGATAATGGCCGTCCCCCCGCGTTGGATGTTGCGCATGTCCGCGTTTGCCCGCCAGATCGGTATCGAACTTCCCCTGGTCCAGGCGCCCATGGCCGGCGCCGCCACTCCGGAGCTGGTGGCCGCGGTGGCGAACGCCGGCGCACTGGGCTCGCTGGGCGTGGGCTACGCCGAGCCGCAGGCCATCCTCGACCAGGCGACGCGGGTACGCGCGCTCACCGCCCGGCCGTTTGCGCTGAACCTGTTCGTGCTGCCGGACGAGGCGGCACCCGACATGGCCGCCGTGGCGCGGGCCCGCGAGCGCCTCGATGCGCTGATGGAACGCGAAGGGCTGGCGGTGCGCACCAGCCTGCCGGCGCGCTGGGCGCCGCGTTTCGCGGAGCAGTTCGCTGCGTTGTGCGAGGCGCGCCCCGCGGTGGCCAGTTTCGCGTTCGACCTGCTGTCGCCCGCGCAGATGCAGGAACTGAAAAACCGCGACATCTACGTGATCGGCACCGCCACCACGGCGGCGGAAGCGCGAGCCTGGGCCGAACGCGGCGCCGATGCGGTGTGCGTGCAGGGCGCCGAGGCGGGCGGCCACCGCGGCGGCTTCCTGCCCGCGACGGAGCCGCCGCTGGTCGGCTTGTTCGCGCTGATCCCGCTGGCGGTGGCCGCGGTCGCCGCCAGCGACAAGACCGTACCGGTGATCGCCGCGGGCGGCATCATGGACGGCGCCGGCATGCTCGCCGCCGAAGTGCTGGGCGCGGCGGCCAGCCAGCTCGGCACCGCCTTCCTCGCCTGTTCGGAATCCGCGGCGGCCGCGGCGTGGAAGCGCGACCTCGCGACCGCGGAGGATCGCGCCGTGACCACCATCCGCAGCTTCTCGGGTCGCCCCGCGCGCGGCCTGCGCAACCGCTACGTGGAAGCGATGGAAGACGTCGCGGACGAACTGCCGCCGTATCCGATGCTGAACGCGCTCACGGCGCCGCTGAGGCGCGCGGCCGCGGCGGCGGGTCGCGGCGACCTCGTTTCCGAATGGTGCGGCCAGGCCGCCGCGCGGGTCCGCCCGCAGCCCGCGGCCGAACTGGTGGCACGGCTGATGCACGAATACCGGCTGGCGCGACGGGGGCTGGAGCACTGAGCCGCCCGCGGTGTCGCGAGCCCTGAGATCGCCGGGCGGGACACTGTCATCCATTCAATCAGGGGGTGTCACCATGACCATGCTGGGCGAACGCTTCACCGCTGCCGTGGACCACGCGCGCATTGCGCACGGTGCGCAGCGGCGCAAGGGCTCCGAGGTTCCGTACCTCTACCACCTGCTCGGCGTCGCCAGCCTGGTGCTGGAGTACGGCGGCGACGAGGACCAGGCCATCGCCGCACTGCTGCACGACGTGGTGGAGGATTGCGGCGAGGCGCAGGTGGCGCTGATCCGCCAGCGCTTCGGCGAGCGGGTGCTCGCCATGGTGCTGGGTTGCACCGACGGCACCGCCGAGGGCAAGGCCGCACACGCCGACGCCGCCGCGAAGCGGCACGACTGGCTGGTGCGCAAGCAGCGGTACCTCACCCACCTCGCCGGCGCCGCCGACGAGGTGTTGCTGGTTTCCGGTTGCGACAAGCTGCACAACGCGCGCGCCATCATCGGCGACCTGGAGAATCCCGCCGTGGGCGCGGCGGTGTTCGGCCGTTTCAACGGCGGCCGCGGCGGCACGCTGATGTACTACCAGTTGCTGGCCGATCTGTTCAGCCACCGCGGCCTGCCCATGGCCGTCGCGCTGGAGGCGGCCGTGGCGCGCATGTACCGGCTGGCCGGGGAGTCGCTGCCGCCACGCGGCATCGCCCCGGGCGCACTGGCGCGTGCCGTCGGCTGAGCGCCACGCCGGCTTGACCTGTGCCCGTACGGCGGGCGTTATACTGCCGCCGCGCCGCCAGGGCGCGCATTTCCGCACCGAGGCTCCCCCATCTTGAGCACTAGCCGCAAGACCAAGGCCGACTCCACGGCCGAACTGCGCAAGACCGTCGTCGCCGCGCTGGAAGAGCTGAAGGCCAAGGATGTCCGCGAGATCGACGTACGCGGCAAGACCTCCATCGCCGATCTGCTGGTCATCGCCTCCGGCACCTCCGCGCGCCATGTCAAATCCATCGCCGACGAAGTGGTGAAGTTCGCCAAGAAGGCGGGCGTGATGCCGCTGGGCGTGGAAGGCGAACAGGAAGCCGAATGGGTGCTGGTGGACCTGGGCGACGTGATCGTCCACGTGATGCTGCCGCGCATCCGCGAGTTCTACGGGCTGGAACGGTTGTGGACGGTAGGCGACCGCGAGCAGGACATCGGCGTCGCGAGCGCGGGGTGAGCACCGGGCTTTCTCCCTCTCCCCTCCGGGGAGAGGGCTGGGGTGAGGGGACACTCTCTCGCCATGTCGACCACGAAGCGAAGCGCTGCTTCGGCAGGCGCTTGCGCGAGCCCCGGCCCCTCACCTCGATCCTCTCCCCGAAGGGGAGAGGAGGTGAATGCGGGCGTCGCGAGCGCGGGGTGAGCGTCGTTCTTTCTCCCTCTCCCCTCCGGGGAGAGGGCTGGGGTGAGGGGACACGCTCGCACCATGTCGACCACGAAGCGAAGCGCTGCTTCGGCAGGTGCTTGCGCGAGCCACGGCCCCTCACCTCGATCCTCTCCTCGCTCCTCAAAGCTGCGGCCATCCATGGCCGCTCTCCGCGTGCCCCTGAGGGGAGAGGAAGCGAGCGCGGGCGCTGCGCGCCGGTTTTCATCTTTGGACGGCAATGATGCGTGTGCGCATCGTTGCCGTCGGCGAACGCATGCCCGCGTGGGTGGCGGAGGGCTTTGCCGAGTACCGCAAGCGCCTTTCGCACGAGTTGCCGCTGGAGCTGGTGGAACTGAAGCCCGGCGTGCGCGGCAAGGGGCGTGATGATGCGAAGGCGATGCTGGATGAAGGCGCGGCGATCCTCGCCGCGTTGCCGCGCGACTGCCATGTGGTGGCGCTCGATGGCCGCGGCAGGACCTGGTCCAGCGAGGAGCTGGCCGAACAGCTGACGGCGTGGCGCATGGCGGGCCGCGACCTCGCCTTCCTGATCGGCGGACCTGATGGCCACGCTCCCGCGGTGCTGGCGCGCGCCGACCAGCGCTGGTCGCTGGGTCCGCTCACCTTGCCGCACATGCTGGTGCGGCTGGTGCTGGCCGAGCAGCTCTATCGCGCCACCACCATCGTGGCAGGGCATCCCTACCACCGCGCCTGAGTCCGCGTCAGCGGTGCTGCTCGTCGTCGCCCATGCCCGCACCCATGCCGCCCACGCCCATACCCATGCCGCCGCCACCACCGCCGGTCTTGCCGCCCTCGCGGCCGCCGCCCTCGTTCCTGCCGCGGCTGGCGCCGGGGCGTGCCGGTCCCTGCTTCGGTATCGCGAGGCTGGCCGGTACGGGTTCCAGGTCCAGCACGCGGCGAATGAAATCGCGCAGCGACACCACCAGCTCGTCGGTGTGCGTGGGCCGGCCCGCGGCAAGGTCGGCGGCGGCCTTCGCGGCCAGCCGCACCTGGGGCTCGGTGCCGAGCAGGATGATGTCGGACAACGCGGCCTCCACCGCGTCGCGCATGCGTCGCGCACGGTCGCCGTTGGCGGGCGGCGCCGGCTCGGGCGCTTCCTCCGCACGCTGCCGCAGCTCGCGCAGGTGGGTGGGATCGACTGCGAGGTTGCCGGTGAAGGAGCCGCCCAGCGTCTTGTAGGCGGCGATCAGGGTACGCAACCGTTCGTTGATCTGGCGGTTCTCGCGCTCGCGCCGCTGCTGGATCGTCTGCATCGCGAGCAGCCGGATGCCCACGCCGATCAGGGTGATCACGGCCAGCCCGAACAAGGTGGAGAGCAGCGCCTGCCACGAGCTGAAATCCAGGTTGCGCATGCATGCTCCGGGCGGGATGGCTGGCGCCAGCATGCCGCCCGCTGCCGTGCATGGCAACGCCTGCACGGATCGCCATGGTCGTGAAACCGCGGCCCTGGCTTGTGCGATCATCCCTGGTCGCGAGAATCGAACGGGCGGCCCGTCGAGGTCGCAGCGTTCTTCGTCTGACCCTCTGATCCGCGCGGTACCGATGCGATGAATTCCACGATACGGCAAGCCACCTTCCACGACATCGACGCGCTGCTGCCCTTGTTCGACGGCTATCGCCAGTTCTACGGCAAGCCTTCGGACGAAGCCGGCGCGCGCGAGTTCCTCACCGCACGCCTGCGCCTGAACGAATCGCTGGTCCTGCTGGCCCGCGATGCGCATGGCGCGGCGCTGGGCTTCACCCAGCTCTATCCGCTGTTTTCCTCGGTGCGCATGGTGCGCACGTGGCTGCTCAACGACTTGTTCGTGGCCGCACACGCACGGCGGCAGGGCGTGGCGAAGGCCTTGCTGGAAGCGGCGGCCGGGCAGGCGAGGAAGTCGGGTGCGGCCAGCCTGTCGCTCTCCACTGCGCACGACAACCTCGCGGCGCAAGCCTTGTACGAATCGCTGGGCTGGCGGCGCGACACGCAGTTCCGCGAATACAGCCTCACGCTTTGAAGGAAACACGCATGCTCCATCTCGCTTCGCAGTCGCCGCGCCGGCGCGAGCTGCTGACCCAGCTCGGCGTCGATTTCCGCGTGGTCGACGTCGACGTGCCCGAGTTGCGCGCGGCGGCGGAGTCGCCGCGCGAGTACGTGAGCCGGGTGGCGCGCGACAAGGCACGCGCCGGCCTGGCCGCGCTCGCGGGCGTTGCCGATGCCGCGGTGCTGGGCGCGGATACCGAGGTGGTGCTGGACGACGAAGTGTTCGGCAAGCCGCGCGACGCGCACGACGCGGCGGCGATGCTGCGCCGCTTGTCCGGCCGAACGCATGCGGTGGTCTCGGCGGTGTGGCTGGTCGATGCGCACGGAGAACGCAGCGCCTGCTGCGTGTCGCGGGTGCGCTTCGCGGAACTCGACGAGGCCGCCATCGCCGCCTACGTCGCCACCGGCGAATCCTTCGGCAAGGCCGGCGCCTATGCGATCCAGGGCCGCGGCGCGGCCCTGGTCGAGCACCTGGACGGCAGCTATTCGGGCGTGATGGGCCTGCCCCTGTTCGAGACGGCGCAGCTGCTGCGCGAGGTCCGCGCGATCGCCTGAATCATCCGGGTTGGTGCAGCGAGACGAACATCGCCAGCATCGCCAGCAGGTTGTTGCAGGCGTGGGCGATCACCGCCGGCCACAGCGAGCCGGAACGCAGCCGCAGCCACGCCAGCGCCGCGCCCAGCAGCGCGAGGTTGGGCACGGCGTACCACAGCCAGCGCAGGTCGGGCAGGTGCACCAGCGCGAACAGCACGGCGCTGACCGCCACCGCCCGCGCGGCGCGCATGCGCCGCAGCAGGGCGGACAGCAGTACGCCGCGGAACAGCAGTTCCTCCGCCACCGGCCCGATGGTGGCCACCGCCAGCGTCAGCGCGATGCGCAAGCCGGTGCCGGCGCCGCTGCCCAGCTGCTTCACGTCCTGCGGCACGGCGTGGCCGTGCGCCAGCCATTCGGTGAGCTTGCCGCCAACCAACGGCAGCAGCACGCCCAGCGCCACCGCGGCGACGCAGTACGCCGTCGCGGGGGCGACGAAGCCGAAGCCGGGCGGTTCGGCCCGCGACCACAGCTCCGGCCAGCGCGTATGCGCCAGCCACAACGTGCCCAGCGCCGCCCCGCACAAGGTGACGATCACCAGCGCGCTGCTGATGTCCGGTTGCGCGATCAGCGTGGGCAGGTCGGCCGGCATGCCGGGATGCAGCAGGCGATGGCCCAGGCCCAGCAGCAGCGCCGCCAGGAAGCCCGTCGCCATCTGCAGCAGGAAATACACCGCGATCAGGCCCAGCGCACCGCGGAGGCCCGGTAGCCGGGACGGGGAAGGGACGGGCTGGTGAGGCGGCAGTACGGGCGGCAGGCTGGTGCGTGGTGCATCCATCGGGCGGGAAATCCATGCGCCTGACGGACGGAATCGCCGGGTCGCGCGGCGCCGCATCCCGATGCCCCATCTTGGCGGCAGGCCGCGAGGCGGCGCAATCCTCCCTCCGGCAGGGGGCGGTGCTACGCTCACGCGCGATTCGCTGGCGCCCGGGGCGGCGCCATGCGGGCCGCCGACCCCGAGGAGAGGAACAGTGAGCGAGGATTTCGTGCGCAACGCAGCCGAACGCCTGCGCCAGGTCACCGAGTTCCCCGAAGTCTTCTTCGAGCGCGTGATCGCCGACGGCAGCGTGCGCTCGGGCGGCGCCGTGCTGGACCTGCATTGCGGCGGCAGCAACGTCGCGCGCGGGCTGGCGGTGCGCGGCTGCGCGCTCACCGGCATCGACCACTCCGCACCGCTGCTGGCGCAGGCCGCCGAGCTCGACCGGCGCGCCGGCGTGATGGTGAGGCAGTGGCGGGCGCGGGTGGAGAACGCGGATTTTCCGCCCGCCTCGTTCGACGCCATCACCGCCGCGCAGTGCTGGCAGGCCTGCGACCGGCCCCGCACGCTGGCCCTGGCGCGCGGCTGGCTGCGTCCGGGCGGCCGCCTGCTGATCGCCCAATTCCAATGGCTGCCGCTGGCCGGCAACGTGGTGCAGGACAGCGAGCGGCTGATCCTGGCCCGCAACCCCGGCTGGACCGGGCACAGCGGCAGCGGCCTGCACCCGCTGTGGCTGAAGGAGGTGGCCGAGGCCGGTTTCGCCGACCTGCGCAGCTGGTCGCTGGACGTGCAGGTGCCGTGCAGCCACGTGGCCTGGCGCAGTCGCGTGCGGTCCAGCCCCGGCGTGGCGGCGCTGGGCGACGAGGCGCGGGTGCGGCAACTGGATGTGGAGCTGATGGCGATGCTGTCCCTGCGCCACCCGGGCGAGCCCATGGTGGTGCCGCACCGCCTGTGGGTGGTGAGCGCGGCGGCGCCCGGCGGGGCGGGCTGAGACCTTCGCCGCGGCTGCACGCGGCGTGCCGGCCGGCGCGGTGGCGCGCTGCCCAGCTTGTATAGTGGTCAACCCTTCAAGGAGGACGACGGCGTCGCGGCGCCCGCCCCATGTTCGCATTCGACTGGCTGACTGACCCCGCTGCCTGGGCCGGCCTCCTCACCCTGGTGGTGCTGGAGATCGTGCTGGGCGTCGACAACCTCGTCTTCGTCGCGATCCTCGCCGACAAGCTCCCCCCGCAGCAGCGCGACCGCGCCCGCCTGCTGGGCCTGGGCCTCGCGCTGGTGATGCGCCTGCTGCTGCTGGCCGCGATGTCCTGGCTGGTGCAACTGACCACGCCCATCCTCCACTGGCACGGGTTCTCGCTGTCCTGGCGCGACATCATCCTGCTGCTGGGCGGCGCCTTCCTGCTGTTCAAGGCCACGCTGGAGCTGCACGAGCGGCTGGAGGCCGACGACGACCACGGCAACGGGCGCCGCGCGCGGCCGCGCTTCTGGCTGGTGGTGGCGCAGATCGTGGTGCTTGACGCGGTGTTCTCGCTGGACTCGGTGATCACCGCGGTGGGCATGGTCGACCACCTCTCGGTGATGATGATCGCGGTGGTGATCGCGATGGCGCTGATGATCAGCGCCAGCAAGCCGCTCACCGCCTTCGTCAACGCGCGGCCCACCGTGGTCATCCTGTGCCTGTCGTTCCTGCTGATGATAGGTTTCAGCCTGGTCGCCGAAGGCCTGGGCTTCCACATCCCCAAGGGCTACCTCTACGCCGCGATCGGCTTCTCGATCATGATCGAGGCGTTCAACCAGACCATGCGGCGCAACCGCCGGCGCAGCCTGTTCAGCAGCCCGCACAAGCTGCGCGACCGCACCGCCCAGGCGGTGCTGCGCCTGCTGGGCGCCGGCGGCGAGGAGGAGGAGGACGCCTCCGCCGCGCCCGCGGCGGCCGACAGCGGCAGCGCGGTGTTCGGCAAGGACGAGCTGGCGATGGTGCAGGGCGTGCTGGACCTGGCGCACCGGCCGGTGCGTTCGATCATGACGCCGCGGCCGGAGATCAGCTGGATCGACCCGCGCGAGGACGCCGCCACGCTGCGCGCCGAGGTCACCGCCTCCAGCCACCACTGGCTGCCGGTGGCCGGCGACGACCTCGACCAGCTGGTCGGCGTGGCCACCTCGCGCGACCTGCTGGCCAGCCTGCTGGAACACGGCCGCATCGACACCGACGCGGTGGTGCGCAAGCCGATGACCGTGCTGGAGTCGCTCAGCGTGCTGCGCCTGATCGACGAGTTCCGCAGTTCGCCGCTGCAGATGGCGCTGGTGGTCGACGAATACGGCAGCGTGCTGGGCCTGGCCACGCCGGCCGACGTGCTGGAAGTGATCGCCGGCGAGTTTCCCGACGGCGGTGGCGACGACCCCGCCGCCGTGCAGGAAGGCGACGGCGCGTGGCTGCTGGACGCCAGCCTGGACCTGCGCCGGGTGGAGCACCTGCTCGGCCACCGCCTCAGCAGCGACGACGGCTTCTCCAGCCTGGCCGGTTACGTGCTGCAGCAACTGGGCCGGCTGCCGGCGGAAGGGGATCGTTTCGTCAGCGAGGGCCTGCAGTTCGAGGTGATGGCGATGGACGGCGCCCGCATCGGGCGCCTGCGCGTGCAGCCGGCCGGCTGAGCCCGGCTCGCCGGATCAGCCCGTCAGAAGCGCCCGGCCCACGCCGATCGCGGCCATCACCAGCACCGCGGCCCAGGCCAGCATGCCCACCATGTAGCCGCCGCCGCGGCGCGAGGCGTCGCCCAGGTAGGCCAGCGCGTACCAGACGCGGCCGGCGATCCACAGCAGCCCCGCGATGCCGGCCCAGCCGGCGAAACCGTAGTGCACGGCCAGCCACAGCGTGGGCAGGAACATCAGCACCGCCTCCAGCGTGTTCGCCTGCACCCGGTAGGCGCGCTCGAACGCGGGATGGCCGGTCGTGGCCGGCGCCTTGATGCCGTACTTCCCCCGCGCGTGGCCCACCGCGAACATGGTGCCGAACTGCAGCAGCACGGCGAGCAGGACGACCAGGGCGGGCAGTTGCTGGAGCATGGCGGATCTCGCTGGAAGGGAGTCGCCAATGTAACGTCTGGCAGGACGGCCGGCGAGGCGCTATCGTCGCCCCGTGCACCCGCATGGGATGGAACTATGGACTGGCAGAAAGGCGAACGCAGTCAGAACGTCGAGGTCGACAGCGGTGGCGGTGGCGGCGGCCCGGGTTTCGGGGGCGGTCGCGGCATGGGCATCGGCGGCATCATCATCCTGGCGATCATCGGCCTGGTGTTCTTCAAGAATCCGCTGGCGCTGCTCTCCGGCGACCAGGTGGGCGGCGGCGCGCAGCAGACCACCAGCGGCGAACCGGCGCAGGTGGACCCGCAGCAGAAGGACTTCGTCAGCGCGGTGCTCGGCTCCACCGAGAAGACCTGGGGCGACGTGTTTTCCGCCTCCGGCCACACCTACACCGATCCCAAGCTGGAGCTGTTCAGCGGCGGCGTGAACACCGCCTGCGGCGCGGCATCCACCGCGGTGGGTCCGTTCTATTGCCCGGGCGACCAGAAGATCTACCTGGACCTGGATTTCTTCCGCGAGCTGCAGGACCGCTTCCATTCCAGCGGCGATTTCGCGCGCGCCTACGTGATCGCCCACGAAGTCGGCCACCACGTGCAGAACGAGCTGGGCGTGTTCGACAAGGTGCGCCAGCTGCAGCGGCAGGGCGTGCCGATGGACGGCGCCGACGGCCTCTCGGTGCGCCAGGAATTGCAGGCCGACTGCTTTGCCGGCGTGTGGGCGAACCGTACCGAACAGCGCCTGCAGTGGCTGCAGCCGGGCGACGTGGAATCCGCGCTCAACGCGGCCAGCCAGATCGGCGACGACACCTTGCAGCGCGAGACGCGCGGCACCGTGGTGCCCGACTCCTTCACCCACGGCACCTCGGCCCAGCGCGTGAAATGGTTCAGGACCGGCATGACCAGCGGCGACATCCAGAGCTGCAACACCTTCACCGGCGAACCCTGAGCCCCACCGCTCGCGCTGGACGCGGGGCCGGAGTCGAAGGGGCGCGCACCAGTACGCGCCCTTCGACTTCCACGCTTCTTCACAGTCCCGTCACCGCAAGTTTTTGCGTTCGCCGACAGTACCTGCGACAGCTGCCCGACCATCTTCCGCAGCGCTGCGCGCCGCCCTAGAATCCGCGATCTGCGCGCCTGGGGGCGCGCTTCCGCCCGCGTGCATGACCCACCCCTGCCTGAGCTGCGGCGCCTGCTGCGCCCATTTCCGCATCGCCTTCCACTGGTCCGAAACCGAACCCTTCATGGGCGGCACGGTGCCCGCGGAACTCACCGAGAAACTGGATCCCCACCGCGTGGTGATGCGCGGCACGCAGTCGAAGACGCCGCGCTGCGTGGCGCTGGTCGGCGAGATCGGCGCGGCCGCGCACTGCGGCATCCACCCGATCAAGCCCTCGGTGTGCCGCGAGGTGGAGCCGTCGTGGGAATTCGGGCGGCACAGCCCCCAGTGCGACAAGGGCCGCATCGCCCACGGCCTGCGCCCGCTGACGCCGGGGGACTGGGTCGATCCCTCGGGCACGAACGAACCGCCGCTGCCGCAGAGTGCGTGAAGCCGCGGGCGGCGCAGCCTGCGTACGCCGCGTGGACACTCAATCCGGCCGCGCGCCGTCGAAGCGGTAGATGTCCATGGCGAGGAAGCCCAGGTCGATGCCCGCATCGATGCGCTGTGCCTGCGCGCCGTCGCCGGCCGCGCCCAAGGCCACGTAGAGCGGCAGGAAGTGCTCGTCGGTGGGGTGGGCGTGCTGGGCGAACGGCGCCTGGCGTCGGTAGTCGAGCAGGGCGTCGATGTCGCCGGCCGCCAGCTTCTGTTCGACCCAGCCGATGAACGGACGCACGTAGGGCGCCTCGCGCTCCGCGCTGTAGCCGCTGCGCAGGTCGTGCAGGTTGTGGGTGATGCTGCCCGAGCCGATCACCAGCACGCCTTCCTCGCGCAGCGGCGCCAGTGCGCGGCCCACCGCGTACTGGTGGGCGGGCCCAAGCTCGGGCTGGATCGACAGCGGCACCACCGGGATGTCGGCAGCGGGATAGAGCAGGTGCAGCGGCACCCAGGCGCCGTGGTCCAGTCCGCGCTGTGGATCGAGTTGCGGCGCGAGGCCGGCATGGTCGAGCAGCCCGGCCACCCGTGCGGCGAGCGCGGGTGCGCCCGGCGCGGGGTAGCGCAACTGGTACAGCTCGCGCGGGAAGCCGTAGAAGTCGTGGATCGTTTCCGGCTGCGCGGCGCCGCCGACCAGGGGCGAGCGGGCCAGCCAGTGCGCGCTGGCGATCACGATGGCCTTGGGGCGCGGCAGCGCCTGCGCCAGTTCCGCCAGCCGCGCGCCAGTCGCGCCGGGTTGCAGCGCGGTCATCGGCGAACCGTGGGAGATGTACAGGCTGGGCAGGGCAGGCATGGCGGATCGCCTCGTGGGGAATCGCCCCAGAGTAGGGGCTGCCGCCGCATTTGCAGCGGGCACGAAGCGAACGCAGCGTTGCGGCCGGCGAACGCCGCTGCCTCCGCCCGCCGCGGGCGGAGGCGGCAGTGCTTACTTGCGCGGCGGCTTGCCGCCGTGCGCGTGCGGCTTGCGCGGGCCGGGCCCGGCGCCATCGGGCTTGAAGTTGCCGCCCTTGCGGAAGCCGCCCGGGCGGCGGGCCGGATGCGGGCCAGGCTCGGCGCCGCCGTCGTCCTTGCCGTCCCACGCACGGATGTGCAACTGCTGGCGCGCCACCCAGACCTTCTTCAGGTGCTCGAAGATTTCCTTCGGCATGCCTTCGGGCAGGTCGATCAGGCTGTGGTCGCCGCGGATGCTGAGGCGGCCGATGTACTGGCTGTCCAGCCCCGCCTCGTTGGCGATGGCGCCGATGATGTTGCCCGGCTTCACGCCGTGGTCGTGGCCCACGTCGATGCGGTAGGTGATCTTGCCCGCCTCGGTGTGGTGCGGACGCGGCGCATGGCCGGCGAAGGCGCGCGGATGATCGTGTTCGGCATGGCCGCGTTCGGCGCGCTCGCGCGGGGCGCGTGCGGGCTTGTCGTGATGCTCGGCGCGTTCGCGCGGCGCAGCCTCGCGCTTCGGCGGCGGCGTCAGCAGCAGCGGGCGGTCGCCCTGGGCGATGCGCGCCAGCGCGGCGGCGATCTCGATCGCCGGCACGTCGTGCTCCTGCTCGTACTGTTCGATCAGTTGCTGGAACAGGGCCAGCTCGCCGGCCGCCAGCGTGTCGCTGATGCGCTGCTTGAACTTCGCGATGCGCTGGTCGTTCACGGCTTCCACCGTGGGCAGCTTCATCTCTTCGATCTTCTGCCGCGTGGCGCGTTCGATCGCGTGCAGCATGCCCTTCTCGCGCGGCGTGACGAACAGGATCGCCTCGCCGCTGCGCCCCGCGCGGCCGGTGCGGCCGATGCGGTGCACGTAGCTCTCGGTGTCGTAGGGGATGTCGTAGTTCAGCACGTGGCTGATGCGCTCCACGTCGAGGCCGCGCGCGGCCACGTCGGTGGCGACGAGGATGTCGAGCTTGCCGTCCTTGAGCTGCTGGATCACCCGCTCGCGCTGCGGCTGGGCGATGTCGCCGTTGATCGCGGCGGCGGCGAGGCCGCGCGCCTGCAGCTTCTCGGCCAGTTCCTCGGTGGCCTGCTTGGTGCGCGCGAAGATGATCATCGCGTCGAACGGCTCGGCCTCGAGGATGCGCGTCATCGCGTCCAGCTTGTGCACGCCGCTGACGAACCAGTAGCGCTGGCGGATGTTCGCCGCGGTGGTGGTGGCCGCCTTGATGGCGATCTCCACCGGTTCCTTCAGGTGCCTTTGCGCGATCTTGCGGATCGGCGCCGGCATGGTGGCCGAGAACAGCGCCACCTGGCGGGTGGGCGGCGTGGCTTCCAGCACCTTCTCCACGTCGTCGACAAAGCCCATGCGCAGCATCTCGTCGGCTTCGTCGAGCACGAGGTACTTCAGCTCGGAGAGGTCGAGCGTGCCCTTGTCCAGATGGTCGATCACGCGCCCCGGCGTGCCGACCACGACGTGCACGCCGCGGCGCAGCGCGTGCAACTGCGGGCCGTAGCTCTGGCCGCCGTAGATCGGCAGCACCTGCAGGCCGGCCAGGTGCGCGGCGTAGCGCTGGAACGCCTCGGCCACCTGGATCGCCAGCTCGCGCGTGGGCGCCAGCACCAGCGCCTGCGGCTTGCCGGGCTTGAGGTCGATGCGCGACAGGATCGGCAGCGCGAACGCGGCGGTCTTGCCGGTGCCGGTCTGCGCCTGGCCCAGCACGTCGCGGCCTTCCAGCAGCGGCGGGATGGTGGCGGCCTGGATCGGCGAGGGCGATTCGTAGCCCACGTCGGTGAGCGCGCGCTGCACTTCCGGCGAAAGCGCGAGTGCGCCGAAGCCGGCGGTCGCCGGGGCGGAATCGGAGGACGGGGCGGACATGAGGGAACCTCGAGGTGGCATGCGCTGCGGCATGCGGGAGAATGGCAGCATTGTAACAGTCCGTGCGCTACCCACCGGGGCGGCGCGTTCGACAAACGGGAGACGAAAGATGCAGAACCGCCTGAAAGATCGTATTGCGCTGGTCACCGGCGCCTCCTCCGGCATCGGCGAGGCCACCGCGCTGGAGCTGGCGCGGCTGGGCGCCAGGGTGGCGATTGCCGCGCGCCGGCGCGAGCGGCTGGAATCGCTGGCGAAACAGCTCGGCGCACTCGGTGCCGAACCGCTGGTGCTGACCGCCGACCTCGGCGACGAAGCCGAGGCCCGGCGGATCGTGAAGGACACCGAGGCGCATTACGGCCGGCTCGACATCCTCGTCAACAACGCCGGCGTGATGTACCTGGAACCGGTCGCCGAAGCCGACCTCGGCCGCTGGCGACACATGCTGGAACTCAACGTGCTCGGCCTGATCGCCGCCACGCAGGCTGCCCTGGCCGGCATGCGCGCGCGGCGCGACGGCCACATCGTCAACATTTCCTCCACCGCCGGCCGTGTGGCCAACCCGAACGCGGCGGCCTACTCGGCCACCAAGTTCGGCGTGGTGGCGTTTTCCGAGGCGCTGCGCCGCGAGGTGTACAAGGACAACATCCGCGTCAGCGTGATCGAGCCCGGCGTGGTCGAGACCGAGCTGCGCGACCACATCGGGCATGCCGCGACCAGGGACGCGCTCAACGCCTGGGCCGACAGCATGCGCCAGTTGCAGAGCGTGGACGTGGCCGAGGCGATCGCGTTCTGCGTGAGCCGCCCGTCGCACGTCAACATCAACGAAGTGCTGATGCGGCCCACCGACCAGGAGCGCTGAGGTGGACCTGGCGCCCCGACTGCAGACGACGCGCACGCGCATCCGTCTGGCGGAGGAGACCGACGCGCCGGAACTGCTGCGCTACCGGGTGGCGAACCGCGCCCATCTCGCGCCCTGGGAACCGCTGCGCGAGGCGTCGTTCTGCACGCTGGCGCATTGCCTGCAGTCCATCGCCGAGGGCCGCGGGCACGCGCGGCTGGACCGCGGCTACCCGCTGCTGGTGTTCGACCGCGACGAGCGGGAAATCCTCGCCTCCTTCACGCTGGCGAACGTGGTGCGCGGCCCGTTCCAGGCCTGCCACCTGGGCTACGGCGCGGCGGCGCACGTGCAGGGTCGGGGGATCATGCACGAGGCGCTGCAGGCCGGCCTGGACTGGGCGTTCGGCGAACTGGGCCTGCACCGCGTGATGGCGAACCACCTGCCGCGCAACGAACGCAGCGCGCGCCTGCTGGCGCGGCTGGGTTTCGAGCGCGAGGGCTACGCGAAGCGCTACCTGCAGATCGCCGGCGTGTGGGAGGACCACGTGCTCACCGCCCGGGTTCGCCCGGACGGCTGAGGCGGCCCCTCAGGCCTTCGCGGCGGGACGGGGCCGCCGGCGGCGCTTGTGGTTGCCCGCGGCGTGCTCGCCGCCGCCCTGCTTCTGCGCGTGGGCGTGCGGGCGGTGACCCTGCGACGCGGCCTGCCCGCGCTGCTGCGAGCCTTGCCCGCGCTGCGGCGCGCGCGGCTGGCGCTGGCCCTGCTTGGGACGAGGCGCGCCCGCGTCCAGCCGCAGCGGCGAGGAAGGCTCGAAACCGGCCACCTCGTCGATCGCGATCTCGTCCTTGAGCAGCTTGCGGATGTCGCGCAGCAGGCCGGATTCGTCGTGGCTCACCAGCGACACCGCCATGCCTTCGCTGCCGGCGCGGCCGGTGCGGCCGATGCGGTGCACATAGTCCTCGGCCACCATCGGCAAGTCGTAGTTGATCACCATCGGCAACTGGTCGATGTCGATGCCGCGCGCGGCGATGTCGGTGGCGACCAGCACGGTGACGCGGCCGCCCTTGAAGTCGGCCAGCGCGCGGGTGCGTGCGTTCTGGCTCTTGTTGCCGTGGATCGCCGCGGCGCGCACGCCGGCGTGTTCCAGGTACTTCACCAGCTTGTCGGCGCCGTGCTTGGTGCGGCTGAACACCAGGGTCTGGCGGCGGCTGTCCTGCGCCAGCACGTGCAGCAGCAGCTCGCGCTTGTGCTCGGCGTCCACCGGGTGCACGTGGTGGCTCACGGTGGCGGCCACGGTGTTCGGCGGCGTCACCGAGACCTCGCGCGGCTCGCGCATGAACTGCAGCGCCAGCGCCTTGATCTCCGGCGCGAACGTGGCGGAGAACAGCAGCGTCTGGCGCTGCTTCGGCAGCGCGCCGAGGACGCGCTTCAGCGCCGGCAGGAAGCCCATGTCCAGCATGCGGTCGGCCTCGTCCAGCACCAGCGTCTCCACCCCGGAGAGGTCCACGGTGCGCTGCTGCATGTGGTCCAGCAGGCGGCCCGGCGTGGCGATCACGATGTCCACGCCGCGGCGCAGCGCGTTGATCTGCGGGCCCATGCCGACGCCGCCGAAGATGGTGGTGGCGGAAATCCGCAGGTGCTTGCCGTAGGCCTGCACGTTGTCGAGGATCTGCGCGGCCAGCTCGCGGGTGGGCGTGAGCACCAGCGCGCGCGGACGGCGCGTCATGGTCGGGCCGGCGCCGGACAGCTTGTGCAGCAGCGGCAGCGCGAACGCGGCGGTCTTGCCGGTGCCGGTCTGCGCGGCGGCGAGCAGGTCGTGGCCGGCCAGCACCAGCGGGATGGAACCGGCCTGGACCGGGGTGGGTTCGGCGTAGCCCTGTTCGGCAAGCGCACGCAACAACGCGGGCACCAGGCCCAGCGATTCGAAGGACATGAAAATACTCCTGTGCAACCCGGAGCATTCATGCGGAACCGTGTTGCGATCTTGAGGGAATGAGGCGGTGAAGCCGCCAACGGCGGGGAAGCCGTGCGGCGATTATAGCGGAAGCGGCCGCCGCTGTCCGGCGCGGCCCCGGAACCGGTTCAGCCCGGGCGCCGCGCCACCACCAGGTAACTGTTGAACGGGGTGCGGCCGCGCAGCGGGCGTATCGTCACCGCCAGCCCCAGCGGCTCCAGCGTGGCGCGCATTTCGTCCGCGGCCGGATAGTGCTGCGCGCCCACCCGCATCTGGCCGCTGACGCGCAGGAACCACTCCTCGACGCGGGTGGCGTGGAAGCGCCAGTTCGGCTCGCGCAGCACGTTGCGGATCAGCAGCACTCCCTCCGGCGCCAGCCGCGCCGCGGCCGTGCGCAGCAGCGCGGCCTGGCCGGCGGCCGGCAGGTAATGCAGCACGTCCAGCATCGCGACGTGGCCATGGAACGCGGGCAGTTGCGTAGCGTCGCCGCACTCCAGCCGCAGCGGTGGCGGCGCCAGTGCGGCTGCGGCGACACGCCCGGCCTCGATGCGGCGGGCGTCGAGGTCGATGCCCAGGTAGCCGTGCAGCAGCCCGCACTGGTGCAGGTACTGGCCCAGCAGCCCCAGGCCGCAACCGATGTCCAGCACGGGGTGGGGCGAGGCGCCTGCGAGCAGCGCGGCCGCGGCGGCGTAGACCGGGTCGCCGGCCAGCTTGCCGTGGGCATAGCCGCGCCAGAGACGGCCGGGGTAGCGTTGCGCGATCGCGCGCCGGCCGGTGCGATCGAGCGGCGTTGGGGTGGCGTCGCGATCGTGCATGCGGTGATGGTGCCTGCGCATCGCGACCGCAGGCAAGCGAGGCAGCGTGCTAGCCTGCGCCATCGCCCCGCGGAGCGCCCGCATGTCGCTGCTGTCGTCGTTGCGTGAACTGAACCACGAGCAGCGCCACACCGTGCTGGCGAGCTTCCTGGGCTGGACGCTGGACGCATTCGACTACTTCCTGCTGACCTTCGTGATCGTGGCGGTGGCGAAGGAGTTCCATACCGACAACGCGGCGGTCACCTACGGCCTGTTCCTCACGCTGGCGGCGCGGCCGCTGGGGGCGCTGATCTTCGGCCGGCTGGCGGACCGCTACGGGCGCCGCCCGGTGCTGATGCTGGATGTGGTGCTGTTCTCGCTGTTCGAGCTGGCGACCGCGTTTTCCACCTCGCTGGCGATGCTGCTGGTGCTGCGCTTCCTGTTCGGCGTGGCGATGGGCGGCGAGTGGGGCATCGGCGCGTCGCTGGCGATGGAGTCGATCCCGGCGAAGTCGCGCGGCGCGGTCTCGGGCCTGCTGCAGAGCGGCTACCCCTGCGGCTTCTTCCTGGGCGCGCTGGCGAACTGGCTGCTGATCGACGCCATCGGCTGGCGCGGCCTGTTCGTGGTGGGCGCGCTGCCCGCGCTGCTGGTGCTGTACATCCGGCGCAAGGTGCCGGAATCGCCCGTGTGGCAGGAAGGGCGGCACGCGCGCGGCAAGGTCGGCATGCGCGCGGCGATGCACGGCCACTGGAAACTGTTCGCCTACATGATCGTGCTGATGACCGCGTTCAACGCCTTCAGCCACGGCTCGCAGGACATGTACCACACGTTCGAGGAAGTGAACCTGCATCTGCCCACCGGCTCCGGCACGGCCTTCCTGCTGGTGGCGCTGCTGAACCTCGGCGCGCTGGCGGGCGGCCTGTTCTTCGGCGCGTGGTCGGAGCGCGTGGGGCGTCGGCGCGCGATGATCGTGGCGGCGCTGCTGGCGATCCCGGTGATCCCGCTGTGGACGCACGGCGGCTCGCTGCTGCTGCTCGGCATCGGCGCATTCCTGATCCAGGTGATGGTGCAGGGTGCCTGGGGCGTGGTGCCCTCGCATCTCAACGAACTGTCGCCCGACGCGGTGCGCGGCACGCTGCCGGGCTTCGCCTACCAGCTCGGCAACCTGCTCGCCGCGGGCACCGCCACGGCGCAGACCTGGATCGCGCACCGGCACGGCGGCGACTTCGCGTTCGCGATGTCGGTGTGGATCGCGGTGGTGGCGATCGTGCTGGCCCTGCTGGTGTGGCTGGGGCCGGAGGCGCGCGGCGTGGGGTTCGGCCGTACCTCCGGCAGCGAGCCGGCGCGGACGCTCTGATAGAATCGCCGTTTTGCACCCATTCGAGAGACAGGCAATGAAGGCTGGCAAGGACAAAGTCGTCGCGCTGCACTACACGCTGAGCGTGGACGGCGAGAAGGTCGAGAGCTCGCACGACCGCGGCGAGCCGCTGTGGATCCTGCTGGGCCACGGCCAGCTCATCCCGGGGCTGGAGAAGGCGCTGGACGAGCATGCCGCCGGCGACAACCTGCAGGTCTCGATCGCCCCGGCCGACGGCTACGGCGAGCGCGAGGAAGGCCAGATCCAGCGCGTGCCGAAGAAGTACTTCCGCGACGCCAAGTACCTCAAGCCCGGCATGGCCACCGTGCTGGCGCTGAAGGAAGGCGGCCAGCGCGCGGTGACCGTGCACAAGGTCGGCATGAGCGCGGTCGACGTCGATCTCAACCACCCGATGGCCGGCAAGACCCTGGACTTCGACGTGAACATCCAGGAAGTGCGCGACGGCACCGAGGAAGAGATCAAGCACGGTCACGCCCATCCGCCGGGCAGTGCTGCGCACTGACCGGCGTATCGAGAGTCCAAGCAAAACGGCGCCCGCGGGCGCCGTTTTTCGTTCGCCCCCTCTCCCCTCCGGGGAGAGGGCTGGGGTGAGGGGCCAATCTCGCGGGAAGCTTCCGCCCCCTCTCCCCTCCGGGGAGAGGGTTGGGGTGAGGGGCCAATCTCGCGGGGAAGCTTCTTTCGGCCAGCATCCCCGCCATGCAGCAATAGCCCGCCTCGCCCCCAGGGGGACGGGGAAGGCGCTACGCTCAATCCAGCACCCGCCGCCCGAACGCGAAGTGCTCGCCCCAGTACGGCCCGTCGATGTCGTCCAGCCGCACCGTGCCGCCGCTGTTCGGGGCATGCACGAAACGCCCCTTGCCCACGTACACGCCCACGTGGCTGATGCGGCCGCCGATGTCGAAGAACACCAGGTCGCCGCTGACCAGCTTGGTCATGCGCTTCACCTTGCGACCGCCCTGATCCGCCATCTCGCCCGAGGTGCGCGGCAGCTGCAGGCCGGTGGCGTTGCGGTAGATGTAGTCGACCAGGCCGCTGCAGTCGAAGCCGCCGCTGGGCGTGTTGCCGCCCCAGCGGTACGGCGTGCCGACCAGCGCCATCGCACGGAACAGCACGTCGTTCGCGGCAGCGACCTGGCCGTCCGGCGCACGCGCCGGTTCGCTGGCCAATGCGGAGCGGGTGGCAGCCGGCGCGGCACGGCGCGGCGCACTGGCGCAGGCGGCAAGCAGGGCGATCGCGACGGTCAGCAGCGCGAGGCGGACCGTGCGCGCGGGCGCGATGGCGAATCGGGTGGCGGACGGCGTATCCACGGGACAACCTCGGCGTGGGATGCGCCGAGGTTATCAGGACCATAAACCATATTCAAATCAACTGGCTTCACGGTGTTATGAAGCCTTTTTCTCAGCTTTGTCTTCGGTCTTGCCGGGAAAGGGATGAACATCGAACTGAATCGGCACGCGCACGTAACCGTCGATGGGCCTGCCGTCCTTCATTTCCGGTTGGAAGTGCCATTTCCGCACGGTGTCGGTCGCTGCTGCAATCAGGTCGGCAGAGTCGGTGGTGCTGTGCTGGACGTCGTAAGTGATGGTGCCCACTGAGCCGTCAGCGAACACTTGAACCCGCAAAATTACCGTGCCCGACACCATGCCCTTGATCGCTGCGGCCGGGTAGTGGGGACTTTTGCCCGGGACGTAATTCGTATCGATTGAGTGGACCGGATGGTTGTCTGCAGCCGCCTGCGCCACGAACGCGCTGCCCGCCATCAGCACGGCAAGCGCGGCATGGCCCGCGCGGCGGCGCAGGGCGCCGGGACGTTGACGCTGGATCATGGTGAGTCGCTCCTTGAGTTGTGGCTCGGCGAGCCAGGGGATGAGCGTCGGCGCGGTGGCCACGCCGACGCTGTGCAGCAAGGTGTGGGCGTAAGCGGCCGCGTCGTGCGGCGCGTCGCGCAGCGCACGCTCGTCGCAGGCCAGCTCCTGGTCGAGGCGGAAGCGCGGCCGCGCCAACCACGCCAGCGGGTGGAACCACAGCAGGGCGGCGGCCAGTTCCGCGAACAGGTTCCACAGCGCGTCGCCGCGGCGCAGGTGGGTGAGTTCGTGGCGCAGCACCAGCCGCCGCGCGTCCGCGTCGTGGCGATCCATGAAGTCCGGCGGCAGCAGCATCAGGCTGCGCGGTGCCCACAGCACGGCCGGGCCGGCCGGGTGCAGGCGCAGCCGGCGCGGATCCAGGCCATCCAGCACCGGCTGCAGGCGGTCCGCCAGCGCCGCCGGCAACGGCCGCCCTTGCCGGCGCAGACGCAGGTATTGCACCGCCAGCCGCAACAGCATCGCGCCCGCGCCGAGCAACCACAGCCAGCGCCACCCATGTGCGCTGGAGGCGGCGTCGCTGCCTGCTGCAACGATGGACGCGGGCAGGGCCCGGATGGCGGGCAGCACGGTCCAGTGCGCGGGCAGGCCGGGCAACCACGGCAGCGCCATCGCCAGCACGGGCAGCAGCCACAGGCCGAAGGCCGGGGCGGCGCCGAAGGCCCGGCGCACGGGACGACGCACCAGCAGCACCGCGCCCAGCGCCACGGTGACGAACAGCAAGGCACGCAGCAGCGTGGCGTCCATCTCAGCGCTCCTTCTTCTCGATGTTTTCGAGCAGCTTGCGCAGTTCGGCGATGTCCTTCGCGCCCAGCTTTTCGTGCTGGCTGAAGTGCGCCAGCAACGGGCTGAGCCGGCCACCGAACACGCGGTCGAGCAGGCTGCGGCTTTCCTGCGACTGCCACCGCTCGCGGCTGAGCGCGGGCGAATAGAGATAGCGGCGACCGTCCTTCTCCGCGCTCACCGCGCCCTTGGCCAGCAGCCGCCCCAGCAGGGTGCGGATGGTCTTCTCGTGCCAGTCGCTCTCCCGCTGCAAGGCGGCGACGATTTCCTCGGAACTCTGCGGCGCCTTGCGCCACAGCACCTCCATCACGCGGCTTTCGGCCTCGCTGATCGCTGGAACGGGGTTCGGCATGGTTGCACCTGCAAGGATTACGGGCGTAGTCCGATTGAAGACTACGCCCGTAATCCTTGCGGCGCAAGAGTCATTTGGAGGCGATGTCGACCGTGCTTTCGGCCAGCGTGCGGCCGTCGCTGTTGCTGGCGCGCAGCCGGTAGCGGCCGGGACGCAGGTAGAGCTCGGCCGCCTCGTTGGGACCCATGAACGCGTAGCGGTCGGCGGCGATCGCGTCATCCGGTTCGGCGGCGTAGTGCGCGTCGACCACGCAGGGAATGGTGCCGCGGCACAGCGCCGCACTGATCGGATAAGGGCGTCGCCTGCCGTCCAGCGTGAGCCAGTTGGCCCGTTGCATCTCGTTCGCTTCGACGACGTGGGGCAGGCCGGATTCGTCGCTGTTGAGCCGGTATCCGTACCGGTACTTGCCGAACGCGTCGAGGCTGAGGCTGGCTGGAAGGATCACGTTGATGTCGTAGGCCGCCGGGCGCGCGCTCCACGGCTTGCCGGTCTGGCGGTTGAGCAGGACCTCGGGCCGTGCCGAAGGAAAGGCACGCAGGAGTCGATGGTAGGCGTCCGAGGTATCCAGGCCGGTTTCGAGGATGTCGGTCTGGTCGACGCTCAGCGGCACCTGGCCGGTCAGCGCCTGCAGGCGCATCGCCATCGGCTGCACGCTGCCCAGGCGTTCCGCGGCCTTGTCGATGTGCGCGTAGCCGGCATGCACGAACAGCCGCGCATCGGGGTCCTTCGCGAACACCTGCCGATACAGGGCCTCGGCCTGTGCGTTCTCGCGTCGTTGCCCGGAGAACGTGTTGTCGTAGGGGACGACGGTGAAGCCCAGCCGGATCGCCACGCGGACGATGTCCCCGTACAGCGGATCGCGCAGGTATTCCGTGCCGCTCTTGCGGACGGGGTAGCCGCGCCCGGCCAGGCCGGGATCGTTCGCGCTCAGCGCCTCCGCGGCGAAGTAGTTGAAGCCCAGGGCGCGCAGGCGCGGCAGCAGTTCCAGCGTGAGCCGGCGGGTGTGGGCGTCGTGGTGCGCCTCGTTGATCATCACGATGCGCCGCTGCGCCGCCAGCGCGACGATGGTGTCGGCCGCGTCCGCCGAGCTCCATTCCGCCGGCGTCGGCAGCTTGAGACCGGCCGGCAGGCTGTTCTTCAGCGGAAAACCGAACACGGCCTGGTCGTAGAGGCCCAGCTCGTTCTGCGAGAACGCCGCGAACTGCTGCGCCAGCAGCCGGTTGCCGCCCCGCAGCGACGGCACGGTGCGCAGGAGGTACTGGTAGCGGGCGAGCGTGGTGGGCTGGCGGTCCATCGTCTCCAGCAGCCTCAGTTCGACCGGGTCGAACGACTGCGCTGCCGCCCCGGCGCAGGCCAGCAGCGCGCCAGCAAGGCAAGCACGAGCAGCGAAACGGGCCGGCATGGCGAGGCCTCCGGGGACAGGCGGTCCCTATCGTGCATGCGCCGGGCGGCGCGTACATGACGCGCCGCAGCAAGGCGCTACAATCAGCGGATGAATGCGACTCGCGGGGATGTACTGGTACTCGGCGGCGGCGTGATCGGGCTGGCCAGCGCGCTGTTTCTGCTCAAGCGCGGCGCCACCGTGCGGGTGCTGGAGCAGGGCACGCCCGGCTGCGGCGCCTCCCACGGCAACTGCGGCACGATCACGCCCAGCCATGCCGCGCCGCTGGCGATGCCGGGCACCCTGGGCGTTGCGCTGCGCTCGATGCTGCACGGCGACGCGCCGCTCTACCTCAATCCCCGCTTCGACGGCCCGCGCCTGCGCTGGTTGCTGGGCTTCGCCCGGCACTGCAACTGGGCGGACTTCCATCGCGCCGCCGCGGCGCGTTCGGCGATCCTGCAGCGCTCCCGCCGCCTGCTGGGCGAACTGGTGCGCGACGAACCGCTGGACTGCGAATTCGCCGAGGAAGGCGAGCTTTACGTCTACCGCGATGCGAAGACCATGGCGGCGGACGAGCGGCATCACGTGGCGGTGCTCGAAGGCCTGGGCGTCGAAGTGCAGCGCCTGCGCGGCGACGCGGTGGAGGCCAGCGAGCCGGCGCTGAAGCCCGGCGTGGCCGGCGGCCTGTTCCATCCCGGCGACGCGCGGCTGCGGCCGGATCGCTACGTCGACGAACTGGCCCGGCGCGTGCGCGAACTCGGCGGCGTGATCGAGAGCGACGCGCGCATCGAGGAGTTCGTCGCCGAAGGCGGGCGCATCGCGCAGGTGCGCACCAGCCGCGGCGCATTTGCCGGCGAGCGCGTGCTGCTGGCGCTGGGCGCATGGTCGCCGCTGCTGGCGAAGGAACTGGGCCTGCACTTGCCGATGCAGCCGGGCAAGGGCTATTCGATCACCTACAGCCGCCCCGCGCGGGCGCCGCGCCACGCGCTGGTGCTGCGCGAGGCGCAGGTTTGCGTCACCACCTGGGCCAGCGGCTACCGGCTGGGCAGCACCATGGAATTCTCCGGCTACGCCGAAGGCCTCAACCGCGCCCGTCTGGACGCGTTGCGTCGCGGCGCGGCGGCCGGGCTGCACGAACCGGAAGGTCCGGAACTGCTGGAAGAATGGTGGGGCTGGCGGCCGATGAGCGTGGACGAGGTGCCCATCATCGGCCCGAGCACGCGCTGGACCAACCTGCATCTCGCCACCGCGCACGGCATGCTGGGCGTGAGCATGTCCGCAGCCACCGGCGAACTGGTGGCCGCCCAGCTGGCCGGTGCCACGCCGGCGCTGGATCCGCTGCCTTACGCGCCGGCACGCTTCGGTCTCTGAAGAGCGGTTGCCGGATACGAAGCGGGCGATTTGCCGGAGTCGCACAGGCAGCTTCGCGAATGCTTTGCGACGCGGCTTTTGCCATGGCTTGTTACTCCCGTCGTCATCAAGCTGAAGCTCTGGTATCCGCGATCTTTGCATTTCGCAAAACCAGCGTCTCGTTCAGTCCCGGTACGCCTGAGTTGCTGTTATTGTGGCGCCGTCGCGCCACCCGTGGTGCCGGGTTCCGGCCGGGTTCGCGATATAACAATATCGTCGAGGTTCACCGTCATGATGCGTAAACTTGCGATCGCCACCCTGCTCGTCGCCGGCGTTGCCCTGTCCGGTTCCGTGCTGGCCCAGGAAGCTGCGCCGCAGGCTGCCGCCCCGGCTGCGCAGGCCGCTCCGGCTTCCGCCCCCGAGGCTGCCGCTCCGGCCGCCGAGCACAAGACCGCCGCCCATCACAAGGCGGCCAAGCACCACAAGCATCACAAGAAGGCCGCCAAGAAGGCTGCCGAGGCGCCCGCCGCCAGCGGCACCGCCGGCTGATCGCCGGTCACCGGTACCCTGAAAACCCGCCGGCTCGCCGGCGGGTTTTTTTGTGCGTCCGGAAATGAAAGCGCGGCCCCGGAGGGGCGCGCTTTTGATTTTCGCGGCCGGGGTCGGCGGACTTCCTGAAAATGCGACCAGGGCGCCCTCGGAGGCTTTATTCCCTTCGATCCGAGATAACCGCAAATAATTACGAAATCGACGACTGGAATTCGGCTTTTCGTTATTTCTTGCGATCAGGATCGATTGCCGGAACCGGGCACCGCCACGCATTTCAGCTCGATCGCGATCGGCGTGGGCAATGCGCTGATGCCCAGCGTGGTGCGGCAGGCATCCACGCCGGCGAAGTATTCGGCGTACAGCCGGTTGTAGGCGGCGAAGTCGCGCGCCATGTCGGTGAGGAACACGGTGACGTCGACCAGGTCTTCCCAGCGCGCCCCGCTGGCTTCCAGCACGGCGCGCACGTTCGCGAACACCTGGCGACATTGCGCCTCGATGTCGTAGGCCACCAGCGTGCCGTCCGCGGCGTGGACGTTGCCGGGAATCGCGTTCGTGCCGGGCTGGCGCGGGCCCACGCCGGAGAGGAACAGCAGGTCGCCCACGCGCCGCGCGTGCGGGTACGCGCCCACCGGCGCGGGGGCCGCGTCGGTGCGCACGACGTCGCTCACTGCGTGCTCCAGCGTTCGTCGAGCCGGGCCAGCACGTTCCCGTAGGCCGCGGGCAACTGCTCGTGGCCGCGCACGTCCAGGCCCAGGTCGGTGATGCGGCCGTTGTCCAGGCCGTAGATCCAGGCATGCACGGCCAGCGTCTGGCCGCGCTCCCAGGCCTCGCGCACCACGGTGCTATGGCACACGTTCACCGCCTGCTCGACGGCGTTGAGCTCGCACAGGCGCGCATGGCGTACCGCGAACGCCGCGGCCGGGTCCAGCTTGTCGGGATGCTTGAGCGCGACGTCGCCGATGTGGCGCAGCCAGTTGTCGATCAGGCCCAGCCGCGAGTGCTGCAGCACCGCGCCCACGCCGCCGCAGCCGTAGTGGCCGACCACCAGGATGTGCTTCACCTTCAGCACGTCCACCGCGAACTGGATGGTGCTGAGCGCGTTGAGGTCGGTGTGCACCACCACGTTCGCCACGTTGCGGTGGACGAAGATCTCGCCCGGCGGCAGGTCGACGATCTGGGTGGCCGGCACGCGCGAGTCGGAGCAGCCGATCCACAGGTACTGCGGCGCCTGCTGGTGCGCCAGCTTCTCGAAGTAGTCCGGCTCCTGCGCGACGACGCGTTCGGCCCAGCGCCGGTTGTTGGTCAGCAGGTCCTTCAGTGAATCCATCGGGGTTCCCTCAATACCGTATGCATACGTTCCTGGACTCGGTGAAGAAGCGCAGCGCCTCGGTGCCGCCCTCGCGGCCCAGGCCCGAGTGCTTCATGCCGCCGAACGGGGTGCGCAGGTCGCGCAGCATCCAGCAGTTGATCCACACGATGCCGAATTCCAGTTGCGCGGCGAGCCGGTGCGCGCGGGCAAGGTCGCGCGTCCACAGCGAGGCCGCGAGCCCGTAGCCGCTGCCGTTCGCGATGGCCAGCGCTTCGGCCTCGTCCTCGAACGGGATCAGCGTCACCACCGGGCCGAAGATTTCCTGCTGGTTGGTGGCGGCCTCGTTCGGCAAGCCCTCGATCACCGTGGGCGCCACGAACCAGCCGTGCGCGCAGCGGCCCGGCACGGCCACGGCTTCGCCGCCGCAGAGCACGCGCCCGCCTTCGGCGCGCGCCTGGGCGAGGCAGGCCAGCACCTTGTCGTAATGCGGCCGGGAAACCAGTGCGCCGAGGTCGCTGGCGTCGTCGTCCGGGTCGCCCACGCGCAGCGCGCGCACGCGCTCCAGGTAGCGCTCGCGGAAGCTGTCGTAGACGGAACGCTGCACCAGCAGGCGCGAGCCGCACAGGCAGATCTCGCCCTGGTTGGCGAAGCCCGAACGCACGATGGTGTCGAGGTCGGCGTCGGAAAGCGCCGCGTCGGCGAACACGATGGCCGGGTTCTTGCCGCCCATTTCCAGCGACAGCTTCTTGAACTGCGTGGCGGCAGCCGCGGCGATGCGCGCGCCGGTGGCGGTGCTGCCGGTGAAGGAGACCGCCTTGACGCGCGGATGCTCGACCAGCGCCTGGCCCACCGCGGGGCCGCGGCCGTGCACGATGTTCAGCACGCCCGGCGGCAGGCCGGCCTCGATGGCCAGCTCGCCGAGCAGGGCGGCGGTGCAGGGCGTGATCTCGGAAGGCTTGGCCACCACCGCATTGCCCGCGGCCAGTGCCGGCGCGATCTTCCAGGTGAAGAGGTACAGCGGCAGGTTCCACGGGCTGATGCAGCCGACCACGCCCAGCGGCTGGCGCAGCGTGTAGTTGATCGCGCCCCCGTTCGACGGGCCCAGCGCCATCGCGTGCGACTCGCTGCCCCACGCCGTGACGGCGGCGGCGAAGTGGCGCAGGTTGCTCACCGCGCGCGGGATGTCCACGCTGCGCGCGAGCTTCACCGGCTTGCCGCTGTCGCGCGACTCCAGCGCGGCGAATTCGTCGAGCCGCGCCTCGATGCGGTCCGCCAGCGCGTGCAGCAGGCGGGCGCGTTGTTCGGCGGGCGTGGCGGCCCAGTCCGGTGCGGCACGTTGCGCGGCATCCACCGCGGCGGCGACGTCGGCGGCATCCGCATCGGGGCAATGGGCGAGGATTGCGCCGGTGGCGGGCTCGAACACGTCGAGCCAGCGATCAGCCTGGGGCGGCACGAGGCGGCCATCGATCAGGTTGGCAAGGCGCGGGATAGGCATCGGTCGAAGCTTACGCTGCGCGCCTGGCGATTGCACCGGACGCCGGCGTACGCGGACCGGCCGCTTGCGCCGCGGTGCGCGGAAATGCGGCTACAGCGAGCGCAGGCGGCCGCCGTCCACCGGCAGGCTGACGCCGGTGATGTAGCCGGCGGCGGGGGAGGCGAGGAAGGCCACGGCGGCGGCGATTTCCGCCGGTTCGGCGAAGCGGCGCATCGGCACTTCGGCTTCCATCGCCTGCTGCACTTCGGCCAGCGGCTTGCCGCTCTTCTGCGCGCGTGCGGCGACGATCTGCTCGATGCGCGGGGTGCGGGTGGCGCCCGGCAGCACGTTGTTGACGGTGATGCCGAACGGCGCCAATTCGCCGGCCAGGGTCTTGGCCCAGCTGGCCACCGCGCCGCGCGTGGTGTTCGAGACGCCGATGCCCGGGATCGGCTCGCGCACCGAGGTGGAGATCACGTTGACGATGCGGCCCCAGCCCGCCGCGCGCATGCCCGGCACCACCGCCTGCGCCAGCGTGTGGTTGGCCAGCAGATGCTGGCGCCAGGCGGCGAGGAAGTCGTCGGGATGCGCATCGAGCACATTGCCGGGCGGCGGGCCGCCGCTGTTGTTGACGAGCACCTGCACCGGCGCGGCGGCGACCAGCGTTTCGACCTGCGTGCGCAGCGCGTCGATGTCGCCGGCGTCGGCGACGATGAAGTCGTGGCGTTGCTCCGCATGCGTGCGCGGCAGTTCGCGCACCAGCGCCTCCAGCGCCTCGGCACGGCGCGCCAGCACGGTGACGCTGGCGCCCAATGCGGCGAGTTCGATCGCGCTGGCGCGCCCGATGCCCTGGGAAGCGCCGCAGACCAGGGCGTGGCGGCCGTCGAGTTGCAGTTGCATGGGCGTGCCTCCGAGGTCGGGTGATGTGCTGCTAGCCCCAGCGCAGGCGCATCGCCAGCGCGGCCAGCCAGCACAGCCAGCCCAGCCACTGGCTGTAGCGCCAGATGCCGCGCCAGCGGTCGATGTCGCGATCCTGCAAGGCCGGCAGGGCAGGCGAGCGCAGCACGTATTGCATGCGCATCCATACGTGCAGCGGGCCGGTCTTGCCCTTGGCGGATTCGGTCACCACCTGCCAGTGTTGCGGATAGCGTTCGCGCATCAGCGCAGCCACCCGGAACGGCGCCACGTAGGAGAGCACGAACAGGACGACGCCGGCGAACAGAAGGCCCAGGTAGACGGCCAGCACGCTCAGCTTCCCCTGGCCTTGACGCCGGCCGGGCTGGCCGGCGCGGCCGCGCTGCTGCTGCTCCAGGGCAGCGGCAGGCTGCTGCGCAAGGTGTTCAGGATGCCGTCGCCCTGCTGCGGCTTCTTGCAGATCGCGTTGTCCACGGCCCTGGCATAGGTGCTGTCCATCATGCCCACCCAGACCGTGCCATCGGGGCCGTGCGGCACGCTGAAGGTGCCGCTGGTGTTCATGTCCAGCGTGGCCTTGCTGGAGAACGCGGCCGGCGACTGCTCCCAGTACGTCTTGCCGGTCTGCTGCGCGGCCGAGCTGTAGACCAGCAGGTAGCGCGCCTGCTTGCTGTCGACGGTGAAGCTGCCGAATGCGCCGGAGGTCGCGTCGCTCCAGCCCATGTGCTCGCACAGCGAGATGTCGCTGGAGCCGATCGGCTGGAAGCCGCTGTCGAGCAGGACCACGGTGGGCGCAAACAGGTAGCTGGATTTCAGCCAGCGGCCGTTCAAGTCGGACTTGAACGCCACGCGGTAGGGCAGCTTGGCGCCATCGGGCAGCTGGAAGGCGAGGAAGTAGCTGTGCGTGCCGTTGATGTTCGCCACGCTGCTGCCGCTGCCCAGGGTGAACGACTGCGGCTGCCAGGGCAGCAGTTTCTGGTAGGAGAAGTCGGCGAAGCTGGTGCAGCACGGCGTGGCCTGCTGCAGGCGTTGCTGCGCCTGCTTGAGCGGCTCGTCGGTATTGTCCGGTGCGCGCAGGTTCGGTGGCACCAGGGTGGTCGGCACCAGGTCCTTCACGGTGTGGCAGCCGGCCAGCAGCAGGACGGCGAGGGCGAGGGGCAGGGCGTGGAACCGACGATTCATGGATGTACTCAGAATTCGGCCGTCCCCGCCGCGCGCGGATAGGGGATGGCGTCGCGGATGTTGGAGAGGCCGCAGACGTAGACCAGCAGGCGCTCGAATCCAAGGCCGAAGCCCGCGTGGGGCACCGTGCCGTAACGGCGCAGGTCACGATACCAGCCATAGGTGACCGGATCGAGTCCGAATTTGGCCATCCGGGTATCCAGATGGTCCAGGCGCTCCTCGCGCTGGCTGCCGCCGATGATCTCGCCGATGCCGGGGGCCAGCACGTCCATCGCCGCCACGGTCTTTTCGTCGTCGTTGAGGCGCATGTAGAAGGCCTTGATTGCCTCGGGGTAGTTCATTACGACCACGGGACGGCCGATATGTTTCTCGGCCAGGTAGCGCTCGTGCTCGGTCTGCAGGTCGATGCCCCAGGCCACCGGGTATTCGAACTTCTCACCGGATTTCTTCAGGATGTCCACCGCCTCGGTGTAGTCGATGCGCTCGAACGGCTGGCTGACGAAGGTCTCCAGCCGGCTGACCGCGTCGGGCTGCACGCGTTCGGCGAAGAACGCCATGTCGTCCGGGCGCTCCTCCAGCACCGCCTTGAAGATCGCCTTGAGGAAGCCCTCGGCGCAGTCGGCGTTGGCAGCCAGGTCGGCGAAGGCGATTTCCGGCTCCACCATCCAGAACTCGGCGAGGTGGCGCGGGGTGTTGGAATTCTCGGCGCGGAAGGTGGGGCCGAAGGTGTAGACCTTGCTCATCGCGAGGCAGTAGGCCTCCAGGTTGAGCTGGCCGGACACGGTGAGGAAGGCTTCGCGGCCGAAGAAATCCTTGCGGAAATCGATCTTGCCGTCCGGCGTGCGCGGCAGGTTGGCGAGGTCCAGCGTGGACAGGCGGAACATGTCGCCCGCGCCCTCGGCGTCCGAGGTGGTGATGATGGGCGTGTTGATCCAGAAGAAGCCCTGCTCGGTGAGGTGGCGGTGGATCGCCGTCATCATGGTGTGGCGCACGCGGGTCACCGCGCCGAACAGGTTGGTGCGCGGGCGCAGGTGCGCCACTTCGCGCAGGAACTCCATGGAGTGCTGCTTGGGCTGGATCGGGTAGGTTTCCGGGTCGTCCACGAGGCCGGTGACCTCGACGCGGTCGGCCTGGATCTCGAACGCCTGGCCCTTGCCCTGCGAGGGGACGAGGGTGCCGGAGACGATCACGCCGGCGCCGGCGGTGAGGTGCTTCACCTCGCTCTCGTAGTTGTCCAGCGTGGCCGGCACCACCGCCTGGATCGGGTCGAAGCAGGAGCCGTCCGTGACGTTGACGAAGGACAGGCCGGCCTTGGAGTCGCGGCGGGTGCGCACCCAGCCGCGCACGGTCACGGGGCTGCCGGCCTCGAGCTTGCCGGAAAGTGCCTGCTTCACACTGCTTGCCGTGGGGCGGACCGCCGTCATGGATTGAAACTCCTGTGGATGCACCGCATTTCGATGCATGAAACTGCTGGAACGCACGCCCTGCGGCACGCGTGGACAAACCGGCATGATAATGTAGCCCTTGCCTGCGCCGCGACCCGTCCGGCGCAGGCAAGTCCCGCTCTCCGCACGAAGTTTCCGCCTGCCATGACCATCACGATCACTCCCGCCGCCAACGAACGCATGCGCCAGTTCCTCGCGCAGTCGCCGGGTGCCGCCGGGGTGCGCTTCGGCGTGAAGCGCACCGGCTGCTCCGGTTTCGGCTACGTGGTGGACCTGGCCGACGCCGCGGGCGAGGGCGACCGCGTGCTGGAAGTGGACGGCGTGCCGCTGGTGGTGGACGACAAGAGCCTGCCGCTGGTGGACGGCACCGTGATCGATTTCCGGCGCCAGGGGCTGAACGCCAGCTTCGTGTTCCACAACCCCAACGCCACCGGCGAGTGCGGCTGCGGCGAGAGCTTCACCGTCGGCTGAGGGGGTCACTGTGCGCTCGCCCATGAGCGCGAAGGTCGAACGGGCGGCCATCCATGGCCGCACTGTTCAAATTCAGTTACTTGCGCGGTGCCTCGCGCCTGACGTATGATTCCGCTTCTGTCCGCCCTGCAAGGGGCGTGACGGACACTTGCCTCACCGCATCCGGCGGGAGGCTGCGAGGCCAATACCGGCCGCATCCACAAGGAGTCGAACCACGATGTCCCTGCGACATTACGAAGTCGTGTTTCTGGTCCACCCTGACCAGAGCGAACAGGTCCCGGCGATGATCGAGCGCTACAAGTCGCTGATCGAGGCCGATGGCGGCAAGATCCACCGCCTGGAAGACTGGGGCCGCCGCCAGCTGGCGTACCCGATCGTGAACCTGGCCAAGGCGCACTACGTGCTGCTGAACATCGAAGTCGGCCAGAACGCGCTGAACGAGCTGGAGTCGGGCTTCCGCTTCAACGACGCCGTGCTGCGCCACCTCGTCATCAAGCGCGACGCCGCCGATGTCGAGCCGTCCTTCATCCTGAAGAGCAAGGAAAAGGACGATGCCCGTTCGTCGCGTCGCCGCGACGACGATGGCGACAGTGACGGTGAAGGCCGCGGTCGTGACCGCGACAACGATCGCGACAGCGACGACTGAGAGGAGCCCAGACCATGTCCAAGTTTTTCCGCCGCCGCAAATTCTGCCGCTTCACCGCGGAGAAGGTGAAGGAGATCGACTACAAGGATCTCAACACCCTGCGCCAGTACGTCACCGAGAACGGCAAGATCGTGCCCAGCCGCATCACCGGCACCAAGGCGCGCTACCAGCGCCAGCTGGCGACCGCGATCAAGCGCGCGCGCTTCCTCTCGCTGCTGCCGTACACCGACAACCACGACGTCTGATTTGACGTCCGGGATTCGGGAGACGGGATTCGGGATTCGGCAAGGCGACATGCGGCAAGTCCGCGGCGCTTTCGCGAATCCCGAATCCCCCATCTCGAATCCCAGCTCTTCGGACACCCGTCCACGGCTGCGCCGGCCCTCCCGGCGCTAACGAAAAGGAATACCCATGGAACTCATTCTTCTGCAGAAAGTGCGCAACCTCGGCGACCTCGGCGACAAGGTCAGCGTGAAGCCGGGTTACGGCCGCAACTACCTGATCCCGCAGGGCAAGGCCGTGCGCGTGAACGCCGCCAACCTGGCCGCGTTCGAGCAGCGCCGCGCCGAGTACGAGGCCCGCGCCCAGAACATGCTGAGCGAGGCCGAGGCGCGCAAGGCGAAGCTGGCCGAGGCGTCGGTGACGATCGAGGCGCACGCCAGCCCCGAAGGCAAGCTGTACGGCTCGGTGGGCCCGCGCGACATCGCCGAGGCGCTGCAGGCGATCGGCCACGACATCCACAAGGGCGAGGTCATCCTCGGCGAAGGCCCGCTGCGCAACACCGGCGAGTTCGAGGTGGCGATCAACCTGCACGCCGACGTGCAGAGCAGCGTCAAGGTGATCGTGGTCGCCGAGAAGAAGTAATTCTTCAGCTGCATGCGTTGCGAACGGGCGCCCGCGGGCGCCCGTTTGTTTTGCAGCCGGGATGGGAATTCGAGATTCGGGATTTGGCGGAAGCGGATGATTGGCAAGCTTGCCGTGCCCTGCGCCCTTGAGTCCGTTTTATCCCCAGCGATCCCCAGCTTATCCACAGAGTTGTTGTCTCGACGCCTGAGACGGTGCCGAGCATCATGCTGGTTCGGGAGCCGGGCCTACGGCCAGCCACGTTCCCTGCCGCTGGCGCCATGCGCGACGGTTGCCGCTTCGCTTCAACAGAGGTAGTCCGATGTCCTTCGTGCCCGATCGCAAGCCCTCGTCGCCGGCCATCGAGGCGCTGCGCGTGCCGCCGCATTCGATCGACGCCGAGCAGGCCGTGCTGGGCGGCCTGATGCTGGCGCCCGATGCGCTGGACAAGGTGGCCGACCGCCTCGGCGAGGAGGATTTCTACCGCCGCGACCACCGCCTGATCTGGCGCGCGATCAACGAGCTGGCGAACAAGGGCATGCCCTGCGACGCGGTGACCCTGGGCGACTGGTTCGAGGCGAACGGCCTGGCCGAGATGGTGGGCGGCGCCAGCTACCTGATCGAGCTGGCCAACGGCACGCCCAGCGCGGCGAACATCGCCGCCTATGCGGAGATCGTGCGCGAGAAATCCGTGCTGCGCCAGCTGATCGACGCCGGCACCTCGATCACCGAGGACGGCTACCGCCCCGAGGGCAAGAGCGTGCACGAGGTACTGGAAAGCGCCGAGCAGCGCGTGTTCCACATCGCCGAATCCGGCGCACGCGGCAAGAAGGATTCCGTCTCGATGCGCGAGGCGGTGAAGGACGCGTTCCGCCTGCTCACCGAGCGCTACGAGAACCGCGGCCAGCTCACCGGCATCACCAGCGGCTTCACCGACCTCGACAACCTCACCTCGGGCCTGCAGCCCTCCGACCTCATCATCGTGGCCGCGCGTCCTTCGATGGGCAAGACCGCGTTCGCGCTGAACATCGCCGAGAGCGCCGCGCTGCGCGCGAAGAAGGCGGTGGCGGTGTTCTCGATGGAAATGTCCGCCTCGCAGCTGGCGTTCCGCCTGATCTCCTCGGTGGGCCGCATCCACCAGCAGCACCTGCGCAACGGCGACCTCCAGGAGGAGGACTGGCCGCGCGTCTCGAACGCCATCGCGATCCTCTCCGACGCGAAGATCTTCATCGACGACACGCCCGGCCTCTCGCCGGTGGAGCTGCGTTCGCGTTCGCGCCGCCTGCACCGCGAGCACGGCGGCCTGGGCCTGATCGTGATCGACTACCTGCAGCTGATGCAGGTGCCCGGGAACAAGGAGAACCGCGCCACCGAGATTTCAGAAATCTCGCGTTCACTGAAGGGGCTCGCCAAGGAACTCAACGTGCCCGTGATCGCGCTCTCGCAGTTGAACCGCTCGCTGGAACAGCGCGCCGACAAGCGTCCGATGATGTCGGACCTGCGCGAATCCGGCGCCATCGAGCAGGACGCCGACGTGATCATGTTCATCTACCGCGACGAGTACTACAACAAGGAATCGGCGGACAAGGGCCTGGCCGAGATCATCATCGGCAAGCAGCGCAACGGCCCCACCGACACCGTCAAGCTCACCTTCCTCGGCCACTACACCAAGTTCGAGAACTACGCCGCCGATTCCTTCGTGGGTGGATTTGAGTGAGAAAGGCCGGAATTCGGGATTGGAGATTCGGGATTGGGCAAAGCGGCGCGCGGCAAGACTGGCGCCGCTGGCGGGTCTGCGGCTTTTGCCTTTCCGAATCCCGAATCCCGTATCCCCAATCCCGGCTTCACCCCGAATCCCGAATCCCCAATCCCTAATCTCGGCAACCATGAGCCGCACCACCGTCGCCACCATCCACCTCGGCGCCCTGCGCCACAATCTTGCGCGCATCAAGGCCATGGCCGCGCCGTCGAAGGTGATGGCCGTGGTCAAGGCCGATGCCTACGGCCACGGGCTGGAGCGTGTGGCGCGCGCGCTGGATGCGGAGGCCGAGTGTTTCGCGGTGGCGGCGCTGGGCGACGGCCTGCGACTGCGCGCGGCGGGGCATCGCCAGCGCATCGTGGTGCTGTCCGGTCCCGACCAGCCCGGCGACATCGCCGAGATGCAGCGGTTGGGGCTGGACGCGGCGATCCATCACGAGGCGCAACTCGCATGGCTGTCCGAAGCCAGCGCGACGCGCGGCCGCCTGCGCGTGTGGCTGAAGATCGACAGCGGCATGCACCGCCTCGGCTTCGTACCCGAGCGCGTGGCCGAGGTGCATGCGCGGCTCGCCGCGTTGCCGGGCATCGATCCGGAGATCGGCCTGCTCACGCATTTCTCCGAGTCGGAAGTGTTCGAGGGCGACGCCACACGCGCGCAGATCGCGCGCTTCGACGCGGCGACCCGCGGCCTGGGCGGACCGCGCTCGCTGTCCAACTCCGCCGCCGTGCTGGGCTGGCCCGCGGCGCGCGCCGACTGGGTGCGCAGCGGCGGCCTGCTGTACGGTCTCTCCGTGGTGGAAGGGCAGAGCGGCGCCGATTTCGGTTTCCGTCCCGCGATGACGCTGGCCACGCGGCTGATCGCGATCAACCGCATCGGCAAGGGCGAGCGCATCGGCTACAACGGCACCTGGGCCTGCCCCGAGGACATGCCGGTGGGCGTGGCCGCGGTGGGCTACGGCGACGGCTACCCGCGCAGCGCCGTGGCCGGCACGCCGGTACTGGTGGGCGATGCGCGCGTGCCCTTGATCGGCCGCGTGTCGATGGACCTGATCACGCTGGACCTGCGCGTAGTGCCACGGGCGAAGGTGGGCGACCGCGTCACCCTGTGGGGCGAAGGCCTGCCGGTGGAGACCGTGGCTGCCCGCGCCGGCACCATCAGCTACGACCTCACCTGCGGCATGACCCGCCGCGTGCTGTTCGTCGAGGACGAAGGCTGACGCCGCACATTGGCGGCATCGTCTCGTCGCCTGCGATGGGCGGCGGGTACTCTTGACCTTGGCACATTGCGCTCGTCCATGAGTGCGAAGATGAAGAAGCGGCCATCCGTGGCCGCACTGTTCATTACTCTTGCGCTCGTCCGTGAGTGCGAAGATCAAGAAGCGGCCATTCATGGCCGCACTGTTCATTCAGGAGCTGCTTCATGGCCAAGGCCAAGACCGCCTACGTCTGCACCGATTGCGGCGCCGAGCATCCCAAGTGGCAGGGCTCGTGCGTGGAGTGTGGCGCGTGGAACACGCTGTCGGAGATCGTGCTGCAGCCGGCGGTGAAGTCGGCGGGCGCGGCGCGCGGCGGCTATGCGGGCAAGGCGGCAGGTGCGCCGAAGGTGATGCCGCTGACCGAAGTTGCCATGACGGCCGAAACGCGCACGCTCACCGGCATCGGCGAGCTGGACCGCGTGCTGGGTGGCGGCCTGGTCGACGGCTCGGTGGTGCTGGTGGGCGGCGATCCCGGCATCGGCAAGTCCACCCTGCTGCTGCAGATGCTGGGCACGCTCGGCGCGCAGCTGCCCAGCGTCTACGTCACCGGCGAGGAATCGCTGGCCCAGGTGGCCGCGCGCGCGCAGCGCCTCGGCCTGCCGCTGGAACCGCTGCAGGCGCTGGCCGAAACCTGCATCGAGCGCATCCTGGAGCAGGCCGTGTCCGCGCGCCCGCGCGTGCTGGTGATCGATTCGATCCAGACGATCTGGACCGAGCTGCTCACCGCTGCGCCGGGTTCGGTGTCGCAGGTGCGCGAGTCGGCGGCGCGGCTCACGCGCTTCGCCAAGGAAACCGGCACCAGCGTGTTCCTCGTCGGCCACGTCACCAAGGAAGGCGGCATCGCCGGTCCGCGCGTGCTGGAGCACATGGTGGACGCGGTGCTGTATTTCGAGGGCGAATCCGGCTCGCGCTTCCGCGTGCTGCGCGCGTTCAAGAACCGCTTCGGCGCGGTCAACGAGCTGGGTGTGTTCGCGATGGGCGACAAGGGCCTGCGCGAGGTGCCGAATCCGTCCGCGATCTTCCTCTCCGCCCACGCCGGCCCCACGCCTGGCAGCGCGGTGATGGTGACGCGCGAGGGCACGCGGCCGTTGCTGGTCGAGGTGCAGGCGCTGGTGGATCAATCCTCGCTGGGCAATCCGCGCCGCGTGGCGCTGGGCCTGGAGCAGAACCGCCTGGCGATGCTGCTGGCCGTGCTGCACCGGCACGGCGGCGTCGCCGCCTACGACCAGGACGTGTTCATCAACGTGGTGGGCGGCATCCGCGTGCAGGAGACCGCGGCGGACCTGCCGGCGCTGCTGGCGGTGCTGTCCTCGCTGCGCGACCGGCCGCTGCCGGAGAAGACCGTGGCCTTCGGCGAGGTGGGTCTGTCCGGCGAGATCCGCCCGGTGCCGAACGGCGAGGAACGCCTGAAGGAGGCGGCCCACCACGGCTTCCGCCGCGCCATCGTGCCGAAGGCGAACGCCCCGAAATCCGGCCGCGTGGGCGAATTGGAGGTGGTGGGCGTGGAGCGCCTGGCCCAGGCCATCGACGCCTGCCGCTGAGCAGCCTGCTCCCCATCACCGTTCGCCCTGGGCGCAGGCCCGCAGGGCCGAAGTCGAAGGGTGACTGCCGCTTCGACTCCGCTTGCTGGCGCAAGCTGCGCTCAGCACGAACGAGGTTCTCGCTCTGTCCGCCGCAAGCCCACCACCGTTCGCCCTGAGCGCAGGCCCGCAGGCCCGCAGGGCCGCAGGGCCGAAGTCGAAGGGTGACTGCCGCTTCGACTCCGCTTGCTGGCGCAAGCTACGCTCAGCACGAACGAGGTTCTCGCTCTGTCCGCCGCAAGCCCATCGCCGTTCGCCCTGAGCGCAGGCCCGCGGGGCCGGAGTCGAAGGGTAGGTCGCCGCTTCGACTCCGCTTGCTGGCGCAAACTGCGCTCAGCGCGAACGAGGTTCTCGCTCTGTCCGCCGCAAGCCCGCCACCGTTCGCCCTGAGCGCAGGCCCGCAGGGCCGGAGTCGAAGGGTGACTGCCGCTTCGACTCCGCTTGCAGGCGCATGCTGCGCTCGGCGCGAACGGAGTTCTGGCTACGATCGGGAGGGTGTTCGGCGGGTACGCGGGGCACGAAAAGCGCGCACGCAAAAAAGCCGGCCAAGGCCGGCTTCTTCGTGACGCGGGCTGCCGCCGGCTTACGCCAGTTCGCGGATCTTCGCGTTCAGGCGGCTCTTGTGGCGGGCGGCCTTGTTCTTGTGGATCAGGCCACGCGAGGCGTAGCGGTCCATCACCGGCTGGGCGGCGGCGAAGGCTTCGACGGCGGCAGCCTTGTCCTTGGACTCGATGGCCTTGACGACCTTCTTCAGCGCGGTGCGCACCATGGAACGGGCGCTGATGTTGCGCAGGCGGCGCTGCTCGGACTGGCGCGCACGCTTCTTCGCGGACTTGATGTTGGCCAAGGTAGAACTCCCGAATCGCGGGTTGTTGTTGGAGAAAGACGCAGATTATGCGGGTGATTCGCCCATGCGTCAAGCATTTAGATGGCTGCCGGTGGCCCTTTGCCCGCGTTCGGCCACGATCCGGCGGTGATCTTGCCCGCGCCGGCTGGCAGACTGTGCGCCCGTTGGCCGTCGCGTGCGGCAGATCCAGGACCTTCCACCGGCATGAAGTCCCCCAGCATGTTCCGCGGGCTGCTCTCGTTCAGCAGCATGACGATGGTATCGCGCGTGCTCGGCCTGGCCAGGGACGTGGCGATGAGCCACGTGTTCGGCGCCTCGGCGGCCACCGACGCCTTCGTCATCGCATTCCGCATCCCGAACTTCATGCGCCGGCTGTTCGCGGAGGGTTCGTTCTCCACCGCCTTCGTGCCGGTGTTCACCGAGATCAAGGAAACCCGCAGCCACGCCGAGCTGAAGGAGCTGACCGCGCGCGTGGCCGGCACCCTCGGCGGCGTGCTGCTGGTGGTGACGGCGCTGGGCATGCTGTTCTCGCCGCAACTGGCCGTGGTGTTCGCGCCCGGCGCGGTGCGCGAGCCGCAGAAGTTCGCCATGATCGTGGACCTGCTGCGGCTGACTTTTCCGTATCTCCTGTTCGTCTCGCTGACCGCCCTCGCGGGCGGTGCGCTGAACAGCTTCCACCGCTTCGGCCTGCCGGCGATGACGCCGGTGATCCTCAATATCTGCATGATCGCGGGCGCGCTGTGGCTGGCGCCGCGGCTCGAAGTGCCGATCATGTCGCTGGGCTGGGCGGTGCTGGTGGCCGGCGTGCTGCAGCTGCTGTTCCTGCTGCCGGCGGTGCGCGGGCTGGACCTGCTGGCGCTGCCGCGCTGGGGCTGGCGGCATCCGGCGGTGCGGCGGATCATGAAGCTGATGGTGCCGACGCTGTTCGGCGCCTCGGTGGGGCAGCTCAACCTGTTGCTGGACACCATCCTGATCACCCTGCTGGTGACCGGTTCGCAGACCTGGATGTACCAGGCCACGCGCTTCCTGGAACTGCCGCTGGGCGTGTTCGGCGTGGCGCTGGGCACGGTGATCCTGCCCGCGCTGTCGCGCCATCACGTGGGCACCGACCGCGCCGGCTTCTCAAGGGCGCTGGACTGGGGCGTGCGCACCACGCTGCTGATCGCGGTGCCGGCGATGTGCGCGTTGCTGCTGCTGGCCGAGCCGCTGGTCAGCACGTTCTTCCAGAACGGCCAGTACACCGTGTTCGACACCCGCATGACCACGCTCGCGACGATGGCGTTGAGCTGCGGCGTGCCCGCCTATGCGCTGGTGAAGGTGTTGCTGCCGGCGTTCTACTCGCGCCAGGACACCCGCACGCCGGTGCGCGCGGCGGTGGTGTCGCTGATCAGCAACATGGTCTTCAACGTGCTGCTGGTGGCCGCGCTGTTCCTGCTGTGGGCCACGCCGGCGCAGCGCCAGGCCGGCTGGCTGCAGGGGGTTGCCGAAATCCCCGGCTTGCACGTGGGGCTGGCGGTGGCGAGCGTGCTGTCCAACTACCTGCAGTTCGCCCAGCTCTGGTACTGGCTGAAGCGGGCCGGCGTGTACGACCCGCAGCCGGGCTGGCTGCGCCACTGGCTGCGGCTGGCGTTCGCCTGCGCCACGATGGTGGCGGTGCTGCTGGCCGGGCTGTGGCTGTGGCCGCACTGGACGGAGGTGCCGGTGCGCACGCGGCTGTGGCACCTGGCGGTGCTGGTCGCGGCGGGCGGGGCGGCTTACGTGGGCGGCTTGTTCGCCGCGGGCTTCCGCCTGCGCGACTTGCGGGGAAGTTGACGCCGGCCCGATATACTGGGCCGATGACGAAACTTTCCCGCGATATCGCCGGCCCCTGCCTGGCACCCCGGGGCAGCGTGGTGGCCATCGGCGCGTTCGACGGCCTGCACCGGGGGCACCAGGCCTTGTTCGCCCAGGTGCAGCGCCGCGCCCGCGCGCTGGACTGCACGCCGGCGGTGGTGACCTTCGAGCCGCTGCCGCGGACGTACTTCTCCGCCGAGCCGCTGCCGCGCCTGTCCAGCGTGCGCGACAAGCTGCAGGGCTTCGCGGCGGCGCAGTTCGGGCAGGTGCACATGCTGCGCTTCAATACCGAGCTGACGGCGATGTCCGCTCCGGACTTCGTGCAGCGCGTACTGGTCGAGCGCCTGGCCGCCAGGGAAGTATGGGTAGGGGCGGACTTCCGCTTCGGGCACCGGCGCGGCGGCGACGTGGCCCTGCTGCGCGAGCTGGGCGAGAAGGCCGGTTTCGCCGGCTGCGTGATGCCGTCCATCCTGCTGAACGGCGCCCGCGTCTCCGCCAGCCGCGTGCGCCAGCTGCTGGGCGCGGGCGAGTTCGCGGAGGCGGCCGCGCTGCTGGGCCGGCCGTTCGTGATCGAGGGCAAGGTGCATCACGGCAACCAGCTTGGCCGCACGCTGGGTTTCCCCACCGCGAACATCCACCTGCACCGGCGGGTGAGCCCGGTGCACGGCATCTTCGCGGTGCGCGTGGGCCTGGGCGAGAGCGAGTGCAGTTGGCCGGGCGTAGCCAGCCTGGGCGTGCGGCCCACGGTGAACCAGGTCAGCCAGCCGCTGCTGGAGGTGCACCTGTTCGATTTCGAGGGCGACCTGTACGGCCGGCGCATGGCCGTGGAGTTCGTCGCCAAGCTGCGCGACGAGCAGAAATTCCACGATCTGGATGCACTCAAGGCGCAGATGGATCATGATGCGCGCTCGGCCCGGGAGATCCTGGGCATGAATCCGGTACTGGCCCGCGCATGACTCCACGCGACACGCCCAATCCGCAGTACACCGCACGCAGCCGCCCCGGCGCGGCCGCGGCGATCATTATTATTTGAAGGCATCCGCCCGCAGCGCGTGCGCCTGCCGCCGCGCGCGGTGGGCGGTACAACAGCGCTCCGGGCCGGGCGGCTTCGGGGCGGGACTCCAGAGGCACCCGAAGCGATGAGCACCGATTACAAGAGCACGATCAACCTGCCGCAGACGGATTTCCCGATGCGCGGCGACCTGCCGAAGCGCGAGCCGGGCTGGCTGGCCGAGTGGGACCAGATCGGCCGCTATGCGCAGATCCAGGCGAAGACCGCGGGCCGCGACAAGGCCTTCGTGCTGCACGACGGCCCGCCCTACGCGAACGGTGCGATCCACATCGGCCACGCCGTCAACAAGATCCTCAAGGACATGGTGGTGCGCTCGAAGCTGCTGGCCGGCCACCGCGCGCCCTACGTGCCGGGCTGGGACTGCCACGGCCTGCCGATCGAGATCGCGGTGGAGAAGCAGCACGGCAAGCCGGGCGAGAAGCTGGACGCCCGCGCGTTCCGCCAGAAGTGCCGCGAGTACGCCGCCGAGCAGATCGACACCCAGCGCGCAGGCTTCAAGCGCCTGGGCGTGCTGGGCGACTGGCAGAACCCGTATCGCACGATGGACTTCAAGTACGAGGCCGACATGGTGCGCGCGCTGTCGCGCATCGTCGCGAACGGCCACGTGGTGCGCGGCGCCAAGCCGGTGTACTGGTGCTTCGACTGCGGCTCGGCGCTGGCCGAGGCGGAGATCGAATACGGCGACAAGGTTTCGCCCGCGGTGGACGTGGCCTACGACGCCGTCGATCCCGCGGCGCTGGCCGCGAAGTTCGGCGCGAACGCGGGCGACGCCATTGTCGCCGTGCCGATCTGGACCACCACGCCGTGGACGCTGCCGGAAAGCCAGGCCGTGTCGCTCGGCGCCGAGCTCGAATACGCCCTGGTCGAAGGCCCGGCGCGCGAGGGCCGGCGCGTGCTGCTGGTGATCGCCGCCGCGCTGGTGGAGAAGGCGCTGGCGCGCTACGGCATCGAATCGCCCACGGTGCTGGGCCATGCCACGGGCGCGGCGCTCGACGGCACGAAGCTGCACCACCCGTTCTACGAGCGCGTCGTGCCGGTGATCCTCGGCGAGCACGTCAGCGCCGAGGACGGCACCGGCGCGGTGCACACCTCGCCCGACCACGGCGTGGAGGACTTCGTGGTCGGCCGCGAGAACGGCATCGGCCTGCTCAACTACATCGGCGCGCGCGGCACCTATCGCGACGACACGCCGAAGGCCGGCGATCTCGATCTGGCCGGCATGCACGTGTGGAAGGCGAACGACGCCATCGTCGAACTGCTGCGTGGGTGCGGCGTGCTGCTGGCCCACGCGAAGATCGAGCACAGCTACCCGAACTGCTGGCGCCACAAGACGCCGGTGATCTTCCGCGCCACGCCGCAGTGGTTCATCGGCATGGAACAGGCCGGCCTGCGCGCCGCCGCGCTGAAGTCGATCAAGGACGTGCGCTGGGTGCCGGGCTGGGGCGAGGAGCGCATCGCCGGCATGGTGGCCGGTCGCCCGGACTGGTGCATCAGCCGCCAGCGCACCTGGGGCGTGCCGATCGCGTTGTTCGCGCACAAGGCGACGCAGGAGCCGCATCCCGATTCCGTGGCGCTGATGGAGCAGGTCGCGCAGCGCATGGAGCAGGGCGGCATCGACGCGTGGTACGACCTCGATCCGGCCGAGCTGCTGGGCGACCAGGCGAAGGACTACGACAAGGTCACCGACGTGCTCGACGTGTGGTTCGATTCCGGCGTCACCCACTTCGGCGTGATCGGCCAACGTCCCGAGCTGCAGCAGGGCGGGGCGCGCGAGTACAAGGTGATGTACCTCGAAGGCTCGGACCAGCACCGCGGCTGGTTCCAGTCCTCGCTGCTCACCTCGGCGGCGATCCACGGCCGCGCGCCCTACGACGACGTGCTCACCCACGGCTTCACCGTGGACGCCTCGGGCCGCAAGATGTCGAAGTCGCTGGGCAACGTGGTGGCGCCGCAGAAGGTGATGGACACCCTGGGCGCCGACGTGCTGCGCCTGTGGGTGGCCTCGGCCGACTACCGCAACGAGATGAGCGTCTCCGACGAGATCCTCAAGCGCGTGTCCGACGGCTACCGCCGCCTGCGCAACACCGCGCGCTTCCTGCTCGGCAACCTCGACGGCTTCGATCCGGCCAAGCACCTGGTGAAGGTGGAAGACAGCCCGCTGCTCGACCAGTGGGCCGTGCAGCAGGCGCATGACGTGCAGCAGGCGGTGGTCGCCGCCTACGAGCGCTACGACTTCCCCGAGGTGGTGGCGCGCGTGCAGAACTTCTGCACCAACGAGATGGGCGCGCTGTACCTGGACATCACCAAGGACCGCCTCTACACCATGCCCACCGACAGCCACGGCCGGCGCAGCGCGCAAAGCGCGATGTACCGCATCGCCGAGGCGCTGGTGCGCTGGCTGGCGCCGATCCTGGCCTTCACCGCCGAGGAGATCTGGCAGGCGCTGCCCGGCCCGCGCGGCGAGAGCGTGCTGTTCGAGACCTGGTACGACGGCCTGGCCGCCACCCAGGCCGCGCCGGAGCAGCGGCGCTGGTGGGGCGACCTGCTGGCGATCCGCGACAGCGCCGCCCGCGTGCTCGAAGGCATGCGCAAGGCCGAGCGGATCGGTGCCGCGCTGGAGGCGAAGCTGGCGATCCACGCCGACGAAGCCACCGTGGCGCGCTATGCGCCGGCGCTGGATGAACTGCGCTTCTTCTTCATCACCTCCGACGTGCGCCTGGACCAGGCCGGCGGCCAGCCCGACGACGCCGTGCTCACCGAGCTGGAAGGCGCCGACGTGTGGGTCTCGGCCACCGTCAGCGACGCCGCCAAGTGCGTGCGCTGCTGGCACCGCCGCGACGACGTGGGCCATCATGCCGGGCACCCGGAACTCTGCGGGCGCTGCGTGGGCAACATCGAAGGGCCCGGCGAGACGCGTCGCTGGTTCTGATGCCTTGCCTTTCTTCCTCTCCCCTTTGGGACGCGGGGAAGGGCCATGGATGGCCCTGCCTTGAGGAGCGAGGAAGAGGACCGAGGTGAGGGGTCGGGACTTGCGACAAAAGCTGCATGTGGGGCGTGCTTCATTGAACTTTCCCGCAAGCTCGGCCCCTCACCCCAACCCTCTCCCCGCAGGGGAGAGGGAGTAAAACCAACCTGACCGTACCCATGACCACCAAACCCAACGCACTCCCTTGGCTCCTGCTCTCCGCCGCCGTCATCGTCCTCGACCAGCTCAGCAAGTGGTGGGCGGTGGCCGCGTTGCAGCCGGCCGGCATGCCGCATCCGGTGGTCCCGGGCCTGCTGAACTGGACGCTGGCCTACAATCCCGGCGCCGCGTTCAGCTTCCTCGCCCGGGGCGACGGCTGGCAGCGCTGGTTCTTCGTGGCGCTGGCGCTACTGATCAGCGCCGTGCTGGTGGTGTGGCTGGCGCGCACCGCGCGGCGCGACTGGCGCACCGCGCTGCCGCTCGCGCTGGTCGTCGGCGGCGCGGTCGGCAACCTGATCGACCGCCTGCACGCGGCCCAGGTCACCGATTTCATCGACGTGTATTACCGCGACTGGCACTACCCCGTGTTCAACGTGGCCGACTGCGGCATCACGGTGGGCGCGGTGCTGCTGGTGGCGTTCGGCCTGTTCGGCGGGAAAGCCCACGGCGGCGTGCGATAATCGTCGCCTGACCTGCTGGTGTATCCATGGACATCCTGCTCGCCAATCCCCGCGGTTTCTGCGCCGGCGTCGACCGCGCCATCGCCATCGTCGAACGGGCGCTGGAGTCGTACGGCGCGCCGATCTACGTGCGCCACGAGGTGGTGCACAACCGTTACGTGGTGGACAAGCTGCGCCGCGACGGCGCGGTGTTCGTGGAAGAGCTGCACGAGGTGCCCGACGGCGCCACGGTGATCTTCAGCGCCCACGGCGTCTCCCAGGCGGTGCGCGAGGAAGCCGGGCAGCGCGACCTCAAGGTGTTCGACGCTACCTGTCCGCTGGTCACCAAGGTGCACATGGAAGTGGCGCGGCTGGGCCGCATCGGCCGCAGCGTGGTGCTGATCGGCCACGCCGGCCATCCCGAGGTGGAAGGCACCATGGGCCAGTGGAACCCCGCCAACACCGGCCAGATCCTGCTGGTGGAGTCGGTGCACGACGTGGCCGCGCTGACGCCGAAGTTCCCGCACCAGCTGTCCTACGTCACCCAGACCACGCTGTCGGTGGACGACACCAAGGCCATCATCACGGCGCTGCGCGAGAAATTCCCGGACGTCGAGGGGCCGCGCAAGGACGACATCTGCTACGCCACCCAGAACCGCCAGGACGCCGTGCGCCGGCTCGCCGACGCCGTGGACCTGATGCTGGTGGTGGGCTCGGTCAACAGCTCCAACTCCAACCGCCTGCGCGAGCTGGCCGAGAAACAAGGCGTGCGCGCCCACCTGATCGACGGCGCCGAGCACATCGAGCGCGCGTGGCTGGACGGCGTGAAGCGCATCGGCCTCACCGCCGGCGCCTCCGCCCCCGAGAAGCTGGTGCGCGACGTGATCGCCCGCCTGCAATCCTGGGGCGCCGGGGCCGTGCGCGAACTGGACGGCGAGCCGGAAACCATCACCTTCGCCCTGCCCAAGGAGCTCCGCCTGGTGGAAGGCGGCCCGCTCGCAGGCTGATCCGGCTTGCACCCCATCCGGCCGCCCCGTAAACTTCGCGGCTCACCATCGCCGGAATAGCTCAGTTGGTAGAGCGGCGCATTCGTAATGCGTAGGTCGCAGGTTCGACTCCTGTTTCCGGCACCAAGTTTTCTCAATAAAAACAGTGCATTACACGTTGCAGTGTGATGCGCTGTTTGTCTTTGTGGTGCACGATTCTGCAATGCGCGTGTGCCAAAATTGTGCCGTCCCACGCCCAAGGTTCACGAGTGTAAATAGCGGTGGTGAAAGCTACACCGCCGTATACCGTGCCCCATTGCGATCCATTGTCGATCTTGGCGCCCATCGCAGCTAACGATGGGATAGATGGATGCAAGCCTTACTCACGGTTGATCAGCTCGCCCTCTACTTGCACAAAACCGCAGGAAGCATCCGTAGCGATGCTTCCCGCAACCCCGAATCGCTCCCGCCTATTTGCAGGTTGCCTCATACGAAGCGGCTGCTGTGGCGCGTGGAAGACGTCGAGCGGTGGCTTGCGCATCACGTTCAAGAAGACGCCAAGCCTCAATCCACGGCAGTCACCATCCGTCGCAGAGGCCGGCCGACTAAGGCCCAACAGCGCGCCAGGGCTTCGCGCTGAGCATGGATCATCACGCCGCATCTTTGGCAACGGTAAACCTCACGGGCAACAACGTGGCGCATGGCGGCTGGATCAAGTGCCTGGACCGGCGCCGCGTTGCTCCCAAGTAGGTTGTACGGTAATATTGCGTACAAAGGAGATCGCCATGACCGCCGCAGCCCGCCTCGATTTTCGCCTGAACCCCGCCGACAAAGCTCGCATCAGCCGTGCCGCTGATCTGCGCGGCGTGCCGCTGTCCACGTTCGTGCGCGATGCCGTGCTGCGCGAGGCAGAGAATGTGATGGCGGCCGAGCTATCCGTCACGCTGTCGGCAGAGGAGTCGCGTCGCTTCCTTGCTGCGCTGGACAAGCCGTTTGCGCCCAACACGCGGCTCAAGAAGGCGATGGAACGCGGCTTGGCGCGGCGCTGAGCGGTGCTCGTCGTTCAACGGCTGGATGGCCGGACACATGATCGCGGGGGATTCGATTGCGGCGAGCCTTCGCTCAACCGCTATCTGCATGAGCTGGCCACCCAGCACCACCGTGCCGGTGTCGCCACCACACACGTGCTGGTCGAACAAGAGACGCCATCGAGGATCCTCGGCTACTACTCGCTCGCCGCGGCACAACTGTCTCTGGTGGAACTGGCGCAGGCGGATAGGCGTCGTCTGCCACGCTATCCCGTTCCCGCGGCGCGTCTGGCGCGCCTTGCCGTGGCACTGGACGAGCAAGGCCATGGCCTCGGGGAGGCTTTGCTGCAGGATGTCGTGAAACGCTGCCTTGGCCTGCGTACGGAGCTGGGCATCCATGCCTTGCTGGTGGACGCGTTGCACGAACGCGCCGCGGCCTTCTACCGCCGCTACGGCTTCCGCGAAACGGCGGCTGACGCGCTGACCTTGTACCTGCCGTTGGGCAACGCCGGGCAAAGCGCACCATGAACGGCGTGGAGATCGAAGACGCCGTCACGGCCCTGGCGCTCGATGCCTTCGATGCAGCGGGGTTTCCGTTCGCGCTTTTGAGGACGTTCGGCAACAAGGCTCCGGGCACGTCGGCTGGTCAGTAGCAGCACGGCGGCCAGCACAGGAATCAAGCTCGGCTATTGCCGGACTGGGTGGTCAGTCAGACCGGGATACGCACCTGGGATTAATCGTTCGGAGCGGTAGCCGCTTCGGCCGGTTGGGCGGAAAGGCCGACCATCCCATGCTTCCCTCCCGCAGCCTGCTGCACGCCCGCCGCCCCGTGACGGCCATCCCGGTTTTCCACGTCCGCCTGCCGCTTGTCGGCAAGTTCTTGCCGTTCGTCGTCGCAAATACTTGACGAAACAACTTGCGACACTAACCTGCGGTCCAGGGACTCAGGGGGGTGATCATGCAAGGCCAGCCGCAGCAGCCGGGGGCATCGTCCGGCGGCACAGCAACAGGGTGGGGAAGCGCCGTCGCCGGTGTGGCGACAGAGCGGCGCCGCCAAGGCGGCGTCACGCTGATCGAGTTGATGATCACCATCGCGGTGGCAGCCGTGCTGCTCATGATCGCGGTGCCCAGCTTCAAGAAGATCACGCTTTCGAACAGGCTCAACACCGCTGCGAACGATCTGGTCAATGCGATCAGCGTCGCGCGCATGGAAGCGATCAAGCGCAACTCCAGCACCCAGTTCTGCAGCAATTCGGCCAGTGACAACGGCAGCGACGATCTCGGCGGCGCCTGCGGCACCGAGGGCGGTGCGGTGTGGGCCATGAGCGGGGCTGCCGCCACGCAGGTGCTCGTGGGCCCGGCCGCCCTTGCCGATTCCATCCGGATCAACGGCGACCTGACTGCCCTGCGCTTCACGCCCCAGGGACAGGCGCGGAAGGTTGGCGACAGCGTCGCCTACGGCTCGGACCAACTGGTGGCGGACATCTGCACCAGCCAGACGGACAGCGACAACCACCGCAGGATCACCATGGCAGCGGGTTCGATCCTCACCACACAGACGTCCAGCGGGGACTGCCCAGCGCCATGAGCGATTCCATCGTGTCGACCCGGCCAGCACACTGCCGGCGCCATGCGCGCCGATACCTGCGTTCCGGCAGCAGCCAGGCCGGCGTCGGCCTGATCGAGGTGCTGGTCGCCGTACTGGTGCTTTCCATCGCCTTCCTCGGCGTGGCGGCCCTGCAGGCAAGATCGCTGGCCACCACCAACAGCGCGATGGCGCGCAGCCTGGCCACGATCGCCAGCTACTCGATCCTCGATGCAATGCGTGCGGATCGCCAGAGTGCGCAGAACGGGGACTACAACCGCACGGGAAGTTCCGCACTTACGGCCAACGCATGCCCGGATGTGAGCGGATCGATGTCCGACATCCAGCTCGCCCAATGGTGTGGGCAACTGGCCCAGGCGCTGGGAGAGGCAGACAGCACCACCGGCCAGGTTTCCTGCACGGCTGCCGGCGACTGCACCGTCACGATCACCTTCGACGACAGTCGCGCCGGCACTGGCGGCAGCAACGTCCAGACCGTCGCCACCAGGGCCATGCTATGACACGCCATCTGTCCGCAGTCGCATCGAGGCCGCGCTTTCGACGCCCGCTTGCCGGCTTCACCCTGATCGAGCTGATGGTGGCCATGCTGCTGGGCCTGATCGTGATCGCCGGCGTCAGCAGCGTGTTCCTGGCCAACCAGCGCGCGCACCGCACCAACCAGGCGCTCGGTGACGTGCAGGACAACACGCGCATCGCTTTCGAGATGATGGCGCGCGACATCCGCGACGCTGGACTCACTGGCTGCGGCAACAGCGGCCGGGTCGCGAACGTACTCAACAACGGTCCGGCCGCCGGCGGCAGCGCCTGGTGGGCGAACTGGAACAACGTGCTGGTGGGCTATGCCGGCAGCCAGCCCGACCCGGCCGTGACCACCGGAACCGCGGCGGGGAACCGGGTGGATGGCACGGACTCGTTGCTGCTGCTGGGCGGCGAGGGCGTGGGGGCGAGCGTGAACACGAATGCCGAGCCGGCCGCCACCTTCGTCCTCAATGAAGCCGGTTCCGACCTGAAAACCGGCGACGTGATCGTGGTTTGCGACCCCGACCATGCCGCCCTGGTGCAGCTCACCGGCTTCAGCGGGGGCACCCTCAGCCACGTCGGCGCCACCGGCTCGCCCGGCAACTGCACCACCGACCTGAATTACCCCACCGTCTGCAGCAGCAGCGCCAGCTATGTGTTCGCCACGAACGCACAGATTACCCGTCTGCGTGCTGCCGACTGGTACGTGGGCTACAACCCGGTCCTGGGCAAGTCGCTGTACCGCATCAGCCTGGTCAACACCGCCGGCGTGCCCACGCCGACCGCCGAGGAAATGGTGCGCGGCGTGACCGCCATGAGCATCCGGTACCACCAGGCCGGCACCGCCGGTTTCATGGCGGCCGGCAGCGTGGGCAACTGGACGCTCGTGGACGCCGTGCAGGTGCACCTGTGGCTGGAGAGCGCCGACCAGCACGCGGGCACCGATGCCAAGCCTCTGCAGCGCGATTTCGTCGCCACGACCACCGTACGCAACCGGGTGAATTGACATGTCCGACATCGCGGCTTTCCGCTCGTCCGTCCCGTACAACCGTTGCCGCAGCCCACGTCGCTCGCGGCAGCGTGGCGTGGCCCTGGTGGTGGCGCTGCTGCTGCTGGTGGTGATCACCCTGGTGGGTCTCGCCGCGGTGCGCGGCACGATCATGCAGCAGAAGATGGCCGCCAACCTGTTCGACCGCCAGGTCGCCTTCCAGAGCGCCGAGGCGGCGATGCGCGCCGCGACCGCCCGCATCGCCAGCAACCCCGGCGACATCGCCCGCAACTGCCAGGCGGGCGGCGTGTTCTGCCAGGGCAACCCGTTCGACGATCCGAACCTGGACACCACCAAGATCATGTCGGTCGATACCGGCCAGTTCGATGCCGGCACGCTCGCGGCCAGCCAGCCGCAATACGTGATCGAGAACATGGGCAACTGGTACAACCCGAGCACCAGCACCGGCTTCGGCCAGAGCGCCAATTCGCACAACTACGGCGCCCAAGGCACCTCTACCACCGCCGTGTACTACCGCGTCACCGCCCGCAGCGGCAATCCCGCCGTGGTGGGCGAGCGCGCCGTGGTCGTGCTGCAGGCGATGGTGAAGCAGGGCTGATCCTGCGTTTGCGATGAATCCTTCCGGGTGCCCGGCGTTGCCGTGCAGCCCATTCAACAGAGCGAGCCGTCATGAACATCGTGTCCCGCATGCGCAGCAGGGTTGCCAGTTTCCTGGTCAACCTGTTCGCCACCAGCCTGCTGGTGTACGCCGCAGGCATCGGCCCCGCGATGGCCGCCACCGTCACCGTCGACCAGTCGCCGCTGATCATCCAGCGTTCGCTGCCGCCGAACGTGGTGCTGATGCTGGATGATTCCGGATCGATGGCTTGGGACTACATGCCGGACTGGTCGTACCTGAGCAACAACAGCAGCGACGATTCCGTGCGGAATGCCAGCATCAACGGCACCTACTACAACCCCAGCGTGACCTACACGCCTCCGCCCAAGGCTGACGGAACCTCGTATCCGGCGTCTGCGGGTCTCACGAGTGCGTATTCGGATGGCTTCGCCGGTACTGGCGCCACCGACATCACCCGGTTCACCGGCGGAAACAGCACTTATGCGAGAACGTTTCCGTATTACACCGCATTTGCGGTCGTCACTACGAGTACCTATGACCCGACGATGGTGTGTGCCACAGGGGATAGCCTGCAAACGACCGCGCCCAATCAAGGCCAGTGTCGGCACAACAGCGGTACCACCAAGAACCCGACCTACAATTATTACTCGCCCAATGTGCCTGCCTGCAACAGTGGCGATGTGCTGAACAGTGGCCAGTGCATAAAAAGCACCACGACGAACAAATATTTCTTCACTTACACGACTGGCACGGGCAACACCCAGCACTACGTCGGTGTGACCGGAAGCTGCGCCACCCTCACTGCAGACCAGCAGGGCGTTTGCGATGACAGCACGGATGCCCAGCAGAACGTGGCCAACTGGTTCTCGTATTACCGAACGCGCATCCTGATGGCCAAGAGCGGCCTGATGAATTCGTTCTCCACGCTGGACAAGACATTTCGCGTCGGATTCGGCTCCATAGACGGCGGTGGCAATGGCAACAAGAATTACGCCAACCTTCCGTCGAGCAGGTACAGCTATTCGGACGGTTACAGCGGCGGAACGAACTACATTGCGCAAGTTCAGCCTTTTGGTGATGGTTCGGATTCAAATGACCAGAAAACCCAGTTCTGGAACTGGGTAAGCAAGGTCACGGCCAACGGTGGTACGCCGCTGCGTCAGGCTCTGGATGCGGTCGGCTCGTATTATCAGACCGCACAGCCGTGGAATGGAATGAAATCCGATCCGGACTACACCACCGCTGCCGAAGGCAAGCAGCTTGCGTGTCGCCAGTCCTATACCATCCTGACGACCGATGGTTTCTGGAACGAAACAAATCCGCCGAACGTTGGCGATGTGGACGGCAGCAAAGGCCCTGCGATCAAGGGCACCAACAACCAGAACTATGCCTACTCGCCGGCGCTTCCATATTCCGATGGAACGTCGACTACGTCGACCGATACGAAAGACGCAAGTTGCTCCAAAGCAGGGAGCTCGTATGTGCTCATGCCACCGGATGCAAATCACTCCACTTTTTACTGCTATAGAAGCTCCAACAAGAGCGTGGCGACACCGTCGTGCAGCAGCAGTGGTTACAGTCTCAGCGCCGACAAGGGGACTTGCAGCAAAACCACAACTACAGGTGTGACTTACAGCAACACCCTGGCCGACGTGGCAATGAAGTACTGGATGACCGACCTGCAACCGGGAATGGACAACGAAGTGCCGACCAATGCAGAGGATCTGGCGTTCTGGCAGCACATGACTACGTTCACATTGGGTCTTGGCTTTACACCCCTGTACTCGGACCAGAAGACGCCGATTCCCATGGACCAGGTTTTCGCTTGGGCCAATGGCAACAGCAGCAAGGCGATCGACGGGTTCTCTTGGCCACAGCCGAGTGCGAGCAATAGCGGGAGTATCAACAACATTGCCGACCTGGCCCATGCCGCGGTAAACGGCCACGGCGGCTTCTTCTCGGCCAAGGATCCCGACAGTTTCGCCCAGGGCATCAAGGAGGCGCTGAAGCGCGCAGCCGAGCGCGTAGGTACCGGCGCCAGCCTTGCGGCGAATTCCACCCAGTTGCAGACCGGCACGGTTGCCTACCAGGCCAACTACTGGACGGCAAAGTGGAAGGGCGACCTGAAGTCGCTGGCGGTGGATTCGGCCAATGGCACGATTGCCACCAGCGCTACCTGGACGGCATCCGGCAAGCTGCCGACGCCGGCCAGCCGCAGGATCATGACGTTCAATCCCGCCGCGACCGGCGCCAGCCGGTACGTCGAGTTCAAGCTGGATTCGGGCGGCGCGCTGCCAGTCTTGTCCAGCGCACAGAACACCGCGCTCAGCTCGGTGGCAGGCACGACCGTCGACGAGAAGGATCTGATCAACTACCTGCGCGGCGACAGCTCCAGGGAAATGGCGAACGGCGGCAGCTTCCGCAACCGCGACAACCCGATCGGCGACATCGTCAATTCGCAGCCGGTCTATGTGGGCGCGCCGAACGCGAACCAGTTCTATACCGAGACCTTCAGCGGATCGACGGTGTTCGCGCAGTATGCGAGCGACAAGAACAGCCGCGCCGGCACGGTCTACGTGGCCGCCAACGACGGCATGCTGCACGGCATCGATGCCAGCACCGGCGCCGAGAAGTTCGCCTATCTTCCCGGCGCGGTGATCACCGCCGGCCTGGGCCTGAGCGCGCTGGCCAGCCCGGATTACGGCGGCGCGGTGGCCCACGGCTTCTTCAACGACGGCGAGCTGACCGTGGCGGATGTCTACATGGGCAGCCCGGCGGCCTGGAAAACCGTGCTGGTGGGCACCACCGGGCGTGGTGAGGCCAAGGCCGTGTACGCGCTGGACGTCACCGATCCCGCGAACGTGAAGTTCCTGTGGGAGCGTTCGGCGGCCGACGGGCTGACGAACAGCACCTACATCGGCCAGATGACCGGCAAGCCGGTGGTCGCGCAGACCGCCAACGGCAGTTGGTCGGTGCTGATGGGCAACGGATACAACAGCGTGGCAGGCGTGTCTGCGCTGCTGCAGTTCGACCTTGCGGACGGCACCCTGCACGCGCACGCCACCACCGATACCAGCGGCCTGGCGGCGCCGGCCGTGTGGATGGACCCCTCGGGCAACGGCGTCAGCACGGTGGCGTACGCCGGCGACGCGAACGGCAACGTGTGGTCGTTCGCCCTCAATACCAGCGCGGGCACCACCACCACCGCCACCCCGGACAGCAATGGCGCGAAGATCTTCGTCGCCAGGGATGCCGACAACAAGCTGCAACCGATCACGGGGGGCATGCTGATCGGCAAGGATCCCAGCACCGGCAACACCTGGGTGTTCTTCGGCACAGGTCGCTACCTGAGCACCGCAGACCTCACCGATACCAGCGTGCAGAGCTGGTACGGCCTGATCGTGCAGTCCGGCACCACCGGGCTGGCGGTGACTGCCGCGATGACGCGCAGCGCCAACCTTGCGCAGCGTTCCATCACCGACGAAGGCGGCAACGCACGCGCCGTGACCACGCTGGGCGAGGCGGCCGCGGCGGATGCCGCGATCAGCGGCAAGTCGGGCTGGTACATCGACCTGGTGTCGCCGGTTGCCGGCGCCGAAGGCGAGCGCATGGTCACGCCCAACCAGTTCCAGGGCAACCTGCTGCTTGGCACCACGCGCATTCCCAAGGCCACCGATCCCTGCAACCCGTCGGGCCGCGGCTGGATCATGGCGCTGGATCCGTTCACGGGCACCAATCCCTTGTTGCCGTTCTTCGACCTCAACGGCGACGGCAAGGTGGACGAGAACGACACGATCAACGGCAAGCCGGCCGCGGGCATCGGTTTCAGTTCGTTGCCGAACAACCCGATCTTCGTCGGCAGCGCCATGCTTACCAGCTTCGACAACGGCACCACCTCCAGCACCCAGACCTCGAGTTCGACCGGCGGGCTGCAGCGCGTGTCCTGGCGCGAGCTGATCGTCCATTGAGGAGCGAGAGATGAAGAAGTTCGCGTCCATCGGCCAACGGGCAGCGCGAGAGGGAAAAGGCTGCGCGGGCAGCGCAGGCTTCACCTTGCTGGAGCTGATGATCGTCGTGGCGATCATCGCGATCCTGGCGGCGCTGGCCATGCCTTCATACACCAGGCACGTCACCAAGACGAAGCGGGTGGCGGCCGAGGCCTGCCTGTCGGAGTACGCCAATTACATGGAGCGCTACTACACGACCAACCTGCGCTACAACAAGGACCGGAACGACGTGGACAACGCCCTGCCGGTACTCGACTGCGCCAGTGCCCAGCGCACGGGCACCGATTACCAGTACGACTTGCCGGCAGATTTGCTGGATACGTCGATCTACAGCCTGACCGCCACGCCGCAGGGCGCGCAGGCGACCCGCGACGCGACCTGCGGCACGCTCTCGCTGAACCAGGCGGGCGCACGCGGGCCGACCACGGCGGGTTGCTGGTAGCGGTTGCCTATCGCGCCTCCAGCCGCGCCCCCAGCCCCGAGTGGCGCCGGGTGCGGCGGGCGACGGCCTGTTCGACGATGGCGGCGCTGCCGAGCAGGGTGAAGCGGCGGCGGGCGCGGGTGATGCCGGTGTAGAGCAGTTCACGGGTCAGCACGGCGTTCGGGTCCGGCGGCAGCAGCAGGGCGGTGTGGTCGAATTCCGAGCCCTGCGACTTGTGCACGGTGAGCGCCCAGGCGGTGTCCACGTCGGCGAGCCGCGAGGGCGCGACGAAGCGCAGCCGGGTGGCGCCGTCGCGATCGGCGGTGGCGAGGAAGGCCACCACGAGCCGCGTGCCGGGCGCGCCGTCGGTGGATGGCAGGCGCAGGCACAGGCCGATGTCGCCGTTCATCAGGCCCAGGCTGTAGTCGTTGCGGGTGAGCAGCACCGGGCGGCCTTCGTACCAGCCGTGTTCGCCTTCGATCAGGCCGCGCGCGCGCAGTGCCGCGGCGACGTGCCGGTTCAGGCCTTCCACGCCGTGCGGGCCGCGGCGCAGCGCGCACAGCAACTGGAAGCGGTTGAACGCCTCCAGCGCGCCGCGCGCCCAGGCCGCATGCGCGGCCTCGCCGGCGTCCGCGGCGGGGCGGTGCGCGCGCAGCCATTCCAGGTAGTGGCGGTAGCCGCAGGCTCCGTCGTGCGGGGTGGGCGAACCGTCGATGGCCGCGGTGGCCAGCGTGGCGGCATCCGCGTCGGGCAGCCAGGCGAGGTCCGGCGTCGGCGTTTGCAGCAGCGCGAGCGCGGCGGGCGCGGCGCCCGAGTTCACCGCCTGCGCCAGGCGGCCGATGCCGCTGCGGGCGTCGAAGCGGTGGCTGGTGCGCAGCATCGCGATGTGCTGGTCCAGCGGCTGCGCGTCGCCTTGCACGAAGGCGTCGATGTCGTCGCCGGTGGTGGCCTTCAGCCATTGCGCGGTGGCGTGGTCGTAGTGGCCGGCGTCGGCGCGGCGGCACAGGTCGCCCAGCACCGCGCCGGCTTCCACCGAGGACAGCTGGTCCTTGTCGCCCAGCAGGATCAGCCGGGCCGGTTCCGGCAGCGCGGCCAGCACGGCGGCCATCATTTCCAGGTCGATCATCGAGGCTTCGTCGATCACCAGCACGTCCAGGTGCAGCGGGTTGCGACGGTCGTGGCGGAAGCGGCGCGTGTCCGGCCGCGCGCCCAGCAGGCGGTGCAGGGTGACGACGTCCGCGGGGATCGCCGCGCGCACGGCGTCGTCCACGTCCAGCCGCGCAAGCTGCGCGGAGATCGAGGCGTTGAGCCGGGCCGCAGCCTTGCCGGTGGGCGCGGCGAGGCGGATGCGCAGCGGCTGCGCGTGTTCGCGCAACTGCAGCGTCTGCAGCAGGCCGAGCAGGCGCACCACGGTGGTGGTCTTGCCGGTGCCGGGGCCGCCGGTGATCACGCCGAACGCGCCGCGCGCGGCCAGCGCGCAGGCGATGCGCGGCCAGTCGGGCGCTTCGGCTGTCGCGGGGAACAGGCGGCCTAGCTCGGCGGCGAGATGCTCCGGCGGATTCGCCGCGCGCGCCACGCGGGCCAGGATGCCGTGCGCCACGCTGCGCTCGTGGTTCCAGTAGCGGCGCAGGTACAGGCGGGTGCCGTCCAGCACCAGCGGCGCGTGCCCCGGTTCGCCTTCGCTGTTCGCGGCGAGCAGGGGCGAGTCGGGCACGCGCAGGGCGCCGCCCTCGCGCAGCGATTCGGCCAGCGCGCGCCAGTCGGCGGGCCAGTCCTGTTCCTCGGCCAGCGCGGGCAGCAGGTCCAGGTCCAGGCACAGATGGCCGTCGGCGAGCTGGCGGCTGAGCACCGCGGCCAGCCACGGCAGCGCGGGCGCGATGCGCGCATCGCGTTCGGCGAGGAAGCGCGCGAACGCCACGTCCAGCGGGCGCAGCCGCTGCTGTTCCAGCGCGCGGTCGAGCAGGGCGGACAGGGCTTCAGGCGACATGCGCGATGCCTCCCGTCGCGAACAGTCGGTCCAGCGCGTCGACCAGCGCGAACGGCAACCGCTCGCGGTGCACGCCGTGGCCGGCTTCGTCCACGCCGCGCAGGTACAGGTACAACACGCCGCCCATGTCGCGTTCGTAGTCGTAGCCGGGCAGGCGGGCCTTGAGCTGGCGATGCAGGGCCAGCGTGTAGATCGCGTACTGCAGGTCGTAGCGGCTCTGCAGCACCGAGTCGCGCATCGCTTCCACGGTATAGGCGCCGGCGTCGCGGCCCAGCCAGTTGGACTTGTAGTCGGCCACGTACCAGCGCCCCTCGTGCTCGAACACCAGGTCGATGAAGCCCTTGAGCATGCCGTTCACGCGGTTGGGCGGCAGCGCCGGACGTGCCGCGCCATCGAGCGTGGACGTGCTCACGAGGCGGTCCAGTACCTGCGCATCGACGCGGTTCGCCTCGAACCAGAACTCCAGTTCGGCGCGATAGCGGCGTGGATCGGCGAGCGAAGCAAGCGGCATTGCACTGTCGTCGGGCAGCGAAAGCGGCGTGCGCAGCAGGGCGGGCAGCCATTGCGTCAGCGGCTTGATCCAGGCCTGCCAGCCGCGCGCCTGGCAGCGCCGCGCGATGGTGTCGCGCAGGCTGGCGGAAGGCGCAGCGGCGCGGGCGAAACCTTCGTCGGCGCAGCTTTCCAGCAAGTCGTGCAGGAAGGTGCCGGCGCTGGCGCCGCGATAGAACGCGTGGATGCCGTGCATGTCGGTGGCGACCGCCTCGGCATTGGCTGCGGCGACGTTCTCCGCGAGCGTGGCCTGGTTCGCGGTTTCGGGCGCGTGGCGCGGCGCGGCGCCGTCTTCGCTGTGCGCCAGCGCGCTGTAGCTGGCGATCCACCACGGCTCCGCGAACGGCAGCGCGCAGCGGCGCGCGGCGCGGTCGAGCGTGGCGGCGACGGCGGGGCGGTGGCGGTGTTCGTCCGCTTCCAGGGGCAGGTCAACGAGGCGGATGGAGGCGCACTCGCCGGCCAGCGCATGCACGCGCGGCAGCAGCGCCTCCGCCTCGATGGGATCGCCGCCGGCCAGCACGTAACCGAGCGCGGACTTGTGCAGGTCGGAGTCCTTGCGGTTGCCGCGCTTGAGGTTGCCCACGCCCACCCAGCACGCATGGCGGGCGCGGGTGAGCGCCACGTAGAGCAGGCGCAGGTCTTCCTGCAGGCGTTGGTCGTCCGCCGCCTGCAAGGCGGCGGCGTCGGGTTCGAGGTCCATGCGGACCCGGCCCTCGCCATCGCGCACCAGTACCGGTTTGTCGGCGTCGATCTCGCGGAAGCCGCAGGCGAACGGCAGCAGCACCACGGGGTATTCCAGCCCCTTGGACTTGTGCACGGTCACCAGCTTGACCAGCGCCGCCTCGCTTTCCAGCCGCACCAGCTGCGCATCCGCATCCTCGCCGCCGCCGGGCTGCTCGATCTGCGCGGCGAGGAAGCGGATCAGCGCGTGCTCGCCGTCCAGCCCGGTGGCAGCCTGCTGCAGCAGCTCGGCCAGGTGCAGCAGGTTGGTCAGCGCGCGTTCGCCGCCGTCGCAGGCGAGCAGGCGCGCGGGCAGGTCGAAGCGGTGCAGCAGCTCGTGCAGCATCGCCAGCACGCCGTGGCGTTGCCACAGCGCGTGCAACTGGCGGAAGTGCTCGTCGCTGGCTTCGCGCCGGGCGTCGTCGTCGAGGCTGGCGAGTTCGGCCAGGCTGCGCGCCATGCCGGGCGTGGCCAGCGCGGCGCGCATGGCGCGATCGTCGCCAGGACGGGCGCAGGCGTGCAGCCAGCGCAGCAGGTCCACCGCCTGCTCGCTGGCGTACACCGAGTGCTGGTCGGACAGATAGACATGGGCGAGGCCGCGCCGGCGCAAGGCGCCGGCCATCGCGGCGGCATCGGTCTTGTCGCGCACCAGGATCGCGACGTCGCCGGGTTGCAGCGGCGTGAGCCGGCCGTCTGCGCCCACGAAACCGCAGCGCCCGGCCTGGGCGGCATCCAGCCACGCGACGAGTTGCGCGGCGGCGTGGGCCGCCATGGACTCGCGCCACGCGCCCATGCTCACCGGATCGCCGCAGGGAGGCAGGGCCAGTTGCAACGCGGGCAGCGGGGCGCCGTCCAGCTGCAGGACCTCGCCGCGGCCGCGGGCCTGCACCGGCACGAATGGCAGCTCGCCGCCGAAGCCGAACGCACCGTCCGACTGCGTGTCCGCGTGCTCGAACACGCGGTTCACCGCGGCCACCAGCTCCTTGCTGGAACGATGGTTGGTGCCCAGCGTCCAGTGCGGTTCGGCGGCGCTTTCGCGGGCGTGGAAATAGGTGCGGATGTCCGCGCCGCGGAAGCCGTAGATCGCCTGCTTGGGGTCGCCGATCAGCAGCAGTGCGGTGTCGTCGCACTCGCCGTAGATGCGTTGCAGGCTGCGCCATTGCAGCGGGTCGGTGTCCTGGAATTCGTCCACCAGCGCGGCCGGGTATTGCGCGGCGATGGTCTGCGCCAGCGCGTCGCCGTTCGCGCCGTGCAGGGCCGCGGCGAGGCGCTTCAGCATGTCGTCGTAGCCGAGCAGGGCGCGCGCGCGGCGGGTTTCGTCCAGGCGCTGCGCGATCCAGTTCGCGGCGTGGGCGAGCAGCAGCGGCCGCAGTCGGGCGGTGGCGGCCCGGGCCGCCAGCACGGCGTCGACGGCGGCGAAGAACGCGTGCGCGGGCGTGACCCGGTTCTTGCGGGTGGCGCTTGTGAGCTTGGCGGTGGAATGGCGCGTCAGCGCGCCGGCTTGTTCGAGTTCCGCGGTGCTGCCCCAGGCGTCGAACGCGGCGTGGTCGGCCTCCAGCGCGGCGCGCTTGTAGCTGGCGGCGCTGAGCACGCCGTTGTCCAATGCTTCGTGCATCAGCCGCGCGATCTCCCCGCCGTGCTCGCGCCACAGCGCACGCGCGTGCGCCTCGGCATCGCGCAGCCCTGCCGCCTCGCCGCTCAGCGCATGCGCGGGGTCGGCGATGGCGGGCACGGGCTGGCCTTTCCGGCGCAGGCCGTCGGGCGCGCTGGCCAGCAGCGGCTTGACCGCGTATTGCAGCGCGTCGGGTTCCTGCCATTCCTGTGCCAGCAGTTCGGCGGCATCGCGGTCCAGCGGGAAGACGAAGTGGCGCCAGTAGTCGCGCACGGCGTCGGCCAGCAGTTCGCTTTCGTCGGCCAGGCCGCCTTCGGCCGCCGCCTCGCCGCTGTCGAACGCGTGCTGCAGCAGCATGCGCTGGCACCAGCCATGGATGGTGAACACGGCGGCCTCGTCCATCCATTGCGCGGCGAGTTCGAGGCGGCGCGCGGCGGCGGCGCGCGCGTCCTCGTCGGGATAGTCGGCGATCAGCGCGAGCAGGAAGTCGTCGGCCTCGCGCTGGCCGCGGAACGCGGCGGCGGCCTCGGCCAGGCGCGTGCGGATGCGTTCGCGCAGTTCCGCGGTGGCGGCCCGGGTGAACGTCATCACCAGGATCTGCGCGGGCAGCAGGGCCGGGCCGCCGCCGTGGCCCAGCACCAGGCGCAGGTACAGCGCGGCGATGGTCCAGGTCTTGCCGGTGCCGGCGCTGGCCTCGATGAGCTGGATGCCGGCCAGCGGCAGGCGCAGGGGATCCAGCGGTGCGGGCGCGCTCATGCGGCGCCTCCCTCTCCGCGCACGCTGTCGAACAGCGGCAGGTACAGGTGCAGCCAGTCCGCGAAGCCGGCCTGCTGCAGCTGCGTGAAGTCGGGCCATTCGCGCGCGAGGCAGGCGTCGGTGTCCACTTCGCCGACGCCGTGGCCGCTGTCGTCGTGGTTGTAGCGCCGGCGCGCCGCGGCCTCGATCGCGGCGTCGTCGCGACCGTCCGTGGCGAGCTTCAGCCACGCGAACGCGGTCATGCGCGCGAGCGGCAGCGGCGCCTGCATGCCGGCGCGCAAGGCCGCCAGCAGTTCGTCGAGATGGCGGGCGGCTTCGCCGGCGGGCAGCGGCCGCAGCGCCACGGTGGCGTCAGGCGCGGCGACCCAGGTGGTGAGCTGCAGCGCGTTCGCGTTCGCGAGCAGGTGCGGCACCCAGGCGTCCAGCAGCTTGTCTACGCGCAGGGCCTCGTTCCTCTTCAGCGCACCGGCGCTGGCCAGCAGGCGCACGTGGCCGCCCGCGCCGTCGTGGCGCAGGTCGCCCAGCCAGTCCTCCACGCGCAGGCCCAGCGCCTCGTGCCGGAGTTCGCGGATGTCGGCCGCCTGCGGCCAGCGCGCGTCCAGTTTGCGCCAAGCCTCGCTGGCGTCGCGTGCGGCCCGCGCGATCGGTTCCAGCGCCAGCGTGCCGAAGCCGCCGGGCGGCAGCGCGCCCTGTTCGCGCAGGCGCTGCGCGGCGGGGGCGAGCGCGCCGGCGTCCGTGGCGATCGCGGTGCGCAGCAGCAGGTCGGTGGCGCCGTGGCGTTCCAGGGCGTCCAGCGCGAACGGTTCGTGCTCGGGATCGGCATCGTCCAGCGCGTCGAAGCGCACGCCCAGGCGTTCGGCGTAGAAGGTTTTCGCGGGCGCCTTGAGGAAGCGCTGCAGCAGGCCCAGGTTGAGCGCGGTCTCCGGTTGCCACGCGGGCAGCGGTGCGTCGTCGCCCGTGGGCGGGGCCTGGCGCGCGCGCTGCCATTCCGCGGCGTAGGTGAACAGGCGTGCGTCGCCGCTGGCGTCGAAATAGCGCTGGCTGAAGGCCTGCAGTGGATAGTCGGTGGTGAGCGCGGCGAGCAGCTTTTCCGCGGATGCCGCATCGTGCGCATCGTCGTCCGCGCGGCGCCAGCCCGCCGCGAGGTAGTCGCGCAGCTGGCCCACCAGCACCGAGGGCGGCAGCGCGGAGTTGTCGCGCGCGCTGCGGCCCACCCAGCTCACATACAGCGCGTCGCGCGCGGAGAGCAGGGCTTCGAGGAACAGGTAACGGTCGTCCTCGCGGCGCGAGCGGTCGCCGGGGCGCTGCTGGCCGGCTTGCGCCATCAGGTCGAAGTCCGGCGCGTCGTGACGGCGCGGGTAGTCGCCGTCGTTCATGCCCAGCAGACACACCACGCGGAACGGAATCGCGCGCATCGGCAGCAGGGTGCCGAAGCTCACCGCGCCGCCGAGGAAGCGCTGCGAGAGACGGCTCTCGTCGATCGCGCCGAGCCAGTATTCGCGCACCACGGTGAGCGGCAGCGGCTGGTCGAAGCCGGCTTCCGCGCAGGCGAGTTCCCAGTCGGCGAGCGCGTCGTCGAGGCGCTGCAGGGCGAGCGCATCGTCGTCGTCGCGGCCGGCGTCGAACATCTCCGCGAGCAGGGCGCGCAGGTGCGCGGCCCATTGCGCGGGCGTCGCCGGGACGGCGCAGGTGCGCCACCAGTGTTCCAGCCTTTCGATCAGGGCGGCGAGCGGACCGACCAGCGCGGCGTCCAGGCCGCCCACCTCGGCGCAGGGCGCGATGCCGTCCAGCGATTCGCCGTCGCCCACCGCATAGCCCAGCAGCATGCGGCGCAAGCCGAAGCGCCAGGTGTTCTGTTCCTCGGGCGGCAGGCCCAGGCCTTGTTTCTGCACGCCGTCCAGGCCCCAGCGGATGCCGGCGTCCGCGATCCAGCGGCGCAGCACCGGCAGCGCGGTTTCGTCGAGACCTAGGCGGCGGCGCAGCGCGGGCGCGTCCAGCAGGTCGAAGATGTCGCCGGCGGCGAAGCGCGACTCGGGCAGGCGCAGCAGCTGTTCCAGCGCCACCAGCAGGGGCGCCGCGCCGCGGGCGGGACGGTCGGCGATGCTGCAGGGCAGGTGGCGCGGGTCGCCGGGCGGCACGCGGCCGAACACGGCCTGGATGTGCGGGGCGTAGGTCTGGATGTCCGGCACCATCACCATCACGTCGCGCGGCGCCAGCGGTTTTCCCGCGCGCGCGGCCTGCTCGAACATCGCCAGCAGTTCGTCGTGCAGGATCTCCACCTCGCGCTGCGGGTTGTGCGCGACGTGGAAGCGCAGCGATTCGTCGCCGGCTTGCAGCGGCTTGCGTTGCGCGGGATCGATGGGCAGCGCTTCGAGGTCGAGGATGGCCTGCTGCACCTGGTGCAGCAGGCTGTCGCGGCCGGGATCGGCGAACAGGTCGATGTCGCGGCCCAGCGCGGCAAAGCGCGCGCGGTAGGCGTCGGGGCGGTCGAAGCTGTCGAGCAGGCGGATGTAGTCGCGACCCTGCCTGCCCCACGCGGCGAGCAGCGGGTTCGCGTGCAGGTGCAGTTCCTCGTAGCGGGGCTCGTCCGGCAGGCCGGGCTTGGCGGCGTGGCGATGCTGCGCGGCCTTGAGCAGCTCGCGGTCCTCGATGATCTCGGCCCAGTAATGCCGGCACGGGTTGGTCACCAGCAACAGCACCTGGCTGACGCGGCCCAGCGCGGTGAGCGCCTCCAATGTTTGCTGCGGCAGGGAGGAGATGCCGAACACCACGATGCGCCGGGGCAGCGCGGCAGGCCGTTCCTGCAGCGTGGCGGCGCGTTCGAGGAAGGCGCGATGCGTGGCGGCGCGATGGCTGCCGCGTTGCGCGCGGCCCACGTCGTCCAGCAGCGCGCGCCACAGGCGCGCCTGCCATCGCTGCTTCGCGGGCAGCGCCGGGTGGGATGCGCGCAGCTCGTCGCGCAGCATGTCGCGGCCGTGTTCCCAGTCGTCCAGCCAGTCGGCGCGGTAGACCTGGTACTGGTCGAACAGGTCGGCGATCTGCTGGGCCAGCTGGAACAATTTCGTCGGATCGATCTGTCCCTCGCCGAGGAAGTGGCGCAGCGGCGCGAAGTCGGCGTGGCCGAGTTGCGCGGGCAGCAGGCGCATCAGGCGCCAGGCGAGGCGCGACTTGTCGAACGGCGAATCGGCCGGCACCGCCTCGCGGCCCAGCACGGCGCGGTAGGCCTGCCACAGGAAGCGGCCGGGCAACTGCATCTCCACTGCCGCGCTGATGCCCATGCCGCCCGCTTCGCGCGGCCGCGCCAGCGCGAGCTTCAGCCACTGCGCGATGCCGTTGCTCTGCACCAGCATCAGCTCGTCCTCCAGCGGGGCGAGCGGCGCACGCGCCAGCCACGCCACCAGCAGATCGCGCAGATCCTCCAGCTGGTTGCCGTGCACGACCATCAGGCCGGGCTGGACGTCTTCCGTGATGGGCGGGTGGTCGGGCATCCGCCGATTTTGCCGTCCTTTGGTCTCGCCGTCTGCGACCGCGCGACAAAGGTGCCGGGAACCATGGCCGCAACAAAGGCAAACGGCCCGGGATTCCGGGCCGTTTGCTGCACCATCGCGGGCGATGCAGGCTCGCCCGTCCGACTTGCGCCGCGGCTCAGTCGTTCACCCACACGCCCACGTGGAAATGCCAGCCATCGTTGCGCTGTTCCCAGTGCGGGTGCACGTAGTGGTAGCCGACACGCGCCTCGCGCCAGTGGCCGGCCACCGGCACATAGCGGCGGCCGTCCCAGCGCCAGTAGCCGTTCACCCAGACGAAGCCCGGGCGCGGCGGCGGCACCACTTCCACGATGCGCGGCGGCGGCGGCTGCGGCGCGATCACCTCCACCACTTCGGGCGGCGGCGGCGCCTGGCGCTCGACGATCACCTCGCGCTGCACCGGGCGCGGGCGGTACACCGGACGCTCCTCGACGCAGCCCGCGGCCACGGCAGCGGCGGTGGCGACGATCAACAGACCTGCAAGACGTGACGACATGGAGTTCCCTCGATGGTGATGGTGGAAGGTGGCCGGACGGCGTTGCCGCGCCGTGGGTGGGGCGAGTGTAGAAGCGGTGCCGGCGGCGGAAAGCGGCGCGGCATCGCCGTTTCCGTCGCAGCTTGTTGCGGGTTCAGCGCGCCCAGTGGCCGGCGTTGAAGTGCCAGTGGCCATGCGGCCCCTGCCGCCAGCGCGCCGGCACGTAGCGGTAGCCCGGGTGCACGCGCATCCAGCGGCCCGCCACCCACACGTGGCGACGCATGCGCGGGCTCCACTGCCAGTAGCCGGGCGCCCACGCGTAGCCGGCGCGCGGCGGCGGCGCCCGTTCGAAACGCGGCGCCGGCGGCGCCACGCCTATGCCCACCCCCACCGATACCTGCGGCGCGGCCTGCGCCGCAGGCGCGGCGAGGCCGGTGCAGGCCAGCGCGAGTGCGGCGGAAAGAAACAGGGCGGTCGACTTGCGGCTCATCGTGTTCTCCGTGGTCGCCGCGGGGGCGGCGTGCAGGACGGAGAACGCCGCCACGCGAACGCGTGTTGACGCGGCGCCGCGGCCGCGTTCAGGCGCCGGTCGGCTCGGCTACATCTTGCAGTTCGGGGCGCGGCCGCTGGCGCGCGCCTGCTCGTACGCCGGCATCAGCTGCTGGGCCTCGGCGGCCAGCGTCTGCGCGCGCCGCCCCGGCGAGGGATGGGTGGAGAGGAAGGCCGGCCCCTTGGCGCCGCCCTGCTGCTCCATCTTGGTCCACAGCGTGGCGGCCGCGCGCGGATCGAAGCCGGCTTGCGCCATGTAGCGCAGGCCCAGGCCGTCCGCCTCGCTTTCCTGGGTGCGCGAGAACGGCAGCAGCAAGCCCACCTGGGCGCCGGCGCCCAGCACCGCGGCCGCGTAGCCGGCGTCGGTGCCGCGGCTGGCGGCGTAGGCGGTGCCGGCCAGCACCGCGGCCTGCGCGGCGTAGTTGTCCGACACGCGCTCCGCGCCGTGGCGGGACACCACGTGCGACAGCTCGTGGCCCAGCACCACGGCCAGCTGGTTCTGGTCGGTCGCGGTCTTGAACATGCCGCGGTTCACGCCGATGCGCCCGCCCGGCAGGGCGAACGCGTTGGCGTTGTCGTCGCCCACGATCTGCACTTCCCAGGACTGGGTGTTCCACGGCGGCGGCAGCACCGCGATCAGCGCGTTCGCGACGCAGGTGGCGTAGGCGCGTTCGCGCGGCGCGTCCACGAACTTGCCCTGCTTGCGCATGCCGTCGAACGCGGTGAGGCCCATCTGGCTCATCTGCGTGTCGGAAACCATCATCAGCTGCGGCCGGCCGGTGGGCGAGGTGGCGCAGGCGGCGAGCAGCGCGGAAGCGAGCAGCACGGGCAGGTGGCGTGGGCGCATGGCGGTTCCATCCGGGGCGAACGGGGCCTCCAGCATACCCGCAGGATGTTGCGTCGGGCGGGAACTGGAAATAAAACGAACGGTCGTGCTATTTTCCGCCCATGGGCACTCCAGCGACCGCCACCGGCAAGCGCGCCGCCACGCGCGACATCATCCTCGACCACGCCTACGTGCTGGCGCGCCGCGACGGGCTGGAAGGCCTGTCCATCGGCACGCTGGCGGCCGACGTGGAGATGTCCAAGAGCGGCGTGTTTGCGCACTTCGGCTCGCGCGAGGATCTGCAACTGGCCGTGCTGGACCTGGGCGCGCGGCGCTTCATGGCCAGGGTGCTGCTGCCGGCGCTGAAGCAGCCGCGCGGCCTGCCGCGCCTGCGCGCGATCGTGGCGAACTGGTTCGCCTGGGCGCGCCGGCACGAGAACGGCTGCGTGCTGCTGTCCGCCGCCAGCGAGTACGACGGCCGCGTGGGCGCGCTGCACGACGCCGTGGTGGCGCAGCAAGCCGGCTGGCGCGTCGAGATGCAGAAGGCGATCGCGCAGGCGGTGGACGCCGGCCACCTGCGCACCGATACCGACACCGCCCAGCTCGCGTTCGAGATCTACGCGCTGCTGCTGGGCCTGCACCACGACGGCGGCCTGTTCGGCTACGACCAGGCCCATCGCCACGCCGAAGCCGCCTTCGAACGGCTCTGGCGCAGTTGGCAACCTTGAGGAACGCTCCCATGGCCACGCATGCGACTCCCGTTTCCGCCCGTCTCCGCCTCGGCGCGCTGCGCGCCGGTTTCGTGCTCGGTGGCAGGCTGGCGCCAAAGCAGACCGCCGACCGCGCCGCGCAACTGTTCGCCACGCCGTTCGCCAGCAGCCGCAGGCGCGCGCTGGCGGCGCAGGGCGACGCCGGGATGCGGCGCGAGGACTTGCAGGCCGGTGGGGAAACCATCGCCACCTACGTCTGGGGCGATCCCGCCGCGCAGCCGTACGCGCTGATGGCGCATGGCTGGTCCAGCTTCGGCCTGCGCTTCCTGCCGTGGGTGGAAGGGCTGCGCGCGCAAGGCTACGCCGTGGTCGCGTTCGACCAGCCCGGCCACGGCCGCAGCAGCGGCAAGCTGTGCACCTTGCCGGAATTCACCGCGACCCTGCGCGCGGTGGGCCGCCACTACGGCGAGGCCGCGCTGGCGGTGGGGCATTCGCTGGGCGGCGCCGCGCTGGCGCTGGCGCAGGACGAGGACTGGCACGCGCGCCGGCTGGTGCTGGTGGCGCCCGCCGCCGACATGGCCGACGCGGCCAGCCGCTACTTCCGCCTCGTGCGGGTGGGCGAGCACCTGCGCCAGGCGTTCTACGACTGGCTGCTGCGTCGTACCGGCGTGCGCGTGGAGCAACTGGAAGTGCATCGCCGCCTGCCGGCGCTGGGCCTGCCCGCGCTGATCGTGCACGACCTCGAGGACCCCGACGTGCCGTGGAGCGAGGGCGAGCGCTACGCGCGCTACTGGCCCGGCGCGCGCCTGCTCAGCACGCAGGGGCTGGGCCACCGCCGCGTGCTGAGCGAACCCGCGGTGATCGCCGCGTCGCTGGCGTTCGCGCGCGGGGAAGCGGTGGGCGTGCGGGTGATCGGCACCCCCAACCTGCCGTTGGGCGTGGCCTGAGCGTCTTCTGCGCGGACGGCTGCAACGTTTCGCGCCAACCGGTCTTCTTCATCGCGGGGGCCGCATGCAGCGGATGGATCGCGGCGGTTTGACGACGGCTTGATCCGGCATGGTCCAAGCTGGCCGCGCCAACCCAAGGAGCACGGACATGTCCTGCCTGAGCGTCAGCGAACTCCCCGCCTGGGAGCGCGAGCAGCTGTCGAAGCACGCCCGGCAGGGCGGCGGGGTAGCGTTCGATGGCCCGCGGGAAGCCTGTGCCGGCGAGGGTGCACGCCGCGACGACGGATTGCGCGAAGGAGCGGCGCCGGTCGCCTGGTCGGCGATGAGCGACCGCGCCCGCCGCGAAGGCGACCACTGGCCGGCGAAATAGGCAAGCCGGCGTCGCGGCGCCCGTCCATGGCGACGGGCGCCGCCGCCGTCAACCGTGGTTGAGCGGAGAGAGCAGCACCGGGCCCGCGCCGTCGGTCTGCACGGCGCCATCGGCGAGGGCGTCGGCGGCATTCACGTCGGGCTTGTCCACCCAGGGAGCCCGCGTGTACGGGCCGGGGACGTAGGTTTCCCAGGTGCGGTCACGCGGCGGCTCACCCAGCGTGTTCAGGTAATACCTGACCGGCAGATGCACGGTCCAGCTGTCCTGCCCGGCGAGCTTGCCGGTGGTGGGGACCCGGTAGGTCCACGTGCGCGCCACGTCCAGCGCCGATTTCGCCAGCACCTCGCGGTACCGCTTGAGCGCGAGGTCGGTGCCGGTATTGTCCAGGTTGACCTGCTCGGCCACGGCGTCGATCACCCGGCCGTTGCGGTCCACGTGCAGCGCCAGGTACACCGTGCCCTGCACGCGGGCGCGGATCGCCGCCTCGGGATAGTGCGGATAGAGCTTCTTGTTCGCCTCGGCTGCATGCAGCACCCCGGTGTCGCCTGGGTCGTCGTCGCCGAAGGTGGCGCCCTTGATGCGCGCGGTGTAGTTGCCGTCGGGGTTTTTCTTCAGTACCACGCGCACCCGCATGCTGCTTTTGGCGATCACCGGCGCGCCATCCAGCAGCACGGGTTGGAAGCGCCACTGCAGCACGGCCTTGCGCACCATGTCGGAGATGGCCTGGCCGTACTTGGCGGGGTCGGTGATCGTCGCGTCCCGCACCGTGCCATCGGGGGCCAGCACGAGGCTGCCCTGGACCAGGGCGGAGGATTCGACGTCCCGGAGGTTGCCGGCCTGGGCGACCATCGTCGCCATCGCCAGGGCCGCGCCGAACAAGACCTTCTTCATGCGTGCGTTCCTTCATTCCTTTGCGTAGCAGCGTGTCCATCCCGGGCGGCAGGCGAGGGCGGCCCGTTTGCCTGCACGTGGCAGTTGCCGCGCGCCCTTCGGCGCCATTCGTGGATGGTCCCCCGATGGGCGCCTGCGGGGCGCCGCATCTTCGGCCGCCAGTATGCCGGCAAACCGTGGCGTGCGTGAGTCGCCCGCGACACCGGTTTTCGCCGGGAATCCGCGCTTCCATACGCATGGGTATCCGCGCTGCAGCAAGCCCCGGACATCGATCCCGACTAGAATCGACCAGCTATCGCACACGATGCCGGAGTCGCCATGAGTTCCCCCGCCAAGCATGTTCCCGTCGGCTCCCCCCAGGCCGAGGCCACCCCGCTGCGCTTCGTCACCGCGGCCAGCCTGTTCGACGGCCACGACGCGGCGATCAACATCATGCGCCGCATCATCCAGAGCCAGGGCGCCGAGGTGATCCACCTGGGCCACAACCGCTCGGTGGAGGACGTGGTGCGCGCCGCGCTGCAGGAGGACGCCGACGCCATCGCGCTGTCGTCCTACCAGGGCGGCCACGTCGAGTACTTCAAGTACATGGTGGACATGCTGAAGGAGAAGGGCGCCGCCCACATCCGCGTGTTCGGCGGCGGCGGCGGCACCATCACCCCGGAGGAAATCCGCGAGCTGCAGGCCTATGGCGTGGAGCGCATCTACCACCCGAACGACGGCATGAAGCTCGGCCTCACCGAGATGATCGAGGACGTGATGAAGCGCGCCGGCAACGCCGCCGCGCAGCGCGCGCCCGACACGGCCGCGTCGAAGGTGAGCGTGGACGACGAGATCTCCATCGGCCACATGCTGTCGGCGATCGAGGAGCGCAAGCTCTCCGCCACCGACCTCGACCACCTGCGCAAGCAGTGGAAGCTGGCCGGCAAGGCCACGCCCGTGCTCGGCCTCACCGGCACCGGCGGCGCGGGCAAGTCCAGCGTGGTGGACGAACTGCTGCTGCGCTTCCTGCACGCCTTCCCGCAGATGCGCATCGCCGTGCTCGCCATCGATCCCACCCGCCGCCGTTCGGGCGGTGCGCTGCTGGGCGACCGCATCCGCATGAACGCGCTGCGCAGCCACCGCGTCTACATGCGATCCATGGCCACGCGCCGCCAGCACGCCGCCACCAACGAGGTGCTGCACGACTGCATCGACTTCCTCAAGGCGCAGCCCTACGACCTGGTGATCGTGGAAACCGCCGGCATCGGCCAGAGCGATTCCGAGATCGTCGACCTGGTGGATTTCCCGGTCTACGTGATGACCAGCGACTACGGCGCGGCCAGCCAGCTGGAGAAGATCGACATGATCGACTTCGCCGACCTGGTGGTGCTGAACAAGTTCGACCGCCGCGGCGCCGAGGACGCGCTGCGCGACGTGCGCAAGCAGTGGAAGCGCAACCACACCGCGTTCGCCGTGAAGGACGAGGACGTGCCGGTGTACCCCACCATCGCCAGCCAGTTCAACGACCCCGGCGTCACCTGGATGTTCGCGAACCTGTGCCGGCTGATGCGCGACAAGCTGCACCTGCCCACGGAGAAATGGGCGCCCAGCGTCGACACCTCGCTGAAGGAACCCCGCGCCACCGTGCTGATCCCCGGCAGCCGCGTGCGCTACCTTGCGGAGATCGCCGAGCAGGGCCGCGGCATCAACGCCTCCGTTGCCCACCAGGCCGAGGCGGCGAGCAAGGCGCAGCATTACTACGAGTCGTTGAAGGAGCTGGGCGACGACAAGCTGCCGAAGCCGCTGGAGCTGTATCACGGCGAGGATTTGCATGACGCCGTCATCCCGGCGAAAGCCGGGATCCAGTCGGATAACTCGCGCGAAGCGCACGACTCAAATGCAAAGGCACTGGATTCCGGCTTTCGCCGGAATGACGGGCAGAACCGAAATGATGGGCAGCACGTCGATCGCACCCTGCTTCTCCTCCGCCAGCGCTACAACGCCGCGCTGAAGGAACTCAGCCACGAATCCATCCACCTGCTGCGCGACTGGCCGCAGTTGCGCGAGTCGGTGACCAAGGAGGTCAACGAGTACAAGGTGCGCGACAAGACCATTCGCGTGGAGAACTACCGCGAGTCGCTGAGCCACCAGAAGATTCCCAAGGTGGCGCCGCCGAAGACGGAAAGCTGGGGCGACCAGCTCGTGTTCCTCGGCAAGGAAAACCTGCCGGGCCATTACCCCTACACCGGCGGCGTGTACCCGTACCGCCGCAGCGGCGAAGACCCCACCCGCATGTTCGCGGGCGAAGGCACGCCCGAGCGCACCAACCGCCGCTTCCATTACCTCAGCCAGGGCGGTGCGGCCACGCGCCTGTCCACCGCGTTCGACTCGGTCACGCTGTACGGCGAAGACCCGGCGCCGCGCCCCGACATCTACGGCAAGATCGGCAACTCCGGCGTCAACATCGCCACGCTGGACGACATGAAGAAGCTGTACTCCGGCTTCGACCTCAGTGCGCCCACCAGCTCGGTGTCGATGACCATCAACGGCCCCGCGCCGATCATCCTCGCGATGTTCATGAACACCGCGATCGACCAGAACGTGGAGAAGTACCTAAAGCAGGAACCCGCGCGCTGGGCCGCGGCGGAAAAGAAGATCGCCGCGATGTATCCGAATGGCCGCCCGCAGTATTCCGGCGAACTGCCCAAGGGCAACGAAGGCCTGGGCCTCGGCCTGCTGGGCGTCACCGGCAACCAACTGGTGGATGACGAGACCTACGCGCGCATCAAGGCCGAGACGCTCAGCACCGTGCGCGGCACCGTGCAGGCCGACATCCTCAAGGAGGATCAGGCGCAGAACACCTGCATCTTCTCCACCGAGTTCGCCCTGCGCATGATGGGCGACATCCAGCAGTACTTCGTGGAGCACAAGGTCCGCAACTTCTATTCGGTATCCATCTCCGGCTACCACATCGCCGAGGCCGGTGCGAACCCGATCAGCCAGCTCGCCTTTACCTTGTCCAACGGGTTCACGATTGTCGAGTATTACCTCGCGCGGGGTATGAAGATCGACGACTTCGCGCCCAACCTGTCGTTCTTCTTCTCCAACGGCATGGACCCGGAATACACCGTGATCGGCCGCGTCGCCCGCCGCATCTGGGCCCGCGCCATGCGCGAACGCTACGGCGCCAGCGCGCGCAGCCAGATGATGAAGTACCACATCCAGACCAGCGGCCGCTCGCTGCACGCGCAGGAAATCCAGTTCAACGACATCCGCACCACGCTGCAGGCGCTGTACGCCCTGTTCGACAACTGCAACAGCCTGCACACCAACGCCTACGACGAAGCCATCACCACGCCCACCGAGGAAAGCGTGCGCCGCGCCGTGGCGATCCAGATGATCATCAACAAGGAACTCGGCCTCAACTTCAACGAAAACCCCTGGCAGGGCAGCTACGTGGTCGAGGAACTCACCGACCTGGTGGAAGAGGCCGTGTACAAGGAGTTCGAAGCCATCAGCGAGCGCGGCGGCGTGCTCGGCGCCATGGACACCATGTACCAGCGCGGCAAGATCCAGGAAGAAAGCCTGTACTACGAGCACAAGAAACACGACGGCTCGCTGCCCCTGATCGGCGTCAACACCTTCCTGCCCAAGGACAAGGGCGGCGAGATCGCCACCGAGATCGAACTCATCCGCTCGACCGAGGAGGAGAAGGGCCAGCAGATCGCGAACGTGCAGGCGTTCCAGCAGGCGCGCAACGCCCTGGCCCCCGCCGGCGAAACCTCCCACGCCCACGGCACCGATTCCACCGACGCCGCAGCTCCCGCAGACTCCGTTCGTCCAGAGCGTAGCTCGCCCAAGGCGAGCGAAGTCGAAGGGCAGCACCCCAACAACGCCCAGGGCCACGGCCTCGCCTACCTCCAAAACACCGCCCGCGACCGCAAGAACGTCTTCGCCGCGCTGATGGAAGCGGTGAAGACCCACTCGCTGGGGCAGATCAGCCATGCGTTGTACGACGTGGGCGGCGAGTATCGGCGGAACATGTAAGTGTCCCGCCTCGTTGCCCGGCGCGTGCCGGGCAACGCGGCGAACGCGCCACCGCACTGGGCAGCCCGCGGGTGATCAGCAACGAAGGCCTGATCGGCTTCAAGCTGCAGGCCCCGGCCAACAACCCCTCCCGCACCCGCGACATCGAGGACATCCGCGCGTTGTTGCGGGCCCGGCGCGGAAAGCCCAACATGGCCGAGGTACTCGAATACTTCGCCTTGTTCGACCGTGCGGAATGGCTCGATGAACTCCTCGCCCAAATCGACGACGACTCAAGCTGACCGGGTGGCCGAGCCGCTGGCCGGGAGCCGTGTCATGCCGGCGCCGCTGCCGGGAAAGGGCGACCTGTCTGACTGGGTGGAGTTGATGGAGGCGGTGGAAGCGCTGTGTCCGGTTTGGCCCGAGAGGCTGGGTGCCGTTGCGGACGGTGATTACAGGCTCTGGTCGTTGGGGATGAGGTAAATGTATCTGAGCCCGCTTTGAAGAATGGGCCTTGAGAGCAGGCTGCTTCTTCATTTATTGGAGCGTATGACGGTGAGGATGAGCAGCATCGTATTGCTTGGAGTGGGGGTGCTGGCTTTTTCCCTCGTGACGATCGCGACTTTGAATGTTCTGAAGGGTGGCGAACCTGTTGGACAGGTTTCGGCCTCAGACCTGGCAATAGGTTCGAACTCCGTGGGACAGCACGACCACTCACAGCATTCCGTTTCGAGCAATGAGCCACGAAGTACCCGCGTGGCGGGCATTTCGTCGAAGTTGTTTTATGCCTATAACGAGACGTTACCACCTGGTTACAAGTGTTCTGGCGCAGATGGGTACGTCTACAAGACGAGTGAGTTGCCTGATGGATCTACCGGCATTGAAATCTTGCAGCGTGATGGGCAGATGGTGCGGTGTGGTGGTGATCAGCAGTCTAGTCATCGCTACTGACGGACGAGTGGTTGATCGCGCACTCCGAGCATCGGAGTGTAGCCAGGGCAGCGGTAGCGTGTCGGGACTTGGGGTGCCGTAGGCGTGCGTTGTCCAGGATTGTTGGTAAGTCAACCTGACCCCGTTCGCACGGTTCCATTGTTACAGGGGGTAAATAATGAAAAGGCTGGTTTGTGAACTTTGTGGTGGAAACGACTTTACGAAAGGCGACGACGGGCTCTTTGTTTGCGGGTACTGCCGCACGAAATACACGCCTGCGCAAGCACAGTCGATGATTGTTGAGGGTACTGTACGCGTAGACCGTAGCGGAGAAGTTGGCAATCTCATTACGCTTGCGAGCAATGCGTTGGCCAGTAGTAACAATCAGGAAGCATTCGACTTTGCTAATAAGGTTCTAGAGATCGATCCGCGAAATAGCGCTGCTTGGTACATCAAAGGCGCTGCGGCCGGGTGGCTCTCGAATTTGAAAAATTTAAGAATTCTCGAGATGATCAATTCGTTAAAGGCATCCCTTGAATTTGCTGGTGAGGATGAACAAGCTGATCTGAAACGCAAGTGTGCTGAAACGCTGGTTACTGTTAGCGTGGCCTGTTCCAACATCTCTCTACAACATGCAGAGAAATTCGCGAGTGTTGAAGGGACTTGGGAGGAGCACGTGTCACGGTGCCAGCAGGTCATCAGCGCCTTGAAGGTGTCCTATGCGTGGCTCCCCATTAGGAGGTCGCTCGACAATATCGTTACTGTGGCGTCAAATCTTATCGTTGGCGCTACGTATAAGTATTGGGACAGTACTTGGAGCGCTGAGAGAACTGGCGTGCGCCAGTTGTCCGAAGCCGACAAGCAGGAGATGCGAGCGCTCATTGATTGGGCTTCGCGTGAAATTCAGAACATCGATCCCACTTTTGTCGCGCCAAAACCGAAGACTCAGACTGGCTGTTTCGTCATAACAGCAACCATGGGGGACGAGGCGTCTATTCCGGTTGCCGTGTTGCGCGAATTTCGAGACATTGTGCTTGTGCAATACGCACTTGGGCGGCGATTCATCGAGTGGTATTACACATCTGGCCCAAAAATCGCAGATCGTATTGAGCCGTCGCGCATCTTGCGGTTTGTGTCACTGGTTTTGCTAGTGACGCCCTGCACGGCAGTTGCTTTGTTGTTGTTGCGGATGAAGAAATACACACGCTAGATCCGGCCGGTCCAACGTTTCCGCTGCTTCGCTAGGCCCGGTAATTCTCTAAGGGTCGGGCGGGTGATGGTCCAAGAGAAAACTGGGTCCAGAAAGCGGGGTCAGATTCACTTTCTGCCCGAGGGCGCGCCACGTGGCGGCCGATGTGCCGGCCGGGCGCCTGCGAAACGTTGGGTCTTGGCTTCGACCACGGAGTGAAGTCGTAGCGACCCAAGGCGCGCTGTTGCTGGAGGTGGCTGCGAATGGCGATGAGGTCGTCGTCGGACAAGGCGCTCATGTACGAGGCACGGCACAAGGGGACGAAGGGGATTGATGTTCGGGGATGGCGCCAACTACCGGCGCCACATCGCGAGGCGTCTGCTGGACGAGGCGTGCGGACGATCTGCTGCGCTGGGCAGCCTTACTTCGGTGTGCGCTGCGCCATCCCCAGCGCTTGCTCGACGGCCTTGACCACCGCGCCCGGCTGGTCGATCTCGATTTCATGCGAGCTATCCGGAACGTGCACCAGCGTGCCGCGGGAGGAGGTGGCGACGATCTGCGCCTGCGTGTGCGCCCGGGCTTCTTCCAGCCCTTTGCGGTCGCGCGGCAACGCATCGGCGTAGGTGTTGGCGGCGGACAGCACGATCAGCGGCGTGGCGCCGTGCGTCTCCTGCTTTGACACGGACTGCTTGAACACCTCGACATTGTTTCGGAGTACCGACAGCACGGTGCGCCAGTACGCCGGCTTCGACATCAGGGTCTGGTTCACCGCGTTGAGCTTGGCGCTGGCGTGCGGATCGGCCTCGCCGAGGCAGTGGCCCAGTTCCGGATCGGTGGATGGCAGTGCGTGCTTTTCGGCGGCCGCCTCGCAGTGTTGGATGAACGCGAACCGCTGCACCGACAGGGCGTCCTCGTCCTTCTGCCAGTCAGGGGCAAACCGGCCGATGTCCTGCGCGGGGGGATCGAGCAGCACCATGGCGCTCACGTCCGCCGGATAGCGGCTCGCGTATTGCCGGACGATGTTGCTGCCCAGCGAATGCCCCACCATCACCAACGGGGTCGCAAGGCCGGCGCGCTGGATCAGCGCGTGCAGGTCCGACACGTCGGCGTCGAGGTTCCGCGGCAACGGCCCTTCGCTGCTGAAGCCGAAGCCGGCCCGGTCGTACGCGCAGACGCGTGCATGGGCGGCAAGGCGTGGCTGCACCTTGAACCACGCGGAGGAATCGGCGATCGCGCCAGCTTCCAGTATTACGGTCTGCGCTCCGCTGCCCGAGCAACGCAGGTTGAGATGGCGGCCATGGCCGATGTCGACCAGCTTCGCCGCCTGCGCATAGCTGTCCGGCACGCGTTGCGACGCAGCGGCGTGGCCGGCTTCGGTGGCTCGGGCCTGGCCGAACATCATGACCAGCAAAAGCACGCTGCCCGCTTTCAGGTGCATCGTGTTCAAGGCATGTCTCCCGTCGATGGCCCGGGCAGGGGCGCCGGGCTGGCTCTTTCATCGACTTGAGGCGGTGCTGGAAGTTCAGAAAGCTTGTAGGTCGCAAGAACAGGATGAGGGCAGGTTCACCTCCTGTTTTCGGCGGCGCCGCGTGCATGGGCGATGCGCTACAGGCGCCCCGGCGCAGCGTTGCGCGTTGGCCTGGACGATGGCGCGAAAGTTCTCGCGACCGTAAGTGTGCTTCTGCTGGAGCCGGGCCCAGGTGGCGGCGAGGTCGTCGTTGGCCAGGGCTTCATGCATGAGGCGACGTCAGGTCGTGGCACAACCCGGTGCGATGGCGTCAAGGATGGTGCAGGCCGAGCAAGTGGTGTGCAGCGCGCCGTCGCATCAGGGATGGTCTGGTTTTGCTCGTCATCCCAGCGAAGGCAGGAGACGCTTCGCTGTTGTGAAGCGCCTCCTGCGTGACCGGCCCTTCGGCCGTTGAAAGCGGCAGGAATGACGAGCAAGTAGTCGATCAATCGGGCCTTCCCTGGCTGCGCCGGACGACGCAGCTTGTTGCTCCAACCTCAACGGCTGTCGCCCCGCACCCTCTGCACCCGCTTCCTGTATTGATGTACGTTGTCCCCGCCAATACGCGTCTCCCGCGTACCGATCACTTCATCGATCTTCCCGTCCGAGCCGGTGACCGGCTTGGCCTCGACCTTCGTCTCGTGCTCGAAGTCGTGGGATTTGTCGGTGTTGCGGTAGTAGCGGTACAGGGCCCAATACAGCGCGGTGGCGCCGGCCGGGCCGAGGGCGAGCAACCAGAGTCCGCTGTCGTCGCTCATCATGACGAGTGCCCCACGAGCCAGAGTGCGATGCCTTCGAGGAAGGTGCCTACGGTGAGTGCGGTGGCGAGCAGTTTCCACTGCTGCACGGGCACGCTGCCCATGGTCTTGCCGGTGCGGCCGTTCACGGCGATGTAGTGCAGCATGCCGCCGTTGCGGCCGGGCTGGTGGTAGGAGTACAGCCACACCGGCAGGTACATCGACACCCAGCGGGTGCCGCGCAGGTCCAGGCGTTCCTGTTCCCAGCGCACGCCGCGGTCGTAGCGGTTGACCGAGGCTTCGACCTGGGCGCGGGCGATGGACAGCAGTTGGTCCTCCAGGTGCGGGCGCAGGCCTTCCACGTCGCGGTCGCGCTTTTCCGAGGTGATGCCCGCGAGGTAGGAGGCGTTCCACTTCACCGCGTTCTTGGTGTCGAACGGCAGCACGGCGTTGATGACGTTGTTGGTGTTGCTGCCGGTGTCCAGGTTGCCGCGTTCCAGCGAGGATTCCAGCGGCAGGTCGTCCACGGTGAAATCGACGTGGCGTTCGACCTGGTACACGTCGGCATCGTAGTAGGTCTTCTTGTCGTCGCCGCTGCCTCTCGTATAGCGGCGCGTCTCGATCTCGCCCTGGCCGCCCACGTCGGCCGCCGCGTTGGCGTCCACGATCATGTAGGGCAGGTAGACGCCCACGACGTTCTCCGGCGTGAACTGTTCCTTGAACGCCTTCAGCGCGAACAGGCGGCGCTTGTCCACGAACTGGCGGATGCGCGCGACGGCGTCGTCCTTCTTGATGTGGAACGGCAGCACCGCGTCCGGCACCGCGCCGTTCGGTATCTGCTCGTTGACGCCGAGCACGTTGCGGCACCAGTGGCAGCGTGCGGTCATCGCGTTCGCGGTGTTGACGGTGACCTCGGCGCCGCAGCCGGCGCACTTGAACGTCATCAGGCTGGCGGTGTCGGCCTTGATGTCGCGTGCGCCGGACGCGACGACGGTGCCGCGGAGCTGGTCGATGCCTTCGCCCAGCCCGAACTCATCCTCCACCCGCGTGCTCTGCCATTCATGGCGGCAGTACAGGCAGATCAGCATGTCGCTGCCGGGTTTCTGGCGGATCTCGGTGGAGCCGCATTTCGGGCAGCGGTTGACGCCGTCCTTGAGTTCGTCGGCGGAGGTGTCGATGGCGGCCGGGTCGGGCGCCTCGATTTCCTTGCGGATCGGGTCTGGCAGGGTGGCCGGGTCGATCGGGAAGCTGCCGGGCAGCGGCGGCACGTCCTGCGGCGAGCCCGGGCCAAGGGGCGGTGGCGTGGTGGCGTTGGACATGGGCGTGGCGGGATCACCGGCTCAAGGAAGGAAGTTCAAGCCGTCATCCCGGCCTTCGCCGGAATGACAGCAGTGCTATGACGTGGCGGGTTTTCCGGAGCTTTGCCAGGGATGGTCTGATTTTGCACATCATCCCAGCGAAGGCAGGACAAGCGCAAAGCGCGCAGAACGCCCGCAGGGCGGCCCCGAAGGGGTGAGCGCAGCGAGTCATCCAGTGCCTGCAAGCTGCTGAGAACAAGGACACTGGATGACCAGCTTCGCTGTTGTGAAGCGCCTCCGGCTCTCGCCGGGATGACGGCGGGAGGTTCGCTACAGGCCCAGCGCCTTGGTCTTGAGCGCGTCGTAGTCGGCCTGGGTGATCAGGCCGAGGTCGAGCATCTCCTTGGCCTTCTTCAGCTTGGCGACCGGGTCGTCCGCCGCCGCCGCGGCCGGCGCCACCGGCTGCTGCAGGCCGCCGATGCCGCCCATCATGCCGGAGGCCATGCCGATGCCCATCATGCCCGCCGCGCCGCCGTTCTCGCCCGCCGCCTGCATGCCCGCGGCCACGCTGGCCTGCAGGTTGGAGTTGCCGCGCGCGCCGGACAGCGCGTCGGCGCGCTGCACGTTCTTCAGCAGCTCGCGCGTGTTCGCGTCGTACTCGATCGACACGATCGCGGTCTTGACGATGGCGAGGCCGCGGTCGGACTTCCACTGGTAGCCCTGTTCCACCGCGTCGGACAGGCTCTTCGCGAAGCCCAGCGAATCCTGCTGCAGCTTGGTGATGCGGTTGCCCTTGCCCGGGTCGTTCGTGTACGCGCTGAAGGCCGGCGCCAGCGAACCCACCACTTCGTTGAACAACTGGCTGGCGGCGGCGTTGTCGAGGTCGGTGAAGTCGAACACCTGGCCGGGCTGCAGGTAGGACGCCGGCACGAAGTTCTTCACGAACAGGATGGGGTCGACGATCTTCAGCGTGTAGGAGCCGCGCGTCACCGCGCCGACCTGGGTGTTGAGGAAGCCGTCGTCCCAGTAGATTTCCGACTGCGTGCCGAAGCGATTGTCCGGCAGCTCCTTCAGCGAGACGAAGAACCCCGCCTGCTGCGAGCCCGGCTGGCCGCCGAACTTGAAGCGCTCCCAGCTCTGCTTGATCAGCGCATCGACCAGGCCGCCGCCGGAGAAGACCGACTGCGAGTTGAGGTCGTCCGAACGCCATTCGTAGCCGCCCGGCTCGGCGGCGAAGCCGGTGATCCTGCCGTCCTGGAACAGCAGCAGCCCGTAGCCTTCGGGCACCACGATCTTCGAGCCGTTGGTGATGATGTTGGACGAACCGTGCGTGTTGGAACCGCGCCCGGCATTGCTGCCCTGGGGCACCGCGGCGAACAGCGCCGCCGTCGCCGGCAGGCCGGCCGGCACCGTGTAGAAATCCTTCCACTGGTCGGCGAGCGTGCCGCCGATCGAACCCGCGACTGCCTGTATGAGACCCATGACATCTCCCTGGTTGTTCGTGGCCGGGCACGGCGCCCATCGAAAGCCGAACTATACCTGTCCCGGATGGCGCGCAAGGTACAAGGGAGAGGCGTCACGGATACTTCACGGGGCCGGCCGGGGCGTGCGCGATTCCGGTGCGTTCAGTACGGATGCTGCCGGTAGAACTGTTCCAGCTGCCGGTAGACCTCAGGCAGGTGCTGGCGCAGCGCGGCGGGGGTCTCGAAGAATTGCTCGCTGGCCACGGCGAAGAACTCGGCCGGGCTTTCCAGCGCGTAGGGGTCGATGGGCAGTTCGTCGCCGTGGCGCTGCTGCTCGTGCAGGCGGTCCCACGCGCCGGAGAAGGCGCGGGTCCAGGCGCGGCGGTCCATGCGCCGGTGCAGCGGCGGGAAGCCGTTCGCGTCGCCATTGAGCATGTCGAGCTTGTGCGCCATTTCGTGGACCACCACGTTGTGCCCGGATCGCCTTCCGCCATCCAGCACGTCGGCCCAGGACACGATCACCGGCCCGCGTCCCCAGGCCTCGCCGGCCATCGCGTCGGCGGTGCGGTGGACCACGCCGGCGGCGTCGGTGTGCTCGCGGTGCGGGACGAACGCGTCGGGATAGACGATGAGGCTGTGCCAGCCGTCGTACCAGTCCAGCCCCAGTTTCAGTATGGGCAGGCAGGCGTGGGTGGCGAGCAGCACGCGGCCGGCGTCGTCGAGGTCAAGTCCCTGCACCGGCTCCAGCGACTTGCTTTCCAGGAACAGCGTGGCCAGCACGCGCAGCGTGGCCTGGTCGGTGGCGCCCAGCCTGCGCGCGGGGGCGCAGCGGCGCAACGCCTCCTGCCACAGCGGTTCGGCGATGGGGCGCCGGGCGACCAGCTGCCGCACGTACCAGTTTCTGATCCTGTTGAACATGGACACGCGCGCGAGGGAGTCGACGTTCTCCATGAAATCTGGGCGAAGCGCGCATACTCAAGGGCGGCCCGCGGCAGCGGAGCTGTCCGGTGCCGGAAGTGCGCGTTTCCCATGACTTGTTGCGGAGGCCAATCTTGCCGACCCACCAGATGCCTGCACCGCCGACCATCGTGGTGATGGGCGTGTCCGGCAGCGGCAAGAGCCGGCTCGGCGCCGCGCTGGCGCGGGCCTGCGGCGTGGGCTTCGTGGAAGGCGACGCGCTGCATCCCGCCGCGAACATCGCGAAGATGAGCGCTGGCGTTCCGCTGGACGATGCGGATCGCCAGCCGTGGCTGGCGGCCATCGCCGCGGCGATCGCGGCGCGGCGCGACGACGGCGTGGTGGTGGCCTGCTCGGCGCTGCGTCGTTGCTACCGCGACGTGCTGCGCCAGGCCGACCCGGCGCTGCGCCTGCTCTACCTGCGCGTGCCGCGCGAGGAACTCGCGCGCCGCCTGCGCGAGCGCAGCCATTTCATGCCGGCCAGCCTGCTGGACAGCCAGTTGGCGACGCTGGAGGAACCCGCTGCGGACGAACACGCCGTGGTGCTGGAAGGCGGCATCGACCTTGCCGCCACGGTGGCGATGGCGAGGCAGGCGTTGGCGATGCCGGCGTCATGGCCTTGAGGCGAATGGACGTCTCCGGGCGACCGGTGCGTGCCGCACGCTTGCCGGCAGCCGCATGCATGACCCATGCTCCGGTGGGTCGCCGGCACGCGCGCCGGCGCTTTTCCCTTGTCTGACGGAGCTTCCCGCATGATCCAACGCATCGACGCCGGCCCGCGCATGTCCGAGGCCACCCTGCACAACGGCATCGTCTACCTCGCCGGCCAGGTGGCCGAGGATGCCGGGGCGGATATCGCTGGGCAGACGCAGCAGGTGCTGACGGCCATAGACACGCTGCTGGCGCAGGCGGGCAGCGACAAGACGCGCATCCTGCGCGCGCAGATCTTCCTCGCCGACATCGCCGATTTTCCCGGCATGAACGCCGTGTGGGATACCTGGGTGGTGCCGGGCCAAGGCCCGGCGCGCGCCACGGTGGAGGCGAAGCTGGCGAAGCCGGAGTGGAAGGTCGAGATCGTGGTGACCGCGGCGGTCTGAGGTTTGTCGGGCGCGGCCACTCGGGCCGCGCCGTTTTCCGTCGCGCGTTCGCCGCGATACGCATGGCGGGGCGCGGCGGGGATGCGCCCGCCGCGCGCGCTCACTTCGCGCTTATCGCCTTCATCATCCGGGCGAACTGCGCCTTGGTCTGCGCATCGGCGTGCGTCTGGTCGACTTCGGACGGCAGCTTGCCCAGCCGCGCGTCGAACGCCTTCACCAGCGCTGGCAGTTGCTCGGGCCGGTAGTCGATCAGGCGGCCAAGCTGCGCGGCCAGCGATACGTCGTCCGGCAGCGGGGCCGGCGAGTTCCAGTGGTATTTCAGCCATTCCACAGCGGCGGTGGTGCGCTTCATGCGGTAGCGCAGGCCGGCGACGTCGGGGGCGTCGCCGGCGAACTGCACGGCGACCTTCAGCGGCTGGTCCGCGCGCCGCGCGGGCACCACGATGCGGGCGGTCAGCGTGTCGCCGTCGTATTGCCAATGGCCGGGCTGCGCGTCGTCCGAGCGGGTGTACGGCTTGCCGTTCACCGTGACGCTTTCCGGCAGCGCCGCGTCCGGCAGTTCCACTGTGTACTGCATGTCCTGCGGTATGCCGGGATACTGGCCTTGGCGTGCGCCGACGCTCAGCGTGGCGGCATGCGTGTCGCGCTGGCCGTCGATGGCGGTGAAGGCGTATTCGCCGCGGCGGTAGCCCTCGCTGTCGCCGGCATCGGCGTACAGCCGGGTGTGCGCGCTGCCACCGGGGAACTGGCGCAGCACCACGGCGCGGTCGTCCCAGCCCTGCAGCTTCTTCACCGCGGGCGGATTCATCGGCACCACCGCGCCGGCGCGCACGAACACCGGCACCTCGTCCAGCGTGTAGTCGCGCGTGATCGTGCGGCCGCCTTCCAGCACGTCGCCGCGGTTGCGGTCGTACCAGCGACCGGGCGGCAGCCAGGTCGACACGTTGGCCACGCCGTCCTGCATCGGCCGGGTGACCGGCGCGACCAGCAGGTCGTCGCCGAACATGTATTCGTTGCCGGCGTCGTAGGCCTTGGCCTGGTCCGGCCACGCGTAGTACAGCGGGCGCAGCAGCGAGATGCCGGTGTCGTAGGCCTGGCGCGAGGCGGTGTAGATGTAGGGCGCCAGCGCGTAGCGCAGGTCGACGATCTGCCTCAGCGCGGCGAAGTCCGCGGGCGCGAAGCGCCAGGGTTCCTTGCGCAGGCCGGCTTCCTTGGACGAATGCGTGCGCAGGATGGGGCTGAACGCGCCGAACTGCATCCAGCGCACGTAGAGTTCCGGGTCGATGTGGCGCTGGTCCTCCGGCGTACCGTCGGCGAACATGTGGCCGCCGATGTCGTGGCTCCAGTAGCCGTACAGCACGTTGGACGCGGTGGCGGTGAAGTAGGGCTGGTAGGCCAGCGAGCGCCAGGAGATCACCGAGTCGCCGGAGAAGCCGACCTGGTAGCGGTGATTCCCGAGGCCGCCCCAGCGGTGGTAGATCAGCGCGCGCTCGCGGTCCGCGTCCTGCATGCGCGTGTAGAAGACGTAGTTCAGCCACCAGGTGTTGGACAGGCCCGGCAACTGCTTCGAGTCGGGCCACTGCTGCCAGTCCAGCCACCAGAAATTCACGCCCTCGGCGTGCAGCGGATCAAGCACGGTGTCGAACAGGCTGGTCATGAAGCGCTTGTCGGCGGTCTCGATGCCGATGGCCTTGCCGTCGTGCACGCCCATCGTCCTGGCGAACGCGGGGTAGGCGGCCTCGTCCGCCGAGATGCCGGAGGCCGGGTGCAGATTGAGCGTCACCTTCAACTGTTGGCTGTGCAGCCAGCCCAGGAATTTCGCCGGATCGGGAAACAGGCTGCGATTCCAGGTGTAGCCGGTCCAGCCGACCAATTGGCCGAAGGCATCCTGCTTGGCGTACTTGGGATTCCAGTCGAGGTCGTCGGTGCGGTGCCAGTCCATGTCCACCACCAGCACGTCCAGCGGAATGCCGTAGCGCTTGAAGTCTTCGACCAGTTCGCGGATCTCGCTGTCCGAGTAGTTCCAGTAGCGCGACCACCAGTAGCCGAACGCATAGCGCGGCGGCATCGGCTCGCGGCCGGCGACCTTGGCGAAGTCGCCCAGGATCTCCTCGTAGCGATGGCCGTAGCCGAGGAAGTAGAGGTCCTGGCAATCGGCGCAGCTGCGTTTTTCCACCCAGCGCCATGCGCTGTCGTCGAACAGGAAGCTGGCCGAGTCATCGATCAGGTGCCAGCCCTGCCGCGACAGCAGGCCCTGGCCGAGATCGAGATGCTTGCCGGTGTCGGGCTGTACGTCGCCGTCGTAGCGGTCAAGCGTCCGTGCCGTACCTTTCAGGTTCTCCGGCTCGGGCAGGCCCGGATGCCAGTCGAAGGCGGTCTTGAAGCCCCTGGAACGTATCGTGAGGTTGTCCGCGGCGAAGCGGCCGCTGCCCAGCTTGTACGCGAGGCTCAGCGAATCGGTGTCGATCTGCAGCGTGCCGTCGTGGGTGCTGGTGGTGAAAGCGGGCACCGGCTGCTCGCGGTCGATGAACACCTGCGAAGGCGCATCGACGAAGTGCCCGTCGGGCGACCACTCCATGCGGATGATGCGCGGCGTCAGCACGGTGAAGCGCACCTGGCCGCGTTCGACCACCGCGGCGGGATTCGCCTTGCCGCGCATCGCGGGCTCGGCGCCCCGCGCCGGCGCCGGCAGCGCGGCGATCAACGCAAGCAGCGCGGTGGCTGCGAGGGCATGGAAGGGTCGCTTCATCGTGGTCCTCATCGTCTGGTCGGTCCGTCTGGGGAAGGGCGGTGACGCGGGCCTGCGCAGGCGGAGGGCGGCGGTCGCGATCAAAAGTACTACATTTCCAGGGGCGGCGATGCCGGCGAACGGCGGCATCCCGGTCGGGGGCCAACCAATGGCACGGTACGGCGCAGTCGCGCTGCGCCTAATCTGCGCTCGTCGTCACGAACGGGGGTTCATCATGCGCACCATTCGCCTCGCCGCGATTCCAGTAGTACTGCTGGCCGTGTCCCTGTCGGCCTGCGCGCCGGCGCAGCTGCGTCTGCCGGAAGGTTTCGGCGGCAACGCAGTGGCGTACGACGTGAGCGGCCATTCGCCGCGCCGCTTCAACGAACCGCTGCGCTTCGGGCCGTACAGCGCCACGGAGATGCGCGAGGGTTCGACGTTCGCGTGGCAGGTGCCCCTGGGCGCGCTGGACGTGGGTCGCACCAGCCGGCGGTATGCCTACACCCTGGCCGCGGGCGGGACGCCGCCGGTCGAGGTGCAATGCCGCGCACGCGCGTGGACGCTGGGTGCGGGGAAGGAGTCGCAGCGCACCACGGTGGACGTGACCGCGCTGGCCGGGCCGTTGCTGGCCTGCGGCCTGCGGGCGGACGGCCACGAAGCGCAGATGCTGGAGGTCGCGCGCGAGGGCGCTCGCCTGCAGGGCCGCCTGGCCGCCCCGTGGGGGCGCGAGTACGCCGTGCGCGACCTGCACGGTTACGAAGGTTCGCCGATCGAAGGGATGACGCCGACCGGCTACGCCATCGCCGACGGCGGCAACACGCTTGCCGTGGTCGACGTGCTCAACCGTGGCCGCGTGCACTTCGATCGTGCGCTGGACGACCACCAGCGCGCCTACTTCGCCGCCGCGGCCGCTGCGCTGCTGTTGCTGGATCCCGAGCTGGGGGAATGACGCGCGGCTGACGCCGCCGCTGGGCGATCCGCGCGCCGTCCGGTTTTACGGAGCGGCCTTGCCTGCGATCTCGCGCAGCGCGCGCACGAACACTTCCGGCGGCTGGCCGCCCGAGATCAGGTGCGTGCCGTTGACGATGGTGGCGGGCACGGAGTGGATGCCGGCCTGCTGGAAGTACCGTTCCTGCGCGCGCACCTCGTCGGCGTACTCGCCGCTGTCCAGCACGCGGCGCGCCTCGTCGGCATCCAGACCCACGTCCGCGGCGATGCCCGCGAGCATTTCGCGGTCGGAGACGTTGCGGCCGTCGCTGAAGTTGGCGCGCAGCAGCGCCTGCTTCAGCGCCAGTGCGCGTGCGTTGTCCTGCAGCTCGGCCCAGTGCAGCAGTCGGTGCGCATCGAAGGTGTTCCAGATGCGGCTGCCCGGCCCCACGTTGTAGGCGAAGCCGAGCGACGCGGCACGCTCGCGGATCGCCGCGCGGTTGGCGTCCATGCGGGCCTCGTCGATACCGTACTTGCGCATGATGTGCTCGGCGGCGTCCTCGCCTTCGGCGGCCATCTGCGGATTCAGCTCGAACGGCTGCAGGTGGATGTCCGCCTGCACTTCGCCGTCCAGTTTCGCCAACGCCTGCTGCAGGCTGGTGAGCCCGACCGCGCACCACGGGCAGGCGACGTCGGAAACGAAATCGATGCGCAGCGTGGCGGGCGTGGTCATGAGCAATCCAGGTTGGTGTGCAGTCCACACGATGTGGAGGCGGAAACGCGCAACTCAATCGCCGCGGGGATGACGGTGCCGCGCAGGTGCCATTGCATCCGCTTGGCCGACGGGCCGGAATACTCCCTGCCTCGATGCCTGCATGGGCGGCGCGGATGAAGCGGACATGCTGCGCAGTCCGCCCCCCGATCGCCTCGCTGCCGGTCGCCACGGCGCTGCGGTTGGCGGGCGTCGGGCTGCTGACCACGCTGATTGCGTTGCGCGGACGCGCGCCGGGCTGTTCGGCCGTCCTGCCGGAGCGCGCCGGCTACTCCATGGGCACGCCCGTTACCTACTGCAGGCTGGTGAGCTGGTAGCCCACGTACAGCACCAGGAACAGCGCCAGCGCGACCAGCAGCGCCGTCAGCACGCGCTCGACCGCGGTGCCGTGATACGCGCCTTCGGCCTCGGCCTGGATCAGCCGGCAGTTGCGGTAGAAGCTGCGGGTGGCGAGCAGGATCAGCACCGCGCCCAGCAGGATCATGCCCAGGCCCAGCCACTCCGAGGCGCGCATGTGCAGGCCGTTGTTCAGCACCGCGCCGCGCGTGGTGTAGACCAGGAACACGTCGAAGCGCTCGATCAGGAAGCCGAAGCCCATCAGCGACACCGCCGTGCGTATCCAGGCGAGATAGGTGCGCTCGTTGGCGGAGAGGTCGCTGAAGTGGGGGATCATGGAAACGGCCCGCGCGTGAGGTGGCCGCAGTCTAGCCGCGCCTGCGCAGGCCTGCGCAGGCGGGCCACCGTGCCATCGGTTGGGTGTCCGTGGCGTGGTGCGGCGTTGCGTTCGTGGGATGATCGGCGGGTGACTCGACCGGGGAGGTTCCATGAACGATCGTGGCGATGCGATGCAGCCGGGGCGGCGCCGTTTCCTGCGGAATTCCGCGCTGGGTGCGGCCGCGCTGCCGGCGGCGATGCTGGGCGGCCATGCGGCGGCTGCGGACGCGTCCACCGACGCTGTCAAGCTGCCGCCATCCATCCTGGGGCTGCAGCCGGTACAGTCGAAGATCGTGCCGATCGCCGACGACGAGCGCCGCGCCCGGCTGGCCCGGGCGCAGGAACTGATGGGCCGCTCCGGCATCGACGCGATCTACCTGGACGGCGGCACCACGCTGGACTACTACACCGGCATGCGCTGGTGGAGCAGCGAACGCCTGATGGGCATGCTGCTGCCGCGCTCGGGCGACCCGGTGTACGTCGCGCCGGCGTTCGAGCGCGACCGTGCGATGGAGCAGATCCGCTTCGGCCACGACCTGCGCACCTGGCAGGAGAACGAGAGCCCCTACGCGCTGATCGCGCAGGTGATGCGCGAGAAGCATGCCGGCACCGGCACGCTGGGCATCGAGGAGAAGGTGCCGTTCTTCCGCTCCACCGGCATCGCGGCAGCCATGCCGCAGGCGAAGCTGGTGGCGGCGACGCCAGTCACCACCGGCTGCCGCGCGATCAAGAGCCCCGCCGAACTCGCGCTGATGCAGGTCGCGAACGACGCCACGCTGGCCTTGTACAAGGCGGTCTGGCAAGGCCTGGAGCCCGGCGTCACGCAACAGCACATCGCGGCCTGGGTGGACGCCGGCTATGCGCGCATGGGCCTGCGCGGCGAGGCCAGCATCAACGTGGGCCGCTACACCGCGCTGCCGCACGGCTCGCGCGAGCCGCAGGTGATGCGCGAGGGCACGCCGGTGATGCTGGACGACGGCTGCTACGTGGAGGGTTACCAGAGCGACATCACCCGCACCTTCACGCTGGGGAAGGCCAGCGACAAGATGAAGCGGGTGTTCGACATCGTGCGCAAGGCGCAACAGGCCGCGCTCGCGGCCGCGCATCCGGGTGCGACGATGGAGTCGGTGGACGCCGCCGCGCGCAAGGTGATCGTGGATGCCGGCTACGGCCCCGGCTACACGTACTTCTCGCACCGGCTGGGCCACGGCATCGGCATGGACATGCACGAGTGGTACTACCTGGTCCAGGGCAACACGCGGAAGATCGAGACGGGCATGACCTTCAGCGACGAACCCGGCATCTACATCCCCGGCGAGTTCGGCGTGCGGCTGGAAGACGACATGCACGTCACCGCCGCGGGCGCGCGCTGGTTCACGCCGCAGAGCCCGTCCATCGAGCAGCCGTTCGGTTAGGGAGGGTCTGGTTTTGCTTGTCATCCCGGCGAAGGCTGGACAAGCGCAAAGCGCGCAGGACGCCCGCAGGGCGGCCCCGAAGGGGCGAGCGCAGCGAGTCATCCAGTGTCTGCAAGCCACGAACACCAGGGCACTCGATGACCGGCTTCGCTGTTTGAAGCGCCTCCTGCGTGACCGGCCCTTCGGCCGTTGAAAGCCGCAGGAATGACGAGCAAGCAAGCAGTCGGTTGATCAGACCATCCCTGGGTGCGACGCGAGACAGTTGGCAAGCTTCCTCGCAGGGAAGGCACCACGGGCATGGCAACGAGACGGAGGCAATCGTGGCGAACGTGAAGAAAGCCGTGGCGTGGCGTTGGCTGTCAGGATGCATGGCGTGTCTGGCGACATGCGCTGTTTCGGCGGCGGATTCGCATGCGGCTGCGGCGGCGCGGTTCGATATCGGCTCGCGCGTGGTGGCCACGGCCGAGCCGCCGGTGTCGCGGCCGGCAGGCAAGCCATGCATGGTGACGCTGTTCAGGCATGAGGCGTTCGACGACCAGGGCGATGGTTCCTCGATGGAGGCGCGCCCGCACCGCTTCGACTTCGCTCCACCCAAGGGTTGCGCGGGCGGCTGGGGCAAGGTGGTGCTGGAGGCTGATTTCTCGGTGCCCGCGGGGCGCCAGTTCGACCGCACCGTGGCGCTGTGGCTGGGCGGCGTGAACCTGTATTTCGGCACCACCATCGAACCGGAGCCGGACGTGGCCCAGCGCTGGCACGTGGAGCGCGACCTCACGGATTACGCCGCGCTGTTCCGGCAGGCGCAGGCGGGGCAGCTGATACTCAACAACTGGGTGAGCCCCGGCACCAACCAGCCGATCTACGTGGACGTGCGCCTGGCGTTCTATCCCGCAGATGACGGGCAACCGGCTGCGGCAGCCGCGGACCGCATCTATCCGCTGGGCAGCGACCCGCGCGGCATGCAGACGGCGCTGGAACACACGGGCGACAGCCTGTCGCGCGAGATCGCGTTCCCGCGCAACGTGGAGCGCGCGTATCTGGATGTCATCGCGCAGAGCCAGGCGCACGACGAACGCTGGTACACCTGCGTGGACCATACCTATCTGGAAAAGACGCGCGACTACTCGCTGGAATCGTTCGAGGCCTGCGACGGCGGCAGCTTCCGTGGCGTGGAAGTGCTGGTGGACGGCAAGCCTGCGGGGCTGGCGCCGGTCTATCCGTGGATCTTCACCGGCGGCGTGGCGCCGCACCTGTGGCTGCCCACGCCGGCGATCCAGACCACGAACTTCATCCCCGCGCGGGTGGACCTGAGCCCGTTCGCCGGCCTGTTCGACGACGGCAAGCCGCACACCGTGGCCGTGCGCGTGCTGGGCAGCGATCATTTCTTCAACGTCGCGGCGAACCTGCTGGTCTACCAGGACGCACAGGCCGGCCAGTTGCGGGGTGAAGTCACGCGGAACACGCTGGCCGCGCGGCAGCCGGCCGGGCTGGTCGTGCACGACACGCTGCATGCCGATGCCGCCGGCCGGATCGTGGGCACGATCGATACCGACCAGACGCAGGACTACGTGATCGCCGGCCGCCTGCACACGCCGCGCGGCGTGGTCGAGACCACCGTCGACTACCGTGGCGGCTTCCACAACCACCAGACCTTCGCGCGGCCCGGGGCGAAGCGCTACGACGAGACCATCGATCAGGCGACCACGACTTCGCTGAAAGTGCAGCGCACGCTGGATGGCCGCCCGCTGGACGGCTACACCGTGCAGCAGCGCGACCCGCTATGGCTGTCTTCGCGCAAGACCATGGTCACCACCGGCCAGGACTTCACCGCCGAGGTGGCGATGAAGCAAGGCCATCGCATCGAGACGCGGCGGACGGGCGGCCAGGGAGCCGCCTACCACGCCGTGCTGGACGAGCAGCTCGCCACGCGCGACCACGCCGACGGCAAGACCATCCCCGATCCGCTGGACCGCAGCAGCTTCGCCCACGACCAGGCGGGCAGCGAACAGGTGGGCTTCAGCGACTCGCTGGGCAGTTGCTACCGCGCCGCGATCCAGTCGCGCGACCAGCGCCTCACGGCGGCGAAGCAGGGCAACGGCTGCCCCGGCAACGTCAACCGCATCGACGGCCGTTCGCGTCCCGATCATCCGTGGCTGCTGCCGTTGGAGCCGGCGCTGGCCGGCCGGAAACAGGCCTCGACGCCGCGGCCGTGATGGTGTCGGTCAAGCTGTCGAAAAGAGCCCCGCAGCCGCCAGGCTGCGCACTGCAGCCCGTATGACGAGCGCTTGGCCACCCTGCCACGGCGTGGCATCGCCGCGCTGCTCCGCGAACGCCTGCAGCAGGCGGGTCCTGCCGGTGCCGGCCTCGCCGGCGAGCAGCACGATGCGGTTGCCGGCCGCCGCGCGAATCGTATCTCCCGGGCCGGCAGGCGCGCCGTGCGCATGCCGCTTCCGGGCCCGCCGGAACCTGCGATGCCCGGGTTGCACCGGAACCACAGGGGTCTGCGGGAAACCGGGCTGGCGATGGTCCGGGGTCGCCGGGGCAGGCCGCTATACTCACCGGGTTTTGTCCACCCATCCGTCCAGCAGCAACCCACGCCGATGCGACGCTTCCGATTGACCGAACCGCTGGTGATGCTGGCGACCGTGGTGCAGTGGCTGGTGCTTTCCATCGTCACCGGCACCCTGGTCGGCGCGGGCTGCACCCTGTTCCTGCGCGCGCTGCTCGCCACCGAGGGTCACGCGTACGCGGCGCCGTGGTGGCTGCTGGCGCTGGCCCTGCCGCTGGGCGGCCTCGCCAACGGCTTGCTGTTGCATTACGGCTATCGGCTGCGGCGCAGCACGTTCAACGACAACGCGATCGTGGCGGTCAACGAGCAGCACGGCAAGCTGCCGTTCCGCACGATGTGGATCAAGCCGCTGGCGGCGTTGATCACCCTGGCCTGCGGCGGTTCGGCCGGCAAGGAAGGCCCGTGCGCGCACATCGGCGCCAGCCTGGCGGCCGTGGTGGGGCGCGTGCTGCACCTCAATCCGGAGATGCGCAAGCGGCTCCTGGCCTGCGGCGTCAGCGCGGGTTTTTCCAGCGTGTTCGGCACGCCGATCGCGGGCGCGATCTACGGCGTGGAGATGCTGGCGATAGGGCGCATTCGTCACGACTTCCTGTTCCCCGGCATCGTGGCCGGCGTTACCGCATTCGAGGTTTCGCGCTGGCTGGGCGTGCCGTATCAGCATTACGCCATCGATTTCACCGGGCAGTTCACCGAGATACTGTTCCTGAAGACCGTGCTGATCGGCGTGCTGTGCGGCGGCGTGGCGTGGACGTTCGTGGAGTTGCTGCGGCAGGCGAAGAAACTGTTCGGCCGGCTGAAGCAGCGTTACGCGCTGTGGCCGCCGCTGGTGCCGATGCTGGGCGGCATGCTGCTGGCGCTGCTGATCCTGCTGGTGCCCACGGATTACCTGGGCCTCAGCCTGCCGGTGATGGAGCGCGCCCTGCACGGCGAGACGATGCCCTACCTCGGCTTCCTCTGGAAGGCGCTGCTGGTGGCGATCACGTTGGGCTCGGGTTTCTACGGCGGCATCGTCACGCCGCAGTTCGTGCTGGGCGCGGTGGCCGGCAGCGCGTTCGCGTCCTGGTTCGGCCTGCCGCCCGCGCTGGGGGCGGCGGTGGGGCTGGCGGCGGTGATGGCTTCCGCTTCCAACGCACCGATCGCCGCCCTGCTGATGGGCGTGGAACTGTACGGCGCGGACGCCACGCTGTATGTGGCCGGTGCCTGCGTGGCGGCCTACCTCGTGATCGGCCACCGCAGCGTGTATCCCGAGCAGCAGATCGCCTTCAGCAAGTCTTCGTGGATCTTCGCGCGCGCGGACCTGCCGGTAGGACAGGAGAAGGTGCGCCTGTCCTACGGCCTGCTGCGCTGGCTGCGCATGCGCCGGCGGCGCGCGCGGCGTTCGCGCTGAACGCCGCTCAGCCCGGCGTGCGCCGCAGGTAGAAGCCGCTGTAGTCGTCCACGTCGTGGTCGCGGTGGAACGGGATGTGGCAGCTGCGCTCGCTGTGCTCCCACGCATCGACCACGCGGTAACCCAGCCTTTCCATGGCGGCCAGGAAGGCCGGGCGCGCGTGGATGTGGTAGGGCACGCAGGCGAAACCCATGTTCTGCAGCGTGTGGAAATCGCGTGCGGGATGCATCGGCGTCGTGCCGACGATCAGGTGCGCGGGCGGCGCGGCCAGCGTGCCCAGCCAGGCGGCGAAGTCGTAGTCGAAATACTGCATGGCGCCGAACACCAGCAGCAGGTCGTGGCCGTCGGCGTCGCGCTTGTCGTCCGCGAAATGCAGCCGCCCGGCCGGGTCGTGGTCGCGGGCCCAGGCGCGGCCGACCTCCACCGTGGTGGGCATGTCGCTCACCGTCCAGCGCAGGTCGGCGGGATAGCTGCAGTATTGCTGGAACGCGTAGTAGGCCACGCCGATGTGGCCGCCCAGGTCGAACACCGTGCGGCAACCTTCGTCCAGCAGGCGCGACACCCAGTACAGCGCGGGGTAGTCGCCGATCGACAGTTGCCGGGCGCGACCGCGGTACTGGCTGGCCGCATCGGAGGTGTCGAAGTCCACGCGCAGCGCGGCGGGCACCGCAGCCAGCGCCGTGGCATGGTCGGGATAGACGCCCAGGTAGTGGTTGCCCTTGTGCTGGCGTTCGTAGACGCGGGCATAGAGGCGGCGCCCCAGCGGCGCGAGCGGCGGCAGTTCCAGCACCTGCAGCGCGATGCCGCGCAGGCTCATGGCACGGCTCCGGGCGAGGCTGGAGCGCGAAAGCGGTGGCCGCTGGGCTTGGTCATGGCGGGCTGCATCCTGGCAGGACTCCGGCGCGATCGGAGAGACTGGATTCGCAAGATATTACGTGGGCGCCGGCCGCGCCAGCGGACAGCCGCCTGCGGCAGGCCGCCGCGACGCACGAGGCCGGTCCGGGCTGCTGGTCGGCCGCGAACGGTGGCACGCCGCGTGTCGGTGCGGCGTGTTCGTGGCACGGTCAGGCCAGCGACCAGGCGATCGTCTGGCCGGCGCGCAGCGGTATGCAGGTGCCGTCGGCGAACGGCAATGCGTCCGGCACGGTCCACGGCTTGCGCTCCAGCACGATCCTGTCGCCGTTGCGCGGCAGGCCGTAGAAGTCCGGGCCATGGAAGCTGGCGAAGGCTTCCAGCCGGTCCAGCTTGCCGGCCTGCTCGAACGCTTCCGCGTACAGCTCGATGGCGGCGTGCGCGGTGTAGATGCCGGCGCAGCCGCAGGCGGTTTCCTTCGTGTCGCGCGCGTGCGGGGCGCTGTCGGTGCCCAGGAAGAAATGCGGGTCGCCGCCGGTCGCGGCCTGCACCAGGGCCTGGCGGTGCGTCTCGCGCTTCAGCACGGGCAGGCAGTAATGATGCGGCCGGATGCCGCCCTCGAAGATCGCGTTGCGGTTGAGCAGCAGGTGGTGCGCGGTGATGGTGGCGCCCACGTGGGCCGGGGCGGCGCGCACGAATTCCACCGCGGCCTGCGTGGTGATGTGTTCCAGCACCATGCGCAGCCCCGGGAAACGCTCGCGCAGCGGGACCAGGTGGCGCTCGATGAACGCGTGCTCGCGGTCGAAGATGTCCACCGCCGGATCGGTGACCTCGCCGTGCATCAGCAGCGGCAGGCCGTGCCGTTCCATCGCCTCCAGCACGGGGTAGACGTTCGCCAGGTCGCGCACGCCGGCCTGCGAGTTCGTGGTGGCGCCGGCGGGGTAGTACTTCACCGCGTGCACGCTGCCGCTGGCCTTCGCGCGGGCGATCTCGTCCGGCGTGGTGGCCTCGGTGAGGTACAGCGTCATCAGCGGCTGGAAGCCGGTATCCGCAGGCAGGCAGGCGAGGATGCGGCGGCGGTAGTCCTCGGCCTGGGCCACCGTGGTCACCGGCGGCTTGAGGTTGGGCATCACGATGGCGCGCGCGAACTGCCGCGCCGTGTCGGCCACCACCGAGCCCAGCGCGGCGCCGTCGCGCAGGTGCAGGTGCCAGTCGTCGGGGCGGGCGATTTCCAGGTGCGTGGGCGACATGGCGATGCGGTTCCGGAAAGCTTCGGGGAGGGCGCGACATGCGGGGCAGGCACGCTTCGTCGCGGCGGCTGCGCAAATGGTATCGGAACGGGGCAGGGGGCGTCGTTGCCGCGGGTACCGGATGCACACTGCGAGCTGTGCGAACGTGGCGCATGGACGATCCCTTTCCCGCTTCGTTGCAGCCGGACGCCATCGGTCCCGACGCCATCCCGCAACTGGCGCCGGCGTTCTTCGCGATCCATCCGTCGGGAGAGGCTATGGAGCACGCGGTCGCGTGGCGGCGACACGTCTGTGCACGGCTCGTGCGGGCTACGCGGGCCGCTGCGACCGGGCATCCCCCCGGCAGGTCGGCCCGGCGCCGGCGGCGGAGCATGACCAAAGGCCCATGAGCGGGGCCGGGCGAGGCGCTAGATTCGAAGGTTCTTGCGAAGCGCCGCCTGGGGAGAGGAACGTGATAAAGCGTTGCATGTGGGTGTTGTGCCTGGGTTTCAGCAGTGTGGCGCTGGCCCAGGAGCCGGTGGACATGGACATGGTGGGCCGCATCCGCCAGGAGGCCTGGCACCACTCGCAGGTGATGGACATCCTCACCCATCTCACCGAAGACATCGGTCCGCGCCTCACCGGCTCGCCGCAGATGGCCGCGGCCAACGCGTGGACGCGCGGGCAGCTCGAGCAGTGGGGCCTCGCGAACGTGCACGACGAGGCGTTCGACGATTTCGGCCGCGGCTGGGAGTTCAGCGCGGCGAACGTGGAAATGCTCGCGCCCCGCAGCGCGCAGCTGTACGCGTTGCCCAAGGCGTGGACGCCGGGCACCGCCGGGCCGGTCGAGGGCGAGGCGGTGCGGGTCAGCATCAAGGCCCGCAAGGATCTCGACCAGTACAAGGGCAAGCTCCGGGGCAAGATCCTGCTGCTGGACGAGGCGCGCGAATACAAGCCGGGCACCAAGGCCGACTGGCAGCGCTACGACGGGGCCGCGCTGGCCGATCTGCAGGACTTCAACCTGCCCAAGGACGCGAAGCGCGATCGCGCCGCGCTGCTCAAGCGCTACGCCGAGCGGCAGGAGCTGACCCGCGCGATCAACGAGTTCTTCGTCGCCGAGGGCGCGCTCGCCGCGATCGGCGTCAGCGGCTGGGACAACGGCGTCATCCGCGTGGGCGGCGGCGGTTCGCGCCGGGCCGGCGAATCGGCGGGCGTGCCCGAGCTGGCGATGATGGCCGAGCACTACAACCCGCTGGTGCGCGCGCTGGAGCGCAAGCAGACGGTGAAGCTGCGCGTGGACGTGAAGGCGCGTTTCACCGCCGAAGGCAACCAGCCCGGCTACAACACGCTCGCCGAGATTCCCGGCAGCGGCAAGGCGAACGAGGTGGTGATGCTGGGCGCGCACATGGATTCCTGGCACAGCGGCACCGGCGCGTCCGACAACGGCGCGGGCGTGGCGGTGATGATGGAGGCCATGCGCATCCTGAAGGCGGTGGGCGCGAAGCCCAGGCGCACCATCCGCGTGGCGCTGTGGAGCGGCGAGGAGCAGGGCCTGATCGGTTCGCGCGCCTACGTGGCGAAGCACTTCGCGGCGTATCCGGAACCGACCGATCCCGCGCAGAAGGCGCTGCCCGCGTTCCTGCGCGAACCCACCGGCGCGCTGCAGAAGCGCCCGGACTACGAGCGCTTCTCGGCGTACTTCAACATGGACAACGGCTCGGGCCGCTTCCGCGGCATCTACGCCCAGGAGAACAGCGCGGCGATGCCGATCTTCAAGGCGTGGCTGGAGCCGTTCAACGACGTGGGCGCCACCATCGTGACCAGCCGCAACACCGGCAGCACCGACCACGTGTCGTTCGACGCCGTGGGCCTGCCGGGCTTCCAGTTCGTGCAGGACGGGCTGGACTATTCCAGCCAGGTCCACCACAGCAACCTCGACACGCTGGACCACGCCTCCGCGGACGACCTGCGGCAGGCCGCCGCCATCGTCGCCTCGTTCGCCTACCACGCCGCGATGCGCGAACAGAAGCTGCCGCGCAAGCCCTTGCAGCAGGACTGACCGCGTGGCGCCCCTGCCCGCGCAAGGGAGGGGCGCCACTGCTTGAGGGCGCCTCCCCGGCGTGGGACGATCCGGTCGTGAGCGAGCAGCCCGCCCCGGACCAGCACCTGCGCGACCTTGCCCGGCTGCGCCGCGTACGCGACCGCATCGACCGCGACTACGCGCAGCCGCTGGACGTGGAAACCCTGGCGCGCGGCATCGGCATGTCGGCCGGGCACCTCAGCCGCCAGTTCAAGCTCGCGTTCGGCGAATCGCCGTACAGCTACCTGATGACACGGCGCATCGAGCGTGCGATGGCGCTGCTGCGCCGTGGCGATCTCGACGTCACCGAGGTCTGCTACGCGGTGGGCTGCGCCTCGCTGGGCACCTTCAGTACCCGCTTCGGCGAACTGGTCGGCATGCCGCCCGGCGCCTACCGGCGCGCGGCGGGGCAGGCGACCGCGGGCTTGCCGTCCTGCGTCGCGCGGCAGGTGACGCGACCGATCAGGAATCGAGAAGCGCGGAACGGCGAACCCGACCTAGCATGACGGCCCCATCCCCACCGAACGGCACCATGGACATCAGCATCCACGCCAGCTTCCTCCCGCACAGCGACCCCGACGCCTCGCTGGCGTTCTACCGCGACGTGCTCGGCTTCGAGCTGCGCAACGACGTGGGCTACAAGGGCCTGCGCTGGATCACGATGGGTGCCGCAGGGCAGCCCGGCACGTCCATCGTGCTGTATCCGCCGTCCGCCAGCCCCGGCGTCACCGACGGCGAGAAACGCACCATCGCCGAAATGATGGCCAAGGGCACCTACGCGACGATGCTGCTGGCCACGCAGGATCTCGACGCAGCGTTCGAGCGCATCCGGGCCAGCGGCGCCGAGATCGTCGAGGAGCCGACCATGCAGCCCTACGGCGTGCGCGACTGCGCCGTGCGCGATCCGGCCGGCAACCTGCTGCGTGTGCAGGAACGGCGCTGAAGCTTCCGACTTCGATCCCGCGAGGAACCATCCATGAGCCCGACCGCAAAGAAGACCGCACCCAGGACCGTCGCGAAACCCGCCAAGGGCGCCGCGACATTCAGCGCCGAGGAAAAGGCCGCGATGAAGGCCTATGCCCAGGAGCTGAAGACGCAGGCGCGTGCTGACCGCACCCGGGAAGACGGCGAACGCGAGGTGCTGGCGGCGATTGCCGCGATGGCGGAGTCCGACCGCGCCATGGCCGCGCGCGTGCACGCCATCGTCAAGGCGCATGCCCCGTTGCTGGTGCCGAAGACCTGGTACGGCATGCCGGCGTATGCGCTGGACGGCAAGGTGCTCTGCTTCTTCAAGGACGCGCAGAAATTCAAGGACAGGTACGCCACCTTCGGCTTCAACGACCTTGCCAGACTCGACGACGGCGCCATGTGGCCCACCGCGTTCGCGCTCAAGGCCATCAACGCCGAGGTGGAGAAGCGCATTGCTGCGTTGCTGAGGAAGGCGCTGGGCTGAGCGGTCGGTTTTCGCGTGCGGTGGAATGTTTCGCCGCTCGCGCAGCGATCTCCTAAGATGGCGCGTCGCACTTCGATGAGGCAGACCGCCATGCGTACGGCTCTTTCGTGTTCGTGCAGTGCTCTCCTGGGACTGGCGCTTGCCTCGTCCGCTCCCCGGGCCGCGGCTGCCGATGCCGCGCCCGTGGTGCGCGTCGCCACCGGCAGCCTGTCGGGCATCCACGATGCGAAGGCCGGGCTGGACGAATTCAAGGGCATCCCCTATGCCGCGCCGCCGGTGGGCGCGCTGCGCTGGAAGCCGCCGCAACCGGCAGCGTCGTGGAGCGGCGTGCGCGCCGCCGACCGCTTCGGCCCGCGCTGCATGCAGCGTCCGCTGTACGGCGACATGGTGTTCCGCTCCAACGGCATGAGCGAGGACTGCCTGTACCTCAACGTGTGGGTGCCGGCGAAGCGCAAGGCCGGGCTGCCGGTGCTGGTGTATTTCTACGGCGGCAGCATGCTGGCGGGCGACGGCTCCGAGCCGCGCTACGACGGCGCCAGCCTGGCGCAGCGCGGCATCGTCGCCGTCACCGTGAACTACCGGCTGGACGTGTTCGGCCTGCTCGCCTTGCCCGCGCTCGCCGCCGAATCGCCCCGGCACGCCAGCGGCAACTACAGCCTGCTCGACATGACGGCCGCACTGCGCTGGGTACACGACAACATCGCCGCATTCGGCGGCGATCCAATGCAGGTCACCATCGGCGGCGAATCGGCCGGCTCGATGGCGGTGTCGGCGCTGATGGCCTCGCCGTTGTCGAAAGGGCTGATGCAGCGCGCGATCGGCGAAAGCGGTGCCGTGCTGGGCAACCTCCAGCCGATGCCGCTGGCGGAGGCGGAGCGCAAGGGCGGGCAGTTCATGCACCAGGTCGGCGCGCACTCGCTCGCCGAACTGCGTGCGATGCCGGCGGATGTGCTGCTCAAGGCGCTTGGCAGCTCGGACAGCGGCGGCTTCGACATGACCGTGGACGGCGACTTCCTGCCGCGCTCGCCCGAAGTGATCTACGCCGCGGGCGAGCAGGCGCACATCCCGCTGCTGGCGGGTTCGAACTCGCAGGAGGGTTACTGGAAGAGCCTGCTGGACGGCAAGGCGCCCACGCCGGAGAACTACCGCGCCGCGGTGCAACGGCAGTTCGGCACGAGCGCCGACGAAGCGCTGCGGCTGTATCCGGGCCACAGCGAGGCCGAGGTCAAGGCTTCCGGCACCGCACTGTCGGGCGACCAGTTCATCGCCTTCGCCACCTGGCGCTGGATGGATGCGCAGCGCAAGACCGGTAACGCACCCGTGTATTACTACCACTTCGAACAGCCGCGCCCGGCAAAACGCGACGGCAGCGCCGGCCCGGACGACGGCGCCGTGCACAGCGGCGAGATCGAATACGCGCTGGGCAACCTCGACGGCAACCCGGTCTACGCATGGACCGCCGTCGACCGCCGCGTCTCCGCCACGATGGAAGGCTACTGGGCCAACTTCATCAAGACCGGCGACCCCAACGGCGATGGCTTGCCGCATTGGCCGGCCGTGACCGCGAAGGACGGCGGCCTGCTGCGCCAGGTGATCGGTGCCGACACGCACACCACGGTCGACCGCAACGCGGCGCGCTACGAGTTCCTGCAGCGCTTCGAGCCGGATGCGCATCTGTAGCAAAGTGCGGCAAGGCGCACTCAGCGACGCGTGGCGAGCACGCCATCCAATGCCGGTTGCGCCTCGAAACCTGCTTCCTGCAACCGCCGCGCGACCTCGCGCGGCACGTCGCGGCCGCTGGTGAGCTTGTTCGGGCTGCCGGTGTAGTGGAACAGGCGGCCGCCGCGGCGCAGCACGCGGGCGAGCTGCTTGTAGAAGTCCAGCGAATACAGCTCGCCGGCGATGCCGAAGCGCGGCGGGTCGTGCAGCAGCGCATCCACCGAGGCGTCGGGAAGCTGCGCGATGGCCTGCGACACGTCGCTGTGCACAAGCTGCAGGCGGCCGCCGTTCGCGGGCGCGTCCGGGTCGGGCGACCACGGGTTCAGCGTGCGCAGCCACAGCACGTCGGGGTTCTTCTCGAAGGAGCGGATGTGCGCCGCGCCCGCTTCGAGACAGCAGGCGGCGAAATAGCCCAGGCCGCCGCAGGTGTCGAGCACGGTCTTGCCCTGCGGCGCGACCAGCGCGACCTTGCGGCGCGCATCGTCCAGCGGCGATTCCTTCGCGGTGGGCAGCATCTTGATGCCGTCGATCTCGAAGGTGGGCACATCCCACCCGGTGGGCACCAGCTTGATCAGCGAGCCGGAAAACCGCGCCGCCGGCGCGAACGCCTCGCCGTCCCAGTAGTGGATGCTGCGTTCCTTGGGCGCGGTCGGCCAGGGGTAGGTTTCGCCACGCCATTGCCAGGCGTCCGCGTGCAACTGCGCGGTGCCGGTGGAGCGGCCCAGGTCCAGCGAGCCGCTCCACCCAGCGGCGCCGGCGTCGCGTGCGGCGAGCAGCGCCGCGGCGGTGGCGCGGGTGAGCAGGGGGCCGGCGTAGTGCGACAAGGGGCGATCCTTCCGGGTTGGCCGCGCATCGTAACCCACGCGCGTCCGTGGAATGGTCCGGGCGCGTCTTTCCCCTTTTCTCACGAAGTCCGGCGCATAGTCGAGGAACCGCGGCCCGTGCCGCGTCGTTCGGGAGTCGTGTCATGACGAAGCGTTTCATGCGTGGATTGCCGGCCCTGTTGCTGGTGCTCGCCCTGCCGGCCACGGCGCAGACGGCGGATGCGAACGGGACGGTTTCGAAGCAGGTCGCGACGGCCAGCGCGCATGCCGGGATGGCGCTGGGCGCGGCCGACCTGGCGACGGCGCACACCCATCTGCACCACGTGGTGAACTGCCTGGTCGGGCCGGAAGGGAAGGGCTTCGACGCCAAGGCGGGGAACCCGTGCAAGGACGTGGGCCAGGGCGCCATCGTCGACGCGAAGGGCGACACCGCGGTGGAAGCCCGGTTGCGTACCGCGCTGGGGCAGGCCGAGCAGGGCTTGAAGACAACCACGCTGCCCGCCGCGCACGCAGATGCAAAGCAGGCGATGGAGACGCTGCAGGCGAAATGACGCAGTTGCCGCGCGTCAGCGGCGGTTGGGCCGCGCCAGGCCAGACTGCAGCCTCATGCCACCGACGGGAGACTCGCCATGAGGTTGTCCGTGATCGTTTGCGCATGGACGGCGATGCTGGCCTGCACCGCCTGCTCGCAGGGACCGCAGCAGGCGGCGGCTCTGGTTTCTTCCGCGTCTTCCGCGGCACCCGGTGCCGCATCGGCGCCCGCGGCGTCGCCGGGCGCGGCGACAGCGGCCGCCATGCCGGGCGTGAAGCCGACCTACCTGTTCGACCTGCTGCAGCAAGCGGATTTCGCGAGGGCGCTGGATGCGCTGCACGGCGCGCAGTCCCTGCCGGCCTGGGTGCGCCAGGGCGGCACGGCGACGCCGGTGCGGAACATCCGGGTGGGCGGCAGGAGCATGTCGCTGGCCACCGCGTGCAAGCCACACGATTGCCCGACCGAGCGCGTGGCGCTGCTGTACGACCCGCAGTCCCACGCGATGTGGGGCTTGTTTGCGCAGCGCGCGGAAAACCTGCCGCCGGCGGTCGATCCCCGCGACAGCTCGCAGGACAAGCTCGCCTGGCTGGGCGAGCCGGATGCGGCGCAGCGCGAGTTGCTGCGCAATGCGCTGTACGCGCGCTGACACCGGCATCGCGTAAGCTTGAGCGATCGTGTGGCCGGCAGCCGGATCGCGCGGGCGTCACGTCCCTTTCTTTCTCCATGGAGCATCACGCATGAGCACGATCAAGGTGGCGGTACTGGTGGGCAGCCTGCGCAAGGCGTCGATCAACAAGCGGCTGGCGCGCGCGGTGGAGCGGCTGGCGCCGAAGGAGTTCGCGTTCGAGCACGTCCGCATCGACAACCTGCCGCTGTACGACCAGGATTTCGACGCGGACTATCCGGCCGAGGCGCGGCGCCTGAAGCAGCAGATCGAGGCCGCCGACGCGCTGCTGTTCGTCACCCCGGAATACAACCGCGGCGTGCCGGGCGTGCTGAAGAACGCGATCGACATCGCGTCGCGGCCCTGGGGCACGAATTCCTTTGCCGGCAAGCCCGGTGCGGTGATCGGCGCCTCGATCGGCGCCACCGGCAGTGCGCTGGCCCAGCAGCACCTGCGCAATACGCTGGTGTTCGCCGACGTCGCCGTGCTGGCGCAGCCCGAGGTGTTCGTGCAGTTCAAGGACGACGACCTGATCGACGCCGAGGGCCACGTGTCCAACGAGGGCACGCGGAAATTCCTGCAGGGCTTCGTCGACCGCTACGTGGCCTGGGTGAAGCGGCACCTGGCCTGAGCGTAGCGCCGGGGCGGCGCCGTCGCGCGTTTCCCCGGCGCCGCCGCCGCGCTCAGCCGCCGGCGCCGCAGAACTTGTCCAGCAACTGCCGCTGCGCGTCCAGCACCGGCTCCTCCGGCGCGCGCGCCACCGGAACGTAGGTGCCGTCGGCCTGCAGTTCGGTGGAGCCCACGTTGTCCGCAAGGTACAGCTCCAGCGCGGCGAAGACGCGTTGCTGGAGTTTCTTGCCCTCGATCGGGAACGCGCACTCCACGCGGCGATCCAGGTTGCGTTCCATCAGGTCGGCGCTGGAGAGGTAGAGCTTCGGTTCGCCGTCGTTCGCGAACCAGTAGGCGCGGCTGTGCTCCAGGAAGCGGCCGATCACCGAGCGCACGCGGATGTTCTCCGACACGCCGGGCACGCCGGGGCGCAGGCAGCACATGCCGCGCACGATCAGGTCGATGCGCACGCCGGCGATGCTGGCCCGGTACAGCGCACGGATCATCTTGGGGTCGGTGAGCGAGTTGATCTTGATGAGGATGCGCGCGCTCTTGCCCGCTTCGGCGTGCGCCGCCTCCTGCGCGATCAGGTCGAGCAGGCCCGGCTTCAGCGTGAACGGCGCCTGCAGCAGCTTGCGCATGCGCAGCGCCTTGCCCATGCCGGTGAGCTGGCTGAACAGCTTGTGCACGTCCTCGCACAGCGCCTCGTCGGAGGTGAGCAGGCTGTAGTCGGTGTACAGGCGCGCGTTGCCGGTGTGGTAGTTGCCGGTGCCGAGATGCGCGTAGCGCACCAGTTCGTTGCCTTCGCGGCGCTGGATCAGCATCAGCTTGGCGTGCGTCTTGATGCCCACCACGCCGTAGATCACCATCGCGCCGGCCTGCTGCAGGCGCGAGGCGAGCGTGAGGTTGGATTCCTCGTCGAAGCGCGCGCGCAGCTCCACCACGGCGGTCACTTCCTTGCCGGCGCGCGCCGCGTCCACCAGCGCGTCGACCAGTTCGGAATCCGCGCCGGTGCGGTACAGCGTCTGCTTGATCGCCAGCACCTGCGGGTCCTTCGAGGCCTGGCGCAGCAGGTCCACCACCGGCGCGAAGGATTCGTAGGGATGCAGCAGCAGCACGTCCTGCTTGGCGATCACCGCGAACAGGTCCTCGGCGTGCTTCAGCGCCTTGGGCAGCGCGGGCACGAACGGCCGGTACTGCAGGGCGGGGTAGTTCACCTTGCTGGCGATGCGGAACAGCCGCGCCAGGTTCACCGGGCCGTTCACCTCGTAAAGCTCGGACTCGGCGAGGCCGAACTGCTTGAGCAGGTGGGCGGTGAGCGCCTTCGGGCAGTTGTCCGCCACTTCCAGCCGCACCGCGCTGCCGAAGCGGCGCGAGTACAGCTCGCCGCGCAGCGCCATCGCCAGGTCTTCCACGTCCTCGGGGTCGAGCGCGAGGTCGGCGTTGCGGGTCAGGCGGAACTGGTAGCAACCGAGCACGTTCATGCCGGGGAACAGCTCCTCGGCATGCGCGTGGATCATCGAGGACAGCAGCACGTAGCGGTCGCCGCCTTCGCTGATGTCGTCGGGGATGCGGATCAGCCGCGGCAGCACGCGCGGCGCCGGCACCACGGCGAGGCCGGAGTCGCGGCCGAACGCATCGATGCCGTCCAGTTGCACGATGAAGTTGAGGCTCTTGTTGACCAGCAGCGGGAACGGATGGGTGGGGTCCAGCCCGATCGGCGTCACCAGCGGGGCCACCTCTTCGCGGAAATGGCGGCGCACCCACTGCTTCTGCTTGTGCGTCCACTGGTCGCGCCGCGCGATGTGGATGCCGTGCGCGGCCAGCTCCGGCAGGATGCGCTCGTTGAGGATGGCGTACTGACGCTCGATCTGCTGGTGGGCGATGGCGCTGATCTCGGCCAGCGCCTGGCGCGGCGCCAGGCCGTCGGCGGCGAGCAGCTCGTGGTCCAGCGCGATCTGGCTCTTGAGGCCGGCCACGCGGATCTCGAAGAACTCGTCCATGTTGCGCGAGAAGATCAGCAGGAACTTCAGCCGCTCCAGCAGCGGCGTGCGTTCGTCCAGCGCCTGGTCGAGCACGCGGATGTTGAACTGCAGCTGCGACAGCTCGCGGTTGATGTACAGCTGGCGCTCGCCGAGATCGGGACGGGCCGCCGCCTCGCTGGCGGCGTTGCCGCCGGCCTCCGGCGTGTCCGCCTCGGCCGGCGCCTGGTTGCGTGGGGCGCGTGCGCTCATCGATGAGTATCCGTCGGGTACGTTCAGCTCTGATCCTTCGGGCATGGTAACCCGTCCCCCGGCGCGGTTGCTTCAGGCATTGCGGTCGACTGTGCAGATGCCGTGTGACGGCAGGATGACGCGCGCTGCGTCGGCCTCGAAGGCGTCCGGATGCCGGCGGGGGATGGGGCCGCGGGCGGCGCGTCGCGGTGGCCCGCGTCGGGGGCGAAAGGTTATCCCCGCGTGAAGCCGGGCCTTGTTCCATTGCCGCGAAGCCTGGCGAACGCAGGATTCATGCGGTCGCCATCTTCATGCGCACATACTGCCGGGGCGGGCTGCCGCCGTGGAGGGGCGGCATGTCCGCGAATCAGGGGTCCGGCCGATTCAACAACGAAGGACGAACAGGCATGAGCATATTCGGCGATATCGTAAACAAGCTGTTCCACCGGGCGAATCCCGCCGCCCCGCCGCCCGCCACCGAGGCGACTCCGGAGCCGGCCCCGGCGCCCGACGCCGCGGCAGCGCCTGCTCCCGCGCCACTGGCGAATGTCGATGTCGCCGCCGTGATGGATCAGGCTGTTGCGGACAGCGGCCAGACGCTGAACTGGCGTACGTCGATCGTCGACACGCTGAAGGCGCTGGGCGTGGACAGCAGCCTCGATCACCGCAAGCAGCTCGCGCGGGAACTCAAGTACACCGGCGACATGGGCGACTCGGCCAGCATGAATATCTGGCTGCACAAGCAGGTGATGGCGGCGCTGGCGGCGAACGGCGGCAAGCTGCCGGCCGATCTCGCGCACTGAGCCTGCGCAAACGGATGGTGCCAGACCATGGCGGGCGCGGATGTCCGCGCGGTCTGGCACCGTCCTCCCGAACGGAATCAGTGTGCGACGATGTCGACCTGCACGCGGCGATCCGGTGCAAGGCAGGCGATGAGTTCGCTGCGATTGCGGTCGGTGCAGGTCGTGCCCGGGTCGGCCTTCCCCGCGCCGCGGGCGACGATGGCGTTGCTGGGAACTCCGTGGGCAACCATGTAATCCATCACTGCCGCCGCACGGCGCGACGAAAGCGCCTTGTTGTACGCATCGCTGCCGATGCGGTCGGTGGTGCCGACCACCTTGATGCTCTTGACGCTCTTGACGCGCCGCTGCTGCAGCACGTCGATGATGTTCTTGTCGATCTGCGCCGGTGCGCCGGGCGACAGCACCGAGCTGTTGAAAGCGAACAAGGCATCCGCGGAGAGATTGATCACGGTTGGTTCGGCGGGTTTGGGCGCCTCGGCCACGGGCGGCTTGCCATTCACCAACTGCTCGCAGGCAGCGGGATACCAGAGCGCCTGACCGACCCGCATGTGGTCGTCGAAGAGCACCTTGAGCTGGCAGGTCAGGTGGTCGCCGGTTTTTTTCTGGGGCATGTACAGCACGTAGTCCCATTCGTGCACGTTGAACAGGCCTTCACGGTATTGCGGATGGCCGATCCATTCGTAGACCGCATCCTTGCTCGCGCCGGGCACGATCTTGCGGGCGGTTTCCAGGCTCGGGTAGGCCTTGGCGACAACCAGCGGCCGGGCATCCTGGACGCGCGGCCAGATCGGCTTGTCGGTGTGCCCGTTCTGCATGCTGCTCAGTGCTTCGGCCCGGACATTGGCCGGCCACGCGGCCATCATGGCCATGGCCACGCAGAAGCCTGTCCACTTCAACATTCTTGACATGGTTAGTAGACCTTTGGGCGACGCGCGGCGAAGCGCCGCGTGGTCGCGTTGAAAGTTCGCCGTTGAGGAAATGGCGGAGCCCGGAAGGGCTCCGCCATGCGTTTCAGACAGGGTGGCCGTTCCTCAGAACACCACGCCCACGCCCACACGGTAGATCGGCGAGTCCCCCTGTGCCGCGGAGACGCCTGCGTTCACGTTGATCCGGCCGTTCTCGGTCCAGCGCGAAACGTTGACGCCGACGGCGTTCTGGCCGCGATAGGAAGCGAAGCCCGCGTTCACGCCGGTGTGGCCCGGCAGGTACGGCGTCACCGACATCAGGGCCGAGGCTGCGGCGATGCCGCGGTTGGCCTGCCGGTTGGCCCGGTTGATGGTGTCGTTGACGCGATCCCAGCGGTCGTTCAACTGGCCCAGGTTCACGGCATCCGTCAGTGCGGTACCCGCGGCGACGTTGGTGATCTGCCGCTCGTTGCCGGCCGAGCCGACCGACACGCTGTTCGCGCGGTCCGCCACGGAACCCGAACCCAGTGCCACGGCGTTGCCGGCGCTGGCGACGGTGTTGTGGCCGATCGCCATCGATTCCGTGCCGCTGGCCTGCGCAGCTTGCCCCATCGCGGTGCTGCCGCTGCCGGAGGCGACGGAGTTCGCACCCATCGAGGTCGAGTTGTTGCCGGAGGCCGTGGAGCCCGCGCCCAGCGAACTCGCGTTGCTGCCGGAGGCCACGGAGCCCGAACCGTTTGCGGTCGAGTTGTCGCCCGAAGCCAGCGATCCGCTGCCGATGGCGGTGGACTCCTTGCCTTCGGCGCTGGCGCCATTGCCGCTTGCGGTCGCGTTTTCGCCGGAAGCCAGCGACGCGTTGCCCGTGGCGGTCGAACCGTTGCCCGAGGCCACCGAGCCGTTGCCGACCGTGGTGGAACCGCTGCCCGAGGCGGTGGAGCCGTTGCCGCTGGCGGTCGAGTTGTCGCCCGACGCCAGCGAGTTGTTGCCGGAAGCGGTGGAGCCTTCGCCCTGGGCCGTCGAGCCGTTGCCGCTGGCCGTGGAGCCGTTGCCCGAGGCAACCGAGCCATTGCCGCTGGCGGTCGAGTTGTCGCCCGAGGCCAGCGAGTTGCTGCCCGAAGCGGTGGAGCCTTCGCCCTGGGCCGTCGAGCCGCTGCCGTTGGCCGTGGAGCCGTTGCCCGAGGCAACCGAGCCATTGCCGTTGGCGCTCGAGTTGTCGCCCGAGGCCAGCGAGTTGCTGCCCGACGCGGTGGAGCCGCTGCCCGAGGCGGTGGAACCACTGCCGTTGGCGGTCGAGTTGTCGCCGGAGGCCAGCGAATTGCTGCCCGAAGCCGTCGAGCCCTCGCCTTCGGCGGCCGAACCGCTGCCGCTGGCCGTGGAGTTGCCGCCCGAGGCGAGCGAGCCGTTGCCCGAGGCGGTGGAGCCGTCGCCGGAAGCGGTGGAGCCGTTGCCGTTGGCGGTGGAGCCGTTGCCCGAAGCCAGCGAATCGGTGCCCGAGGCCGTCGAGCCATCGCCCGAGGCCGTCGAGCCATTGCCCGAGGCGGTGGAGCCGTCGCCGGAAGCGGTGGAGCCGTTGCCGTTGGCGGTGGAGCCGTTGCCGGAAGCCAGCGAATCGGTGCCCGAGGCCGTCGAGCCCTCGCCCGAGGCCGTCGAGCCGTTGCCCGTAGCGGTGGAGCCGTCGCCGGAAGCGGTGGAGCCGTTGCCGTTGGCGGTGGAGCCGTTGCCCGAAGCCAGCGAATCGGTGCCCGAGGCCGTCGAGCCGTCGCCCGAGGCCGTGGAGCCATTGCCCGTGGCGGTCGAGTCCTCGCCCGAGGCCAGCGAACCGTTGCCGTTGGCCGTGGAGCCGTCGCCGCTGGCGTTGGAGCCATTGCCCGTTGCGGTGGAGCCCTCGCCTTCGGCGTTGGCGCCGTTGCCGTTGGCGGTGGAGCCGTCGCCGCTGGCGTTGGAGCCGTTGCCGTTGGCGGTGGAGCCATCGCCGCTGGCGTTGGAGCCATTGCCCGTTGCGGTGGAGCCGTCGCCGCTGGCGTTGGAGTCATTGCCGTTGGCGGTGGAGCCGTCGCCCGTGGCCGTCGAGCCGTCACCCACGGCCGTGGAGCCGTCGCCGGTCGCGTCGCCGTTGCCGCCGGTGCCGATGCCGGAGCCCAGCTGATCCGTCAATTGCGCGATGTCCTGGCTGTTCTGCAGGAGGCGGGTGTCCAGATCGCCGAACAGATCGGCGAGGCTGCCGTAGGTCACCGATTCGCCGGCCGCATTGGTCATCGTGTAGGTCGGCGCGGCGAGCGTCCCATCGATGTTGATGGTGGTGCCGAGTGCCTGCGCGAGGCTGTGGACGGTTCCGTAGAGCTGGCTGCCGTTGATCGCTTCGAGGCTGTCGGCGGACACCAGGCCCTGGGCCACGTTCCTCAGTACGACCGGTGCGGCCGCATTCTGGCCGCCGAACGTCACGGCGTTCTTGACAGCGTCGTCGTAGCTCACGGCAAGCGAAGTCAGGCCGCCTTCCGGGTCGGTCGGGTCGACCGTCACCAGGCCGCTGGCTTTCAGCTGGGCCAGGTTGACGGCGTCGTTGTCTTCGACGCCATCCGCCACGCCAGAGATCCTGCGGTCGCCGTCGGTGCCGGCGACATCGACGACGCTGCCGCCGACAGTCGCGCCGATGGCGATGTTCTTGCTGACGGCGTCCTGGACCATGATGCCCATGCCGGCGGCATCGACCTTCTGCTGCAGGGCATACAGTTGTCCGCCGTTGACGGCGTCCGAGCTGTCCACGGACACGTCGCCGTCTTCGAGGTTGGTGATCCTGGCCTTTGCGCCGATCGCGCCGGTGTCGGCATCGATGCCGCCCAGGGTGATGGTGTCCTTGTTGGTGGTGTCGTACACGACGAACGGTGTCGACACGACGCCGGACTCGCCGTCACCCGGATCGGTCGGCGCCGTGATGTTCAGGCCGGCGGCCTTGAGCTGCGCCACGTTGACGGCGTCGGTGTCCTCGAAGCCGGCCTTGACGTTGGTGATCCAGCGCTCGTTGTCGACGGTGCCCACGGACACCGTGTTGGCGCGATCCGCTATGGAACCCTGGCCGATGGCCGTGGCGTTGGCGACATTGTCCAGCACCATGGCGCCGGTGCCGATGGCGGTGGAGTGCGCCGCATTGCTGCCCACCGATGCGAGGGTGCCTACGGCCATCGAGGCGAAGGAATTCTGGCCCACCGACGACTGGCCGCCGATCGCCACCGATTCGAAGGCGCCGCTGTGGAGGATTGCGCTGTCGCCGATGGCGACGCCGTCAGCCACGCCGGCGGCCACGTTCGAGCCGGAACCGATTGCAATGGCGTTGATCGCGCCTTCGCCCACCGAGGCTGCGGCAACGGGCACCGGCGTGGTGCCGCCGTTCGGTTGCAGCACGACCAGGCCGGTGGCGGGGTCGACCGCCACGGAGTTCGAGCCCAGGGCGATGGCGCCATCCGCGTTGCTGGCCACCGAGGCTTTCGTGCCCATGGCGATCGAGTTGTTGGCGCTCGCCGTACTCATGGCGCCGATGGCCGTGACGGCCAGGCCCGTTGCATGGGCCGTGTCGCCCATCGCGATGGAAGAGCTGCCATTGACGACGGAATAGGTGCCCAGCGCCATCGCGGCGGTTCCGTGTGCGGTCGCATTGAAGCCGAACGCCGAGGAATAGCCACTGTAAGCCGAAGAGAATGCGCCGTAGGCCGAAGCGCCGCGCCACGCGTCCACGCCCGCGTCGACGTAATCCTGCAGGCCGCTGACCGAGGCCGCATAGGTATTGTCGCCCCACAGTTCCGCATGACCTGCCGTCGCGCCGGTACCCGTCGCGACGGACCAGGCGCCTTCGGAGTTGGCCCAGCCCGTGCGGACCACACCGGATCGCGGATCCCTCCACGTGTACCAGCACCCAAGCGAGGGGTTGGCGCTACCGATGCCGATGGAGTACCACGACGGCGTGGTCACGCAGGAGCCAAGCTGGGCGCCGTTCGCCATGACCGTTGTCGGTGCGACAAGCGCCGACACACCCACGCCCACAACCGTGACGAGGGAGAGCGCGCTCAGCGCGCTTTTGCGGAGCTTCGTGCCCTTGGCAGCCTTCTTGCTGCTCTTGGCCAATTCGGAAGCAACGACCCACGTACTCGTGCTGGCATTCCAGATCACGCGATAGTTCGTATTCACGTCTATAAAATCCTTGAAAAATTGAATCAGCCCGCATCTTGCAGTTGGGCTTGAAAGTGATTGCCAAAGCCATTCGATGCGAGTGAACGGCTATACGCGATGATGTCGAGCGGCCTCATCGGGTCCTATAGGACAGGGCGTAAAAAGCAGACTTTAATTTTCGCTTTCGCCCGTTTTTAGGCCGTGTCTTATTTCCCGGCCGAATACGCGCGCTAGGCTTGTGGAACCCGTTGCTGGCGCGACAGCGTGCTGGAAGAAGCAATGGTCCCGAATTTCCGGCACCAGCCCGAGGAACACGGCTTGGTCGTGGGGATCCCGGGTGCTGCGAATGGCCACGCGCCTCATGCGGGACACCGTCATTCGGTAGCGCGGCCGTGCGCCGCGCATCGTCCACGCGTCGCCATCAACGAAGCATCGGGGCCAGGGCAGGGTTGCCCGGCTTGAGTGTCCCTGCTGTCCGGTCCGACGACATCAACCATCGATACACGCAGCCATACGCGGTCATGACGATCCATGAAGTGCTCCCACGCCAAACTGCTCATGCGAATGCGCCGCCGTGCCCTGGCGAAGCCGTGGTTGCTGGCATCGCTGACGGTCGCTGCAGTGAGTGCCTGCGGGTTCACCGGGCCGATCGACATCGCCTCGGGCAGGCAGGCATCCGTCCGGTCGGTTGAAGCGCCCGTCGCGTCGCCGGCAACCCATTCGTTCGAATCGGCGGGCGACCCGGCAGCCAGCCAGGTGGGTCCGCGCGGCGGCGTGGGATCCGGCGACAGTCGGACTGTTCCTCTCACGCGCCATGCGGTTGGCGGAGTCCGTCGCGACGACCGCAAGGTTCCTCTCGCCAGGCACGCGGCCGCTGCCGCTGCGGAGGAGGCGCCACTGGATCCGGCATCCGCCCGGATTGCTGATTCCGTCTCCCGGGGCGAGCCTGTGCAGACGATGGTGCGAAGCGACCCGGCAACGGGAACCTTCGCCGGCGCAGCCGCCGTTGCGGGCGTTCCCGTCATCGCGAGCGGCGCGAAGGCCGGATGGCACGCGTGGCTCTGGGTCCTGGCTGCGACAGTGCTGTTCCTGGGCGTCGCCGGTGCCTTGCGGGCTCGGCGTCGAGCACGGCAAATGCCGGAAGATCGTCCCGCCTCCCTCGGCTGGGCAGGTTGGAAGCCTGTTTCCGCGCTGGCAGAGAAGTCCGGCCAACCGCCGTTGCACGGCGGCGCGGCTTCGCCCGTGGTCGTCACCGATGTCCGATCGCAGGCGCTGCGTGTCGCGGCTCCTGCCGACCGCCGGCGCATCGGCGCGGCCGGCATTGCGCCTGCGCCTCTTCGCCCCGGTCACTACGGCGGATTCAAGCGCTGGGCGGTTGCCCGGTATCGTGTTGCCGTGGGCGTGGCGGCGCCGCGCCAGCGCGATCTGCCGACGACGGTCCCTGTGTTCCCGTGCCTGGGAATCGACCAGGCACATGGGGACGAGGTCACCGTGCAGCTTGAGCATCACCCGGTTCCGGAACGCGGCACGCCGCCCTCGGCAGAGGCGCACCGGCCGGACATGGATACGTTCGAAGCTTCGGCCCTGCATGTCGACACCATGCCGCGCTGCGATTCGGGCGACGAATTCCCTTCCGCTTACGAACCGGTCGTGGATATCGTCCTGCCGGCACCCGGTTCCACGGAGTCCGCCACGCAGGTATCGGTGTCGGGCGTTTCTCCCGAATTTGAGGGAAACGCCGCGCGTGCAACCGCGGAAAGCCTGCACGTATCGCTCGCCCGCGCATCGCTCGCGCTATCGAAGGGCGACGCGGAGCAGGCCATCCTCGCGCTTCGCCCGCACATGACCCTTTCCTCCATGTCGGGCGGCGCATGGACCGTGGCGGGGTGGGCCTGGTGGTCGATCGCGCGGCGGCGCGGCCCGGATGCGCTGGAAGTCGCCGATCTCGTCGTGGCTGCCTTCGAACGGGCCATCGACATGGAGCCCGAGCGCGCCCGCTTGCTGGAACGTGCCGTGGCAAAGCTGCACTTGTTCCGCGCGACCCTGGTCGAGGACGACCAACGATGCGACGCCCTGGACTCGGCGCTGGCGGCGCTGGGGCGGGCGATGCGCGTGCGCGAAAAAGTCGACGACGGACTCCGGATCACCTTGGCCGGCACTCTTTACGAGCGCGCCATGCTGGTGCCCGAAGGCCGGAAAGCCCTGCTGACGCAGGCCGCCGAAGTCATGGATGTACTTGTCGTCCCTGCGCATTGCGCCGAGCAATGGACCTGGTTGCATGCCCACGTGCTCATCGCGCTTGCCGGCGTATCCGATCTTCACGCTGCAACCCGTTGGGAGACCATGGCCTGCAATATCCTCTGGAATTATTTCCCGTCCCTGGACGCCGGACGGCACGAAGAGTGGCTTTGCCGGATCATCGAAACCGAACGCGCGTTCGCCGCGCGTCTCCAGGGCGCGGCGCGCATCACTCACCTGACGGGAGTCAAGCGGCGCCTGCATGCCGCCGTCGAGTGCAGCACCACCATCCATCCGCTGCTTGCCTGGATCAACCTGGTCCACGACTGGTCGAAGAGCCTGACGGGCACCTCGGCGCGATCCAAGCTGGCCGAAGTCGACACGCTCTTCCAGTGCATTCGCCAGTTGTCCCCGCACGAGCAGGGCGCCATTGCCTTTGCGCAGGCGTACTACCTGCGCCTGCGTGCGCAGCAGGAACTTCCCGCGCGCCATCTTTCGATGCTGAAGGAAGCCGAGGGCCTTCTCGACGTGGCGGTTTCGCCGGCAGCCGGACCCGACATGATCGCCCTCGAAAGGGCCGAGATTTCCCTGGCGCGCGGCCACCTGCTCGACGGTCGCGAAGCGCGGGATGCCTTCGAGCGCGCCGCCGCGTTCGCCGACGGCGTCATGGATACGAACCCGGGCAATGCGGTCATGGCTGCCACCTGCGCATTGCGCGCCCATCTCGCCTTGGCCGCCACGGCCAACGACGCGCCGCGCATGCGGCGGCTCAATGAATTGAGCGCGCACCTGCGAGGTCTCAAGGGGGATGCCGGCGATACCCTGCAATACGCGGCCCAGGTCGCGTTGCTGGACAACGCGCCGCAGCGGGCAGCCGAACTGTGCCATGCCGCCTGGTGCGCGGGCACCAACGCGAAAGAGCTCCTGCCATGCTGGAAACAGGCACTTCTGCTCTGGGAACACGAGCTGAAAAACACGGGGGGCGACCCTTCCTGGGAAAGGCAGCATCGATACATGCGCCTGGCCTCCAGCAACTAGCGCCCGGCCTCGTTCTTCTTTTTCCTTCCCCAATCACGGATTTCACCATGAACACCAACCATCAACCTGTCGACAACTCCCGGCGCCTCTGGAACACCCGTTACGGCGTCATGGCGGCAATGAATCAAGACAACCCGATCGTCCAGTCGCTTCGCCAATATGGCGAATGGATCGAACAGGAACTGGATATCCTCGGCAGCTTCCTGCAGGAGGGCCAGGTCGTCGTGGAATTCGGCGGCGAATACGCGGCCCACGCGCTATGGCTGGCCAAGGCGGTCGGCGACCAGGGGCGCGTCATCGTCGCCGAGCCGCGCCGCATCGAGTTCCAGCAACTGTGCGCCAACCTGGCGCTGAACGGGTTGGGCAACGTCCACGCGGAAGCCATGTGGCTGGGCCGCCAGTCGGGCTTCACTTCGCTCGGCGAGCTCTTTCCCGAAAGCAGCGCCTCGCAGACCGAGCGCGTACGCACCTCCACGCTGGACGAGCAGGCATTGGACGAACTGCACTTGCTGAAGATCAACCTTCCCGGCGCCGCCGCCGCCCTGCTGGCCGGCGCGCACGAGACCGTGCGGCGTTGCAGGCCGATCATCTACCTGCGCCTTGCCTCGATCGGGCAGGCCGTGACGGATATCTCCGCGCTGAAGGAACTGGGCTATCGCTGCTGGTCGCATTTGCCCTTCATGTTCAACAAGGACAACTTCGCCGGATCGACGGACAACAACTTCCCGGGCTGCGTGCACCAGAACATCATTGCCGCACCCATCGAGGGGCGCCAGGATTTTGACCGCCTGCAGGAGATCTGATCCGCAGGTTCACTGGTTGCCCGTCTTGGCCCCGCATCGTCGGGGCTTTTTTTTGGTTCTTCGCCCAACCGGGGGAGAGGCGCACGGCCGACCTGTCGAACTTGTCGTTCTCCAGGGAAGGCCTGATCAATCGACTGCCTTGGGGATGGTCTGATTTTGCACGTCGTCCCAGCGCCTCCTGCTTGACCGGCCCGCCGGCCGTTGAAAGTCGCAGGAATGACGAGCATGCGGTCGATGAATCAGACCATCCCCAGGCAACAAACCGAGCCAGCCGTGGCCCCCTTTTCCTCGGGCTGGCGACTTCGCGGTGCTCAGGTTTCGCGGCCGTGCCGCTTCTGGAGCATCAGGTAACGACTGGGCGGCGCGCCCAGCGCACGCCGGAACGCGGCGCTGAATGCGCTGGCGCTGGCGTAGCCCAGATCGACCGCGACGGTGGTGACGGCCTCGCCCCCGCCAAGCCGGGTGAGCGCGGCCAGCAGGCAGGCCTGCTGGCGCCAGGCGGCGAAGCTCATGCCGGTTTCCCGCCGGAACAGCCGGGTGAAGTGGCGCCGGCTCATGCCGGCGCGCTGCGCCATGGTGTCGATGTCGATCTCCAGCGCGGGGGCGGCGAGTACCGAGCGGCACAGCTTGCGCAGCCGGGGCTCCGCGGGCAGCGGGGTGTTCAGCGGCAGTGCGGGCATGGCCCGGATCTCGTCCAGCAGCAAGGCCATCGCCCGGCCGTCGCGGCCGTCCAGCGCGTATTCCAGCGGCAGGTCCACCGCCTCCAGCAGCAACGCGTGCAGCAGCACCGACACCTCGATCACCTGGCAGTACGCGGGCAGGCCGGCGGCATCGGCGGCTTCGGGCCGCACATAGGCGCTGCGCGTGGAAACCTCGCCGCTCATGTGCACCTCGTGCGGCACGCCCGGCGGTATCCACAGCGCGCGCCGTGGCGGCACCACCCAGCTGCCGCGGTCGGTCACCACGCTGACCACGCCCGCGGACGCGTACAGCAGCTGGCCGCGCCGGTGCGCGTGCGCGGGCAGCACGTAACCGGCGGCGTAGTCGTTGCCGGTGGCCACGACGTCGCGCGGGGCGTTCTCGTAGGCATCGACGCGGGTATGGCGCATGGAGGGTACCTGGCGGCGGTGTCCGCATGGCCCGAATTCGACTGGATCTGACCCAGAGACGTATGCGGGCCGCGTGCCTGCGCATTATCGTAGCGGCCGTGGCGGATGCAACGCGCGCTGCCCGCACTTGCCGAGGTTTCCGAACGTCCCATGCAGACCCGCGCCGACGCCGTTCCGCTGAATCCTGCCGCCCCACCGCTGGCGGCCGAGGAGCGCACCCAGTTCACCGTGCTGGGCGCGATCAGCTTCTCGCACCTGCTCAACGACATGATCCAGTCGTTGATCCTGGCGATCTACCCGCTGCTGAAGAGCGGCTTCCACCTGAGCTTCGCCCAGGTCGGCCTGATCACGCTGACCTACCAGGTCACCGCTTCGCTGCTGCAGCCGCTGGTGGGCATGGTGACCGATCGCCGCCCGCTGCCGTATTCGCTGGCCGCGGGCATGGGCTTCACCCTGGCCGGCCTGCTGCTGCTGGCGACCGCGCCGAATTTCCCCATCCTGTTGGCGGCGGCGGCGCTGGTCGGCACCGGCTCGTCGATCTTCCATCCCGAATCCTCGCGGGTGGCGCGCATGGCTTCCGGCGGCCGCCCCGGGCTGGCGCAATCGGTGTTCGTGGTGGGCGGCAACTTCGGCGCCTCGCTGGGGCCGCTGCTGGCGGCGTGGATCATCGTGCCGCACGGGCGCGAGAGCGTGGCCTGGTTCGCGCTGGCGCCGTTGCTGGCGATCGTGGTGCTGGTGCAGGTGGGCCACTGGTACGCGCGCCACCATGCCACCCGCGGCAAGTCGCGCGCGCGCCGCGCACCGCAGCGCGAGCTGTCGCCGGGCATGGTGAAGGCGTCGCTGCTGATCCTCGTGGTGCTGATCTTCTCCAAGTATTTCTACATCGCCAGCATCAGCAGCTACTACACGTTCTACCTGATGCACCGGTTCGACGTGTCGGTGCAGAGCGCGCAGGTGCACCTGTTCGTGTTCCTCGCCGCGGTGGCCGCGGGCGTGCTGATCGGCGGCCCGCTGGGCGACAAGGTGGGGCGCAAGTGGGTGATCCTTGGCTCGATCCTCGGCGTGGCGCCGTTCACCCTGCTGCTGCCGCATGCGAACCTGCTGTGGACCGGCGTGCTCAGCGTGGTGATCGGCCTGATCCTGGCCTCGGCGTTCACCACCATCATCGTCTACGCGCAGGAACTGGTGCCCGGCCGCATCGGCATGATCTCCGGCGTGTTCTACGGCCTCGCCTTCGGCATGGGCGGACTCGGCGCCGCGGTGCTGGGCAAGCTGGCCGACCTCGACGGCATCGCCTACGTCTACCAGTTGTGCGCCTACCTGCCGCTGATCGGCATATGCGCGCTGCTGCTGCCGGATATCGAGAAGCCGGCGAAGCGCTGAGGAGCCTCCCGTCGCTCCGGCATAGCCTGGAATCCAGCGACTCCGCCTCCCGTCATTCCGGCGAAAGCCGGAATCCAGCGGCCTCGAGGCTCAGGTGGAACATCACAGTCACTGGGTCCCGGCTTGCGCCGGGACGACGGGCAAAAGCGGGAGCGCCCTCGATACGGTTGAAGGTGGCGGGGAGTATTTGCCGTCATTCCGGCGAAAGCCGGAATCCAGCGAGCTTGAGGCTCGGGTGGGCGTCGCCGCCACTGGGTCCCGGCTTTCGCCGGGACGACGGGCAAAAGCGGGAGCGCTCTCGATATGGCTGAAGATGGCGGGGAGTATTTGCCGTCATTCCGGCGAAAGCCGGAATCCAGCGAGCTTGAGGCTCGGGTGGGCGTCGCCGCCACTGGGTCCCGGCTTTCGCCGGGACGACGGGCAAAAGCGGGAGCGCTCTCGATATGGCTGAAGATGGCGCGGCGCCTTTGCTGTCATTCCGGCGAAAGCCGGAATCCAGCGAGCTTGAGGCTCGGGCGGGCGTCGCCGCCACTGGGTCCCGGCTTTCGCCGGGACGACGGGCAAAAGCGGGAGCGCTCTCGATATGGCTGAAGATGGCGGGGAGTATTTGCCGTCATTCCGGCGAAAGCCGGAATCCAGCGAGCTTGAGGCTCGAGTGGGCGTCGCCGCCACTGGGTCCCGGCTTTCATCGGGACGACGGGCAAAATCAGGGGCGCCCCGATACGGTCGAGGGTGGCGGGATGACGGGCAAAAGCAGCGGGTTCCGCTGCCGTCCCTGATCGCGCTCAGCGCGCGCCGACCACCACCGGCTCCGGTTCCAGCCTTACGCCGAACCGTGCCGCCACGGTAGCGATCACCTGTTGCGCGAACGCCCACAGTTCCGCGCCGCTGGCCTGGCCGTGGTTCACCAGCACGAGGGCGTGGCGGTTGGAGATGCCGGCGTCGCCTTCGCGCTGGCCCTTGAGGCCGGCGGCCTCGATCAGCCATGCGGCGGAGAGCTTGCTGCGGCCGTCGGGCTGCGGCCACACGGGCAATTCCGGGTGCTGCTGCCTGAGCGCCGCGGCCTGCGCAGCATCGACCACGGGATTCTTGAAGAAGCTGCCCGCGTTGCCGATCACCGCGGGGTCGGGGAGCTTGCGGGTGCGCAGGCGCACCACGGCTTCGGCGACGTGGTACGGCGCGGGCTTGTCCACGCCCATGCGCGCGACTTCCTCGCGGATGCCGGCGTAGTCCAGGCGCAGTTCGCGCGAGCGGGGCAGGGCGAAGCGCACGGCGGTGACGATGTAGCGGCCGGGTTCGTGCTTGAACAGCGAGTCGCGATAGCCGAACGCGCAGGCGGCGCGGTCCAGCCGGGCTACGCGGCGCTCGCGGGTGTCCCAGGCTTCCACGCTCTCGATGAACTCGGCGGCCTCGGTGCCGTAGGCGCCGATGTTCTGGATCGGAGCGGCGCCCACCGTGCCGGGTATCAGGATCAGGTTTTCCAGACCGGCGTAGCCCTGGCCCAGCGACCAGCGCACGAAGTCGTCCCAGCGTTCGCCCGCGGCCACGGCGATGTGCGCGACGTCGCCGTCCTGCTCCACCTGCACGCCGCGCGTTTCCATCGCCAGCACGGTGCCGTCGAAGTCGCTGGCCAGCAGCAGGTTGCTGCCTTCGCCCAGCACCAGCAGCGGTGCGCTGCGCACGGCGGGGAAGTCCAGCAGCTCGGGCAGTTTCGCGGCGTCGCGCAGTTCGGCGAGCAGGTGCGCGCGTGCATTCACGCGCAGCGTGTTGCGCGTGGCGAGCGGGGCGTTCTCGGTGAGCGCGTAACCGCCCATGTCGGTTTTTTCAGGCGGCATTGCGCGATTCCCGTTGACGGCGGATCTCGTCCACGCATTCGGCGATCAGGCGCGGGCCACGGTAGATCAGGCCGGAATAGAGCTGCACCAGGCAGGCTCCGGCGTCCAGCTTTTCCGCCGCGTCGCTGCCTTCGAGGATGCCGCCCACGCCCACGATGGGCACGCGTTCCCCGAGGCGGCGGCGCATGCCGCGCAGCACCTCGGTGGAGTGCGCGAACAGCGGCCGGCCGGACAGGCCGCCGGTTTCCTGGCCGTTCGGGTCGTTCGCCACCAGGGCGTGGTCGACCGTGGTGTTGGTGCAGATCACGCCGTCGATGCCGCTGGCCAGCAAGGCTTCCGCGACGCCGTCCTGCTCCTGCTCGGACAGATCGGGCGCGATCTTCAGCAGCATGGGCTTGCGCGCGCCGCCCTGCGAGCCCAGTTGCTCCTGCCGCTCGCGCAGCGTGTCGATGAAACGGCGCAGCGTGGTTTCTTCCTGCAGGTCGCGCAGGCCCTGCGTGTTCGGCGAGGAGATGTTCACCGTGATGTAGGTGGCGCGGTCGTACACGCGTTCCAGGCACAGCAGGTAGTCGTCCGCCGCGCGCTCGTTCGGCGTGTCCTTGTTCTTGCCGATATTGATGCCGAGCACGCCGCGATAGCCGGACTTGTCCACGTTGCGCAGCAGCGCATCGACGCCTGCGTTGTTGAAGCCCATGCGGTTGATGATCGCCTCATGCTGCGGCAACCGGAACAGCCGCGGCTTCGGGTTGCCCGCCTGCGGCCGCGGCGTCACCGTGCCGACCTCGACGAAACCGAAGCCCAGCGCGCCCAGCGCATCGAGGTGATCGGCGTTCTTGTCCAGTCCGGCGGCCAGGCCCACCGGGTTGGGGAAGCGGATGCCGAAGGCGTCCACCGGCAGCTCGGCGGCGGGCTTGGCGACGAAGCGCAGAAGCTCGCTGCGCTGGGCCACGTCCAGGCCGTAGAGGGTGAGGCCGTGCGCGGTCTCGGCGTCCAGCGCGAACAGCAGTGGGCGGAGCAGGTCGTACATCAGCTATCCCGGTGAAGAAAGAGTGCGAGCAGCGAGCCATGTTGCTCGTCATCCCGGCGCAGGCCGGGATCCAGTGACGGGCATGCCAGCCCGGGCCACAAGGTCACTGGATTCCGGCCTGCGCCGGAATGACGGGTGGAGCGGGTCATTCGGGTGTTTCCGGGATCTCCGGGAGTTCACCCACGATGATGCGGGTGTCGTAGTCGAAGCTTACCCGCCCATCCTGCTGGCAATGGTCGAACAGTTCGCGCAGCGCGGCGAGCATGGGTTCGTGCTGCGGATGGCCCGGCTTGGGTGCATACGAGGACGACATCAGGCGGCCGAGCAGCGCGTCGAAATCCAGCAGCTGCCTGTGTTCGAAGCGGGCGGTGCCGCGCCAGCCGGCACCGAACCAGGCGCGCATGGTGTCGTCGTCGGCATAGCGCTCGGCGACGCTGGTGTAGTCGGTGCCGTGGCGTTGCAGCAGCGCCTCGTAGCCTTCAAGGAAGGGCGTTCCTTCGAGCCGGCGCGAGTTCCAGAAGATCGCCGCGAGTCGGCCGGGACGCAGGATGCGCGCGAACTCGCGCCGCGTGCTCGCCGGGTCGAACCAGTGGAAGGCCTGCGCCACCGTCACCAGGTCGACGCTGGCATCGGGCAGGCCGGTGGCATCGGCGCTGCCGTCCACGGCGCGGAAACGCGGATTGCCGCCCAGCCACGCGACGGCGGCTTCGCGCATCGCGGCGTTCGGTTCCACCGCGGTCACCGCGTGGCCGGCGTCGAGGAACAGCTTGCAGGAAATGCCGGTGCCGGCGCCCACGTCGGCGACCTGCCAGTCCGGCGTCACGCCGTGCTCGCGGTGCAGCCAGTCCAGCATGGCCGGCGGGTAGTCGGGGCGGTAGCGCACGTAGTCGGCGACGCGGTCGCTGAAGCGCTCGGTGCTGTGCAATGTGTTCATGGCTTCATCCGTTCAACAGCTGGCCGCCGTCCACCGCCAGCGTCTGACCGGTGATCCAGCCGGCGTATGGCGAGGCGAGGAACAGCGCGGCGTGGGCGATTTCCTCCGGCCGGCCGTAGCGGCCGAACGGGATCTTCGCCAGCGTGGCGGCGTAGCGTTCGGGATCGTCCTGCCGCACGCGATCCCACAGGCCGCCGGCGAATTCGACCGAGCCGGGCGCGATCGCGTTGACGCGGATGCGCTGCCCGGCCAGTTGCAGCGCCTGCGAGGTGGTGTAGTGGCTGAGCGCGGCCTTCATCGCGGCATAGGCCGGCCCGCTCCTGCGCGGGCGCAGCGCGGCGATGGAGCTGGTGTGCAGGATGCAGGCGTGCGGCGAGGCCTGCAGGTGCGGCAGCGCGCAGCGCGAGGCGCGGATCGCCGCCATCAGGTCGATGTTGAAATCGGCCAGCCAGGCCTCGTCGTCCTCGCCGAAGCCGTAGCCGCTGGCGTTGTTCACCAGCACGTCGATGCCGCCCAGCGCGGTGGCGGCTTCATCGATGTAATTGACGATGGCCTTGGCGTCGCCAAGATCGCAGGCGGCGGCGTGCACCGGATTTCCGTATTCGGCCAGTGCGTCGCGCGTGGCGGCCAGCGCTTCCGCGCCGCGTGCGCAGATCGACACCGCCGCGCCGGCTTGCGCGAACGCCAGCGCGATCGCGCGGCCGATGCCCTTGCTGCCGCCGGCGACGAGGACGCGCCAGCCGCGGAAGTCGAAGGCCGCCCGTGCGTCCGTCACCGTCAGCGCCAGAAGTGCAGACCGAAGCCCAGGAAAATGAAGGCGATCGCCGCCACGATCAGCAGCGTGCCCAGGATCAGCTGCGCATAGCCCAGCGCGAGGCCGGCGACCGCCATGCCGTCGCCCTCCATGCTGCCCGGCGGCGCGCGGCGGATCTCGCCGCGGGCCAGGTGGCCGCAGACCACGGCCACGATCGCCCCCAGCATCGGGAAGATGCACCACGCGGCGATGCCGCAAACCAGGCTGACCACGGCCAGCGCGTTGGTGCTGCGTGTTGCGGGAGGCTGATAGCTCATGGCGTCGATCCTTGGGCGCGTCCAGCAGGGGAGATTTCTCCCTCCCCTGCTTGCAGGGGAGGGTTGGGGTGGGGTGCCCGTCCCTGTGCAGACATCGCGAGCCCCCCTCCCAGCCTCCCCCTGCAAGCAGGGGGAGGGGAACACTTACAGGTCGAACTTGATGCCCTGCGCCAGCGGCAGCGCGTCGGAGTAGTTGATGGTGTTGGTCTGCCTGCGCATGTAGGCCTGCCACGCGGTGGAGCCCGACTCGCGGCCGCCGCCGGTTTCCTTCTCGCCGCCGAACGCGCCGCCGATCTCCGCACCCGAGGTGCCGATGTTGACGTTCGCGATGCCGCAGTCGCTGCCCGCCGCCGACAGATACTGCTCGGCCGCCTTCAGGTTCTGCGTGAAGATCGCCGCCGACAGGCCTTGCGGCACGCTGTTCTGCAGTTCGATCGCCTCGTCCAGGGTCTTGAACGGCATCACGTAGAGGATGGGCGCGAAGGTTTCCGTCTGCACCACCTCGTCGCTGTTCTTCAGGCCGGTGACGATGGTCGGCAGCACGAAGTTGCCCTTGCGGTCGCCGAGCGCGGCGCCGCCGGTCGCGACCTTGCCGCCGGCCGCCTTGGCCTTTTCCACGGCGGCGAGGTAGGCCTGCACGGCATCCTTGCTGTTCAACGGACCCATCAGCGTGGTGGCCAGGGTCGGGTCGCCGATCTTGCCTTCCACCTGCTTGTAGGCGGTGACCAGCCGGGCGGTGACGTCGTCGGCGATGGACTCGTGCACGAACACGCGGCGCGTGCTGGTGCAGCGCTGGCCGGCGGTGCCGACGGCGCCGAACACGATGGCCGGGATCGCCAGCTTCAGGTCCGCGCTCTCGTCCAGGATGATGGCGTTGTTGCCGCCCAGCTCCAGCAGCGAACGGCCCATGCGCTGGGCCACGCGCTCGCCCACGTGGCGGCCCACCCTGGTGGAGCCGGTGAAGCTGATCAGCGGGATGCGCTTGTCGTCCACGAACTGCTGCGACAGCTCCACGCCCGCGTCGTTGAACAGGAAGAAGATGTCGGGGAAGCCGCCGGCCTTCAGCGCCTCGTTGCAGATCTTCATCGTGGCGATGGCCGAGAGCGGGGTCTTCGGCGAGGGTTTCCAGATGCAGACGTCGCCGCACACCGCCGCGAGGAAGGCGTTCCACGCCCACACCGCAACGGGGAAGTTGAACGCGCTGATGATGCCGACCAGGCCGACCGGGTGCCACTGCTCGTACATGCGGTGGCCGGGGCGCTCGGAGTGCATGGTGTAGCCGTACAGCATGCGGCTCTGGCCCACCGCGAAATCGGCGATGTCGATCATCTCCTGCACTTCGCCGTCGCCCTCGGGCTTGATCTTGCCCATCTCCAGCGCGACCAGCGAACCCAGCGCATCCTTGTGCCTGCGCAGCGCCTCGCCGCACAGCCGCACCGCCTCGCCGCGACGCGGCGCCGGCGTGGCGCGCCAGAGCTTGAACGCGGCCTGCGCGCGCTCGACGATCAGCGCGTAGTCGGCCGCGCTGGAGGCGTGCACCGTGGCGATGGCCTCGCCCGTGGCCGGATTCAGCAGCTGCAGCGTGCCGGCGTCGCTGGTCTTCGACCACTCGCCGTTGCCGAGATAGCTGCCGGAGTTGGCGTCGGCGAGGCCGAGCGCGGAGAGGATGCTGTGGGACATGGGAACTCCAGTGCCGGAGGCGCGCAGCGCCCCGTTTCGAAACGTCGATTCTAGCAGGGGCGCCCCCTGCGCCGGTTCGCGCACCGCGGCAATCCATGCCAGAATCCGCGCCTCGGCCCCGTAGCTCAGCTGGATAGAGCATCCCCCTCCTAAGGGGAAGGTCGCGCGTTCGAATCGCGCCGGGGTCACCAGATGCGCGAAGGCCGGCGAGAGCCGGCCTTATGTTTGTTTCCGATCACGAGACCGGTCAGTGCGCAGCCACAGTCTGGCTTTGTGAGTTTGCGCTTGCCGTGTGGACGCTGCCGATGTTGGCGTTCAGGAACTGGACCAGCGAGGAGAACAGTGCGGCGACGTGGGCTTCATCCTGGAAGCCGTGCATTTCGCCGGGTTCGTCGATCCAGATGTGACCAACGCCGCGCCTGGACAGGGCGTTGTGCAGATTGATGCCCTGTACCGGCGGTACGCGCTTGTCTTCGCCGCCCACGATCAGCATGACGCGGGCCTTGAGGCGATCAAGCTGGTTTATCGGCGAACGCTGGGCCAGGACGTTGAGATCGGTGCCGAGCGCGCGCTTGAGATAATTCTCGCCGTAGGTGGACTGGGGAATATCCCCGCGGTGGTACATCAGTGGCAGGTCGTACACGCCGACGTAGCCGATCGCGCACTTGTACAGATCGGGTTCCTTGACTGCGCCTTCCAGAGCGGCGTAACCGCCATAGCTGCCACCGAAGATGCAGATGCGTTGCGGATCGGCTATGCCTTGCGCAATGGCCCAGCGCGTGGCGTCGGTGACATCGTCCTGCATCTTGCCGCCCCATTCGCCCCAGCCGGCTTTCTCGAAGGCATAGCCGTAACCGCCAGAACCACGGTAGTTCACCTGCAGCACGGCGTAGCCGTGGGTGGCGAGCGCCTGCACGTAGGGGTCATAGCTCCAGTCATCGCGAATGCCGTAGGGGCCGCCATGCACATACACCACCAGCGGCAGGTGCTTCGCGCTTTCCTCGCCGGGCGGATAACTGACGTAGCCTTGCAGCTTCAGGCCGTCGCGGGCTGCGAATTCGAAGGGTTGCTTGTTCGCCATCTGTTGCGGCTTGATCCAGCTGGCGCGCGCCAGCAGCGGAGTCAGCTTGTTCGCCTTGCGGTCGTAGAGGTAGTAGGTACCCGGGTCGGCATCAGCCAGAACCAGCACCACGCTGAGGCTGCCGTCAGTAGTGCCGGAGACAAAGCGCACCTCCTCACCGGGGAACTGTTGCGACAGTTCGATCAGCGCCTTCGCATCGTCCGACTGGTTGTCGAACAATGCCATGCCGGGGCGGCCATCGGTGAAATCCACGCCGACGATGGAGTCGTGTGCCATGCCGTAGACAAAGCCATCGGCGCCGACCTTCGGATTGCTCCACACGGGAGTCAGCGCCTGGATGGTCGGGTTCCAGGTGCAGACGCCGAAACCGCCATCTGGTGGCGTGCAGGTGAAGTACGTCACACTGTCGTCGCGACTGAAGGCCCACGGGTAGGACCGGTCCTCGCTGGCCTTCGACATGGGTTGCCAGCCGTCGCCGTCCTGTGGGTGATAGTAGATGCGTGCCTTGCCATTGACGTCTTCGCCATAGGCAAAACGGACGTGGCCGTGATGATCGGCGACGAAGTCCATGTCACGTAGCGGTGCCGTGAGTATGCGGGCCATGCTGCCATCGCGGAGATCCATGCGGTAAGCGGTGGAGATGGCGCCTTCGTTGCCGGCGGCGTCCCATGGGCTGATCGATACAAGTGCGTGATTTGGATCGCCGTCGATGGATGCGATGAATTGCGCTGTGCCGCGTTCGGGAGCGTTGCCCTGCAGATGCGTGCCGGTGCTGTTGCCCGTATTGCGATATCCGTAGAGCAGGCGCGGATTGCTGCCGTCGCCATCGACAGCGAACAGTTCGCCGGTGGATAGCGGCGTGTCGAAGCCACCCACATGGGTGCCGACGGTGTAGACGACGCGATTGGGCGAGGCCCACCAGAAGTTGGTCACATCGTCGCCGTCGCGCGGATAGACCAGATGACCCTTGTTGTCCGCACGGTGGATCAACTCCAGCACGGTTCGATCCTTCACCACCACGGCAGCGGCGAAGTATTGGCCATCCGGAGAAATGCTCAGCTTCTGGTACTGCCCATGCCTGGCGAGATCGGTAAAAGACACCGGTGTGGCTTGTGCCGCCGCCGTCAATGCGCACAGCAAGCCTGCAGCGATCCATCGACGCAAATTCATCGCATTGTCCCCCTGGTGTTTTCGCTGCCCACCGGATCGGCGGGCGCCCCTTTGGATTTTTATAGCAGCATGTGCCGAATTCGGGTAATGGCAAATTCTTGCGATTGGTTCGGCAAGCTCAATGCGGCTTTTTCAGCAACGCGGTGAGGTTATCGAGTTGGGCGCTATAACCATCCAGCACCTTGGCCGTGACCACCGCATAGTGATCCGCCTCATTCCAACGCCGCGCTTCCAGCGCCTCGCGCACGCCGGGCACGGTTTTCACGCCGTATCCGGTGAGCATGCCGGGGGCGTAGATCATGTGCCGGAACCAGGTGCGGCCGGGCAGGCCATCGGGGTCGGTGAGGGATTGCTCCAGGCGGCCCATCAGCGCGTTGACTTCGTTGCGCTGGGCATCAGTGAGGTCGAGCCCGCTGGCGGCTCGGGAGCGATAGGCAGCCTCGTAGGCTTGCGCGCTCTGCCTTAGCTGCTTCGCGGCACGATCCAGCGGCGCGAGATCGATCGCAGGTACGTCGGATTCGCGTGCCGGCGGCGCCAGTGGGCGGGTGGGGTCGTTGACCAGTGCAAAGGCGTGCTGGTCGAGCAGGCGATGCTGTTCGTCGGTGGCCTTGCGGGTGGCGTCGACGAGTTCGTGCAGTTGTTTCACGTAGCGGTCCAGCGTGTCGCTGAAATCGCCGAAGCGCAGCGGAAGCACGCGGGCGTCGGCGGTGCGCAGCACGATGTGGCCGGCGACCTTGGACAGCGCCACGCCGTATTCGAACGTGGGATCGCCGTAGCGTGCGTAGTGGTCGAAGGAGTCGTAGCGCGAGTGGTATACGCCGGCGTCGTCGTCCTCGCCGCTGAAGCCGAGGTCCAGCGAGGCGATGCCCAGATGTTCGAGGAAGGCGCTGTAGTCGGAGCCCGAGCCCAGCGCGCCGATCGGCAGGTCGCCGCCCGCGGCCGCCAGTTTGGCGTTTTCCTTCGCTTCCGGGTTCGCGCCCTTGGCTGCGCCGTCCACCAGCATGCGGGCGCGCAGGCGCTGCTGCACGCTGACCTTGGTTTCAGGATCGGCGACGCCGGCGGCGACCTGGTTCACCAGGTGCTGCAGCGAATGGCTGCCGCCGGCGTCGAGGAAGCCGCGGCCGTTGGTGTCGGAGTTGACGTAGAGCACGGCCTTGGCCTGCAGCTCCTTCGCGTGCGTCTCGGCCCACTCGGAGGAGCCGAGCAGGCCCGGTTCCTCGCCGTCCCAACTGGCGTAGACCAGGGTGCGCTGCGGACGCCAGCCTTGCTTGACCAGTTCGCCGATGGCCTTGGCCTCGGCCAGCAGCGCCACGTTGCCGGCGAGCGGGTCCCAGGCGCCGAACATCCAGCCGTCGTGGTGGTTGCCGCGGACGATCCACTGGTCCGGCTCGGTGGAACCCTTGAGCGTGGCGATCACGTCGTAGACGGGCTTGCGATCCCAGTTCGACTCGACGACGAGATGCGCCTTCGCCGTGCCGGGACCGATGTGGTAGGTGAAGGGCAGGGCGCCACGCCACTCGGCCGGCGCCACCGGGCCGCGCAGCGATTCGAGCAGCGGCGTGGCGTCGGCGTACGAGATCGGCAGCACCGGGATCTTCATCAGCGTCTTCGCGTCCTTCAGCGCCAGGTGCTTCGCGCCGGGGACCGAGCCGTAGCCGGGCGTGGTGGGATCGCCGGGGTAGACCTGCATGTCGGCCACCGAACCGCGCTGCACGCCGTCGGCCGGCCGCCAGCCGCCGTCGGGATACGCGTCGCCGCGCCAGTAGCCGTCGTCGTGCGGGTCGGAATAGATCAGGCAGCCCACTGCGCCGTGCTCCTGCGCGAGCTTGGGCTTGAGGCCGCGCCAGCCGCCGCCGTAGCGCACGATCACGATCTTGCCCTGCACGTCGATGCCGCGCCGGGCCAGCGCCTCGTAGTCGTCCGGCATGCCGTAGTTGACGTAGACCAGCGGCGCGGTGACGTCGCCGTCGCCGCCGTAGACGTTGTACGGCGGCAGCGTGCCTTCGCGGATGGACGAGGTGGCGTCGCCGGGCATGGCCGGTTCGCTGAGCTTCGCGGTGAACGGCTTCGGCCCCAGCAGTGCGAGCGCCACCTTCTTCGGCGTGGGGTAGAGCACGTCGAAGGTTTCGATGTGCGCGTCCCAGCCCCATTCGAGGAATTTCGCCAGCATGAACTCGGCGTTAGCCTTGTCGTGCGGCGTGCCGACCTGGTTCGGCTGCGAGGACATCTGCTGCAGCCACGCGCGCTGGTCGGCCGGATCGAGAAGCGCGTCGAAGCGCTGCTCCAGGCTTTGCTGCCGCGCCGCGCCCTCGGCGGTGAAGCCCCGCATGGGGCTGGCCGGGTTGCCGTCCGGGGCGGCGGCCGCGACGGCGAAGGTGGCGAGCAGGCAGCCGAGTGCCCAGGCCGGGCGAACGACGGGACGGATCATGCGGGTAGTCTCCTTCACGGCCAGCAGGCACGGTGCGACCGCGCGGGGGCGCGCGTCAACTGCGGCAATAGCGCAGCGGCACGCCGGGCAGGCAGGGCTGCGGGCCCTGGCGCGGTTCCGGCGACGCTTCGCGCTGCTCGTCGTTGCCGCCCTCCGCCCGCACGGTGATGTTCTGCCGGTAGACCTGGTCGCCGCCTGCGGAGCTGAAGCGCAGGCGGTATTTGCCGGGGCGCAGGTAGAGTTCGGTGCTGGGCGCGCCCTGGGCGCTGGTCGTCACCTTCACCATCGACGCCGCCATCAGCGGGGCGAGGTCCAGCACCATGCGGTCGGCGGGAATCGCGTCGTCGCCCTCGTCCGCGTAGCGCGCCTCGACCAGGCAGGGGTAGTGCTGCTGGCAGCGCGCGCCGTCGACGAACCAGGGCTTGCGCAGGCCGCCCAGGGTCAGCCAGTCGGGGCGGCCGTGCACCAGGTGGCGCGGCGGGAAGAACACGCTGACGTCGTAGCCCGGGCGCAGCGACCACGGCTTGCCGGCCGCGTTGGTGAACACGATGGGCGCGGCGGGATGCAGCTGCTGCATCACCGCGGTGTAGACGGGGTGGTCGTCGCTGGCGAACGCGTGCGGATACAGCATGGTCTGCTCCACCGACAGCATCGGCAGGCCGGTGAGCTTGTACAGGTGCTCGGCCATCGATGAGCCGTCGAGGTAGCGGCCGGATTTCACGATGTGCGCGTAGCCGGCGTCGACCACCAGCCGCGCCTTGGGATCGTGCTTGAACACGGCCTCGTAGAGGTTCTTCGCCTGTTCGGTCTCGCGCGCGTCGCCGGTGGCGTTGGACAGCGCCTCGTAGGCGACCACCTTGAAGCCCAGCTTCAGCGCGGTGCGCACCATCTCCGCGCACACCGGCTCGGCGGTGTAGAAGCCGCTCTTGTCCACGGGATAGCCGCGCGCCTGCAGGCCGGTGTCGGTCTGGTACAGCGTCTCGGCGGCGAAATAGGTGAAGCCCTGCTCGCGCAGCCGGCTCAGCAACTGCACGGTGAGGCTGCGGGTAAGCGGCACGTTGTGCGCCTCGTTCAGCAGCACGATGGGGTAGGACCTGGCCAGCTCCGGGATCGTCGTCAGCGCCGGGTGGGGGTTGTAGTCGGGCAGGCCCAGCGGCGAGGGGGCGTCGTCCTGTTCCGGCACCTGCTTGATCGAGAAGCTGGCCGCTGCGTCGGGGTAGTCGCCGATGAAGGTCTGGTACCAGCTGATGTACTGGCCGAAGATCAGGCGGAACGCCGGCGACCTGTCCTCGTTGTAGGCGTTGCGCATCACCTGGTACTGCGCGAGCAGGCCCTTGTGCGTATTCGCCTCGGTCATGATCTTTTCGGACTTGTTCGCCGCGGCGAGCTGTGCCGCCTGCCATTCGGCCGCGGTCTGGGCGCGCGAGGCGCAGGGCGCCCATGCCAGCAGCGCGCAGGCGAGCAGGGGGAGCAGGCGAAGCGGTGCGCTCATCGGCTGCCTCGTGGGTGGGGGCGCCTCGTTGGCTGCCGTTTTACCAGCCTCGCGGCGTGCTGTCCCGTGCGCCGTGCGGGCCCCTGTCACAAGTCATGCGCCTGCGCTAGCGCAGGCCTTGCCATACCGCCCGCAGCAATTCGCCGTCGGGATCGTTGTCCTGCTCCCAGTACATCAGGCCGCCCAGGTGCTGCGCCTTGACGTAGGCGGCCTTGGCGGCGATGGAACGTGGATCGTCGTAGCTGACGAAGCGGCGGGTGGCGGCATTCCACAGGTACGGCGCCTCGGCCTGCGCGTCCCAGTGGCGCACGTAGCCATTGCGGTCGATGAAGCCGGCCTTGAGCGCGGGCCAGGGATGTTCGCCCTGGTAATGGCCGTAGCGCTGGAACAGGCCGTCGTGGTCCGTTGTCACCTCGGCGAATTCGCGGCCGTAGAACGCCACGCCCGGCACCAGCTTGCGCGGCGGCACGCCGGCGGCGAGGAACTGCCGCACCGCGCGCGCCAGCGTGCGCGCATCCGCCGGCGCCAGCGCGGAGGCGTGCAGGCCGGTGTGGTTGCAGGTGGTGGGCGTCATCGAGTTGCAGAAGTCGTAGGTCATCAGGTTGAACCAGTCCAGCGACGGCGCCACCGCGGCGAGGTCGATGCCGTCCACGAACGGGCCGTCGGCGGCGGCGATGGTGAGCAGGTCGTGCTTGCCATCGCCCGTGCGATCCAGCGTGGCGCGCAGCGTGCGCAGCAGGGCGGTGAAGTTCGCGCGGTCCTGCGGGCTGGAGGCGATGCCGGATTCGTGGTGGCCGGGATATTCCCAGTCCACGTCGAGGCCGTCGGCCCGCGTTTCCGCGAGCAGCGCGGTGGCGCTGTCGGCGAAGCGCTGCCGGACGGCAGCGGTGGCGGCGGCCTCGGAGAAGCCGCCCGCGCCCCAGCCGCCCACCGACACCATCACCTTCAGCCCGGGATGCGCGGCCTTCAGCGCGACGCGCTGCTGCAACCGTTCGCGCGCGTCGGGCGCCAGCGTCACGCGGCCATCCACCACCTTGGCGAACGCGAAGATCAGCGTGTCGATACGGTCCACGTCATGCGCGGGGATGGGGTGCCGGGCGGTGTCGTAGGCCACCACGCGATAGCGTTCGCCAGTGGCGGACGTCGGCGCCGCGGCGAGCGCGCAGAGCGGCAGCGCCCATGCAGTCAGCAGCGCGAGCAGGGCAGGGATGCGGCGTGAGCGCATGGGGAAACTCCGCGGTTGGGGACGCTACGATGATCGCAGCGCGCCGGAAGCGCGGCCAGTGCGTGGCGATACACTGCGACCTGATGCACTACCGGAATCCCTGCCCGTGAGCGACACCGATACACCCGCCGGTCCACCGGACGACCCGCGTCCGCAGCCGCCGCCCGCGCCGGACCCCTCCGAATGCTGCGGCGACGGCTGCGCGCCGTGCATCTACGACACCTACGACGAAGCAGTGGCGTATTACCGCAGCGCGCTGGCGGCGTGGAAGGCGCGGCATCCCGAGGCCTGACGCGGTGTTGGCAATCGCGGCCGCCGCCCCCAGATCGGGCGGATCGTGCCACCGGATGCCGCCATGATTCCGTTTTCCGTCCTCGACCTCGCGCCCATCACCGAGGGCAGCGACGCCAGCCAGGCGTTCCGCAACACGCTGGACCTGGCGCAGCTCGCCGAGCGGCTGGGCTATACGCGCTACTGGCTGGCCGAACACCACAACATGCCCGGCATCGCCAGCGCGGCGACCGCGGTGCTGATCGGCCACGTGGCCGGCGGCACCTCGCGCATCCGCGTGGGCGCGGGCGGCATCATGCTGCCGAACCACACGCCGCTGCAGGTGGCCGAGGCGTTCGGCACGCTGGCCGCGCTGCATCCGGGGCGGATCGACCTCGGCCTCGGGCGCGCGCCCGGCACCGACCACGCCACCGCGCGGGCGCTGCGTCGCTACTACGACAGCGCGGACGCGTTTCCGCAGGACGTGGCGGAACTGCTGGCGTATTTCGAGCCGGCGGCGCCGGACCAGGTGGTGCGCGCGGTGCCCGGCGCGGGCAGCGAGGTGCCGGTGTGGCTGCTCGGTTCCAGCCTGTTCGGCGCACAGTTGGCCGCGCAGCTGGGCTTGCCGTACGCGTTCGCCTCGCACTTCGCGCCCGACGCGATGGACGAGGCGCTGGCGCTGTACCGCCGCGACTTCCGGCCATCGGCGCGGCTGGCGCGGCCCTACGCCATGCTCGGCCTCAACGTGGTGGCGGCCGCCAGCGACGCCGAGGCGCGGCGGCTGTTCACCACCCAGCAGCAGAGCTTCGTGAACCTGCGCCGCGGCCGCCCCGGCCTGATCCCGCCGCCGATCGACGACATCGAGGCGTTCTGGACGCCGCCGGAAAAGATGATGGTGGAACGCGCGCTGGCCTGCGCCGTGGTTGGCGATGCCGCCACGGTGAAGGAAGGCATCGCCGCCTTCGTCGCCCGCCACCGGCCGGACGAGCTGATGATCACCAGCAACGTGTTCGACCACGCGGCGCGGCGACGCTCCTGCGAGTTGGTCGCTGCCGCGCTGAGCTGAGGCACGCACAGCTAAGGCTAAGGATGGTCTGATTTTGCTCGTCATTCCTGCGAAAGCAGGAATCCAGAGCCTTTAGGTTCCGTGGCTACAGGCACTGGATCCCAGCTTTCGCTGGGATGACGAGCAGGTAGTCGATTGATCAAGCCTTCCCGAAGCCGGAAAGGCTTACGGGGTCACGCCCACCAGCTTCACGTCGAACACCAGCGAGGCGCCGGGCGGGATCACGCCGCCGGCGCCGCGCGCGCCGTAGCCGAGCGCGGCGGGGATTAGCAGCGTGCGTTCGCCGCCCACGTGCATGCCGGCCACGCCCTGGTCCCAGCCCTTGATCACCTGGCCCTGGCCCAGCGCGAACGAGAACGGCGTGCCGCCGTGGTCGTCGGTGCTGTCGAACTTCGCGCCGCGCTTGTCCGGCGCGTGTTCGTCGTACAGCCAGCCGGTGTAGAGCACCTGCACGGTCATGCCGGGCTTCGCCTCGGCGCCGCTGCCGGTTTTCGTGTCGACCACGCCCAGTTGCTCCACCTGGCCGCTGGCGGCCGGTGCGGCTGCCGGCGGCGCGTCGTTGTTGTTGTTGCAGGCGGTCAGTGCGGCCAGCGCGAGGGCGGAAGAGGCGAGCAGGGCGAGCGAGCGGCGCATGGGCGGGTATCCGTGATGGTGGGGCGGCATCATCGCAGATCGGGCCGCGTGCCTCGATGGCCTACGCGGCCGCGGCTTGCGGCTGCGGCCATGCGTGCGCGGGGTAGTAGATCTGCATTATGCGCGCCACGTAGGCGACCAGGTTCGCATGGCGCCCGGCGGCTTCGCGCAGCGGCGAGTCGAAGAACGGCGTGAGGATGGCCGCCAGCACGCTGAACACGATCGCATCGGCTGCGTGCGGGCGGTCGCCGAACAGGTGGATGCGCTCGCCGAGCAGCACGGCCAGCGCGTCGATCGAACGCGTGCCCAGCGCGGCGATCTGTTCCGGGGAATGGCGGCCCAGGCCCTGGGCATGCAGTTCGTTCTGCTTCGCGGCCTGCATGTCGGCGCGCAACCGCTCGCGCATCGCCGCGGGGGCGGCGTCGACGAAATGCGCCGGACCCTTGGCGAAATTCGCCGGGTCGACCCAGCGGAACCACACCATCGCCCAATACAGGTGATCTTCGGCCAGCCGCTCCACGGCCCAGGCCTCCGCGCGCTGGCGGGCGTCGAGCCCGGCGTCCAGGTCGATGCCGTACTTGCGCTCGAGGTGGGCGCGGATGAAGGTGGAGTCGCACACCACCTCGCCCGCGTCCTCGATCCAGGGCAGCTTGCCCTTGGGCGCCTCGGGCGGAATCGCGAACACCTTTCGGTACGGCAGGTTCGCCATCTGCAACTGCACCTCGGTCTTGGTGACGAAGGGACTCGGATCGGGCAGGCCGAACGCGGGGGCACAACCGTACAGGGTGATTTGTGGCGTGGTCATGGCGCACTCCAGTGGGGAATGGCGGCCAGCGTGGCGGGGGGCTGCTGACAGCCTGCTGTCAGCAGCCCCGGCGGCGTGGCGCCGGCTGCAGCGCAACATGGGCAGAACGGCCAAACCACGCTATCTTGCGCTGCAGCGTCCATCCGGGGAGTACCAGCGTGAATTCCAAGCCCATGTCCAGCGCGCCCACCACGCGCGCCGAACTCACTTTGCGCGGCGTGATCATCGGCATCGTGATCACCGTGGTGTTCACCGCGGCGAACGTGTTCTTCGGCCTCAAGGCCGGCCTCACCTTCGCCACCTCGATCCCGGCGGCGGTGATCTCGATGGCGATCCTGCGCGCGATGAAGAACTCCACGATGCAGGAGAACAACATCGTGCAGACGGTGGCCTCGGCCGCCGGCACGCTGTCGGCGATCATCTTCGTGCTGCCCGGCCTCATCATCATCGGCTGGTGGAACGGCTTCCCGTTCTGGATGAGCTTCGGCATCTGCGCCACCGGCGGCATCCTGGGCGTGATGTACACGATCCCGCTGCGCCGCGCGCTGGTGACCGATTCCGACCTGCCGTACCCGGAGGGCGTGGCCTGCGCCGAGGTGCTGAAGGTGGGTTCGGCCGGCGGCGAGGAGGCGGCCGAATCGGTGGAATCCGGCGGCGCCGGCCTCAAGGCGGTGATCGTGGGCTCCATCGTCTCGGCGGTGTTCTACGTGGTGGTGCAGACCAGGCTGTTCGCCGAGGCGGTGTCCAGCTATTTCCGGGTGGGCGACCGCGGCGCGGCCACCGGTTTCGATTTCGGCCTGTCGTTCGCGCTGTTCGCGGTGGGCCACCTGGTGGGCCTGTGGGTGGGCGTGGCGATGCTGCTGGGCGCGCTGATCGGCTGGGGCTGGGCGGTGCCGCACTTCCTCATCATGCATCCGGAGAGCGGCACGGCGGCCGCCGCCGCCCAGGCCACCTGGAGCCATTACGTGCGCTTCGTGGGCGCGGGCACGATCGGCGTGGCGGCGATCTGGACGCTGGCGAAGCTGGTGAAGCCGGTGATCAGCGGCCTCGCCGGCGCGATGGCGGCCTCCAAGGTGCGCAAGGCGGGCAAGCTGGAAACCCTGCCGCGCACCGAGCGCGACATGCCGATCGGCATCGTCGGCCTGATCACGCTGCTGTGCCTGATCCCGGTGGGCTGGCTGCTGGCGCACTTCAGCAACGTCAGCGGGCTGGGCGACCACGTGGCGCTGCTGGTGATCGGCGGCCTGATCTTCGTGGTGATCCTGAGCTTCCTGGTGTCGGCGGTGTGCGGCTACATGGCGGGCCTGATCGGCTCGTCGAACAGCCCGCTGTCGGGCGTGGGCATCCTGGTGGTGATCATCGCTGCGCTGCTGCTGGTGCTGGGCGTGAAGTCGATGCTGCCGGCGGAGGCGGGCAAGGCGCTGGTCGCGTTCGCGCTGTTCGTCACCGCGATCGTGTTCTCGGTGGCCTCGATCGCGAACAACAACCTGCAGGACCTCAAGACCGGCCAGCTGGTGGACGCCACGCCGTCGCTGCAGCAGTGGGCGCTGGTGATCGGCGTGATCGCGGGCGCGGTGGTGATCCCGCCGGTGCTGAACCTGCTGAACGAGGCCTACGGCTTCCTCGGCACTCCGGGCGTGGACCCGGCGCGCGCGCTGCCGGCGCCGCAGGCCGGGCTGATCTCGGCGCTGGCGCAGGGCGTGATCACCGGCAACATCGACTGGAGCCTGATCGCGATCGGCGCCGCGATCGGCGTCGCGCTGATCGTGGTGGACGAGGTGCTGGGCAAGACCACGAAATCGATGCGCCTGCCGCCGCTGGCGGTGGGCCTGGGCATCTACCTGCCCACCTCGACCACGCTGATGGTGGTGGTGGGTGCGCTGGTCGGCGCGTGGTTCGACCGGCGCGCGGATCGCGGCCCCAGGGCCGAGGCCACCAAGCAGCTGGGCGTGCTGCTGGCTTCCGGCCTGATCGTGGGCGAGAGCCTGCTGGGCGTGTTCGTGGCGGCGCTGGTGGCGTTCGCCGACAAGCTGGGCTTCTCCAACCCCAAGGCGCCGCTGGCGCTGGTGGGCGAGGACTTCCACGGCACGGCGATCTGGATCGGCGGCCTGGTGTTCGTCGCCAGCGTGGTGGTGATGTACCGCTGGATCGCGCGCACGGGGCAGGGCACGGCCGCGTCCTGAGCGCGGCGGCTGTTCATCGCCTGCAACAAGGCGTGTCCTAAACTAGCCGTCTGCCGGGTGCCGCCTTGTCGCATCCGCCCGGCGCACCGGTCCGGTGCGGCTATGCCGCCGGACCGCCAACCGGCCGTCTGCCGGATCTTTTCCAGGGAAAACGAGCGTCGCGTGGAGCAGGAAAAAGTCGAACAGGTGCCGCGCACGGAAGAGGCCCTGGACCCGCCCAGCCAGCGGTTGGTGCTGTTGCGCCGGATTGCCGGGCCGCTGCTGTCGGTGGGCATGCTGTGCCTGGCGCTGTGGGCGCTGCACCTGCTGGCGCGCGACGTCACCTACCACGAGATCCGCCAGTACGTGGAAAGCGTGTCGCGCACGCGCCTGCTGATGGCGATCGCGCTGACCACGCTGGGTTTCGGCGTGATGTCGTTCTACGACCGCTTCGGCCTCGAAGCGATCGGCAAGTCGCTGCCGTGGCGGCGGGTCACCCTGATCTCCTTCATCAGCTATGCCTTCAGCAACGCGGTGGGCATGTCGCTGCTGGTGTCCGGCTCGATCCGCTACCGCTTCTACCTGCAGAACGGCCTCACCACCACTGAGATCGCGAAGCTGGTGCTGTATTGCACGCTGAGCTTCTGGCTGGGCCTGCTGGCGCTGACCGGCGTGACCCTGCTGGTGGTGCCGCTGCCGGCCGGGCTGCCGATGAGCGACTGGCGGCTCACGCTGGCCATCGCGCTGACGGCGATTCCGCTGGCGTGGGTGCTGGGCGGCTTCATCCGCAAGCCGATCCGGCTGTGGCGCTGGCGCGTGCTGCTGCCGCGCCCGCTGCCGGCGCTGCGCCAGGTGCTGGTGGGCGCGCTGGACTGGTGGCTGGCGGCGGCGGTGATGTACGTGCTGATGCCGGACCGCCTCGACACCGGCTTCGGGCATTTCCTCGCGATCTTCGTGATCGCGCAGATCGCCGGCCTGATCAGCCACGTACCGGGCGGCCTGGGGGTGTTCGAGGCGGTGATGCTGGCCGGCTTCGGCGCCACCGGCAACCAGGCGCTGGCGGCGCCCATCCTGGGTTCGCTGGCGGCGTTCCGCATCGTGTATTACCTGTTGCCGCTGTGCGCGGCCACGGTGCTGGTGCTGCAGCGCGAGGCGCGCGGGCTGCGCCGGCAGTCGTTGTGGTCGCCGTGGTTCACCGGGCTGCTGCCTTCGTTCTTCGCCGGCCTGACCCTGGTGTCCGGCGCGGTGCTGCTGTTTTCCGGCGCCACCCGTGCGCTGCCGGACCGCATGGCGATACTGCGCAGCGTGTTGCCGCTGTCGGTGCTGGAAGTCTCGCACCTGCTCGCCAGCGTGATCGGCATGCTGCTGCTGATCCTCGCCCGCGGCCTGCAGCGGCGTCTGGACGCGGCCTACTGGCTGACCCTGGTGCTGCTGGTGGCCGGCGCGGTGTTCTCGCTGCTGAAGGGCATCGACTACGAGGAAGCCACCCTGCTGGCCTTGCTCGCGCTGGCGCTGGGTCCGGCGCACAAGCTGTTCTACCGGCGCGCATCGCTGTTCAACGCCAGCTTCTCGGTGGGCTGGATCGTGGCGATCGTGGCCGTGTTCGGCTGCGCCACCTGGCTGGTGATGTTCAGCTACAAGCATGTCGAGTACAGCAGCAGCCTGTGGTGGGAGTTCAGCTTCCACGAGGGCGGCGCGCCACGCGCGTTGCGTGCGCTGGTGGGCGCGGCGGTGGCGGGGCTGCTGTTCGCGCTGGCCAGCCTGATCAAGCCGCAGCGCCTGCGCCGCACGCCGCCCAGCGAGGCGGAACTGCAGCGCGCGCTGCCGCTGATCCGCGGCTTCCATTCCGCGCAGGCGCACCTCGCGCTGATGGGCGACAAGCACCTGCTGTTCGACGCCGACGGCAAGGCCTTCCTGATGTACGACACCGAGGGCCGCAGCTGGGTGAGCATGGGCGATCCGGTGGGCGAGGACGAGGACGCGCGGCGCGAGCTGGTGTGGAGTTTCCGCGAGCAGTGCGAGCGGGCGGGCGGCTGGCCGGTGTTCTACCAGGTCAGCCCGGCGGACCTGGACATGTATCTGGAAGTGGGCATGAGCCTGCTGAAGATCGGCGAGGAAGCGCGCGTGCGGCTGGCGGATTTCAACCTCGACGGCAAGTCCAGGAAGACGCTGCGCGGTACCGTCAACAAGCTGGGTCGCGACGGCCTGCGGCTGGAGATCGTGCCGGCCAACGAGGTGGCGCCGCTGCTGCCCCGGCTCAAGGAGATCTCGGACGCGTGGCTGGGCGACAAGCACGCGCGCGAGAAGCGCTTCTCGCTGGGCGCGTTCGACCCGCGCTACCTGGTGCGCACGCCGATGGCGCTGGTGTGGCAGGGCGAGCGCATCGTGGCGTTCGCCAACCTGTTCCTCACCGAGACGCGGGAAGAGGCCTCGCTGGACCTGATGCGCTTCGTGCCCGACGGCCCTTCCGGCATCATGGATTACCTGTTCGTCGAGCTGATGCAGTGGGCGAAGGGGGAAGGCTACCGCTGGTTCAACCTCGGCATGGCGCCTCTTGCGGGCCTCACCAGCCGGCGCCAGGCGCCGCTGTGGAACCGCTTCGGCGCGCTGGTGTTCGGCCGCGGCGAGCGCTTCTACAATTTCCGCGGCCTGCAGCGCTACAAGGACAAGTTCGACCCCGAGTGGGAGCCGCGCTACATGGCCGTGCCGGGCGGCATTGCGCTGCCGATGATTCTCGCCAACGTGGCCAGCCTGATTTCCGGCGGCCTCACCGGGGTGGTGCGCCGATGAGCATGTCGAAACGAGGAAAGCGGATCATGTGGGCTGGTATCGGCGTGTGCGTGCTCGGACTGGCGTTGGTGTGGACGCCGTTCTCCAAACCCGGCCTGGAGCAGTCCGCCATCGTGCTCGCGCCGGTGGCCGGCGTGGCGCCGCCGCCCGGCAAGGACGACGTGCTCACCATCCTGTATTCCGGCGACGGCGGCTGGGCCGATCTCGACAAGCAGCTCGGCAGTGCGTTCGTGGCGCGCGGCATCCCGGTGGTGGGCGTCAACGCGTTCAAGTATTTCTGGCGCAGCCGCTCGCCCGACGACGCGGCCGCGGAGCTGGACGCGCTGATGACCAAGTACCTGGACCAGTGGCACAAGCGGCGCGTGTGGCTGGTGGGCTTCTCGTTCGGCGCCGACGTGCTGCCCAGCCTGATCGACAAGCTCAGCCCCGCGAACCGCGCGCGCATCGCCCAGCTGGTGCTGCTCTCGCCCAGCCGCGACACCAGCTTCGAGATCCAGTTCGAGGGCTACATGGTCGCGCAGGGGCGCTTCAAGGCGTTCGTGAAGACCATGCTGGAGAAATTCAACAAGGTGCCGCACTACGATGCGCTGCCGCCGGTGCAGGCGCTCAAGCAGCAGTTTCCAGTGGTCTGCTACTACGGCAAGGACGACGCCGACGACAGCTTGTGCACCGATCCCGGCCTGCCGGCCTGGGTGAAGGTGAACGCGAAGAACGGCGACCACCATTTCCAGGGCGGCTACCAGCCGCTGGCAGCGCAGATGGTGGGCGAATTGCCCGCGGCCGCTGCCACCGTGGCGACGCCCGCGCAGCCATGAGTGCAGGCTTCGCCGCCGACGCGCCGGAGGCGGCGCTGTCCGCGTTGTTCGTGCCGTTCGACGCCGGCCTGCTGCGGCTGCCGCCGGATGGCCGCGCGCTGTTCCTGCGCGCCCGCTCCGGCGTGCGCCTGCGCGAAGTCGCGCAACCCGGCTGGCTGTGCGAGCAGGGCTTCCTGCCGTTCGCCGACGAACTGGCGCGTTGCGGCCTGCGCGTGGGCGAGCCGGCCGACGGCGAAACCTTCCCGCTGGTGCTGCTGCTGCCGCCGCGCCAGCGCGACGAGGCGCGCGCGCTGTTCGCCCGCGCGCTGGACCATCTCGCGCCCGGCGGCACGCTGGTGGCGAGCATGGCCAAGGCCGAGGGCGCGAAGTCCGGCGAGGCGGACCTTGCGCGGCTGGCCGGTGCGGTGGGCAACCTGTCCAAGCACCACTGCCGCGTGTTCTGGACCACGCCCGCGCCGGAGACCATCGACCGCGCCCTCCAGGACGAGTGGCGCGCGCTGGACGCTCCGCGCGAAACCGCCGACGGCTGGTGGAGCCGCCCCGGCCTGTTCGCCTGGGACCGCGTGGACCGCGCCTCCGCCTTGCTGGCGGAACACTTTCCCGCCGACCTTGGCGGCCGCGTCGCCGATCTCGGCGCCGGCTACGGTTACCTCGCCACACAATTGATCGCGCGTTGCCCGGCCATCACGGCGCTGGATCTGTACGAGGCGGAGGCACGCGCGCTGGAGCCGGCGCGCCGCAACGTTGCGAACGCACTGCAAGCCGCGGGTCGCGCTATCCCGGTGAACGTGCATTGGCACGACGTCACCCGCGGCCTGCCGCAGCGCCACGACGCCATCGTCAGCAATCCACCGTTCCACCTGGGCCGTGCCGACTTGCCGGAGCTGGGCCGCGCCTTCATCGCCAGCGCCGCCGACGCGCTGGAACGCACCGGTCGCCTGCTGATCGTGGCGAACCGCCACCTGCCTTACGAGGGCCTGCTCGCCACGCGCTTCGCCGACGTGCGGCAGCTCGCGCTGCAGGACGGCTTCAAGGTGATCGAGGCCCGCGGGGTGCGTGCATGAAACTGGTCAAGCTGATCGCGAACCTGGGCTACGGCAGCCGCAAGGACGTGGCCTGGATGTTCCGCGAGGGCCGCATCACCGACGCCGATGGCGAAGTGTTGTATGCCGACGACAAGGTCGAGCATGCGGCGATCCACGTCGATGGCGAACCGCTCGATCCGCCGCCCGGCCTGGTGCTGATGATGCACAAGCCGCTGGGCGTCACCTGTTCGCGCAAGGACGCGGGGCGCGTGATCTACGACCTGCTGCCGCCGCGCTACCGCGTGCGCGAACCAGCGCTGTCCACCGTGGGGCGGCTCGACCGCGACACCGCGGGCCTGCTGCTGTTCACCGACGACGGCGCGCTGCTGCACCGGATCATCTCGCCCAGGGCCAACGTGGCCAAGGTCTACGAGGCCACCCTGGCCGAAGACCTGCGCGGCGACGAAGCCGCGCTGTTCGCCAGCGGCACGCTGCTGCTGGAATCGGAAACCACGCCGCTCGCTCCCGCCGCGCTGGACGTACTGGGCCCGCGCCATGCGCGACTGGTCCTGCACGAAGGCCGCTACCACCAGGTGCGCCGCATGTTCGCCGCCACCGGCAACCGGGTGGAAACCCTGCAGCGCGTGGCGATAGGCGCACTCACGCTGGGCGAACTGGCGCCGGGCGCGTGGCGTGCGCTGGATGCCGCGGAAGTGGAGCGGATCTTCGCCGCTACGCCTGTGTCGAGGACGTAGCTGGGAAGACGGAGCGTTCATTGCTCGTTGATGAGCTGGCGCAGGATTTCCATCCAGCGTTGCTGATCGTCTTTCAGCAGCATGTTGATGCGCCATACCGGGGTCTCGATATCGCGAACCTTCACGAACAGGCCGCTGGCGTTTCTGTTTTCGCGAATCGTTCTGACGTTGTGGGCTACCCCAGCCATTCCGACATTGCCGATGAGATGGCCGCCGGTCTGGAGATTGACCTCCCATTCGCGCACGTCGGCAAAGCTGTATTCCTTCTTCCTCGCACCTTGTTTCAGCAGCAAGGTTCGCTTGTCGGGATAAATGCCTATCCCGGTGTTCTTGCTGACGAAGCTGTGGGCCGCGCCCGCAAATGTCGTGTCCCTTGTCGATCCTTCGCGACCTTTGCTGATGGACACGATCCCCCAGACGATCAGCACCAGGCCGGCCAGGGGCACGAGCGGCCCGATAACGGGAAAGCCTATGCCGAAAAACGGTGTGAGCAGCAGAATGACGCCGAAGATGATCTTCTTCATGTGAAAGTGTCTCTGTCGAAAGCCCGATCAGTCCCTATGCCTCGATGATGACGGCGGGAACGGCGCGAATGGCTTGGTTCATGGGGTGGTTCCTTTTTCGATCACCACCATCCACGCATTCGTGGGGGCGGACGGAGCGAGGCTCACCGCGGCTTGTTCGACATGCACGATGTGCCAGCCCGCTTGTGCGAGTTGCGGCAAGGTGTGGGAGCCGGCACGTGGACAGGTGAATATCGTGGAACTGGTGAGCAGGTTGGCGAGGTCGGGGCTCGGCTTCGAGTAGCACACGTCTGCGTCGGCGGATGCGGCCATCGCGATGGCCGGCAGCGCCGCGAGTGCGACGACGGAGAAAACGGAAAGGGCTTTCATCGGGCGATCTCCCGCAGTTGACGGTGGAGAACCGGGTTCAGTTGGTGAGGGTCTTGCCCAGGTCGAGGTTGAGGTTGCCGCTGTGGCCGTTCGGCGCTCGCATATCCCCGATGTGGATGAATTTCCCGCCGTCCTTGATGGTGGCGTGGAAAACAAAGTTCGGCCTGGGCCAGCCCTCTGCCGTGAAGGTCAGATCATCGCCAGACCGGGTGTAGTTCGCGACGCGAGGGGAGTAGTTGTTGAGCGCAACCTCTGCAGTGGACGTCGTCAGGAACCGGACGGCCACGAGGTTGTGGGGGTCGTGGTACTCGCCCGAGACCTGTGGCGCAGGGTTGCTGCAGGCGGCGAGCAGGGCGATGCAGGCTGGCATGAGCAGGGTTTTCATCGGTGGTCCCTCGGTTGGGAGAATCGCAAGGTTCGTCAGTGCGGCGCAGCCTGCTCGAACAGCACCTGGCCGTTCTTGCCGAGGATCTGCACCTTGGTGATGAGCGCCTGCACGGTCGGCGTCTGGCTTTCGTCGGTGCCCTGGACGAAGGCGAAGATCTTGAAGTGCAGCGCCTGCCACTGCCCCCGCAGACTCTCGATCGTGCGGGCCGTGGCTTCGTCCGTCACCACGAAGCGCTGGAAGGCCGTGCCATTGGTGACGCCGAGGTTGTAGCCGAAGGCGTCCGTGAAGCTCACATACCCGTTCGAGGTGAAAAGGGCCGAGCTGTCGGGGAAGCTGTGGGTGCCGAAATCGTAGGGGCCGAGTTGCGGGGTGCCGTCCGTCCAGGCGATGTACGGGTGGGCCTTCGCCTCGGCAATCGCTGCATCCAGTTTCGGCTGGATGGCGGCCAGCAGATCGTGCTTCTTGAAGGTGTCCGATTCCATCCGGTAGGCGCTGGAATAGGTCTGGGCCATCTTGTCGTAGTTGGCCGGCATCCCGGAGAACGCCGCATCCAGGAACATCACCTGCGAACCCTTGGTGATGTCCACGTAGGCGCTGTCGGGCGTGCTCCAGTCCGGTTGCGGCAGGCTGGCGGCCTTCGCCGTCTGCGCGGCCTGCTGTACGGCATTGGGCGAAAGGGCGCCGCTCAGCGATGGCTTGCTGGCAGGAGCGGCGGTGTCGGGCGCGGACTTGGAGCATGCTGCGAGCAGCGCGACGGCCAGCGCGGTGGCCGCGATCTTGGTGTGGGACATGTGTTTTCCCCTGGAGTCAGGTGTGGGCGAAATAGCGCTTGAGGCCGACGATGGCGAGAGCGAGGCTGAGCAGCAGGACCACCCAGAAACCGATGCCGAAGGACACGGCCTTGCCAAGTTCGGCGCCCATCTGGTTCACCATGTCCTTCATCATCGATTGGGCCGATGCACCTCCGAATTGGCCGGCTGCATCAATGGCCTGGGAGACGAGTGCGTGCATCTGCCAGCGCACGCGGATGAAGGCAATCACGAGCATCGCCAAAGGGGCGAGATTCAGCAGCGAGGCCCAGCGGGCGCGCAACCAGGGGGCCGCCCACGGCGCGGCTACCGCCACCAGTCCGAGAAAGGCCCAGAATCCGAAGCTGCTGCCCGCGCTCGATGAATTCAATTGGATGCCAAGCACATCCGAGATGCTGAAGCTCCTGGAGTAGCCGAATCCGTTGTTGATGGTCAGGGCCGGCAGGAAGAACCAGGCCGCGAACAGAACAGCGGCGACAACCATGGGCGCCAGGCCCATGCGGTTGCGGATCTGACCGATGGCGACTGCTGCCACCTGGCTCTGGCTGCCCGCGGTGCTCGCGAACTGGTTGAGTTTTTCCTTGGCCATCACCTGGGCATCAACCAGCTTCAGCCCCGTGATCTGGTTCTGCTCATCCCAGGTGAAGTCCACCGTCTGGTTGATGGCCGGGGCTACCTCGCTGCACCACTCGCTGATGCCGAAGGCGAACTGCCGCTCTTCCGCAGCGATCAGCCCTTTCCCTTCATTCGGGTTGTAATGAACTATTCGTCCTCGCATGGTATTCCCCTCGTTGACTCGGTTCGTGGCCGGCGCATCAGGGGACTGCGACTCATTCTTTGCCATTCGGAAATGGCTGGAGGATGATCACGTCCGCGTTGAGCGCGCTTGCGGTCGGTGCTGCTGCCGCACACTCTCGGAAAACCGCTTGCCCGTTGTCCTCACGTTCGCCAAACGAAGTTCAAACGGATTCCATCCAATTGATTGGGCGGGGATTCTCGACAAGGAGGAGTTGATGGCAACTGGAACGGAAGGCGCAGCGACCCACCTCACCAACGGGACCACGGTCTATTGCTGGTCGTTCGGTTCGGTGGTTTTCGACGAGGGACGCTGGGAGCTGAGCGTCGCGGGAAGCCTGGTGGAAATGGAGCGTCGGCCCCTGGAGGTGCTCCAGTTCCTGCTGCGCCATGCCGGAGAGGTCGTCACCAAGGACGAACTGCTTGGCCAGGTCTGGGAAGGCCGCGTTGTGGTGGAGGCGGTACTCACCAACGCGGTGGGCAAGCTCAGGAAGTCGCTGGGCGATAACGGCGAATGCATCGTCACGCTGCCCAGGATCGGCTACCGGCTGGATGCCAGGGTGACGCGTCGGGCGGTCGAACCCGTGCCCGAAGCCAGCCGGCTGACGTTGGGGGACGTGGTGCCACGACGCAGCAACTGGCGTCTGGTCGAAGCCCTGGCGCGCGGCCATGGTGGCGAGGTCTGGCGGGCGAGGCACGACAAGACGGGCGAAACGCGGGTATTCAAGTTCAGCCTGGACGGTCACCGGCTGTCCGGCCTGAAGCGCGAAGTCACCGTCGGCCGGCTGCTCGAGCAGAGCCTCGGCCGTCGGCCGGATCTGGTCCGGGTCATCGACTGGGACTTCGAGCAGGCTCCGTTCTTCGTCGAGTTCGAGGATGGCGGGAGCAGTCTCGATCTTCGGGCTGATTTCGGCAGTCTTTCCATCGAGCAACGACTGGCCCTGTTTCTGGAGGCCTGCGATGCGGTCGCCGCAGCCCACGGGGTGGGCGTGCTCCACAAGGATCTCAAGCCGGCCAACCTGCTCATCTACGGTGATTCGACGTCCCCCCATCTTCGGGTCGCGGATTTCGGCAGCAGCCTTCTGGCCGAACCCGAGCGGCTGGCGAACCTGGGCATCACTGGCCTCGGCCTGACCCAGACGCAGGCGATTTCCCCTGAAACCGGCACTCCGCTCTACCTTGCTCCCGAAATCCTCGCGGGGCAGGTGTCAACCATCAAGAGCGACATCTATGCCCTGGGCGTCACGCTCTATCAGCTGCTGATCGGCGATTTCCGCGTCCCGCTCTCGGCTGGCTGGGAGCAGCACATCGACGATGCGCTCCTGCGCGAGGACATCGCCGATGCGGCGAATGGCGATCCGGAACGGCGACTCGATTCGGTGACCCAGCTCGCCGAACGTCTCCGCAGTCTGGACGAACGCCGGCAGGAAGCCGCGCTCGAAGCCGCGGTCAGGGATCGCATCCGGACCGCGGAACGCAAGGCCGCCCTGGCACGTGCCCGGCGTCCCTGGGTGGTCGCGGTGATGCTGCTGCTGCTGGGGGGAACGGTGGTATCTCTTTTCTACGCTCGCCGGGCTCATCTGGACGCTGCCCGCGCCCAGGCCGCGGAGGTCACGGCACGAGCAGCCAATGACAAGGCCGATGCCATCAACCAGTTCCTGATCAAGGATGTCGTGAATGCCGCAGACCCCTGGAAAAGCGGCGAGAAGCAACTGACCCTGATGGAGGCGCTGGGGCAGGCAGAGGCGAAGATCCCCAAGGAGTTCTCAGGTCAACCGGAAGTGCAGGCGCAGGTCCGGATGATGCTTGCGGAAGCCTATCGCTCACGTACGCAATGGGATTTGGCCAAGGCGCAGTATGACCAACTGGTGGCGCTGGTCGAGGCCCATCCCGAGGTCGATCAGGCCCTGGCCCGGCAGGCGCGGCTGCACGAAGGAAACGTGCTGCTCAACCTGGGCCAGTTGAAGGAGTTCGATCAGATCGTGGCTCCGGTCCTCGCGCTGGCCGAGCAGGGAAAGATCGGTGATCCACGTTTGCGTACCATGATTTATTTCTACGTGGGTCAGCGACGCATGCTGGCGAACGATCTGCCCGGCGCAGTGGCCATGTTGCAGAAGGCGCACGATGCCGCGGAGCAGATCGAACATCCCGACCCGGCCTTGCCCATTCGGGTGGATGAGGTTCTGGGCGGCATGCTGGGGCGCAACGGGCAATACGACCGGGCCTTTCCCATCCTGGAAGGCGTCCTCAGGAAATCATCTTCCACTTTCGGACCGGTGCATCCCGAGACCTTGAACATCGGTGTCCTGCTCGCGGCGACCTATTTGAATGCGGGACGGTACGCGGACGCACAAAAGCAGCTTGATGTGCTGCTGCCGGCCATCACCAAGGCACTGGGCCCGAGCAACGGGATGTTCAACGACGCGAACGCCTTGCAGGCAAGCGTCTGGAGTGCGCAGGGGCAGTACGACAAGGCGCTGCCAGCCTATGAAGCAGCGTTCCGACTGCGGAAGCAGCAGATGGGAGAAGACAACCCGGTCACCATCGGGCTCGGGTTGGACTACGCCGAAGATGCCCGGATGAGTGGGCGCCCTGGTCAGGCGGAAGAAATCCTGAAGGGTCTGGAGCATCCACTCGGTACCCTTCCCAGGGAAGCGGCGGAGCCATTCCAAGCCAGGCTTGCGCTTGCACGAGCGTGTGTACTCGCCGACCAGGGGCGGGAAAGTGGAGCACGAAGCATGGCGGAGTCCGTGAATTCGACGGCACTCGGCAAGGTGGATCCCGGCGGACAGCTCCGGGATCGAAAGCAGCGCCTGATCAAGCAGGGTTCGGATCCCCGGTCCGAGTGCGCGAAACCCGCGCCTGGCGCCTTCCATGACGTGTGAAGGCATGGAGTGGAGCCGCCGTTCACTGGTCCCTGATGGTCTTGCGTGGCTGCCGACGCGGTGGTGTTGCTGACCCGCAGCGGGCGGAAACGAAAAAGCCGGGTAACTCGGGCAAGCCGGGCCTTTGTCTGGAATGAAGGGGCGGAGCGGAAAGGGGGGGGCTCGACCGGAAACGGCCGGTTGCCGGGCATGAGGCGCTGCGGCGGCCTTTTGACATCTACAAACTTGCGGATGGCGACAGCAGTCGCCATCGGATTGATTGTCTTGAAGATATGTCATCAGTTCGTCATTTAACCTTTTGATGCTACCTTCCACCAAGGGGGATGGGATGGCAACGTCAGTGCAAATCACGCCGGGAATGCGGGGGTATGGACCGGCCGAGATACAGTGCGCCGCAAGCCTCTGCCGGCCGGGGCCCACGGTCGCGCCCACGGACACGAATGCGACCGTACGCGACCTGTTCGACCGGCATCGGGAGCTGATCAGCCTGCCGGTGATCGACGGCACGCGCGCGTGCGGCCTGATCAAGCGGCGCACGTTCCAGTCCGAGATGGCCAAGCCATTCCGCCAGGAGCTGCACGAGCACAAGAGCTGCGTCGCCTTCATGGACGGGCAACCGCTGATCATCGAGGCGGAAACGTCGATCGAGCGCACGGCGAAACTGGTGGCCGACAGCCACACGGACGCCCTCGCCGACGGTTTTCTGGTGGTGCGCGGCAACGAGTTCCTCGGCATAGGTTTCGGCCTCGACCTGATGCGCAAGGTCGCCGACCAGCAGGAGGCGAGGAATCGCCAGATCATGCAGAGCATCGACTACGCGAGCGTCATCCAGCGCGCGATGCTGCAGACTTCGCAGGAGATCCTGAAGGCGGAGCTGCCGGATTCGGCGATCGTGTGGCAGCCGCGCGACACGGTCGGAGGCGATTTTTTCCAGTGCGCCAAATTCGACCATGGCGTCTTCATCGCGATGGCGGACTGCACCGGACACGGCGTGCCCGGCGCCTTCATGACGCTGATCTCGTCGTCGTGGCTGGCCCAGGCGCTGGAACGCGATGGCCCCGCCGACCCCGCGCAGTTGCTCGGCACGCTCAACCGCAAGATCAAGCAATCGCTCGGGCAGATCGGCTCGCGGGTTGTCGGCGAGCAATCCGACGATGGCCTGGATGCCTTGTTCATGTGGCTCAATCGCCGGGACCGCGTGGTGACCTATGCCGGTGCGCGCATGCCGCTGCATGTGCTTCCGGATGGGGCGGCGACGGTCATCACGCACGAAACGGATCGTGTCGGCGTCGGCTACGTCGGCACGCCGATCGACCACCGCTGGAAAAACCGCACGTTGACCCTGCAGCAGGACGACCTGCTGTACGCGACCACCGACGGCCTGACCGACCAGATCGGCGGCTCCCGGAACATCGGCTTCGGCAAGCGTCGCCTGCGCCAATGGCTGCTCGATTGCCGCGACATGCCGGCGCCTGCACAGGTCGCCGCGATCATGCAGGCGCATGCCGAGTACCAGGGGCAGCACCGGCGCCGCGACGACGTCTCCCTCATCTGCCTGCGCGTGCCCTGAGAGCCCTCATGAACCATTCCGAGTACCGCGTATTTTCGGACTTCGTCAAAGAGCGCAAGATCGTCTTCTACTACTACGGCTACTTCTCGCAGACCATCGTTTCGGCCATGGCCGAGACCATCAAGTTGAGCATGAAGCAGGCGGACACCACCGCTGCGGTCAAGCGCAAGCTGTTCTCGTGCTTTGTGGAGATGGCGCAGAACATCATCCACTACTCGTCCGAGGCGCTCACCCCGGCGACGCAGGACGATGCCGAGGTCCGCCAGGGCTCGGTCTGCATCGGCCATACCGACGACCGCTTCTACCTGATGTGCTCCAATCGCGTCTCCGCGAACGACATGGGGCCGTTGCGCGAGAAGCTCGAACCGCTCAAGTCGATGACGCTGGAAGAGATCAAGCGCGCCTACCAGGACACGCTGCGCTCCGAGCAACCGGAGGGCAGCAAGGGCTCCGGGCTCGGATTCCTCACCGTCGCGCGCGATGCCAGCAAGCCGCTCGAATTCGAATTCGCTCCCCTCGACAACCACGATGACATGATGTTCTATCTGAAAGTGACCGTCTGACATGAACAACGCAACCATGGAAAACCTGTACCTGGCGGCTACGGCGGATTCGCCGGAAGTCGACTTCCGCTTCGATGCGCACGAACTTGCGCTGAAAGGCGAGTCGTACCCGGAGAACGCCGCCGCGTTCTATGGCGGTATCATCAAGCAACTGCACGATTACCTGGCGGGTTGCAGCGAAGGCACCAGGATCACGGTCGATGTCGCGCTGATCTACTTCAACAGTTCCAGTACGAAAATGCTCTTTGCTTTCTTCGAGGCACTCAACAATGCCGCCACGCGCGGCGTGCATGTCGTGCTGAACTGGCACCACGACCCGGAAGACGACACCATCGGGGATTTCGGCAGCGAGTTGCGCGACGACTTCACCGCGCTTGAATTCCGTGACCTGCCAACTGCCAGTTGATGGCCGAGCACGATCTCTTTGAGGCCGAGGAATCCGCATTGCGTGCCGCCGCGGACACGCATGCGCTGGATTCGCTCGATGCCCGGAGTTATCGCGACGCGCTGGGCACGCTCATCACCCAGTTTCGCCGGCAGGTGCGCGAGGCGCGGCGCGTCATCATGCACAGCGACCGCCAGGAACGCGAACTCAACATCCTCAACGCCAGATTGACCCAGCTCGCCGCCGAACTCGACTACAAGGCGAAACACGACTCCCTGACCGGCGCCTACAACCGGCGTGCAGTCATCGAACTTGCCGAGGCGCACCTGCGCGACGGTGCGCTCGCGCTGATCGTGCTCGACATCGACAATTTCAAACGCATCAACGACGAGCACGGCCATCCGGCCGGCGATGCGGTGATCGTGGAACTCGTCGCGCGGCTCCGCGCGGTCGCTCCCGAACCCGTGGAAATCGGCCGCGTCGGCGGCGAGGAATTCACCGTCGTGCTGCCGGGCATGGAGCTGGAAGCAGCCGTCGCGCTGGCAGAGCGCATGCGCGCGCAAGTCGCCGCGTCGCCGTTCGACATACCGGCCGGTCGCGTCGTGACGGCAAGCTTCGGGGTCAGCTTCACCCCGTGCGGCGGCATGTTCACCGAGGCTTACGGCAGGGCGGATGCCGCGCTGTACGAAGCAAAACGCCGCGGCAGGAATTCCGTGGCGTCTTGAGGCCGGCGTGGCATTCGATCCGCAGGCTTGCGCGGACTGGTGAATGCGGTCCTGGTCGAGCTTGGCGAGTGGCCGGCGGCGTGCCATGGCGCAGGCGGGCGTCCGTCGATTCCACCCGGGCGAATCCTGCGTGCTTGCTGCCGCAGGTGATGCGGGGTCTGGCACACATCTGGCCCGGCGCCACGGGCAAACCGTGGTGCGCAAAGAAAAACAGCGGCATACGCCGATGCGCATGCCGCTGTTTCATGCTGGGTAAGTTGGTGGAGCGGAAGGGGATCGAACCCTCGACCTTCGCATTGCGAACGCGACGCTCTCCCAGCTGAGCTACCGCCCCACGCGAGTCGGGCATATTAGCAGCGGGGCGGCGTGCCGCCAAGACCCCGGACGCGGGAACGGGGGTTTCAGGCGGCGCCCGGTTCCGCCGCGTCGTCCAGGAACGTCGCCGTGGGCACGAAGAACAGCGAGCCGGTGACGGCGGTGCTGTAGTCCAGCAGGCGGTCGTAGTTGCCCGGCGGGCGGCCGACGAACATGTTGACCAGCATCTGCTCGATACGCTGCGGGGAGCGCGCGTAGCCGATGAAATAGGTGCCGAACTCGCCCTTGCCGACGTCGCCGAACGGCATGTTGTCGCGCAGGATGTCCAGTTCCTCGCCGTTCTCGACGATGGTGGTGAGGGCGTTGTGCGCAGAGCTTGGCTTCGCCGCGTCGTCCAGTTCGATGTTGGTCTGCTTGGTGCGGCCGATGATCTTTTCCTGCAGTTCGACCGGCAGCGTGTTCCAGCTTTTCAGGTCGTGCAGGTATTTCTGCACGATCACGTAGCTGCCGCCGGCGAAGCCGGGATCTTCGCCGCCGATGACCACGGCCTCGACCGCGGCCTGGTCCACCGGGTTCTCGGTGCCGTCGACGAAGCCGAGCAGGTCGCGTTCGTCGAAGTACTTGAAGCCGTGCACCTCGTCGGCGCCGGCGACCGCGTCGCCGAGGCGCCCCATGATCTGGGTGGCCAGCTCGAAGCACAGGTCCATGCTGACGGCACGGATGTGGAACAGCAGGTCGCCCGGCGTGGAGACCGCGTGGTGCCGCCCCTGCAGTTCGCGGAACGGGTGCAGCTCCCGCGGCCGCGGTGCGCCGAACAGCCGGTCCCATGCGTTCGAGCCCACGCCCATGACGCACGACAAGGCCCCGTCCAGGTCGCGGAAACCCACCGCGCGCACCAGCGCGGCCAGTTCGCCGCACAGCGCCCGCACGGTCGCGCGATGCGACGGTTCCGGCTGCAGGGTGACGACCAGGAAGATGGCGGCAGGCGTGAGCCTTGCCACGACTGGTTGCGGAATGACGGAAGGCACGTCGACTCCTCGCGGGGATTTTGCGCAGTGTAGTCAGGCCGCCGCGGATTTCCCAAGCGCTCAGCCGGGCAGCAGGGCCGGCAGGCGCTCGTGCAGCACCTCGCGGCGCCAGCCGCCGAGGAAGTCCGGCCACTCGCGGGTGACCACGTATTCCTCCAGCACCTTGCGCGGGCAGAGCAGGCCGGGCGGCAGGTCCAGTTCGCCGGCGCGGGCGTCGACCAGGTTCTTCATCGCGTTCAGCGCCTGCTTGGCCTCGCCCTGCGGATGCGCGGGAACGGCGGCGGTGGCGGCGATCTCCTCGTCACCCACCGGCGACTGCAGCAGCGCGAACAGTTCGCTGCGCTGGGCGCTGCGCAGGGCGCGCTGGCCGCGGCTGCGCTGTTCCAGCTCGGCGAGGCTGGCCGGCGGATGCTGGGCCAGGCTCAGCGCCAGCGCATCGTCCAGCAGCCACGGGCGCGGGCGGTCCAGCGCGCGTGCGCTGTGGTCGCGCCACAGCAGCACGCGGCGCAGCAAGGCCTGCTGCGCGGGCGACCATTCGGCGGCGCCGCGCAGCGCGCGCTGCGGCTGCGGGTCGCCCTCGCGGTGGGTGGCCCGCTGCTTGAGCCGGGCGCAGTCCTCGGCATGCCACGCCGCGCGGTCGCGCCGGTGCAGGCGTTCGGCGAGCTGGGCGTGGATGGATTCCAGGTACACCACGTCCAGCGTGGCGTAGCTGCGCTGCGAGGCGGTGAGCGGGCGCTGCATCCAGTCCGAGCGCGTCTCGCCCTTGTCCAGATCGTCGCCGCAGAGTTCCGCGACCAGCGCGCGGTAGCTGATGCCCAGCCCCATGCCGGCGAACGCGGCGGCGATCTGGGTGTCGAACAGCGTGTGCGGGCCGCCGGGCAGCAGCGGCTCCAGCGTTTCCAGGTCCTCGCCGGCGCTGTGCATCACCGTGACGCCGCCGCGCGTGCCCAGCGCGGGCTGCAGCGCATCGCCGATCGCGAACGCCAGCGGGTCGACCAGCGCGTGCCGCCCGCGGCAACCCAGTTGCAGCAGGGCGAGCTGCGGGTGGAAGGTATCGCGGCGCATGAACTCGGTGTCGACGCCGATCAAGGCGTCCGCCGGCACGTCGTCCAGCCAGGCTTGCAGCGCGGCGCGGTCGGCGATCCAGTCGGCGGTGACATCGGGCAGGGACACGTGGATTGCTCCGTCATCGGTGGTGACATAAGGTGAGCGGCGCACGATAACAGGCCGATCCGGGAACGCCCAGCATGCCGAGCAACACCACGCTGCATCGCCAACGCACGCTCGGCGGCATGATCGGCATCCTGGTGCTGGCATTCGGCCTCGGCTACCACTTCTTCCCGCGCCTGTTCCACGCCGAACCGGGCGAGGTCGCGCGGCGCAACCTGCCGACGCTGCCGGCCGCGGCGCCCGGCGGCGCGGCGGCGGCCAACGAGCCGGCGACCGAGGAACTGAACGCGGGGCCGCCGTTGACCCTGGCGCCCACCGCGGTGATCGCCGCGCGGCTCAGCCGCGAGCACACCAGATTGCCGGAGCAGCTCACGCCCGATCCGCCCAGGCTGCGCGCGCTGCTGGACCGCGCCGCCAAGGCGCTGGCGGCCGGCCGCCTGGCCGGCGACAAGGACGGCGCCGCGGCGCTCTATCTGCAGGCAGCGAAGGACAAGCCCGACAGCCGCCGCGCGGCGCAGGGCGTGATCGACGTGCGCGCGCGGCTGGTGGCGCAGATCGAGCGCGACCTCGCGCTGGGCAACGCCGAAGACGCCAGCGACCAGTTGGCGACGCTGCAGCAGTTGCCGGACAGCAAGGACGACGTGGCGCGCTTCACGGCCGCGTTGAAGACGCTCACCGACGTTCGCCCGCTGCTCGCCAAGGCGGCCGGTCTGCTGCAGCAGGGCAAGGCCGACGAACCGGCCGGCCGCAGCGCGCTGGACATCTACCGCCAGGTGCAGCAGCTCGATCCGCAGAACGCGGTGGCGGAGCAGGGCGTGCTGGACGTGCAGCACGTGGTGCTCGACCGCGCGCTCGCCGCGGTGGCGCAGAACGATTTCGCCCGAGCGGACAAGGTGCTGGTCGAGGCGCAGGCGATCCGCCCCGGCTCGCAGCAATTGCACGACGTGCGCCAGCGGGTGGAGGACATGCGCGTCGCGCGCGCCAGCGGCGTGCTGGCGCAGGCGCACTCCGCGCTGGACGCGGGCAACCTTGCGCTGGCGCGGCAGCTCGCCGCCCAGGCGCAGGCCACCAGTCCGCAACTGGAAGGCCTCGCCGCGTTCGAGCAGCAACTGGTCAACGCGCAGTTGTACGCCAGCTACAAGCCCGGCCAGGTGTTCAGCGACCGCTACGTCGACCTGCCCGGGCAATCGCCGGCGATGGTGGTGATCCCCACCGGCAGCTTCATGATGGGCGCGGCCGACGACGACAGCGGCCGCAGCGCGTCCGAGCAGCCGCTGCACAAGGTAAGCATCGAGCAGGGCTTCGCGATGTCGCGCAGCGCGATCACCGTGGGCCAGTTCCGCGAATTCGTGCGCGAGAGCGGCTACGTTCCCGACTCGGTGAAGCATGGCGGCGCCAGCGTCTACGACGAGCGCAGCGGCGCGATGCGCGACGACGGCAACGCCACCTGGCAGGACGACTATGCCGGGCACACGGCCGCCGACAACCTGCCGGTGGTCAACGTTTCCTGGGCCGACGCCAAGGCCTACGCCGACTGGCTCGCCAAGCGCACCGGCAAGAAATACCGCCTGCCCAGCGAGGCCGAGTTCGCCTACGCGCTGCGCGGCGGCACCACCACGCGCTACTGGTGGGGCGACGACGTGCCGCAGCGCAAGGTGGAGAACCTCACCGGCTCGCGCGACCGCTCGCCCAGTGGCCGGCGCTGGAACCACGCGTTCCGCGGCTACGACGACGGCTACTGGGGACCAGCGCCGGCGATGAGCTTCGCAGCCAATCCGTTCGGCCTGTACGACATGGGCGGCAACGTCTCCGAGTGGATGGCCGACTGCTGGCACGACAACTACATCCGCGCGCCCGTCGACGGCAGCGCGTGGCTCAACCCCGGTTGCGGCGTGCGCGTGCTGCGCGGCGGTTCCTGGGGCAGTTCGCCGGACCAGGCGCGCTCGGCCTGGCGGCAGGGTGCCGACGCCGGCGTGCGCAGCGGGCGCGTCGGCTTCCGGGTGGTGCGCGAACTTTGAGCCCGCGGCGGCGGCCGGGTCGGCCGTCGGCACCGCTTCGCGCGCATTGCACTAACCAAAGCCCTGAAATTCGCGTAGATTGTGCATGCCGAACGGCCACCGCCTCGCTGGAGGCGGTGCCTTACTCAACCACGATGGATGCCCATGGCTACCAAGACCACTGCCAAGAAAGCCCCCGCCAAGGCCGCCAAGCCGGCGCCGAAAGCCGCTCCCGCCGCGATCAAGCCGATCAAGGACGCGCTCAGCAAGTCCGGCCTGATCTCCCACATCGCCCAGCAGACCAGCGTCGAGACCAAGCACGTCAAGGCCGTGCTTGCCGCGCTGGAGCACGCCGTGCTGGGCGCCGTGCACAAGAAGGGCGCCGGCCAGTTCACCCTGCCGGGTCTGTTCAAGGTCAACGCCGTGCAGGTGCCGGCCAAGCCGAAGCGCACCGGCATCAACCCGTTCACCAAGCAGGAACAGGTGTTCGCCGCCAAGCCGGCCACGGTGAAGGTGAAGGTGCGTCCGCTGAAGAAGCTCAAGGACGCCGCGCTCTGAGCGCCTCGACGCCTGCCCCCTCGGCAGGCGTCCTGCAGGAAATACCGCAAAGGCCGCGCAAGCGGCCTTTGTCTTGTCCGCTGCACGGGAAATCTGCGCCGGCGGGGCAGGCGCGATCCGGGGTGGAACCGGGTTTTCGGACGGTCGTCCAAAATGTCCGGGAGTGGGCTAACATGCCGGCATCGGGGTTCCCGCCACCATCGAGTGCGTCCTGGATTCGCAATCGTTCGGCTCCGCGTGCCGTCCGTTCGGCGCAAGCCAGGTGGCCCGCGATCGACAGGTGGACCGGGTGCCTGCGGGCTGGCTGCAGCGGCGAGTCGGGGGTGCGTGCGCCGCTGTTTTCGGACCGTCCGAAACCGTCCCTGTTTCGAGGCGGCTCTGGTCATCGGCGGGAAGTTCACGTCAATTTCCCGCCGTGTGCCTATAAGACATAGCTTGCGATGCGAATGCCGAGGGCGAACATGGGTGAGCATGCCTCCATCCACGCCGACACCAGGACGGCGGTCGATCTGCTGCAATGGCCCGCGAGCCCGCTTGCCACGCATTACGGCACGGCGGACACCCAGGCTTCGGAGATGGCCGCCGCAGCGGCCTTCATCGAACGGCTTGCCTACCCCGCGTGCCTGGTGGACGCGACCGGCATCGTGACGGGATTGAATGCGGCCTGGCGCGGCTTCGCGCCGCTCGCCGTCGAGGCGGCAACCCAGCAGTGGGCGCAGTTGATCCACCCGGCGGACCGCTACGAAGCGTTCTCGCACCTGCATGCGCTGTGCGTGCGCCGCCAGTCCACCAGTCTCGAATGCCGGCTCGCGAACCGCCACGGCCTGCCGGACTGGTTCCTGCTGCAACTGCAGTCGTTCAACACCCCGTCCGCGTCGGTCTTCTACCTGTGCACCTGTACCGACATCCGGCACCTCAAGCGCACGGAAGTCGAATTGCGCCGCCGCGCGTCGATGCAGGCGGACATGCTCGACATCAGCGTGGACTGCATCAAGCTGATCGCGCTCGACGGCACCCTGGTGCACATGAACAAGGCCGGTTGCCGCGCGCTGGGCGTGCCCGAGGATTCGTCGTTCGGCATGCCCTGGCTGGCGCTGCTGCCCGAAGACGTCCGGGCCCGGGGCGAGCGCGAGCTGGAACAGGCGCGCGCCGGGAAATTCGGCCGTTTCCCCGGACGCAGCGTGCTACCCGGCGGCAAGACGCAGTACTGGGACAACATGCTCACGCCGGTCCTGAGCGCCGATGGTTCGCCCTCGGCGATCCTGTGCGTGTCGCGCGAGGTTACGCTGGAGAAGGAGGCGCTGGGCGCGCTGCAGGCAAGCGAGCAGCGCCTGGCGATCGCCGCGCGCATCGGCGGCCTCGGCATCTGGGATTACGACGTCGTGCAGCAGACCTGGCAGTGCGACGAGGCCTGGCACGGCATCATGGGGCTGGACGCACTGCACCCGGTGCGCTTCCTCGACCAGTTCCGGCCGCTGATCCATCCCGACGACCTCGAAGCCGCGGACGACTACCTCCGCGCCCTCACCGAGTCGACGAGCGAGGCTGGCGAGCATGTGCTGATCTTCCGCATCGTCCGTCCGGACGGCGAGGGGCGCTGGCTGCGTTCGGCGGCACACGTGCAGCATGAAAACGCCCGGGTGGTACGGGTGGTCGGCTTCATCGTCGACATCACCGATGCCTGGCGCAACGAGACCGCGCTGCGGAACGCGAACCGCGCGCTGGAGCTGGAGAAATCCTCGCTTGAACGCCGCTGCCTGGAAGATCCGCTCACCGGGCTGCCGAACCGGCGCCTGCTGAACAGCGCGATCGAACACCTCTGCATGCACGCCGCGGAGGCGCGCACGCCGTTCTGCATCGGCATGGTCGACATCGATCACTTCAAGGCGCTGAACGACCGCTACGGCCATCTGTACGGCGACGCCGCGCTTTCCGCGATCGCCTCCGCGATGCAGTCGGTGATGCGGCAATCGGATTTCATCGCCCGCTACGGCGGCGAGGAATTCGCGTTCGTCCTTGCCGACGGCGGCGAACCGCAACAGGTGCTGGACCGCCTGTTCGAAGCCGTCGACGCGCTGGCCATCGTGCACGCCGATTCGCCGAACGGCCACGTCACGATCAGCTGCGGCTGCCTGGTGGTCCGCTCCGCGAACAAGGTGGCGCCGGACGACATCCTGCGGATGAGCGACTGCGCGTTGTACGCGGCGAAAACCTCCGGCCGCCACCGCTACGTCATCCAGACGTTCGGCTGAGCCGCCGAAAGGCAGGCATGAAAAAGCCGCCCCTGCCAGGCATGGGGCGGCTTTGAATTGGTGCCCGAGGTCGGACTCGAACCGACAAGCCTTGCGGCGGAGGATTTTCTTCCCACTTCGGCTTTCGCCGCCGGCCTGCGCGGGGCAGGGCGTTCGTGGTCTGGAGCACGCCTTCACCGTAGCCTTTCGGCCGTAGGTGCCCGCCGTCTGCTCTCTACACCTTCCCCGGGATGCTGCGGTCCGGGGCTTGGCTCGGCATCAGCTCGGACTCATCGTCCAGGGCCTTCACCGAGTTTGACGGGCTTCACCTCTGGGGTTTCCCCCGGAGGGCTCAAATTGGGTCTGAGTCCTCTGCGTCTACCAATTCCACCACTCGGGCGCGACGCGATGTTGCGGTGTTGCATGGTGCTGCCGGCGCGGAACCGGCGAACCCGCATGCCGTTCCGGCACGCGGGTTGCGCATTATGCCGCCTTCAGTGCACCGGGTCGAGCCCCAGCTGGCGTTCGCAACGCTCGTAGCCGTGGTCGCCGGCGAGCGGCTGGAACACGGCACAACGGGTCATGTTGCCGGAGTAGATGTGCAGGCTGACCGCGATGTCCTGCTCGCTGGGATTGCGGATGGTGTGGTATTCGTGCGGCGGGATCAGGCTGCCGGCCGAACCGGGGCCGGCCTGCACCGAGCCCACCGGCTGGAAGCGGTAGTGGCCTTCCACGTCCTCGGTGCGCTCGTACTGCACCACGTCCAGCGCGCCGCGCCACACGCCTTCCACGCACCACATGCCGGCATGGTCGTGGATGGGCGTGCCCTGGCCGGGGCCCCAGGTCATCGCCACCACGCAGTAGCCGTGGTCCTCGCTGCGGTACAGCTCGCGTCGTGCATAGCGACCTTCGGCGGTCTCCAGCACGCACCCGGGCAGCTGGATCTGGTTGCCGCGGATCAGGCGGCACAGGCTGTTGCGCAGGCTGTCGGTGATGGCCGGGGTGCTGGCCTGGGCGACCGCCGTGTCGATGGCGTCGATCAGCTGGCGACAACCGGGAAACTCGGTAGTGAGCATGGCGGCCCTCCGCGCGAAAGAGTGAAACGGTACGGTCATTATAACGATCGGCAATAACCATATGTGCATGCCTGCGGGCGCGCGCCATGTCGTCACGAATCGGCTTGAAAACGTGCAGGGCGACGAGGCAGGCGCGTGCCGGCGCTGCTGGTGTCGCCATGGGTCGCGCCACGCTGCGCACCGAGGCCGGCCACGACGACCACGTCCGCCAGCGCGTGGAGGTCCGGAAGGCGGAACCGGCCAACTGGAGGCGCGGGCCGTCTACAGCCTGGTCAGGAAGCCGCCGATCGCGCGGCTGTAGTTCTCGATGTCGACCAGGAACGCGTCGTGGCCTTGCGGCGAATCCAGCGCCACGAAGTCCACGCGGGCGCCGGCGGCTTCGAGGCCTTCGGCGATCTGTTCCTGCTGCTCCAGCGGAAACAGGATGTCGGTGCTGACGCCGATCACCAGCGCGCGCTCGATGCAGATGCGTTCGAGGCCCGCCATCACGCTGCCGTTGCCGTACTCGGCGATGTCGAACCAGTCGCTGGCGCGCGAGAGGTAGAGGTAGCTGTTCGGGTCGAAGCTGCGCACGAAGCGGCGGGCGTGGCCTTCGAGGTAGGACTCCACCTGGAATTCGAAGCCGAAGGGCTGCTCCTCGCGCTGCTCGGCGTCGAGCCGGATGCGCGCGAAGCGGCCGTTCCACTCCATCGCCGAGCGGTAGGTGATGACGCCCAGCTTGCGCGCGATGCTCATGCCCATGTCGGGATAGCGTTCGCCGTCGCCGTGGATGTCGTAGCCGCCGTTGGCCCACTGCGGGTCGAGCCGGATCGCCTCGCGCTGCAGCGAGCGGATCGCGATCGCGAAGGGTTGCGCCTGCGGTGCGGTGTCCACGCTGACGTGGGCGCGCACCGTGCCGGGGTGCAGCAGCATGTAGGCGAGCGCGGCCATGCCGCCCATCGAGCAGCCGATCAGGCAGGCCAGTTTCCCGATGCCGAGTTCCCGCACCACGGCGTGGGCCGCGTTCGCCACGTCTTCCAGCGACAGCTCCGGGAAGTCGAGCCGATATGCCTCGCCGGTCGCGGGGTTGATCGAGGCGGGGCAGGTGGAGCCCTTGTCGCTGCCCAGCGAGTTCACGCAGATCACGAACCAGCGGTCGCTGTCGATCGCCTTGCCGGGGCCGGCCATGCCTTCCCACCAGCCAGGGCTGGGGTCCTGCGCGGACGACATCATGTGCGCGCTGGGCGAGAGGCCGGTAAGCACCAGCATCGCGTTGTCGCGTGCGGCGTTGAGCGTGCCCCAGGTCTCGTAGGCTACGCGTGCGCCATGCAGCGCGCCGCCGCGTTTCATCGGGAAGGGCGAGGGCAGGGCGCAGTAGCGGCGCGCGTCGGCCATCTCAGTGCACCTTGTCGATGGTGATGGCGATCGGCGTCGTGCGGTTGGTGTCGACGATGCCGGCGCTGCCTTCCAGGTCGCCGGGCTGGGCGATCGGCTGGCCGCTGTGGCTGATCCGTGCCGCCACTTCCACGCGCGTCACCGAGGAGAGTTTCAGCGCCGGCGTCATCGCCATCACGTCGGTGAGCGTGACCGTGGCGGGCAGTGCGTCGGCGGCCAGCTTCGCCACCGCCAGCGGCATGGGCGGGCCATTCACCGCGCGGGCGTAGACGTAGAGCTGGTCGCCCGGCCGCAGCTTGTCCCTGAGCGAAGGGGCGAGGTTCACCTCCACCTTCAACGCGGCGCCTTGGCGCGCCGCCGACGCGGGTTCGGCGGGGCCACCACCGGCGCGGGCATCGGCGTTCGCGATCTGCTCGGCCACCACCTTGGCCACGTTGGAGCCCGGTTCCAGCAGCGGCTGCAGCCTGCGCCAGGTGGCGGCGGCGTCCGTGTACTGCGTCTGCTGGAACTGGCTGATGCCCAGCAGCCACAGCGCGCGCTGGCTGTCCGGCTGCAACTCCAGTGCGCGGTGCAGCAGGTCGGTCGCGCGGCCCTGGATCAGGTGGTCGCTGCGCACCATCGAATCGGTTTCGGCCCAGCCCACCATCGCCGCCACGTTGTCCGGCTCGATCTTCAGCACGTGATCCCAGGCGTCGCGCGCCTGCTCCGGTTGTTTCAGCGCGGCGGTGGCGTCGGCCAGCAGCGCCCAGCCCTTCGCGTCGTCGGGCTGCTGCCGGAGGTGGGCGCGCAGCTCGCTCATCGCCTGCTGGAAGTCCATGGGCCTGGGCGCGGCGGGTACGCCGTCCAGCGCGACCGGGGTGCCGACGTGCAGGTACAGCGCGCCGGCGCCGATCGGCAGCAGCAGGGCGATGCCCAGCGCCAGCAGGAACACGCCGCGCGGGCGGCCGTCCCGGCGTCCCGCGCGCAGCAAGGGCACCAGCAGCAGGGCGAGCGCCACCGCGACCATCGCGGCGGCGGCCAGATAGAACGCGAGCTTCACCAGTCGTCCCCCGTATCGGCCGCTTCGTCGGCGCCCGGCCTGTCGGCGGCAGGCTTGTCATTGTCGCTGGCGCCATTGCCGCGGCCGCGCCGACGCACCGCCAGCGCCACCACCGCGCCGCCGGCCAGCAGGATCGCCAGCGGCCCGAACCACAGCAGCAAGGTGCCGGGTTTCAGCGGCGGGTCGTACAGCACGAAATCGGAATAGCGGTCCACCAGGTATTGCTTGATCTCGGCGTCGCTCTTGCCCTGCTGCATCAGCTGGAACACTTCCAGCCGCAGGTCGCGGGCGAGGTCGGCGTTGGAATCGGCCAGGTTCTCGTTCTGGCAGACCATGCAGCGCAGCTGCTTGGTGAGGTTCTGGAAGCGCACTTCCTGGGCGTGGTCCTTGAACGGCAGCGGCTCGATCGCGCCGCTGGTGGCGAAGGCCGCGCCGGCGAACATCAGCAGCGCGGCGAGCATGGCAAGGCGCAGCCTCATGGCGCCTCCCGCTTTGCGGCGGCGATCGCCGGCAGCAGTTCCTTCGCGATCACCTCGGGGGTGAGCGGGCCGATGTGCTTGTAGCGGATCACGCCCTTCGCATCGATCAGGAAGCTTTCCGGCGCGCCGTACACGCCGAAGTCGATCGCGGTGCGGCCCGGCTGGTCGGCGATCACCAGGTCGTAGGGGCTGCCATGCTCGCGCAGCCAGCGCCTGGCGTCGTCGGGTTCGTCCTTGTAGTCGTAGCCCACCAGCGGGATGCCGAGCTGGCGGGCGTCGGCCATCAGCACCGGGTGTTCCTCGGCGCAGGCCACGCACCAGCTCGCGAACACGTTGAGCAGGTAGGGCTTGCCGAGCAGGCTGGCCTTGGTCACGGTCTGCCCGGGCGCATCCAGCTTCGGCAGCGCGAAGTCGGGCGCGGGCTTGCCGATCAGCGGCGAGGGCACGTAGCGGGCGTCGTGCCAGGTGTTCCACCAGATGCCGAAGCCGAACAGGCCGACCAGGCCCATGAAGACCAGGAACGGGAGCAGCCGCTTCATGCCGGCGATTCCTGCGGTGCGATCGCGCCGGTCGCCGCCGCCGACTCCGCGGCGATGCGCTTGATGCGGAAGCGGCGGTCGCCGGCGCAGACGAAACCGCCCAGCATCATCAGCAGGCCGCCGCCCCAGATCCAGCGCACGAAGGGCTTGTAGTACAGGCGCAGCGCCCAGGCGCCCTCGACGTTGTTCGCGTCCATCGGCTCGCCCAGCGCCACGTACAGGTCGCGGAACAGGCCGGCGTCCACCGCCGACTCCGTCTGCACCTGCTCGCGCGCATAGGTGCGCTTCTGCGGATGCATCACCGCCACGGTGCGGCCGTCGCGCAGCACGGTGACCACGCCTTGGTCGGCGCGCCAGTTCGGCCCCTCGACCCGGTGCACGCCGTCGAAGCGGTAGGCGTAGCCGGCGATGGCCTCGCTCTGGCCGGGCGCCAGGCGCACGTCGTGCGTGACGCTCAGCGATTCGGACAGCAGCACGCCGGTCACGAACACCGCCACGCCGAGGTGCGCCAGCAGCATGCCGGCCATCTCGGCCGGATAGCGGCGGCCGCGCGGCAGTTCGCGCCAGCGCTTGAGCGCGTACAGCAGCACGCCCACTGCAACCCATACCGTCGCGGCCACGCCGGCCACGGCCTTGAGCTGGCCGTGCACGAAGAACGCCGCCACGATCGCGCAGGCCGCCGCGGCGATGCCCGCGCGCAGCGCCACCTGCTTCAGCACGCCGCCGTCGGCCTTGCCCCAGTGCAGGAATGGCCCGAACGGCAGCAGCAGCACCACCGGCAGCATCAGCAGCGGGAACAGCAGGCCGAAATACGGCGGCCCCACCGAGATGCGGCCCAGGTGCAGCGCGTCGCCCAGCAGCGGGAACAGCGTGCCCAGCAGCACCATTGCCGCCGCGGTGGCCAGCATCAGGTTGCCGATCAGCAGCGCCGTCTCGCGCGAGACGACGCGGAACGGCTTGCCGCCCGCCACCTTGGGCGCACGCAGCGCGTACAGCAGCAGCGAACCGCCCACCACGACGGCGAGGAAGGCCAGGATGAACACGCCGCGGCGCGGGTCGGAGGCGAATGCGTGCACCGAGGTGAGCACGCCCGAGCGCACCAGGAAGGTGCCCAGCAGCGACAGCGAGAACGCGAAGATCGACAGCAGCAGGGTCCACGCGCGCAAGCCGCCGCGCTTCTCGGTGATCGCCTGCGCGTGGATCAGCGCCGCGCCCACCAGCCATGGCATGAAGCTGGCGTTTTCCACCGGGTCCCAGAACCACCAGCCGCCCCAGCCCAGCTCGGCGTACGCCCACCAGCTGCCGGCCACGATGCCGAGGGTGAGGAAACCCCAGGCCGCGTTCGTCCACGGCCGCGCCCAGCGCACCCACGCCTGCTCCACTTCGCCGCCCAGCAACGCCGCGATGGAGAACGCGAACGCCACCGAGAAGCCCACGTAGCCCATGTAGAGCACGGGCGGGTGGAAGGTCATGCCAGGGTCCTGCAGCACCGGGTTGAGGTCGGCGCCGTCGGCCGGCATCGGCAGCAGGCGGCCGAACGGGTCGGAGGTGAAGATGATGAAGGCGAGGAAGCCGATCGCGACCAGGCCCATCACGCCCAGCACGCGCGCGGCGAACACCTCGGGCAGCTTGTGGCTGAGCGCGGCCAGCGCCACCGTCCACAGGTTGAGGATCAGGATCCACAGCAGCAGCGAACCCTCGTGCGCGCCCCACACCGCGGCGATGCGGTAATACCAGGGCAGGGCGAGGTTGGAGTTGTCGGCCACGTACTGCACCGAGAAATCGAAACGCAGGAAGGCCCACGCAAGGATGCCGAACGCCATCGCCACGAACACCGCCTGGCCGGCCGCTGCGGGACGCGCCACCGCCATCAGCGCGCGATTGCCGCGCCAGGCGCCCAGCAGCGGCAGCACGCCCTGCGCGACGGCGAGCAGGAAGGCGAGTACCAGCGCGAGCTGGCCGAGTTCGGGGGTCATGGGCTCTTGTCCTGCGCGACGGCTTCCTTGACCTTGGAATCCGCGTGCGCCTTGGCCATCGCGTCCTTGAGTTCCTTGGGCATGTAGGTCTCGTCGTGCTTGGCGAGCACCTCGGTGGCCACGAAACGGGCGCCGTCCATGTGGCCGGTGGCGATCACCGACTGGTTGTCGCGGAACAGGTCGGGCAGGATGCCGGTGTATTCCACCGGCATCGCGCCGCTGGCGTCGACCACGGTGAAGGTGACCTCCAGCGAGTCCTTGCTGCGCTGGATCGAGCCGGCCTTGACCATGCCGCCCAGGCGGAAGGTCTTGTACGGCGTCGCCTGGCCGGACTGCACCTGGCTGGGGGTGAACAGGTAGTTCATGTTCTGCTGCAGCGCGTACACGCCCAGGCCGATCGCCAGTGCGGCGGCGACCGCGATCACGATCACGAGGGTGAGCCGGCGCTTGCGGGTGGGATTCATCGGCATGGCGTGAGTCAGGGAGTGGTGGAGGTGGTGCGGCGCGCGCGCGCGTCCTGGCGCGCCAGCCGGCCGCGCACTTCGCGCAGGACGCGGCGGCGGCGCAGCCGCGGCGCCACGTTGTCGGCAAGCAGCACGGCGAAGAACACCGCATAGGACGTCCACACGTAGCCGCCGTAGCCGCCCATGGCGAAGAAGTGCTGCAACGCGTTCATCGGCCAGCCTCGGTTTCCGCGACCTGGCGCACCCAGTCCTTGCCGCTTTCCAGCGCCAGCAGGTCGGTGCGCGCGCGGCGGCACAGGCTGGCCGCGTAGTACGCCTTGGTGGCCAGCATCACCATCAGCAGCGGCCACAGCATGTCCCACGGCATCTTCGAGTGGCCGAACACGTTCACCGTGCTGCCCTGGTGCAAGGTGTTCCACCACGTCACCGACCAGTGCACGATGGGCACGTTGATGATGCCGATGATCGCGAGGAAGCCCGCAGCGCGTGCGCCCTGGCGGCGATCCTCGAACGCGTGGTACAGCCCGATCACGCCCAGGTACAGGAACAGCAGCACCAGTTCGGAGGTGAGCCGGGCGTCCCAGGTCCACCAGGTGCCCCACATCGGCTTGCCCCACAGCGAGCCGGTGACCAGGGTGATGAAGGTGAACGCCGCGCCGATCGGCGCCGATTCCATCGCCACCACCTCGGCCAGCTTCACCCGCCACACCAGCGCGACGAACGCGGCCGCGCCCATCACGGCGTAGATGAACATGCTCATCCACGCGCTGGGCACGTGGATGAAGATGATGCGGTAGGCGTCGCCCTGCTGGTAGTCCGCCGGCGCCAACACCAGGCCGCCGTACAGGCCGATCGCGCCGCACAGCAGCGCCAGCCCCATCGCCCACGGCCGCACCGCGCCGGCGACGCGGTAGAACGTCGGCGGCGAGCCGAGCTTGTGCAACCAGAGCGGAATCCAGGTAGACATCGCTTACGAATCCAGGGCAATGCGCAGGGCCGCCGCGCAGGCCAGCGGCGCCAACACCACGCAGAGTATGAGTGCGGCAGCCAGCCACGCGATCGGTGCCAGCCAGGGCAAGCCCTGCTGGGCCGCTGCCACGGCGCCGGCCGCGAAGATCACCACCGGCACGCACAAAGGCAGCAACATCAGGGCCAGCAGCATACCAGAGCGCCGGGTGCCGGCCGTCAGCGCCACCAGCACCGCGCCCAGCAGGCTGAGCAGGGGCGTGGCGAACAGCAGCGCCAGCAGCAGCGCCGGCATCGCGGCGGGCGGCAGGTGCAGCATGCCGGCCAGCAGCGGCGCGATCACGATCAGCGGCAGCGCGGTCGCCAGCCAGTGCGCGAGGATCTTCATCCCCAGCATCAGCGCCAGCGGCTGCGGCGACAGCACGAGTTGTTCCAGCGAGCCGTCCTCGATGTCGCTGGCGAACATCGCGTCCAGCGCCAGCAGCATCGCCAGCAGCACGGTCACCAGCACCACGCCGCCGGCGATACGCTGCAGCAGTGCCAGGTCCGGCCCCAGCGCGAACGGAAACAGCACCGCCACGATCACCGCGTACAACACCGGCATCGCGAGATCGCCGCGCCGGCGCCATGCCAGCGTGAGGTCCCGCCGCAGCATCGCGCTGCAGGCCTGCGGCAGCGGCGGCGCGCTCACCGGCGCACCTTCGCGCCAGGCGGCGTCGGCGTAGCGGGCGCGCCCGGGTGCCGGGTGGCGTGCGCAAACCTGACGGGGGCGATGGCGCGCGTACTGCGGCGCCCGGCGTCCTGCGAAAAAAACTCACGCATGCATGCGTATCCGCTGCGGCTCGCCGCCGTGGAAGCCCACCGCGCCATGGCTGCTCACCAGCGCCGCGCCGCCGCCGGCCACGTGCCGTTCCAGCAGCCGGTTGACCAGCGCGATGCCGTGGCGGTCGAGGTTGGCGTAGGGCTCGTCCAGCAGCCACAGCACGGCCGGCTGCAGCAGCAGGCGCGCCAGTGCGGCGCGCTTCTTCTGGCCGGCGGAAAGGCGTCGCACCGGCTCGTCCTCGTAGCCGGCAAGGCCCACTTCCTCCAGCACCGCCGCGGGCGAGACGCCGTCGCGGCGGCCGTGCAGGCCGGCGGCGAAGGCGAGGTTCTCGCGCGGGCTCAGTTCCAGTTTCTGGCCAAGGTGGTGGCCGAGGAACAGGATCTCGCCGGCGCACACGTCGCGCCGCCACGGCTCGCCGCGCCACTGCAGCCGGCCTTCGCTGGCGTGCAGCAGGCCGGCCAGCAGGCGCAGCAAGGTGGTCTTGCCGCTGCCGTTGTCGCCCTCGACCAGGACCAGCTCGCCTTCATGCACGCGGAAATCCAGCGGGGCGAACACCGGCTCGTCCTGGCGGTGGAAGCTCAGGCGGTGCGCTTCGAGCAGGGGGGCGGTGGCGGCTGCGGTCATTGCTTCCATTCTCCGCAATGGCCGGCGAGCTTGTCCATGCGGCGCGCTGCCGCTTCGGTCTCAGTCGAGGATGCGCAGCGTGGCGTGACCGCCCGCTTCGCCGTGCACGTAGGCCAGCTGGCCATGGGAACGGGTCAGCCCGTCCAGCGTCGCTACGCCGGCGCCGGTCACGAACAGGCTGGGTTCGCTCCAGCCGGAGGTGCCCACGCCGATGGCCGGGTAGACCTTGGCGCCGGCCTGCTGCTCCAGCGCGGCCAGCATTTCGTGCTGGGCGGCCTCGTTCTCGGCCGGCGGCCGGCGCCGCGCCTGCGGATTCCAGGCGGTGACGAAGGCCCAGGGCTGGGCCCCGACCACGGCGGCGAGCGGCGCGGGCAGCGGCAGGTCCACGCGGATGATGGCCCAGCGCACCGCGTCCAGGCAGACGTGGTAGGTGGTGGAACGAAAGGCTTCGAGCAGGGCTTCATCCATGGCGCGGTTCCGGCAGCGGCTCCAGGGTGGATTGGAAAAGCCGGACGGCGGCGTCGAGGTCGACCGCTTCCGGGTCCGGCGTGGCGTGCAGCAATTGTTCCAGCAACGCGTCCTGCGCGCGACCGCGTTCCAGCGCGTAGGCATAGGGCAGGTGGGTGAAGCTGACCAGCCGGTAGCGCGCCATGTAGTGGCCCGGGATGCGCGTGGCCAGCTTCGCGCCCAGCGCGCGCCGGGCGAGGTAGCGTGGGTCGGCCACCGAGTCGCGCATCTCCACGTAGTTCTCCAGCGCCATTGCGGCGATCGCGTCTGCGTTCGGCTGGCGGATGCGCTGGAACTCGGCGAATACGCCGGCGCCGTCGGGCGCGGCGGCCAGCAGTTGCGCCAGCGTCACCGTGTCCTCGAAGCCGCAGTTCATGCCCTGGCCGTGGAACGGCACGATCGCGTGCGCGGCGTCGCCGACCAGCAGGGCGCGGTCGTCCAGGTGCCAGCGCTCCAGGTACAGCGTGGAAAGCGTGCCCACCGGATGCTCCGCGTAGTCCGCGTCGAAGCGCGGGATCAGCGGCAGCAGGTCGGGGAAGTCCGCGGCGAAGAACGCGCGCGCCGCGGCGGCGTCCGGCACGCTGGCGAAGCTGGGGTGCGCGCCTTCGGCGGGCAGGAACAAGGTGACGGTGAAGCTGCCCTCGGCGTTCGGCAGCGCGATGCACATGTAGCCGCCGCGCGGCCAGATGTGCAGTGCGTGCGGCTCCAGCGCGAAGTGCCCCTCGCCGCCGGCCTGCCGCACCAGCCCCGGCGCCAGGGTTTCGGCGGAGGGGATTTCCAGTTCCTTGTAGCCGTGGCCGAGCGGTTCGATGCGCTCGCCCAGCGGAGCGTAGGCGTCCATCGCCGCGCGCAGCGCGGAACCCGCGCCGTCGGCGCCGATCAGCAGGCCGGCGTCGTGCCAGCGCCGGGCGCCCGCCTCGTCGACCAGCCGGATGCGGCGGCGGTCGAAGTCCGCGTCCGTCAGCGCCTGGCCGAAATGGAAACGCACGCCGCACGCCTCGGCGGCATCCAGCAGCAGCATGTTCAGCGCGCCGCGCGACACCGACCAGATCACCTCGCTGTCGTCCACGCCGTAGCGCTGCAGGCCGCTGCTGCCGTCCAGCGCATGCACCATGCGTCCGCGCATCATGACGGCGCGCAGCAGCACCTCGTCGGCCAGCCCCGCGGTGCGCAGCGCCTGCAGGCCGCGCTCGGCCAGCGCGAGGTTGATCGAACGGCCGCCCAGGAAGCCCGCGCGGCGCGGGTCGGGCCGCTTCTCGAATACTTCCACCGCGAAGCCTTGCTGCGCCAGTTGCCGGGCCAGCAGCGCGCCGACCAGGCCGCCGCCGATCAGGGTGATTGCAGGACGTTGCGCCATGTCGCGCTCCGCAGGGTGGTTCGCCACTGTTCCGCAAGCGGCGCGCGACTGCAACACGCGCCGCGCGGCGGGCTTCAGAAGCTCATGAAATAGCCGCCGTTCACCGGCAGGTTGACGCCGGTGAGGTAGCCGGCGTCGTCGGCGGCGAGGAAGGCCACGGCGCGCGCGATGTCGGCGGGCTGGCCCAGTCGGCCCACCGGGATGCCGGCGACGATCTGGGCGCGGATCTCGGCCGGCACTGCAGCCACCATGGGCGTGTCGCAGTAGCCGGGCGAAACCGTGTTGACGGTGACGCCCTTGCGCGCGGTTTCGCGTGCCAGCGCCATGCTGAAGCCGTGCACGCCGGCCTTGGCGGCCGAGTAGTTGGTCTGGCCGAACTGGCCGGTCTGGCCGTTCACCGAGCTGATGTTGACGATGCGGCCGAAGCCCCGCTCGGTCATGCCGTCCAGCACCGCATGGCTGGTATTGAACACGCCGTCCAGGTTCACCCGCATCAGCTCGTGCCATTGCGTGGGCGTCATCTTGCGCAGGCTGGCGTCGCGGGTGATGCCGGCCGCGTTGACCAGGATGTCCACGCCGCCGTGCTCGCGTTCGAGGCGGCGGACCAGGTTGACGCAGGCGTCGTGGTCGCTGACGTCCATCGCTTCGTGGACGATCCTGTCGCCGAACTCCGCGGTGGATTCGTGGAAGCCGGCGAGGCGCGCTTCGCTGGCGGGCAGGTCGGCGGCGACCACGCGGCAGCCGGCCCGGGCCAGCTGGCGGCAGATTTCGATGCCGAGGCCGCCGAGACCGCCGGTGACCAGGGCGAGGCGGGAGGAAGCTGCGTCCATGGTGAACTCCGTTTGGCGCTCGTCCTTGATCGCGGGAGTCAAACGGGCGCCCGTCCGTGGCCGCGAATGTGGGGACTTTTGCAATCGTCCCTGATTGCGAAGATCACACGGGCGGCCATCCATGGCCGCGAATTTCAATGACGCCCACGCGCCGCTCGGGGCGGCGCGCGGGCAACGGGATGGAGTGGGGGCTCAGCCGGTCTTCTTGTGGCCGCCGCGATTGCCGCCAGGCGGGGTGATCTGCGCGGCGGCGTCCAGCAGGCCGCGCTGCATGGTCTTCCACGCGTCCAGGTTGCGCTCGGTCAGCTCGTTCACCATCGCCCACGGGGTCTGGCCCATCAGGCTGTTGAGCTGGGTGCGGAACTGCTGCTGCTGGTCCAGGAACACCTGCAGGCTGCGTTCCAGGTACGGGCCCATGAAGCCCTGCAGCGAGTCGCCGTAGAAGCGGATGATCTGGCTGAGCAGCTGGGGCGACAGCATCGGCTGCCCCTTCTCCTCGTGCTCGGAGATGATCTGCAGCAGCACGGAACGGGTGAGGTCTTCGCCGGTCTTGGCATCGCGGACTTCGAAGTCCTCGTTGTCCAGCACGAGCTGACGCACCTCTTCCAGCGTGATGTAGCTGGAGATCTCGGTGTCGTAGAGCCGACGGTTCGGATACTTCTTGATGGTGCGCTTGTTTTGTGCCATGCGGCGAAGCTAGCAGAACGTATTGCGCCGCACCAGTAGACCACTGGCATGCATGACGTGAAATTGGTCTGGTTCGTCAGCGGTTGCCCTGTGCCGATGTAGGCCCAGGTGGTCTGCAGCAAAATCAGTGTCCCATGGCCCCGCCGGCGCCCCCGAACGGCGGTTTGGCGAACCACAGGATGGGGATCAGCAGCAGAAACAGCACCGCGCAGCCCCAGAACACGTCGTTCACCGCCAGGGTCAGCGCCTCGCGGTTCACCAGTTGGTCGATCAGGCCCAGGCCCTGGCCGTGCGGCATGCCGCGCGCGGCGAGGTCCTGCATGAACTGCATGGCCGCCGGGTGGCCGGGGCTGACGTTTTCGGTGAGGTTGGCATGGTGCAGCTCGCTGCGGTGCTGCCACAGCGTCACCGTGATCGCGGTGGACATGCTGGAACCCATGGTGCGGCAGAAGTTGGACAGGCCGGAGGCGTTCGCGATCTCCGAGGCGGGCAGGCCGGCGAGGTAGATCTGGTTCAGCGGGATGAAGAAGCAGGGGATCGCCAGGCCCATCACGAAGCGCGGCAGCACCAGGGTGGAGAACGAGGCGTTGCTGTCGAAGCTGGCGAACCAGTACGAGGTGAGCGCGAAGATCAGGAACGAGAACGTCACCACCGCGCGCAGTTCCAGCCGGTGCAGGTTCTGGCCCAGCAGCGGCGACAGCAGGAACGCCAGCACGCCCACCGGCGCGGTGGCCAGGCCGGCCCAGGTGGCGGTGTAGCCCAGGTCGATCTGCAGCCACAGCGGGAACACCACGTTGATGCCGAAGAACGCGAACATGCCCAGCGTCAGCGCGATCACGCCCACGGTGAAGTTGCGCTGCCTGAACAGCGAAAGGTCGATCACCGGGTGCTTGGCGTGGATCTCCCACACCACCAGGAAGGTGAGGCAGACCAGTGCGGTGATGCCCAGCGCGAGGATCAGCGGCGAGGCGAACCAGTCGTGGTCGTTGCCGTTGTCCAGCATGAACTGCAGGCAGCCCACGCCCACCACCAGCAGCACCAGGCCCACCACGTCGATCGGCGCCTTGAACGTCTTCGTCTCGCGCTTGCGCAGGATCGCCCAGGTGACCACCGCCGCGGCCAGGCCCACCGGCAGGTTGATGTAGAAGATCCACGGCCAGGAGAAGTTGTCGGTGAGCCAGCCGCCCAGGATCGGGCCGAAGATCGGCGCCACCACCACGGTCATCGCCCACAGCGCCAGCGCGATGCCTTGTTTCTCCTTGGGGTAGTTGTTCAGCAGCAGGGTCAGCGACAGCGCCACCATCGGGCCGGAGCCCGCGCCCTGCAGCAGGCGGCACACCACCAGCATCGGCATGCTGGTGGCCAGGCCGCACAGCATCGAGAACACCACGAACAGCAGCACCGACGCCACGAAGGTGCGCACCTCGCCGAAGCGCCGCGCCAACCAGCCGGTGAGCGGTTGCATGATCGCGCTGGCCAGCGCGTAGGAGCTGATCGTCCAGGTGCCCTCGCTGGGGCTCACGCCCAGGCTGCCGGAGATGTGCGGCACGGCCACGTTGACGATGGTCATATCCAGCACTTCCATGAAGGTGCTGAACGCGACGGCGATGGTGAGCAGCGCCAGCGGGCCGCCGTGCAGGGGCTTCGGCGGGGCGGCGTTCTCGGGCGTGGTGGCCATGGGCGGACTCGCTGGGACTCGGGGCGGCGCGGTTCAGCGCGACGGGTCGGCGGTACCGAGGTTGGCCTCGATCACCTTTTCGGCCTCGGCGTCGGCCTGGCTGGCGATCCGGTCGTACACCGCGGTCTCGGCGGCCGGCAGCGCCGGGCCCGCGGCCAGCACCTTGCCCTCGTCGTGGCTGATGTCCACGGTGACGTCGGCGGACAGGCCCACGCGCAGCGGGTGACGATCGAGCTCCTTGTCGTCCAGCGCGATGCGCACCGGCACGCGCTGCACCACCTTGATCCAGTTGCCGGTGGCGTTCTGCGCGGGCAGCAGCGAGAACACGCTGCCGGTGCCGGCGCCCAGGCCGATCACCTTGCCCTGGTAGTCCACCTTGCCGCCGTAGAGGTCGGTGGTGATCTTCGCCGGCTGGCCGATGCGGATGTGGCGCAGCTGGTTCTCCTTGAAGTTCGCGTCCACCCACAGGTCGTGCAGCGGCACCACGCTCATCAGCGGCTGGCCGGGCGCCACGCTGTTGCCCAGTTGCACGCTGCGCTCGGCCACGTAGCCGGCGACCGGCGCCACGATGGTGTTGCGCTGGGCGGCGACCCAGGCGGCACGGAAGTTCGCGCGCGCCTGCTCCACGGCGGGATTGCCGGCGATGTCGGTGCCGGCGACGGCCGAGTGCGCCGCCTTGGCCTGCGCCTGGGCGGCATCCAGCGCCGCCTGCGCGCCGGCCAGGGCATCGCGCAGGTGCTGCACGATCTCCGGCGATTCGGCCTGCGCCGCCACCAGCGGCAGGTGGCGCCTGAGGTCGGCCTGGGCCTTCTGCAGCTCCACCTTGCGCGCGGCGACCGCGGCGTCGGCGCCGCTGGCGCTGTCGGTCTGCCCGCGCACCTGGCGCACGGCAAGCGCCAGCGCGCTGCGGGCCTGGCGCAGGCGCACGTCGGCATCGGTGGGGTCGAGGCGCACCAGCACCTGGCCGGCTTCGACATGCTGGGTGTTGTCGGCCATCACCGCGATCACGGTGCCGGGCACCTGGGCGGAAATGCCCACCAGGTTGCCGCCGACATAGGCGTTGTCGGTGGTCTCGCGGGTGGAGAGCACGAAGAACCAGAGCAGGAACCAGGCCAGCCCGGCGAGCAGGAAGACCGATGTCACGATCAGCAGCGCGCGCCGGCGCTTGGGCGGGTCCTTGGCGGCGAAGCCGCTGTCGTTGCGGTCCTGCGGCAGGGCGGACTCGTTGGCGCTCATGGGCGGGGGCTCCGGCTGGCGTTTTCGGATGGGGAAGCGGGGGATGCGGGCGGGGCGCCGGCGCCGTCGGCAGGCATGCGGTAGCCGCCGCCCAGCGCCTTGATCAGGGCGAGATCGGTGGTCAGCGCCTGCGCGTGCAAGGTGACGGCCTGGTCCTGCTGCTGCAGCAACTGGGCCTGCGCGGCAAGGCCTTCGCGCGCGTCGCGCACGCCGCGCTGGAGGCGCGCCTGCGCGCTGGCGACCAGCCGCTGGTCGGTGCCGATCTGGCTCTGCTGCTGCCCGCGGCTGGTGGCGAGCTGTTCCGCGGCCAGCGCCTGGCTGGCGACTTCGCGCGCGGCATGGAACACGGCGGCGTTGTACTGCGCCACCGCGTCGTCGAGCTGGGCACGGCTGATGCCGTAGGCGGCCTTCAGGCGGCCGCCCTCGAAGATCGGCAGGTGCAGCGCGGGCGTGAGGCCGAACACGCGGCTGCCGGCGCTGAACACGTTGCCGAGGTCGCCGGAGCTGCCGCCGCCGAACAGCGCGGAGCTGCCCTGGTTGGTGCTGGACAGCCCTGCCAGCGCGGTGATGCTGACGTCGGGGAAGAATTGCGCGCGCGCCACGTCGGTCTGTTTCAGCGCCGCTTCCACCTGCCAGCGGCTGGCGGCGATGTCGGGGCGGCGGGCGATCAGGTCGAGCCTGGCATCGTCGGGCAGGGCCCCGCTGGTGGTGGGCAGCGGCCGCGGCGCCAGCGGCGGCAATTGTGCGGGCGCCACGCCGAGCAGGGCGGCCAGCGCGACCTTGCGGATCTGCGCCGAGCTTTCCAGCATGGTCTGCGCCTGTTCGACCGAGACCACGCGCGAGCGCGCCTCCTGCACGGTGTCGGGCAGGTCCACGCCTTGCCGCACGCGCAGTTCGGCGATCGCCAGCAGGCGCCGCTGCACGGCCAGCGACTGCCGGGCCAGCGCCAGCCGCGCCTCGTCGGCCAGCCAGCCGAAATAGGTGTCGGCCACCGCGTTCTGTATGGTCAGCGCGGCGGCGCTGCGCTGCGCCTCGGCCGCGTGCGCCTGGTCCAGCGCGCTCTCGATCGCGGCGCGTTTCTTGCCCCACCAGTCGAATTCGTACTGGAACTGCAGGCCCAGGTCGGCCTGGTTGTACCAGGTGAAGCCCAGCAGCTTCGGCGGCATCAGGCCGTGCTCGCTGATCCGTTGCCGGCTCAACTGCGCGCTGCCGTTGATGCTGAGCCCGGCCTGCGCCGCGGCAAGCTTCACCGACTGCTCGGCGGTGCGCACGCGGCCCTGCGCCTGCACCAGGTCCGGCGACTGGCCCAGTGCCATCGCCATCAGTCCGTCCAGTTGCGGATCGCCGTAGCCGCGCCACCAGTCGGCGGCCGGCCAGCCGGCGCGGGTGGGCGCGGACAGGCCGGCCAGCGGCACGTCGTCGCGCAGGGCGGGATGCTGCACCTTCGGCGGCGCGAACGCGCAGCCGGCGAGCGCCAGCGCGACGGCAAGGGCCAGGGCCGCGCGCAGGCGGGGCGGGGCGGAGGTCATCGGGGGCTCCTTCACGACGCGTCGTCCGCGTCGAGCTGGTCGAGGTTGCGGGCGAGCTTGCGCAGCAGGCGGCTGAGCTGGCGCCGGTCGGTGGCGCTGAAGCCGTCGAACATCGCCTCCACGCGGGGAAACATCGGCGGCAGCATCTTCTTCACGAAGCGGCGGCCGGCGGCGGTGATGCGCATCAGCACGCAGCGGCGGTCCCGTTCGCTGGTGCCGCGCGAGATCAGGCCGCGATGCACCAGCGCGTTGCCGATGCGGGTCATGTTGGTGCTGCCCTGGGACGCGAACTCGCACAGCTGGCCGGGCGTGGAGCTGCCGTCCGGGCGCGTGTGCAGGATCATCAAGGTGAGGAATTCGCTGTGGTTGAGCTGGTGCGGCTTGAGCTTTTCCGCCAGCCCCTCGTCCATGCGCTGGCCCACCATCAGCACCAGCCGACACAGCCTGGCCTGTTCGGCGGGCAGCTCGGGGATCACCTCGTGCATGCGCCCGATGCCCTCGTCCATCATCGCGATGCAGTCGTTCAGGCACGCCATTTCATCAATTCATATTCCATTGGTGAAATAAATACTGGGGCATGCGGGCGCATCACGCAAGTGTCGCGTTCATCGGTCGACGGACGGATCGGGCAGGCGGAACAGCCGGCGGGTGTTCGCGGCGGTGGCGGCGGCCACCTCGCCTTCCGGCTCGCCGCGCAGCGCCGCCACGCAGCGCAGCACGCCGACGACGCGGGCCGGCTCGTTGCGCTGGCCGCGATGATCCGCATCCGGCTGGTCGGGGGCGTCGCTTTCCAGCAGCAACTGCGCGATCGGCATCGTCGCCACGATGCGTCGCAGCCGCTGCGCCCGCTCGTAGGTCACCGGGCCGCCGATGCCGATCAGGAAACCGAGCTGCCACAGTCGGTGCGCCTGCTCCTCGCTGCCCGAGAAACTGTGCACCACGCCGCGCACGCCCGGGTGGCGGCGCAACGTGAGGATCACTTCCTCCAGCGCCTGCCGGGCATGCACGATCACCGGCAGGTCGAACTCGCGGGCCAGCGCCAGTTGCCGCGCGAAGCAGTCGCGTTGCCGCGCCGGATCCAGCGCCGGGTCGTGGAAATCTAGCCCGGTCTCGCCGACGGCGACGACCGGGTTCGCGGCGCACCATGCCGCCAATGCGTCGAGGTCGCCCGCCCCATGCCGCGACAGGTACAGCGGGTGCAGGCCGTAGGCCGGGAAAAGCCGGCGCGAGTGGGCGGCGCACAGGTCGCGGATGCGCGGCCAACTCGCCGCGTCCACGGCCGGCACCACCAGTTGCCCGACGCCGGCGTCGGCCGCGCGCTGCAGCACCAGGGGTCGATCGGCATCGAACGCGGGGTCGTCGAGGTGAACGTGACTGTCGGCAAGCACGGGCGTAAATTGTTTTGATCTTCGGGGATTCGGGACTGGCGCAGGTGCCGGTTGAAGCAGCGTCGGTGTGAAATTTGTGTAACGGCGATGGTCTAGGCGGTATTCAGACTCGTGAAGGTTCAATGGCTCCACCAACGGCGCGGTGCTGCCTGCCGCACCGTGCTTCGGGTGACAATCGACAGAGGAGGATGGTCATGAAACGTTTGATGGTCAATGCACTCAACGTGGGGATTGCTGCAGCGCTGGCCGTCAGCGTATCGGCCTGCAACCGCAGCGCCGACGCCGGGACCCAGGCTGCGCAGGCGGGCGTGGCGGCTACGGCGCCTGCCGCCGCGGCCCCCGCGCCGGCACCGGCGCCCGTGCAGCAGCCGGCCGGTCCGCAGTACGCCCAGGTGGTGAGCGTGACGCCGGTGCGCTCCGAGGCGGGCGCGCCGCGCCAGGTCTGCAAGGACGAGGTGGTGAATCACGCCGCGCCGCCGAAGGACCAGCACAACATCGCCGGTACCGCCATCGGCGCGGTGGCCGGTGGCCTGCTGGGCAGCATGGTCGGCGGCGGCAAGGGCAAGACCGTCGCCACGGTGGCGGGTGCGGTCGGCGGCGGCTACGCCGGCAATCGCATCGAGAACGCGCACCACAAGCCGCAGGTGACCTCGACGGTCGAGCGTCGCTGCAGCACGGTCGCCGGCCAGGCCAGCAAGATCGTCGGCTACGACGTGCAGTACGTGTACAACGGCGTAACCCGCACCACGCGCATGGATCACGATCCGGGCGATCGGGTGCAGGTCCAGGAGGGCGTCTCCGTCGTCGGTGACGCACGTTGACCATCGACATCGGAAGGAGCAGGACGATGAACGGTTCGATTCGGAGAGTGGTTCCCGCCGCGGTGCTGGCTGCCGGACTCGCGCTGGGTGGATGTGCCACCGGGCCGGGCTACAACCAGGGCGGCTACTACCCGCCGCAGCAGGGTTCCGGCTACGGCGGTCGCTGCCAGAGCTGCGGTGTGGTGCAGGACGTGCAGCCGGTGTACGTCGACAACGGCGGCGGCAACGGCGGCGTGCTCGGCGCGGTGATCGGTGCGGTGGCCGGCGGCGTGCTGGGCAACACGGTCGGCAAGGGCGATGGCCGCAAGGCCGCCACCGTGGTCGGTGCGGTGGCCGGCGGCGTGGTCGGTAACCAGATCGGCAAGAACTCCGATGGCGGCGGCAACGCGTGGCGCATCGTGGTGCGGCTGGACAATGGCCAGTACGCCACGGTCACGCAGCGCGAGAACCCGAACGTCCGCAACGGCGACTACGTGCAGGTGAACAACGGACGCGTCTATCCGAGGTGATTTTCATCGCATCCTTGAATGGACGTCTGGACGTCTGGATGGCCAAACAAAAAGCCCTCGAAAGAGGGCTTTTTTGTTGCCTGGCGGCGGAAGCGTTGCGGTTCAGTTCACGGCGTAGAACGTGTGGTCGCCGATCGTGATGGAACGCTTGTTGCGCGACCAGGCGGGCGTCACCGCGGCGGTGGCGAAGTGGTCGGCGCGCGGCACCAGCATGTTGCGCTGGTTCGGCGGCAGCTGCCACACGTGGATCATGCGCCCGGCGATTTCCCAGGCCTTGTGGAACGCCTCCACGTTGCTGATCTCGAACGAGCCGGGCGTGGTGGTGGTGGCGAACTGGTGCGGCGCCATCACGACCTCGCACACCGTGTCGCCCCACTGGCCGCGTTCGCGGCGACGCATCGCCACTTCGGCGACGGCCATCTGGCCGACGGTGGTCTGGCTGCGCGCCTCCAAGTATACCGTCGTGGCCAGGCAGGCCTGGTTCGCGACGGGTTGCGGCATCAGGGTGGTCAGCCACAACAACATGGAAAGTTTCATTTTCGTCTGCCTCCAGCGTGCTGTACGCGCGGACGAGCGAAACGTCCGTAGCGCCGTTGCGGTGGACGGGCGGGCAGGCCGTTCCACCTGGATTGATCGCACGGCCGAAACCGGTGGCCGGGCGAGTGGATGCCACGCAATGTGGCGTTCGAACGGCATTTGCACGTGCAGCCGATCGGGAGGTGTTGCGGAGGCGCTTGCTGACGTCTGTGGTCGTGCAGTCCTGCAACGGATTCCGCACTCAGGCGGGATGTTCCATCCGGCGATTTCTCGCCAGGTCGCGCCGATGCGGAATCTTCCGGTTCGTCGCGTGTTTCGGCAGCCGTGTCGTGGGGCGCCGCGAATGAATGGTGGGCGGAGCCTAACGGCGGATTTTCCCCACGGCAAGTGCCGGGGTGGTTCGGTTCAACGTGCGCTCACGCAAAATCGCCGATCAAGATGAACGGATGTTCACGGAACGCGACGATGCGCGCGTTTCAATTTTCCCAGCGATGCCGGATGGACAACGCGAGGTCGTCGTCGAGTTGCAGCAATGTGTTCTCCGTCGACGTCGATGCGATGTCGTCGTCCAGTACCGCGAGTGCGTCGATGCGGTTGTCGTCTTCGATCGCGTCGAGCAGCGTGCCGACTTCGTTGCCGTCGCGCCGCAGGATGTCGCCCGGCGTCGCGCTGCGCGTCAGCCGCACGTTGCACAGGTGACGTTTGTGACTGCCGCGCCAGTGCATGCGCGCGACGATTTCCTGGCCCGGATAGCAGCCCTTGTCGATCGCGACGGCGTGCAGGCGGTGCAGAGACAGCGCCGGCGGCAACAGCGCATCGAGTGCGGAGTCGGGCAGCCACGGCCAGCCGAGTTGCAATTGCATCCGACGCCATGCGTCGTCGCGTTCGCCGTCGACCGCGAGGCGCAGCGCGTGCGTGCCGCAGCCGAACACGATGCCGCCGTTCTCGTCGTGCAGCGCATGCAGCGGCAACGCGGCGGCAGTGGCCGCTGCGCGCCACGGCGAAGCCTGCAACACCAGTCGACTGCGGAACACGTATCGGCGCAACGCATCGCCGAGCGTCGCCGCGTTGCCGCCACGCAGCAGCAGCAGCAGGCGTTGCTCGTCGAGTCGCGCCAGATGGAACAGCGCACGCACGCGGCCCTGCGGGCTCAGCCATGCGCCGAATTGCCACATGCCGACCGGCAACGACTGCACGTTGCTGCTGAATTGCGCCTGGGCGAAGGCGAGCGCATCGGGGCCTTCGATCAGCAGGGTTTCGACGTCGGCGGTGGGCGACATGGACAGGCCTCGATATGGGTGACGGCGGCGCAACGCAAGTCGTCCCGGCGAAGCGCAGGCGGCGCTCTCGACGTTAGTCAAGGTTGTGCGGCATTGCGGCAAGTATTACCCTTCGGCGGCTTGTATACGACCATGTCCGAAACTTCCGACCCGACCGAATCCAGGCCAGTCCCCGCTCCGGCGAAACCGGCGGCGGAGCCTGCGCGACCTGCGGGGGAGCGGGCGGCGGAGCGACCGGCACCCGATCCCACCCGCTATGGCGACTGGGAAAAAAACGGGCGCTGCATCGACTTCTGAAGCGTCGTGGGGCGGCATCCGTCGTCGTGCGCGTGCGGTTTCGGCTTGGCAGACAGTTCCAGCGATTCCACCAGGATAGCCGCCATGGCAGACACGCGACGACCGCTCTCACCGCACATCCAGATCTACAAGTGGCAAGTGCAGATGGTGACTTCCATCCTGCATCGCGCCACCGGCGTTGCGCTCGCCGTGGGCACGCTGCTCGTGGTCTGGGGCCTGCTCTCGCTGGCCACGGGCGAGGCCGCATTCAACCAGTACAAGACCTGCGTGGGCAGCCCGCCGGGCATGGTGCTGCTGGTCGGCTGGAGCTGGGCGCTGTTCTATCACCTGTGCAACGGCATCCGTCACCTGATCCAGGACGCCGGCGCCGGTTACGCCATTCCGCAGTTCGTGCGTTCGAGCTGGCTGTCGGTGATCGGCAGCGTGGTGCTGGTGGTGCTGGTCTGGGCCTGCGTGCTGACCTGCGGAGGTGCCGCATGAGCACGAACGCGAACGACCTGCGCAATCCCCTGAAGCGCGCGCGCGGCCTCGGCTCGGCGCAATCCGGTGCGACCCACTGGTGGCGGCAGCGCGTCACCGCCGCCGCGCTGGTGCTGCTGGGCCTGTGGTTCGTGGCCCTGGTGCTGTCGCTGTTGCACGCCGACTACGCCACGGCGAAGGCCGCGGTGGCGAAACCGTGGAACGCGCTGCTGCTGATCCTGTTCGTGGTCACCGCGTTCTGGCACGCCGTGCTGGGCCTGCAGGTGGTGATCGAAGACTACGTGCACACCCGCTGGAAGGAAGTGGCCTTGCTGGTGGCGATCAAGTTCCTCGCGGTGCTGTGCGCGCTCGCGGGCGTGCTGTCCGTTCTGCGCATCGCACTGGGAGCCTGAGGCCGATGGAAAGCTACAAGATCCAGCAACACAAGTTCGACGTGATCGTGGTCGGCGCCGGCGGTGCGGGCCTGCGCGCCACCTTCGGCCTGGCCGAGAAGGGCCTCAAGGCCGCGTGCGTCACCAAGGTGTTCCCGACCCGTTCGCACACCGTGGCGGCGCAGGGCGGTATCGCCGCGGCGCTGGGCAACATGGGCGAGGACGACTGGCGCTTCCACTTCTACGACACCGTGAAGGGCGGCGACTGGCTGGGCGACCAGGACGCGATCGAGTACATGTGCCGCGAGGCCATTCCCTCGGTCTACGAACTGGAGCACTACGGCGTGCCGTTCTCGCGCACCGAGGAAGGCCGCATCTACCAGCGTCCGTTCGGCGGCATGACCACGCACTACGGCAAGGGCACCGCGCAGCGCACCTGCGCCGCCGCCGACCGCACCGGCCACGCCATGCTGCACACGCTGTACCAGCAGGCGCTGGCGCACGACGCCACGTTCTTCATCGAATACTTCGCCACCGACCTGATCTTCGACGACGAGGGCGTCTGCCGCGGCGTGCTCGCGCTGGACATGAACGAGGGCACGCTGCACGTGTTCCGCGGCCAGGCCGTGGTGCTGGCGACCGGCGGCTACGGCCGCGCCTACTTCAGCGCGACCTCCGCCCACACCTGCACCGGCGACGGCGGCGGCATGGTGCTGCGCGCGGGCCTGGCGCTGCAGGACCTGGAGTTCGTGCAGTTCCATCCCACCGGCATCTACGGCGCGGGCTGCCTGATCACCGAGGGCGTGCGCGGCGAAGGCGGCTACCTCACCAATTCCAAGGGCGAGCGCTTCATGGAGCGCTACGCGCCCAGCGCGAAGGACCTGGCCTCGCGCGACGTGGTCAGTCGCGCGATCACCGTCGAGATCCGCGAGGGCCGCGGCGTGGGCGAGCACCAGGACCACGCCTTCCTCAACCTGATGCACCTGGGCCCCGAGGTGATCCACGAGCGCCTGCCGGGCATCGCCGAGTCGGCGCGCATCTTCGCCGGCGTGGACGTGACCAAGGAGCCGATCCCGGTGCTGCCCACCGTGCACTACAACATGGGCGGCATCCCGACGAACTACCACGGCGAGGTGGTGCAGAAGAAGGGCGACGACGTCGACGCCGTGGTGCCTGGCCTGTTCGCGATCGGCGAGGCGGCCTGCGTGTCGGTGCACGGCGGCAACCGCCTGGGTTCCAACTCGTTGCTCGACCTGGTGGTGTTCGGTCGCGCGGTCGCGCACCGCTGCGCCGAGATCATCAAGCCGGGCCTCGCGCACAAGGACCTGCCGGCGAGCGCGCTGGACAAGGCGCTGGCCCGCTTCGACGGCCTGCGTCATGCCGACGGCGACCTGCCCACGGCGAAGATCCGCCTCGACATGCAGCGCACCATGCAGGCCGACGCCGCGGTGTTCCGCACCGGCGAGACCCTCAAGGAAGGCTGCACCAAGATCGACGCGGTGCACGCCTCGTTCGGGCAGGTGCGCGTCAGCGACCGCTCGATGGTGTGGAACTCCGACCTGATCGAGACGCTGGAACTGTCCAACCTGCTCGACCAGGCGGTGGGCACCATGCACTCGGCCGAGCAGCGCACCGAGAGCCGCGGCGCCCATGCGCGCGAGGATTTCCCCGACCGCGACGACCACAACTGGATGAAGCACACCATGGTCAAGGTGGACGAGGGCGGCAAGGTCGGCTTCGACTATCGCCCGGTGCACCTGTACACCCTGACCGACGAGGTCGAGGTGGTGCCGCCGAAGAAGCGCGTCTACTGATACCCGGACTGGAGAGCCACTGTGGCAGAGTTTTCGCTACCCAAGAATTCCAAGATCCAGCCGGGCAAGCACTTCCCCGCGAAGGATGCGAAGAAGCCCCGTACCTTCCGCATCTACCGCTGGAGCCCGGACGACGGCCAGAACCCGCGCATCGACACCTATGAGGTCGATCTCGCCGCGTGCGGCCCGATGGTTCTGGACGCGCTGCTGAAGATCAAGAACGAGATCGATCCCACGCTCACGCTGCGCCGTTCCTGCCGCGAGGGCATCTGCGGTTCGTGCGCGATGAACATCGACGGCACCAACACGCTGGCCTGCATCTGCGCGATCGACAATGTGGCCGCGGGCGACGTGAAGATCTACCCGCTGCCGCACATGCCGGTGGTGAAGGACCTGGTGCCCGATCTCACGCACTTCTACGCGCAGTTCGCCTCGATCAAGCCGTGGATGCGCACGCAGAGCGCTCCCCCGGACCGCGAGCGCCTGCAGTCGCCGGAAGACCGCAAGAAGCTCGACGGCCTGTACGAGTGCATCCTGTGCGCCTGCTGCTCCACCTCGTGCCCCAGCTACTGGTGGAACGGCGACCGCTACCTCGGCCCGGCGATCCTGCTGCAGGCCTATCGCTGGATCGTGGACAGCCGCGACGAGGACACCGGCGCCCGCCTGGACGACCTGGAAGATCCGTTCAAGCTGTACCGCTGCCACACCATCATGAACTGCGCGCGCACCTGCCCGAAGGGCCTGAACCCGGCCAAGGCGATCGCGGAGATCAAGAAGCTGATGGTGGAACGCCGCGCTTGACCTTTCACCCCTCCCCCCTCCGGGGAGAGGGCAGAGCGTGACCTTCGCTTTTCCTCTCCCCTCCGGGGAGAGGGCAGGGTGAGGGGCGGGGCTCGCGGGGAATTGGCTGAGGAAGGGAGGCTTCGAATGATGGCTCGGCGCGAGATTGGCCCCTCACCTCAATCCTCTCCCCGGAGGGGAGAGGAAGCGAAGGCGGCTTCGCAGCGTTGTTTGATAGAAGCGCCGCGCGAGGATTGATCACCATGGACGCAGCCCGCATCAAGCGCCTCCGCTGGCGCACCCGCCGCGGCACCCGCGAGCTGGACGCGCTGTTCGGCGGTTGGCTGGACACGGCTTTTCCGCATGCCGACGAAGCGCAGCAGCAGGCGTTCGACGAACTGCTCGACGTGCAGGACCCCGACCTGTGGGACTGGGTGATGGGCCACGGCCGGGCGCCGCGCGCGGACTGGCAGGCGATCATCGATGACATCCGCGCCCGCCATCGGCTTTGAGTACCGACCCTCGCGCTGGCTGCCGCGCCTGCTGTGGGCGGTGGCGCTGCTGGCGGTCCTCGCCATTGCGCTCTCCGGGTTGCATGCCGCGCTGAAAGCGCTGCTCGCCGTGCTGACCGTCGCCGCGGTGTTCCGCGCCGTGCGACGCTGGTCGTCCTCGCCGGTGACGGCAGCCGGCTGGAGCGCCGAAGGGGGCTGGAGCCTGCGCCTGGCCGATCACAGCGACGCGCCAGCCAGCCTCGCCTCGTTCCGCGTGCTGGGCGCCTGCATCCTGATGCGCCTGCGCGCGCCCGCGCTGGGCGAACAGGTGCTGCTGCTGGCACCCGACAACAGCGATGCCGACATCCGCCGTCGCCTGTGCATGCGGCTGGCCACGGTGCAGGCGGGCGAAGCCGTGCCGCGCATCTGAATGCCGGGTGCCTGCCGGCACTTCGCCGCCCCTGCGTTGTCCGAGCGAATGCCGGATAATGCCGGCTCCGTCGGGCGAGCCGCCCATCGAATCCATCTGCGACCTGCCCATGTTCCGACCGCTAGAGCTTTTCATCGGCTTGCGCTACACCCGCGCCAAGCGGCGCAACCAGTTCATCTCCTTCATCTCCGCCGTCTCCATCGTCTGCATCACGGTCAGCGTGATCGCGCTGATCGCGGTGATGTCGGTGATGAACGGCTTCAGCTACCAGATGAAGACGCGCATCCTCGGGGCGATCTCGCACGCCACCATCTCCGGCATCGGCCAGAGCATGGAGGACTGGCCGCGCGCGCTGGACATCGCCCAGGCGAACCCGCACGTGCTGGGCGCGGCGCCGTACGTGGAAATCAACGCGCTGCTGCAGGGACGCACGGCGGCGCCGGCGCTGGCGCGCGGCATCGATCCGGCGCTGGAGCCGAAGGTGGTCGACCTCGGCCAGCACATGGTGCGCGGCAGCCTGGACAAGCTCACGCCGGGCAGCTGGAACATCGTGCTGGGCCAGGACCTCGCCACCCAGCTCGGCGTGGGCGTGGGCGACCAGGTGACGATGCTGGTGCCCGAGTTGCGCGCCACGCCGTTCGGCGGCGTGCCGCGCCTGCGCGGCTTCCATGTGGTGGGCACCTTCAGCGTCGGCATGGAGCAGTTCGACTCCGGCCTCGTGCTGATCAACATCCAGGACGCCGAAAAGCTCGGCAGCCTGTCCGGCCCCAGCGGCATCCGGCTGAAGCTGGACGACCTGTTCAACGCGCGGCCGGTGGCGCATGAACTCGCCGACAAGCTGGGCCAGATCTACCAGATCCGCACCTGGGAGCAGGACAACGCCAACCTGTTCTCCGCGATCTCGATGGAGAAGAAGGTGATGGGCATCATCCTGTCGCTGATCGTGCTGGTGGCGGTGATCAACCTGGTCTCGATGCTGATGATGCTGGTCACCGACAAGCAGGCGGACATCGCCATCCTGCGCACGCTGGGCGCCACGCCGCGCAGCGTGATGGGCATGTTCATGGTGCAGGGCCTGCTGATCGGCCTGGTCGGCATCGGCTTCGGCGTGAGCCTGGGCTCGCTGCTGTCGTGGAAACTCCCGGCCATCGTGAAGTGGATCGAGCACGTCTTCCACGTGCAGTTCCTGTCGCCCGACGTGTACTACATCACCGAGGTGCCCAGCCGGCTGGAATGGGCCGACGTGGGCTGGGTCGCGGTGGTCACCTTCGCGTTCTCGCTGTTGGCCACCCTGTATCCCGCGTGGCGCGCCTCGCGCACGCAGCCGGCGCAGGCGCTGCGCTATGAGTGAGAAATCCCCGATGTCTTCGAACACGCCCGTGCTGCGCGCCCGCAACGTGGCCAAGACCTATGCCGAAGGCGGCCTGCGCACCGAGGTGCTCTCCGACGTCAGCTTCGAGCTGAAGCGCGGCGAGACCATGGCGATCGTGGGCGCCTCCGGCTCCGGCAAGAGCACGCTGCTGCACATCCTGGGCGGGCTGGACACGCTCAGCGCCGGCGAGGTGGAAGTGGACGGCCACCAGCTTTCCCGGCTTTCCGACGCCGAGCGCGGCCGCGTGCGCAACCGCTCGCTGGGCTTCGTCTACCAGTTCCACCACCTGCTGCCCGAGTTCACCGCGCTGGAGAACGTGTGCATGCCGCTGCTGATCCGCGGCATCGCGATCGGCGAGGCGCAGAAGCAGGCCACGACCCTGCTGGAACGCGTGGGGTTGGGCGCGCGCACCCAGCACAAGCCGGCGGAACTCTCCGGCGGCGAGCGCCAGCGCTGCGCGGTGGCGCGTGCGCTGGTGACCCGGCCGGCCTGCGTGCTGGGCGACGAACCCACCGGCAACCTCGACGAGGGCAACGCCGCCCAGGTCTACGCGCTGATGCTGGAACTCAACCGCGAGATCGGCACCAGCTTCATCCTGGTCACGCACGACCACCGCCTTGCGGCGCGCATGGACCGCACCCTGGTGCTGCATGGCGGCGTGTTGCGGGAAGCGGTTCGGCCCGCGTAGCGAAGCGGGCCAGTGGGCGGGTTTCCCGCCTACAGGCTTTTCGTCCATCGTCCGAAGGACTGCGCGCTAGCCTCGACCCGGTCTCCCGGGGATGGCCATGGCGCCAGCAAGCCGCAAACCCTTCGTTGCCACGCGGGTAGCGCCAGCGCTGCTCCTTGGCGTGCTGGCGGCGCAATGGTTGCCGACGCTGCCGCCGGCGTGGCTCTCTTTCCTGCTGCTGTTGCCTGTCGCAGTGGCGTTCTGGCGCTGGCCGCGTTGGCGCCTGCCGATGTGCGTCTGCGCCGGCGCCTTGTGGGCCATGCATGCCGGCGCCGATGCGATGCACGCGCGCCTGCCGCGTGCGTTGGAAGGCCGCGACTTCGTGGTGACCGGGCACATCGACGAACTGCCCTTGAAGCGCGGCGATGCCACGCGTTTCGCCTTCGTCGCCGACCGCGTCACCCTCGATGGCGCTCCCGTGCCCGTGCATGGCCGGATGATGGTGTCCTGGTACGATGCGGCGCCGTCGCTCCAGCCTTGCGAGCGCTGGCGCCTGTTGTTGCGGCTGAAGCGGCCGCGCGGCCTGCTCAATCCCGGCACGGCGGACGGCGAGCGCATGGCCCTGCAGCGGCGCATCGTGGCCACCGGCTACGTGCGCGAGGATGCCGGCAATGCCTTGCTGGGCCGCGCATGGTGCGTGGACGGCGTGCGCGGCGCGATCGCGCAGGGGATCGCCGAGCGGGTGCGCGACCCGCACGATGCGGCCCTGCTGCAGGCGTTCTCGGTGGGCGATACGCGCGGCCTGGGCCAGCAGGATTGGGAAGTGGCGCGCGCGAACGGCATTCCGCACCTCATCGCGATTTCCGGTTTCCACGTGGGCGTGGCGGCGGTGTTCGGCGTGTGGCTGGCAGCACTGCCGTACCTGCTGTGGCCGGGCCTCGCGCTGCGCCTGCCGCGCATGCAGGCGCAGGCAGCCGGTGCGCTGCTGGTGGCCGGCATCTACAGCGCGCTGGCCGGTTTCGGCCTGCCCACCGTGCGCACGCTGCTGATGATCGCGGTGGTGGCGCTGGCGCGTTGCAGCCGGCGCGGCGGCCACGGCGCGCAGTCGCTGGCGCTGGCCCTGATCGCGATCCTCGCCGTCGATCCGCTGGCGGTGCTGGCCGCGGGGTTCTGGCTGTCGTTCACCGGCGTGGGCCTGCTGATGCTGTGCCTGCAATCGCGCGGGCACGGCTTGCGCGCCTTCCTGCACGAACTCGGCGCGGGACAGATCCTGATGACGGTGTCGCTGATGCCGTTGACGCTGTGGTTTTTCGGCGAGGCCTCGCTGGTGGGCGCCTTGTCCAACCTGGTCGCGGTGCCGTTCGTGAGTTTCGTGATCGTGCCTTGCGCCTTGCTCGGCATGCTGTGCCTGGGCCTGTGCCCGCCGCTGGCCACGCCGGTGCTGTGGCTGGCGGCGCAACTGGCGCATGCGCAGTGGTGGTTGCTGGAACGCATGGCGACCTGGCCGGGCGCGCACTGGTACCTGCCGCAGATGGCGCCATGGACGCTGCTGCTGGCGACGCTGGGTGCGTTGTGGCTGTTCCTGCCGCGTGGCGTGCCGCTGCGCGCGCTGGGCCTGCTGCTGTTCCTGCCGCTGCTGTGGCCGCCGCTGGCGAAGCCGGCGACCGGGGCGTTCGAGGTCTGGGTGCTGGACGTGGGGCAGGGGCTGTCGGTGCTGCTGCGTACCCGTGGGCACACGCTGCTGTACGACACGGGAGCGCGCTACCCGTCCGGCTTCGACCTGGGCGAGGCGGCGGTGCTGCCCGCGATCCACGCGCTGGGCATCGCTCGGCTGGACGTGCTGATGGTGAGCCATGCCGACAACGACCACGCCGGGGGCGCGCGGTCGGTTGCGGCGGCGTTTCCCGCGGCGCGGCGCTATGCCGGCGAGCCGGAGCGCATGCCTTTGCCGATGTCGCCCTGCACGAGCGGGCAGGCATGGGCGTGGGACGGCGTACGCTTCCGCGTGGTGAATCCTGCGCCGGATGCCGGCGGCAAGGGCAACGACCGTTCCTGTGTGCTGCTGGTGGAAGGCGCGGGCGGCCGCCTGCTGCTCACCGGCGACATCACCGTGAAGGTCGAGCCGCAGGTGGCGGCGGCGCTGGGCGACGGTCCGGCGCCCGTGCTGCTGGTGCCGCATCACGGCAGCAAGACCTCGTCCGGCCAGGCTTTCATCGACGCGGTGGCGCCGCCGCTCGCCATCGTCTCGGCCGGCTGGCGCAACCGCTTCGGGCATCCGAAGCCCGAGGTGATGGCGCGCTATGCCGAGGCGGGCGTGCCGGTGCTGGACACCGCCGACAGCGGCGCGATCGGCATCGATTTCCCGGCCGGGACCGCGGCGCGCGTCACCGGTCGCTGGCGCCTGCGCGCGCCGCGCTACTGGCGCGAAAAACCCTGAATCACGGCTTGCATTCCGGGACTGCCACCCTCACCACGGAACCGGTGGGGGCGGCTGCTATGATGCGGCCTCTCCATATTTGAAGCCCGGTGGGACCGAACGTGCTCGATATCCTGATGGCTGGCGGCTGGGCCATGGTGCCCATCCTGATCTGTTCGCTGGCGGCGCTGGCGATCGTGCTGGAGCGCTGCTGGACGCTGCGGCGCAAGGCCGTGCTGCCGCCCGGGCTGGGCGAGGAAGTGCGCCAGTGGGCGCGCGCCGGCCAGCTCGATCCGGCCCATCTGGAAACCCTGTCCAACGGTTCGCCCTTGGGCGAGCTGCTGGCCGCCGCGCTGGCGGTGCGCAACCAGCCGCGCGAACTCATCAAGGAGCGCATCGAGGACACCGGCCGGCACGTGGTGCACGAGATGGAGCGCTACCTCAACACGCTGGGCACGATCGCGCTGATCGGTCCGCTGCTGGGCCTGTTCGGCACCGTGATCGGTCTGATCCGGATGTTCATGCAGGTGATGGCCGGCGGCATCGGCGACCCGGCGAAGATGGCCGGCGGCATCGGCGAGGCGCTGATCTGCACCGCCTCCGGCCTCACCGTGGCGATTCCCGCCTACGTCCTGCACCGCTACTTCCGCTCGCGCGTGGCCGGCTACTGCGTGCAGATGGAAAAACAGGCCACCGCGCTGCTGGACGAGCTGACCCTGTCGCGACCGGCCGCTGCGCGTCCGCGCCGCACCGCCGCGGCGGCAGTCACCGCCGCTGCCGCTCCGGACGCAGGCTGAGCCGCGCATGCGCATCGGCAACGACCGCCGCCGGGACGAGTTCGAGATCAACGTGGTGCCGTTGATCGACGTGCTGCTGACCCTGCTGATGTTCTTCGTGCTCACCAGCACCTTCATCCAGCATTCGCGCATGCAGGTCACGCTGCCCAATGCCAGCGTGCAGGACCGCGACATGCACGCGCCCGCGCTCACCATCATGGTCGACCGCGACGGCCGCTACTGGGTAGGCAGCGATGCCGTGCCGGGCGAGGGCATCGACGCGCTGAAGCAGGTGATCGAGCGCAACGCGAACGGCGACCATGATCGTCCGGTGACGATCCGCGCCGATGCGCTGTCCTCGCACCAGAGCGTGGTGACCGCGATGGACGCGCTGGGCCAGCTCGGCTTCACGCGCCTGTCCATCGCCACCACGCCGGTGAAGCCGGGCGAGGCGCAATGAGCAGCGGCAAGACCGCGATCTGGGACGCCCACACCTGGGCCGTCTACAAGCGGTTGCTGGGTTACACCAGGCGCTACTGGGCGGTGGGCCTGGTTTCGCTGGTCGGCATGATCCTGGATGGCGGCGGCCTGGCGGCGTTCACCAAGCTGCTGAAGCCGATGATCGACAACCTGTTCGTGGACAAGGACCCGTACCTGATCTTCTGGATGCCGATCTGGATCGTCGCGATATTCTTCCTGCGTTCCATCGGAACCTTCGTCAGCAACTACGGCGTGACCTACATCGGCAGGCACGTGGTGCAGGCGATCCAGCGCGACGTGTTCGCCTCCTATTTGCGCCTCCCGGCCGCGTTTTTCGGGCGGGAGCCCTCGGGCCAGCAGATCTCGCGCATCACCTACACCAGCGAGCAGGTGGCTTCCGCCGCCAGCGACGCGGCGAAGATCGGCATCACCGACGGGCTCACCGTGATCTTCATGCTGTACGTGATGCTGAGCACCAGCCCGTACCTCACGCTGTCGCTGCTGGTCATGGTGCCGGCGATCGCCATGGTCGCCACCGTGGTGAGCCGCCGTTACCGGCAGATCAGCCGGCGCATCCAGGGCACCATGGGTTCGGTCACCGGCACCGTGGAAGAGGCGGTGGGCGCAAGCCGCGAAGTACGCATCTACGGCGGCCAGGCCCACGAGGCCGGGCGCTTTGCCGAGGTGACCACGCACACGCGGCGCCTGAACCTGAAGATCGCGGCCACCAACGCCGCCTCCAGCTCCACCGTGCAGCTCGTGGCGGCCTTTGCGCTGGCTGCCCTGGTGTATCTGGGCACCCGGCCGGAGGTGCTGAACGATGCGATGACGCCGGGCACCTTTTTCCAGGTGCTCACCGCGATGGGCACCATGCTGCCCTCGCTGAAGCGGCTTACGAACGTGCAGGCGAACATCCAGCGCGGCATGTCGGCGGCTGAAGACCTGTTCGAGATCATCGACCTTCCGACCGAGATCGACCGCGGCACCCGCGAACTGGCGCGCACGAAGGGCGACCTGCATTTCGAGGACGTGCAACTGGTCTATCCGCGCAACGATTTCCCCGCTCTGCGCGGCGTGGACCTGTATTGCGCGCCGGGCACCGTGACAGCGCTGGTCGGGCGTTCGGGCAGCGGCAAGAGCAGCCTGGTCAGCCTGCTGCCGCGCTTCAACGAACCCAGCGGCGGCCGCATCGTGCTGGACGGCGAGAACTACGAGGACTACACCCTGGCCTCGCTGCGCCGGCAGATCGCCTGGGTGGGGCAGAGCGTGGTGCTGTTCGACGACACCGTGGCCAACAACATCGCCTACGGCGAACTGGCCGGCGCCAGCGAGGCCGAAATCGTGGCCGCCGCAGAGGCGGCGAACGCGATGGAGTTCATCGCGCGCCTGCCCAAGGGCATCCACAGCCACATCGGCGAAGGCGGCAACCAGCTTTCCGGCGGCCAGCGCCAGCGCATCGCGATCGCCCGCGCCATCCTCAAGAACGCGCCGATCCTGGTGCTGGACGAGGCGACCAGCGCGCTGGACACCGAATCGGAACGGCTGATCCAGCAGGCGCTGCAGCAACTGATGCGCGACCGCACCACCTTGGTGATCGCGCATCGCCTGTCCACCATCGAGGGTGCCGACCAGATCGCCGTGATGGAGCAGGGCCGCATCGTGGAGCGCGGCACCCACGCCGAGCTGCTGGCGCTGGGCGGCCATTACGCCGCGCTGCACCGCATGCAGTTCCACGATGCGAACCTCGGCAGCGACTGAGAGTCGGCCCATGGCGCTCGCGGACGACCTCGTCGAAGCGTGGTACGGCAAGCGCCCCAGTCCATGGTGGACGCGGCCGCTGGCCGGCCTGTACGGCGCGCTCACCGCCTTGCGCCGCGCGTTGTATCGCCTCGGCGTACTGCGACGCGTGCGCCTGCCGGTACCGGTGATCGTGATCGGCAACCTCACGGCGGGCGGCACCGGCAAGACGCCGCTCGCCATCGCGCTGGCCGCGGCGCTGCGCGAGCGCGGCCTGCGCCCTGGCGTGGTCAGTCGCGGCCATAGCGGCCGCCAGCGTGAGCCGATGTTGCTGGACGAAGCGCCCGATCCCGCCGAGGTGGGCGACGAACCTTGCCTGATCCGCGCCAGTGGCGTGCCGGTGGCGGTGGGACGCGACCGCCCCGCGGCGGCGCAACGACTGGTGGCGGACGGCTGCAACGTGCTGATCGCCGACGACGGCCTGCAGCACTACCGCCTCGCCCGCGACGTGGAAATCTGCGTGATCGACGGCGCACGCCGCTTCGGCAACGCTCGCCTGCTGCCTGCCGGCCCGTTGCGCGAGCCGTTGCGTCGGCTGGCGCGCGTGGACCTGCGCGTGTGCAACGGCGGTACGCCGCAGCCTGGCGAATACCCCATGCATCTTGCGGGCGGCGTAGCGGTGGGCCTGGATGGCGAACACCGGCAACCCTTGTCGGCCTTTGCGGGACAACGCGTGCATGCGGTGGCGGCGATCGGCAACCCGGCGCGTTTCTTCGCCAGCCTGCGCGACGTCGGCGTCGACGCGATCGAACATGCCTTCCCCGATCACCACGCCTTCGTCGCTTCCGATCTCGCGTTCGGCGATGAATTATCGGTGCTGATGACCGACAAGGACGCGGTGAAGTGCCGTGCCTTCGCCCAGCCGCACTGGTGGCGCGTGCCGGTGCGCGCCGAGTTGCCGACGGCGTTCTTCGATGCCGTGCTTGCGCGCGTCGAAGCCTCAGGGCGCGATTGATTCGCCCGCCACGTAGACCGTGCGGGCGAGCGGTCCGCCGATCCAGTAGCAGAGTTCGGCGGGATGCTGCGCATGCCATGCCACCAGATCGGCACGCTGGCCGACGGCGAGCGTGCCGCGGTCGGCGAAGCCCAGCGCGCGGGCCGCGTGGGTGGTGATGCCGCGCAGCGCTTCTTCCGGCGTGAGCCGGAACAAAGTGCAGGCCATGTTCGCGGCCAGCCGCAGCGAGAGCAGGGGCGAGGTGCCGGGGTTGCAGTCGGTGGCGATGGCGATCGGCACGCCGCGTTCGCGCAGCGCAGCCACCGGCGGGAGCTGCGTTTCGCGCAACGCGTAGAACGCGCCGGGCAGCAGCACGGCCACGGTGCCGGCCTGCGCCATCGCGGCGATGCCGGTTTCGCCGAGGTGTTCCAGATGATCGGCAGAGAGGCCGTCGAAGCTCGCCACCAGGGCGGCGCCGCCCTGGTCGGACAGTTGTTCGGCGTGCAGTTTCACCGGCAGGCCCAACTGCGTGGCGCGCTCGAACAACCTGCGCGTCTCGGCAGGCGTGAAGGCTATGCGTTCGCAGAACGCGTCCACCGCGTCGACCAGGCCTTCGGCCGCCAGCGCGGGCAGCATGTCGTCGCACACCAGCGCCACGTAGTCGTCGCGGCGCTCGCGGTATTCCGGCGGCAGCGCGTGCAGGCCGAGGAAGCTGGTGCGTACCGTGATGCCCAGTTCGGTGCCGATGCGCCGCGCCACGCGCAGCATGCGGCGTTCGGTCTCCGGCTCCAGCCCGTAGCCGGACTTGATCTCCAGCGTGGTGACGCCGTCGGCGAGCAGGGCGCGGGCGCGCGGCAGCGACTGCGCGAACAATTCATCTTCGTTTGCCGCGCGGGTGGCGCGCACGCTGGACACGATGCCGCCGCCGGACTTGGCGATGTCTTCGTAGCTGGCGCCGTTGAGGCGCATGTCGAATTCGTGGGCGCGGTTGCCGCCGAACACCAGGTGCGTGTGGCAGTCCACCAGCCCCGGCGTGAGCAGCGCGCCGCCCAGGTCCCCGGTGCGTGCGGCGACCGCATCGGACGGCAGCTCTCGCATGGGCCCAAGCCAGGCGATGCGGCCGTCGACGCAGGCCAGTGCGCCATCCTCGATCAGGCCGAACGGCGCATCGCCGGCGAAGGTCGCCAGGTTGGCGTGGGTGAGCAGCAGGTCCCAACGGGAAGCGGGCATGGCGGCAGCGGCGCCTCGATGGCATGCGGTTTCGGCGGTCCGCCGATTATCGCAGAGCGCGCTGCGGCGCGGGCCTCAGTACGGTTTCGGCCGCCAGCGCATCTCGTACAGGTCGAAGCGGCGATCCTTGATGTTCTGCACCGCGCCGGCGTTGCGCGCGCTGGCGAGGCTCTCCAGCCGCAGGTCGGCGAACAGCACGGTCTCGCTGTTCGGCGTGGAGTCGGCGGCGATGCCGTCGCGGGCGAACGGGAAATCGCAGGGGGTGAGGATGCAGCTCTGGCCGTACTGGATGTCGAAGTTGTTGACGCCCGGCAGGTTGCCCACGTTGCCGGACAGCACGACGTAGCACTGGTTCTCCACCGCGCGGGCCTGCGCGCAGTAGCGCACGCGCAGGTAGCCTTCGCGCACGTCGGTGCAGAACGGCACGAACAGGATCAGCGCGCCCTGGTCCGCGAGGTGCCGCGCCACTTCGGGAAACTCCGCGTCGTAGCAGATCATCACGCCGATCGGGCCGCAGTCGGTCTGCACCGTGGCGGCGCTGTCGCCGCCGGCGATGCTCCAGGTGATGCGCTCGCTGGGCGTGACGTGCAGCTTCTCGCGCTCGTGGATGGAGCCGTCGCGCAGGCACACGTAGCACACGTTGTGGATGTCGCCGTTCGGCTGCTCGGTGGGGTGCGTGCCGGCGATGATGTTGATGTTGTAGTGCACCGCCAGCCGGCCGAACAGCTCCTTCACCTGCGCCGTGTACTGGCTGAGCCGGCGGATCACCTGGGTGGGCGGCAGCTCGGTGTTCTCGATCGACAGCAGCTGCAGCGTGATCAGCTCGGGGAACACCACGAAGTCCGCGCTGTAGTCGGCGGCGATGTCGGTGAAGTACTCGACCTGGGTGGCGAATTCCTCGAACGAGGCGATGCGCCGCTGCTGGTATTGCACCGAAGCCACGCGCACCATGTCGGGCAACTGGCGCGGCGACGGGATGGAGGGGATGTCGGGCTGGTCCAGCAGCATGGGATTGCGCCACACCAGGTGCACGGCGTAGCCCAGCGACGGGTGGTCCGACGGCACGTAGCCGCGCAGCAGGCCGATCACCTCGAAGTCGTTCGCGAGCTGGAAGCTCAGCGTGAGGTCGCGGTGCCGGCCTTCCTGCACCGCTTCCACGTAGGCCTCTGCGCTGCCGTAGCGCTGGATGTTGCGCGCCAGCCCCGGGATGCGCCCGCCGAACACGATGCCGCGCAGCTTGAGGTCCATGCACAGCCGCTTGCGCGCCAGGTACAGGCGCTGGCCGATGCGCATGCGGCGGTAGTCCGGGTGCACCACCACCTCGATGCCGTACAGCCAGTCGCCGTCCGGCTTGTGCCGCGAGGCCATGCCGCCGGCGGTGATCTGCAGCCAGGTGTGCGGCGCCAGCGCGGTGGCCTCGTCGGTGCGGAACGTGGCGCAGTAGCCCACCAGCTTGCCCTCGTACTCCATCACGAACTGGCCCTGCGGGAAGTGCGTCTGCTGGGAGCGCAGCATTTCCTCGGAGTAGCCGTTCTCGGGCGTGTAGACGCGCGCGGTGAGTTCGACCAGCGCTGGCACGTCGCCAGGGGTGGCCAGCCGCAGGTGCAGTTTCGGGTTGCGTTCGCCGGGTTTCTTCACCATCCCGTCATGTTGCGATGTCCCTGGTGAAGCGGATGCGAGTGCGCCCGTTACAATATCGAGTACCTGAAAGGAGCCGTTCATGAACCTGGTCATATGCCCGCGCCTTCCACGACAGGTATCGCCATGAGCGCCGCCGTGAGCGGCTGGAGTGGTCGCGTCGACCTGCCGGAAGGCCCCGCCACGCGGCGCTGGCACCAGTGGGTGCGCGAGCCCGCGGCGGGCGCCGCGCCAGGCGTGGCGGTGCTGGGTTTCGCCAGCGACGAGGGCGTGCGCCGCAACGGTGGCCGGGTGGGTGCGGCGGAAGGCCCCGCCGCCCTGCGCGCGATGCTGTCCAACCTGCCGCTGCTGGACGACACGCCGCTGTACGACGCCGGCACCGTCGACGTGGCTGACGGCGACCTTGAAGGCGCGCAGCGGCGCTACGCCGAGCGGCTCGCCGCGCTGCTCGATGCCGGCCATCTGCCGGTGGGCCTGGGCGGCGGCCACGAGATCGCGTTCGCCACGTATCAGGGGCTGGCGCGGCACCTGGGCGAGCGTCGCCCGCGCGTGGCCATCGTCAACCTGGACGCGCACTTCGACCTGCGCAAGCAGGAGCGCAGCAGCTCCGGCACGCCGTTCCTGCAGGCGATCGAACACGCGGCGGCGCTGGGCCTGCCGCTGGACTACTGCGTCTACGGCATCAGCGCCTCGGCGAACACGCGCGTGCTGTTCGACACCGCGAACGAGCTGGGCGTGCACCACGTGCGCGACGATCAACTCGGCGCGCTGGATCTGCCCACGCGCATCGCGGAGCTGCAGGCGAAGCTGGCCGACGTCGACGTCGTCTACCTCACGATCTGCCTGGACGTGTTGCCGCACGCGGTGGCGCCCGGCGTCAGCGCGCCCGGCGCGCGAGGCCTGCCGCTGGAGGTGGTCGAGCCGCTGCTCGACGCGATCGCCGCCACCGGCAAGGTGCGGTTGATGGACGTGGCCGAGCTGTCGCCGCCGTTCGACCGCGACCACGTCACCGCGCGCGTCGCCGCGCGGCTGATCCATCGCGCCACGCATGCCATCGGCTGCGCCGCAGGAAATCGGGTCGGCTGCGAGTCAGCTGGATGAGGGCGGGCTGAATCCGGCGCCGGGCGCTGCGCGGCGGCCGTCATCCCGCCACGGACGCCGGCGTTTCAGGCGGCACATCCCCATGAGGAGGAGTGCGCCATGCGTCGTTTCCTTTCCGCCTGTCTGATTGCCGCCGCGCTGGTCGGCGGCAGCGCCATGCTCACCGGTTGCGTCGTGGTGGCGCCGCGTCCCGCCCACGTGTGGGTGCCGGGTTACTGGGCGCCCGGCCATGTCTGGGTCGAAGGCCGCTGGCGCTATCGCTGAGGCCGGCGCCGGCCCGCCGCCCGTGCCCGCGCAGGAAGTCGATGAGCGCGCGCCGCTTCGGCGGCAAATGCCTGGATTGCGAACCTCGCCGCGCCGGATTTCGCGTTGCCGCCCGCGCTGCGTGCGAAGCTCGATGCCGCCAGCGCGCCGGAGTCGCCATGGGGACGCTGGTCGCATTGGGGCGCAAAAAAGCCGCGTCGGCAGTCGCCGACGCGGCTTCACGTTGCGCAGGAGGAAGGAGGGCCTGCGCGGACGTTCCCTTACTTGCCGCTCGTGGTCGAACCGGCGGCCTTCTGCTGGGCCTTGAACTGCTGCCACTGCTGCTTGCGCTCCTGCTGCTGCGCCTTCATGGTGGCCAGTTGCGACTGCTGCGCCGGGGTCAGCACGTTGTAGATCTGCGCGCGGACATTCGCCATCTGCTGCACGCGCGCCGTGGTGGCGGCACCCTCGGCCTGGGCCAGCGCGGAGGCGGCGGCCTGGTAGCCCGGATCGGTGGGCTTCATCGCCTCGAACGCCTCGCGCTGCTGGCGCACGGCCTGGCGCTGGCCCTTGTTCTGCTCGAAGCTGCTCTGCATGATCTGCTTGACGCTGGCCTTCTGGGCGTCGCTGAGGTTGAGCTTGTGCAGCGCCATCATGCCGTGCTCGCCGCCGCGGTGGCCCCAGCCGCCGTGCGGGCCGGGTTGCGCCGCTACGGCAGCGCTGCCCAGCGCCAGCGCCGTGCTCAGGGCCAAGCCGATGAAAAGGTTCTTGCGCATGGTTGTCGCCTCTTGTCGTGGGGGGATTGGAGCGTGTGTCCATTGGACGACAATCCGGCGTGTATGTTCTTTGCGGGAGCGTAAAGATGGGTAAAGCCCTTGGGCGCGGCGCCGCCGATCCGCTAAACAGGCCTGCATGTCACGCATCCTGATCGCCGACGACGACCGCGCGCTGTGCGCCCTGCTGGCCGAGTACCTGCGGCGCGAGGGCTTTGACGTGGACGTCGCGCACGACGGCGAGGAGGCGCTGGCGCGGCTGCACAACGCGGCGCAGCGGCCGGACCTGCTGATCCTGGACGTGATGATGCCGGGCCGCGACGGCCTGGCGACGCTGCGCGAGCTGCGCGCGAAATACCGCCTGCCGGTGATCATGCTGTCCGCGCGCGGCGAGCCGGTGGACCGCGTGGTGGGGCTGGAACTTGGAGCGGACGACTACATCGCCAAGCCCTGCCTGCCGCGCGAATTGCTGGCGCGCATCCGCGCGCAGTTGCGGCGCAACGCGCCGGGAGCGGTGGGCGGGGAAGTGCGGCTCGGCGTGCTGCGCCTGCTGCCCGGCGAGCGCCGTGCGCTGGTGGACGAACGGGAAGTCTCGCTCACCGGCGCCGAGTTCCAGTTGCTGCTGGCGCTGGCGCAACGCGCGGGCGAGCTGGTGGACAAGGCCACGCTGACCCGCCTCGCGCTGGGACGCGAGCTGGAGCGCTACGACCGCAGCATCGACGTGCACGTCAGCCGCCTGCGCCACAAGCTTGCGGAGGCCTCCGCGCAGGCGCCGCGCATCGATGCGGTGCGCGGCGCCGGCTACGTGCTGGTGGCGGCCGCGCCATGAATCCGTTCAAGAGCTCGCTGTACTGGCGCGTGCTGCTGTGGTTCTGCGCGGTGAACCTGCTGGTGCTGCTGCTGGGCGGCTTCCTCACCCGGCGCTTCATCGAATACACCACCGCGGTGGAGATCGACTGGAGCGCGCTGGCGCAATCGGCCGACCAGGCCTACGAACAGGGCGGCGGCACGGCGCTGGCGGACTGGACCGCGCGGCAGCGTCGCGAGGGCGTCGAGGCGACCTTGTTCCAGGACGGCCGCGCGCTGGCGCCGGTGCGGCTGCCGCCGATGGTGCGGCAGGAGCTGCCGGCCATGCTGGCCGCCGACCGCTTCCTGATGCTGCGGCCGTGGCGGGGCATGTACTGGTACGTGGCGGTGCAGCCCGTCGTGGGCGCCGACGGGCGCCCGCGCCAGCTCGTGGCGATCAGCCGCTCGCACACGCGGCTGCCGCCGCAGACGCGCGAGAAGATCCTGCTCGCCGTGCAGTTGGGCCTGTCGCTGCTGTTCATCGGCCTGGTGGGCTGGTGGGTGGCGCGCAGCGTGGCGAAGCCGGTACAGGCGCTGCGCAACGCGGCGCGGCGCATGGCCGCCGGCGAGCTGTCGGCGCGCGTGGATCATCCAGGCGGCGACGCGCACGACGAACTGGCGCAGCTGGCCGGCGATTTCGACGCCATGGCCGAGCGCATCGAGGCGCTGGTGAAGCACGACCGCGGCGTGCTGCAGGATCTCTCGCACGAACTGCGCTCGCCGCTGGCGCGGCTGCACCTGATCCTGGACCTCGCCCAGCGCAGCGGCAGCGCGGCGGAGGCGGAGCCCTACTTCCGCCAGGCCGAGCAGGAGATCGCCCGGCTGGACCGCATGACCGGCGACATGCTGGCGCTGTCGCGCATGGAAGGCGGCCTGCCGGGCATGGAGCGCGAGCGGCTGGACTTCGCCGAGCTGGCGCGCGATTGCCTGCGCCAGGCCGGGCTGGAGGCGGATGCGCGCGGCATCGGGCTGCAGTGGCTGCCCGCGGACGGCCCGGTCGAGGTGGTCGGCAGTCCCGTGCTGCTGGAACGCGCGGTAGCGAACCTGGTCTCGAACGCCGTCAAGTACAGCCCCGAGGGGGGAAGCGTGGAACTCTCGGTGCGCGCCGAAGCCGGACAGGCCGAGTGCGTGGTGCGCGACCACGGTCCCGGCGTGCCCGAGGACGAACTGGATTCCCTGTTCCGCCCGTTCTTCCGCGGCAGCAACGCGGCGCACGCCGAAGGCCACGGCCTGGGCCTCGCCATCGCACAGCGCGTGGCGAAGGTGCACGGCGGCGAAATCCTCGCCCGCAACGGCGAAGGCGGCGGCCTGGAAGTGCGGCTGCGGCTGCCGCTGGCGAGCGGCTGACCGTCCGCCCGCGCCGGTCGTGGGTGCCGCCTTCGCGTTCGTGGCGACTGCAAGGCGCGACCGTGGCGCTACGCAAACCCCGCAGGTTTTGCCACACTCCGGTTTCGTTACCACCGATCCGCCGATGCGCCGCAACGCTCTCGCCGCCGTGGGACTGGCGCTGTGCTCGGCGCTGTTCTTCACGATGACCTATGTGCTGAACCGCAGCCTGGTGAGCGGCGGCGGGCATTGGGCGTGGGCGGTGATCCTGCGTTACCTCATCACCTTGCCGTTGCTGGCCGTGGCCTTGCCGTGGCGGGGTGGGCTGGGCGAACTGCCGCGCGAGCTGCGCGCGCATCCACGCGCGTGGCTGACGTGGAGCGGCGTGGGCTTCGTGCTGTTCGGCATCCCGCTGACCTGGGCGGCGGGCAGCGGGCCGGCATGGCTGGTGGCGGGCAGTTTCCAGACCACGGTGCTGGCCGGGCCGCTGCTCGCGCCGCTGATCTACCGCGACGCGCGCCGCGAACTGGCGTGGCGCACGCTGGCGGTCGGTGCGCTGATCGTGGCGGGCGTGTTCGCGCTGCAATGGGGACACGCCCAGGGCCATCTGGGTCCGGGCGACTGGCTGGCGGCAGGCGCGGTGGTGCTGGCCGCGTTCGCGTATCCGCTGGGCAACCGCATGCTGCTGCTGCACCTGGAAACCAGCGCCCACCGGGTAAACGCGCTGCAGCGCGTGTTCGGCATGACGCTGTGCAGCTGGCCGCTGTGGCTGCTGTTCGCGGCGATCGCGTGGAGCCGGGTCGGGCCGCCGAGCTGGCGCGAGATCGTGCTGGCCGGCGGCGTGGCGCTGTCCTCGGGCGTGATCGCCACCGTGCTGTTCTTCGCGGCCACCGACCGCGTACGCAGCCAGCCCACCGCGCTGGCCGCGGTGGAGGCGATGCAGGCGGCCGAGCTGCTGTTCACCACCATGCTGGGCGCGGTCATGCTCGGCGAGGCCTGGCCGCGGGGCTGGGCGCTGCTGGGCGCGCTGGCGATCGTGGTGGGCATTGCGCTGTTCGGCTGGATGAGCGGCCGCGACGCGGCCAGCAACGAGGAAGCCGTGCGCGCCCTGCGCAGCGACCGCAGCGCGTGACATGCCCGTTCCCGCCACCGGTTGCGCCGGCCACGCGGGTCGTGGGATCGCAGGGATCGCCTACGTCAGTTCGGCGTCGCGGTGCAAGGTGAGCGAGGCGTGCGTCGCCACCCGGTTGCGGCCGGCGGATTTCGCCTGGTACAGCGCGCCATCGGCGCGTTCCAGCAGCGCGGAGCCGGTGTCGCGCTGGTCCAGCAGGCCGGCGACGCCGATGCTGACGGTGATGCCGAAACTGCGGCCGTTGCCGGGGATGCGCAGCTTTTCGATCCGGGCGCGCACGCGCTCGCCGATCTGCTCGGCGTTGCGGCGTGCGGCGTGCGGCAGCACGATCACGAATTCCTCGCCGCCGTAACGGCCCAGCCAGTCGTCCGCGCGCAGTTCGTGGCTGATCGTTTCCACCACCAGTTGCAGGCAGCGGTCGCCGACGGCGTGGCCATGTTCGTCGTTGATCGCCTTGAAGTGGTCGAGATCGAGAAACAGCAACGCCAGCGGCTGCTCCGCATGCTTCGCGTCGGCCACCGCCCGGTCCAGCCGGGCCAGCAGCGCGCGCCGGTTCAGCGCGCCGGTCAGCGCGTCGTGGTGCGCGAGGTGGTCTGCGATGTCGCGTTCGTTGCGCGCGTGCATCGTCTGGTCGGCCAGGCCCAGCATCACGACCAGGCTGGCGAACGCCATGGTCAGCGGAAAGCCGTATTCCAGCCAAGGCGGCAGCGGCCAGCCGGCCAGCAGCTGCACGATGCGGAAGATCGTGAAGCCCACCTGCGGCATCCACGCCACCAGGAAAAACCGCGCTTGCCGGTTGCCCCGGCGCAGCGCCAGCAGCACCGTGGCTATCGCCATGATCGAGGCCAGCAGGATCACCAGGTTGACCACGGTGGCGAACAGGGCCGTGTACGTCCCCAGCGGCGGCAGGGACAGCGCGGCCGCCGCGAACAGGGGCCAGCGCAGGCCGCCGAAGACGGCGCTGGAACGGGGCGCGGTCTGGCGCAGGCTGCAGAATTCGATCACGAAGGTGATCGAGAACGCCGCGCTCAAGGTGGCGAACAGCCAGCTGCCGTGCGATCCCAGCAACGCGAACGCGGGGCCCAGCGGGGAGTCGTACAGCTCGCCGCTCGCCAGCATGGCGTAGACCAGTTGCGTGCTGACGTAGGCCAGGTAATAGCGGATCAGCCGATCGCGCAGGATGACCCACAGGCAGATGCCCGCCAGCACCATCGCGAGCTGGATGCCGGCCAGCAGCGTGACGATGCGCACGTGCTCGAGGTCGGTGGCCTGGTAGCTGGCCAGGTCGGTGACGGCCGGGACGGTGCGGTAGGGGTAGTCGCTGCGTTCGACCCGCACATACACCGGCTGCCCGGCGTGCAGGCCGTGCGGCAGCACGGTGGCCAGGGCGCGTCGCGAGAAACGCGCCGGGTCGGTGGTCTGCTGCAGCCACAGGCTCTGCGGCTGGTAGGACGGTGGGGCATAGACCCACAGGTGCGCATGCAGCGTGCCCGGAAAGCTGAGCACGGGCGGTGCGGAATCCGGCCAGTTCCCATCCAGTTGCAGCCGGTACCACACGTCGTGCGTGCCCGATGGCGTCATCACCGGCACCGCGAGCGGGAGGAAATCGCCAGCCAGCGCACCCCGGGTGACCGCCGCGGGCGACGGCGGCTGCGGCGTGTCGGACAACTGCGCCACTTGCAGCGCGGGCAGACCGTCGGCGGCCCTCGCCCAGGCGGTCAGCGCCAGGCAGAAAGCGAGCACGAAGACGATCAACGGTGTGCGACTCACGAGGTCCTCCGAACCGGACTCCACCTGTGCACCGCGCTGGCGCCTGCCGGCGATGAACGATGGACCGGCGCCATCCGTGCGCGGGCGTCGCCGCTGCGTTTTGGCATTGTTCAGCTTCAACCGCTGCTTGTCGAGTGGGCGATCGGCACTGGCCAGGGGCCCGGGTACGTCCGCGCGACCGGCGGCGGTCGGCGTCCACCGCCAACGGCATCTGCCGCGGGCACGCGCCGCGTTGTCGATCGTCACGAAGCATGGACTAATCTTGTTGCGCCTTGGCGTCGCCATGGAATGGAAACTGCAGCATGCTTCAGCCCCGGAATTCCCGGCCCGCGTCCCCGCCAGTGGACGAGGCGGACTGGATCCACCACGGTACGCCCGCGTTCCGCCGCACCAATCTCGCGCTGTTCGCCGCCGGTTTGGCCACGTTCGGGCTGCTGTACTGCGTGCAGCCGCTGATGCCGGAGTTCAGCCGCGACTACGGCGTCAGCGAGGCGGCCGCGGCGATGTCGCTGTCGCTCACCACCGGCGTGCTGGCGTTCGCGATGCTGTTCGCGGGCGGGCTTTCCGACGCCTGGGGACGCAAGCCGGTGATGGTCGCCTCGCTGCTGTCCTCCGCAATGCTGGTGCTGGCCAGCGCCGCGATGCCGAGCTGGGATTCGCTGCTGGTGGTGCGCAGCCTGCTCGGGCTGACGCTGAGCGGCCTGCCGGCGGTGGCGATGACCTACCTCGGCGAGGAGATGCACGCCGAATCGATAGGCCTGGGCATGGGGCTGTACATCAGCGGCAGCGCGGTGGGCGGCATGGGCGGCCGGCTGGTCACCGGCGTGCTCACCGATTTCTTCGACTGGCGCGTGGGCGTGGCCGTGGTGGGCGTGATCGGCGTGGCCTGCGCGCTGGCGTTCTGGCGTGCGCTGCCGCCGTCGCGGCATTTCGTGCGCCAGCCGCTGGACGCCCGTGCGCTGGCCGCGCGTTTCGGCGGCATGTTCCACGACCGCGGCCTGCCGTGGCTGTTCGTGGAGGGCTTCCTGCTGCTGGGTGCGTTCGTCACGGTCTACAACTACCTCGGCTACCGCCTGCTCGCGCCGCCGTACAACCTCAGCCAGGCCGTGGTGGGCCTGATCTTCGGCATCTACCTGATCGGCACGTTTAGTTCGGCGTGGATGGGCCATCTTGCCGGCAAGCTGGGGCGGCGCAAGGTGCTGTGGACCACGTTCGCGCTGATGCTGGCGGGCGTGCTGCTGACGCTGGCGTCGTCGCTGTGGCTGATCATGCCGGGCATCGCCGCGGTCACGTTCGGCTTCTTCGGCGGCCACTCCATCGTCAGCAGCTGGGTGGGCCGGCGCGCCGGCGCGGCGAAGGCGCAGGCTTCGTCGATGTACCTGTTCTGCTACTACATGGGTTCCAGCGTGGCCGGCGCCAGCGGCGGCCTGTTCTACGCCGCGCACGGCTGGAACGGCGTGGCCGCGTTCACGGGCATGCTGGTGCTGGCCGGCCTCGCGATCGCGCTGGGCCTGATCCGGCTGAAGCCGCTGGTGAACGTGGCCACACCGCCCACGCCGATGAGCAAGGGGGCGATGGGGTGAGGGCCGGGATTCGGCAGAGCACCGTGTCGCCGGTGTGGGCTTTTCCGAATCCCGAATCCCGTATCCCTAATCCCCGCTCCTCAGCATTCCCTTCACCGCGTCGTAGTCGCCGTCGTTCGCGGCGGCGGGGAGGCCCAGCAGGTGGGTCATCAGCGGGTAGACGTCCACGTTCGGGAACGCCGGCGTGCGCAGGCCGGCGCGGAACGCCGGGCCGTGCGCCACGAACAGCGCCTGCATGACCGGGTCGGCATTGTCGTAGCCGTGGTCGCCGATGCTGATGTGGCCCTTGCGCCGCGCGAGCAGCTCGGTGCTGGCGATGCGCCAGCCGGTGTCGGCGAGGCAGACGAGCTGCGGCACGCGCGGGTTGCTGCCGTAGTGGAAGCGGGCGGGCACGCGCGTCTTGTCCCAGCAGCGCATGTGCTGCTGCGGCCGTTCCAGCTTGCGCTCGATCGCGGCGAAGTCGTGGCCGGCCTTGGGGTTGAAGCCGGCGAGGATGCCCAGGCTGACGGTCTGCACCTCGTCCAGCGGGATCAACTGGTCGATCAGCACGCTGTTTTCCTTCGGCACGCTGGCCATGCCGTGGTCGGACAGCACGATCAGGTTGATTCGGTCGAACAGGCCGCGCTGCCGCAGCCCCTGCACCAGGCGCGCCATTGCCGCGTCGGTTTCGCGCAGCGCCTGGTTCACCTCGGCCGAATCCGGACCGTGCTCGTGGCCGGCATGGTCGACCGCGTCGAAATACAAGGTGAGGAACGTGGGCCGCTGGTCGGCCGGCAGGTCCAGCCATGCCAGCACCTGGTCCACGCGCTGGTCGGGCGTCACCTTGCCGTCGTAGAGCTTCCAGTAGTCCGGATGCCGGCCGCGGATGTCGGCCTCGCTGCCGGGCCAGAACATCGTTGCGGTGCGCTGGCCGTGCGCATCGGCGGTTTCCCAGATCGGCGTGCCCTCGGCCCACCAGCGGCCGTCGGCCACTGCCTCGCGGTTGCCCAGCGAGAACTTGCCGAGTTGCGGATCGGCCATGGTGTTGTTGACGATGCCGTGGTGGTCCGGATAGAGGCCGGTGACCAGGGTGTAGTGGTTCGGGAACGTCAGCGAGGGAAACGCGGGTTGCATGGACTCGGCCTGCACGCCGTCCTTCGCCAGCATGGCCAGGGTGGGCGAGAGGCCGCGGTCGAGGTAATCCGGGCGATACCCGTCGATCGAGATCAGCAGCAGCGGCGCGGGACGTGCAGCCGCCGCAGGGGCCGCTTGCGTGGTGGCCCTGGTTGCGGGAGGCTGCGTGGCGCAACCGGCGCTGAACGCCACGAAGGCGGCCAGCAACAGGCGGAACGGAAATTTCATGCAGGAATCCATACGATGCAAAAGTCCTTCCATGATCGCCGAAACCATATGACCGTCGCACGTCACCATGCCGGAAAACCGCATAGCCCCGCGCTGCGCTGGCTGCTGCTGGCCCTGTTCGCCGCCACGGGCACGAGCATGGCGCAGACGCCGCCGGCGAACGCGCAGTTCCAGCAGGCGGTGCGCCAGCAGCAGGTCAGCGACCAGTTGCAGAAGAGCCAGCAGCAGGAACAGCAGCGCCAGAACGTGGCGAACATGGCGCGGCAGCCGCTGACGCAGGACTCCGCCGCGCGCAAGCAGCAGGAACAGGCGGACCGCGCGCAGCAGGATCGCTCGAACGCGCGCGATCAGGATCTCGTCAACCAGTACGGCAACGCGTCCGCGCAAAAGCCGTCGCAGCCGACGGGCCCGGCGGCGAAGAAGCAGGGTCGCTGATCCGGCGCGGTGGACAGGTCGCGGTGCGCGATGCGCCGTTCGAACGACAGCAGATAACGCTTCGCCTGCAGGTCGCCGCCCAAGCTCGGCCGTCCCGGCTTCAGCGTTTCCCGGCGTTCGCCGCCGCGATGATCTGGTCGATGCTCAGCGCCTCGCTCGCGGTCGGCGGCGGCAGCCCCACTTTCGCGCAGAACGAGGCGAGCCTGGGGTCGTTGCGGAAACGCAGGATCAACGGGTCGTACAGCAGGTGGTGGAGGTTGGTGTCGTGCCTGGACCAGGTGCGTTCCAGCCATTCGACGGTCTTGTCGGCATCGCCGCGCAACGCATAGGCCTGCGCGATCAGGTAGGGCGTGGTCTTGCTCCAGATCTCATCCTTGAGTGCGGTCGCCAGCGCCGCATCCGCCGCGGCGCGGTCGGGGCCGATCTGCGCGGCTACCGCCAGGTTCAATTCCCGCCACGGCGGAGACTGGCGCGCGGCCACGTCCTGCGCGGCGTTCGCGTCGCCGCGCAGGATCGCGACGTACATCAATTCGAACGGCACGCCCGGTCGCGGCTGCAGTTCGTGGCCGAAGCGTATGCTGCTTTCCGCCGCGTCCAGCCGACCCGAGGCGATCAGCAGGTAGGCGTACAGGAAGTGGTTGCCGGCGAACAGCGGCTCGTTCGACAGGAAGCGTTCGCGTTGCTCGATTGCCTCGTGCAGGTGGCCGCTTGCCGCGAGCGCGCGGCTGAGGCCGCCGCGGATCTGGCCGTTTTCCGGCGCAAGCGCCGCGCCGCGGCGGAATTCGTCGATGCTGCCGCGCCAGTCGAAATCGGCGGCCAGCAGCAGGTTGCCGCGTGCGCCGTGCGCGAGGCCCAGGTCGGGTGCGAGCCGCAGCGCGACATCGGTGGCCTTGCGCGCCTCGGCATAGGCGCGTTGCGCCTTCTCGTCGTCCCCCATGTATTGGCCCAGCAGCACCCAGGCCGTCGACAGCTGCGCCCAGGCGGCGGCGTAATCCGGTTCGATCTGCGTCGCTTTCTGCTGCAGCTCGATGGCCTTGCGGTAATCGCCGACGTAGAAATTCCGCAGGCCTTGCAGGTACGCGTTGTACGCATCCATGTTGCCGCCGGGCGGCCGGTTGTCCTGCTTCGTGGCGCCGGGGGTGCGCAGCAGTTTCGCCTGCAGCGCGGCGGCGATGGCGCGGGCGATGTCGTCTTGCAGCGCGAACAGGTCCTGGTACGGCCGGTCGTAATGTTCGGTCCAGACCGTGCGGCCATCCGCGGTGGAAACCAGTTCCACGCCTATCCGCACGGTATCGCCCGCGCGCTGCACGCTGCCGCTGACGAGGTAGGCCACGCCCAGCCTTGCGCCGATCGCCTTGCTTTCGTCCTTGCCGTCGCGGAACCGGAACGAGGAAGCGCGGCCGATGACCTTCAGGCCCTCGAAGCGGGACAAGGCGTCGATCAGGTTTTCGGAGATTCCGTCGGAGAAGAACTGCTGCGCGGCGTCGCCGCTGGCATTCACCAGCGGCAGCACGGCGATGCTGCGCTGCTCCGACGCCGGTACCGCTTCCGCGGCAGTGGCCGGGTGCCGCGGCCACAGCTTCCAGCCGGCGAGCGCGAGCACGGCCAGCAACGGCAGCAGCCATAGCGCCGCATGCGGGAATTTGCGTGGCGGGGGCGCCGCATCGCTGGAACGGCGCAGCGGGTGCGCTGCCGGCGCAATCGCGGCATCGGGCGCCGGGGCTTCGGGCGCCGGCGCCTCCGTCGATGCCCCGGGCGGCGTTTCCGCGACCACGGGCAGCTCGAACCGGTAGCCGACGCCATGCACGGTGCGGAGGTAGCGCGGCGCTTGCGCGTCCTCGCCCAGCGCATGGCGCAGCAGGGTCACCACCCGGTTCAGCACGCCGGGAGTGACGTGACGATGGCCCCAGACCGCGTCGAGGATTTCGTCGCGCCCGAACACCCGCCCCGGCGAGCAGGCCAGCAGGACCAGCACGGCGAAGGCCTTGGGCTCCAGCGGCTGCCTCGCCCCGCCGCGCCACAGGCGCTGGCCGGCGACATCGATGATCACGTCGTCGAAGGCAACGCGGGCCGGCTGCGGCTGGGACATCGGATGTCAGGATCCGGGAGGTGCGCAAAGCATACACACTCGCAAGTCCTTGCGGCCCAACATTCCCCAAGCTCTCCCAACAAAGCCTAGCCCTTCCCTCAAGACCCGGCGGCGGCCCCGGTGCGACGCTGGCCAGGCCGGAATCGCCGGCATCCACGCCAGGGAAGTCGCCATGAGCGCCAGGGTCTTCCGGACCAGTCCGACCGCCGGCCTAACGCGGCAGGCAGCTCGGGTGCGCGGCCGTGCCCGTCATGGCGTGGGAGCGGCGCGCCCGGCGTCGAAGCTCGACCAGACCACCCAACCTGCAAGGAGAGGCATATGAAGCTGCATCCCGCAACCAGCGGTATCTCGATCATCGTCGCGCTGCTGCTGGCCAGTCCCGCCGGCGCGAAGCAGTTCGGCCCATGGGGCAATCCGCAGCCGGTCGCGGGGGTCAACACGGCCGCCGCCGAAGGTTGTCCGATCGAATCCCCGAACGGACTGGATTTGTACATCGCGTCGAACCGCAACGCGCCGGGGGCGCAGGGCAAGCTCGACATCTACCGCGCGCATCGCCACACGCCGCATTCGGACTGGGATACGCCGGAGAACCTCGGGCCGGTGGTGAATTCGTCCGAGTTCGATTACTGCCCGACGCCGCTGCCCGGCAAGTGGTTGCTGTTCGTCAGCTCGCGGCAGACCGCCGACGACTGCTACCCCGGCGACACGCCGCCGCCTGCACCCGTGGGCGGTCCGTCCGCCGGCGACATGTACCTGACCCGGGAGAACCCGGCGCACGGTTGGGAGAAGCCGTTGAACCTGGGCTGTTTCCCGCACGGCCCGAACACCGCGGGCGCGGAGTTCAGCCCGTCGCTGGTGGAAACGCGCGAAGGCACGATGCTGTTCTTTTCCAGCAACGGCTATCCCGACAGTCAGGGCCAGGACATCTACATGAGCCGGATACTGAACGACGGCACGATATTGCCCGGCGAGCGCGTGGCCGAATTGAGTACGCCCGCCGACGATCGCATGCCGAACGTGAGCAAGGACGGCCTGGAGATCGTGTTCAGCTCCAACCGCGCCGGTACCAGCCCGTTCGACCAGGACATCTACGTCGCCACCCGCCCCGATACCGCGTCGAAGTGGTCGGCGCCGACGCGTATCGACAATCCGTTGATCAATACGCCCGCCTCGGAAACCCGTGCCTCGTTGTCGGCGGACGGCACGCGCCTGTACTTCGGTCGCAAGCTCAACGTCGACGATCCGGGCGATGTGTTCGTGAGCACGCGCAGCAAGGGCAACGGCGACCATTGAGCCGGCGCAGGAACCATCACACGGCCGCGGTGTTCGTCGCCGCCGTCGTGACGGCATCCGCACTGCGGTCGCGGGCTGGCTTCCCGACGATGGGCATCAGCCCCGGACGTGCGCGCCGGGCCCGAACAGGTCGCCGTGCGCGATGCGCTGTTCGAACGACAGCAGGTAACGCTTCACCGGCAGGCCGCCGCCGAAGCCGGTGAGGCTGCCATCCGCGCCGATCACGCGGTGGCAGGGCAGCACGATAGGCAGCGGGTTGCGGCCGTTCGCGGCGCCCACCGCGCGCACCGCCTGCGGCTGGCCGATGCGGCGCGCCATCTCGCCGTAGCTGATGGTGACCCCGTACGGGATGCGTGCCAGTTCATCCCATACCGCGAGCTGGAACGGCGTGCCGAGCGGATGCAGCGGCAGCTCGAACGTCTGCCGCGTGCCGGCGAAGTATTCCTCCAGTTGCACGCGGGCGAACGCGAGCTTGCCGGCATCGCGCCGCCAGTGCGGTGCCGGCGCCTTCTGCTGGCGGCCGCTCTCGAACCACACTTCGCGCAGGCCTTGCGCATCGGCGACCAGGCGCAGTCGACCGATCGGCGTGGGCAGTTCGTCGTACCAGATCGTTTCCTGCGTGCTCATGCGATCGCCCTCGTGCGCTTCGCGCGCGGCGCCGGCGCCACGTCCGCGCTGCCGCGCCACAGGTGGATCACCGCATACGCGCGCCACGGCCGCCACGCTTCGGCGAGCGCGGTCAGCGCCTTCGTGCCGAGCGCCTCGCCATCGCCCGCGGCGGCGCGGCGCAGGATCAGGTCCGCGGCGGGGAATGCGTCCGGGTGGCTCAGCGCGCGCATCGCCATGTAATGCGCGGTCCAGTCGCCGATGCCGGGCAGCGCGACCCAGCGCGCCACGAACTCGTCCAGCGGCTGCTCCACGCGGAAATCCACGCGGCCATCCAGCAGCGCGCGCGCCACGCCGCGTATCGTCGCGGCACGTGCCGTGGTGACGCCGATCTCGCGCAGGTCCGCGTCCGCCAGCGCATCGGGCGTGGGGAACAGCCGGTCCAGCCCGGGCAGCGGCGCGTCGTGCAATGCCGCGCCGTGGCGTTGCACCAGCCGCGTCGCGAGCGTGCGCGCCGCCGCGACGCTGACCTGCTGGCCGAGGACTGCGCGCACCGCGATCTCGAAGCCGTCCCAACTGCCCGGCAGGCGCAGGCCGGGGCGCTTGCGCAGCAGCGGGCGCAGCGTCGCATCGCCGCGCAGCGCGTCCGCGATCGCGCGCGGGTCCGCATCCAGGTCGAACAGCCGCCGCACGCGCGCGACCACGTCCAGCATCCGCGCCGGCTGCGGGCAGTGCAGTTCCAGTTTCAGCGCATGCTCGCCGCCCGGCCACGCGGAGACGCGCAGCCAGCCCGGTGCATCCGTGGGGCCGAACACGCGCGCATAGCTGGTTTCGTCCACCTGCTCGATGCCCGGCAGCGCGCGGCCGCGCAGGAACGCGAGCAGCGACGCGGCATCGAACGGCGGCCGGTATGCGAGGCGCAGCACCAGCACGCCCTCCGTCGCCGCTGCGCGCGGCTGGCGGCGCAGCTCGCGCGGCGCGATGCGGTTCGCCTGCGCGAATGCGGCATTGAAGCGACGCAGGCTGCGGAAGCCGGACGCCAGCGCGACTTCCGTCACCGGCAGGCTGGTCTCCGTCAGCAACTGCTTCGCGAACAGCAGGCGGCGCGTCGTGTGCACGCTCAGCGGCGGCGCGCCCAGCCGTTCCACGAACAGCCGGCGCAGTTGCCGTTCGCCGACGCCGACGCGGTCGGCAAGCAACTGCAGCGAGCCTTCGTCCAGCACGCCGCTTCCGATCAGCTTCAGCGCGCGCGCGACGACGTGGTCGCCGCGCTGCCACACGTCGTTGCCCGGCGACAGTTCCGGGCGGCAACGCAGGCACGGCCGGAAGCCGGCCGCTTCCGCCGCCGCGGCGCTCGCGTAATAGCGCACGTTCTCGCGCTTCGGCGGCGGCGCGGGACACACCGGGCGGCAGTAGATGCCGGTGCTGCTGACGGCCGTGAAGAACAAGCCGTCGAAACGCGCATCGCGGCTGAGCCGCGCCTGTTCGCAGGCGCGCAGGTCGGGCAGGGGGCTGGCGTGGGCATCGCTCATGCCTGCAGGCTAGCACCGCGACAGGGAAGAAACTCGCCGTTTTCGGACATGAATGCACGACGCCCGCGCGTGTCTGCCCGACGTGTGGAGAGCGCGCCCATGAAAGCGGGCTGCACGGCAGCCGTTACCGACCGCGTTGACAATCCGGCACGAACTGCCGAACGATCCCGTCCAGCGACTCTCCACTGCCGGACATGCGCACATGACTCCCCCGATCCGCGTTCGCCGCTTGCGGCCCATGCTCGTGCTGCTTGCATTGCTGTCCGCATGCCTGCTGCTGCCGGCCTGCACCGCCAACACGCGGCCCGTCGCGCAGAAATGGGTCGCGAGCTGGGGGCAGGCGATGACGTCGAACCACGTGCGCGTCGCCAGCCCCGACGGCAAGCCGGTGCTGGACGAGTACGGACAGCCGCTGGAACGCGCGCCCGCTGTCGAACGCCTGACGCTGCGCCAGAGCGTGAACCTGAGCGCCGGCGGCACGCGCGTGCGCATACGGCTGTCGAATCATCACGGTCGCGAGCCGCTCACCGTCAGCGCCGCGCGCATCGCGCCCGGTGCCGGCGACGCCCTCGACCTGTCCGCAATCGATGCCGCGAACGACCGCCAGCTCAGTTTCGGCGGCCAGCGCTCGATCACGATCGCGCCCGGCGGCGAGGCGGTCAGCGATCCGGTCGAACTGCGCGTGGCGCCGCTGTCCAGCGTCGTCGTCAGCCTGTACTTCGACGGGCCGGCGCAACTTGCGGACATGCATCCCATGCAGCTCGCGCACACCACGTATGCGGTGGACGGCGACGCCACGCAGCTGCGCTCGCTCGCGCAGTTGCCGCCCGCGAATGCGCTGCCGCACACGCGGGACGACCACGTCTACCTGCTCGCCGGCGTCGACGTCGAGGCGCCGGCCGGCACCCGCGGCATCGTCGCATTCGGCGATTCCATCACGGATGGTGCGCTCGCCACCGCACCCGCCAGGTCCTGGCCGGCGGTGCTCGCCGCGCTTGCCGAGCGCAACGGCCGCGCGGCCGCGGTCGTGAATGCCGGCATCAGCGCCGACGAGCTGACCACCGACCAGATCGGCAATCCGGGCGCCGGTGCGTCCGGCCTGAAACGCTTCCTGCGCGACGTCGTCGACCGTCCGGGCGTCACGGACGTGGTCGTGCTGTTCGGCGCGAACGACATCAACCGCGGCATCGATGCGGCCGGCTATCCGAACGGCGCGTCCGCCGGCGACCTGATCGCCGCGATGCGCATGCTGGCAGACGTCGCGCACCAGCATCGCCTGCGCATCTACGCCGGCACGGTGACGCCGTTCGCCGGGCTTGCGAGCTGGTACAGCCCCGGACGCGAAGCGGTGCGGCTGCAGTTCAACGAGTGGATACGCCGTTACGGAGGCTTCGATGGCGTGATCGATTTCTCCGACGCCGTGGCCGGCGATTACGTGCCGCCGCCGCTCGCCGCGAAGCGCTCCCCGCTGCCGGTGGGAATGGCGACCGCGTGCACCGGCGAAGGCCTGCATCCGAACGACCGCGGTTACGCCGCCATGGGCACGCTCGCGTACAACGTGCTGTTCGACGCGAAGCTGCAACCGCCGCAGGGTTGCCGCTGAGATTCCACCGCCCCGGTCGCGCCTGGCGCGTGCGGCATGCACGGCCCGCCACATCCGGTATCGCACCTGCACAACGGGAGCGCGGGAGCGCGTGTCTATAATCCGGTGATCTGTATTGCCGGAGCCCGCCATGAACGCCCCCACCCGCATCGATACCACCCGCGTCATCCGCGCGCCGCGCGGCAGCACGCTCACCTGCAAGAGCTGGCTCACCGAGGCGCCGTTCCGCATGATCCAGAACAACCTCGACCCCGAGGTGGCGGAGAACCCGGCGGAGCTGGTGGTGTACGGCGGCATCGGCCGCGCCGCGCGCAACTGGGAATGCTTCGACGCGATCCTGCGCAGCCTGCGCGAGCTTGGCGACGAGGAGACGCTGCTGGTGCAGTCCGGCAAGCCTGTCGGCGTGTTCCCCACGCACCGCGACGCGCCGCGCGTGCTGATCGCGAACTCCAACCTGGTGCCGGCCTGGGCGAACTGGGAGCACTTCAACGAACTGGATCGCAAGGGCCTGATGATGTACGGCCAGATGACGGCCGGCTCGTGGATCTACATCGGCTCGCAGGGCATCGTGCAGGGCACCTACGAGACGTTCGTGGAGATGGGCCGGCAGAGCTACGGCGGCTCATTGAAGGGGCGCTGGATCCTCACCGCCGGCCTCGGCGGCATGGGCGGCGCGCAGCCGCTGGCGGCCAGCCTCGCCGGCGCGTGCAGCCTCAACATCGAGTGCCAGCAGAGCCGCATCGACTTCCGCCTCAAGACGCGCTATGTGGACGAGCAGGCCAGCGACCTCGACGACGCGCTGGCGCGCATCGCGAAATACACCGCCGCCGGCGAAGCGAAATCCATCGCGCTGCTCGGCAACGCCGCCGACGTGCTGCCGGAACTCGTGCGCCGCGGCGTGAAGCCCGACGCCGTCACCGACCAGACCAGCGCGCACGACCCGGTCAACGGCTACCTGCCGCAGGGCTGGACGCTGGAGCAGTGGACCGAGCGCCGCAAGAGCGATCCGGTCGGCACCGCCAAGGCCGCCAAGCAATCCATGAAGAAGCACGTGGAAGCGATGCTCGCGTTCCACGCGCAAGGCATCCCCACCTTCGACTACGGCAACAACATCCGCCAGATGGCGAAGGACGAAGGCTGCGAAAACGCGTTCGCCTTCCCCGGCTTCGTGCCCGCCTATGTGCGCCCGCTGTTCTGCCGCGGCGTGGGCCCGTTCCGCTGGGTGGCGCTGTCCGGCGACCCGGAGGACATCTACAAGACCGACCAGAAGGTGAAGGATCTGATCCCCGACGACCAGCACCTGCACAACTGGCTGGACATGGCGAAGCAGCGCATCAGCTTCCAGGGCCTGCCCGCGCGCATCTGCTGGGTGGGCCTGGGCCAGCGCCACAAGCTCGGCCTCGCGTTCAACGAGATGGTGCGCAATGGCGAACTGAAGGCGCCGGTGGTGATCGGCCGCGACCACCTCGACTCCGGCTCCGTCGCCAGCCCGAACCGCGAGACGGAATCGATGAAGGACGGCAGCGACGCCGTCAGCGACTGGCCGCTGCTCAACGCATTGCTCAACACCGCCGGTGGCGCCACCTGGGTGTCGCTGCACCACGGCGGCGGCGTCGGCATGGGCTACAGCCAGCACTCCGGCGTGGTGATCGTGTGCGACGGCAGCGCCGAAGCGGACAAGCGGATTGCGCGCGTGCTGTGGAACGATCCGGGTACCGGCGTGATGCGGCACGCGGATGCGGGATATGACATCGCGGTGGAGTGCGCGAAGGAGCTGGGGTTGAAGTTGCCGATGGCGTGATGTGTGGGGGGCAGCCAGGTGCGCGGCCTTTTATGTGATTTGCCACGATCCCGTCCTCACCGCACAACTAGCTGGTTGCGGTAGACGTGCGAACCCGATCGTGGTTAAGTGCGGGGAGATCAACGCTGGCTTGGGTTCATAACGAGGAGTTGCCAACGCGGCCCCCTCGTACCGGGCGGCGTGGACATGGACGGCAATGTGTGGGGGCACATATGGTCAGCAATGAGCACGGCGAAGCGCCGTCGGCTGCAATTACGCGACGCGCACGAAGGGACCGAAGCACCGACGAATTGATCGGCCTGTGTCGCGGCATCCTTGCCGATGGTGTTATCAGCGAGGTCGAAGCGAGATTCCTGATGGAGTGGCTGTATCAGCACCGGGAATTTCGGGCCAGCTTTCCCTTCAATGTCCTCTATGGGCGCGTGGACACCGCGCTTTCGGACGGCATCTTCGATCTGGAAGAGCAACGCGATTTGCTGGAGTCCGTGCATGCTGTGATCGGCGGTGAGCACTACGGCGCGGAAATCGCCAGCCTTTCCACGTGGGCGCCCTTCGACAATCCGCAGCCGGTGATTCGTTTTCCTCGCAGTGACTTTGTCTTGACCGGCCGCTTCGTGGCGGGACCGAAATTCAAGATCGAGTCATTCATTGCGCGTGAAGGCGGCTACGTGCGGGCCAACCTAACGAGCGACACGCGCTACCTGGTTGTTGGCACCATTGGCTCACGAGATTGGAAGCATTCCGCCTTCGGCCGGAAGATCGAGCGTGCCCTGGAAATGCGGGCGGACGATGAGGCGGAGATCAGCATCGTCTCCGAGGAACATCTTCTCGGGCAGTTGACGCCGCTTTGAGAGTCGGGCAGGAAGGCAAAAGAAGTTTGAGGTCGACCTTCCGGCAGACGTCATCCGATTGCTCAAGGAGCAGGTGGTGAAATCATGAAAAAGCTCAGCAAGGAAATCCTGGAGCGCGATGCCCAGCGCGATATCGGCCAGGAAGTTCTGCAGGCCGTCCGCGAGATCAAGGCCGGCGGCGGGCGGCGCTTTACCGTGCAGGTGGCGGAAGCCACCGAGGCCCGCCTCAAGCTCGGTTTGTCGCAGGCCGACTTCGCCGCGATGCTTGGCGTCTCCACGCGCACCTTGCAGGATTGGGAGCAGGGCAGGCGCAAGCCGAGTGGTGCAGCCAAGGCGTTGCTGAAAGTGGCGGTGGCGGCTCCGAATACGGTGCGCAAGGTACTTGCGGCGGCTTGAGCAAGTGAACCTGGTTCCCATTCCCTGAAGAAAGGATGGTACGGGAGCCCATGCGATGCCTTCGAGGCAGTAGCCTGTGCGACGGTGCGATGCTGAACCACGGCCTCGAAAGGATTTCCGCATGGAGCATTGGGTTCGTCTGGCGTATTCGAATACCTTCTTTTACGCGGCGGTATTCGTGTTCGCTTTCGGGGTGATCCTGTGGATTGCGTGGTCCCGTTTTTTCTCTGAAAGCGACGTGTTCAAGAAGATTTCCCAGTCTGTGATGGGATTCGCCGTGTTGATGCTCTTTGCCGGAGGCTATGCCTCGGTTGTCGCAAAGGGACTGGATGGGGTGGTTTGCGCAGCTGCCAGGCATTCTTTCCACGTGACTTGCCATACGCGCGACGAAAGCCCCTTGTGGTTCTGGGGGCACGTCGTGGTTCTCACGAGCTTCACCGTGATTTTCATGCTTGGTGTTCTGGTGTTCCTAGTGGGCATGTGGGGGACGGATGAGCGTCGCGCCACCGATGGCGCCGGAAATGTGGGTTTGTCCGGGCGTGTTGGCAAGAAACAACCTGTTGCCGGGAAGACGAGTCGGCTGCTGGCATTCGGGATTTGGGCCGGGGCGATCGTGGTGTCGACTTTGGCCTGGATTGCCGCGTCGCTGCATCATGCCGACGGTGTGAGGGGACAGGTAATCGACGCGCTGATGGCTGCCACCCCTGAAAAAACCGCAGTCGAGACTTACCTGCAAGATCACGGCGCGTTGCCGCAAGACAACATGGCGATGGGACTGTCGCCGTCCGTGGACATGCGCGATCGGCACGTGAGCGAAGTCAAGATCTTCAAGGGAAGCATCATGCTGAAATTTGACGAGTCGGTGGGTGCGCCTCTCCGCGGTCGTCTCGTGATGCTGATTGCAGTGCGGCGCAGCAGTGCGGTGTCCTGGCATTGCGCCAGCCCGGATATCGACGACAGATTTCTTCCCGTGGCTTGTCGGAAGTATTCTTTCATGAGCTTCAGGTGACGCGGCAGTTCTGAAGGCGTGTCCGAGTTCACTTCGTTGCCATCGGTGCGCAGGATGCTCGCGGCTTGGCGAGCGGACGCGCCCCCGACCATCCGGGCGACCCATGTTCGAGACGGCCTTTCGTGCCGTTGCAAGCGCCGGGTGCGGATGGTAGTGTTTTACACCAGTAAAACTTGAGGGCTCATCATGTCCTGCGCCGCAACCCTGCGCCAATCCGGTGGTTCGATCATCCTGTCCATCCCCAAGAGCATCGCCCGGACCATGGCGGTCGAGGCCGGTTCGGTCGTCGAGCTGGCGCTCGAGGGCCGCAAGCTGTCGGTTACGCCTGCGCGCCGTGGTCTGGCGGATCGGCTCGCGCAAAGCCCGAAATCGCCTGCCGCATGGCATCGCGACCAGGCCTCGCTGGACGACACGCCCGTCGGGCGCGAACTGTTGTGAGCCGCGGCCTGCCGGCACGTGGCGACATCCTCGAACTCAGCCTCGATCCGACCAGGGGTCACGAAATCCGCGGAACGCGGCCGGTGCTGGTGCTTTCCGCCGACGCATTCAACAAGGCCTCGGGTCTGTTGCTGGTCGCACCGATCACGCAGGGCGGCAGTGCATCGCGCGAAACCGGCTTCAGCGTCACGCTGATGGGCAGCGGCACCCGTACGCAAGGCGTGGTGCTGTGCGACCAGACCCGCACCATCGACGCTCGCGCACGCACGTTCAAACGGGTGGAGAAGGCGCCTGCTTCTCTGGTGGAAGAGGCGCTGGACGCGGTGCGGTCGATCCTGGAGTAAAGCGCCGACACAGGGTCAGGTTCACTTCCTCAGGCGACGGCGTAGTCGCCCATGCGGATATCGGGGCGGATCGGCAGCGTGAGGTCGCCCGCGATGAGCTGCAGTTCGCCGTCCTGGATCAGGCATTGCAGGCGCAGGGTGCGTTCGCACAGGGCGGCCAGTTGCTGCATGCCGGCGTGGTCGATGGCGAGCACGCTGAGGTTGTCGTGGCGGGTGAGCGTGCCGGCGATCTTGCTCCACCAGACGTCGGTGGCGTGGCCGCCATAGGCCAGCACCACGACCTGGCGCGACTGGTTGCAGGCTTTGCGCAGGCGCGTTTCGTCGGGCAGACCGACGTCGATCCACAGCTCGATCTCGCCGGTATAGGCCTTGCGCCACAGGGCCGGCTCGTCGGTGTCGCTGAGTCCCTTGCCGAACTCCAGCCGCTCGTCGGCATACAGCGCGAACGCGAGCAGGCGCGCCATCAGCCGCTCCTCGGTTTCCGACGGATGCCGGGCGAGGGTCAGCGCATGGGTGGCGTAGTAGTGCCGGTCCATGTCGCTGATCGACAGTTCGGCCTTGTGGATGGTGGCGGTGAGGGCCATGGGGACAGTCGGGTTGGCGTAAAGCGGCCATTCTACGCGGATGCCGCGTTCCCGAAATCTCCGGATTCTTCGCTGCGTGCACTTGGCGCCGGCAAGACCAGCCCCCATGGTTCCGTGGTCAGGGCTGGCGATAGCGGAGTGCGGTGCATGAATTCCTTCGGCAAACCGCCGCAGGGCGAGCGGCTGGAACGCTTGCACGACTTGCCGATGTGGGACGGCGAGCGCCTGCGCAACATCCATCCGGTGCTGCCCGGTCTGCGCGACCCGCAGGCTGCGCGGCCGACGCTGCGCGAATTCCTGTGCGGCGACGAGCACCGCACGCCGCCGGCGCCGCTGCCCGCGAACGACCCGCGCGGCGCGTGGCTGCGCAAGCCGGCGAGCGGCTTGCGCGCCACCTGGCTGGGGCATTCCACGGTGCTGCTGGAGATCGACGGCTGGCGCGTGCTCACCGACCCGGTGTGGGGCCAGCGTGCCTCGCCGTTCGCGATGCTGGGGCCGAAGCGTTTCCAGCCGGTGCCGATCGGGCTGCGCGACTTGCCCGAGGTCGATGCCGTGGTGATCTCGCACGACCACTACGACCACCTGGACTATCCGACGATACGCGCGCTGGCGAAGTCCGACGTTCCGTTCGTCACCTCGCTGGGCGTGGGCGCGCATCTCGAAGCCTGGGGCATCGCGCGTTCGCGCATCACCGAGCTGGTGTGGTGGCAGAGCCATCGCATCCCCGGCACCGGCCTCACCGTCACCGCCGCGCCGTCGCAGCATTTCTCGGGCCGCGGCCTGAAGGACCGCAACCAGACGCTGTGGTCGTCGATGGTGATGGCCGGCGAACGCCACAGCGTGTTCTTCAGCGGCGATACCGGGCTCACCACCGAATACGAATCCATTCGCGACCGGCTCGGCCCGTTCGACCTGGTGATGCTGGAAGTCGGTGCGTTCCATCCGTCCTGGGGCGACATCCACCTGGGGCCGGCGAATGCGCTGGCCGCGCACCGCCTGCTGGGCGGCGGCGTGCTGATGCCGGTGCACTGGGGCACGTTCGCGCTGTCCACGCATGCCTGGGACGAGCCGGTGGAAGACCTGCTCACGCTGGCCGATCCCAACCACGCCGCCTTGCTGCTGCCCCGTCTCGGCGAGCCGGTGGAACCGGTCGAGCGCCGTGACGTGCAGACGTGGTGGCGGCGCGGCTTCGCTGCGGGCGAAAGGCCTTCGATCAAATCCGAACCGTCCGAGGTCGCGGCCAGCCATCCATTGAGCGAGCAGTTGCCCTGGCCGCTGGATTGAGAGCGGGCAGGGCGTGTCATCCCTGCGCGTGACGTTTACACCGGCTGGTAGACGGCTGCCACGGCGCCGGATGCGAACGTGGTCATGCCGACCAGTCGCAGGATCAGCTTTCTCTTTGCCGCGAGGGTGCCGATCATGGTTTCTTCCCGCCCATGCGGTGCGTGGTTGGATGGGTCGCCGGTATCGCTTGCTTGCGGGTGGCGAACAGCGAGAGCAGGTTTCGACACCCCTGCTGAATGAGTCAGGCCCGCTTCGGCTGCGGAGGCAGGTGAAGCTGTCTCCGCAGCCCGGGCGTGCGTTCCTCAGCCCGTCGCCGGTTGGCCGGTGAACACCGCCAACTGGGCCGCGAAGGCGCGCTGGTAGGCAGGCCGTGCCATGCCGCGGGCCACGTAGGCGGCAAGGCTGGGGAATTCGTCCAGCACGCCCGAGGGCTTCAGCCGCTGCAGCGCGTGCACCATCATCAGGTCGCCCGCGCTGAACGCCCCGTCGAGCCATTCGGCATCGCCCAGGCGCACGGCAAGCTCGCCCAGCCGGTGACGGATGCGATCCTTGATGAGCTGCAGGCGTTCCCCCGCCCAGGGCTTGTCGCCTTCCGCGAACTTGGCGGTCTGCAGTTCGAGGATGGGCGGCTCCACCGTGTTGAGCGCGGCGAACATCCAGGTGATCGCGCGTGCACGGGCGTTCGGCTCGTCCGGCAGCAGGCCCGCATGGCGCTGCGCGATGTGGAACACGATGGCGCCCGATTCGAACAGGACCAGGTCGCCTTCCTCGTAGGTCGGGATCTGCCCGAACGGGTGCCGCGCGCGGTGCGCGGGTTCCTTCATCGCCTTGAACGAAACGAGGCGGACTTCGTAGGGCTGGCCGGCTTCTTCCAGCGCCCAGCGCACGCGCATGTCGCGCGCGAGTCCCTGGCCGCGGTCGGGTGAGGTTTCAAAGGCGGTGATAGTGGGGATCATGAGGGGCTCCGGGTAACGTTGTGCAGTCATGGAAATGCAAGGGCGGGCAAGGCTCCGTTCGTCCTGAGCGTAGGCCGAAGGCCGCAGTCGAAGGACATGCCGGCGATAGGGCCGCACTTCGACTCCGCCCGCTGCGCGGGCTACGCTCAGTGCGAACGGCTGGGTGTTGTCAGCCCTTTCGCGCCGCCTCGATGGCCGCGATGTCGATCTTCGTCATCGTCATCATCGCCTCGAATGCGCGCTTGGCGGCGGCGGGGTCGCGGTCGGTGACCGCGGCGGTCAAGGCGCGCGGGGTGATCTGCCACGACAGGCCCCACTTGTCCTGGCACCAGCCGCAGGCATTCGCGGTGCCGCCGTGGTCGATGATCGCGTTCCACAGGCGGTCGGTCTCGGCCTGGTCGTCGGTGGCGACCTGGAACGAGAACGCATGCGTGTGCGGCACGCCGGGGCCGCCGTTCAGGCCCAGGCAGGGGGTGCCCATCACGGTGAATTCCACGGTCAGCACGTCGCCCTGCTTGCCGGCCGGATAGTCGCCGGGTGCGCGGTGGACGGCGCCCACGGCGCTGTCCGGGAAGGTCCGCGCGTAGAACGTGGCGGCGTCGAGCGCGGTGCCGTCGTACCAGAGGCAGATCGTGTTCTTGCTCGTCATGGGGAAGCTCCTGGAGTGGGGTGCAGCATGCGTCGCGGTGCGGGCTCGGTGCCGCGGGCTCAACCCGGAATCGTCGGTTCCACCAGCCGTTCCAGCAGGGTCAGCGATTCCTGCCAACCGAGGTGGCACTGTTCGGTGGGGATCACGTCCGGAATGCCAGCCTGCTCGATCTGCACTTCGGTGCCGCAGCTCACCTCGCGCAAGGCGATGGTGGTGACCATGGTGCCGGGCAGGTTGGGGTCGTCGAAGCGGTCGTCGTGGACGATGCGCGCGTTCGGCACCAGCTCAAGATACGTGCCGCCGAAGCTGTGGCCGTTGCCGCTGCCGAAGTTGGCGAAGCTCATGCGGTAGCGCCCGCCCACGCGCGCGTCCAGCTCGTGCACGGTGCAGGTGAAACCGTCCGGCGGCAGCCACTTCGCCAGCGCAGCGGGATCGAGGAAGGCGCGATAGACGCGTTCGGGTGGAGCGGTGAACACGCGCAGCAGGCGAACGGTGCCGGACATGGTGGATCTCCGTGTGGGTGGCGGGTCTTCATTGTGGCGACGAACGGGTGAGGCGGATATCGACACGGGCATGTCACGGATTTTTCGTCGCGTGCGTCGCTGCAGCGGAAGCGGCGGTGTCCGCACCGCGTCCGTTGTCCGCTGCGAGTGTCCGCGGACGGACGACGGCCTCCGCGCATTCGCGGAAAACGACGCGGGAATGCGGCTTCCGGCGGCATGCGGCCGTTGGCACGGTGCTTGCCACATACCAACTGAAAGCTTCATTCCCCCGCTGAAGGAGAACCGTCATGAAATTCGAGACCTTGATGCTGCAGAGCCTGTTCAGCATGTGCCTGCTGATCTGCGTGGCCACCGTCGGCGGCATGCTGCTGGCATGAGCGGATCGCGGCGAGGTCCATCCGTTGCTGCCGCGCTTCGCAACGGACGTGTCCCCGCCATGCCGCTTCGCCGTTCGAACGCGCAGCACCGCGCTGCCGCCCATGTGCCATTCCTCCTGCATGACGTCCTGCCCATGAAAGCAGGCATTTCCCGGCAGTAGCCTGCGAGCGCCATCCGATGAACGCATTCCCCGGGATGGCGGCAAGCGATCGTGTCGGAACCATCCGGCGTCACGCCGGTTTCGGGCGGCAGCGCCGCCTCGTTTCGCGGGCACAAGCCAAACCCCTAGCATGCCCGTGTGTTCCTCCCACAGACATCACAATGGAAGCCAATCCGTCATGAACAGCATTTCCTCCATGAATTCTGTTTCGCGTCGTCTGGGTCGCCGTCTGCTGCTGGCCGGCATCGCAGGCGTGTTCGCACTGGCCGGCGTGTCCACGGCCAGCGCCCAGGCCACCACGGGGGACGTGTTCGGCAAGGCCCCGGCTGGCTACAGCGTCGCCGTTCGCAGCGATGCGACGGGCGCCGGCCGCACGGTGCGCGTGGATACCGCCGGGCGCTATTCCGCCAGCCATCTGCCGAACGGCGTCTACACCGTCACCTTGCTGCAGAACGACCAGCCGGTGGCCAAGCACCTCAACGTGCCGGTGTACGTGGGGCGTGGCGTCGAGGTGGATTTCAATTGCAGCGAGATCAAGTGCGACCAGGTGGCCGCAGCGAAGTAGGCCTTGGGACGCATTGCCGTGATGCGCCCCGGCTGAAACGGAAAGGCCCGGCGGGAAACCGCCGGGCCTTTCTCTTCAGGCGACCGACGCGGCAACCGTGTCCGCGAGCAGGAAATCCAGCGCCTGTTCGCAGGGTTCGTCCACCTTCAGCGCGAGCAGGGCGTCGGCGCGCGTGCGGCCCAGGGTGACGGCGGCGACGGGCTTGCCGGCCTGCGCGGCGGCATGGGCGAAGCGGTAGCCGGAGTACACCATCAGCGAGGAGCCGACCACCAGCACCGCGTCGGCGCTGCGGCAGGCGTCCATGGCGGCGGCCACGCGTTCGCGCGGCACGTTTTCGCCGAAGAACACCACGTCGGGTTTCACGATGCCGCCGCAGTGCGGGCAGGGCGGCACGTCGAAGCCGGCGAAGTCGTGGTGCTCCAGGTCGGCATCGCCATCGGGCGCGTCGGCGGCGTCGAGGCTTGCCCAGTCGGGATTGCGCCGGACCAGTTCGCGCTGGAAATCCTGGCGCGGCCCGCGCCAGTCGCAGGCCATGCAGCGCACGGTGTCGAGCCGGCCGTGCAGGTCGACCACGTGGGCATGGCCGGCGCGCTGGTGCAGGCCGTCCACGTTCTGCGTCACCAGCAGTTCGACCTTGCCCTGCCGCTCCAGCGCGGCCAGCGCGTGGTGCGTGGCGTTCGGCTGCGCGTGGCCGAAGCGGCGCCAGCCCACCATGCTGCGCGCCCAGTAGCGGTGGCGGGTAGGCAGTTCGTGCATGAAGGCGGCGTAGGTGACCGGTGGCGTGCGTTTCCACTGGCCGTCGCGGTCGCGGTAGTCGGGGATGCCGGACGCCGTGCTGCAGCCCGCGCCGGTGAGCACGAACAGGCGCGGGTGGGCGGCGATGAAATGCTGCAGCGGGGTCATCGTTCGGATATCCGGTTGCCGGAAGCGGGTGGGGATGCGGACGTCGCGCCCGCATCCCCGTCCCGTGCCTGCCTCGTGGAGAGGCTGCGGCGTCAGGCCGCCTTCGCTTCCTGCTTCAGCGTGGCGATGTCGATCACGAAGCGGTACTTCACGTCGCCCTTGAGCATGCGTTCGTAGGCGGTGTTGATGTCCTTCATCGCGATCGTCTCGATGTCGGACACGATGCCGTGTTCCGCGCAGAAATCCAGCATCTCCTGCGTCTCGCGGATGCCGCCGATCGCCGAGCCGGCGAGGCTGCGCCGCCCGAGGATCAGGGTGAACACGTTGGGCGACGGGTGCGGATGCTCGGGCGCGCCGACCAGGCACATCGTGCCGTCGCGCTTGAGCAGGGCGAGGAAGGGGTCGAGGTCGTGCGTCGCGGCCACGGTGTTGAGGATGAAGTCGAAGCTGCCGGCGTGCTGCGCCATCTGCGCCGGGTCCTTCGAGATCACCACTTCGTCGGCGCCGAGGCGCCTGGCGTCCGCCTGCTTGCCAGGCGAGGTGGTGAACAGCACCACGTGCGCGCCCATGGCGTGCGCCAGCTTCACGCCCATGTGGCCGAGGCCGCCCAGGCCCACGATGCCCACCTTCTTGCCGGGGCCTGCCTGCCAGTGGCGCAGCGGCGAATACGTGGTGATGCCGGCGCACAGCAGTGGCGCCACGGCGGCGAGATCCCTGGCCTCGTGGCCGACGCGCAGCACGAATTTCTCGTCCACCACGATGTTCTCGGAGTAGCCGCCCCAGGTGTTCTCCTTGCCGCGCCCGTTGTAGGTGCCGGTGAAGCCGTTCTCGCAGTACTGCTCCTCGCCGTCGGCGCAGGAGGCGCAATGCTGGCAGCTGTCCACCATGCAGCCCACGCCCACGGTGTCGCCGGGCTTGAACTTCGTCACGTGGTCGCCCACGGCCACCACCGTGCCCACGATCTCGTGGCCCGGCACGGAGGGGTACATCGTGTTCCGCCACTCGTTGCGCGCGGTGTGCAGGTCGGAGTGGCATACGCCGCAAAACAGGATGTCGATCTTGACGTCGTGCGGTCCCGGCTGGCGACGCTCGATGCCGAGCGGGCCGAGCGGCTGCGTGGCGGCGGTGGTGCCGTAGGCGTGGGTCTGGGTCATGCGGGTTCTCCGATGCGGGGATGCGGGGGGCAACTTGATCAGCTTGCGCCCGTAGACGTAAAGCCGATGGCATCGGCTGTGATGGGGACGCCGATCGCGCTTCAAAAGGCCGGCGGGCGAACGCGCCATTGAAGCAGGGCCGTGCGATGCCCATGATGGATGGATCGTCGCCGCGAGAGTCCGTCATGTCCGAGTTGTCCGCTTTCCCGATCAATCGCCGCTGGCCTGCGCAGCACCCCGAGCGCATCCAGCTCTATTCGCTCAACACGCCGAACGGCGTGAAGGTGTCGATCATGCTGGAGGAAACCGGCTTGCCGTACGAGGCGCACCTGGTCGACATCGGCAAGGACGAGAGCCATCTGCCGGAATTTCTTGCGCTTAACCCGAACGGCAAGATCCCCGCGATCATCGATCCGCAGGGGCCGGACGGAAAGCCGCTGGGCCTGTTCGAGTCGGGCGCGATCCTGATGTATCTCGCGGAGAAGAGCGGCAAGTTCCTGTCCGCCGATCCGGCGCTGCGCTGGGAGACGATCCAGTGGGTGTTCTTCCAGATGGCCTCGATCGGGCCGATGTTCGGCCAGGTGGGTTTCTTCCACAAATACGCCGGCCGCGAATACGAGGACAAGCGGCCGCTCACCCGCTACGTCAACGAATCGAAGCGCCTGCTCGGCGTGCTGGACGAGCGGCTGGCCGGGCGCGACTGGATCATGGGCAGCGAGTATTCCATCGCCGACATCGCCACGCTGGGCTGGGTGAGGAACCTGATCGGCTGGTACGACGCCGGCGCGCTGGTGGAATACGAGCGCTTCAGGCATGTCGATGCGTGGCTGCAGCGCGGTCTCGCGCGGCCGGCGGTGCAGCGCGGGCTGGAGATTCCCTCGCAGTGACCGGCGCCCGCACTGCCATCGGGATGGGCGCGGCATGAGGCCGCCCGACGGACGCAGCGGCGCGCGCGGCCGATGAGCGACGCGTTGCGGACCGTGCTGGCGGCACTGGAATCGGACCGCGTGCTGGACGGGCCGCAGCGGTTGCGCGAACGCATCGAGGCGCTGGACCGCCTCGATGCGTTGATGCCCCGGGCGGGCGACGACGCGCTGCTGCAGCACGCACACACGGTCCGGCAGCGGCTGGAAGCCGCCAATGCGCTGGAGTTCGAGGCCATACGCGCGGCGATCTGGCGAGGCGAGGGCCGGTACGCGCTGGGTTGCTGGCGGCAGGCCGCCGGGGACGATGCGCAGTGCCGCGGCGATGCCTATGACTGGCTGGACGAACTGGTCGGCGGCGTGCTGCCGTTCGCGGAGCCGGACGAGGCGTCGCCGCTGGCGCCGGAGATGGTGTTCTACCAGCCCACGCCGGCGCGGCACGTGTTCGACCTGCTCGATCGCCTCGCCTTGACCGGCGACGACGTGCTGGTCGACCTGGGTTCGGGCCTGGGCCACGTGCCGTTGCTCACCGCGATCTGCACCGAAGCCTGCGGCCTCGGGGTGGAGATCGAGCCGGCCTACGTCGCCAGTGCACGTGCCTGCGCGCAGGCGCTGCGGCTGGCGAACGCGCACTTCGCGCTGGGCGATGCGCGCGAGGCGAATTTCGCGATCGGCAGCGTGTTCTACCTGTACACGCCGTTCACCGGAACGATCATGCGCGGCGTGCTGGACGCGTTGCGCCGCGAAGCCGTGCGGCGCGTGTTTCGCGTCTGCAGCTTCGGGCCTTGCACGGCGGTGCTTGCGGCCGAACCGTGGCTGGTCGGCGACGCCGCGCCGGCCGCCGACCGCATCGCGATCTTCCGCACGCGGGCGTGAGCCGCGCGCCCCGGCTTTGCCATCTGCGCCGCTTCGAAAAGCCCGCAGTCGCGGGCAGGATGGGGCGCCAGCCCACCGCACCGGAGACGCCATGAACCGCAGAGACCTGCTGAAGACCGCCATGCTGGGCGCGTCCGCGCTCGCGCTTCGTCCAGCGCTGGCCCGCACCGTCGTCGAGACGGACGTCGAAGCGCGGCTGGCCGCATTGGAACGCCGGCATGGCGGCCGCCTGGGCGTGGCCATACTCGACACCGGCGACGGGCGCCGCTTCGGTCATCGCGCGGACGAACGCTTCCTGATGTGCAGCACGCACAAGGTGTTGGCGGTGGGCGCGGTGCTCGCGCGGGTGGATCGCGGCGAGGAAAGCCTGGACCGGCGCGTGGTGTTCGGCCGCGACGTGGTGCTGTCGTGGGCGCCGGTCACCAGCCATCGCGTGGGCGCGCCGGGCATGAGCGTGGCGGAACTGTGCGAGGCGACGATCACGGTGAGCGACAACACGGCGGACAACCTGCTGCTGGCGAGCCTGGGCGGACCGCCTGCCGTCACCGCGTTCGCGCGGCGGCTGGGCGATACGCTGACCCGGCTGGATCGCATCGAGCCGGACTTGAATGCCGGCGGCAACGGCGACGTGCGCGATACCACCACGCCGAACGCGATGCTGGGCAGTCTGCGCACGCTGATGCTGGGCGATGCGTTGTCCGCCGCGTCGCGCGACCGGCTGGCGGCGTGGATGCGCGCCACCCGCACCGGACTCGACAAGCTGCGCGCCGGCGTGCCGGGCGATTGGCGGGCGGGCGACAAGACCGGCAGCGGCGCGAACGGCGAAAGCAACGACGTCGCGATCCTGTGGCCGCCTAGGCGCAAGCCTGTGCTGGTGACGGCGTATTGCGTGAATCCGGCGGCAGGGGCCACGGCGCGCAGCGCCGTGCTCGCCGAGGTGGGGCGGATCGCGGCATCGGTTTGACTCCGCCACGCTGCGGTTGTGAGCGCGCGGTCGATCGCATCGATTTGCAGCGTGCGCGCGAGGAAGAACGGCTGGTCTGCGAGTGTCTGCCGGACAACCAGGCGATTGGCCCGGGTGTGTCCAGCGTCGCCAACCTGCCGAAGGCACTCTCCAGGCAAGGCGCTGCGCGTTCCCGCCAGGGATGGACCGACTGCCGGCGAGGCCGTGCATCGCCGGCGGTTTCGTTTGTGCGCCGCGGGGATGTTAAACGGGTCTTTATGCAATGACTCCGGAATTCCGACAAGCGCATGGGTAAGGTCGGCATGCGGGCGCGGTGGCATTGTTTCGCCGTGGAAGTGGAACAGCAGTCGCAACGGCGCCGCGCTCGCACCGAATCCCGCAACGGAGACCGCATATGAAAGGTTCAGTCACGGCAGGGCTTCTGGCTGCAGCTGTGCTGGCATTGTCGGCGTGCAGCAAGAGCGGCGACATGGCTCCGCCGCCCGGTGCGCCCGATCATGCCGCGAGTACGCAGGCCCCGGTCGCGCCGCCGCCGGCGACCACCGCCGCCGCCCCTGCGGCAACCAGCCCCGCGCCTCCGTCGGCATCGACTGCCGGAAACGGAACGAACCCGCAGCACTAGGAAAGGCAGAAGCGCGGGTCGTCGTTGCGGGCCTGGGACGGCCCGCGGCGGCCCGCATGCGGGATGGACCGCCATCGCCCGGTCCGGGACTGCAACCGGCGGATGCGGAAGGCCGCGGGGAGGGGTTTCCGATCCCGCCGCGGAATTGGCGGCGCCCGGGCAACGGTCCCGGCGGCCAGCCGGTTTCGTCGCGGCCGGCCGGCACCGGTAGCGGTTGCTGACCCCGGTTGCTGGTTCCCCGCCGCCGGTGTTCCCGCGTGACCGGCGTCAAGAGCAGGCCTTGACCCCACTGCTAGGCTTGCGCCTCGCTATGTGTCTAACTACATAACGAGGGGTTTGAACCATGAGACTGCATGCACTCCTGCTCGCTCTTGCCCTGTTGCCGCTGGGCGCGCACGCCTGGGCCGACGACGGTCCGGGGAAGGTGGGCGAGCCCAGCACCGCCGTGCGCGTGGACGGCGCGGTGAACGCGCCGCGCGCGTTCGACGTCGCGGCGCTGAAGAAGCTGGTGGCGCACGACACCGGTCCGGTGGACGTGGTGTGCGCGTCGGGGGCCACCGTGGGCAAGGTGGACAATTTCCGCGGCGTGCGCCTCACCGACGTGATCGATGCCGCCGGCGTCAAGCTCGAAGGCCACCGGGACGCGCGGCGCATGGTGGTGGTGGCGCGCGCCACCGACGGCTACGTGGTCACCTTCTCCTGGAACGAGCTGTACAACACGCCGGTCGGCAAGGACGTGCTGGTGGCGTGGGAGCGCGACGGCAAGCCGCTGGAGCCGCGCGAGGGGCAGTTGCTGCTGATCTCCGGCAAGGACATCCAGACCGGGCCGCGGCACGTGCGCCAGCTCAGCGAGATCGAGATCGTGCGGATGCGCTGAGCGCGTCGCACGCCTTCCGCGTATCCCTTTCCGTTCCTGTCCGTAGCGGGCGCCGTGCCGGCGCCCGGTGGGGACGGCTGCGCCTCTTCCTTTGATCGAGTGACCGAGATGAACCCCATGCCTGCTTCGTTCCCGCTTTCCCGCCGCGCGCTGGCGGTGGCGCTGGCCGCCGTCGGCGTCGGACTGTCGCCCGCCGCCTTGCGTGCCGCCGACGTCGACGCCCCTGCCGCAAGGGACGACTCCGGCGCCACGCCGCGCCACAGCGTGTTCGAGCTGGGCCGCATCGTGGTGCAGGCCACGCCCGAGGGCGCCCGTGTGAACGGCGAGCAGACGCTGGACCAGCGGGCGATGGAGCGGCTCAACCTGGAGACGGTGGCCGACGCGGTGGCGGTGCTGCCCGGCGCCAGCCTATCGCACAATTCGCGCAACGAGGCGATGGTCTACCTGCGCGGCTTCGATCCGCGCCAGGTGCCGGTGTTCCTGGACGGCATCCCGCAATACGTGCCCTACGACGGATACGTGGATTTCGACCGCTTCACCACCTTCGACCTGGCCGAGATCCGCGTGGCCAAGGGCGCGGCCTCGCTGCTGTACGGCCCGAACACGCTGGGCGGCGCGGTGAACCTGGTGAGCCGCATGCCGACCGCGCCGTTCGAGGGCGACGTGCGCGTGGGCGCGGGCAGCAGCGGCGAGTACAAGGCGGCGGTCAACCTGGGCATGCGCCAGGGCGACTGGTACGTGCAGGCCGGCGCGTCGTGGATCGAGGCCGACGGCTTCCCGCTGCCGCACGGCTTCCGGGACTACAAGGCCAAGCCCAGCGACACCGGCGACGAGCGCGCGAACGCCGACCACGAAGACCGCAAGCTGTCGCTCAAGCTGGGCTGGATGCCGCACGAAGGCGACGAGTACGCGCTGGGCTACTCGCGCCAGGACGGCGCCAAGGGCAACCCGGTCTACACCGGCCGCGCGAACCAGGGCATCCGCTACTGGCGCTGGCCGTACTGGGACAAGGAGAGCGTGTACTTCATCGGCAACCAGAGCCTGGGCAAGGTCAACGCGCTGCGCATGCGCGCCTACGAGGACCGCTACGGCAACGGCCTGGACGCCTACACCGACGCCCGCTACGCCACGAAGCTGCTGAACACCAGCTTCCCCAGCGTGTACGCCGACCGCACCCGCGGCGCGAGCATCGAGCTGGTGAACACCGCGCTGGCGAACCACGAGCTGCACGTGGCGGCGCATTACAAGGAGGATCGCCACCGCGAAAGCAATCCGCTGTCGCCCACGAAAACCTACCGGGACGCGACCACCTCCATCGCGGCCGAGGACGTGGTCGCGCTGGGCCCGGACTGGCAGCTGCGGCTGGGCGCCAGCCGCGAGCAGCGCAAGGCGCGCGAAGTGTACGACTGGCCCACCGGCAGCACCCGCGCCACCAATGCGCTGGCCGAGCTGGTGCACGAACTGGGCGAGGGCGGCGGCGAGCTGTATGGCAGCATCTCGCACAAGACGCGCTTCCCCACGATCAAGGACCGCTACTCCGCGCGCATGGGCCGCGCGCTGCCGAACCCGGACCTGAAGCCGGAGACCGCGCGCCACCTCGAACTGGGCTGGCGCGGGCGGCCCTGGGCCGGCGCGCATGCGGAGGTGGCGCTGTTCGAGAGCCGCATCCGCGCGCTGATCCAGGACGCGCTGGTGCCGTCGGACCAATGCGGCGGCACGGTGTGCAACCAGGCGCAGAACATCGGCCGGGCGCGTTACCGCGGCGTGGAGCTGTCGCTGGACCAGCGCATCACCGAAAGCGCGCGCGTGGGCCTGGGCTACACATGGCTGGACCGCGACAACCTCAGCCGCCGCGACGTGCCGCTCACCGACAGCCCGCGCCAGCGCGTGTTCGCGCAGGCCAGCTGGGCGTTCCATCCGGAGTGGCGCCTGGTGGCCGACGGCGAGGCCGAGCAGGGGCGCATGGTCGCCTCCGTCGCGCCGGGCAACCGCAACGGCTACCTGCGCCTGCACGGTTACGCGAGCTTCGGCGCCAAGCTGGTGTGGTCGCCGCAGCCGGCGTGGGAGCTGGAGGCGGGCGGCCGCAACCTGGGCAACCGCTGGTACGAACTGTCCGACGGCTTCCCGATGCCGGGGCGGCGCTGGTTCGCGAACGCGAGCTACCGCTTCTGACGAGGTCTGCGGCCCGGCGTCGCGCGACGCCGGGCCGGCCTCACACGGCGACCGCGAGGATCACGTGCGAGGCCTTCACCAGCGCGGTCATGGGCAGGCCCGGACGGATGCCCAGCGCGTGCACGCTGGCGTTGGTCACCGTGGCCACCAGCCTGCGGCCGCCGGCCAGCGCCAGTTCGACCTCGGCGTTGACCGCGCCTTCGCGGCACGCTTCCACGGTGCCCGCCAGCGCGTTGCGCGCGCTGGTGCGCAAGCCGTCCGCGGCCGCCAGCAGCACGAACGTGGACTTGATCAGCGCGACCGCGCTGCCGCCCGGCGCCAGGCCCAGGTCGTCCACGCTGTGGTTGGTGATGATGGCGACCAGGCGGTCGCCGCCCTCCAGTTCCAGCGTGACCTCGCTGTTCACCGCGCCGCGTTCCACCGCGAGCACGGTGCCTTCGTACTGGTTGCGCGCACTGGTCTTCAGCATGAGATTCCCCAGTCTTCCCAACAGTTGGTCGAGGTCGTTCGGATTGGCCGGGTCGGCCGAGTCCGCCAGCAGCCGTCGCTGCAGCGCGGTCAGCGCCCGGTGGAAGGCCAGCACGCGCTGGCCCATCGCGGTGAGGCTGGCGCCGCCGCCGTGGCTGCCGCCGGTGGTGGTGGCGACCAGCGGTTCGCCGGTCAGCGTGTTCAGCGCGGCGATCGCATCCCATGCGCCCTTGTAGCTCATGCCGATGGCGCGGGCCGCCGCGCTGATCGAGCCGTGGCCGTCCAGCGCCTCGAGCAGGCGTGCGCGCTGCGGACTGAGGCTGCCGCTGGCGCCGCGCAGCTCGATCATCGGTTCCAGCGTGGGTGTCATGGCGCTTGGCGTCGGTTCGGCGCTTCCGGGAACGCCGAGGCTAGCCTGTATGGGCCTCAGTCGCCAGGGTGGTAGGCGCGCTCGACGTGCCCCTGCAACTGCTCGGGCCAGAAATACACCGTGCGCAGGTTGCCGCTGGCATAGCGTTCGGCTTCGTCGGCGAAATGCGGCGAACCGGGGTGGCCGCTCTCGCCGCCCGCGGTGACGGCGCGGGCGCTCACCCGCGGGCCGAACTCCACCACGGCCACGAAGCTGTTGCCGCTGGAGCCGTAGTACTTCTTCGTGCCCGGCCAGCGGTGCGCGCCGAACGAGGCCAGCGAACCCCAGCGCGAGGACACGAACGGCACAGGGATGCTCGGCTTGCCATCGTCGAAGTGCGGCTTGATCGCATCGTCGAGGCGCTGGAAGCGGTTGATCCCGCCCCAGGCCACGCCCCAGCTGCCGAAGTCCCGGGTGAGGCGGTCCACGGCTTCGTCGAGCGCGTGCAGGCGTTCCCGCGCACCACCGTCGCGCGCCATGTATGCGTAGGGCGAGACGCCGGCGGCTTTTGCTCCGGGCACGCTCTCGTCCCACAGCGTGTCGCCCCAGAACACCGCCAGCGAGGTGGGCATGGAGGCGATGCCCCAGCGGCAGTCCCAGTGGCGCAGCAGTTCGATCGGGCCCGCGAGTTTTGCTTTCAGCGGATCGCCGGCGGGCAGGGCGTCGTAATCCCTGGCGAGGATGGGAATGAGCCTGGCGAACTCGGGCAGGTACGAGTCGAACGCATCGGCGATCAGCTTCGGCGTGCTGAAGCCGCTGGCGCCGGTGAGCATGCGTGTGGCGTGGATGCCGCGCGGGTTCTCGCCGAAGGTGTCCATGTAGCGCGGGAAATCGGCCTGCTTCGGGCTGTACTCGCCGGCGGCGGAATACGGCCAGTCGTTGGTGTTCATCGCCCAGCCGTTCGGCGGGTTCACCGCCTGCGGCAGCTCGTTCAATGGCGTGGGTCCGTGCCAGTCGGTGGCCGGGTCGCTGCCGTCCACGGGTTTCGTGTAGTCGAAGCGGTTGTCGCGCTTCGGCACGAACTGCGGCATCAGGAACGCGATCTCGCCCTTGTCGTCGGCGAACAGCGTGTTGTTGGAGGAATTGGCCTTGAGCTCGGCCACCTTCATGTAGCTCGCGTAGTCGTGCGCCTTGGTGCGCAGCCAGCTCTGTTCCAGCGCGGCGACGGGTTTGTCCATCAGCGCCTCGGCGATCCACTTGCCGTTCTCGCGCTTCACGACGGGGCCGTGATGGGTGAAGTACGCGGTGAAGCTGCGCGTCTTCAACGTACCGTCGGCGGCGCGGTAGCGCACGGCGATCGCGCGTTCGGTCACCGGTCGCAGTTCCTTGCCGTAGCGGTAATACGGCTTGCCGTTCTGGTGTTCGATGGTCTCGGCGAACTCGTCCACCGCGTCGAGGCCGGTGGAGGTGTGCATCCAGCCGATGTGCCGGTTGAAGCCCTGGTAGACGAAGAACTGGCCCCAGGTCACCGCACCGTAGGCGTCCAGTCCCTCGTCGCTGGACATCTGCAGCTCGGAGCGGAAGTAGAACGAGGTGTGCGGATTGATCAGCAGCAGCGCGTGGCCATCGGTGGTGAGCTTCGGCGCGATCGCGATGCCGTTGGAGCCGGTGGGCTCGGCCCAGCTCGGCGGGTTGGTCCGGGCGAGTTGCGGCTGCGCATCGCCGTAGAACGCGGCGAGGTCCTTCAGCGAGACGCGTTCGATGTCGCCGCCGATGCTGCCCTCGGTGAAGGACAGCGCCATCCATGGCTCGAAATGCGCGATCGCCTTCGGGTGCACGTCCGGGTGGGTGGCGAGATACCAGTCGAGGCCGTCGGCCCAGGCGTCCATCAGCTTCCGCAGCCATGCGGGGCTTTGCGCGTAGAGCTTCTTCAGTTCCGCGGGATCGGTCCACAGCTGCTGGCGCAGGTCCTGCCAGATCGCGGCCTCGCCCTCGGCCTGCGCGGTCCAGCCCAGCGCAGCGAGGTAGTTGCTCTCCACGCGGTTGAAGTCGTCCTCGGCCTGGGCGTAGGCCATGCCGAAGACCGCGTCGGCATCGGTCTTGCCGTGCACGTGGGCGATGCCCCAGTCGTCGCGGGTGATCGTCACGGCCTGGGCCTCGCGCTGCAGGCGTGCGTGTTCGGCGGTCTGCGCCGGGGCTGCGAAAGCCAGGCACAGGGCGAGCAGGGCCAGCCAAGGCCCGGCGCGGCGCAAGGCGGAAGTCGGACGGCGTGCGGTCATGCGGGTTCCCCAAAGGCATCAGGCCGGCGATGCGTCAGGCGTCGCGGCATACAGGTCGACGGGGCATGGTGCGGCGATCGCCGCGATCGGGCAAGGCAACGCATGGCCTGGTGCAGGACGCGTCCTGCCGTGTCGGACCCTGGAACGAACGGGCCCGCCATGCGGCGGGCCCGTTTGTTCGCTTGCCGCTTGCTCAGTGCTGGCGGTCGTCGCGCCGTCCCTGGGGGGCGGCGCGACCGCGCTGCTCCGCGGGGTGGCCGGCCTGGGCGGGGCGCGCTTCGGCCGGCCGGTAGGCGGGCTGCGCATAGCGCTGCGCCTGCGGACGGGCCTGCGGCGCCGGTCGGTAAGCCTGCTGCGGATAGGACTGCGGCGCGGGCCGGTAAGCCTGCTGCTGATGGCCCTGCGGCTGGTACGGGGCGCCGCGCTGGCCATCGTTCGCCGGCGGCTGGTAGCGGTTCGGCGCACGGGCGCCGGTCGCCTCGCTGGTGTTCGGCCGGGTGTAGCCGCGGTTGGCAGCCGCGGGGCGATAGCCGTCGTTGCGGTTGCCGCCCGGTTGCATCGCCCCGTTGGCGTGCGGCGCGAAGCCTGCCGAGCGCAGGGCGCCGTTGCGTTGCGGGTTGCCGGCGTTCTGCGGCGCCATGCGCGTTTCGCGCGCCGCTGTCGGGGCGGGCGCCGCGCCGTTTCGGTCGAACGCGCCGGCGCGCGAGGTGGCGCCGATCGGCGGCGTGCCGCGGTTCACCGAGGCGCGCTGCGACTGCATGCGGCCGGCCATGTCGCGCTGCTGTACCTGCGCCGCCACCGGGGCGACGCGGTGCTCGCGGCCCCAGGCCTGCTGCTGCGGGGTGGCGCGCGTGGCGATGCCGCGCGGGCCGCCGTTGTAGCTGGTGCGGTTGACGATGGTGGTGTGGTTGATCACGGTCCGGTTGTAGACGTTGGTGATGTTGTTGGTGACGCGGTTCACCGAGCGGTTGTAGTAGAAGCCGCCGCCGCGCCAGTAGCCGCCGTCATAGCCGTAGCCGCCGTAGCCGTAGCCGTAGTTGATGCCGCCGTAGAAACCCACGTGGCGGCCCCAGTAGCCGGCATGGAAGATGTAGACGCCGCTGCTCCAGCCCCAGTAGCCCGGGGTCCACAGCGCGCCCACGAACGGCGCCAGCACCCAGGCGCCCGGCACCCAGTAGTAGTCGCCGCCGCCCCAGGCCCAGTAGCCCGGGGTCCAGATGTAGCCGGGGCCCGGGATCGCCGGCTGCACGTAGACGGGCAGCGGTGGCGGGGCGATGTTCACCGAGACGAACACCCCGGCGTGCGCCCGACCGGGCAGGGCGGCGAGGGCGGCCACGGCGAGCAGGGCCGCGGCGCCGCGGACCAGCCACAGGCGGCGCAGGGAAAAGCCGTTCGAGATGATGCGGGTCTGCATGGCGACCTCCCGGTTGCGGTGTGGGCATGAATAACGCATACGTCGCCGCCACGGCGACACCCGGGCCCGGCCGCGTTGGGCGGGGTTCAGCGCGAGAGGCCGCCCCGGAGCCGTCCGCGGGCCCACCGGCCGTTGCCCGGCACAGGCCGGCATTTCAGGCCGGTGCCCACGCGTTCCGTGCACCGCGCTCGCCCGCGAAGGCTATGCTCGGGCCTGCACTCGACTCCTGGACCGCGTGCGCGCGCCATTCGCTGGGAGCGGCATGGCCGATGTCCGGAGGCATGGATGAAAGAATTTCCGCGACGCGTTGCGCCGCGGGGTCGCGGCCGGCCTCCGGGCCCGGTTCCCTGCCGGTCGTGTGATTCAGCAACAACCGGATCACCAACCACGACTTGTTCCAGGAGAATGACATGCATACCCGTTTTGAACGCAGCGGCCCGTTGACCGAGCTGGCCAGCTATCCGCAGTGGGCCCAGGACATGGTGGGCGATTGCGAGGATACCCGTCGCCGCGTGCTCGGCCACGAGATCTGGGCGCGAATGATTGCGCTGGAGCTGGACGAGCCCTCCACGCACAACTTCATGGCCGGCCTGTGGCCCTTCATCGAACGCTTCCCCAGCTACATGGCGCTCAACCTGCTGAAGACCCGCTACGGGCGCAGTCCCGGCGACGACATGGCGCGCCGCTGGCTGGTGCGCAACATCCGCGTCGAGCAGAACCACGCCGAGTACTGGCTGAACTGGGCCGAGGGGGCAGGGGTGTCGCGCGAGGACCTGCTGCACAAGCCGGCGCCCGCGGGCACCGACGGCCTGTACCGCTGGTGCGAGGAGATCAGCGAGCAGGGCACGCTGGCCGCCGGCATGGTCGCCACGAACTACGCCATCGAGGGAGCCACCGGCGACTGGTCGCACATGATCTACGAAAGCGAGAAGTACCGTGAAAGCTTCGCGCCCGAGGTGCGTGCCTCCAGCCTGCGCTGGTTGCACCTGCACGCGGCCTACGACGACACCCATCCGTGGGAGGCGTTGGAGATCGTCTGCACCTTGATGGGCACCAGGCCGGCGCCTGCCGACGTGGCGCATCTGCGCGAATGCATCGAGCGCAGCTACATGTGCATGATCCTGCTCGGCGACCGCTGCATACGCACGCACCACGAGCTGCCCTTGCTGCGCGAGGTCGCCGCCTAGCAATTCCCGCTGGACCGGACCGGGCTGCTGGCGGATGATTCCCGCCAGCACATTCGTGGAGTCCCGAGGCATCGGTGGCACAGGGAAGTGCCGCACGCTCGGGGGGACGGGAATGCCTGCCTGACGGGGACGGGTACGGCCGGATGCCGGCCCGTCGGCTCGAAAAACGTCAGGGCGACGGATTCCGGGATTTGCGCAGCGGGGAAGGCATGAGTTCGTTCAGAAGCCTGCAACAGCCTTTGTGGCGGCGCCTGATGCCCCTGGCCTGGGGGTTGGTGGCAGCCGTTGCACTGGTGATGACGCTGGCCTGGGGCGGGCTCCAGGTCCAGGTCACCCTTGCCGGCTTCCTCAACAGCGAAAGCATCTGGTCCAAGGCGCAGAAGCAGGCGGTGATCGACCTCGCCAACTATGCCAGCCGCGGCGACGCGCGCGACCTGGCGGATTTCCGTGGAAACTACCAGGTGCTCGCCGCCGACCGCTGGGGCCGCGATGCGATCATCGCCGGGCACTACGATTCGGAACGCATCCACGAGGTATTCAGGCAGGGCAACATCCTGCCATCGGCGGAGCGTGGCATGACCTTCATGCTGGCCCATCTGTCGCGCGCCCCGTACATGGCCGAGGCGATCGCCGCGTGGCGTTCCACCGACGCGCCCATCGACCAGCTCGATGCGATCGCCAGCGAACTGCAGCGCGCATACGTCGCCGGAACGCCGCCGCCTGCCGAAATCGTCCGCCAGCGTGCCCGCATCGATGCCATCAACGCCTACATCGAGCCGCGCAGCAAGCATTTCTCGGAGGAGATGGTGCGCGGTGCGGTATGGCTGGGGCGCCTGTTGTTCGGCGCGGTGCTGCTGGCCATGGTGCTGGTGGCCTTGCTGTGGGTCGGCATGGCCCGGCGCGTGCTGGACCGCATCCGCGGCAGCGAGGAGCGCTACCGGCTGCTGTTCGAGAGCGCCGCCGTGGCGATCATCATGGTGGACGAGGTGAGCGGCCGGGTCGTGGAAGCGAACCGCCTGGCCGCGGTCTGGGCGGGGCGCGATCTGTCCGCGCTGCATGGCGCCAGTTTCGACGACTTGTTCGTGCCCGAATCCACCCACGCGGTCGGTCCCGCGCTGCTGTCGACGCTGTACGGCGGCGACGGCTCGGAGCGGCCGGTGGAGATGCAGGTCAGCCACACCACCTGGGGGCGGAGTACCGTGCGCCAGGTGATCATCCGCGACATTTCCGAGCGGGTGGCGCTGGAGCGCGAGCGGCGCGTGGCGTCCGAGGCGCTGGCCAGCATCGCCGAGGGCGTGATCATCGCCGACGCGAACCGCGAGGCAGTGTCGGTCAACGCGGCGCACGTGGAGATCACCGGCCTCACGGTGCAGACCATGCACGGGCGGCGCTTCGACGAGTTGCGCAGCATGCCCGACGGCACGCCGCTGCCGGAGTCGATCTGGTCCAGCATCGCGGGCGGCCGCCACTGGAGCGGCGAGGTGCTGGGGCGCCGCGCCGACGGCAGCACCTACCCCGAGCAGCTCAGCATCAGCGCGATCCGCGATCCGCAGCGCCAGGTGCTGCATTACGTGGCGGTGTTCAGCAACATCCACGCGGTGAAGGCCCAGCGGCGCCGGCTGGAACACATGGCCAGCCACGACCCGCTGACCGGCCTGCTCAACCGCGCCGAGTTCGAGCGCCGCTGCGAGGCGGCGATCGCGGCGGCGGCGCGCACCCGCACCGCGGTGGCGGTGCTGTTCGTGGACCTCGACGCGTTCAAGATCGTCAACGACAGCTACAGCCATGCGATCGGCGACCGCCTGCTGCAGAAGGTGGCGGAACGGATCGGGCGCCAGCTGGGCGGCAGCGACGTGGCCGGGCGCATCGGCGGCGACGAGTTCACCGTGCTGCTGGACCGGCTGGAGCTGCGCGAGGACGCGGGCGCGATCGCCGAGCGCCTGCTCGCCAGCCTCTCCGAACCCATGGTGGTGGACGACTGCGAGATCGCGCTGAGCGCCAGCATCGGCATCGCCGGCTACCCGCTGGACGGCGCCGACACGCCCACCCTGATCGCGAACGCCGACGCCGCGATGTACGTGGCGAAGTACAGCGAACGCAACACCTTCCGTTTCTACACGCCCATCATGCAGGCCGACGCCCGCCAGCGCCTGCTGCTGGTGTCGGAGCTGCGGCGGGCGCTGGTCGAGGACGAGTTCCGCCTGTGCTTCCAGCCCAGCGTGGAACTGCGCAGCGGGCGCATCGTGGCGGTAGAGGCGCTGCTGCGCTGGCAGCATCCCCGCCGGGGCGAGCTGCCGCCGTCGGAATTCATCCCGGTGGCGGAAAGCCTGGGCCTGATCCGCCGCATCGACGAGTGGGTGCTGCAGTCGGCCTGCGCACAGATCAAGGCCTGGGACCGCGCCGGCGTGCCGCCGATACGCGTGGCGGTGAACGTGTCGGCGCGCTGGTTCGGCCATGCCGGCTTCATCGCCCACCTGGACCGCACGCTGCAGTCGCACGGCGTGGCGCCGGGGCGGCTGGCGCTGGAGATCACCGAAGGCACCATGCTGCGGCTGGGCGACGACACCGAGCGCACCATGCGCGCGCTGCACGGCCTGGGCGTGGAAGTGGCGATCGACGACTTCGGCACCGGCTACTCCTCGATGGCCTACCTGAAGCTGCCGTCAGTGACCAGCCTGAAGATCGACCGTTCCTTCATCACCGGCCTGCCGAACGACGCGAACGACGTGGCGATCGTCGAGGCGATCATGGCGATGGCGCACAGCCTGGGCCTGAACACCATCGCCGAGGGCATCGAGACCGAGGCCCAGCACGCGTTCCTGCTGCATAACGGCTGCCACGAGGGCCAGGGCTACCTCTACGCCGGCGCGCTGCAGCCGGCGGCGGTGGAGCGCCTGCTCAGCCCGCGTCCGCGGCAGGGTCCCGCGCAGCTCAGCCTGGTGCCGCCCAAGCGCGGCTGAGCGGTTGGCCTACCAGTACAAGGCGGGAAACAGGCCCTTGAGGTTGCGCACCTTGGGCGCGTCGTTGATCGCGATGTAGGGATCGCCCGGATGACGGCGGGCGTAGTCCTGGTGCCAGCCCTCGGCCGGGTAGAACGCCTGCAGCGGCGCCACCCGGGTGACGATGGGCGCGGTGTAGACGCCGGCCTTGCCGAGCTGGGCCAGGTAGGCGTCGGCGATGCGCTGCTGTTCCGGCGTGGCGTAGAACACCACCGAGCGGTACTGCGTTCCGCTGTCCGGCCCTTGCCGGTCGAGTTGCGTGGGATCGGTGGCCACCGAGAAGAACACCTGCAGCAGCTGTCCGTAGCTGACCTGGGCGGGGTCGAACAGCAGCTTCACCGATTCGGCATGGCCGGTGCCGCCGTCGCTGACCTGGTCGTAATGCGCGGTGGCCGCGCTGCCGCCGCTGTAGCCGGCCCAGGTCTTGCGCACGCCGCGGACGTGGTTGAACACCTCCTGCACGCCCCAGAAACAGCCGCCGGCGAACACCGCGACCTGTTCGCCGTGCGCGGCGCTGCGTGGCGCATCCAGCGCGGGCGGGGGCAGTTTCGCGGCCGCGGCGGCCGAAGGTGGCAATGCGCAGGCGCCCAGCACGCCGAACAGGAGAGCGGCGGCCAGGCTGCGGACGGGGCGGGGGCGGGCGGACATGGCGGATCTCGCAAGGCGGGGATTCCCTGGTGCTTCGCCGGCGGGGCCGCTGCGGTTACCTGCAGCCCGGCCCGATGCTACCGTGGCCGGACCCATCGGAGTCAGCAGCATGTCCGACACGATAGACCTTGCCGCCTACCTGCAACGCATCGGTTACCGCGATGCGCCGGCGGTGGACGTGCCCACGCTGCGCGCGCTGGCGGCGGTGCATGCGGCGGCGATTCCGTTCGAGAACCTCGATCCGCTGCGCGGCGTGCCGGTGCAACTGGAACTCGACGCGCTGCAGCGCAAGCTGCTGCACGAAGGGCGCGGCGGCTACTGTTTCGAGCAGAACCTGCTGTTCGCCGCGGCGCTGCGCGCGATCGGCTTCACGGTGCACGGCCTGATCGCGCGCGTGCTGTGGAACCAGCCTGAGGACACGATCACCCCGCAGACCCACATGCTGCTCAAGGTGGAGGTGAACGGCGAGACCTGGCTGACCGACATCGGCTTCGGCAGCATGAACCTGGCCGGCGCCGTGCGCCTGGAACCCGGCGTGGCGCAGCCCACCGGGCTGGAATCGTTCCGGCTGCAGGAGCATGGCGGCGAATGGCGCATGCAGGCCTGCGTGCGCGGCGACTGGCTGACGCTGTACCGCTTCGATACCGGACCGCGCGAATTCATCGACTACGTGGTGGCGAACCACTACGTCTCCACTTTTCCCGCGTCGAACTTCGTGCGTCACCTGATCGTGGCGCGCACCGCCAGCGATCGCCGGCTGACCCTGCGCGACCGCGAGTTCACCGTGCGCCGGCCGGACGCGGAGCCGGAGCGGCGCACGCTGCGCGACGGCGAGGAGATGTGCCGCGTGCTGGAGCAGGAGTTCCTGCTGCGCCTGCCGGACCGCGCCGCGCTGCGGCAGCGGCTGGATGCGTTGCCGCCGGTTTGAGCGTGCTGCGGCGGCTCAGCCGCCGATGTCGACCACGCGTATCTCGATCCCGCCCACGCGCACCACCTGGCCGGCGCGCAGCTTGCGCGTCTTGCGCGATTCCGGTTCGCCGTCCACCGTCACCGCGCCGCTGGCGACCAGGTGCTTGCCGGCGCCGCCGCTGTCGCACACGCCGGTCAGCTTGAGCAGGTTGTCGAGCTTGACGTGCTCGCGGTCGAGTTCGAAGAGGATGGTCTGTGCGCTCATGCGTGATCGGGTTGTTCGTCGTCGGGCAGGGCGAGGAAGGCGAAGAAGGGGCGGTCCTGTTCGGTGGCGAAGGTCGCGGCGTCGTCCAGTATGCCGAGCAGGATGTCGAAGCTCGCCGCGTCGGCCTGGCGCAGCGCATCGGCATGGGCGAACAGCAGCGCATGGCCGTCGGCGGGGCGCCACGACGGATCGCGCAGGCAGTCGGCGAGCGCGTCCCAGTTCCCGCCGAAATCGGCTGGCAGCGGCAGCGCGGCGGCCATGCGACCGAGCAGGTCGGCCTTGTCGCGGCAAGCGGCGAGGTCGACGCGGCATACACCCAGTTCCTCGCGGGCGGCCGCGTTCGCCATCGTGTCCAGGTCGGCCCCGTCCACGAAATAGACGCCGTTGTGGGCGGGGCGGCTGAGGTCGAGGCTGGCGTCGCGCGTGCTCATGGCTGCACGTCGAAGCGGCGGAAGCTGCGGTAGTGGTCGTCGGTGTAGTAGTACGCCACGGGCGGGGTGCCGCCGGTGATGATGCGGCGCGCGCCGCGAGTGCGCGCGCCGGGCGTCTCCACCGTGTACTCGTGGTAGTAGCCGCGCGGCTGCTGCGGCAGCAGGCCTTCATAATTGCCGAACACCACGCCGTCCTGGCTGTGCGGGAACGGGCCGCCGCGCGCGATCAGCGCCAGCGTGTCGCGCGCCTCGGGCGGCAGGAACGCCGGCAGCGTGGTGTTGCCGCCGTCGCTGGCAGGGCCGGGGGCGGCGCCGGGCACGGCGGCTGGCACCGCGGCCGGCGTGGCCGGGGTCGGCGTCTGCGCCTGCCGGTTCCACAGCACCGCGACCACGACCAGCGCGAGTACGAGCAGGGGTTTCCAGTAGCGCATGCGGCGGGCCGGCGGGGAGCGGGAGGCGAGTCTAGCATTCGCTTCCGGCGGCCCGGCTTCCCCGTTCGCAGGAAATTGCGCACACTCGGCCCTCCAGCCGTGGCGCACTGGCGCGCCGCGGTCCTGCCAGGAGTGGACGCTTGAACATCGCCAGCGATCGTGCGCGGCTGCCGCGGCAGATCCCCTACATCATCGGCAACGAGGGCTGCGAGCGTTTCTCGTTCTACGGGATGCGCAACATCCTCACCCCGTTCCTGATCACCAGCCTGCTGCTGTACCTGCCCGAGTCCGAGCGGCCGGGCGCGGCGAAGGACGTGTTCCACAGCTTCGTGATCGGCGTGTACTTCTTCCCGCTGCTGGGCGGCTGGCTGGCGGACCGCTTCTTCGGCAAGTACTCCACCGTGCTGTGGATGAGCCTGGTGTACTGCCTGGGCCACCTGTGCCTGGCGCTGTTCGAGCACCATCGCGGCGGTTTCTTCCTGGGGCTGGGGCTGATCGCGCTGGGCGCGGGCGGGATCAAGCCGCTGGTGGCCTCGTTCGTGGGCGACCAGTTCGACCAGTCGAACAAGCATCTCGCGAAGCTGGTGTTCGACGCGTTCTACTGGATCATCAACTTCGGCTCGTTCTTCGCCTCGCTGCTGATGCCGATCTTCCTGCGCCAGTTCGGCGCGGCGGTGGCGTTCGGCATTCCGGGCGCGCTGATGTTCGTGGCCACCGTGGTGTTCTGGTCGGGCCGCAGGCAGTACGTAATGCTGCCGCCCGCGCCGCCCGACCGGGACGCGTTCTCGCGGGTGATCCGCACGGCCCTGCTGGCGCACGCGCCGGGGCAGGCGCGGCCGGGGCTGTGGGTGGCGGTCGCCGGGGTGGCGGTGGCCGGTGCGGCCTTCGCGCTGCTGCCGCAGCTGGGTTTCGTGGTGGTCGCCTGCCTCGCCCTGGTGGCGCTGATCGGCGGCGTGGGCGGCGGCGCCTGGCTGCAGCTGGAGCGAGCGCGCGGCGCGCATCCCGACGCGGCGGTGGACGGCGCGCGCAACGTGCTGCGCGTGCTGGTGATCTTCGCGCTCACCACGCCGTTCTTCTCGCTGTTCGACCAGAAGGCCTCGACCTGGGTGCTGCAGGGCAACGAGATGCGCATGCCCTCGTGGTTCCAGTCGGCGCAGATGCAGGCGCTGAATCCCTTGCTGGTGATGCTGCTGATCCCGTTCAACAACCTGGTGCTGTATCCGCTGCTGCGCCGGCGCGGCTGGGAGCCGACCGCGCTGCGCCGGATGACCGCCGGCATCGCGTTCAGCGGCCTGGCGTGGATCGTGGTGGGCGCGCTGCAGGTGATGATGGACGGCGGCGCGCCGCTGTCCATCCTGTGGCAGATCCTGCCCTACATGCTGCTGACCATGGGCGAGGTGCTGGTGTCGGCCACCGGCCTGGAGTTCGCCTACAGCCAGGCGCCCGCCTCGATGAAGGGCGTGGTGATGAGCTTCTGGAACCTCACCACCACCGTGGGCAACCTGTGGGTGCTGCTGGCGAACGCGGCGGTGCGCAACGAGGCGGTGACCGGCGCGATCGCCGGCACCGGCCTGGGCCTGGTGGCGTTCCAGATGTTCTTCTTCGCCGCGTTCGCGCTGGCCGCCGCGCTGGCGTTCGGCCTGTACGCACGACGCTACCGCGAGGTGGACAACTACCGCGCCTGACCGCGCCGCAACTGCTCGCCCAGCGCGATGCCGAGCACCAGCCAGCACGCGCCCAGCGCCTGGCCGGCCAGCACGTCGCTGAGGTAGTGCACCTGCAGGACCACCCGGCTGAAGCCGATGACCGCGACCATGGCCACCGCCGCGGTGATCACGTCGCGGTGGCGTTGCGGCGGCCACAGGCGCAGCAGCAGCCACGCGAGCATGCCGAAGAACACCATCGAGCCGGCTGCATGACCGCTGGGGAAGCTGAAGCCGGTTTCGACGATGAAGCCGTGGCCGCCGAACGGCCGCGGCCGCTGCACGAATTGCTTGATCGCCTCGTCGCTGCCCGCGACCCCGCCCAGCGCGACGGCCCACGGCAGGAACAGGTGCCAGCGCCGGCGCAGCGCCAGTGCCAGCGCGATCGCGCTGGCGGCGACGACGAGCAGCCAGGGATCGCCCGCATGGGTGACGACGGCGACGACCTGCAGCAGGTTGCGCGAAAGCCCGTCGTGCAGCGCCTGCGCCAGCGCCATGTCGAACTCGACCAGCGCGGTCCGTGTCCACACCGCCCAGGCGAGCAGCAGGAACAGCGCCGCGAACAGCACCAGCAAGGTCGTCGCGGTATCCAGCCGCAACGCGAGGTAGCCGTCCCTGCCGGTGGCCGCCAGCCGGCTCCGGCGCGCGCGGCGCCAGGCGAAGTCGGCGACCAGCAAGGCCAGGACCAGCACTCCCGCCCACAGGCCCAGGACGTGCCTGCTGATCCAGAGGGGAAGATTGTCCATGGAACTCCGGCAAGGCGCTGGGCGACAGCGCAGCTTGCCGGATGGCGGGCGTGACTTCCAGCGCTGGCCCCGCCGCGGTTTTGCCGCAATAGTGGCGTGGTTCATGTCGATGGAGCCCGTGATGTCCCAGCAACCCCTTTCCCTGCGCGTGGCGCTGTGCGGCGCGTTGCTCGCGCTGACCACCGGGGCGCTGGCCCAGACCGCGCCGGCCGCGGCCGCGACGGTGGCAACGGCCCCGGCGCAGCCGGTCCTGCCGGCCCAGTTGCAGGATTTCGACGCCTACGTGGCCGACGCCTTGAAGACCTTCAAGGTGCCCGGCGTGGCGGTGGCCATCGTCAAGGACGGCAAGGTGGTGCTGGCGCAGGGCTACGGGGTGCGCGAGCTGGGCCAGCCGGCGAAGGTGGACGCGGACACGCTGTTCGCGATCGCCTCCAACACCAAGGCGTTCACCGCGGCGGCGCTGCAGATGCTGGCGGACCAGGGCAAGCTGGACATGGACGGCCGGGTGATCGACTACCTGCCGTGGTTCCGCATGAGCGACCCCTACGTGACGCACGAGATGCGCGTGCGCGACCTGCTCGCGCACCGCAGCGGCCTCAGCCTGGGCGCGGGCGACCTGCTGTACTGGCCGCCGACCAGCTACACCACCGAGGACGTGGTGAAGCGCCTCGCCGACGTGCCGATCAAGAACAGCTTCCGCGGCCACTACGCCTACGACAACATCCTGTTCGCGGTGGCCACGCTGGTGATCGAGAAGGTCTCCGGCCAGAGCTATGCCGACTTCATCCGCCAGCACATCTTCCAGCCGGTGGGCATGGACGAGTCGCTGGTGGACATGACCCACCTCAAGCCCGGCATGGACGCGGCCACCGGCCACGCGCCCTACAATTTCAAGGACATCAAGCCGGTGCCGCCGATGGCCTGGCTCAACGACCCCGGCGCGGGCGGCATCTACGCCAGCGTCAACGACCTTGCGAAGTGGATGAACCTGCAGCTCGCCGGCGGCCAGCTGCCGGACGGCAAGCGGCTGTTCTCCGAGAAGGCACATCGCGAGATGTGGTCGATGCTCACGCCGATCCCCATCGGCAAGCCGCCGATTCCGGAGCTGGCGCCGCTGGTGCCGCAGTTCTCCGGCTACGGCGAAAGCTGGTTCCTCAGCGACTACATGGGCAGCAAGCTGGTGTGGCACACCGGCGGCTGGCCGGGCTTCGTCTCGCGCCTCACCCTGGTGCCGCAGCTGCATCTCGGCGTGGTGGTGCTCACCAACATGGAGTCCGGCGCCGCGTTCAACGCGCTGACCTACCGCGTGCTCGACGCCTACATCAACCCGGCGCAGAAGACCGACTGGGTGGCCGCGTATGCCAAGGCGGTGAAGAAGGGCGAGGCGAAGGCCGACGACAGCTGGGCCAGGCACGAAGCCGCGCGCGACAAGAACGCCAAACCCTCGCTGCCGCTGTCCGGCTACGCCGGCACCTACCGCGATCCGTGGTACGGCGACATCGTGGTCGGCGACGAAGGCGGCAAGCTGCGCCTGCGCTTCAGCAAGACGAAGCAGCTCGTGGGCACGATGACGCCATGGCAGCACGACACCTTCATCGTGCGCTGGGACGACCGCTCGCTGAATGCCGACGCCTTCGTGAACTTCGCGCTGGACAACGACGGCCACGTGCGCGAGATGCGCATGCAGCCGATCTCGCCGCTGACCGATTTCAGCTTCGACTTCCAGGACCTGCGGCCGGTGCCGGTAAAGGCCGGCGCGAAGAACGATTGAGCCTTCAAGCCCCTCTCCCCATGGGAGAGGGGTTGGGGCGAGGGTCCGGGCCGGGCGGAACACGCGCCAGCGCCGGACCCTCATCCATGTAGCAGCACCGCCCACGTTGCCAGACCGAAAGGGGATCACCATGCGTTCCAGTCGTCCCGTAGTCGCCGCGCTGCTCGGTTGCGGCCTGCTGTGCTCCACCGCCGCGTTCGCGCGCGACACTGCGCCCGCCGCACCCGCCCACCGCTACTTCCACGTGCAACTGGGTGGCGCCCAGACGCAGCCGGTCTCCGGCCGCCTGCTGCTGTTCGCGACCGAAGCGACGGCGGCGGAGGCGGCCGCGAAGGAACACGGCGGCGACGGCAAGGTGGATGAGGTGGACACCAGCCCGTTCTTCCCCACGCGTACCGCGGTGGCGGCACGCGAGCTGGAGCGCCTTGCGCCTGGACAGACGGTGGACATCGACGCCGACGGCACCGCGTTCCCGCAGGGCTGGTCGCAACTGCCGCCGGGCGACTACTACGTGCAGGCCGTGCTGGACGTGCACCACGACTACAACTACGGCGGCCGCGGCGCGGGCGACCTGGTGAGCCCGGTGGTGAAGGTGCATCTGCCCACCGCGAGCATCCCCAGCCTCAGCCTGGATCAGGCGTTGCCCGCGCGCGATCCGTGGCAGCTGGGCCGCCGCGCCACGCCGGACATGCAGGCGGCGCTGGCCGCCGCGCGCGCCCATGCGCACGACATCGACTTCACCAGCCCGGCGCTCACCGCGTTCTGGGGTCGGCCCATCCACATGCGCGGCCGCGTGCTGTTGCCACCGGACTACGACGCCAAGGCGAGGACCACGTATCCGACCGTGTATTACACGCACGGCTTCGGCGGCAACGACGACCGCCTGGTCGGCCCGCTGGTCGGCGTCTACGCGGCGATGGCCAAGGGCGAGATGCCGCCGATGATCTGGGTGTTCCTCGACCAGTCCAGCCCCACCGGCACGCACGAATTCGCGGACTCGGTGAACAACGGGCCGTGGGGCAGGGCGCTCACCGCCGAGCTGATCCCGCAGCTGGAAAAGACCTGGCGCATGGACGCGAAGGCCAGCGGCCGTTTCCTGCAGGGCCATTCCTCGGGCGGCTGGGCCACGCTGTGGCTGCAGACGCGCTACCCGGAGATCTTCGGCGGCACCTGGTCCACCTCGCCCGACCCCAGCGACTTCCACGACTTCACCGGCGTGGACCTGTACGCGCCGCACGCGAACGTCTACCGCAAGGCGGACGGCACGCCGTATCCGCTGGTGCGCGACCACGGCAAGGTGATCGCCACCTTCCAGCAGTTCGCGCAGCTGGAACGCGTGCTCGGCGCGTACGGCGGCCAGATGGGCTCGTTCGACTGGGTGTTCTCGCCGCGGGATGAGGACGGCCGTCCGCAGCCGATGTTCGATCGCGACACCGGTGACGTCGATCCCGCCGTGGCGGCGTACTGGCGCGACCACTACGACATCGCGCATCGCCTGCAACAGCACTGGCCGGAACTGAAGGGCGCGCTGGACGGCAAGATCCACCTCTACGTGGGCACCGCCGACACCTTCTACCTGGATGGCGCCGCGCACCGGCTCAAGGCCGTGCTGGACGGCTTGCACGCGAAGTCCGACATCCGCTTCCTCCCGGACCGCACGCACTTCGACCTGTACGGCATCGGCGACGACCGCCAGGGCCTGCTGAAGGAAATTGCGTGGCAGATGTACGCGGTGGCGCGGCCGCACTCGACGCTGAAACCGCAAGCCAAACCCTGACGGCGATGCATCAGCCAGCCTTCATCACAGCGACCCGGTTTTGCGGCATAGTCTGCGCGCCGGCGCCGGGTATCAGCGCGCGGTCGCCACGATGATCCCTTACAACGCAGGAAGGAGTCTGAAGATGAAAGCATCCATCGCGTTTGCCCTGGCATTCGGCTGTCTGCTGGCTATCCCGGCCGCGCAGGCGCAGCAGTCCGCCGCACCCGCGGGTTCCACCGGCCAGTGCAAGGACGGCAGCTACACCAGCACCGCCACCAAGCGCGGCGCCTGCCGCGGTCACAAGGGCGTGCAGGAGTGGTATGCCGCCGACGCCGCGCCGGCCAAGGCATCGAAGAAGGAAGCGAAGGCGGAGGCCGCCGCCGCGGCAGCGCCTGCCGCCGCAGCGCCTGCTGCGCCCGCCGCTGCTGCGGCCCCGGCGGCCGCGCCGAAGAAGTCCATGGGCTGGGCCAAGCCGGCGGCCACGGCGGCGCCGGGCGGCGGCGCGGGCATGGTCTGGGTCAACGACAGCAGCAAGGTCTACCACTGCCCCGGCGACAAGTGGTACGGCAAGACCAAGCACGGCGAGTACATGAGCGAGGCCGATGCGAAGGCCAAGGGCAACCACGCCGAACACGGCAAGGCCTGCACGCAGTAAGTTCCTGCGTTGCTTGCCGCCGTTCGGCGGCAGCAGAACGAAGGCCGGCGCAAGCCGGCCTTCGTTCGTTCCGGGAGCTTGTGCGTCGGCAACCGCGGGTGGGCGACGCGAGGGGCGCGCCGTTGCTTGTCCGTGAACGCGGCGCGCCGGATCCGCCGGTTCGGCAAATCGCAAGCGCGGAAGGCTCCGGAATCACGCCCAGGGGTCGTAGCTGCCGAACGACCACAGGTGGCCTTCCGGGTCGCGGCAGCTGTAGCCGGCGCCGCCGTAATCCTTCACCTCGTAGTCGTCCACGATCCCGGCGCCGGCGGCCCGTGCGTGCTCGTAGTGGCTCCGGCAGTCGGCGACCACCACGTAGGTGCACTGGGTTTCGCGGCCGTCGACCTCGTCGGGCTGGGCGATGCGCCGACCGAACGTGTCGTCGCGCACGCTGCCCAGCATCAGCATGCCGTTGCCGTGGACGAGCTGCGCGTGCGCCACGCCGCCGGCATCGTCGTCGTACACGGCATGCTTCTCGAAGCCGAAGGCGTGGCACAGCCAGTCGATCATGGCGTGGGCGTCGCGGTAGCGCAGGCAGGGGATCAGGCTGCTGCCGTGGATGGCGTCCGGCATGGCGTACTCCTCGCAGGGCTGGAGTACGCAGCCTACGCCGCGGCGCGTGATGCGGTCTTGTAGATTTTTCCGCCCGCCTCAGTCCAGCGGCACGTGGTTCGGATACGGCCCGCGCAGAGCCGCGAACGCGGCCGGCGTGATGCCCGCGAACTCGCGGAACTGGTGGCTGAGGTGGGCCTGGTCGCAGTAGCCGCTGTCGGCGGCCACCTCGCTCCAGCGTATCTCGGCCTGCGGATGCGCCTGCGCCACCACGGCGCGGAAGCGCAGCAGCCGGGCGAACTGTTTCGGCGTCATGCCGACCTGCTGGCGGAAACGCGTGCCGAAGCGGTGCGCCGACCAGCCGCTGTCCCGCTGCAGCAGGCCGATGCGCGCCAGTTGCGGCGTGCGGCCCAGCATCGCGACGGCATGGGCGATCACCGGATCGAGCGCGGGTTCGGGGTGCAGGCGGCGCAGCCAGCCTTCCAGCAACGCAAGCCGGTGCAGCGGCAGCGGCGTCTCCAGCAGGCGCTGGCGCAAATGGCGCGCGGAGGCCCCGAGCAGCGCGTCGAGATCCACGTCGCGCCGGCACAGCTCGCCGATGTCGATGCCGAGCAGCGCGTGCGCGCCGCCGGGGCGGAAGCCCAGGCCCATCACGCGGACCTGCTCGGCGGTGTCGATGATCCAGCTGCGCAGGTACGGGCCGCCGATCACGCTGCCGGAGGCGCGCAGGCAGGCGCCGGCGTCGTTCCAGACGCGGGTTTCGTCCTCGTGCAGGTTGATGATCAGCGCGGTGCCCGGCACCGGCAGGATGCGTTCGCGGCCGGGCGCGGCGGGCGGCATGTCCCAGTCCCAGATCGTCTCGATCAGGCTGTCCAGCGGCGGTGCGGGGACGATGCTGTGCCAGCCCATTGCTGCGCTGCTCCCCGCGCCGATGTCACGAAGTCTGCGATGGCACGGCGGGGCTGTCCTCGCCCAGCGGGCCCAGCGTGCGCACCACCATGCTCTGCGGCGTGGACAGCGGCAACTGCGCCTCGCGCAGGCGCCGCAGGATGTCGAACAGGATGTCGCTCTTCACCGCCGCCACGTCGCGCGGGCTGCGCACGTAGGAAACGATGCTGAAGGTCATCGAGCTGGCGTTGATGTTGTCCAGCTGCACCATCGGCGCCGGGGTGCCCAGCGTCGACGGATGCGCCTTCAGCGCGTCCACTATCAGCTGGCGCGCGCGCGCCGCGTCGGTGTCCAGCGGCATCGGCAGCAGGATGCGCACGCGCCCCTGCGCGCTGCCGTGGGTCACGTTGCGCACGTTCTGGGTGATCAGCTGCGAATTCGGCACGATCACGGTGGAGCGATCCCACAACTGGATCTCGGTGGCGCGCACGTTGATGCGGCGGATGTCGCCCTCGATCTCGCTGGACAGGCTCACCCAGTCGCCCACCTTCACCGGCCGCTCCACCAGCAGGATCAGGCCGGAGATGAAGTTCTGCACCACCGCCTGCAGGCCGAAGCCTATGCCCACCGACAACGCGCTGGCGATCCAGGCGATGCTCTGCAGGTTCACGTTCAGCGCCACCAGCGCCAGGCCGAACACCAGCACGCTGCCAAGGTAGCCGAGCAGGGTGACGATGGATTCGCGCAGGCCCGCTTCCATCGACGTGGTGGGCAGCAGCCGCTCGGCCAGCCAGCGCTTGAGCATGCGCAGCAGCAGCAGGCCGACCACGAACACCAGGATGGCCTGGAAGATCGTGCCGACGCTGATCGGCAACTGGCCCAGTTGCAGCTTGCCGAACAACTGCAGCGTGCGCTGCACCAGTTCTCCCGGCCCGGTATAGAACGGCGCCAGCACCAGGGCCAGCGCGGCCAGCACCAGGGCCACCCGGACCAGGCCGGCGAGCACGGTGATGACTTGTTCCTGCGTCTCCGGCGGGAGGTCGTGGGCGGCCTTCGCGCGTGGCACGGCGTGGGTGCGCGAGGCCAGCAGCGCCTCGGCCAGGTCGCGCGCGAGCTGCAGCAACAGGTACAGGCTGGCCGCCACCAGGCCCGTCCACAGCATCTGCGCGGCGATGAAGAACGCCAGCGCGATATAGCCCAGGCAGACCGCCAGCCAGCACAGACCCACGCCCAGCGTGGCTCCGAGCCTGAGTACGCCCGACCACCACGGCCGCGGCGCCTGCTCGTCGTCGGCCGCGGCCTGTTCGTGGCGTGCGCGGTGCAACTGCAGCAGGACGAGCGCGACCAGCCCGGTAATCAGCAAGGCCAGCAGCGCGTGCAGGAACACCGTGGCCGGCAGGCTGGAGCCGATGCTGCGGATGACCCGCTCGGTGAGGCCGGTGAGCAGCGCCGCGCCGCCGATCAGCCAGGGGAAGCGGCGCAGGCGTCCGGCTGCGGCGTTGGACAGCGGCAGCAGCCGCCACGAGGCGCGCTTCGCGGACAGCAGCGCGCTGCCCAGGCCCGCCATCAGCGCGGCGAAGTAGATCGCGCGCACCGCCGAGGTGGCCATGGTGTCGAGATCCGCATCCAGCGTTTCGCCCCAGGCGATGCCCGCGTGGACCAGTTGCGCGGCCACCCCGATCACCAGCGTGGTCGACAGCGCCATCACCGCCGCCATCGCGCTGCGGCGCAGGTGGCCTTGCGGCAGCCAGCGCGCGGCGACGAACTGCCACAGCCGCTGCAGCGACCAGCGGCCGGCCACGAGCAGCAGCAACGCGGCGGCGAAGCACAGCAGCAGCGGCTGCCGGTTCGGCGGCTCCCAGGCGTCGCTCCATGCCTCGGACCAGCGGTCGGCCAGGCGTTGCACGCGCAGCATGTCGTTCGGCAGCGCGCGTGCCTGGTCGGACCAGAACACAGGGCCCAGCGGCGTGTTCGTGCGGGCGGTGAGGCGCGCCTGGAACGCGTCGTCGCGCAGGCCGGTGATCTGCACCACCAGTTGCTGGGCATCCAGCCCCAGCGACTTCGCCTGCACGATCTGCGCGTTGAGGGCCGCTTGCGCCTTGTCCTGCTGGCGGCGCTGCGCGGCCACTTCAGGCGCCTCCGGCGGCGCGCCCTTGGCCGGTGCCGGCCCCAGCACGCTGAGCTGCGCCTGCAGCGCCGTCATCTGCGGCGCCAGGCTCGCAACCAGCTGGCGCGCCTGGTCCTGCACCTGCAGCGTGCTGGTGCGCAGGTCGGCCAGCGGCGGGGAGGGGGAGGCCGCCTTGTTCTTCTGCGCATCCGCCAGCGCCTTCTTCACCGCGTCGAGCTGGTCGCTGGACTGCTGCAGGATCTGCGCCGGCGTGGCGGCGGGGGCGGGAGTATCGGGTTCGGCCTGGGCCCGCGCAGGGGAGGCGCCGAGCGCGAGTACCAGGGCCAGCAGGAAGGCCGGAAGCGCCGGCAGGCGACAGAACGGGGTGCGCATGCCCGGCATGATCCGGGGCGGGCGGCGGACGGTCAATCGATGGCCGGGCCCGGGCATGGCTGACGTTCAGCCCGGCGCCTGCACACGCGGGTTTCACGCAGGCATGGCCAGCAGCCGCAGCGGGGTCGCACGACGGAGCGGCCCGCGTCGGCCCTTGCGAACACGCCGCTGGGCACCCACGCTAGGCATTCCCCCCGCTGTTCGCGCGCCCCATGATCTTCCGCTGGTTCGAATCCCTGATCGACGCGTTCAAGGAGCCGGTCGACGGCATGCCGCCGAAGCCGGTGTGGCGCTTCTACGTGTTCTACCTGCGCCAGGTGTGGCCGGTGTTCGCCGCGGCCATCGTGGTCGGCTTCATGGTGGCCATCGTCGAGGTATCGCTGTTCGGTTTCATCGGCCGCATCGTGGACATGGCGAAGGGCGTGCCGGCGGAGGACTTCTTCCAGCGGCACGGCCGCGAGCTGCTGGGCATGGCGCTGGTGGCGCTGGTGGCGCGGCCGGTGTTCAACAGCCTGCACGACCTGCTGGTTAACCAGGCCATCGTGCCCAGCCTCACCAACCGCATCCGCTGGCAGAACCACCGCTACGTGATCCGGCAGAGCCTGGGCTTCTTCCAGAACGACTACGCCGGACGCATCGCCAACCGCATCATGCAGACCGGCGGCTCGCTGCGCGAATCGGCGGTGCAGATCGTGGACGCGATCTGGTACGTGCTGATCTACACCGGCAGCGCCGTCGCGCTGTTCGCGCATGCGGACTTCTGGCTGGCCGCGCCGCTGGTGGCCTGGGTGTTCCTCTACGTCGGCCTGCTGTGGATCTTCATCCCGCGGATCAAGGAGCGCTCGTGGAAGGCCTCGGAGGCGCGCTCGAAGCTGATGGGCCGCATCGTGGACGGCTACAGCAACGTGCTCACGCTGAAGCTGTTCGCGCATACCCGGCGCGAGGAGGCCTACGTGGCCGATGCGATGCTCGAGCAGACCGACAAGCTGCGCCGCATGACCCGCGTTACCACCACGCTGGACGCCAGCATCACCACGCTCAACGGTTTCCTCATCACCGGCACCACGGCGCTGGCGCTGTGGCTGTGGAGCGAAGGGCGCGTGACGGTGGGCGCGATCGCGCTGTCCACCGGGCTGGTGATCCGCATCAACAACATGTCCGGCTGGATCATGTGGGTGGTCAACGGCATCTTCGAGAACGTGGGCACGGTGCAGGACGGCATCACCACCATCGCCCAGCCGCGCGCGGTGCAGGACCGCGAGGGCGCGATGCCGCTGGAGGTGACCAGCGGCGCCGTGCATTTCCACGACATCCACTTCCACTACGGCAAGAAGGGCGGCGTCATTTCCGGGCTGGAACTGGCCGTGCGGCCGGGCGAGAAGATCGGCCTGGTCGGGCCGAGCGGCGCGGGCAAGTCCACCCTGGTGAACGTGCTGCTGCGCCTGTACGACCTCGAAGGCGGCCGGATCACCATCGACGGCCAGGACGTGGCGCAGGTGACCCAGGAAAGCCTGCGCTCGCAGATCGGCGTGGTGACCCAGGACACCTCGCTGCTGCACCGTTCGATCCGCGACAACATCCTCTACGGCCGCCCCGACGCCAGCGATGCGCAGGTCGAGGACGCCGTGCGCAAGGCGCGCGCCGACGAGTTCATCCCGACCCTGATCGACGGCGAAGGCCGCATCGGTTACGAGGCCCTGGTGGGCGAGCGCGGCGTGAAGCTTTCCGGTGGCCAGCGCCAGCGCATCGCCATCGCCCGCGTGCTGCTCAAGGATGCGCCGCTCCTCGTGCTGGACGAAGCCACCAGCGCGCTGGATTCCGAAGCCGAGGCGGCGATCCAGGAAAGCCTCGACCTGCTGATGCAGGGCAAGACGGTGATCGCCATCGCGCACCGCCTCTCCACCATCGCGCGCATGGACCGCCTCGTGGTGCTGGACAAGGGCCGCATCGTGGAAACCGGCACGCACGCCGAACTGGTGGCGCGCGACGGCCTGTATGCGCGGCTGTGGAAGCGGCAGACCGGCGGCTTCGTGGCGGCGGAGGACGAGTTGGCCTGAAGCAGGTGAAACAGGAAGGCCAGACGCGGAGGCGTCTGGCCTTGATGTCGATGGCGGTTACGCCATTCCAGGTGCTGCCATCAGCGCCCCCCTTCCCAGCCACCCTCAGCGTCCTCCCGTCACCCTCAGCGTCATCCCGGCGAAAGCCGGACAAGCGCAAAGCGCGCAGAACGCCCGCAGGGCGGCCCCGAAGGGGCGAGCGCAGCGAGTCATCCAGCGACTTTCGGTGCTGATGTGCACAAGGCGCTGGATTTCAGCTTCGCCGGGATGACGGAGGGTGCGGGAACCCGGGAGTGGGGCGTGGGTACCCCAGCCCCCTCTTGCTCACGCCCCGATCGCGGTTTCCGCCTTCACGTACGGCAGGCCGTGCGCCGTGGCCACCGGCTCGCAGGTGACCTTGCCTTCGCAAACGTTGAGGCCGTTGCGCAGGTGCGCGTCCTGCGCCAGCGCCTTCTTCCAGCCGTTGTTCGCCAGCGACAGCGCGAACGGCAGGGTGACGTTGTTGAGCGCGAAGGTGGAGGTGCGCGCCACGGCGCCCGGCATGTTGGCCACGCAGTAGTGCACCACGCCGTCCACCACGTAGGTCGGGTCGGCATGGGTGGTGGCGTGCGAGGTTTCCACGCAGCCGCCCTGGTCGATGGCGACGTCCACGATCACCGAGCCCGGCTTCATGGTCTTCAGCATGTCGCGGGTGACCAGCTTCGGCGCGGCGGCGCCCGGGATCAGCACGGTGCCGATCAGCAGGTCGGCGCGGCGCACCAGTTCCTCGATGGCGGCGCGGGTGGAGAACACGGTGGAGATCGCGGTGCCGAACTGCGCCGCGAGGCGCTTCAGCGCGTCGGCCGAGCGATCCACCACGGTGACCTTGGCGCCCATGCCCACGGCGATGGTCGCCGCGTGCGTGCCGGACACGCCGCCGCCAAGGATCACCACTTCCGCCGCCGGCACGCCGGGCACGCCGCCCAGCAGCACGCCGCGGCCGCCCTGGGCCTTCTCCAGCGAATGCGCGCCCACCTGCGGAGCGAGACGGCCGGCCACTTCGGACATCGGCGTCAGCAGCGGCAGCGTGCCGTTCGACGCGGTCACGGTTTCGTAGGCGACGCAGATGGCGCCGGACTCGATCAGGTCCTTCGTCTGTTCAAGGTCCGGCGCGAGGTGCAGGTAGGTGAACAGGATCTGGCCCTTGCGGAGCTTCTTGCGCTCCACCGCCAGCGGCTCCTTCACCTTCACGATCATGTCGGCTTCGGCAAAGATCGGATCGGGGCCGTCCGCGAGGGTGGCGCCTGCCGCGACGTAGTCGGCGTCGCTGATGCCCGCGCCCAAGCCGGCGCCGGTTTCCACCACCACCTGGTGGCCGTGGTGCACCAGCTCCTGCACGGAGGAGGGGATGAGGCCCACGCGGTATTCGTGGTTCTTGATTTCTTTCGGCACACCGATGCGCATGGCTGCAGCTCTCTAGCGGAATGAAGGGCGGGGTCGGCCGGATCGGCGCCGACGGAGCGGCAGTATGATCGCTGTGTTGAGCAATTTCTCGCCGATTTGGGCCGGGTCAAAGCGTTCCTGTAGAATTTCGTTCTGGCAAATACCCTGGATTTGAAATTCCATGCACCAGCCTGATCCGGCCCTGGACGAACGGGATCGCGCCATCCTCAAGCTGCTGCAGCAGGACGGTCGGCTGACCAACCTGGAACTGGCCCAGCAGATCAACCTCTCGCCTTCGGCCTGCCTGCGGCGGGTGAAGCTGCTGGAGGAGCGCGGGCTGATCTCGCGCTACGTGATGCTGCTGGACGAAAAGGCCGTGGGCCTGCCGGGCACCGCCTTCGTGCTGGTGACGCTGGACCAGCAGGGCCGCACTGCGCTGGATGCGTTCGAGGCGGCGATCCAGCGCCACCCCGAGGTCACCGAATGCTGCCTGCTCGCCGGCGCGGCCGACTACATGGTGCGCGTGGCCTACGCCGACTCCGCGGACTTCGAGCGCATCCACACCGACATCCTCACCCAGCTCCCCGGCGTGGTGCGCGTGCAATCCACGCTGGCGCTGCGCACGGTGAAGAAGACCACGGAGTTGCCGGTGTAGGTCGGCGGCAGCCTGGTGCCGGCGGCAACGGGCGAGCCTTGCACGATCCTTCGGGGTTGCTGCGCGCGTTCCCAGCATGGGCGGCACGGGCGACGTGGCGATGTACGTGAAGGCGGGGGCGGTCCCGGTTGCCGACGGCAGCGATGCCGACTTCACCTCCAACCGCCCGGGCAATACGGAGCTCGTGTCGGTTCCCCGGCCGGCGGCCACCACCTACTACGTGCGCGTGGTTGGCGTGATGAAGTTTTCCGGCTTGTCCATGCTCGCCGTCTACACGGCGCCCAGGTAAGGCAGTGGGCGGGGAGTCCTGCGTGGCAGGCTCCCCGCCGCTTTTCGCGTGCGGTCGAATTTTCGATACGAGCCTGCTGGACACGGCCCGTGCCGGATTCGTGCCGCGGCGTGGCCGTCCCTCGACTTGCTGCGCACGGTGAGGAAGGCCACGGAGCTGCCGGCGTGAGCCGGCATGCGGGGCTTGCGGGCCGAGCTGCGGCAGGAATCAGAAGCTTCCGTCGCGCACGTACGGATAGCTCCACAGAATGGTCTGCATCAGCACCGACTTCACCCAGGCGGCCTGCATCTTCTCCACGTCTTCCGCCGACGCGCCCTTCTTCGCGAGGAACGGTTTCAGCGTCGTGGTCACCGGTATGGTCAGCGCCGGGATATAGCGGAAGTGCACCAGCGGCACGCTGTCGGCGTGATCGGTGCTGTTCTTCTTCGGCGAGGTGTGGCGCAGGCCTATCTCGTACTGGTAGTCCAGCCACGCCTGGTCGTAGTTCGCGCTGGCGGTGTCGAGGATCCACTGGGCGAAGCGCTTGCGCACGGCCTCCAGGTAGGCGGCGTCCGGCTTGCCGGTCTTGTTGTTGCGGAAATACACGACCAGTTCCGGCGTGGAGGCGACGAAGCCGTACCAGACGTCGAGTATCGCGTCGGTCTGGTCGGCGAGGATCGCCTTGCTCATGCGCAGGTAGCGCACGTCCTCGTCGGTGAAGAGCAGCGCCTTCTCCAGGGACTTCAGCTCCTGCATCGTGTACGGCGCCTTGGCCAGGGTGGCTTGTCCGTAGGCGTAGCCGGGGATCGCAGGCCGGTCCTGCGCGTCCGCCTGCGGGGTCAGCATGAAGGTGGCGGCGAGCGTGGTTGCGCCCATCCATCGCGTGAGGCTCATGGGTTTCTCCTGTCGGTTGCGGAACAGGAGGCCAGTCTAGGCAGCAGGATTATATGATTGGGCTCGATGAGTCCATGAAACATTGCTGATCGTCCATGAAGACGCATGTTGCCGACCAAGCGCTGCCGACCGTGGACCGCCTGTCTTCACTGCTGGAGCGGTTCCGGGTCCGCGCGCATCTGTTCCATGCCGGCGCGCTGTGCGGCACCACGCGTTTTGCCGCGGAGCCGGGGCGGGCGTTCCTGCATGTGCTGCGCCGGGGCGGGATGCGGGTCACCCACCGCGCGGGCGGCAAGGCGCTGCGCCAGCTGGAACTGGCGGAGCCGACGCTGCTGTTCTACCCGCGGCCTTTCGAGCACGACTTCCACAACGCGCCGGTCGAAGGCTCGGACTTCGTCTGCGCGACGCTGGATTTCGACGGCGGCTCCAGGCACCCGCTGGTCCAGTCGCTGCCGCCGCTGATCGTGCTGCGCATCGCCGAGGTCGACGGCATCGCGCAGACACTGGACCTGCTGTTCGCGGAGACGGAGCGGGTGCGCTGCGGCCAGCGCGTGCTGGCCGACCGCCTGTTCGAGGTGCTGGTGCTGCAGATGCTGCGCTGGCTGCTGGACCATCCGGCCCGCGCCGGCATCCATGCGGGGCTGCTGTGCGGGCTTGCGCATCCGAAGCTGGCGCGGGCGCTCACGGGCATGCACGAACAGCCCGGGCAGGCATGGTCGCTGCAAGCCATGGCCCGTCTGGCCGGCATGTCGCGCAGCGCGTTCGCGGCCGAGTTCAAGGCGGCGCTCGGTACGACGCCCGCGGAGTATCTGCTGCGCTGGCGGGTCTCGCTCGCGCAATCGATGCTGCGCAACGGCGCCTCGGTAAAACGGGCCAGCGACGAGCTTGGCTATGCCAGTGCGGCGGCGTTCTCGCGCGCGTTCGCGCAGGTGGCCGGGACATCCCCCCGGCGCTGGCTGAAAACCTGCTGACGGTGTCCGTGCGGCGTTTCGTACCGTTTCCTTTCCGCGCTGCCGATGCGAAGGCGGGCGAGGGTCGCATCGCCACGGGTGGATGATGCGAAAAGGGCTTGACTCTCGACCTTGATCCAAGGTCTAGACTTTCCCCATGAACACGCCAACCCCCTCGCTCACCATCGGTGCCGTCGCCAAGCGCGTCGGCGTGGCCATCGACACCATCCGCTACTACGAGCGCGAAGGGCTGCTGCCGGAACCGCTGCGGCGGGCTTCCGGTTATCGCAGCTACGACGAAGGCAGCATCGCGCAGCTGCGCTTCATCCGTCGCGCCAAGGACCTGGGTTTCACGCTGGAGGAAATCCGCGAGTTGCTGGCGCTGTCGTCGGATCGCCAGCGCGGGGTGAAGGCGGTGAAGCAGCGCGCGCAGAAGCGGCTGGCGGCGATCGAGCAGCGCATCGCCGAACTCCAGCGCGTGCGCGATGGCCTGGCGCAACTGGTGGCCTCGTGCCCCGGCCATGGCAAGCCGGAGGAGTGTCCGATCCTGCGCGCGCTCACCGACGAGGAGGTGAGCCCATGAGCGGCCAGGGAAGCTGCTGTGCGTCGGCCCCGGCCGGCATGGCCGTCGCGGAACGCGATCCGGTGTGCGGGATGTCGGTGGACCCGGCCACCGCGAAGCATCGCAGCGTGCACGAAGGCCGCGACATGTATTTCTGCTGCGCCGGCTGCAAGGCGAAGTTCGACGCCGAACCGCTGCGTTATCTGGCGGGCGCGCAGCCTGCGGGTGGCGGGTGCTGTACCCCGAAGACCGTGCCGTTGAGCCTGCAGGTGCAGGGGACGGTTCATGGCCATCACGACCACGACCATCACGATCACGCGCAGCACGCACACAAGGTGAAGGACCCGGTCTGCGGGATGACCGTCGATCCGCGCACAGCGAAGCACCACGCCGAACATGCCGGTCACGACTACCACTTCTGCTCGGCGCATTGCCGCGAGAAGTTCGTGGCCGATCCGGCGGCCTGGCTTGGCGAGCGCAAGCCCGCGCCGCCGGCTCCGGTCGGCGCGATCTACACCTGTCCGATGCACCCCGAGGTGCAGCAGGCCGGCCCCGGCGATTGCCCGAAGTGCGGCATGGCGCTGGAGCCGATGATGCCCACGCTGGAGGAGGACGACGGCGGCGAGTTGCGCGCGCTGACGCTGCGCTTCTGGACGCTGTTCGCGCTCACCGTGCCGGTGTTCCTGCTTTCGATGGGGCCGCACCTGTTCGGCTGGCAACTGCCTGCGCCGTGGAACGGCGTCGCCGGCTGGGCGGAGGCGCTGTTGTCCAGCGTGGTGGTGCTGTGGGGCGGCGCGCCGTTCTTCGCGCGCGGCTGGCGTTCGCTGAAGCCGTGGTCGCCGAACATGTACACGCTGATCGCGCTGGGTACCGGCGTCGCGTGGACATACAGCGCGGTGGCCTTCCTGCTGCCCGGCGTCTTCCCGGCCGGCTTCCGCGACATGCATGGCCGCGTGGGCGTGTATTTCGAATCCGCCGCGGTGATCGTGACCCTGGTGACGCTGGGCGATTTCCTGGAACTGCGCGCACGCCGTCGTACCGGCTCGGCCTTGAAGGCGCTGCTGGGACTGGCGCCCAAGACCGCACGGCGCATCGCCGCCGACGGCAGCGAGGCCGACGTGCCGCTGGATGCGGTGCAGGCCGGCGACACGCTGCGCGTTCGCCCCGGCGAGAAGCTGCCGGTGGACGGCGTGGTGCTGGAAGGCGCGAGCCATGTCGACGAATCCATGCTCACCGGCGAGCCGATGCCGGTGGCCAAGGGCCGGGGCGACAAGCTGGCCGGCGGCACGCTGAACCGCGACGGCGCGCTGGTGATGCGTGCGGAGAAGGTGGGCAGCGAAACCCTGCTGGCGCAGATCGTCTCCCTGGTGGCGCAGGCGCAGCGCAGCAAGGCGCCGCTGCAGCGCGTGGCCGACAAGGTGGCCGCGTGGTTCGTGCCGGCGGTGGCTGCCGTGGCGGTGCTGGCGTTCGTCGCGTGGGCCGTGTTCGGGCCGTCGCCGCAACTGGCGCATGCGTTGATCGCGGCGGTGTCGGTGCTGATCATCGCCTGTCCCTGCGCGCTGGGCCTCGCCACGCCGATCTCGATCATGGTGGCCAGCGGGCGCGGTGCGCAGCACGGCGTGCTGTTCAGGGACGCCGGTGCGATCGAGGCGCTGCAGGGCATCGACACCCTGGTGGTGGACAAGACCGGCACGCTCACCGAAGGCCGGCCCGCGCTCGCCGAACTGGTGGTGCTGGGCGACCAGTCGCGCGAATACCTGCTGGCGCTGGCCGCCGCGCTGGAGCGGCCCAGCGAACATCCGCTGGCCCATGCCATCGTGGGCGCCGCCGACGCCGAAGGCGTGGCGAGGTTGACGGCGACGGGATTCCGCGCACTCGCCGGCCGTGGCGTGGTGGCCACGGTGGATGGCGCCACGGTCGCGCTGGGCAACGCGAAACTGCTGCAGGAACTGGGCATCGCGCCCGGCGCGGACGCGGAAGCCCGGGCCGAGCAGTTGCGCGGGCAGGGCGCCACGGTGATGCATCTCGCCATCGACGGTGAGCTTGCCGCCTTGCTGGCCGTGGCCGACCGCATCAAGCCGGAGGCGCCGCAGATCGTGGCGGCGCTCAAGGCGGCGGGCCTGCGCGTGGTGATGCTCACCGGCGACAACGCCACCACCGCGCAGGCGGTGGCCGGCAGGCTGGGCATAGCCGAAGTGCATGCCGAAGTCTCGCCTGCCGACAAGGCCGCCGCGGTGAACGCGTTGCGCGGCGAAGGGCGCAAGGTGGCGATGGCCGGCGACGGCGTCAACGATGCGCCTGCGCTGGCCGCCGCCGACGTGGGCATCGCGATGGGCAACGGCAGCGACGTGGCGATGGAAAGCGCCCAGGTGACCCTGGTGAAGGGCGAGCTGGGCGCGATCCTGCGCGCCCGCACGCTGTCGCAGGCCACGGTGCGCAACATCCGCCAGAACCTGTTCTTCGCCTTCGTCTACAACGGCATCGGCGTGCCGCTGGCGGCGGGCGCGCTGTACCCCGCGTTCGGCATCGTGCTGTCGCCGATGATCGCCGCGCTGGCGATGAGCCTCAGTTCGGTGTCGGTGGTGAGCAATGCGCTGAGGTTGCACCGCACGCCGCTGTGACGACTGTCACCGGCGATGCTTGACGGACGCTCCTGCCGCACATCCGGCCATCGGCGGAACATCTCCTTCGCACCCAATCACGGGTCGAAGGAGATGCCCCATGAACACGATCGCCCTGCTTCGCCACGCGCTTGACCGCTACGCGCTTCCTCTGCTGCTGGCCGTGTCTTCCAGTGCCTCCATCGGTTTCGGCCTGGCCTGGTCGCTGCACGCCATCGTCCACCCGCCGGTCTGAGGAGAACGCCATGCATGCCGCCAACGACCTGCGCAGCACGCTGGAGAAACACGCGCCGCTGCTGCTCACCCTGCTGCTCGTGCTGCTGTCCGCCCGGATGCTGAAGAAGACGTTCTGGAGCCTGTTCGGCATATACATGGCCCTGCACTACAGCGGCATCCATCCCTTCGGCTGAGGGCGCCGCCCTGTGCGGCAAGGGTGGAAGGCTCTAAGCTGCCGGCCTTCCGCAGCACGAAGTCCCCAGCATGTCCCGCTCCCTCGCCGAATGGCTGGCCTACCAGGAACACGTCAACCCGCGCAGCATCGAGCTGGGCCTGGAGCGCGTGCGCAGCGTGTGGCAGCGGATGGGCGCGGCAGCGCCGGCGCGACGGGTCGTCACCGTGGCCGGCACCAACGGCAAGGGTTCCACCGTGGCGTTGCTGGAGGCGATGGCGCAGGGCGCGGGCCTGCGCGTGGGCGCATACACCTCGCCGCACCTGCTCGCCTACAACGAGCGCGTGCGCATCGACGGCCATGACGTGGATGACGCGGCGCTGGTGGCCAGCTTCGAGCGCATCGAGGCCGCGCGTGGCGACACCCCGCTGACCTATTTCGAATACGGCACGCTCGCCGCCCTGGACCTGTTCGCGCGCGCCGGGCTCGACCTGGCGGTGCTGGAAGTGGGCCTGGGCGGACGGCTGGACGCGGTGAACATCGTGGACGCCGACGTGGCCGTGATCACCACGGTCGACCTCGACCACATGGACTGGCTCGGCAACGACCGCGACAGCATCGGCCGCGAGAAGGCCGGCATCGCCCGCGCCGGCCGGCCGGCGATCGTGGGCGAGGCCGATCCGCCGCAGGGATTGCTGGACGCGCTGGCCGCCGCCGGTGCGCGGGTCGAACGTGCCGGAGCGGACTTCGTCGTCGAACGACATGCCGACGGCTGGCGCTGGCGCCACCACGACGGCACCGCGATGGATCTCCCCGCGCCCGTGCTGGCCGCGCCGGTGCAATACGCCAACGCCGCGGCGGCCATTGCCGCGCTGCATGCGGTGTGGGTCGGCGGCGGCCCGCTGGCGCCGCAGGATGCCTATGCCGCGGTCTGCCGCGGCCTGCGCCATGCACGCGTCGCGGCGCGGCTGCAGTCGCTGGGCGGCGATCCGCCGCTGATCGTGGACGTGGGCCACAACCCGCAGGCCGCGCGCGCGCTGGCCGCGTGGCTGGACGCGCAGCCGCCCGCGCGCACCCACGCCGTATACGGCGCGCTGGCGGACAAGGACGTGGCCGGCGTGCTCGCCGCGCTGGGCACGCGTATCGACCACTGGCACCTCGCCGGCCTGGACGGCGCCAGCCCGCGCGGCCTGCCGGTGGAAGCGCTGGCCGGGATCCTGCAGCGGGTGCTGCCGCAGGCGACGCACGACCGCCACGCGGACGTGGCCGGCGCGCTGGCCGCGGCCCGGGCCGCGGCGAAGCCCGGCGAGCGCATGCTCGCGTTCGGCTCGTTCTTCGTGGCCGGCGCGGTCATGGCTGAACGCGGCCGGTGAGCCGCGGGCGGCGGGTGGAGCGGGGCAGGTATAATCGGCGGATTGCGGGCCACGCGGGCCGCCTCGGAGCGAACTCTTGAAAACACGTCTGCTGGGTGCTGCCGTACTGATTGCCCTGCTCGTCATCTTCGTGCCGATGTTCTTCTCCAGCAATCCGCCGCCGGCCACGGCGGGCGACCAGTCGGTCAGCCTCGCGATCCCGCCCGCGCAGGACGGCAACCTGCAGACCCGCACCATGAGCCTGACCCCAGGCGCCCCCGCGACGGCGGGGAGCACGGCACCTGCGGCGACCACAACCGTCGCGGCAGCGCCGGCCGCCAGCACCGCCACGGTGACGCCGGGACAGGGTGGCCTCGCCACGGTGGATATCGCCTCGCGCCGGCCCACCGACGTGGGCACCGACGCGGCCGCGCCCAAGGCGCAGCCGCCGGGCGGCACGGTGATGGGTTCCGGCGCCTCGCCGTCGCAGCCGGTGATCCCGCTGCAGAACGGCAGCTCCAGCGCCACGAAAGCCGCCGCGGCCGGAGCCGTGGCTGCCGGTGCCGCCGCGGCGGCCGCGACGCGCGCCCCGTCGCCCACCCAGGCCGCGGCCACCGCCCCCGCCACGGGCGCGGTCGATCACGCGTTGTACGTGCTCAACCTCAGCGCCTATGCCAACGCCAACAGCGTGGACCACCTGGTGCGCAAGGTCCGCGGCCTCGGTTACCCGGTGCTCACCCGCATCATCACCCAGGCCGGCAAGCAGCTCACCCTGGTGACCGCGGGTCCGTTCGATTCGCGCACCGCGGCCGAGGCGGCGCGGCTGAAGATCACCCAGTCGATTCCCGGCGTGCCGGCGAAACTGGTGGAAGGGCTGGGCCACGCGGATTCCAACATCGCCTCGACGCCGGTCGGCCCGGGCACCCGCAAGGCCGCGACCCCGGCAGCGACGCCCGCGGCCACCGCGCCGGCGCGCGCCGGCGGCTACGCGGTGCAGCTCGCCGCGCTGGGCAGCGAGGCCGACGCCAACGCGATGCGCGACAAGCTGCGCGCCGGCGGCTTCGACGGTTTCGTGGATTCGGTGAACGCGGGCGGCAAGCGCCTGTGGCGCGTGCGCGCGGGCCCGCAGACCCAGCGCGCGGACGCCGAGCGCGTGCGCGACCAGATCAAGGCGAAGTTCGGCATCAGCGGCAACGTGGTCGGCGTCCCCTGAGTACGGCGCAGGCGTGAGCCAAGGCATGAACTGGATCGACATCACGATACTCGGCGTGCTGGGCCTGTCGGTGCTGATAGGCCTGTGGCGCGGCCTGGTGTCCGAGGTGCTGGCGCTGGTGATCTGGATCGCCGCGTTCTGGGTGGCGTGGCTGTTCGGGCCGACGATGTCCGCACAACTGCACATGATCACCGTGCCGGCGGCGCGCATCGCCGCGGGCTACGCGTTGTGCTTCGTGCTGGTGCTGCTGCTGGGCGCGCTGCTGCGTTTCCTCATGCTGCGGCTGCTGGCGAGCACCGGCCTGTCCGGCACCGACCGCCTGCTGGGCATGGTGTTCGGGCTGGCGCGCGGTGTGCTGCTGGTGTGCGTGCTGGTGTTCCTGTGCCAGTTCACCGCCTTCACCCGCGAGCCGCCGTGGCGGCAGTCGCTGCTGCTGCCGCCGTTCCAGAGCGCCACCATCTGGCTGGGCCAGCGGATTCCGCCGGGCGTGCGCGAGCATTTCCACCCCGACGCGGTGACGGGCTCGCTGCGCGAGCGCCTGGACCCGGCGACCGTGGCCGGCGCCTTGCGCGGGCACCTGGATACCCCGGCACCGTCCGGCACATTGCACAAGCCGTCGGCCGCCACCATATCGGCGCCGGGCACGAGCCCCGTACCGGCGGCTTCCGTCTCCTCTTCGAATCACCCGTAGCAGGCAACCCATCATGTGCGGAATCATCGGCGTCGTCGGTACCACCGAAGTGGCATCGGGGCTTTATGACGGCCTCACCGTGCTGCAGCACCGCGGCCAGGACGCGGCCGGCATCGCCACGGTGGATGGCGCGCGGCTGCGCCTGCACAAGGGCAACGGCCTGGTGCGCGACGTGTTCAACCAGCACGCGATGAACCGGCTGCGCGGGCGCATCGGCATCGGCCACTGCCGCTACCCCACGGCGGGTTCCGAGGGCGCCGAGGAGGCGCAGCCGTTCTACGTCAACTCGCCCTACGGCATCGCGTTCGCGCACAACGGCAACCTGGTGAACACCGAGGCGCTGCGCAAGGAAATGTTCGAGGACGACCGCCGCCACATCAACACCGATTCGGATTCCGAGGTGCTGCTGAACGTGCTGGCGCACGAGCTGCAGATCCAGGAGCGGATGGCGCTGACGCCGGACCACATCTTCAAGGCCGTGGCCGCGGTGCATGCGCGCGCGCGCGGCGGCTATGCCTGCATCGCGCTGCTGCTCGGCTACGGCCTGCTGGCGTTCCGCGACCCCAACGGCATCCGCCCGCTGGTGCTGGGCGAGCGCGTCACCGGCGAGGGGCACGAGTACGCGGTGGCCTCCGAATCGGTGGCGCTGGACGTGCTGGGCTTCAAGCGCCTGCGCGACGTGGCGCCGGGCGAGGCGGTGTTCATCACCGACGACGGCAAGCTCCACACGCGCCACTGCGCGGACGGCGCGACGCACGCGCCGTGCATCTTCGAGTACGTGTACCTGGCCCGTCCCGACTCGATGATCGAGAACGTGTCGGTGTACAAGGCGCGCCTGCGCATGGGCCAGAAGCTGGCCGAGAAGATCCTGCGCGAGCGGCCGGACCACGGCATCGACGCGGTGATCCCCATTCCCGACACCGCCCGCACCGCCGCCAGCGCGCTGGCCGAGGCGCTGGGCGTGCCGTTCCGCGAGGGCTTCGTCAAGAACCGCTACGTGGGCCGCACCTTCATCATGCCGGGGCAGGGCGACCGCGTGAAATCGGTGCGCCGCAAGCTCAACCCGGTGGAGCTGGAGTTCCGCAAGAAGAACGTGCTGCTGGTGGACGACTCCATCGTGCGCGGCACCACTTCGCGGCAGATCATCCAGATGGCGCGCGACGCCGGCGCGCGGCAGGTGTACTTCGCCTCCGCCGCGCCGCCGGTGCGCTATCCCAACGTGTACGGTATCGACATGCCCTCGGCCGGCGAACTGGTCGCCGCCGGCAAGACCGAGGCCGAGGTGCAGCAGATGCTCGGCGCCGACTGGCTGATCTACCAGGACCTCAAGGACCTGGTGTGGGCGGTGCAGGACGGCAACGAATCCCTGAAGCAATTCGACGCTTCCTGCTTCGACGGCGAATACATCACCGGCCTGGACCGGCATTACCTCGAGCAGATCGAGATGCTGCGCTCCGACGACGCCAAGGCCGCGCGGCGTACGGCGTGACACCGCTTTTCCTCCCTCTCCCCTCCGGGGAGAGGGCCGGGGTGAGGGGACGGTGCTTGCGGAAGACCTCGCCATGACCCATCTCCACGCCGCCGCCCACGCCTGCCTGGCCGCCACCGATCCCGCCGAAAAGCTGCGTCTCACCCATGCGGCGTGGGCTGCCGTGCAAGTGGGCGAACTGCTTCCGGACGCCGCAGCGCCGTCGCCCGAACCCATCGCTGCGCCCGGCCGTCCCGCGAAGCCGCGCCTGGTCAGCGCCCGCCAGGTGCCGCAACGCGGCCTCGGCAGCGTCGAAGGCCGCGCGGCCCTGGTGCACGCGGTCGCGCACATCGAGTTCAACGCGATCAACCTCGCGTGGGACGCCGTCTACCGCTTCCGCGGCATGCCCGACGAGTTCTACCGCGACTGGGCCAGTTGCGCGCACGACGAGGCGCGCCACTTCGCGCTGCTCTCCGCGCGGCTGGCCGAGCTGGGCCACGCCTACGGCGACTTCGACGCCCACAACGGCCTGTGGGAAATGGCCGAGAAGACCGCGCATTCGGATACCGCGCGCATGGCCCTGGTGCCACGCGTGCTGGAGGCACGTGGGCTGGATGTGACGCCGGGCATGATCGAGCGCCTGCGCCATGCCGGCGACGAACGCACCATCGCCGCGCTGGACGTGATCCTGCGCGAGGAAGTGGCCCACGTCGCCGCCGGCACGCGCTGGTATCGCTGGTGCTGCGAGCGCGACGGCATCGATCCGTTCGAGACGTTCTTCGATCTGCTGCGCGATTACCTGGGCGTCAGCCTGCGCGGTCCGTTCAATCGCCCCGCGCGGCTGCAAGCCGGCTTCGTCGACGCCGAGCTGGACCGGCTGGCGGCGCTGGCCGTCGCCGACCCCGCCGCATGACCGGCAAACACCGCATGCTCACCTTGCTGAACCGCCGCCCGCGCGCGGTTTGACAGGCCCATCCCCGGTCATGAGGATGGGAGCGCGCCGTGCCCGCGGCGTTCCCCCGCGACGGCCCTGGCCCACGCATCGCCGCCACCGTGCTTCGGTCCGATGCCACCCCCGCCTGACGTGCCTGCCGTCGCGCTCCCACCCCCACGAGGAGGAGACGACATGAAACCCGCCATTCCCTACATCCTGCCGGCCCTGTTGCTGGCCCTGGGCAGCGCCCAGGCCCAGATGGCTCCCGCGCAGGCGCCGCCACAGCAGGAACCGCAGCAGATGCTTCAGCGCGAGCCGCAGCAGATGCCACAGCAAGCGCCGCCGCAGTCGACGCCGGCCTCGGCTGCGCAGACGACGGGTTGCGGCGGCGTCGCGAACAAGGCGATCACTGCCATGAACCACGCCGATTTCGATGGCGCGTCGCAGTCGTTCGATCCCGCCCACAAGCCGCCGACAGAAAAGCTGCAGCAGGCCTGGGACTCGCTGACCAAGCAGTACGGCAAGCCGAAGGCGGTAGGCGGCGCGACCCAGGGGCAGATCACCCAGGGCTATACCGTCGTGCTGGTCCCGATGCAGTTCGAAAAGGGGCAACTCGGCGCCGAGGCGGCGTGCAGCGCGCAAGGGCAACTGGTGATGCTGCGCTTCGGCCTGATGCCGGATTCCGGGGCCGCGAAATAGTCTCGACGACGCCCGCGATCGATTGCGCCGCGTGGAAACGGGAAAGCCGCCCGAAAGGGCGGCTTTTCCTTCCCGGAACCAGCGGTTCCGGGACTTTTCTTGGTCGGGGAGACAGGATTTGAACCTGCGACTTCTACGTCCCGAACGCAACGATCAACTTTTCCACTTTTCGCACCCTTAAAAAAGTGCCAAAAAAACAGATGGTTGCAACGCATTTTTGTGATGGTGACATCTACGTTATGAACGTAGATGTCATATCAGAAAATGGCGTAATAACAATGCATTACGGGACATGGGGACACCTATGGGGACACCACATATTTTTGAATAAACCTGAAGAAAATATTTTCCCTGACGTTCACGGTGAGCGTTTTGGGGTCCCTCGGCGCTCCACAGTTCTCAGGCAGGGCGAGAGGGGGCTTGCACCCACATACCATTTCTCTCCATCCGCACCCGTTTCGAGCGGTTGAATGCTGAGATGTGGCCCGCGTCGCGGCGCCCCGGCCGGGCTGCAGCAGGAGCGGCACCCAGATGGGTGTCTCAAGCGTCGAGAAGGTTGGCAGGTATCCTCACGGGTCGCGATACTGTTGCCATTTTCTGGGAAACCCGATTCGATGCCCTTGTTGTCCTGGTTCAACCGCGACGCCGACCTGACGCGCGCCGCCGTGGCTCCGTATCGGCTCTTGGAGCCCGTGACCAGCCTTTCCTACGGCGATCCGGACTCGCCCAACATGCTGATCGAGGGAGACAACCTCGATGCCCTCAAATCCGCGTCTGCGAGCGAGCGGACGAAATCAACTGAGGCATAATTCGGTCATCGGGGGGCAAATGACTATTTCGATGGGGTTTTTCAACACCAACGTCGAGGGTCATGCGGGGGCGTGCAACGCCGCCCGCGGCGGTTCTTTGCCCAACACTTTTGGCGGTTGGTGAAGGGAGAGGAATGGACGCCGAAACGACCAATGTCTTCGATGGCAGCCTGCCCATTCCAGAGGTGTTGCGCCGACTTCAGCACCGATTGCTGGATCTGACCGCGCGCAACCGATTGCTCAACTTCAAGATTACCGCTGGCAAGGCGCTATCATTGGTGCCAGGGCGTTTGGATGACACATACCGTCGGTTGACGGGCGCCAACCCTGGCACGGTTCAAATCGTGCCGATTCCCGATCCGAGACGCGACGAGTGGGTCGTCAAGCACGATCGCTCGGTCAAACCCGAGCCGAAGGAACACGCGCTCCGCCTGGGTTTGAACATCGAACTGGAAGAAATCTCGGAGAGTCGGGGCGATGCGAAGATCGCCCGCGTCCAGCACTACGACGAAGACCTTGCCAAACACTTTCGCAAGATCGATCGTGAAGCGCGCCTGGCGTTGGAAGAAACGGGCGCCAACATGCTTTATTTGGTGTTGGGGTGTTTGGATTACACGGAAAATCTCGGCTCCGACAAAGTGTTGTCGGCGCCCCTTGTGTGTGTGCCTGTCAAACTCGACTCCATCCAACTAGCACATGAGGTCGTTTTCAACCTTGCGTACACGGGCGAAGAAATCGAGGAAAACCTTTCGCTCCGCGAGCGGTTGAAACGGGATCACAACTTCACGTTACCCGAGTTTCCAGAAGAAGACGAAGGCGTCGAAACATACTTTCGGCAAATCGACAAATTGATCGAGCGGCGCCCAAAATGGAAGGTGCGTCGGAGCATGACACTGGCACTGCTGTCGTTCGCCAACATGCTGGTGATTCGCGGTCTCGATCCGGACAACTGGGTGGACGTGAACGGCCAGTCCACGCTCTTGAACCACCCCGTGATCAAGCAGATTTTCACGGGGGGCAACGAAGCGACCGGGCAAGGCTACGCCGAGGAATACGATTTGGATCGGCTGCCGTCGGCGGACCTTCCGTTGATTTACGATGCCGACAGTTCGCAACACAGCGCCATCGTCGATGTGATGGCGGGCAAATCGCTCGTGATTGAAGGTCCGCCTGGAACCGGCAAATCCCAGACGATCACCAACATCATCGCCGCTTGCCTCCACGCGGGAAAATCGGTGTTGTTCGTGGCCGAGAAGTTGACGGCGCTGCAAGTGGTCCAGCGTCGACTTCAAGCCGCCGGCTTGGATCCTTTCTTGCTTGAACTCCACTCGAACAAAACGAACAAGCGCCAGGTCCTCGAAGCCCTTGAAAGCCGATTGGATTTGAGGACGGCTCCGCCGTCTGGGTTGGAAACAACCATCGAAAGGCTTGCCGACCGCAGGCATAAACTCGATCAATACGCAAAGTTGTTGAACACAGTGACGGGCAACCAGTTGGGTATCACGATCCACCAAGTGTTATGGCGTGCCGAACACAGCCGGGTCAAGTTGGGCGACTTCACCGAGAAATTGATCGGCGTGACCGTCAAGTCCGCGCCACAATCCAACGCCCCGACGCTCGAAAGCAATCTCAACCACGTTAAATCGCTGGCGCAGACCTTCAAGGACATTGGGTACTACGACACCAATAGTCCTTACTGGGGGTTCTTTCCTGACAGCCTTGCGCCAGGCGACGATTTGGCGATAGAAAAGGTCTTCCAGCGCGCGTTAACGTTCGTCGAAGCGGCCAAAGCGGCGAGCAAAGAACTGATGGATACGTACGGTTTGCGCGAAGACGAAGCGAACGGTTTGGCGGATTCGTCCAGACTGATCGAGAAAGTCGAGAACCTGAAAGCGTTGTTGGCGGACGATACAGCCGTCGACGTACTTCCGGTGATTTTTGGCAAGGATCACGCGAACCAGAAGAACGCGCTCGATGTTCTCAGAAAGAACAACGCGACGTTGAACGCAATCATGGAGTTGGAAGCGGCGACCCAGGGTAAGGTGGACTACGGGAAGGTGGTGCAATCGCACCTGACCGAAAAGGTCATGGTTTTTATCCGCCAAAACGGATTGGGTGGCCTGCAGGTTGGGAAACTGGAGGACAACACCCGACGATTGGATGCGCTACTGAAGGCGGGGGCCCAAGCGCGCGAAGGCCTGAACAAGGTGTTGGAACAAGTTGGTCTTGCGCAGGATTCGGCCGAAGGAGACGAAAAACTCAAGGCAATCATCGAAGTTTGTGCCGCCGCGCCGTTGCCGCAGTTGCACATGCGATCGGCCGCACTGGCGAAGCCCAACGCGGCGGACATTTTGAGCAGGGGCAACGCCGAACGCATTCGCCTCCAATCTATGGAGGAGGGCGTTTCGCAGCGGTTTTACATGGACCAGGCGCCAGAGGACGCGGAACTTCGCCAGTGGATCTTGGTGTTGCGCGAAGGCGATACGTGGTATCGCGTTTTTCAGAAGCCATGGCGCACCGCCGTCAAGGCGCATCGTTCGTTGTCGCGTGACAAAACAAAAATGGTGGCCGCGCAGCGTTTGGCCGAACTGGAGGAATTGTCTGAACTCCGCAAAGGTTGGTCTCTCTGGACCAACTCAGGTCCACTGACCCACGCGGCCGGCGTCTCGCCGTTGCCGTCAGACTTTCCGTTGTTGGATGCCGCCAAGATCGCCAAATGGCTGAAGGGCGCCAGCGAGCGTTTGACGCAAGCCGGCGTCGGCGAAGCCGCGCTCGATCCTCTGACGGTCGAACGTACGACCATTGCAGGTTTAGCGTCCAAGCAAGCGGAGGTGGCCTCATACTTCGGCGCGCTTCAAAGTTTGGATGATTGGATCAACTCCAACTGCCCACGGCTTCAAGGTTGGAGCGACGCCAAGAACTGGAAACAACGCCTTTCGGCAGCGAACAACTTGCTGGGACAACTGCACGTGGTGTCCAACGATTTCGCCGGCGCCGTCCACGCTGGCGAAACATTAGAGCAAGGCCAAGTGCTGATCCAACAAGCACACGAGTTGTTCGCAAAATCGAATCAGATCGCAGGCTCGTCGGAACTGAAGGCTGTTCTGGGTGAACGGGCGTCGCGCTTCCGCGAAGAATTGCCTGCGATCATGGCTGCAGTGAAGTTCGGTCAGGCGGTGGCTGACAGCGATCTACCCTTGGCGGCGAAGCAGAGGCTGTGGGCACCGTCAGTGCGATCTGCACTCGACGATATGAAGAAACGTGTCGCGACGTTCGGCGAAAACTTGAACCAGTTACGGGAAACCCTGCTGGAACTCGAAGAGTTCGGCACCCTGGAAATCGAGGCTTGGTTGCCCACCTCGACCGTAGATGAGATTGGAACCGAAATGACGCGCGGCTTCATCAAAGACGCGCTGGCGTACACCCACGAGTTGATCCCGTGGTCGTTGTACGTTCATTACCGAGCCGAGTGCGAAAGCGCAGGCTTGGACGCGTTCGTATTGGCGCTAGAAGACGCTGGTTTGCCCCCGGACTTGTTAGTAGATGCGTTCTTGTACCGCTTCTACGCGTCGATCGCTGAAGCCTTGTTCCGCAAGACACCTGCGTTGCAGAACTTTAGCGGTTCGGTTCATACTAATACGCGCGGAGAGTTTTCTCAGTTGGATCGCGAACTCGTGGCCTTACGGGGCAAGCAGATCAGCCACCAAAACCGCCGCTCGGCCAGGGTGGATCTTGGGCACAGCGGAACACGGGTGGCCGATAAAACCGAGATGAGTTTGATTCAGCACCTTCTGCCGCAGGCGCGGCCACGGGTTGCTTTGCGCGATTTGTTGAAGCGTGCGGGGAAGTCGATCCAGCAGTTGAAACCCTGCTTCATGATGGGGCCACAGGCCGTCGCACAGTATCTACATACCACGCCCGAAATGTTCGACGTGGTGATCATGGATGAAGCATCTCAAATGCGGCCAGAGCAGGCTATCGGCGCGATCGCCCGTGGTAAACAGTTGGTCGTCGTGGGTGATCCCAAGCAGTTGCCGCCAACATCGTTCTTTTCGCGAATGCAGTCAGACGACGACGGGCAGGAGCCCTCGGTCGCGGAAGAGGCGGAGTCGATCCTGGATTTGGCGAGCAGCCATTTCCGCCCGATTCGTTCGCTGCGTTGGCACTACCGGTCGCGCCACGAAAGCCTAATCGCCTTCTCGAACAAGCAGTTCTATGACGGCAAATTGATTGTGTTCCCAGCACCGTTCCCGCGCTCACGCGGTCTTGGTGTTCGCATGCATTACGTCAGGAATGCGGTTTACGAAAGCCAGATCAATACGCGCGAAGCGGCCGCAGTCGTGGACGCCGTGGTCGATCACATCATTCACACCCCGGAACTGTCTTTGGGTGTTGTTGCGTTGAACATTCGTCAACGCGATTTGATTGCCGAGTTATTGGAAGAGCGCCTGAAGTCGGTTCCAGGCGCGGAAGATTACCGAAGCAAGTGGAGCGATGAAGGGCAGGATATTTTCGTCAAGAATCTGGAAAACGTCCAAGGTGATGAGCGCGACACCATCGTTATTTCCACTACGTATGGTCCGCCGCCGGGCGCAAGCCGCGTCCACCAGAACTTTGGCCCGATAAGCCAAGGTGGCGGCTGGCGCCGGTTGAACGTGCTGTTCACACGTGCCAAATCGTCAGTGCTCCTGATCACGTCGATGAAGCACTCGGACATCGTCGTGGGCGCTGGTACCCCGTTGGGGACGAAGGCGTTGCGCGATTACTTGATGTACGCGGAAACGGGGCGACTGAACCATGATCCGGGTGAGCCCACAGGTCGGGTGCCAGAGTCCGAATTTGAGGTGACGGTGATTAGGGCCTTGGAGCAATGGGGCTACGACTGCGTGCCGCAAGTGGGCGTCGCGAGTTATCGCATAGACATATGTGTAAAACATCCGAAGTACCCGCACTTGTTCTTGGCGGCGATCGAGTGCGATGGTGCCACCTACCATTCCGGGATCACAGTGCGCGATCGTGATCGCATACGCCAGGAAATCTTGGAAAGCCTGGGCTGGAAGGGAAAAATCTGGCGAATCTGGTCGACGGAGTGGTTCCGTAACCCTAAGCGCGAAATGTCACGCTTGATCAGTTTCCTTGAAGAACTCAAGAAGCAAGAAGTTGATCCGTCGATGGTCGTCGCTGTCGACACGCACTCAGTCAATTCGGAAGAGGACTTGCTCGAGCCTACGCCGGAGGAAGTGAGGCAGGTCAACGCGACGCTGGGGCAACTGTTGACGGAGGCGTCGCGGCCTGAAGTCGACGTGGGCGATTCCGTGATCTATCGGAACTTATCCAATTCGACACCGGACAAGGAGATCACTGTGTTGATTACCATGAGTCAGTCCGATCCGAATAATGGGCTCGTTTCCGCGGCGAGCCCACTGGGCCAGGCACTGATCGGCGCGATGGAAGGTGAAGAAGTGCCGTTCTCGACACCGGGTAAGCCCAATCAAACGTTGTTCGTCGTCGCAATAAAGCGGGCGAATGCCCGATAAAGCGCGGCTGCTTGAGTTGAGCCTACATTGAAAGGTCGTCACGACTCGACGCTAACGGCATGCCGTCTTACTTCCTCGTAGCACGTCCATCACGCGAGCCGCGCTAACCGACCAACTACACCCGGGCCGTGCGGCCGGCAAGGGACACCATGAATGTTCTGCCCAACTTGATAAGCGGTCTCCTCAGTCACTTCTGGTGGCTCATCCCGATCGCCGCCATCGTCGGTCTGCTGAAGATTCCCGCGGTGAAGGGCTATGCCGGTGAGTTGGTGGTGCGCGTGCTGGCGCATTTCATGCTGGACAAAAGCACTTATCACCGCCTGCACGATGTCACCGTGCCGACGCTCGATGGAACGACGCAGATCGATCATGTGTTTGTGTCCCCGTACGGGATCTTTGTCCTGGAAACGAAGAACATGACGGGCTGGATTTTTGGCGGTAAGGACCAGGCCCAGTGGACCCAGAAGATCTACAAGCAGACCTTCAAGTTCCAAAATCCACTCCGCCAGAACTACAAGCACACGAAAGCGTTGGAGGCTGCGCTGCAGGTGCCTGTGGAGACGATTCACTCGGTGGTGACCTTCGTTGGCGGGAGTGTCTTCAAAACGGATATGCCGCCCAACGTTACGCACGGGGCGGGATTCATTTCGTACATGAAGTCGTTCCGGACGCCGGTGTTCACGACGGAGCAGGTCAGCGCGCTGGTGCTCCGTCTGCAATCAGAACGCCTGGCCCCAACACTTGCGACGCACCGCGAGCATGTCCAGCGCCTTCAATCGCGCTCGGATCCAAGCGCGGCGCGACTTTGCCCCAAGTGTGGCAGCCCGCTAGTTCTCCGCACCGTGAAGAGCGGAGAGCGGGCGGGCAAACAGTTCTGGGGATGCTCCACGTTCCCGAAGTGCCGGGTGGTGCAAGAGATCAACTGAGCGATCAGGGGTGTGAGCCAACTCATATGGACCCGAATCGTCGATGTGCCCAGCGCCCAGAACCGTTGAACCACACCGGGGCCGGACGGGGCCTTTGATGCTTCCGATCTTGATGGCTCCGTAGTCCAAAGCACTGTCCGGCCCTGCCATGAAGCAGGACCGGACACCCTTCATCATGAGACCTTCTTCGCTCCGCGGCGCGCAGCGAGGAACTCCAGCAAGTGCGTGTTCCGCCTCATCGCACCTTTGACAGCAGTTGCGGAAACCACTCCTGCATCCAGGAGAGCAGTGAGTTCGTCCTGCCAGCGCACGACGCGATGGGATGTTAGGAAGTCTTCAAAATCTTCCCATCGGGTACCTGTTGGCCCCTGTGCAGTGCCGCGGACAAAAAGGTCACTGACCACACAACCGCCTTTCTTGCTCTCGATGCGGAGCACTCCGAGTACGGCAATGATTTGTTGTAGCGCAAGCACTTCACTTTCGCGACTTCCGCTTCTGGAAACCATGGTGAGTGCCACATTCGTCACTTCGTGTTCAAAGGTTGTGCCCATGAACAGAACGTCATCATAGCCAAGCCAGGCAGCGTCTGATGAATACAGCGGGTCGACTAGGATGCGCCGAAACCCCTGCGCATAGGCACTTTGGATGGATGGGAGGAACGGCAACTGTTTGATCGGATCCGGCACCATCCAGTCCTTTGCAGGTGTGCTGCGGTGTCGAATCATGATGCGTGCTGCAGGACCCGCGTGATCGGTCAATGCCAGGGCTGCGGCCAATTGCTCATAAGCCGCGTGCTCCGAATCGTGCGTCGCTCCGAACAACACCATTCCGCTGGTGTGTGCTGCAAGTTCGCGGCGCAGCGGCTCCAGCACGGATTTCGGTATCGCATCCAGGCTGGCCTTGGTTTTGATTGCAGCGGGCTTGGCGTAGCCATCGGCAAAGGGGTGGCGTTCCAAAAGGTCACCCGCCTCGGAGACTACGCCGCGTAATGCGGTGTGGGCATCCGAAGAATCCTCTCGCAATGTCCTGACCATCAAGTCCAAGTCGTCGAAGAGGTGGTCGGGCGTCGGCGTATCCATCAGGATGGCAACGCGATGTTCCGAGTTGAGTGCGTGGAGGCACGCCATCTCCACTCGTTCTGCGGCATCTTTCCATGTGGATTGGTCCAACTGGAGCGGGCCAACCACCAGCAGGGTGCCACTTTGAAGCCGGTTGATGCCTGATGACCACAAACCGTATTCGCCGAGGTCGATGCTTCCTTCCCATCCGTTGGCGGCTCGTTCGGCATAAACCAAACCGCCGTCGGTAGCCTCCTCATAGCGGGCAAGCAACGCGTTGATCGCTTGATCCGAGGTGGTCACGTAAACGCCTGGTAATGGACCGCCAGGCCACACCTGCAACACGTTGCGCGCGGGAGCAGCACTGCCTTCGGTGAGGGACGCAAGGAGTTCCTTCGGCTCAACTCCCAACGAAAACTTCTTGTTGATGCGGTAGGTGAGGCGCGAGGTGGCGGCGGTGCCGAGTTCGCAGGCGGCAACACGCTCCGGGAAAGCCATCACTTCCGGCCAGTTGCGCAACCCTGGCAGGGCTGCGATCAGGTCCAAGGCTTGGCTGTGCCCGATGAGGCACGCCGACTGCTGCAGCAGGCCACGCACACGGCCAGCAAGCAGTTTCAACTGCGGGATGTCCATTGTTTGTTCTCCAGGGCGTTCTATCCGGTGCATGCGTTGCGGGCCGCCCATGGAAACAATGGTTTCAGGGTTTGGTCTGCGTTGTAGTCCGTCTTCGTCTTACCCCGAGGGGCGCATGCGGCAGGCGACGGATGCCGTGGCCGAATATACGCCGCCCTGGAACAAGGGGAAATAGGGACGTTTGGCGAGGCGATGTGGTGCCTTGGGAGGAACAGTCGCTGTCTCACGCGCTGGGATTGTTGCTGGGTACACTCCTCTCCAAACAACGGGCGACGGGGCAAGGATGAATCACCTCAAACAACTGATGGCCGAGTGGTGCGGGTGGCCAGCATGACTCTGGATGAGTTCCCCGTCGTGATCGCGGTGCAAGAGCGGGACATCGACCTCTTGCTTCTGGAACAACTGCACGCCAGCCAGGCCTTCGCGCAGTGGTGGTGTTCGCAACTCGGGTTGGTCGACGCGACGTTCGATGGTGCGTGGCACAGCGTCCACAACGCGGACGGTGAAACTGACGTGCTGTTGCGCGTGCGGGTGGGGTCGGAGCGGGTGGGCGTGCTGATCGAAAACAAGGTCGCTGCCGCGGAGCAGCATGAGCAGGACTTGCGATACCACCGCCGTGGTGTCCAGGGGATCAAAGACGCATGGTTCGATCGGTACATCACGTGCATGTGCGCCCCGCAGGCGTATCTCGATGGTCTGGCGGAGGACTCGCAATACCTCGGGCGTATCGCCTACGAACAGATCGCGGCGTGGTTCGCCGAGCAAAGCGACGCCCATTCAGCCTGGCGCAAACGGGTGATGGACGAAGCGGTGCAGCAGGGGCGCCGCGGCTATATGAAGGTGGTGAATGAGGCGGTCACCGCGTTCCATCGGGACTACTACGCGCATTTGTGCCACACCCACCCAACGCTGCACATGAATCCGCCTGGCGAACGAGGCGGGCAGGGATACTGGACGATCCTCTGGGCCGACGGGTGGCCAAAGCACATCCGACTCAACCACAAGATGAAACGTGTGACGCCAGGCACCGTCGAGTTGGGGCTTATGGGCTTCAGCGCCACTGACATCGCGGCACGGGCGGGGGAACTGCCGCCGGACATCGTGCCGATCACCACCGGGCGCTACGGGTCGCTGGCCATCTACGTGCCGCCGTTGGATTACAAGGCGGAGTTGGCCCCGCAGATCGACGCCTTGGATGAGGCCTTTGCCGCCATGCAGCGTCTGGCCGGCTATGCAGCATTCTTCATGTGAACGCGATCCGCACTCAATACCTGAGTCAGAACAAATCCTCTGGACGACGGCACATGATGAATCTGGACGACGTGCTGCACAAATGGATTCCCTATCGCCTTCAAGCCATGGAGACGATGATGTGGGCTTACTACAAGCAGGACGACATCGAGCCGCCCAAGGAAATAGTGGTCACCGTCGACGGGGAAAAAATCCTTCAGGGCTACGCCAGCGCGATATTCAACCCTATGCTTGAAGTGGGCTTCATCCATGCCCGCTCTTTGCTGGAGTTCATGGGCTTGGCCGCCAGCGAGGGGAGATTGGTTGCTGTGAAGGGCCGCCGAAAGGACGACATCGCCATTGAACAGTTCAGCGTGAACGGAGTGGCGTTGGAAAAGGTGTCACCCTCGATGGCGCTCGATACCTATACGGGTCCCAGAGACCTGGGCGAACGTGCGTTGGTTGCAATGTTCGAACTCGCTAACAAAGGGTTGGCCCACCTGACGAGCGGTATTCCAGACGGATATACGAGTGAGGATCTCGAAATTGCCTGCAAAGGGATCAAAGCCCTGGTGGGCAACAACCTGTACATCAAGTTGGGTATGCAGATTCCTGAGCCACAGAAGCGTGATGGATGAGAGCAGGCGGAAGCCGTGTTATCGGAACAGGCGCGGCCCAATATTGGTCATCTTTCTTCCTCGCGGACGAGGGTGAGCAATCGGTGGGGTGTTCCGGGCTGTGTCCACATATCGCTTCTCTAGCGCACGCGCCAAGGCTGCAATGGGGATCAGCCAGCGGCCCTCGCTCGGGGCCTTCCGAAGGTCCGGGCACAATGTTCCGTCTTCGAGCATTTTGCGGACACCCTCGATCCTTTTTCGGGTTGCCTTCGCATCGCCGTAGATGGCGCGGGCGATTTCGCGCGGCGTGAGCATGACCTGTCCCGGGAACTTGGCGCGGAGGAGGTCCAAGGTGTCGTTCATGAATAACCGTAAAGAAGGTGAGGGCGCGCCAAGCACGCCGATCACGAGGTACCGCTGAAGGATTCGCCTACGGCGATACACTTACTTACTTATATGTATGTCGAACTGATCGGACATGGCCCCATGGGGATATGCAACTTCGACCTCGGGGCTGGCCAATGGGTGGCCGATCTTACAAGGGTCTGAATCCATGCCCGACCGCCTCTTCCTCGACACAGAATGGAACAACGATGTCGCCAGGGAACTGGTTAGCCTCGCATTGATCCACGAGGATGGAGTGCGCTGCTTCTATGCCGAACGATCGCCACGCCCGGAAGGGCCGTCCTCGTTCGTGCGCACGGTGGTATATCCGTTGCTGGAGGGGCCGGCACTCTCCGATCAGGAGTTCGGTGCGCGCCTGCGCGCCTTCATCGTTTCGTTCGACCGGCCGCGCGTCCATTTCGATGGTGCGATCGACAAGGGGCAACTTACTCGGGCGCTCGCAAGTTTCGGTGGATGGAGCGGCGACCCACCGGAGTGGGAGCCGGTGTTGGTGACCAATCTCGACGTGTTGGAAGCGCAAGAACGATATTTCGCTGCGCGCCCTGAAGCAGCAGCAAGACGACATCACGCCATGGTGGACGCGGAAGCATTGCGAGCGTCACATGTGTGGACGGGCTCGCCCCACTTTGAGCCATGACAGGACGGAGATGTGGGGGTTGTGGGGACACCCCTGGGGACACCAAAGGGTGCTTTTAGGGGTGTATTGGAGCAAAACGGAGCCTTTCCGTATGCCGGATTCCAGGCACAAAAAAACCCGAAAAACGGCTGTTTTTCAGGGTTTTTGAGTCTTTCAACTTGGTCGGGGAGACAGGATTTGAACCTGCGACTTCTACGTCCCGAACGTAGCGCTCTACCAGGCTGAGCTACACCCCGCGGGAGCCGCGTATGTTAACGACGGCCGCGGGGCTTGGCAACAGTTTCCGCGTCGGGACCGCGGCATGGAGGCTGGCTGCGGCTGGCAGGGAGCCATCTGTTAATCTTGTCGGCTGTCGCCGCACGCCGTTCCGGCCCGTGGCGCGTTTCCCACGTTCGCAGAGGTTTCCATGGCGCTTACCCCGGCCCGCACCATGCCCGGCGTGCTTGAACTGTTGCCGCTGGACCAGATCGCGTTCCAGCGCATGCTCGACATCATCCGCCGCAACTACGAGCGCTTCGGCTTCCTGCCGGTGGAAACGCCGGCGATCGAATACACCGACGTGCTGCTCACCAAGACCGGCGGCGAGACCGAGCGGCAGGTGTATTTCGTGGAATCCACCGGCGCGCGGGAGAAGAAGGGCGACGACGCGCCCGAACTGGCGCTGCGCTTCGACCTCACCGTGCCGCTGGCGCGCTACGTGGCCGAGCACGAGCGCGAGCTGAGCTTCCCGTTCCGCCGCTACCAGATGCAGAAGGTGTACCGCGGCGAGCGCGCCCAGCGCGGGCGCTTCCGCGAGTTCTACCAGTGCGACATCGACGTGATCGGCAAGGACAGCCTGTCGATCCGCTACGACGCCGAGATTCCGGCGGTGATCTACAGCGTGTTCCGCGAACTGGCGATCGGCCCGTTCACCATCCAGCTCAACAACCGCAAGCTGATGCGCGGCTACTTCGAGAGCCTGGGCGTGGCCGATGCCGCGCAGCAGATGCTGGTGCTGCGCGAGGTGGACAAGCTGGACAAGCGCGGCGCCGACTACGTGCGCGACACGCTCACCGGCGAGGGCTTCGGCCTGGCGTCGGCGGCGGTGGAAAAGATCCTCGCCTTCGTGCAGGTGCGTTCCGCCTCGCTGCAGGACGCCTTCGACAAGCTCGACGCGCTGGGCGCCGGCCCCGAGGCGATGGAACAGGGGCGCGCCGAGCTGAAGGAAGTGCTGGGCCTGATCCATGCGCTGGGCGTGCCGGAGACGCATTACGCGCTGAACCTGTCGATCGCGCGCGGCCTGGACTACTACACCGGCACCGTCTACGAGACCACGCTCAACGACCATCCGCAGATCGGCTCGATCTGCTCGGGCGGCCGCTATGAAAACCTGGCCGGCCAGTACACCAAGTCGCACCTGCCGGGCGTGGGCATCTCGATCGGCCTCAGCCGCCTGTACTGGCAGTTGCGCGAAGCCGGCCTGGTGCACACCGCGCAAAGCACGGTGGACGTGCTGGTGACCCAGATGGACGAGGCGCAACTGCCGGCCTACCTCGCGCTCGCCGGCGAGCTGCGCGGCGCCGGCATCGCCACCGAAGTGGTGCTGGAAGGCGGCAAGCTGGGCAAGCAGTTCAAGTACGCCGACCGTGCCGGCATCCGCTTCGCCGTGGTGCTGGGCGAGAATGAGCTGGCCAAGGGCGTGGTCACCGTGAAGGACCTGCGCCGCGGCGACCAGTTCGAGGTGGCGCGCGCCGAACTGGTCAAGACCTTGCGGGTGGAGCTGGAGCAGGCCGCGGTGATGGGTTGATGCCCGCGATGCATTTTCATCGTCGCAAAAGTACGGTCCGCTGAATCCCGCTGTCGAAGCGGGAGCGCGCGGGGGCTATCCCAGGCGGCACGACATAGACAAGGCGGGGCAGTGGTGGACAAGATCATTCTCGACGGCAGCAGCCTGACCCGCGCGCAACTGGTGGCAGTGGCCCGCGGCGGCGCGAACGTGGCGCTGGATGCGAAGCAGCTGCAGCGCGTGCAACGTGCGGCCGATTTCCTCGCCGACAAGGTGAATTGCGGCGAACCGACCTACGGCGTCACCACCGGTTTCGGCAGCAATGCCGACAAGTTGCTTGGCGCGCATCGCGTGCGCGACGAGCTGCCCGGCAGCCGCACCGGAGTGCCGGAAGGCACGCTGTTGGAAGAGTTGCAGCACAACCTCATCACCACCCACGCCGTGTGCGTGGGCAAGCCGTTCGGCGCCGACGTGGTGCGCGCGATGCTGCTGATCCGCATCAACACGCTGATGCGCGGGCATTCCGGCATCCGCGTGCAGACGCTCGAGGCGCTCGCCGCGATGCTCAACGCCGGCGTGGTGCCGGTGGTGCCGGAGAAGGGCTCGGTGGGCGCCAGCGGCGACCTCGCGCCGCTTTCGCATCTCGCCATCGTGCTGCTCGGCGGCGGCGAGGCGTTCTACGGGGGCGAACGCCTGCCGGGCGCCGAGGCGCTGCAGCGCGCCGGCCTCGCGCCGGTGCGGCTTTCCTTCAAGGAAGGCCTGGCGCTGAACAACGGCACCGCGCAGATGCTGGCCACCGGCGCGCTCGCCCTGCACGACCTGGAACGGCTGCTCGATGCCGCCGATCTCGCCGCGGCGATGACGCTCGACGCCTTCGCCGGCCGCAGCGGCGCGTTGCGCCCCGAGGTGCACGCGCTGCGTCCGCATCCGGGGCAGGGCGCGGTGGCCACGCACGTGCGCGAGCTGCTGCAGGGTTCCACCCTGGTCGACATTCCCTATCACCTGGTGCCGCATTTCCGGCCGTGGACGGCCGAGGCGTGGAGCGAACCGGACGACCAGGCGCTCAGCTTCGACATCGGCTGGAACTGGGTGCCGGCGAACCAGCGCCACGGGCGCGAGGCGTTCTATGCGCGCTTCCTGCCGTTCAAGGGCGGCAAGAAGCACCAGCCGCAGGATGCCTACTGCCTGCGCTGCATGCCGCAGGTGCATGGCGCGGTGCGCGATGCCTGGGCGCAGGCCTGCCGCGTGTTCGACATCGAGTTGAACGCGGTCACCGACAACCCGCTGATTTTCCCGGATGCGGAAGGCGCGCAGTTCATCGAGGAACAGGTGATCTCCGCCGGCCATTTCCACGGCATGCCGCTGGCGCTGGCGATGAGCTACGTGAAGGCGGCGATCCCGGTGCTGGCGTCGATCTCCGAGCGGCGGCTCAACAAGCTGGTCGACCCGGCGACGAACGACGGCTTGCCGGCCTTCCTCACCGGCAACGAGGACGGCACCGATTCCGGCTTCATGATCGTGCAGTACACCGCCGCGGCGCTGGTCAACGACCTCGCCACGCGCGCGCATCCGGCCAGCGTGTATTCGGTGCCGACCAGCGCGAATGCCGAGGACCACGTCTCGATGGGCGCGAACGAGGCGCGCCACGTGCTGGAGATGATGGAAGACCTCGGCCACGTGATCGCGCTGGAGCTGTATACCGCGGCGCAGGCGCTGGACTACCGCCAGGAAATGTTGAACGCCGCGCGCCGGCTCGCCCAGCGCGGCGGCTGGCAGGCGCTGGCGGAAAAAGTGGCGAACGCGCCGCGCGAAGGCCAGCCGCACCACGAACAGTTCGTGGCCGAGGTGCGCCAGCTCGCCGGGGCGCTGGCGGCCACCAGCGATTTCCACGCCGGCACCGATGTGCGCCGCGCCCACGACACGCTGCGCAAGCACATCGATTTCCTGCACCGCGACCGCGCGCTGGACGGCGACGTCCGCACCGTCTGCGAACTCCTGCGCCAGGGCGCCTTCCATCCCGCGCATGCGGACTGATCTTCGGAGTTGTTCACCATGAGCCTCATCCAGACCCCGGTGTCCTACGGCGAGCTGATCGACAAGATCACCATCCTCGAAATCAAGTCGCAGCGCATCGCCGATCCGGCGAAGCTGGCGAACGTGCGCAACGAGCTCGACCTGCTCAACGCGACCTGGGCCGCCCATCCCGCGTCGAAGACCGACATCCGCGACGAGCGTGCGCGCCTGCTCGCGGTGAACGAGGCGCTGTGGGTAATCGAGGACGAGATCCGCCTCAAGGAAAAGGCGCAGGCCTTCGACGCCGGCTTCATCGAGCTCGCGCGCTCGGTGTACGTCCGCAACGACGAGCGCGCGGCGGTGAAGCGCGAGATCAACCTGAAGCTGGGCTCGCAGCTGGTCGAGGAAAAGTCCTACCAGGATTACCGCGCCGTCTGAGGCTGGGCTCCCTCTTTTCCGGGAGCGGCGTCAGGCCACGCCGAGGTGGCGTGCGGCCGCCTCGAAGCGCTCGACCACCGCGTCCACGGCAATCAGGTCCATCACGCCGGGCTTCTCGATCTTGGTGCCCCACGCCAGTTCATCGGCCGGCTTGCCGAGATACTTGCGCGCGGCTTCGTCGTACCTGTCCACGCACCAGCGGCGGTCGGAATAGGGGCCGGAGCGGTTCGGGTTGCTGGCCGCGTGCAGGCCCAGCACCTTGGTGCCCACCGCGTTGGCCATGTGCATGGGGCCGGAGTCCGGCGTCAGCAGCAACTGCGCGCGCGCGAGCAGGGCCAGCAGCTTCTTCAGCGTGTCCTTGCCGGTGAGGTCCAGCGGCATCGACGCGCACGCCGCCAGCACGGCATCCGCCATCGCGCGTTCGCCCGGGGAAGGCCCGCCCACCAGCGCCACGCGCCAGCCGCGCGCGGCGGCGTGGTCCATCGCGGCCGCGTAGCGTTCCGCGCGCCAGTTGCGCAGGGCGTGGCTGGAGGTGGGGCTCACCAGCAAGGTGGGCGTGTCGCCGGGCAACTGTTCCGCGGCCCAGGTTCGCGCCTCGTCGGGAATCGGGATATCCCAGCGCACCGCGTTCTGTTTCAGGCCCAGCGGCTCGCAGAAACTTCCGATCGCATCCAGCACGTGTTCGCCGCTGCGCGCGGGGATGCGTTCGTTGACCACCAGGCCGTGCAGGTCCCTGGCCCGCGCCGCATCGTAGCCGATGCGCCGATCCGCCTTGATGCCCAGGCTCAGCAGGTTGGAGCGCAGCGCCACCTGCATCTGCAGCAGCGCGCCGAAGCGCTGGCCGTGCAAGGCGTCCCGGACCTCGCGCATGCCAGCCCAGCCGGCCGCCTTGTCGAAGGTGACGAAGTCCACGCCGGGCAGGTCGCCCACCAGCCGGCGCTCCAGCTTGCCCACGATCCAGGTCAGCCGCGTCTGCGGCCACGCCGCCTGCAAGGTGTGCACCAGCGGCACCACATGGGTGACGTCGCCGATGGCCGAGGTGCGCAGCAGACAGATGGAAGCGGGAGGGGGCATGTAGAATCACGGAAGTTGACGGAGGCGCCCCCGCACCGATGCAAGAGCAACTGCGCGAAGACGCCGATGGCGCGATTCTGTTCGACGCCGCGGCATCGCCACAAGTCGGGTCTGACTGGTTCGTGCCGGACTACTGGCGCGGACGCGGCGCGTTGCGCTCGCAGACGGGCGGCCGCGGCGGCGTGCAACTGATCGCCACGCCTGCCGGCGAATGCGTGCTGCGGCATTACCGTCGCGGCGGCATGGTCGCCGCGCTGATGGGGGATCGCTACCTGTGGCGCGGCGCGGACGCCACGCGTTGCTTCGCCGAATTCCGTCTGCTGGCCGAGATCGCCCGGCTGGGCCTGCCGGGGCCGGCGCCGGTGGCCGCGCGCTACCGGCGGCACGGGCTGTTCTATCGCGCGGACCTGATCACCCGCTGCGTCGCCGACGCGCAGACGCTGGCCGAGTGCCTGGCCGCCGGTCGGCTGGATGCCGAACTGGCACGCGCGACCGGCGCGCTGGTCGCGCGCTTCCACCGCGCCGGGATCTGGCATGCCGACCTCAACGCGCACAATGTGCTGGTGACTTCCACGGGTTTGCACCTGATCGATTTCGACCGCGGGCGCCTGCGCGCGCCGGCCGAGGGCTGGCGGCTGGCCAACCTGCAGCGGCTGCACCGTTCGCTGGTGAAGCTCGGCGCCGGCGCACAGGGCGAGGCGGCATTTCGCGAAACCATCTGGACGCCTCTCATCGAGGCCTACGAGGCTACCTTCGGCGCATGAACTGGCATCTGCATTTCCTCGGTGCGGGCGCGGCGCACGCGGCCCGCGAACTGGGCTCCTCGGCGGTGGTGCTGGAGCGCGACAGCGTGCCGGTATTGCTGATCGACTGCGGCCCCGACACGCTGGATCGCTACCTGGACGCCTACGGTGCGCTGCCGCCCGCGCTGTACGTCACCCACACCCACATGGATCACGTGGCGGGACTGGAAGGCCTGTTCTTCAAGCTCTGGTTCGACGAGCACCTGCGCGGCACCACGCGCCTGTTCGCGCACGTGGCGCTGCTGCCATGGCTGCAGACGCGGGTGGCCGACTACCCCGGCGCGCTGGCCGAGGGCGGGGTGAATTTCTGGGAGGCGTTCCGGCTGGTGCCGTGCACGCGCGGCTTCTGGCTCGACGGCCTGTGGTTCGACGTGTTCGCCACCCGCCACCACCGGCCCGACACCTCGTTCGGCCTCGCCTTGCCTGGCAGTTTCGCCTACACCGGCGACACCCGACCGATTCCCGAGACGCTGGCCCGGCATGCCGGTGGCGACATGCTCGTGGCGCACGATTGCGGCCTCGTCGGCAACCCCTCGCACACCGGCATCGACGACATCGAACGCGAGTACGACGCGGCGCTACGCGCGCGCCTGCTGCTGTACCACTACGGCAGCGCAGCCGACGGCGCGGCGCTGCAGGCCCGCGGCTACCGGATCGCCGCGGCAGGCCAGCGCATCGCGCTGCCGGCGCCGCTGCCGCCGCATGCGGATGCGGGCTGAGACCCGCCGTCCCTTGTCAGTTGCCGTGGTGACCGCTATCCTTCCGCCTCTTCACTTGGCGAGATTGGCCCGGTGGGAAGGTTTTGCGTGCGGAGAGGTGTCCGAGTGGTAGTAGGGACACGCCTGGAAAGTGGGTGTGCCGCTTCTCCCGTATCGCGGGTTCGACAAATTCGCAGGAGCGAATTTGGACAGCCGCAGGCTGGCCCCGAACGAAAGTGAGGGGTGAGGCTCAGGACGAGCCGAACCATCCCGCCCGGTGCGGGTGCTGCGACAAAAGGTTTTGCGTGCGGAGAGGTGTCCGAGTGGTTGAAGGAGCACGCCTGGAAAGTGTGTATACGGCTTATCCCCGTATCGCGGGTTCGAATCCCGCCCTCTCCGCCAGTTTCAAGTGAGTCACGATTCAGCATCGTGCACGTCCATGGTGGCCCCGTCGGTCCCCCCGCGACGATAGTCCGCAAACCCCGCCAGGTCCGGAAGGAAGCAACGGTAGTGGATGATTCGGGTGCCGGGGTGTGGCTGGCGGGGCCGCCGCCATTTCGGGGCTTCGACGCGTCCGGCTGACTTGCCGCTGCCGACTTGGCACAATCAGTTATTGACCATATGTCAGTGCTGACTGATCCGCCGCAGCTGAGCAGGCTCCCATCGCATGTCCTATCAGGTTCTCGCCCGCAAATGGCGCCCGCGCAAGTTCGCCGAACTGGTGGGGCAGGAGCACGTGGTGCGCGCGCTCACCAACGCGCTGGACACCGGGCGCATGCACCACGCCTACCTGTTCACCGGCACGCGCGGCGTGGGCAAGACCACCATCGCGCGCATCTTCGCCAAGTCGCTGAACTGCGAGCGCGGCGAGTCGGCCGATCCCTGCGGCGAGTGCGCGGTCTGCACGGCGGTGGATGAAGGCCGCTTCGTGGACCTGCTGGAGATCGACGCGGCCAGCAACACCGGCGTGGACGACGTGCGCGAGGTGATCGAGAACGCGCAGTACGCGCCTTCGCGCGGCCGCTTCAAGGTGTACCTGGTGGACGAGGTGCACATGCTGTCCAAGCCGGCCTTCAACGCGCTGCTGAAGACGCTGGAAGAGCCGCCGCCGCACGTGAAATTCCTGCTCGCCACCACCGACCCGCAGAAGCTGCCGGTGACGGTGCTGTCGCGCTGCCTGAAGTTCAACCTGAAGCGCCTGCTGCCCGAGCAGATCGCCGGCCAGATGCGGCACATCCTGGGCGCCGAGAACATCGCCTACGAGGAAGCCGCGATCGATGAGCTGGCGCGCGGCGCGGATGGCTCGCTGCGCGACGGCCTGTCGCTGCTCGACCAGGCCATCGCCTACGGCGGCGGTTCGCTGCATGCGGACGACGTGCGCACCATGCTGGGCAGCGTGGCGCGCGGCCAGGTGCTGGGCGTGCTGGACGCGCTGGCCGATGGCGACGGCGCGCGCCTGCTCGCCGAGTGCGCGCAGATCGCCTCGTACTCGCCGGATTTCGGCGGCGTGCTGGACGATCTCGCCGGCGTGCTGCACCGGCTGCAGCTGATCCAGCTGATTCCCGGTTACCGGCTCGACGACGATGCCGACGGCGAAGCGCTGCACGCGCTGGCCGCGCGCATCGCGCCGGAGGACGTGCAGCTCCATTACCAGATCGCCATCGGTGGCCGCCGCGATCTCGCGCTGGCGCCCGATGCGCGCACCGGCTTCGAGATGACGCTGTTGCGCATGCTGGCGTTCCGGCCTCCTGGCGACGAGGCGTCGCGTCCCGCGGCGGAACGTGCGGCGCTGGCGCCGCGGCCCGCTGCGCCGCCCGTGCGCAATACCGCGCCAGCCGCACCGCCGGCTCCCGCCTATCGCGCCGCACCGGTCGCCGCCCCGGCGCCAGCCGTGCGCGAGTCGGCCCCGCCCGCTGCGCCGCCGCGCGATGCCAACGGCTTGCCGCACTGGGAAAGCCTGATCGAGCAGGCCGGCCTGCGCGGCCCGTTCAGCGTACTGGCGCAGAACGCGGTGCTGCGCGAACGCGACGGCAACACCCTGGTGCTGGCGCTGCAACCCGCGCACATGGGCATGGCCGTGGAGCCGATGGTCAGCCAGATGGAGGAGCGCATCAGCGATGCGCTGGGCGAACGCATCCGCTTGCGCTTCGTCGACATCGACAAGACCACGGCGGCCGCCACGCCGGCCGCGCGCGCCACGCAGGCGCGCAACGCGGCGCAGACGGCGGCGGAGCAGTCGATCGAGGACGATCCCTTCGTGCAATCCATGAAACGCGACTTCGGCGCCCGCGTGGTGCCGCAGTCGGTGAAACCTTTCGGCAATTGAAGACGGAGCAAGGGCGATGAGAGGCCAGATCGGTCAGCTGATGCAGCAGGCCCAGCGCATGCAGGACGACATGAAGCGTGCGCAGGACGAGATCGCGAAGCTGGAAGTCACCGGCAGCGCCGGCGGCGGCCTGGTGAGCGTGACCATGAGCGGCGCGCACGAGGTGCGCAAGGTGGTCATCGACCGCCAGACCTTCGCCGACGATCCGGAGATGGCCGAGGACCTGGTCGCCGCCGCGATCAACGATGCGGTGAACAAGGTCGCCGAGGCCAGTCGCGAGAAGATGGGCAACGTCACCGCCGGCATGAGCCTGCCGCCCGGCTTCAAGATGCCGTTCTGAGGGGCGGGGATTAGGGAGTCGGGATTGGGGATTCGGAAGAGCACGTATCCGCAAGATCGCGGCCTTTCCGAATCCCCAATCCCGATTCCCTAATCCCGTAGCAAATGACCTCGCCTCTGCTCTCAACCCTGATCGAAGCGCTGCGCTGCCTGCCCGGGGTGGGCGGCAAGAGCGCGCAGCGGATGGCGTTCCATCTGCTGGAGCGCGACCGTGAGCGCGGCCTGAAGCTCGCCGATGCCTTGCGCGAGGCGATGCAGCGCATCGGCCATTGCGGGCGTTGCCGCAACTTCAGCGAGGACACCTTGTGCGCGATCTGCGCCAGCGCCAGCCGCGACCACCAGCAGCTGTGCGTGGTGGAATCGCCGGTGGATCTCGCGGCGATCGAGCAGGCCACCGGCTACCGCGGCCGGTATTTCGTGCTGCACGGGCGGCTGTCGCCGCTGGACGGCCTGGGGCCGGAGGAACTGGGCCTGCCGCTGCTGGTGCAGCGGCTGGGCGAGGGCGAGGTGGAGGAACTCATCATCGCCACCAACCCCACCGTGGAAGGCGAGGCCACCGCGCATTACCTGGCGCAGTTGGCCCGCGCCGGCGGGGTACGGCCCACCCGCCTGGCGCACGGCGTGCCGCTGGGCGGCGAGCTGGAATTCGTGGACCGCGGCACGCTGGCGCATGCGTTTGGCGGCCGGCAGGCCGTGGACTGAGCGCCGATGGAGCCGCAGCTCGCCCGCGAAATCCCCGGCAGCGACGAGTACCGCCGCCTGCGCGTGGCCGCGGGCCTCAGCGCGATGAGCGAAGCGGGCGCCGCCGTGGGCCTGCCGGCGAGCTGGTGTTCGGTATGCGTGCGCGATGGCGCAGAGCTGATCGGCATGGGGCGGGTGGTCGGCGACGGCGGCCTGTTCCTGTGGGTGGTCGACGTCGCGGTGGCGCCGGCGCGACAGGGGCAGGGCTGGGGCCGGCGCATCATGCAGGCCCTGATGGACGAGGTGCATGCCCGCGCGCCCGCGCGCACCATGGTCGGCCTGATCGCCGACGGCACCGCGCACGCGCTCTACGAGAAATTCGGTTTCAGGCTGGTGGCGCCCGGTGCGCACGGCATGCTTCTGCGTCTTTGAACGAACGGAGGGAACGACATGGGCGACACCATCTTCGGCAAGATCATCCGGCGCGAGATCCCGGCGGACATCGTCTACGAGGACGACGAACTGCTGGCCTTCCGCGACGTCAATCCGCAGGCGCCGGTGCACGTGCTGTTCATTCCGAAGAAGCCGATCGCCACGCTGGACGACGCCACGGCGGAGGACGCGGCGCTGCTGGGGCGCCTGCAACTGGCCGCGGCCGACTACGCCCGGCGCGAGGGCTTCGCCGAGCAGGGCTATCGCACGGTCATCAACTGCAACCAGTACGGCGGCCAGACCGTGTTCCACCTGCATCTGCACCTGCTGGCCGGACGGCGCATGCACTGGCCGCCGGGCTGAATCGCCGCAGTTGGGCGGGCACGAAAAAGCCGGCCGCGAGGGCCGGCTTTTTCGTGGATGCGCCGCTTACTTCTTCGGCGGCGGCGGGGGCGGCGGCGGCCGCACCACGATCACCCGCGGCGAGTTCCAGTAGGGGTTGCCGTAGCCGTAGCCCCACGGACCCCACGGCCCCCAGAACGGGTCGTAGAAGCCGGGCGGGTAGGGCCTGTCCACGTACACCGGACGCTTGGGCCACAGATAGACCACGTCGGCCTCCACCCGCGGGTAGGGGTAGTCGTATTCGCCCACCTTCTGCGTCACCGTGCCGTGGATGGTGCCGGTCACGGTCAGCTCGCGGCCGCGGCTGAACACCTCGGGATCGTAGAAGCCGCTGTGGCAGGCCACGAAGCGGCCCTGGTCGCCGCCCGCGCTGCCCAGTTCCGGGCGCGCCTGGCTGTCCAGCGGCCGTGCCAGGACATAGAAGCAGGTCTGCTGCGGGCCCGGCTCGGCCTTGATGATCTCGCCGCCCCAGCGTACGCGGGTGCCGCCGGCGCCGCCCTGCTGGGCGGCGGCGCTGGAGACGTTGGTGTAGGTGCCCTGCAGCGGTTGTGGAATGGTCGCGCAGCCGCCCAGCAGGGCGACGGCCGCGACTAGCGCGAGGGGACGGTAGAGGGACATGGTGGTTTCTCCAGCATGGAAAATGGTGTGCGCAATCCTGACAACGTCTATTTGACCACGCGGACGACAGGAAAATCCCGTACCGCGCGTTGCAGCGCACGCACCGGGCCAGTCAGCGGCCCGGGATGGGCGTAGCGCAGTTCCAGATAGTGATGCATCAGTTCGATCAGCCTGTCATGGTGTGCCGGCAGCGCGTGGGCGGCGCGCTGCAGATAGTCCCGCGGTCCCTCGCCGGCGTGCCGCGCCACGCCCAGCCGCGCCAGCTTGCGTTCCAGCCGACGCAGCGCGGCGCGCGCGGCGTCTTCCGGTTCGCGCCGCCGCCACACCCAGGCCAGCCCGCCGGCCATGCACAGCACGCAGCCCGCGGCCAGCAGCAGCGCCAGGGTGGATGCGTCCGTGTCGCGGATGCCGAACGGTTTCAGCAGGCCGCGCTGGCGCAGCGCGTCAAAGCCATTAACGCTCAGGTTCCACCAGCGGTTGACGATGTCCCAGCGGTTGCGCACGGCCTGCAGCCAGCCGCTCTGGTACCACGGCAACTGGCCCGGCACGGCCGCCGCGGCGCCCTGGCTGATGCGCTGCGGACGCACCGCGGCGGTGGGGTCGACGCGCACCCAGCCGCGCCCCGCCAGCCACACCTCGCTCCAGGCGTGGGCGTCGGAATTGCGCACCAGCAGGTAGCGCCCCAGCGCGTTCCAGTAGCCGCCCTGGTAGCCGGTGACCACCCGGGCGGGAATGCCGGCGGCGCGCATCAGCACGGTGAACGCCGAGGAGTAGTGCTCGCAGAAGCCTTCGTGCGTGTCGAACAGGAAATCGTCCATCGCATCGCGCCCCAGCTCCGCGGGCGCCAGCGTGTAGCGGAAGCCGCCGTCGTGGAACAGCGCTAGCGCGGCCTGCACGATGGCGGCATCGTCGCCGCCGTGGCGCTGCCGCCACGCATGGCCCAGCGCCAGCGTGCGTGGGTTGAAGCCGGACGGCAGTTGCAGCCAGCGCGCGCGGTGCGGACCCAGTTGCGGTTCCAGCCGGTAGCGGACCGCGGATTCCAGGCTGTAGTCGCGCAGCGCGGTCACCGGCTTGTCGGCCATCGCCACGCGGTCGCGGCGCAGGCTGGCGTCGGGCGGCGCGGCCAGCGGCACGTCCAGCGTGGGCAGCACGCGTTGCCGGGTCGGCTCCAGGCTGATGTGGTAGCGCACGGTCTGTCCGGCCTCGACCGGCACCGGCGACTGGTTGGCGACGTCGCGATAAGTCCAGCTGCTGCCGTCGTACCGGTCCATCACGTAGGCGCGGAAATAGCGCTGCTCGGGTGGCGGCGGCGGACCGTCGAAACCCACCCGCAGCGCGGGACTGTCGTCGACCAGCAGCCGGGTGAAGCCGCTCGGCGTCATGCTGTCGCTGAGGCCGCTGCGCTGTTCGCCGGGATTCGGCGCGCCCCACAGCGGCGAATTCAACCGCGGCAGCAGCAGGAAGCCCAGCAAGGCCAGCGGCAGGGCGGCGGCCAGCAGGCCGAGTCCGGACGGCAGTTCGCGCCACAGCGAGGAGGGCGACCGCCGCCCCGGCTCCAGCGAGCGCAGCGCGGCCAGCGGCGGCAGCAGGCCCAGCGCCACCCCGGCGGTGGCAGTGAGGCTCTGGTCGAACAGCAGCGCGGCCATCAGCGCGAAGCAGGAAAAGCTCATGCCCACGCGGGCGTCGCGCACGGTCTCGGTTTCCAGCAGCTTCAGCACCAGCAGGCCCACCGCCAGCGCGGCGCCGGGCGCCTGGCCGAACAGGTTGCCGTACCAGCTCACGATGGAAAGCAGCAGCGCGGCCAGCAGCGGCAGCTTCAGCCATGCCGGGGTGCGCGCCTGTCGGTGGCGGCGACGCCACCAGCGCAGGGCCAGGATCGGCGCCAGCGCGGCGCTCAGCCACCACGGCAACTGCGGCAGGTACAGCGCCAGCACGGCGGCCAGGCCCAGCGCGACCAGGTCGAAGCTGCGCGCATCCAGCGGCGTGGCGGCCGGGCTGCTCAAGGCAGCACCGCGAGCGCGCTCATGCAGCGCGCGTAGTGGGCCGGCCCGCTGCCGGTGTCGATGTGCTCGTCCGGCAGTTGCAGGCTGTAGCGCCGACCCTGCGCCTCCGCTTCGCCCAGCCAGCGCGCCAGCCGGGCGATGCGCGCCTCGCGGTCCAGCGCGCGCAAGGCCTGCCAGTCCAGCCGCCAGCTCTCGCGCGGCTCGGGGCGGTCGAAATCCTTGACCAGCAGGTCGTGATGGCGGGCGCTGGCCTTCCAGGCGATGTGCCGGGGTGCGTCGCCGCGGCGGTAGTCGCGCAACGCGGCCAGTTCCTCGCCGGCCTGCGGACGCAGGCGCTCGCGCGCGTCGCCCGGCAGCACCGGCGGCGGCCCGGCGGTTTCCGGCCGCGGCCACACCAGCACGGACTGCTGCGGATGCAGCCAGCTCCAGGCGCGGAACAGGCCCAGCGGCCAGGTGCTCCACAGCTTGATCCGGGGCAGCGGCTGCCAGCCGCGCCGGCTGGTGGCCAGGCGCAGCCGCAGTTCCGCCGTGCCCTGCAGCGCGAACGCCAGCGATTCGCCGGCGCAGTCCAGGCGCACGCTTTCGCGGGGGCGTTGCGCCGCGAAATCCAGCACCAGTTCCAGCGGCTCGCCGGCGAGCGCGTGGCCGGCGCGGATGCCGCGCAAACGCAGGCCGTCCAGGGTGCGGAACGCGAGCAGCATGCTGGCCACGGCAGCGGAGCCCAGCATGCAGGTCAGCAGCAGCGCGGCGTTGTTCGCGTAGTTCAGCGCGCCCACCAGCATCACCAGCAACAGCACGCCGAAGCCAAGGCCGAACGCGGTGGGCACGATGTAGATGCGGCGCCGTCCCAGCTCGATCGGCAGCGGCTCGGGGCGGCGCAGGCGGGTGAGCGCGGGCAGGCGGCGTTCGGCGAATTGCGCGAGGCGACGCAAGGCGGCGCGCATCAGTCCACCGCCACCTCGGCGAGCAGCTGGCGCGCCAGCGCCTCGCCGCCGGTGCCGCGCGCGGCCACCAGCCGGTGCGCGGCCAGCGGCACGAACAGCGCCTGCAGGTCTTCCGGCAACACGTAGGCGCGACCGTCCAGCAACGCCCAGGCGCGGGCGACGGCCAGCAGCGACAGGCCGGCGCGCGGCGACAGCCCGGTACGGATCTCGGCGTGGCGGCGGCTGGCAGCCAGCAGCGCCTGCAGGTAGTCGAGCAGGGCGGGGCTGGCGACGATCGCCTGCGCCTGCCGGCGCAGCGCGAGCAGGGCGGCGCCGTCGAGTTGCGGCTTCAGTATGGCGAGCAGGTCGAGGCGGTCGATGCCGGTGAGCAGCTCGCGCTCGGCCGCGGGATCGGGATAGTCCAGCGACAGCCGCAGCATGAAACGGTCGAGCTGGGAATCGGGCAGCGGGAACGTGCCGGCGAGGTCCAGCGGGTTCTGCGTCGCCACCACGAAGAACGGTTGCGGCAGCGCGTGCGTGGTGCCGTCCACGGTGACCTGGCCTTCGGCCATCGCCTCCAGCAGCGCGCTCTGCGTCTTGGGCGTGGCGCGGTTGATCTCGTCGGCCAGCAGCAGGCCGCCGAAGATCGGGCCGGGATGGAAGCGGAACTGGCCGGTCTCGCGCTCGTACACGCTGACGCCGAGGATGTCCGAAGGCAGCAGGTCGCTGGTGAACTGCACGCGCTGGAATTCCAGCGCGAAGCTGGCGGCCAGCGCGTGCGCCAGCGTGGTCTTGCCCACGCCGGGCACGTCTTCCAGCAGCAGGTGGCCGCCGGCGACCAGGCAGGCCAGCGCCAGCTTCACCTGCCGCGCCTTGCCCAGCACCACGCGGTTGAGCTGCGCCTCCGCCGCGGCAAGGCGTCGGCGCAGCTCGTCGACAGGCGGCGTGGCGGGCAGGGGCTGGCTCATCGATCGGGCTCGCGGCAGTTCACGGGGGAGGGGCAGCCGGCGACGGCGGTTGCCGAGGCAGCGTACCCGGTTTGCGGTGCGCCCGGCTTCAGGGCACGGCCATGCCGGCCGCCCGCAGCATTCTCGCCAGCGCGATCAGCGGCAGCCCGATCAGCGCACTGGGGTCCTCGCTGTCGATGCGTTCGAACAGGCTGATGCCCAGGCCTTCGCACTTGAAGCTGCCGGCGCAGTCCAGCGGCTGCTCGCGCGCCACGTAGCGCTCGATTTCCGCGGCGTCCAGCACCCGGAAATGCACGCCGGTGTGGTCGACGTGGACCTGCTGGCGCCCGTTGCGGGTGTCCAGCAGGCACAGCGCGGTATGGAACTGCACCGCGCGGCCGGAGCACGCGGCGAGCTGGGCGCAGGCGTTCGCCACGTTGCCCGGCTTGTCCAGCGTCCGGCCCTCCAGCTCCGCGACCTGGTCGGAGCCGATCACCAGCACGTCGCCCCAGCCGGCCGCGGCGGCGGCCTTGGCGATGGCGAGCCGGACCGCGCGCGTGTCCGGCGCCTCGCCCGGCAGCGCGGCCTCGTCGGTGCCGGGCGCGCGCTGCTCGAAATCCGGCAGCAGCCGGCGCAGCAGTTCGGCGCGGTAGCGCGAGGTGGAGGCCAGCACGATGCGGGGCGGGGCAGTATCCATTCGGTTCATTCGGCGTCGCGGTGGATGTGTTCGCGCATCGCGCTGTTCAGGTCGCGCTGGGCGGCGTTCAGGGCCTGCAGCAGCGGTTGCAGGCGGTCGCGGCTCGCGCGCATGGCGGCGGCGGTCTCGTCCAGTTCCCGCTGGCTGGCGCGGGTGGCGCGGTCGCGGATCCAGATGCGCTGGCGCAGCAGCGCCTGCAAGCCGGCATCCACCGCCTGGCGGGACTCCTGCTCGCTGGTGCCGGGCAGGTCGGGATTGCTGGCCATCACCGCATGTGCCTGCTGCAGTCCGGCGCGGCAGCTCTTCAGGTCGTTTTCCAGCCGGTCGGCCAGGTCCAGCAACTGCTGCAGGTCGGCGGCGCGGCGGTTCTGCCAGCGGCGCGAGGTGAGCGCCCAGGCGGCCACGGCGACCAGCACCAACAGCGCCACCACGCCCAGCGTCAGCGAAAGATTCACGCGACCAGCCCCTGTATCCAAGGCCTCGCAGTCTGCCGCAAGCGGGGGCGGTCAGGCAAAATGCGCCGGAGGAATGCCGCAAGCGCTTGATTGTCGGTTGACTTCAGCCGTTCACGAACTTACCATTCGCCGATTATGTCCGTGACACTGCCAGAGTCCGTGGACGCTTGGCGCATGGTCTCGGCGCGGCGTTCGTTCGAGGGATCGATGCCCGTGGCCGCCCTCGGGCGCCTGTGCGGCGCGCTGGCCGGCAACGACGGCGAGGTGGGTTACCGGCTGGATTTCGGCCGCGACAAGCTGGGCACGGACTACGTGGATGTCCATGCGCAGGCGTCGCTGACGATGATCTGCCAGCGCACGCTGGAGCCGTTCGTGCTGCCGGTGACGGTGGACAGCCGACTGGGCCTGATCCGGCAGGAGCGCGACGAGGCGGGTTTGCCGCCCGGTTGCGAACCACTGCTGGTGGCCGAGGACGGTCGCCTGCATCCGGCGGACGTGATCGAGGACGAACTGCTGCTGGCCTTGCCGCTGGTGCCGGTGAACCCGGACAGCAGCCTGCCCGACGCGATCGTCAATGGCGGCGCGCCGGACCAGGACGAGGCGCAGTCGCAAGAGAATCATCCGTTCGCGGTGTTGCGCGAACTGAAGAAGTAAACCGGTCGGGGTCGGTGACCCCGGTCATCCAGATACCGCAATCAGGTTCAGTTGGAGAACTACCATGGCCGTTGCCAAGAGCCGCCGTACCCCGTCCACCCGCGGCATGCGTCGCGCCCACGACAAGCTGAAGACCGTGCAGCTGTCCACCGACCCGACCAGCGGCGAGGTGCACCTGCGTCACCATGTCACCGCCGACGGTTACTACCGCGGCAAGAAGGTCATCGAGACCAAGGGTGCGGTGACGGTCGAGGATTGACCGTCGCGGCGGGCCCTGCGCGGTCCCGCCTGAGCGAACCGACCGAACGGCGCGGCGACGCGCCGTTTCGCGTTATGGCCCCCGCACGGTTGCGCATGCGTCGTCCGGGGCGTTCAATGCACGATTTACGTTGCACGGAAAACGGAATGGCCCCGATCTACTCCCGCATCATCGCTACCGGCAGCGCCTTGCCCGAGCGCGTCGTCAGCAACGCCGATCTGGAGAAGATCGTCGACACCAGCGACGAATGGATCCGCACCCGCACCGGCATCCGCCAGCGCCACATCGCAGCCGAGGGGCAGACCACCGGCGACCTGGCCTTCCTTGCCGCGCAGCGTGCGCTGGAAACGGCCGGGGTGAAGGCGGCCGAGCTGGACCTGATCGTGGTGGGCACCACCACGCCGGACCTCATCTTTCCGTCCACCGCCTGCCTGGTGCAGGACCGCCTGGGCGCGAACGGCTGCCCCGCGTTCGACGTCAATGCCGCCTGTTCCGGCTTCATGTATTCGCTGGGCATCGCGGACAAGTTCATCCGCAGCGGCCAGTCGAAGAAGGTGCTGGTGATCGGCGCCGAGACGCTGACCCGCATGATCGACTGGAACGAGCGCGAGACCTGCGTGCTGTTCGGCGACGGCGCCGGCGCCGTGGTGCTGGAGGCCGCGAGCGAGCCCGGCGTCTACGCCACCTGCATGCACGCCGACGGCGGCTACAAGGAACTGCTGTGGAACCCGGTGGGCGTCTCCGCCGGTTTCAGCGACGAGCCGAACCACGGCGTGCGCATCAAGATGGCCGGCCGCGAGGTGTTCAAGGTCGCGGTGAAGACGCTGGACTCGCTGGTCGACGAGACGCTGCAGGCCGCCGGCATGCACGAGTCGGACATCGACTGGCTGATCCCGCACCAGGCGAACCTGCGCATCATCGAGGCCACCGCCAAGCGGCTGCAGATGCCGATGGAGCGCGTGATCGTCACCGTCGACCAGCACGCCAACACCTCCTCCGGTTCGGTGCCGCTGGCGCTGGACTACGCCGTGCGCTCGGGCAAGGTGCAGCGCGGCCAGAACCTGCTGCTGGAAGCCTTCGGCGGCGGCTTCACCTGGGCCTCGGCGCTGCTGCGCTACTGATACCCGCGTTTCGCCCTTGCACCCGATGCCGCCCGCGGGGCGACATCGGTTTTTCCGCGGTCGATACCGCTGCGCATGCCGGCCGATGCTGGCACCATGTCGCCTTGATTCCGGGGATGCCTTGTCCATGAACGCTGCAACGCTCGCTTTCGTCTTTCCGGGGCAGGGCTCGCAATCCGTCGGCATGCTGGCCGACCTGGCCGAGGCGCACACCTCGGTGAAAGCCACCTTCGACGAGGCTTCCGACGGCGCCGACGTGGACCTGTGGGCGCTGTCGCAGGGCGGTCCGCAGGAAATGCTCAACCGCACCGAATACACGCAGCCGGCGTTGCTGGCCGCCAGCGTCGCCGTCTGGCGCGTCTGGCGTGCGCAGGGCGGCGCGACGCCAGCGCGGCTCGCCGGGCACAGCCTGGGCGAGTACAGCGCGCTGGTCGCGGCCGAGGCGATCGCGTTGCGCGACGCGGCGCACCTGGTGCGCATCCGCGGCCAGGCGATGCAGGAAGCGGCGCCGGAAGGTTCCGGCGCGATGGCCGCGGTGCTCGGCGCGGAGGATGCGGTGGTTGAGGAGGCCTGCCGCGATGCGTCCGGTACGCACGTGGTGGTGCCCGCGAACTACAACTCGCCGGGCCAGGTGGTGATCGGCGGCCATGCCGAGGCGGTGGACAAGGCGCTGGCGCTGCTGGCCGAGCGCGGCGTGCGCAAGGCGATGAAGCTCGCGGTCAGCGTGCCGTCGCACACCCCGCTGATGCGCGAGGCCGCGAACCGGCTGGCGGAGGCGATGACCGCCTACGCCTGGCGCGAGCCGAAGATCGAGGTGGTGCAGAACGTCGACGCCAAAGTGCATCGCGACATCGGCGCGATCCGCACGGCGCTGGTCAGCCAGCTCTACCTGCCCGTGCAGTGGACCGGATGCGTGCAGGCGCTGGTGGCCGGTGGCGCCACGCGGATCGCCGAATGCGGCCCGGGCAAGGTGCTGACCGGCCTCGCCAAACGCATCGACAGGAACGTCGAGGCGCGCGCGCTGGGCGCGCCGGCCGAACTGGACGCCGCGCTGGCCGACTGGCGCGCCTGACCCGGAACGGATTCGCGAAGAGGCGCTTGACGCGCCTTTTCGTCGGCGTATTATTCAACCAAAAGGTTGAATGAATGATGCCATGTCGAACCTCGATCTCGCCTTCGCCGCGCTCGCCGATCCCACCCGCCGCCGCATCGTGGCGCGCCTGACCCGCGGCGAGCTGCGGGTGACCGATCTCGCGCAGCCGTTCGCGATGTCGCTGAACGCGGTCTCCAAGCACGTGAAAGTGCTGGAGGGCGCGGGCCTGGTGGGCCGGCGCCGCGAAGGCCGCGAACACTACCTGCGTCTGCGCGCTGCGCCGTTGCGCGAGGTGGCGCGCTGGACCGCCCAATACGAACGCTTCTGGACCCGGCGCCTCGACGCGCTGGGCGCTTTCCTCGATGGGCAGAAGGAGAACGGCGATGAAGGGTCGCAATGAATCGGCGATGGGCGGGTTCCGCCTCGAGATGCCGCGCAGCTACGACGCCTCGCCCGAGCAGGTGTTCCGCGCGTGGACCGATCCGGCCAGCCTGAAGGCGTGGCTGGCGGAAGGCGGCGACGTGGTGGCGGACCCGCGCCCCGATGGCCTGTTCTACCTCGGCATGCGGCATTCAAGCGGGATTCGCCCGCACTACGGCCGCTACCTGCGCGTGGAAAGCCCGCACCTGCTGGAATTCACCTGGGTGAGCGAGCACACGCTGGGCAAGGAATCGGTGGTCACGCTCGAATTCACCCCGCACGGCAGCCGGACCGAATTGCGCCTCACCCACGAGGGCCTCCCCGACGAACGGATGGCGATGGCGCATACCGAGGGCTGGACGTATTTCCTCGACTTGCTGCCCGGACACCTGGGCTGAACCGGAACCGCCGCCTCTCCGCAGGCTGAGCTGTGCGGCTGGCGCAATCGACACGATTCGACCAACGCATCACGCAGGAGGAAGCCATGCGCAAACTGATCGCCGGCATGAAGATTTCCGCTGACGGCAAGATGGAAGGACCGGAAGGCTACGCCGACTGGGTCGACAGCTGGTCGGAAGACTACGGCCTGACCGGCCAGATCGACGCCTGCGTGCTCGGCAGCGGCATGTATCCCGGTTACGAGCAGTACTGGACCGCGATCCAGGACGCGCCGGATGCTCCCTTGCCGATGACCGGCAAGTCGCCGACGCCGGCCGAGGTCGCATGGGGCCGTTTCGCCGCGCGGACGCCGCACTACGTGCTCTCCCGCACCCTGCGTGCAGCCAACTGGCCGTTGACGCGCTTCCTGCGGGACGAGGGCGAACTGGAAGCCCTCAAGCAGCAAGCCGGCAAGGACATCTACCTCATGGGCGGGGCCCGGATCACCGCCAGCCTGATCGAGGCCGGGCTGCTGGACGAGCTTCGGCTGATCGTCTATCCGCTGATCGCCGGCCCGGGCAAGGCCCTGTTCGCGACCATGCAATCCCGTCGCGGGCTCGAACTGCGCCGGACCGAACCGCTGCAGGGCGGGCGCATCGGCCTGACCTACGGAATCGCGTGAGGAGGCATGACCATGGCAACGCACATCATCGGAACCCGCGAGGAATGGCTCGCGGCGCGGCTCGAACTGCTGCAGGCGGAAAAGGAACTGACCCGGCGCGGCGACGAACTGGCGCGGCAGCGGCAGGCGCTGCCGTGGGTACGCGTGGAGCGGGACTACCGCTTCGACACCGGCAAGGGCGAGGCCACGCTGGCGGATCTTTTCCGGGGACGCTCGCAGCTGCTGGTCTACCACTTCATGTTCGGCCCCGACTGGTCGGCAGGCTGCCCGTCCTGCTCGGCGATTGCCGACGGCTTCAATGGCATCGTCGCGCACCTGGAAAACCACGACGTGGCATTCACCGCGGTGTCGCGCGCGCCGCTGGCGAAGTTGCTGGCCTACCAGCGGCGCATGGGCTGGACGTTTCCGTGGGCGTCCGCGAACGGCAGCGGTTTCAACCTCGACTTCAACGTCGCGATCAGCGAGGCGCAGCAGCGGGCCGGCGACGCCGAATACAACTACCGGCGCGAAGGCCCATCGGCAGACGAGGCGCACTATCCGGAGATCGTCCGCCAGCTCGCGACCAGCTGCGGCACGGGGGCGGTCGGGTACGCGCGCGACCGCCCCGGCCTGAGCGCGTTCGTGCTGGAGGACGGCATCGTCTACCACACCTATTCGACCTACGCGCGCGGGGTGGACGGCCTGTGGGGCATGTACCAGTGGCTGGATCGCGCGCCGCTGGGCCGCAACGAGGCGGAGGGCGCCTGGTGGCGTCGTCACGACGAGTACGCCGCCGCGGATGCGGGTTGCTGCCACTGAGCTACATGCAGGAGGAGTCCGTTTCCGTGTAAGGTTTGCGGCTTTGAATCCTGATGGAACACGGCGATGGACAAGACACTGACGGGCGAGATCGCACTGGTCACCGGCGCCAGCCGCGGCATCGGCGCGGCGATCGCGGACGAACTGGCCGCGATGGGCGCCACCGTGATCGGCACGGCCACCAGCGAGGCCGGTGCGACCGCCATCGGCGAACGGCTGGCTGCGCAGGGCGGCCACGGCCGCATGCTCGACGTGGCGGACACCGCCGCCGTCGAGGCGCTGATCGACGGCATCGCCAAGGAATTCGGCGCGGTGTCGATCCTGGTCAACAACGCGGGCATCACCCGCGACCAGTTGCTGATGCGCATGCCCGAGGCGGACTGGCAGGCGATACTCGACACCAACCTCAGCTCGGTGTTCCGCACCAGCAAGGCGGTGATGCGCGGCATGATGAAGGCGCGCAAGGGCCGCATCATCTCGATTGCCTCGGTGATCGGCCTCACCGGCAATCCCGGTCAGTCCAACTACGCGGCGGCCAAGGCCGGCATCATCGCGTTCTCCAAGTCGCTGGCGCGCGAGATCGGTTCGCGCGGCATCACCGTGAACGTGGTGGCGCCGGGCTTCATCGACACCGACATGACGCGCGCCCTGCCGGAGTCGGCGAAGGAGGGCCTGCTGCACCAGATCGCCCTGGGCCGCCTGGGCGAGGCTGCCGACATCGCCAAGGCTGTGGGCTTCCTCGCTTCGCCGGCGGCCGCCTACATCACCGGCGAGACGCTGCACGTCAATGGCGGCATGTACATGGCCTGAGGCGTACAGGCAGCCCGGTGCAGCCGTTTCAAACACCGCCTGATCCATACGGCGACGCATGCTGAAAGAAGTCGCGCATTGCCGCGTTTTCGGCGACAATTGCGCTTTCGCGCCGGCCGCAAACCGGCGCGGCGACATCGGCGACGGATGCATGGCGGCCTTGCGGTTTAGCCACTACAATCCGCCGGTCTTGCCGGCCGCGGGCCGGCGTACAACACAATTCCCCGTGGGAGGTACTTGCAACATGAGCACCATCGAAGAGCGCGTCAAGAAGATCGTCGTCGAGCAGCTGGGCGTGAAAGAGGATGAAGTCACGGCGAACGCCTCGTTCGTGGACGACCTGGGCGCCGACTCGCTCGACACCGTCGAGCTGGTGATGGCCCTCGAGGAAGAGTTCGAGACCGAGATCCCGGACGAGGACGCCGAGAAGATCACCACCGTCCAGCAGGCCGTGGACTACATCAAGGCCCACACCAAGGAATGATCGGGCGCAGGCAGCACGGCGCGACGCGCTGCTGCCAACGTGACGATACCGGAAGCTGCGCCGATACGGCGCAGTTTTCGTTTCTGCAATCTGCAACGTCCGATCCCGTATGGTGTGCGGCGGCGACCGCCATCCGCGAATGACGGGGCAATCGCCGCAACGGCGCTCCCCGGAACACGAAGGAACAACAGCATGAGCAAGCGACGCGTGGTAGTGACCGGCATGGGCATCATCTCGCCGGTCGGCAACGATCTGGTCACCGCCTGGGACAACATCCTCAAGGGCGTCAGCGGCATCGTGCCGGTCACCCACTTCGACGCCACCGGCTATGCCACCCGCATCGCCGGCCAGGTGAAGGATTTCGATCCGGCCGCGTGGATCGCGCCGAAGGAAATCAAGAAGATGGACCCCTTCATCCACTACGGCATCGCCGCCGGCACGCAGGCGCTGAAGGATTCCGGCCTGGAAGTGACCGAAGCGAACGCGCCGCGCATCGGCGTGGCGGTGGCGGCCGGCATCGGCGGCCTGCACACCATCGAGCACACCTCGATCGAGCTGCACGAGAAGGGGCCGCGCCGCGTGTCGCCGTTCTTCGTGCCCTCGTCCATCATCAACATGGTGTCGGGCCACCTGTCGATCATGTACGGCCTCAAGGGCCCGAACATCGCCTGCGTCACCGCCTGCACCACCGGCACGCACAACATCGGCCTCGCCGCGCGCATGATCCAGCACGGCGACGCCGACGCGATGATCGCCGGCGGCGCCGAGTTCGCCACCACCGGCACCGCGATGGCGGGCTTCTGCTCGGCCAAGGCCATGTCCACCCGCAACGACGAGCCGACCAGGGCCAGCCGTCCGTGGGACAAGGACCGCGACGGCTTCGTGCTGTCCGACGGCGCCGGCGTGCTGGTGCTGGAGGAGTACGAACACGCCAAAGCGCGCGGCGCGAAGATCTACGCGGAACTGGTCGGCTTCGGCATGAGCGGCGACGCCTACCACATCACCGCGCCCAGCGAAGGCGGCGAAGGTGCGGCCCGCTGCATGGAGAACGCGCTTCGGGACGGCGGCATCAACCCGTCCGAAGTGCAGTACATCAACGCGCACGGCACCTCGACGCCGCTCGGCGACCTGGGCGAAGTGCATGCCGCCAAGCGCGTGTTCGGCGACCACGCGTACAAGCTGGCGATGAGCTCGACCAAGTCGGTCACCGGCCACCTGCTCGGCGCGGCCGGCGGCGTGGAGGCGATCTTCAGCATCCTCGCGATGCGCGACCAGGTGCTGCCGCCCACGATCAACCTCGACGAGCCGGGCGAGGACTGCGACCTCGACTTCGTGGCCAACGTGGCGCGCGAGGCGAAGCTGGACGTGGCGATCTCCAACTCCTTCGGCTTCGGCGGCACCAACGGCACGCTGGTGTTCCGGCGCGTTTGAGCGCCTGCTCCAACGTGACACATCGTCGCACCCTGCACGGCCGGCGCGACCTGCTCGCGCCGGCCGCCGCGTTTCCGCAGCGCTATCCCTGCCTGCTGGAAAGCGTGCTGCACGGCACCCCGCAGGCGCGCTTCGACATCCTGTTCGCGTTTCCGCGGGACAGCCTCGTGCTGGATGCGGAAGGCGGCGTGCGCAACGCGACTGGCGACATCGTCGGTACACGCTTCCTCGATGCGCTGGATGCGGCGTGGCAGGCTGAACGTCTGCCGCGCGAGGACGACGGCCTGCCATTCCACGGCGGCTGGACGCTGCTGCTGGCCTACGAGCTGGCGGGCGAAATCGAAGCCAGGCTGCGGTTGCGCGCGGATGCCGCGCTGCCGGTGGCGCTGGCGCTACGCTGCCCGGCGGCCGTCATCGTCGACCATGCGCGCGACTGCACCGTGCTGGTGGCCGAGGCGGGCAGCGAACACCTGCTCGACGACCTGGCGGCGGATCTGGAAGCGGCGCGGCCGATTCCCGCGCTGCCGCCGCCGGCACGCCTGGCCGAGGACGAGCCGCAGCGTTTCCTCGACGGCGTGGCGCGCATCCACGAACACCTGCAGGCGGGCGACATCTTCCAGGTCAACCTGTCGCGCGCGTGGCTGGCGCATTACGCGCAGCCGCCCGCACCGGCGGCGCTGCACGCCGCGCTGCGCCGCGCCAACCCGGCGCCGTTCGCCGGCCTGTTGCAGCAGCCCGGCTGGGCCATCGCCAGTTCCTCGCCGGAGCGGCTGGTGGAAGTGCGCGCCGGCACCGCGCAGACCCGGCCCATCGCCGGCACGCGTCCGCGCACGGCCGGCGACGACGACGTGGCGCGCATCCGCGAACTCGCCGCGCATCCCAAGGAGCGCGCCGAGCACGTGATGCTGATCGACCTCGAACGCAACGACCTCGGCCGCGTCTGCATGCCCGGCACGGTCGAGGTGGACGAGCTGATGACGGTGGAGAGCTACGCCCACGTGCACCACATCGTCTCCAACGTGCGCGGCCGCCTGCGCGAAGGCGTGACGCCGGGGCAGGCGATCGCCGCGGTGTTCCCCGGCGGCACCATCACCGGCTGCCCCAAGGTGCGCTGCATGGAAATCATCGCCGCGCTGGAAGATGCGCCACGAGGCGCCTACACCGGCGCACTGGGCTATCTCGACCGCAACGGCGACCTCGACCTCAACATCCTGATCCGCACGCTGACCCTCGCGGGCGACACGGTGAGCCTGCGCGCGGGCGCCGGCATCGTGGCCGATTCGGTGGCGGAACGGGAGCTGGAGGAGACGCGCGCCAAGGCGCGCGGCCTGCTGCGCGCGCTGGGCGCGGCCGACGCATGATCCTGGTCGACGGCCAGCCGCAGGACACCGTCTCCGCGCTGGACCGCGGCCTGCTGTACGGCGACGGCCTGTTCGAGACGATCCGCTTCGCAGGAGATGCCGCACCGCTTTGGTCGCGTCACATGCAGCGACTGGCGCTGGGCTGCGAACGCCTGGGCCTTCCGGCAGCCGATCCCGCATTGCTGTGGCGCGAGGCGCAAGCCGCACGCGGCGACATGACGCATGCCGTCGTGCGCATCACGCTCACCCGCGGCGTGGGCACGCGCGGCTACGCGATGCCGGCGCTGCCCCAGGTCGCCCGCATCGTGGCGGCGTTTCCGATGCCGGCGCTGGACGCGGCGCTGTATCGCGACGGCGTGCGCCTGCACCTGTGCGAGACGCGCCTGGCCGAGCAGCCGCGGCTGGCCGGCATCAAACACCTCAACCGGCTGGAACAGGTGCTGGCGCGCGCCGAATGGAGCGATCCATCGATTGCCGAAGGCCTGCTGTGCGACATGCGCGGCCACGCGGTTTCGGCCACGGCCGCGAACCTGTTCGCGGTGATCGGCGGCGTGCCGGTGACGCCCGCGCTGGAACGCTGCGGCGTGGCCGGCGTGCTGCGCGCGGCCTTGCTGGAGGCGCTGCCGCGGCTCGAAGTGCGCGATCTGCCGCTGCACGAATGCCTGGCGGCCGACGAACTCTTCCTTAGCTCCAGCGTTCGCGGCATCCTGCCGGTTCAGGCCGTGGGCGATACGGTATTTGCCCCCGGCCCGGTGACCCGCGCGATGCAGGCGCATTGGCGCGGGCTTGGTTTCCCGATGGAGCAGGCATGACCCGCAAGACGTGGCGCAACGCGATCCTGGTTTTGCTGCTGGCGCTGGCAGGCGCCGCGGCCTGGGGCTGGCACGACTTCAGCCGCTTCAGCGATGCGCCGCTGCGCGTCTCCGCACCCGGCGAAAGCATCGACATCGCCCGCGGCAGCAGCTTCAAGGAGATCGTGCAGCAGCTGCGCAGCCAGGACCTGAGCACCGCCTCGCCGCTGTACTGGCGCCTGCTGGCCGTGCAGATGCACGCGACCGGCCGCCTGCACGCGGGCGAGTACGCCACGCCCGCCGGCATCACGCCGCGCCGGCTGCTGGCCAACATGGCGGCGGGCAAGGTACTGCAGCGCAATTTCACCATCGTCGACGGCTGGACCTTCCGCGACCTGCTGCTGGCGCTGGGCAAGGCGGAGAAGCTCGGGCACGCGACCGCCGGCCTCGACGACGCCGCGATCATGCAGAAGATCGGCGCGGCCGGCGAACAGCCGGAAGGCCGCTTCCTGCCCGAGACCTATGCCTACGTGAAGGGCGACAGCGACCTGGACATCCTCCGGCGCGCGCATGCCGCGATGGCGAAGATGCTGGACGAGCAGTGGCCGCAGCGCGACAAGAGCCTGCCGCTGGCCACGCCCTACGACGCGCTGATCCTCGCCTCCATCGTGGAGAAGGAAACCGGCCGCGCCGACGAGCGCGCGAAGATCGCCGGCGTGTTCGTGCGCCGTCTCGAAAACCACATGCTGCTGCAGACCGATCCCAGCGTGATCTACGGCATGGGCGACAGCTACCAGGGCAAGATCCACAAGACCGACCTCACCACCGACACGCCGTACAACACCTATACCCGGCCCGGCCTGCCGCCCACGCCGATCGCATTGCCGGGCAAGCCGGCGATCATGGCGGCGCTGCATCCCGAACCCGGCACCGCGCTGTACTTCGTGGCGCGCGGCGACGGCACCCACGCGTTCGCCGACACCCTGGCCGAACAGAGCCGCAACGTGGCCTGCTACCAGTTGAAGCGGTGCAATCCATGAGCGGGCATGGCCGCTTCATCACGCTGGAAGGCGGCGAGGGCGCCGGCAAGAGCACCTTGCTGGCGGGCCTGCGCGAGCACCTGGAGGGCCGCGGCGTGGACCTGCTGCTCACCCGCGAGCCGGGCGGCACGGCGCTGGGCGAGGCGGTGCGCGCGATCGTGCTCGATCCGACGCGGCACGAACTCTGCGCCGAGAGCGAGCTCCTGCTGATGTTCGCCTCGCGCGCGCAACTGGTGCGCGAGACGATCGCGCCGGCCTTGGCCGCAGGGCAATGGGTGCTGTGCGACCGCTACGTGGATGCCAGCTATGCCTACCAGGGCGGCGGCCGCGGCCAGCCGGCCGAGCGCATCGCCGCGCTGGAGCAGTGGGCCTGCGCCGGCCTGAAATCCGACCTCACGCTGTTGCTCGACCTGCCGGTGACCACCGGCCGCGCCCGCGCCGCGGGCCGCGGCGCGGCGGATCGCATCGAGGTCGAGGCCGACGGCTTCTTCGAACGCGTGCGCGCCACGTATCGCGCGCGTGCCGCGGCCGAGCCGCAGCGCTTCCGCGTGATCGACGCCAGCCAATCGCCGGAGGCGGTGCTGCGCGACGCCATCGCCGCCACCGCGCACCTGTTCGGAGCGACATCGTGAGCACGATGCCCTGGCATGCGGCGGACTGGGCCCGGTTGCAGGCGCGCCGGCAACGCGATGCCTTGCCGCATGCGCTGCTGCTGTGCGGGTCGGCCGGATTGGGCAAGCGCGCGTTCGCGCAGCGTTTCGTGCGCGGGCTGCTGTGTGCGAACCCGCAGGATGGCGAAGCCTGCGGCCAATGCCGCAGCTGCCTGCTGCTCGACGCCGGCACGCATCCCGACGTGGTCACGCTCAGCTTCGGCCTGCGCAAGGACGGCACGCCGCGCACCGAGATCGTGATCGAGCAGATCCGTGAACTGTCCGCACGACTGGCGATGAGCAGCCAGTTCGGTGGCTGGCAGGTGGCGTTGATCGACCCGGCGGATGCGATGAACGCGTCGGCCGCGAACGCGCTGCTGAAGACGCTGGAGGAACCGGCAGGGCAGACCTTGCTGGTGCTGTTGGCCGATGCGCCGTGGCGCCTGCCGCAGACGATACGCAGCCGCTGCCAGCGCATCGAGTTCACGCTGCCGCCGCCCGACCAGGCGCGCGCGTGGCTGGAAGGGCAGGGTGTGGCGCAGGCGCAGCCTGCGCTGGACGCGGCGCTGGGCAATCCCGGCCTGGCCCTGGCCTGGGCACAGGAAGGCGCGCTGGAACGCCGCATCGAGGTGCGGCGCGACCTCGCCGCGCTGGCCGCCGGCCGTGGCCAGGTCACCGAGATGGCGCGACGCTGGCTGGACGACGAAGCCGCGCAGCGCCTGTGGTTCGCCGCGCAGGCCGCGGCGGACGAACGGCGCGCGCAGGCGACGCAGGCCGCGGCGCCGCTCGCCAGCGCGCTGGACGGCGAGGCGCTGGGGCACTGGTACGACGCCGCCAACCGCACCCGCGACGCCTTGCGCGGCCCGCTGCGCGGCGACCTGCTGCTGCTGGAACTGCTGGCGCAATGGCGCTGACGGCTGCGCCGGCAGCGTCGACATGGCCGCCCTTCACGGCGCAGACCCGCCTGCTGGTGGTGGCGCCGCATCCCGACGACGAAACGCTCGCGAACGGCGTGCTGATCCAGCGCGTGCTGGCTGCTGGCGGCACGGTGCGCGTGCTGCTGCTCACCGCCGGCGACAACAATCCCTGGCCGCAACGCTGGCTGGAGCGGCGCTGGTCGATAGGCGCGGCCGAGCGCGAACGCTGGGGCCGCCGCCGCCATGCCGAACTGCAGGAGGCGCTGCACCGGCTGGGACTGCCGCCCGCGGCGCTGCGCGCGCTGGGCTGGCCGGACATGGGCGTGCTGGATCGCCTGCTGCAACCGGGCCAGTCGGCGGTGGCCGAAGTGGCGGGCGAACTGGAGGATTTCGCCCCCGACCTGGTCGCGGTCCCGGCCCTGGGCGACCGCCATCCCGACCACGGCGCGGCCCACGTGCTGGTGCGCCTGGCGCTGGCGCAGACCGGGTTGTCGCCCATGCTGGGGACCTACCTGATCCACGGCCGCGACGACGGCCAGCCCGGACTCGCCCCGGACGCCACGCCGGCGCAGGCGGCCGCCAAGCAACATGCGCTGGCGGCGTATCGCACCCAGCTGGCGCTGAGCGGCGGCCGCCTGCGCCAGTTGGCCGGTCGCCCCGAACTGCACGCGCGGCCGGCGCCGGGCGCGGGCGGGGCGGAACGATCGTTGCCATGGCAACCACCGCAGCTGTTGCGGTCGCGGCTGCGGCTCACGGCGGCCAGCGCCGCCGGCCACACGCAGCAATGGCCGTGGGGTGGGGCGCCCCTGCTGCGCGACACGCGCGGCGGCTGGCGGCTGGACTGGCCGGCCGCGCGGGCCGGAGACGCCTGCTTCGTGCGCCTGTCGCTGGCGCTGCCGTCGCCGTGGATCTTCGACCACTGGGGCTGGCACGAAGTGTGAGCGCAGTGCTTTGCCTGCCGCGCCATGCTGGTTAGCATTGGGCGGCCGCCGCACCGGTTGCCGCGCCGCCGACCAGGAACCCGCATGAATCCCGTCGCCGCCCGCCAGGGCATCATCTCGCTGAAGATCAAGGACGCCGCGTCGCTGTACAACGCGTACATGCCGTTCCTGCGCAACGGCGGCCTGTTCGCGTCCACCGCGCAACCCTATGCGCTGGGCGACGAGGTGGTGCTGCTGGTCAGCCTGGCCGACGAAACCGAGCGCCTGTCGGTGGTGGGCAAGGTGGTGTGGATCTGCCCGCCCGGCGCGCAGGGCAACCGCATCGCCGGCATCGGCATCCACTTCAACGATTCCTCCGATGCCGAAGTGGCGCGCCAGCGCATCGAGAACATCCTCGCCGGCGTGCTCAATTCCGAACGGCCTACCCACACGATGTGACGTTGCGGTGACCTGCCGCACATGGCCGGATTCGTGCATGCCGGGGGCGCATCAAACTGTTGTGGTGCCGGCAGGCGCTGATACAATGGCGCGCTTCACGAACCCCGTATCGTGGAGAGTCGGGCGTCCGCAGCTGCAAGCAGCCGCAGGCGCGGCCGCAAGGTCCGGGCCCCAGGGCACGCCGAAACGAATCGCCGGACCGTCACCCCGCGGTCGCTGATGCGCCCCGATGGCGCGGAGGTACGTTGCATCGTGATTGCCGAATACTGGCCCGTACTGCTCTTCATCGCCGTGGCCGCCGGCCTCGGCCTCGTCCTGCTGGCGATCGGCATGCTTGCCGGCCCGCGCCGCCCGGAAGCGGAAAAGCTCGCGCCCTACGAGTGCGGCTTCGAGGCGTTCGAGGATGCACGCGCGCGCTTCGACGTGCGCTACTACCTGCTCGCGATCCTGTTCATCATCTTCGATCTGGAAATCGCCTTCCTGTTCCCCTGGGCGGTGGTGTTCAAGCAGATCGGCCTCGTTGCGCTGATCGAGATGGCGCTGTTCCTGCTGCTGCTGGTGGTCGGTTTCGCCTACGTCTGGAAGAAGGGAGCACTGGAATGGGAGTGATCTCCTCCATCGACAAGGTGATGCACAACCCGCAGCCGTTGAGCGTGGTCGACGACATCCTGCGCCCGGCCGACGACAACCCGGTGGTGCAGCGCGGTTTCGCCACCACCAGCGTCGATGCACTGATGAACTGGGCGCGCACCGGCTCGATGTGGCCGATGACCTTCGGCCTGGCCTGCTGCGCGGTGGAGATGATGCACGCCGGCGCCGCCCGCCTCGACCTCGACCGCTACGGCGTGATCTTCCGCCCGTCGCCGCGCCAGAGCGACGTGATGATCGTCGCCGGCACCCTGGTCAACAAGATGGCCCCCGCGCTGCGCAAGGTCTACGACCAGATGCCCGACCCCAAGTGGGTGATCTCGATGGGCAGCTGCGCGAACGGCGGCGGCTACTACCACTATTCCTATTCCGTGGTGCGCGGCTGCGACCGCATCGTGCCGGTGGACATCTACGTGCCGGGCTGCCCGCCCACGGCCGAAGCCCTGATCCACGGCATCCTGCAGTTGCAGAAGAAGATCCGCCGCACCAGCACCATCGCCCGCGGTTGAGGCACGATCGATGACCGATACGCAAAAGACGACCTCGCTGGCCGAGCGCCTCGCCGCGCGGTTCGGCGACACGCTGAAGATCAGCGTCGTGCGCAACGAGACCACCGCCGAACTGGCGGCGGCCGACCTGCTCGCGGTGGCCACGGCCCTGCGCGACGAGCCGGGCTTCCGCTTCAGCGAACTGGTCGACGTGTGCGGCGTCGACTACCTGGGCTACGGCCAGACCGAGTGGGACACCACCGACGTCACCAGCACCGGCTTCTCGCGCGGCGTGGAAGGCGAGGCGATGGGCCGCTTCGACTGGGCAGACCGCCCTCGCGGCGCCAGCCTGGACCAGCCGCGTCGTTTTGCCGCGGTGATCCACCTGCTCTCGATCGAGCACAACCGGCGCCTGCGCCTGCGCGTGTTCTGCGCCGACGACAGCCTGCCGCTGGTGCCCTCGCTGACCGGCATCTGGCCGGGCGCGAACTGGTTCGAGCGCGAGGCGTTCGACCTCTACGGCATCATCTTCGACGGCCACCCGGACCTGCGCCGCATCCTCACCGACTACGGCTTCGTGGGGCATCCGTTCCGCAAGGACTTCCCGCTGATCGGCAACGTCGAGGTGCGCTACGACCCCGAGCAGAAGCGCGTGGTGTACGAACCCGTGACGTCGGTGGTGCCGCGCGTGCTGGTGCCGCGCGTGATCCGCGACGACGCCGACCTCATGCAGGCCAAGGCCGAAGCCGCCGACGACTGGCGCAGGAACTGATTCGATGGCCCAGGAAATCCGCAACTACACGATGAACTTCGGCCCGCAGCATCCCGCTGCGCACGGCGTGCTGCGCCTGGTGCTGGAGATGGACGGCGAGACCATCGTCCGCGCCGACCCGCACATCGGCCTGCTCCATCGCGGCACCGAGAAGCTGGCCGAGTCCAAGCCGTTCAACCAGTCGATCGGCTACATGGACCGCCTCGACTACGTGTCGATGATGTGCAACGAGCACGCCTACGTGCGCGCGATCGAGACCCTGCTGGGCATCGAGGCGCCGGAACGCGCGCAGTACATCCGCACGATGTTCGACGAGATCACCCGCATCCTGAACCACCTGATGTGGATCGGCTCCAACGCGCTCGACCTCGGCGCGATGGCGGTGTTCCTGTACGCGTTCCGCGAACGCGAGGAACTGATGGACGTCTATGAGGCGGTGTCGGGCGCGCGCATGCACGCCACCTACTACCGCCCCGGCGGCGTCTACCGCGACCTGCCGGCGCAGATGTCGCAGTACCGCGAGTCGCCGTGGCACAAGGGCAAGGACCTGAAGCGCCTGAACAGCTGGCGCGAGGGCTCGATGCTGGATTATCTGGAGGCGTTTACCGACGACTTCCCGACCAAGGTGGACGAGTACGAGGAACTGCTCACCACCAACCGCATCTGGAAGCAGCGCACCGTCGACATCGGCGTGATCTCGCCCGAGCAGGCGCAGGCCTGGGGCATGACCGGCGCGATGATCCGCGGCTCGGGCATTGCCTGGGACCTGCGCAAGAAGCAGCCGTACGCGAAGTACGCCGAGATGGATTTCGACATCCCGGTGGGCGTCAACGGCGACTGCTACGACCGCTACCTGGTGCGCGTCGAGGAAATGCGCCAGTCCAACCGCATCATCAAGCAGTGCGTGAAGTGGCTGAAGGCGAACCCCGGCCCGGTGATGGTGGACAACTACAAGGTCGCCCCGCCGAAGCGCGAGGAGATGAAGGAGAGCATGGAAGCGCTCATCCACCACTTCAAGCTGTTCACCGAAGGCTACGGCGTGCCGGCCGGCGAGACCTACGCGGCGGTCGAGGCGCCCAAGGGCGAGTTCGGCTGCTACCTCGTCTCCGACGGCGCCAACAAGCCGTTCCGCGTGCACCTGCGCGCACCGGGCTTCGCCCACCTGTCGTCGATCGACACCATCGTCAGCGGGCACATGCTCGCCGACGTCGTGGCGATGATCGGCACCTACGACCTCGTGTTCGGCGAAGTGGACCGCTGAGCCGGCACGACGGAGAAACGCAATGAAAGCCACCGGACATTACGACCAGGTCAGGAACGTCGATCCGCTCGTCGTGCTCGACGAGCACACGCGCCAGCACATCGACCACTGGCTGACCAAGTTCCCGCCGGACCGCAGGCGCTCGGCGCTGATCCAGGCGCTGTTCGCCGCGCAGGAGCAGAACCAGGGCTTCCTCACCGACGAGCTGATCGCGGCGGTGGCGAAGTACCTCGAACTGCCCGCGGTGTGGGCGTACGAGGTGGCCAGCTTCTACTCGATGCTGGAAACGAAGCCGGTGGGCCGCAACAACGTGGCGATCTGCACCAACATCTCGTGCTGGCTCAACGGCGCCGAGGACCTGGTGAAGCACTGCGAGCAGAAGCTGGGCATCAAGCTCGGCGAGAGCACCCCGGACGGCCGCATCTACCTCAAGCAGGAGGAGGAGTGCATCGCCGCCTGCGTGTACGCGCCGGCGATGACGGTGAACGGCCACTACCACGAGCGGATCACGGCCGAGAAACTCGACCAGATCCTGGACGGGCTGGAGTAAGCGCGACATGGCAAGCACTACCGGTCCGGTCGGACCCGCACCCCAGGACCACCAGGTCGTCTACACCACGCTGCATTTCGACACGCCGTGGGCGATGGCCAGCTACGAGCAGGTGGACGGCTACAAGGCCTGGCGCAAGATCCTCGCCGAGAAGCCGGATCCCGCCGCGCTGGTCGAGGAAGTCAAGAAATCCAGCCTGCGCGGCCGCGGCGGCGCGGGCTTTCCCACCGGCCTGAAGTGGTCCTTCATGCCCAAGGGCACGATGCAGAAGTACATCCTCTGCAACTCGGACGAATCCGAGCCCGGCACCGCCAAGGACCGCGACATCCTGCGCTACAACCCGCACGCGGTGATCGAGGGCCTGGCGATCGCCTGCTATTGCACCGGTTCCACGGTGGCCTACAACTACCTGCGCGGCGAGTTCCACCACGAGCCGTTCGAGCACTTCGAGGCGGCGCTGAAGGAAGCCTACGCCGCCGGCCTGCTCGGCAAGAACGTGCAGGGCACCGGCATCGACGTGGACATCTACGCCGCGCTGGGCGCGGGCGCCTACATCTGCGGCGAGGAAACCGCGCTGATGGAGTCGCTGGAAGGCAAGAAGGGCCAGCCGCGCTTCAAGCCGCCGTTCCCGGCGAACTTCGGCCTGTACGGCAAGCCCACCACGATCAACAACACCGAGACCTACGCCTCGGTGCCGGCGATCCTGCGCAACGGCGCCGACTGGTTCCTCAACCTCGGCAAGCCGAACAACGGCGGCCCGAAGATCTTCTCGGTCTCCGGCCACGTCGCCAAGCCGGGCAACTTCGAGATCCGCCTCGGCACCCCGTTCAAGGACCTGCTGGAAATGGCCGGCGGCGTGCGCAACGGGCACGCGCTGAAGGCGGTGATCCCCGGCGGCTCCTCGATGAAGGTGCTCAACGCCGAGGAGATGATGGCGGCCACCATGGACTACGACTGCCTGCAGAAGGCCGGCTCGGGCCTGGGTTCCGGCGCGGTGATCGTGATGGACGAGACCGCCTGCATGGTCAAGGTCTGCCAGCGCATCGCGCGTTTCTACAAGGCCGAGTCCTGCGGCCAGTGCACGCCCTGCCGCGAAGGCACCGGCTGGATGTACCGCGTGCTCACCCGCATCGTGGAAGGCAAGGGCACGCAGGACGACCTGCACCGCCTCAAGGCCATCGCCGGCCAGATCGAGGGCCACACCATCTGCGCGTTCGGCGAAGCCGCCGCGTGGCCGGTGCAGGGCTTCCTCGCCAAGTTCTGGAACGAATTCGAATATTACGTGCAGCACGGCCGCTCGATGACCGAGGACCGGCTCGCCGCCAACCGTGGAGTCGCTGCCTGATGAGCGCGCAGCCAACCAACACCGCGCCCGACCTGGTCAACATCGAGATCGACGGCAAGCCCACCCAGGTGCGCAAGGGCGCGATGATCATCGAGGCGGCCGACGCCATCGGCGTCGCCATCCCGCGTTTCTGCTACCACCGCAAGCTGCCCATCGCCGCGAACTGCCGCATGTGCCTGGTGGACGTGGAGCTGGGCGGCCGCCCGATGCCGAAGCCGCAGCCGGCCTGCGCCACGCCGGTGGGCGAGGGCATGAAGGTCACCACGCGTTCGGACAAGGCGCTGAAGTTCCAGAAGGACGTGATGGAATTCCTTCTGATCAACCATCCGCTGGACTGCCCGATCTGCGACCAGGGCGGCGAGTGCGAGCTGCAGGACGTGGCCCTGGGCTACGGTCGCAGCGTGTCGCGCTACACCGAGCGCAAGCGCACCATCGCCGACGAGAACATCGGGCCGCTGGTCGCTACCGAGATGACCCGCTGCATCCAGTGCACGCGCTGCGTGCGCTTCACCAGCGAGATCGCCGGCAGCTACGAGCTGGGCGGCATGAGCCGCGGCGAGAACCTGCAGATCGGCACCTACATCGGCAAGACGGTGGAGACCGAACTGTCGGGCAACATCATCGACGTCTGCCCGGTCGGCGCGCTCACCAACAAGCCGTTCCAGTTCAAGGCGCGCGCCTGGGAGCTGATCGCGAAGCCGTCGGTGGCCTACCACGACGCGCTGGGCTCGAACCTGTGGCTGCACACCCGCCGCGGCGAAGTGCTGCGCACGGTGCCGCGCGACAACGAGGCGGTCAACGAGTGCTGGCTGTCCGACCGCGACCGCTACAGCCACCAGGGCATGTACGCCGCCGACCGCGTCGGCAAGCCGGAAGTGAAGCGCAACGGCCAGTGGCAGCAGACCACCTGGGACGACGCGCTCGCCGCCGCCGCCGAGGCGCTGAAGGGCGTGCCGGGCAGCGAGCTGGGCGTGCTGGTGCATCCGGCGACCACGAACGAGGAAGCCGACCTGGTGCTGCGCCTCGCGCGCGGCCTGGGCAGCGCCCACGTCGACCATCGCCTGCGCCAGCTCGACTTCTCCGACAACGCCGTGGCCACGAGCTTCGGCCTGCCGGTGGCCGAAGTCGCGCAGGTGCGGGCCGCGCTGCTGGTCGGTTCCGACCTGCGCCGCGAGATGCCGCTGCTCAACCACCGTCTGCACCAGGCGACCAAGCAGGGCGCCAAGGTGTATGCGGTCAATCCGGCCGCATTCGATTTCAACTACCAGCTGGCCGGCGCCGCGATCGTGCCGCCGCAGGGCATGGTCGGCGCGCTGCTGGCGCTGGCCCGCGCCGCCGTGGCGGAGGGCGCTGCCGCGCCGGCCGCGCTGGCCGACGCGATCAACGCCGCCGCCAGCGACCAGGGCGACCATGCCGCCATCGCCGCGCTCAAGGCGGGCAGGGCGGTGGTGATCCTCGGCGAGGCCGCGGCCACCCATCCGGAAGCCTCCTGGCTGCGCGCGATCGCGCGATTCATCGCCACGGCTACTGGTGCCGGTTACAACGAACTGCCGGTCGGCGCGAACGCGATCGGCCTCGGCCAGCTCGGCGCGGTGCCGGGCAACGGCGGGCTGGACGCGCAGGCCATGCTGGCGCAGCCGCGCAAGGGCTACGTGCTGTACGGCGTGGAGCCGCCGCACGATTTCGCCGATGGCGCGCAGGCGCTGGCCGCGCTGCGCGGCGCGCAGCAGGTGGTGGCGTTCAGCGCCTATGCCAGCCCCGCGCTGCGCGAGGTGGCGAACGTGATCCTGCCGATCGCGCTGCTGCCGGAAACCGACGGCACCCTGGTCAACGTCGACGGACTGGCGCAGGCCGTGCAGGCCGGCGCGAAGGCGCCGGGCGAAGCCCGCCCGGGCTGGAAGGTGCTGCGTGCCCTGGGCGGCCTGCTGCGGTTCGCCGGCTTCGAGTTCGACGACCTCGCCGGCCTGCGTGACGGCATCGTGGCGCGCGGCGCCGCGGCGCGCGACGCGCTGGCCGCACGCCAGCCGGCGGCCGCGCTCACCCGCCTCGCCACCTGGCCGATCTACCGCGGCGACGCGGTGCTGCGCCGGGCCACCGCGCTCAACGCGCATCCGCTGAACCGCGCGCCGGCCGTGCGCATCAACGCGGCCGAGGCCGCACGGCAGGGCCTGGCCGACGGCGCGCAGGTGCGTGTCGCCGACGCCACCCTGCCGGTGGTCGTCGACCATGCCGTGCCCGATGGCGCCGCCTGGATCGAAGCTGCGCAGGACCTCACCGCCACGCTGCCGCCCTACGGCGCAGCCATCACCCTGAGCAAGGCGTAAGCACATGCTTGATCAGCTTCTCCACCAGGTAGGACTGCCGATCCTCTACATCCTGTGCATCGTGCTGCCGCTGGTGATCGCGGTGGCGATGTTCGTGTACTGGGAGCGCAAGGTCATCGGCTGGATGCACGTGCGCATGGGGCCGAACAAGATCGGCCCGCTCGGCCTGCTGCAGGCTTTCGCCGACGTGGTGAAGCTGCTGCTGAAGGAAGTGATCCTGCCGGCCAAGGCGAACCGCGCGCTGTACTACCTCGCGCCGCTGCTCGCGCTGATCCCGGCGCTGGCGGCCTGGGCGGTGATCCCGTTCAGCGCGAAGATGGTGCTGTCGAACGCGAACGCGGGCCTGCTGTACCTGCTGGCGATGACCTCGCTGGGCGTGTACGGCATCATCCTCGCCGGCTGGGCGTCGAACTCGCGCTACGCGCTGCTCGGCGCGATGCGTTCGGCCGCCCAGGTGATCTCCTACGAACTGGCGATGGGCCTGTGCCTGGTCTGCGTGCTGGTGCTGGCCGGTTCGCTGAACCTCACCGACATCGTCAACGCGCAGGCCGGCGGCAAGGGTATCTTCAGCTGGTTCATGTGGCCGCTGCTGCCGGCGCTGGTCATCTACTTCATCTCCGGCGTGGCCGAGACCAACCGCTCGCCGTTCGACATGGCCGAGGGCGAGTCGGAGATCGTGGCCGGCTTCCACGTGGAGTATTCCGGTTCGGCGTTCGCGCTGTTCTTCCTGGCCGAATACGCGAACATGATCCTGGTGAGCTTCCTCGCCCCGATCCTGTTCATGGGCGGCTGGCTCAGCCCGTTCCCGGAAAGCTGGGGCCTGATCGGCCAGGGCGGCTTCCCGTGGCTGTTCGCCAAGGCGTTCGCCTTCGCCTTCCTGTTCCTGTGGTTCCGCGCGACGTTCCCGCGCTACCGCTACGACCAGATCATGCGGCTGGGCTGGAAGGTGTTCATTCCGATCGCGATCGTCTGGGTGCTGGTGGCCGGTTGCATGAAGTACTACGGCATCGCGGGGGTCTGAGGTTCCGATGAAACGCGTGATCAACTATTTCAACAGCCTGCTGCTGATCGAGCTGCTCAAGGGCATGGCGCTGACCTGGCGCTACCTGTTCAGCCCGAAGTACACGATGCGCTACCCGATGGAGCACATCCCCAAGTCGAACCGCTTCCGCGGCCTGCACGCGCTGCGCCGCTACGCGAACGGCGAGGAACGCTGCATCGCCTGCAAGCTGTGCGAGGCGGTGTGCCCGGCGCTGGCGATCACCATCGACTCGGCGCCGCGCGAGAGCGACGGCCAGCGCCGCACCACGCGCTACGACATCGACCTGTTCAAGTGCATCTTCTGCGGCTTCTGCGAGGAGAGCTGCCCGGTGGACTCCATCGTCGAGACGCACGTGCACGAGTACCACTTCGAGCACCGCGGCGAGAACGTGCTGACCAAGCCGAAGCTGCTCGCCATCGGCGACCGTTTCGAGGCGGAGATCGCCGCCGCCCGTGCGCAAGACGCGGCCTATCGCTGAGGACGGACCGTCATGATTGATCCGAACCTGTTCCAACTCGTCTGCTTCTACGCCTTCGGCGCGGTCGCCGTGCTTTCCGCGCTGGCGGTGATCAGCCTGCGCAACTCGGTGCACGCGGTGCTCGCGCTGGTGCTGACCTTCTTCAGCACGGCCTGCATCTGGATGCTGGCCGAGGCGGAGTTCCTCGCCATCGCGCTGATCGTGGTCTACGTGGGCGCGGTGATGGTGCTGTTCCTGTTCGTGGTGATGATGCTCGACATCGACCAGGAGAAGATCCGCGAGGGCTTCGTGAAGTTCCTGCCGGTGGGCGTGGTGGTGGCCGTGGTGATGCTGGTGGAGATGCTGGCGCTGATCGGCGTGCGCGCGATGCATGCGCAGACGCTGGGCGCGAACCCGGCCGGCGACTCCAACACCGCGTGGCTGGGCAAGGCGCTGTACACGCAATACCTGCTGCCGTTCGAGATCGCCGCGCTGATCCTCACCGTGGGCGTGATCGCCGCGGTGGCGCTGACCCTGCGCGAACGCAGGGGCGTCAAGCGCCAGCAGCCCAGCGAGCAGGTCGCGATCAACCCGCGCGACCGCGTGCGCCTGGTGAAGATGGCGGCGGAGCGTCCCGACGATGCCGAGCCGGCGGCGCTGCCGGCCCAGGAGGCCAAGCCATGATTACCCTGTCGCACTTCATCGTGCTCGGCGCGATCCTGTTCTGCATCGCCGTCGCCGGCCTGTTCATCAACCGCAAGAACGTGATCGTGCTGCTGATGGCGATCGAGCTGATGCTGCTGGCGGTGAACATCAACTTCGTGGCGTTCTCCCGCTTCGGCCACGACGTGGCGGGGCAGGTGTTCGTGTTCTTCATCCTCACCGTGGCCGCGGCGGAATCCGCGATCGGCCTGGCGATCCTGGTGCTGCTGTTCCGCAACCGCAGCACGGTCAACGTCGCCGAAATCGACAGCATGAAGGGTTGATCCGATGCAGCTTTCGACATCCATCCTGCTGATCATCGCGCTGGCCCCGCTGGCGGGTTGCCTGCTGGCCGGCTTCCTCGGCAAGCAGATCGGCCGCGCCGGCGCGCACAGCGCGACCATCCTCGGCCTGCTGGTCTCCTGCGGCCTGTCGTTCCACGTGCTGTACCAGCTGGTCTGGGCCGGCGCCGCGAACTACGACCAGAACATCTACACCTGGTTCGAGATCGGCCGCTTCAACGCCAGCATCGGCTTCATGATCGACCGCCTCACCGCGATGATGATGGTGGTGGTGACGTTCGTGTCGCTGCTGGTGCACGTCTACACCATCGGCTACATGGCCGACGATCCGGGCTACCAGCGCTTCTTCAGCTACATCTCGCTGTTCACCTTCTCGATGCTGATGCTCGTGATGAGCAACAACTTCCTGCAGCTGTTCTTCGGCTGGGAGGCGGTGGGCCTGGTGTCGTACCTGCTGATCGGCTTCTGGTTCAAGCGTCCGACCGCGATCTTCGCGAACCTCAAGGCCTTCCTGGTCAACCGCGTGGGCGACTTCGGCTTCCTGCTGGGCATCGCGGCGGTGCTGTACTTCCTCAACACGCTGGACTACGCCACCGCGTTCGCCGCGGCGCCGAGCCTGGTCGGCAAGACGCTGGCGATCACCCAGAGCACGCAGTGGGACGCCGCCACGGTGATCTGCATCCTGCTGTTCATCGGTGCGATGGGCAAGAGCGCCCAGGTGCCGCTGCACGTGTGGCTGCCCGACTCGATGGAAGGCCCCACGCCGATCTCCGCGCTGATCCACGCGGCGACCATGGTCACCGCGGGCATCTTCATGGTGGCGCGCATGTCGCCGCTGTTCGAGCTGTCGCAGGGCGCGCTCAGCTTCGTGATGGTGATCGGCGCCACCGGCGCGTTGTTCACTGGCCTGATCGGCATCGTGCAGAACGACATCAAGCGCGTGGTGGCGTACTCCACGCTGTCGCAGCTCGGCTACATGACGGTGGCGCTGGGCGTGTCGGCGTATGCCGGCGCGGTGTTCCACCTGATGACCCACGCGTTCTTCAAGGCGCTGCTGTTCCTGGGCGCCGGCTCGGTGATCATCGCGATGCACCACGAGCAGGACATGCGCTACATGGGCGGCCTGCGCAAGTACATGCCGATCACCTGGATCACCATGTGGATCGGTTCGCTGGCGCTGGTGGCGATCCCGTTCACCTCGGGCTTCTACTCGAAGGACGCGATCATCGAGGCTGTCGGCGAGTCGCATCGCTGGGGTTCGGGCTACGCCTATTTCTGCGTGATGGCGGGCGCCTTCGTCACGGCGCTGTACACCTTCCGCCAGATGTACCTGACCTTCCACGGCAAGGAGCGCTTCACCGTGGTGGCGCAGCACGGCCACCACGACGGGCACGACGACCACGGCCACCACACGCCGGGCGAGCTGGCGCACGCGCCGCACGAGTCGCCGTGGGTGGTGACGCTGCCGCTGGTGCTGCTGGCGATCCCGTCGCTGCTGGTGGGCTTCTTCACCGTGGGTCCGATGTTGTTCGGCGACTGGTTCGGCAAGGCGATCCACGTCGAGGAAGCGAACAACGTGCTGGGCGAGATGGCCGGGCACTTCCACGACGCGGCGTCGATGGCGCTGCACGGCTTCTGGAGCCTGCCGTTCGGCCTGGTGCTGCTGGCGTTCGCGATCCAGACGTACATCTACCTGTTCAACCCCGCGCTGGCCGGTCGCATCAAGGGCGCGCTGAAGCCGCTGTGGACGGTGCTGGACCGCAAGTACTGGATCGACGACGTGTACTTCGCGCTGTTCGCCAAGGGCAGCGTGAAGCTGGGCCGGCTGTTCTGGAAGGCCGGCGACGCCGCGGTGATCGACGGCGTGATGGTCGACGGCACCACCGGCGTGGTCGAGCGCATCGCCGCGGGCATGCGCCGGCTGCAGTCCGGTTACCTCTACCAGTACGCCTTCGCGATGATCATCGGCCTGATCCTGCTGCTGGGCGGGTACTGGCTGTTCGGTCCCACGCTGGCTGTGCATTAAGGGAAGCAAGCACTCATGTTCAATCACTTGCTCAGCCTGCTGATCTGGCTGCCCATCGTCGGCGCGGTGCCCGTGCTGCTGGCCGGTTCCGCCCGTCCCAACGCGGCGCGCTGGCTCGCGCTGCTGTTCATGGTGCTCACCTTCGTGGTGAGCCTGTTCCTGCTGCCGCAGTACGACTCGGCCCGGGGCGGCATGCAGCTGGTCGAGAGCCAGCTGTGGATCGCCTCGCTGAACGTGCACTACGCGCTGGCCGCGGACGGCATCTCGGTGGCGCTGATCCTGCTCACCACCATCGTCGGCATCCTCGTGGTGGTCGGCGCCTGGGAAGTGATCCAGACCAGGACCCACCAGTACATGGCCGCGATGCTGGTGCTCGAGGGACTGATGATCGGCGTGTTCTGCGCCACCGACGCCTTGCTGTTCTACGTGTTCTTCGAGGCGATGCTGATCCCGATGTTCATCCTGATCGGCGTCTGGGGCGGCCCGCGGCGCGTGTACGCCACGCTGAAGTTCTTCATCTACACCTTCCTCGGCTCGATCTTCATGCTGATCGCGCTGCTGTACCTGTACCACAAGGCCGGCACGTTCGACCTGCGCACGCTGGCTTCGCTGCCGCTGACGTTCACCGAGCAGGCCTGGATATTCTTCGCGTTCCTGCTCGCGTTCGCGATCAAGGTGCCGATGGTGCCGGTGCACACCTGGCTGCCGGACGCCCACGTGGAGGCGCCGACCGGCGGCTCGGTGGTGCTGGCGGCGGTGATGCTGAAGGTCGGCACCTACGGCATGCTGCGCTTCATCCTGCCGATCGTGCCCGACGCCGGTGCCCACTACACCTGGCTGGTGGTGGTGCTGAGCCTGGTCGCGATCGTCTACATCGGCTACGTGGCGCTGGTGCAGGACGACATGAAGAAGCTGGTGGCGTATTCGTCCGTGGCGCACATGGGCTTCGTCACGCTGGGCATCTTCATCGCCTTCATGCTGGCGCGCGGGCTCGGCGACGTCGACTCGGCGCGCCTCGGCATGCAGGGCGCGATGGTGCAGATGATCTCGCACGGCTTCGTCTCCGGCGCGATGTTCACCTGCATCGGCGTGATGTACGACCGCCTGCACACGCGCCTGATCAAGGACTACGGCGGCCTGATCAACGTGATGCCGTGGTTCGGCTTCTTCTACGTGCTGTTCGCGATGGCGAACTGCGGCCTGCCGGGCACCAGCGGCTTCGTGGGCGAGTTCATGGTGGTGCTGGCCAGCTTCAAGGCCAACCCGTGGATCGCGCTGTTCGCCGCGTTCACCCTGATCATCGGCGCCGGCTACACGCTGTGGATGGTGAAGCGCGTGCTGTGGGGCGAGATCCACAATCCGCACGTGGCCGAGATGAAGGACATCAACGGTCGCGAGACCTTCGTGCTGCTGGCGTTCGCCGCGCTGACGGTGGCGCTGGGCGTATGGCCGGAGCCGCTGGTCCGCCTGATGGACAGCTCGGTGACGCAGCTGGTGCAGCAGCTCGCCATCCACAAGATTTAAGCAGGATCGAACATGCCTACTCTCAACGACGTCCTGGTCCTGTTGCCGGAGTTCTATCTGGTGGCGGCGGCGTGCCTGCTGCTGCTGGCGGATGCCTTCATGAAACCGGCGCAGCGCGGCGCGCTGCACTGGATCGCCATCGTGGTGTTGCTGGTGGCCACCTACATGGTGGTCGCGGGCCAGCCGGATGCCACGGTGACCGCGTTCGGCGACATGTTCGTGCGCGACCGCACCTCGGAAATCCTCAAGGTCTTTGCGCTGCTGTGCACCGTGCTGGTGTTCATCTACGCGCGGCCGTACCTGCTGGACCGCAAGCAGTTCGTCGGCGAGTTCTACACGCTGATGATCTTCGCGGTGCTGGGCGTGATGCTGCTGGTCTCGGCGGGCAACCTGGTGATGGTCTACCTGGGCCTGGAGCTGCTGACGCTGTCGTCCTACGCGCTGGTGGCGCTGAACCGCGATTCGCCGCTGTCGTCCGAGGCGGCGATCAAGTACTTCGTGCTGGGCGCGCTGTCCTCGGGCATGCTGCTGTACGGCATGTCGATGGTGTACGGCGCCACCGGCACGCTGGGCCTGGCGCAGCTGCACGCCACGGCGACCCACGGCGCGATGCCGCACCTGCTGGTGTTCGGCCTGATCTTCATGCTGGTGGGCATCGCGTTCAAGCTCGGCGCGGCGCCGTTCCACATGTGGATCCCCGACGTCTACCAGGGTGCGTCCACGCCGGTCACCACGTTCATCGCCTCCGCTTCCAAGCTGGCCGCGTTCGGCATGGCCTGGCGCCTGCTGGAGACCGGGCTGGGCGACCTGTCGCCGTACTGGCAGCCGATGCTGGCCGTACTCGCGGTGCTGTCGATGGCGATCGGCAACCTGGTCGCGATCGTGCAGACCAACCTCAAGCGCATGCTGGCCTATTCGACCATCTCGCACATGGGCTACCTGCTGCTGGGCCTGGTCAACGCCGGTCCGGAAGGCTATGCCGCGGCGATGTTCTACGCGATCAGCTATGCGCTGATGAGCACGGTGGCGTTCGGCGTGATCATGGCGCTGGCCCGCGCGGGCTTCGAGTGCGAGGAAATCGCCGACCTCAAGGGCCTGAACCAGCGCTCGCCGTGGTTCGCCGCGATGATGGCGCTGGCGATGTTCTCGCTGGCCGGCGTGCCGCCGCTGTTCGGTTTCTACGCGAAGTACCTCGTGCTGCAGGCGGCGATCGACGCGCACATGCTGTGGCTGGCCCTGGCCGGCGCGGTGTTCGCGATCGTCGGCCTGTACTACTACCTGCACGTGGTGAAGGTGATGTATTTCGACAAGCCGGTCGAGGGCGGCGCCGACCGTTCCACGCCGGACATGCCGATGCGCGTGGTGCTGTCGCTGAACGGGCTGGCCCTGCTGGTGCTGGGCGTGTACTGGGGGCCGCTGCTGGGCTGGTGCCGCCACTCGTTCGGCATCGGCTGAGATCGCGGGCGTGTTCCGTGCGTTTCCATCGGACGGTTCGATGGAAACGCGGAGCGTCGGACTTGCAGCCAATCGACACTCTCGTTACAATCTCCGGACTCTGATGCGGGGTGGAGCAGTCTGGCAGCTCGTCGGGCTCATAACCCGAAGGTCGCAGGTTCGAATCCTGCCCCCGCTACCAGATCTTTCTTGGACAAGAAAGCCTCCTCGTGAGGCTTTTTTGTTGGGCGCCGGATGCGCCGGGTACGTCACGGCGAACGCCGTGCGCCGACCCTCGAGGAGCTGCCTGGAGTCGGAACATCGGCGAGGACGCTCCGGACGGAGCAGGGAATGGGCCGCTTGAGCCCATTTTTTGTTTTTGCGACCTGGAATGCACGATGGACACGCACGCACTCGCACAACGCTTCACCGCCGTCCTGGCCGACCTCGGCCTGGAATGCATGGGCGTGGAATTCCTCCCCTCGCAGGGGCAGAGCACCCTGCGCGTCTACCTGGACATTCCCGAGGGCGCAGCTGCCGACGCCGATGGCGAGCGCCGCGAGGTGGGCATCGAGGATTGCGAGGCGGCCAGCCGCGAGCTTTCCGCGATGCTCGACGTGGAGGATCCGATCCCCGGCCATTACGTGCTGGAGGTTTCCTCGCCAGGCATCGACCGTCCGCTGTTCACCGCCGCGCAGTTCGCTCGGGTGGTCGGCCAGGAAGTGAAGGTGCTGCTGCGCGCGCCGCTGGAAGGCCGCCGCCGCCTGCGCGGCAAGCTGCTGGCGGTGGACGGCGAGCGCATCGAGCTGGAAGGCGAGGGCAGGACGTTCGCGTTCGGGCATGCGCAGGTGGAAAGCGCGCGGGTGGTGCCGGACTGGATGGCGCTGGGCTACGCGCCCAAGCCCAAGCCCGGCAAGGCGCCTGCGAAGAAGAAGATCTGAGTCGTTGCACCGGGACGTGCGATCATGGACGGTCGCGGCAGCCGCCCGCTCACGGACGAACAAATCATTGAACAGTGCAGCCATGGACGACTGCCATGTGATCCACGCGTTCAGGAAACGAACGCTACAGCCTTGATATCGATCGGTCGCCGAGTGGCGCCCATGGAGTTGCTGCAATGAGCAAAGAACTTTTGCTGGTGGTCGACGCGGTTGCCAACGAGAAGGGCGTGCCGCGCGAGGTGATCTTCGAGGCGATGGAGGCCGCGCTGGCCTCGGCCGCCAAGAAGCGTTACCCCGACGAGGAGCCGGACATCCGCGTGGCGATCGATCAGGAGACCGGCGACTACGAGACCTTCCGTCGCTGGGAAATCATTGCCGACGACGGCGAGATGGAGTCGCCGTACTACCAGCTGCGCCTGATGGACGCCGTGGACGAGCGCGCCGACGCGCAGGTGGGCGAGTACATCGAGACGCAGATCGAGAACGCCGAGTTCGGCCGCATCGCGGCGCAGGCCGCCAAGCAGGTGATCGTGCAGCGCGTGCGCGAGGCCGAGCGCCAGCAGGTGGTCGACGCCTACAAGGACCGCGTGGGCGAACTGATCACCGGCATCGTCAAGCGCGTCGAGCGCGGCAACATCTACCTCGACCTGGGCGGCAACGCCGAGGCGTTCATCCCGCGCGACAAGACCATTCCGCGCGAATCGGTACGCGTGGGAGACCGCGTGCGCGGCTACCTGTTCGAGGTGAAGTCCGAAGTGCGCGGCCCGCAGCTGTTCGTGTCGCGCGCGGCGCCGGAATTCATGATCGAGCTGTTCAAGCTCGAAGTGCCGGAAGTCGGCCAGGGCCTGGTCGAGATCAAGGGCTGCGCCCGCGATCCGGGCGATCGCGCGAAGATCGCCGTGGTGGCCCACGACAGCCGCACCGACCCGATCGGCGCGTGCATCGGCATGCGCGGCTCGCGCGTGCAGGCGGTGTCCAACGACCTCAACGGCGAGCGCGTGGACATCATCCTGTGGCACGAGAACCAGGCGCAGTTCGTCATCAACGCGATGGCGCCGGCCGAGGTGCAGTCCATCATCATGGACGAAGACAAGCACTCGATGGACATCGCGGTGGCCGAGGACAAGCTGTCCCAGGCGATCGGCCGCGGCGGCCAGAACGTGCGCCTCGCCAGCAAGCTCACCGGCTGGCAGCTCAACGTGATGACCCAGGACCAGGTCGCCGCCAAGAGCGAGGCCGAGCAGGAGGCTGCGCGCCAGCTGTTCATGGACAAGCTGGAAGTGGACCAGGAGATCGCGAACATCCTCGTGCAGGAAGGCTTCTCCAGCGTCGAGGAAATCGCCTACGTGCCCAGCGCCGAGCTGCTGGCGGTCGAGGGCTTCGACGAGGACATCGTCGAGGAGCTGCGCGCCCGCGCCCGCGACGCGCTGCTCACCGAGGCGCTGGCCGTCGAGGAAACCATCGACGAGCACCAGCCCAGCGGGGAACTGCTGGAACTGGAGGGCATGGACGAGAACACGGCCTTTGCGCTGGCGGCCCGCGGCGTGATCAGCATGGACGACCTCGCCGACCAGGCGGTGGACGACCTGATCGACATCGAGGGCATGACCGAGGAGCGTGCGGCGGCGCTGATCATGGCGGCGCGCGCACCGATGATCGAGCAACTGGAGAAGGGCGGCTAACCGCGAACGGCCGCGCCCCGGACGGGCGCGCCGAGGAAGGCCAGGGGTCTTCCACCATGGATGGCGGTGTACGTGCAGGCAAGGCCGCACGGACGACAAGCGCGGGAACGGCGGAGAAAGAACACGATGTCGGATGTCACGATCAAACAACTCGCCCAGGTGCTGGGCATGCCGGTCGACAAGCTGCTGAGCCAGCTTGGCGAAGCCGGCATGAAATTCTCCGAACCGGAGCAGGTCATCAGCAGCACCGAGAAGGTGAAGCTGCTGGGCTTCCTGCGGCGCACCCATGGCAAGAACGAGCCCGCCGCCGAGGTCGCCGACAGCGCGCCGCGCCAGATCACGCTCAAGCGCCGCACGGTGGGCGAGCTCAAGGTCTCCACGCCGGGCGGCCGCGGTGCGGCCAGCACGGCCAAGACCGTCAATGTCGAGGTGCGCGCCAAGCGCACCTACGTCAAGCGCAGCGTGATCGCCGAGGAAGCGAGCGCCGAGCCCGAGCGCGAGGAGGCCGTGCGCAAGCTGGCCGAGTCGCGCGAGCAGCGCAAGCAGGAAGAACAGGAGCGCCACGAGGCCGAGCAGCGCCGCCAGCAGGAGGCGCAGCAGCACGCGCTGGAAGAGCAGCGCCGCGAGCAGGAGGCGGCGGAAGAGCGCCTTCGCCAGTCCGAGCCCGAGCCCGAAAGCGCATCCGAAAGCGCGCCCGCAAGCGAGCCGGTCGCCGCCGCTCCCGCGGCGGAGCCGGAAGCCGCCCCGGCGGACGAGTCCGCCAGCGCGGCGGCGCCCGCCGTGCAGCGCATCGACCCGCGCGAGCTGGGCATGATCGTTCCGCGCGTGCACGAACCGCGCAAGCGCGAGAAGCTGGTCAAGCCGGCGCCCGCTCCCGCGCCCGCCCCGGCACCCGCCCGGGCCGCCGCGGCGCCGGGCTCCACGGACGCCGCGCGCGGCAAGGCGCGCCACGGCGGACGCGAGCGCGACGACGTGGCCGGCGGCAAGCGTTTCGCCGGCGGCGAGCTGCATCTGAGCGAGGCCGACCGCGCCCGCCGTTCCAGCGGCAAGCGCGGCAAGCCCGGCCGGGGCAACGTGCGCGAGGTCGCGCGTGGCGCATCGTCGACCGGCGGTGCGCACGGCTTCACCCGCCCCACCGCCGCGGTGGTGCGCGAAGTCGTCGTGGGCGACGCCAACGTGGTCGCCGAGCTGGCGCAGAAGATGGCGGTCAAGGGTTCGGAAGTGGTCAAGGCCCTCTTCAAGATGGGCGTGATGGCCACCATCAACCAGACCATCGACCACGACACCGCCGCCCTGGTGGTGGAGGAACTCGGCCACACGGTGGTCGAGGCCAATGCCAACAACGCCGAGGCCGCGCTGGCCGCGCACACCCAGAGCGTGGAGCTGGACGGCGAGAAGGAGTCGCGTCCGCCGGTGGTCACCATCATGGGCCACGTCGACCACGGCAAGACCTCGCTGCTGGACTACATCCGCCGCACCAAGGTCGCCTCGGGCGAGGCCGGCGGCATCACCCAGCACATCGGCGCCTACCACGTGGAAACGCCGAAGGGCGTGATCACCTTCCTCGACACCCCGGGCCATGCCGCGTTCACCGCGATGCGCGCCCGCGGCGCGCAGTCCACCGACATCGTGGTGCTGGTGGTCGCCGCCGACGACGGCGTGATGCCGCAGACGGCCGAAGCCGTGCAGCACGCGCGCGCCGCCAAGGTGCCGCTGATCGTCGCGCTCAACAAGATGGACAAGTCCGACGCCAACCCGGACCACGTCAAGCAGGGCCTCGGCAACCTGGAAGTCATCCCGGAAGAGTGGGGCGGCGATACGCCGTTCGTGCCGGTGTCGGCGAAGACCGGCATGGGCATCGACACGCTGCTCGACGCGATCTCGGTGCAGGCCGAGGTGATGGAACTCACCGCCGTGGTCGACGGCCCCGCCTCGGGCGTGGTGATCGAATCCAGCCTGGACAAGGGCCGCGGTCCGGTCGCCACCGTGCTGGTGCAGCAGGGCACGCTGAAGCGCGGCGACTTCGTGGTCTGCGGCGTGGAATACGGCCGCATGCGCGCGCTGGTCGACGAGACCGGCAAGACCGTGCAGGAAGCCGGCCCCTCGATCCCGGTGCAGGTGCTGGGTCTTTCCGGCGTGCCGGAAGCGGGCGACGACTTCGTGGTGGTGGCCGACGAGAAGCTGGCCAAGCAGGTCGCCGCCGAGCGCCAGCAGAAGCGCCGCGAGACGCGCATGGTCAGCAAGGCCAACCGCCTCGAGGACATCATGGCGCAGATGGGCCAGGGCAACGGGCAGCAGACGCTCAACATCCTGGTCAAGGCCGACGTGCAGGGTTCGGTCGAGGCGCTGCGCGAATCGCTCAGCTCGATCGGCAACGAGAACGTCAAGGTCAACGTGGTCTCCGCCGGCGTCGGCGGCATCACCGAGTCCGACGCGACGCTCGCGGCCGCATCCAAGGCGCTGGTGATCGGCTTCAACGTGCGTGCCGACGCCTCGGCGCGCAAGGTGATCGACACCGCCGGCCTGGACGTGCGCTACTTCTCCATCATCTACGACGTGATCGACCAGGTGAAGCAGGCGGCTTCCGGCCTGCTGGGCGTGGAAGTGCGCGAGGAGATCATCGGCGTCGCCCAGGTGCGCGAGGTGTTCCGCAGCTCCAAGTTCGGCGCGGTCGCCGGCTGCATGGTCGTCGAAGGCCACGTCAAGCGCAGCAAGCCGATCCGCGTGCTGCGCGACAACACCGTGGTGTTCGAGGGCGAGCTGGAATCGCTGCGCCGCTTCAAGGACCTGGTCGACGAAGTGCGCAACGGCATGGAGTGCGGCATCGCCGTGAAGCAGTACAACGACGTCAAGGTCGGCGACCAGATCGAGTGCTTCGAGCGCATTGAAGTGGCTCGCACGCTTTGACGCCGTAGGCGCCAAAGCGCGCGAGCCACGCGGCCATGGATGGCCGCACGCGAAGCTGCGGCCCAGCCGCAGCTTCGGCGGAGGCGGGGCCGGCGAATGCCGGACCCGCCGAACCAATCAACGTGCAGGACTGCACGTTGATTGGCATAGGTAACGAGTTTTGTTTTTGCTTTCCCGGACGACGACTAATTCATGCCCTCCCGCGACTTCAAACGTACCGACCGCGTAGGCGCCGAGCTCCGCCGCGAAATCGGCCTGCTGGTGCACGCCGCGGTGCGCGACCACGGCCTGCCGTCGTGCAGCGTGTCGGACGTGGAAGTGAGCCGCGACCTCGATTTCGCCGCGGTGTGGGTGACCGCGCTGCTGCCCGGGCAGTCGGCGGCGGTGGTGAAGGCGCTCAACACGCTGGCGGGCGAGTTCCGCCGTGCGCTGTCGCGCAGCATGCGGCTGCGGCGCGTGCCGGAACTGCGCTTCAAGTACGACGACTCGGTGGACAAGGGCGAGCGCATCGACGCGCTGCTGCGCGATGCGGGCGAGGCCGCGGCGCCGGCGGACGACGAGTCGTAAACCAGGTTCCATGCGTCGCGACCGCAAGCTCCCCCGCATCGCCTGGCGCGATCTGCACGGCATCGTGTTGCTGGACAAGCCCGCAGGCGTCAGCTCCAACCAGGCGCTGCAATCGGTGCGCCGGCTGTTCCGCGCCGCCAAGGGCGGCCACACCGGCGCACTCGACCCCATGGCCACCGGCCTGCTGCCGCTGTGCTTCGGCGAGGCCACCAAGCTGGCCGGCAACCTGCTGGGCGCGCGCAAGGCCTACCGGGCCGAGTGCCGGCTGGGCATCACCACCACCACCGCCGATCGCGAAGGCGAGCCCGTGCGGCAGCGGCCGGTGCCGCCGCTGGACGACGCCACCGTGGAGGCGGCGCTGGCGCCGTTGCGCGGCCGCATCGTCCAGGTGCCGCCGGTGTATTCGGCGCTGAAACAGGACGGCGAACGCCTGTACCTCAAGGCGCGCCGCGGCGAATCCGTGGAAGCGCCGCCGCGCGAGGTGGAGGTGTACCGGCTGGAGCTGCTTTCCCGCACGGAAGACACCGTGGCCTTCGAGGTGGAATGCGGCTCGGGCACCTACGTGCGCTCGCTGGCGGTGGACCTGGGCGAGGCGCTGGGTTGCGGCGCCCATCTCACTGCCTTGCGGCGGCTGTGGGTGGAGCCGTTCCACGAACCGCGCATGGCCACGCTGGCGGAGCTGGAGCAGGCGGCGGGGCAGGGCGACGCCGCCCTGCTGGCCTGGCTGCTGCCGGTGGCGGCGGGGCTGGCCGACTGGCCCGGCCTGCAACTGGACGAGATGCAGAGCCAGGCGATCGCCTGCGGCCAGCCCATCGTGGTGGCCGGGCGCAGCGGGCCGCACGCCGCGTTCGCCAGCGACGGCGCCCTGCTGGCGCTGCTGGAACTGGATGCGGACGGCCGCAGCCGCATCCTGCGTGGTTTCAACCTGCCGCCGCCGTGAACCGGACCCCGCCGCGCCCTTGTTGCAGAGGCGTTGCCAACGGTAGAATAAGCAGGTTATTCCGATACTTTCATCCCTCAGGCGAAGCTTGCGCTTGCGTCACTCCCGGTGATGCAAACGCAAGCTTCGCATCGCTTTTTCAAGGAAACAGGTACCACCATGTCTCTTACCGCAGAACAGACCGGCAAGATCATCACCGATTTCGGCCGCGTGCCGAACGACACCGGTTCCACCGAAGTGCAGGTGGCGCTGCTGTCCGCCCGCATCGATCACCTCACCGATCACTTCAAGTCGCACAAGCAGGACCATCACTCCCGCCGCGGCCTGCTGAAGCTGGTGAACCGCCGCAAGAGCCTGCTCGCCTACCTCAAGGACCGCGACCTGGCCCGCTACCAGAGCCTGATCGAGCGTCTCGGCCTCCGTCGTTGATTTCTGCGTATGTCCTGAACGCGACGATCGAGGGAAGGCCATCCGTGGCCGCTCCCCTCGATTCGCGCGTTCTCCCATGAACGCGAAGATCAGGAAGCGGCCATCCACGGCCGCACTCTCAAAAATCGGGAAATCAACATGGCGAAAGTAACCAAGTCATTCCAGTACGGTAATCATGAAGTCACGCTGGAGACGGGCGAAATCGCCCGCCAGGCATCCGGTGCGGTCATGGTCAGCATGGGCGGCACCGTGGTGCTGGTCACCGCCGTGGCCGCGGCCAAGGCGAAGGAAGGTCAGGACTTCTTCCCGCTCACCGTGGACTACGTCGAGAAGTTCTACTCCGCCGGCCGCATCCCGGGCGGCTTCTTCAAGCGCGAAGGCCGTCCGACCGAGAAGGAGACGCTGACCTCGCGCCTGATCGATCGTCCGGTGCGCCCGCTGTTCCCGGAAGACTTCAAGAACGAAGTCCAGGTGATCGCCCAGGTCGTCTCGCTCAATCCGGAGATCGACGGCGACATCCCGGCGCTGATCGGCGCCTCCGCCGCGCTCAGCCTCGCCGGCATCCCGTTCAAGGGTCCGATCGGCGCCGCCCGCGTCGGCTACGTCAACGGCCAGTACGTGCTCAACCCCACCACCACCGAACTGGCCGGCTCCAAGCTGGACCTGGTCGTCGCCGGTACCGCCGGCGCGGTGCTGATGGTGGAATCCGAGGCCGAGCTGCTGTCCGAGGACGTGATGCTGGGCGCCGTGGTGTTCGGCCACCAGCAGATGCAGGTCGCGATCCGCGCGATCGCCGAGCTGGCCACCGAGGCCAGCCGTCCGTCGCTGGACTGGCAGCCGCCGGCGCGCAACGAGTCGCTGGTCGCCGCGGTCAAGGGCGCGGTCGGCGACAAGCTGGAGGGCGCCTTCAAGGTGCGCGACAAGCTGCAGCGCCGCGACGCGATCGCCGCGATCAAGGCCGACGTGCTGGAGTCGCTGAAGTCCGACGCCGAGGCCAAGGGCTGGGACAAGGCCGAGCTCGCGAAGGAATTCGCCGAACTCGAGTACCACACGCTGCGCGACAGCGTGCTGAAGACCAAGGTGCGCATCGACGGCCGCCAGCTCGACGACGTGCGCGCCATCACCGCCCGCGTGGGCGTGCTGCCGCGCACCCACGGCTCGGCGCTGTTCACCCGCGGCGAGACGCAGGCGCTGGTCGTCGTCACGCTGGGCACCACGCGCGACGCGCAGATCATCGACGCGCCGGCCGGCGAGTCGAAGGATCCGTTCCTGTTCCACTACAACTTCCCGCCGTTCTCGGTGGGCGAGGCCGGCCGCTTCGGCGCGCCGAAGCGTCGCGAGATCGGCCACGGCCGCCTCGCCAAGCGCGGCGTGCAGGCGGTGAAGCCCGCCATCGAGGAATTCCCCTACGTGCTGCGCGTGGTCTCGGAAATCACCGAGTCCAACGGCTCCTCGTCGATGGCTTCGGTGTGCGGTTCCTCGCTGGCGATGATGGATGCCGGCGTGCCGCTGAAGGCGCCGGTGGCCGGTATCGCGATGGGCCTGGTGAAGGAGGGCGACGACTTCGTCGTGCTGTCCGACATCCTGGGCGACGAGGACCACCTCGGCGACATGGACTTCAAGGTGGCCGGTTCGTCCGAGGGCATCAGCGCCCTGCAGATGGACATCAAGATCGACGGCATCACCGAGGAGATCATGAAGGTGGCGCTGGCCCAGGCCAAGCGCGGCCGCCTGCACATCCTCGGCGAGATGGCCAAGGCGCTCAGCACCGCGCGCACCGAGATGAGCGAGTACGCGCCGCGCCTGATCACCATCAAGATCCACCCGGACAAGATCCGCGAGGTCATCGGCAAGGGCGGCGCCACCATCCGCTCGATCACCGAGGAGACCGGCGCCACCATCGACATCAACGACGACGGCACCGTGATCATCGCCTCGGTCAACCGCGACGCGGGCGAGGCGGCGAAGAAGCGCATCGAGCAGATCGTCTCCGACGTCGAGCCGGGCCGCATCTACGAGGGCAAGGTCGCCAAGCTGATGGACTTCGGCGCGTTCGTCACCATCATGCCGGGCAAGGACGGCCTGGTGCACGTGTCGCAGATCTCCAACGAGCGCGTCGAGAAGGTCTCCGACAAGCTCAAGGAAGGCGACATCGTCAAGGTCAAGGTGCTGGAAGTGGACAAGCAGGGCCGCATCCGCCTGTCCATGAAGGCGGTGGCCGAAGGCGAGGGCTGATCGGCCGCTGACGTATCCTTCACGCAACGCGAACGAGGCCCGGCCATGCCGGGCCTCGTTCGTTTCCGGAGCATGGAACCGGCGAAGGTCGTTCGATTCCTGCGGTCGCAAACGGGCGCGACGATTTTCGGCGTTTCTTGCAACACGCTTTTGCTAGGATGCAGGGGCCGTCGAACGAGGATGCGCAATGAACGGACAGGCAGGCGATTTCATCAAGGATTGGCAGGTACTGGCCCAGCAGTCCTGGGATGCGTGGATGCGCCAGGTGCAGCCACCGGCGGCCGCACCGCCGGCGTCCGCTTTCGGCAGCGACACGCTGGAGCGCACGCTGGCCGGGCTCAAGGGCTGCTTCGACTGGATGCAGGGCGTGGCCGGCGCCAGCGCCAGCCAGCCCGGCACGGACTGGCAAAGTCTGCTGCGCACCTGGGCCGGTTCCGCGAACCAGCCGTTCACCCAGGCCTTCAACGGCATCGACAACGCCGCCGCGCGGGGCTTCGTCCAGCAGTGGCAGGCCTGGCTGCAATCGATGCAGACCAGCGGCTTCGCCATGCCGGGCGCGACGGGCGGCCCGATCCCGTCGTTCGGCCTCAATCGCGAACAGGCGATGCAGCAGCAGGAGCTCGCGGCCGCGATCCAGGCGGCGCTGGAGGCCAGCGGCCGCTACCAGGCGCTGATCCAGCGGGCGAACACGCAGGGGCTGGAACGCCTGCAGGCGAAGCTGACCCAGCCCGACCCGTCCAGCCCGCCGCTGGAGTCGCTGAAGGCGCTGTACGACCTGTGGGTGGACGTCGCCGAAGAGGCGTACGCCGAGGTGGCGCTGTCCGACGAATTCCGCACCGCCTACGGCGAGATGGTCAACACCCAGATGCGCGTGCGCCAGATGCAGCAGCGCCTGACCGGGCAGTTGTACCGCGAGCTGGGCCTGCCCACCCGCGAGGAAGTCTCGTCGCTGGGCGAGCGCCTGCAGCAGCTGCGCCGCGACCTGCGCAAGCAGGCGGCCGGCGACGCCGGCGAGGAGATTCTTGCGCTGCGCCGCGAAGTGGCGGCGTTGAAGCGCGAGCTGGCCGCACTGGGCGCCAAGCCGGTGACCACGGCCGCGACCAGACCGAAGCCGGTGGCCAAGCCCGCTCCGCGGCCGGCCGCGAAGCCGAAACCCGCGGCCAAGCGCAGCTCGGCCAGCACGAAGAAGGCGCCGGCGCGAAGCAAGCCGGCGCTGCCCGTCACCCGTTCGCGCAAGCGCTGATCCAAGGAGTGCCCCATGGATATCCCACTCCACCTCGATCCCGCCCGGCTGATGCAGGAGATCGCCACGTTCCAGCGCAAGCTCAGCGCCGGCATGGGCCAGTTGCGCCGCATGAGCGAGCCCGGCTATGCGAACACGCCCCGTGAACTGGTGTACGCCGAGGACAAGCTGAAGCTGTGGCACATGCAGGGCGACCGCGCGCCCACCGCGCGGACGCCCACGCTGATCGTCTACGCGCTGGTCAACACGGTGTGGATGACCGACCTGCAGCCGGACCGCTCGATGGTGCGCAACCTGCTGGCGCAGGGCGAGGATGTCTACCTCATCGACTGGGGCTACCCCGACGGCGCCGACCGCTGGCTGACCCTGGACGACTACCTCAACGGCTACCTCGACCGCTGCGTGGACGCGGTGCGCGAGCGCCACGGGCTGGACGCGATCAACCTGCTCGGCATCTGCCAGGGCGGCGCGTTCTCGCTGTGCTACGGCGCGATGCATCCGGACAAGGTGAAGAACCTCATCACCATGGTCACGCCGGTGGACTTCCAGACGCCGGACAACATGCTCTCGCACTGGTGCCGCCTGATGGACGTGGACCTGTTCGTGGACACGCTGGGCAACGTGCCGGCGATGCTGATGAACTGGGTCTACCTCACGCTGAAGCCGGTGCGGCTGAACCAGCAGAAGTACCTGGGCCTGGTCGACATCCTCGACCAGCCGGTGGAACTGGAGAATTTCCTGCGCATGGAGCGCTGGATCTTCGATTCGCCCGACCAGGCCGGCGAGGCGTTCCGCCAGTTCATCAAGGACTTCTACCAGGGCAACAAGCTGGTGAAGGGCGGCCTGGTCATCGGTGGCCGCGAGGTCGATCTGGGCATGCTCAGCCAGCCGGTGCTCAACATCTACGCCCAGCAGGACCATCTGGTGCCGCCCGACGCATCGCGTGCCCTGGGCCGCAGGGTGGGCACCACCGACTACACCGAACTCGCGTTCAAGGGCGGCCACATCGGCATCTACGTCTCCAGCCGCGCACAGCGCGAAGTGCCGCCGGCGATCCACCAGTGGCTGCGCGCGCGCGACTGAACCTTCACCACGGGATGCCAGCATGGAAAAACGTCTTTGCCGTTCCCGCCAGAATCGCATGCTCGCCGGCGTCTGCGGCGGCATCGCCGAGTATCTGGGCTGGGATCCAACCATGGTGCGGCTGCTGTGGATCGTCCTCACCCTGCTGGGCGGCTCGGGCATCCTGATCTACCTGGTCATGTGGCTGGTGATGCCGGAATCGCCCTGAGTCTCTTCCGTTTCACGACACGAACATTCCGATGGATTACGACCGTTACGACCGCGTCCGCGCCGTGCAATGGCGCGGCGACCACCTCCGCTTGCTCGACCAGCGCCTGCTGCCGCAGGAAGAACGCTGGATCGATTGCCGCAGCGCCGCCGCGGTGACGCAGGCCATCAGGGACCTCGCCGTGCGCGGCGCGCCGGCCATCGGTATCGCCGCTGCCTGGGGCGTAGTGCTGGCCGCGCAGCAGGGCATCGCGCTGGATGATGCGCTGGCGACATTGCGCGCTGCGCGGCCCACCGCGGTGAACCTGATGTGGGCGCTGGACCGCATGAAGGCGCGCATCGCTGCAGGCGCGGATGCGCAGGCGCTGGAGCGCGAGGCACAGGCGATCCAGGACGAGGACCTCGCCGCCAACCGCCACATGGGCGAGCTGGGCGCCGCGCTGATCGCGCCGGGCTCCGGCGTGCTCACCCATTGCAACACCGGCTCGCTGGCCACCGCCGGCTTCGGCACCGCGCTGGGCGTGATCCGCGCCGGCGTGGCGCAGGGGCGCATCGAACGCGTGTTCGCGGGCGAGACGCGGCCCTGGCAGCAGGGCGCCCGGCTCACCATGTACGAACTGGTGCGCGACGGCATCCCCGCGCAGCTGATCGCCGACTCGGCGGCGGCGCACCTGATGAAGTCGGGTGCCGTGCAGTGGGTGATCGTGGGCGCCGACCGCATCGCCGCGAACGGCGACACCGCGAACAAGATCGGCACCTACCAGCTCGCCATCGCCGCGAAGCATCACGGCGTGAAGTTCATGGTGGCGGCGCCATCCTCCACGGTGGACATGGCCACCGCCTCGGGCGATGCGATCGAGATCGAATTGCGCGATTCCGCCGAGCTTTTGAGCATTGGCGGCCGGCGCGTTGTGGTCGAGGGCGCCCAGGCCTGGAACCCGGTGTTCGACGTCACGCCGGCCAGCCTGATCGACGCCATCGTCACCGAGCGTGGCGTGATCGAGCGGCCGGACACGGCCGCGATGAAGGCGCTGTTCGGCGCCTGAGAATCGGCTCTTCCGCACGCTGCTGCAGGCGGCTCCCGCAGTCGCCTGCCGCGGTTGCGCGATTCCTGTGCAAAATATTGAAATACAAGGTTTAAATTTGACCTTTCGCAGGACGCGAATGGGTCGTTCGTGTTACACTTGATGGGTTGATTTTCAGGCGCCGGCAGCCCTGGCGCGACGCTGTTCCTCCTCGTTCACCAGGGAAGCCCATTGATGGCAGAACTCGCCAAAGAAATCATTCGCGTCAACATTGAAGACGAGATGCGCCAGAGCTATCTCGACTACGCGATGAGCGTGATCGTGGGCCGCGCGCTGCCGGACGTGCGCGATGGCCTGAAGCCGGTGCACCGCCGCGTGCTGTTCGCGATGAACGAGCTGGGCAACGCCTGGAACAAGCCTTACAAGAAGTCGGCCCGCGTGGTCGGCGACGTGATCGGTAAGTACCACCCGCACGGCGACGCGTCCGTCTACGACGCGATCGTGCGCATGGCGCAGCCGTTCTCGCTGCGCTACATGCTGGTCGACGGCCAGGGCAACTTCGGCTCGGTCGACGGCGACAACGCGGCGGCGATGCGTTACACCGAGGTGCGCATGGCGCGCCTCACGCACGAGCTGCTCGCCGACATCGACAAGGAAACCGTCGACTTCGGCCCGAACTACGACGAGAGCGAGCACGAGCCGCTGGTGCTGCCCACCCGCGTGCCGAACCTGCTGGTGAACGGTTCGGCCGGCATCGCGGTGGGCATGGCCACCAACGTGCCGCCGCACAACCTCAACGAGGTCGTCGCCGCCACCATCGCGCTGATCGACGAGCCGACGTTGTCGATCGCCGACCTGATGCACTACATCCCCGGCCCGGATTTCCCCACCGCCGGCATCATCAACGGCTCGTCCGGCATCGTCGAGGCCTACCGCACCGGCCGCGGCCGCATCCTGGTGCGCGCCAAGACCGAGATCGAGACGGAAAGCAACGGCCGCGAGACCATCCTGGTCCACGAGCTGCCGTACCAGGTGAACAAGGCGCGGCTGATCGAGAAGATCGCCGAGCTGGTCAAGGAAAAGAAGCTCGAAGGCATCAGCGAGCTGCGCGACGAGTCCGACAAGGACGGCATGCGCATCGTCATCGAGATCCGCAAGGACGCGATGGCCGACGTGGTGCTCAACAACCTGTTCCAGCAGACCCAGATGCAGGTGACGTTCGGCATCAACATGGTGGCGCTGCTGGACGGCCAGCCGCGGCTGCTGAACCTCAAGGACATCCTCGAAGCCTTCATCCGCCACCGCCGCGAGGTGGTGACCCGCCGCACCATCTTCGAACTGCGCAAGGCGCGCGCCCGCGCGCACATCCTGGAAGGCCTCACCGTCGCGCTCGCCAACATCGACGAGATGATCGAGCTGATCAAGACCTCCGCCTCGCCGCAGGAAGCACGCGAACGCATGCTGGCGCGCAAGTGGCAGCCGGGCATGGTCGGCGCGCTGCTCGGCGCCGCCGGCGCCGAGGCGTCGCGGCCGGAGGACATGGACCCGCGCGACGGCCTCAAGGCCGAGGGCTACCAGCTCTCCGAGGTGCAGGCGCAGGAAATCCTCGCCATGCGCCTGCACCGCCTCACCGGGCTGGAGCAGGAGAAGCTGTCCGACGAATACCGCGAGATCCTGGAAACGATCCGCGGCCTGATCGAGATCCTGGAGAACCCGGAACGCCTGCTCGCGGTGATCCGCGAGGAGCTGGAATCCGTCAAGAACGAATTCGGCGACGCGCGCCGCACCGAGATCCAGCATTCGCAGGAAGATCTCGACGTGCTCGACCTGATCGCGCCGGAAGACATGGTGGTGACGCTGTCGCACACCGGCTACATCAAGCGCCAGCCGGCCAGCGCGTACCGCGCGCAGCGCCGCGGCGGCAAGGGCCGCTCGGCCTCCGCGCTGAAGGACGAGGACGTGGTCGAGCAGCTGTGGGTGGTCAACACCCACGACACCCTGCTCACCTTCACCAGCACCGGCCGCGTGTACTGGCTCAAGGTCTACCAGATGCCGGAGGCGGGCCCCGGCGCGCGCGGCAAGCCGATCATCAACCTGCTGCCGCTGGCCGCGGGCGAGAAGGTGCAGGCGGTGCTGCCGGTGCGCGAGTACGGCGAGGACCGCTACGTGTTCTTCGCCACGAAGTGCGGCACGGTGAAGAAGACGCCGCTCACCGAGTTCGCGTTCCAGCTGCAGAAGGGCAAGCTGGCGATCAAGCTGGACGAGGGCGACGCCCTGGTCAACGTGGAACTCACCGACGGCAACAGCGACGTGCTGATGTTCGCCTCCAACGGCAAGACGGTGCGCTTCGACGAGAACACCGTGCGCTCCATGGGCCGCACCGCCACCGGCGTGCGCGGCATGCGCCTGGCCGAGGGCGAGGAAGTGGTCTCGCTGATCGTGGCGGCCGAGGGCGACATCCTCACGGCGACGGCACGCGGCTACGGCAAGCGCACCGCGCTGGACGAGTTCCCGAAGAAGGGGCGTGGCACCCAGGGCGTGATCGGCATCCAGTGTTCCGAACGCAACGGCGGGCTGGTCGCCGCGGTGCAGGTCACCGAGGCGCACGAGCTGATGCTGATCTCCAACCAGGGCACCCTGGTGCGCACACGCGTGGCGGAAGTCTCCCAGCTCAGCCGCAATACCCAGGGCGTCACCCTGATCCGCCTGCCGGCCGAGGAGTCGCTGGTCAGCGTGGTGCGGCTGGAAGCCGAGGAGGACAACGGCGAGGAAGGCGCAGCGCCTGCCGACGGCCTGTCGCCCGACGGCGACAGCCCGGCGGAAACGGGCACGGACGAAGCCTGATTTCCGGTCTTCACGTCGCTTGCATCGCGAAAAGCCCCGGCCAGGCCGGGGCTTTTCGCATCCGGGGCATGCAGCGACCGGGCCCCCGGCGGGCGCTCAGTCGCCCAGTGCGGCCAGCATCGCCTCCGCGCTGGAGACTCGGAACTCGCCCGGCGCTTCCACGTGCAGCTGGCGTACCACGCCATCGTCCGCGTACAGCGCGAAGCGGCGCGCGCGCAGGCCCATGCCATAGGCGTTGCCGTCCAGTTCCAGGCCCAGCGCGCGGGTGAAGCCGGCGCTGCCGTCTGCCAGCAGCAGCAGGCCGGACGGCACCTGCTGGGCGGCGGCCCAGGCCTGCATCACGTAGGCGTCGTTCACGGCGAGGCAGTACACCGCGACGCCGCGCGCACGGAACGCTTCGTGCTGCCGCACGTAACCGGGCAGGTGCTTTTCCGAACAGGTCGGGGTGAAGGCGCCGGGCACCGCGAACAGCACGGCCTTGCGGCCGGCGAACAGCGCGCCGGTACGGGCGGCCTCGATGCGGCCGTCCACGACGACCTTGATCTCGACGTCGGGCAGCGACTGGCCGATCCGGATGCTCATGGCGGTTTCCCTGAAGGAATGGCAACCCGCGGATGCTAGCCGCTGCCGGCTGCCGTTGTCGCCTTGAATCGCCGAACGGCGCACCTATCTCTGCACTCAGGCGGCGGCGTGCCGCAATCCATCTTGAGGAGTTTCCAGATGAGCATGAATCATCATGTGATGTGGGGCCTGCCGCGCGACGCGCAGGTGTGGCGGCATGCGTTCGGCCGTCCCGTGGAGTCCGGCGACGGCGCGCCGGCCGATGCTTCGGCATGGGCGCCGCGCGTGGACATCCGCGAGGAAGGCGAGCGCTTCGTGATCCGCGCCGATGTTCCCGGCGTCGATCCTGCGGCGATCGAAGTGAGCATGGACCGGAACGTGCTGTCGATCAGCGGCGATCGTGCAGCCGAGGCTGCCGACGCGTCCGCTCGTTTCTCCCGCCAGGAACGTGCGCACGGCCCGTTCCACCGCCGCTTCGTGCTGCCCGACAGCGTCGATGCCGAGCACATCACCGCGAGCAACCGGCACGGCGTGCTGGAGATCGTGGTGCCGAAGAAGGCCGAGAGCGCGCCCCGGCGCATCGTGATCGATACGGCGCACTGATCCTCCAGCGGCTTGCGGTAGCGGCCTGCGACGGACGATGATCCGTCGCAGGCCGCTTGGCGTCGAGGCGACCAGAGGGAGTGGCGGTGGAATTCAAAGATTATTACGAGATCCTGGGCGTGAAGCCCGAGGCCAGCGAGGCGGAGATCAAGACCGCCTACCGCAAGCTGGCGCGCAAGTACCACCCGGACAAGAACAAGGAAGCCGGCGCCGAGGAGAAATTCAAGGCTGCGAACGAGGCGCAGGAAGTGCTGCTGGATGCCGAGAAGCGCCGCGCCTACGACCAGTTGCGCGCGGGCGGCTACCGCGGCGGCGAGCAGTTCCGGCCGCCGCCGGGCTGGGGGCAGGGGCAGTCCCGCGATTTCGGCGGCGACGACAGCGATTTCAGCGACTTCTTCGAGAGCCTGTTCGGTCGCAATGCGGCCGCCCATGGCCAGCGCGGCCAGCCGCGCGCACGGCGCGGGCAGGACGTGCAGGCGCGGGTGGAGGTGGACCTGCAGACCGCGTTCGACGGCGGCCGCACCCGGCTGGCCTTGCACGACGGGCGCGGCGAGGAGCGCGTGCTGGAAGTGAAGATTCCCGCCGGCATCCAGCCGGGGCAGGTGATCCGGCTGGCGGGGCAGGGCCATCCCGGCAGCCCCGGCGCGCCCAAGGGCGACCTGCTGCTGGAAGTGGGCATACGCGACGACGCGCGCTTCAAGCTGGACGGCCACAACGTGCTGCACGTGCTGCCGGTCAGCCCGTGGGAAGCCGCGCTGGGCGCCACGCTGCCCGTGCCGACCCTGGCCGGCACGGTGGAGCTGCGCATTCCGGCCGGCTCGCAGTCGGGACGCAAGCTGCGCCTGAAGGGGCGCGGCATGCCGGGTGCGCATCCGGGCGACCAGCTGGTGGAGCTGTCGATACGCGTGCCCGCTGCAGCCAGCGACGAGCAGCGCGCCGCCTACGAGGCGCTGCGCGCGGAGTTCGCGGATTACGATCCGCGCCGGTAACGCCCCCGCCCCCGCCTCCGGTTGAGGGTCCGGGGCAGGCGCAGGAAGCATCGATGGGCGGCCGCGTCCGCAGACGAGAACGGCGCCCATGGGCGCCGTTCCTCGTTGCCGTGGAGGCCGGCGGTCAGGCCGGCAGCAGGTCCTTCAGCGTGGCCACCAGTTCATCTTCCCGGATCGGCTTGGTGACGTAGGCGCGCGCGCCCTGGCGCATGCCCCACACCTTGTCGGTTTCCTGGTCCTTGGTGGTCACCAGCACCACCGGGATGTGCGAGGTGGTGGCGTCCTTGCTGATCGTGCGGGTGGCCTGGAAGCCGTTGAGGTTGGGCATCACCACGTCCATCAGGATCAGGTCGGGGATCTCGCGCTTGGCGACCTCGACGCCGGCCGCGCCATCCTCGGCGGTGAGGGCCTCGTGCCCCAGCTTCTCGACGATGCGTTTCAGCCCCAGCAGTTGCGAGGGCGAGTCGTCGACGATAAGGATGCGTGCCATAAGTGTGGGTGTCCCCTGGTTGTTTTGGTGGATTCTAAGCCTCTGCCGCGGTGCTTCCAAGCCGCGCCGGCTCAGTCCTGGGCGACGCGCACCACGGTTCGGCCGAAGGAATCCCCGGCCAGCATGCGGGCGAACACGTCCGGAAGGTCGTCCAGCGTCGCCTCGCGGGTGGCGATACGCTCCAGGTGCCGCGGCTTCCAGTCGCCGGCCAGGTGCTGCCATACGCGTTCGCGCACCGGGCGGGCGGTGCCGGCCGAGGCCACGCCCAGCAGGTTCACGCCGCGGATGATGAACGGCATCACCGTGCTGTCGAAGGCGATGCCGCCCGCGTTGCCGCAGATCGCCACGTTGCCGTAGGGTGCGATCAGCGGCAGCAGGCCGGCCAGCATCGCGCCGCCCACGTTGTCCAGCGCGCCGCCGAAGCGGACCGAATCCATCGGCTTGCCGCTGAACGCGAGCGCGTGGCGGTCGATGCATTCGGCGGCGCCCAGCGAACGCAGGAACTCGAAGTGCGCGGCCTTGCCGCTGATCGCGTGCACCGCGTAGCCGGCGCGGCTGAAGATGTCGATGGCGAGCTGGCCCACGCCGCCGCTGGCGCCGGTGACGGCGATCGGACCCAGCGCGGGCGTCTGGCCGTTGTCGAGCATGTGCACCAGCGCCAGCGCGGCGGTGAAGCCGGCGGTGCCGAGGATCATGCTCTCGCGCAGCGACAGGCCCTGCGGCAGCGGGATGGTCCAGCGCGCATCCAGCCGGGCGTACTCCGAGTAGCCGCCATCGCGGGTTTCGGACAGGCCGCTGCCGGTGCACAGCACCGCATCGCCTTCCCTGAACGCGGGGTCGGTGGAGGCGGCCACGTGCCCGGCCAGGTCGATGCCGCCGTTGAGCGGGTACTGGCGCAGGATCCTGCCCTTGCCGGTACCGGCCAGCGCGTCCTTGTAGTTGACCGAGGAGTAGGCGACCTTGACCAGCACTTCGCCGGGCGTCAGCGCGTCGGCGCCGATCTGCTCGATGCCGGCGCGATAACCCGCGTCGTCGTTGTGGATGCGGAACGCGCGGAAGTTGCTCATGGCTGTCTCCGGTCAGGCCTTGATGCTGGACGGGCCGATCACGCGGGCGGCGTTGCCGCCATCGTAATGCGCCATCCAGTCGAACAGCGCGGGGATGGAGTCGCCGAACCACAGGCTGTCGCGCTGGCCGGCCTGCACGAACGCCTCGTCCACCATGTGGTCCATCAGCGTGCGCAGGTCGCGGTAGTAGCCGCGCACGTCGAGGAAGGCGCAGGGGTAGCGGTGCAGGCCCAATTGGGCCCAGGTCAGCATCTCGAACATCTCGTCCATGGTGCCGAAGCCGCCGGGCAGGGCGACGAACGCGTCGGACAGCTCGTACATGCGCGTCTTGCGCTGGTGCATGGTGTCCACCACCACCAGATCGGTGAGCCCCTTGTGCGCCACCTCGCGTTCCACCAGCTGGCGCGGGATCACGCCCACGGCCTTGCCGCCGCCGGCCAGCACCGCGTCGGCGACCACGCCCATCAGGCCCACGTTGCCGCCGCCGTAGACCAGCGCGATGCCGCGCCGGGCCATCTCGGCGCCGAACGCGCGCGCCTGTTCGGCGTATTCGGGATGCCGGCCGGTGCTGGAGCCGCAGTAGACGCAGAGGGAGGTGGGCTGGGGCATGTGGAGGGGCTCGCTTTTCGCTGGTCGTTCCGGCATGTACCGGAATTCGGTTTCAACAGATCGTGCGTGGCGCGCGAATGATCTTGCGTCCTGCGGACGGGGGGCCTGGACTGGATCCCGGCTTTCGCCGGAATGACGGCGGGGGGATTCCGGATGGTTCAAATGGCGCGGCCCGCCCATGTCACCACGAGCGGGCCGTTGGATCCCGGGTCGATCATCGCCCGGGATGAGCGCGTCCTGCGCTCAGTTGCCCTTGTGGATGGCGCGCTTGTCCACCGACAGCGCCGCCTCGTGCACGGCTTCCGACAGCGTCGGGTGGGCGTGGACGATGCGGGCGAGGTCTTCGGAGGAGCCCTTGAACTCCATCGCCACCACGCACTCGGCGATCAGCTCGGACACGCCCGGGCCAACCATGTGCACGCCGAGGATGCGGTCGGTCTCGGCGTGCGCGAGCATCTTCACCTGGCCCACGGCTTCGTTCATCGCCACGGCGCGGCCGATGGCGGCAAACGGGAAGGTGCCGACCTTGTACGGCACGCCTTCGTCCTTGAGCTGCTTCTCGGTCTTGCCGGCCCAGGCCACTTCCGGCTCGGTGTAGATCACGAAGGGCACGGTGTCGTAGTTGACGTGGCCGGCCTTGCCGGCGATCCACTCGGCCACCGCCACGCCTTCCTCGGAACCCTTGTGCGCCAGCATCGGGCCGCGCACCGCGTCGCCGATCGCCCACACGCCGTCCACGCCGGTGTGGCAGTGCTCGTCCACCACGATGCGGCCGCGCTCGTCCAGCTTCACGCCGGTGTCGTCGGCCAGCAGGCCGGCGCTGTAGGCGCGGCGGCCCACGGCCACCAGCAGCTTGTCGACCACCAGTTGCTGCTCGCCGCTCTTGTCGGTGTAGGTGAGGTGCACGCCGTCCTTCTTCACCTCGGCCTTGTTGAGCTTGGCATCGAGCTTGATGTCCAGGCCCTGCTTGGCGAATTCCTTCGCGGCGAGCTTGGCGATGTCCGCGTCGGCCACCGAGAGGAAATCGGGCAGCGCCTCGATGATGGTGACTTCGGAGCCCATGCGGCGCCACACGCTGCCGAGTTCCAGGCCGATCACGCCGGCGCCGATCACGCCCAGGCGCTTCGGCACTTCGGCGAAGTCCAGCGCGCCGGCGTTGTCGACGATATTCTTGCCGTCGAACTTGGCGAACGGCAGCTCGATCGGCACCGAGCCCGAGGCGAGGATCACGTTGGTGGCGCTGATCGTCTGCTTGCTGCCGTCCTGCGCGGTGATCTCGACCTGGTTGCCCTTCAGCAGCTTGCCGGTGCCGAAGTACGGCGTGACCTTGTTGGCCTTGAACAGCTGGCCGATGCCGCCGGTGAACTGCTTGACGATCTTGTCCTTGCGGCCGATGAAGGTGCCCATGTCGACCTTGGCGTCCTTCACGCTGATGCCGTGCACCGGCAGGTTGTGCGCGATGTTCCAGTACTGGCGCGAGGAATCCAGCAGCGCCTTGGACGGGATGCAGCCCACGTTGAGGCAGGTGCCGCCGAGGGCCTGCTTGCCGTCCTTGCCGGTGAAGGCATCCACGCACGCGGTCTTCAGGCCCAGCTGCGCGGCGCGGATCGCGGCCACATAGCCGGCCGGGCCGGCGCCGATGACGATGACGTCGAATTGTTCGCTCATTTCAGTCGCTCACTGCGGGATTCGGGATTGGGGATTCGGGATTCGCCAAGACATGTCCTGGCGAGCCCGAACTTCGCTGGAATCCGGGAGGGGGCAAGGATTCGCAAGGGCGCAAGGCGCCGCTTTGCCGAATCCCGAATCCCGTCTCCCGAATCCCGGCATGTCGCCGGCCTTACAGGCCCAGCAGCATGCGCTGCGGATTTTCCAGCTGGTTCTTGATGTCGACCAGGAACAGCACCGCGTCCTTGCCGTCGATGATGCGGTGGTCGTAGCTGATCGCGATGTACATCATCGGCGCGGCGATCACCTGGCCGTTCTCGACGACGGCGCGCTCCTTGATCGTGTGCATGCCGAGGATGGCGCTCTGCGGCGGGTTGACGATGGGCGTGGAGAGCAGCGAGCCGAAGGTGCCGCCGTTGGTGATGGTGAACGTGCCGCCCTGCAGGTCTTCCAGCGTGAGCTTGCCGTCGCGCGCCTTCTTCGCGTACTCGCCGATCGCCTTCTCGATGTCGGCGAAGCCCATGTTCTCGGCGTTGCGCAGCACCGGGGTGACCAGGCCCTTGTCGGTGGACACCGCGATGGAGACGTCCTGGTAGCCGTGGTAGACGACGTCGTTGCCGTCCACCGAGGCGTTGACGATGGGATGGCGCTTCAGCGCCTCGACCGTGGCCTTGACGAAGAAGCTCATGAAGCCGAGCTTGACGCCGTGTTCCTTCTGGAACTGCTCGCCGAGTTCCTTGCGCATCTTGCTGACCGCGGCCAGGTTCACTTCGTTGAACGAGGTGAGCATGGCGATCGAGTTCTTCGACTGCATCAGGCGCTCGGCGATCTTGGCGCGCATGCGGGTCATCGGCACGCGCTCTTCCGGACGCGCGCCCGGCGTGGGCTTCGCTGCCGGCGCGGCGGCCGCAGCCGCGGCGGGACGCGCACCGGCGTTGACCACGTCTTCCTTGATGATGCGGCCGTCGCGGCCGCTGCCGGCGATGGCGGAGGTGTCGACCTTGTTCTCGGTGGCGACGCGCTGCGCGGCGGGCGACAGCTCGGCGGCGGCGGCCTTCGGCGCGGCCGGCGCCGGAGCCGCGGCAGCGGGTGCCGGAGCGGCGGCGGCCGGAGCGGGCGCGGCGGCCACGGCGCCTTCCTCGATGACCGCGATCACCTGCTGGCTGTTCACCGTGGCGCCGGTGTCGAACCTGATCTCCTTGATCACGCCGTCCACCGGGGCAGGCACTTCGAGCACCACCTTGTCGGTTTCCAGGTCGACCAGGTTCTCGTCGCGCTTCACCGCATCGCCGGCCTTCTTGTGCCAGGTGGCGATGGTGGCGTCGGAGACCGACTCGGGCAGGACGGGGACTTTGACTTCGATGGACATGACGGGCCCTTGGGGTTGGTGCGCTCGCCCTGGAGCGCAAGAATCGAAAGCGGCCACCCTCGTGGCCGCGGAATGCCTTGAAGCTTACTCCGTGGAGTGGTCGACACCGATCGGGCCGGCCAGCGCCTGCCCGACCAGCGCCACCTGCTCCGCGACGTGGTCGCTGAGATGGCCGGCGGCCGGCGCGGGCGAACGCGCGCGGCCGGCGTAGGACAGGCTCTGCTTGCCGACGCAGGCCTGCAGGTGGTGGCGGATCTGGAACCAGGCGCCCTGGTTCATCGGTTCCTCCTGGCACCACACCACTTCCTTCGCGGCCGGGTACTTCTCCAGTTCGGCGGAGACCTCGGGGCGGGGGAACGGGTAGAGCTGTTCCACGCGCACGATGGCCACGTCGGCGAGCGCACGCTTCTCGGCTTCTTCCAGCAGGTCGTAGTACACCTTGCCGGCGCACAGCACCACGCGCTTCACCTTCCTGGCGGCCAGCTCGCGATGCTCGCCGATCACCAGCTGGAAGCTGCCGTCGGCCAGCTCGTCCAGCGTCGACACGGCCAGCTTGTGGCGCAGCAGCGACTTCGGCGTCATCACGATCAGCGGCTTGCGCACCGGGCGCAGCATCTGGCGGCGGATCATGTGGAAATCCTGCGCCGGCGTGGTGGGCACGCAGACCTGCATGTTCTCCATCGCGCACAGTTGCAGGAAGCGCTCCAGGCGGGCGGAGGAGTGCTCCGGGCCCTGGCCTTCGTAGCCGTGCGGCAGGTACAGGGCGAGGCCGGACAGGCGGTCCCACTTGGCTTCGCCGGAGCTGATGAACTGGTCGATCACCACCTGGGCGCCGTTCGCGAAGTCGCCGAACTGGCCTTCCCAGATGTGCAGCGTGTCGGGATCGGTGGTGGAGTGGCCGTACTCGAAGGCCATCACCGCTTCCTCGCTGAGCAGCGAGTCGATCACTTCCACGTCGGCGCCGTCGCGGATCGTCGCCAGCGGCATGAAGGTGCGGCCATCCTTCTGGTCGTGCAGCACGGCGTGGCGGTGGAAGAAGGTGCCGCGGCCGGAGTCCTGGCCGACCAGGCGCAGGTTGCAGCCGGCGTCGACCAGGCTGGCGTAGGCGAGGTTCTCGGCGAAGCCCCAGTCGCCGGGTTGCTCGCCGCTGGCCATCTTGCGGCGGTCGTCGTAGATCTTCGCCACGCGCGACTGCAGCGCGATGTCCTTGGGGATATCCAGCAGCTTGTTGGCCAGCTCCACCAGCTTCTGCTTCGGCAGCGAGGTGTCGGTCTTGTCGCCCAGCTTGCCCTTGAGGAAGCGCGCCCAGTCGATCTGGATGTCGCGCTGGGGCTCGGCGTCCAGCTCGGTCATCGGCTTGCCTGCTTCCAGGCGGTCGCGGTAGGCGTCGAAGCGCTTCTGCACGTCGCCGTCGGCGATCACGCCTTCCTTCACCAGCACCTGGCCGTACAGCTCGCGGGCCGGCGGCAGCTTCTTGATGACCTGGTACATCACCGGCTGGGTGGCGGTGGGCTCGTCGGCCTCGTTGTGGCCGTGGCGGCGGTAGCACACCAGGTCGATCACCACGTCCTTGCGGAAGGTCTTGCGGAAGTCGTAGGCGAGGCGGGTGGCCTCGATCACCGCTTCCGGGTCGTCGCCGTTCACGTGCAGCACCGGCGCATTGACCATCTTGGCCAGGTCGGTGCAGTACATCGTGGAGCGCGCGTCCTGCGGGTTGGAGGTGGTGAAGCCCACCTGGTTGTTCACCACGATGTGCAGGCTGCCGCCGATCTTGAAGCCGCGGGCCTGCGACATGTTGAACAGTTCCATGTTCACGCCCTGGCCGGCCAGCGCGGCGTCGCCGTGCACCAGCACCGCCATCGACTGGGTGTGCGCCGTGTCGCCGCGGCGGATCTGCCGCGCATGCACGGAACCGGCCACCACCGGGTTGACGATTTCCAGGTGCGAGGGGTTGAACGCCAGCGCCACGTGGGTGCCGCCCCTGGGCGTCTTGACGTCGGCGGAGAAGCCCATGTGGTATTTCACGTCGCCGGAGTGGGAGGGGTCTTCCGGATGGTCGAAGCGGCCCTCGAACTCGTCGAACAGGGTCTTCGGCGGCTTGCCGAGGATGTTGACCAGCACGTTGAGGCGGCCGCGATGGGCCATGCCGATCACCAGCTCCTTGATGCCGTTGTCGCCCGCGGCGCGCACCACGTCGTCCAGCATCGGGATCAGGCTGTCGCCGCCTTCCAGCGAGAAGCGCTTCTGGCCGACGTATTTCGTGTGGAGGTAGCGCTCCAGGCCGTCGGCGGCGGTGAGGCCGTCCAGCACGCGTTGCTTGCCCGCGGCGTCGAGGCCGGCGCTGCCGTTGGCCTGCTCCAGCCGGGTGTAGATCCAGTTGCGCTGCGCGTGGTCGGAGATGTACATGAACTCCGCGCCGATGCTGCGCGTATACACCTTCTTCAGGCGCGCCCACAGTTCGCGCAGCTTCAGGCGCTGGCCGCCGCCGGCATAGGTGCCGCAGTCGAACTCGGTGTCGAGGTCGGCTTCGGCGAGGCCGTGGAAGGCGAGGCCCAGGTCGGGCGCCTCCATCTTGTTCGCCAGGCCCAGCGGGTCGAGGTCGGCGGCCAGGTGGCCGCGCGAGCGGTAGGCGGTCAGCAGGCGCAGCACGCCGGCCTGCTTGCGTGCGTGCTCGTCGTCGACCGGCGCAGCCGCGACGTGGCGCTGCTTCTGCGCCGCCTCGATGCGCGCGATGGCGCCACCGTGCGGCACGTCGCCGGCCTCGCGACCCTTGAAGGTCTCGAAATACTTGCTCCACTCGGCGGAAACCGACGCAGGGTCGGCCAGCCAGGCGTCGTACAGGGATTCGACGTAATCGGCGTTGCCGCCAGCGAGTTGAGAGGAGTCGAAGAACTCGCGGATCAGGTTTGTACTCACGTCACCACCGGCAGGGGAAGGGAGGCTTGCGGCGATCCTTCGGGCGCAGGGATCGCCGGCGAAAAATCCTGTTAATTATAGCCTTGAGCCACCGCGCAGCGGCAACCCGGACAGCCCATGGAATGGGGTTCCTCAGCCGCAATTCACGACGTCCGGGCACCGACTTTGGTCGCAGCCGGCGGACGGCGCGCCCCGTGGCGCTACAAATCCAGCGGCTGCAGCTCGCTGGCGCGGGCGGAGCGCTCCCAGATCTCGTCGAATTGCTGCTGCAGCGGCGCCTGCGCCGCGCGGTCGGCCAGCGCCATGCGGCCTTGCGGCCGCGCCGCCTCGGGCAGGAAAAAATAGCCGCCGCCATCGGTGAGCAGCCACGCCCCGGCGTTCTGGCGATCCACGTCCTCCACCGGCGTGCGGATCAGGATGGTGCTGGGCAGGCGCTGGAACAGCGCGATCAGCCGGTGGCCGTCGCGCAGCGCGGCGGCCGGGTCGTGCAGCAGGATGCGGATTTCGGCGCGGCGGCCCGAGGTGGCGATGCGCTTGAGCTCGGCCAGCTCGGCGTCGTTGCCGTAGTCCTCGTGAGCCAGCAGGGGCAGGTGCAGCGACAGCCGGTGGCGCGCGCCGGCCAGCAGCTGCAGCCGGGCGGCGGCCAGCGCCTCGCGGCCATCGATCGCGCGCCTGCCGGCGTCGTCGTCGGCCGCCGCGGTCACCGCCGGCGCGCCTTGCGCAGCACCAGGTGCCCCTCGTTGACCAGGGCCAGCAACAGCGCGCCGGCCGCCTTGGACGGCTCGGCGTCAACGACCATGTCGCGCTGCGCGCACAACTGCCGTGCCAGCGCCGCCGGAGCCGGCCAGGCCTGGCCGTTCGCGAACAAGGTGCTGCCGGACTTGCCGCGGCTCCACGCCATACGCGACCAGGGGTGGCGCAGCAGGCGCGCGCCCGCGGCGAGCTGCTTGCGCAGGGCGGCCTCGGCCAGCGGTCGGTCGGGCAGGGCCGGCGTCTGCGCAATGCGGTAACGCGTGATGAAGCGGCCGAACCAGTCGCGCAGGGTTTCCTCGTCCAGCGCGGCGGCGAACGGCAACGCCTTGCGCAACCGCGCCAGCGCGGCCGCGTCGATTTCGCCCGGCGCCTTGGCCGGAGCGAGGTCGGGATCGGCGTAGCGCTGCTCGTCGTGCAGCCGTTCGGCGAGATAGTCGGCAAGGTCGCCGGTGAGTTCCGCCTGCGAGGGTGCGCGCATGCCGAACGAAATCGTCATGCAGGGGCCGCCGAAGGCCACGCCGTCGTGCGGCACGTCGGGCGGCAGGTAGAGCATGTCGCCCGGTTCGAGCAGCCATTCGTGGGTGGGCGTGAATTCGCGCAGCTGCTTCAGCTCCACGTCGGGGCGGAAATCCCTGGGCGCCTCGGGATCGGCGCTGATCGCCCAGTGCCGCTGGCCCAGCCCCTGCAGCAGGAACACGTCGTACTGGTCCACGTGCGCGCCCACGCCGCCGCCGGGCTCGGCATAGGAAATCATGATGTCGTCCAGCCGCCAGCTGGGCAGGAAGCCGAAGGATTCCAGCAGGGCGGCCACGTCGGCGTCCCACTTGTCCACGTCCTGCACCAGCAGGGTCCAGTTCGCGTCGCCGGTCTTCGCGAAATCGGCCTCGTCCAGCGGACCGGTCTTCACCTGCCAGCGCTCGCGCGCCTCGTCGTGCCGGATCAGCCGCGACAGCGCGCCTTCCTCGCAGGCCAGGCCAGCCAGATCCTCGGGCTGGATCGGCGGCACGAAATCGGGAAACGCGTTGCGGACCAGCAGCGGCCGCTTCTGCCAGTAATCGCGGAGGAACTGGGCGGCCGGCATGCCCAGCGGCTGGCGGGCGGAGCCGCGCACTTCGATGGGCGGGGCGGTCTTGCGGGGGGCGGGGACGCGGTTCGGTTTCATCCGCGCATTGTAGTGGGGGAGGGGGTTGGGACTCTTGTCCTGGCGCAATTTTCCTGGCGGTTTCGCGCCGCTGACGTGGCGCGGTCGCATGCGTTTGGGCGTGCATTCAAAGCGGTTTCGTGCGCCCTGTGGGCGCCCGAGTCACTTTTCTCTTGCGTGGCCAAGAGAAAAGTAACCCAAAGAGAAGGCCACCCCGCGGCGGCGCTTGCCGGGCATCCATGCCCGGCAAGTGCGTGAGTCGCGGCCGGGCTTTTCGAGCGGGCATCCTGCCCGCGCGAAAAGGCGAGGCCATCCCTGGCCTCGCCCGCTGCGCGGCCTGATCGTCCGCGACTCACCGCCGCCGAGGGGCCCCGGAAAAGCAGGCGCACATCGTGCGCGCCAGAAGCAACAGCAACGGCAAAAGCGAAGCGCCACGAGATCGCGGCGCTTCGCCGTTAGCTCTGGTTTCTGTTCTGGCTTCTGCTTCTGCTTCTGCTTCTGCTTCTGCTTCTGCTCCTGCTTCTGCTCCTGCGCGCCGGGAGCGCGCTGCTTTACCCGGGGCCCCTATGGCGCGGCGGGCGGGTGAAGGAAAGTCCGCAGGATGGCTCGCATGGATGCGAGCCAGTTTTCCGCCGGCACATGGAGGTGCCGTCGGAAAACCCCGTAACCCGCCCGCGCACCCGTAGGGCAGGATGCCCGGAGGGCGCGCCATCGGGGTGTCGTTTCCTCTTGGTTACTTCTACTTTGGACAAGCAAAGGAGAAGTAACTCGGGCGCCCAACGGGCGCACGAAACCGCCTGAAATGCGTGTGAAACACGAACCCCACCCTCAGTGCAAAACGCGCACCGCGTTGTTCACCCCCAGCGCCAGCACCGCCAATCCCGCCAACACGGTGGCTGCCCGGGCCGGGATGCGCCGGATGAAGAACGCGCCGAACGGTGCGGCGACGATGCCGCCGGCGATCAGCCCGAGCACGGCCGTCACATGCCCGGCGCCGATGCCGAACAGGAAACCGGCGCTCGCGGCGATGCTCACGATGCACTTGGCCAGGTGCACGCTGCCGATCACCACGCGGGGCTGCAGCCCGCGGGCGAGCAGGGTGGTGGCGGTGAGGGCGCTCCAGCCGCCGCCGCCGATCGCGTCCACGAAGCCGGCGGCGGCGCCCAGCAGCGGCGTGCCGCGGGGCGGTTCGGCGTGTTCGCCCGGGCGCTTCGAGCCGCGCAGCAGCAGGAACAGACCCATGCCCAGCAGGTAGGGCGTGAGCGCGATGCGCATCCACGACGCGGGCATATGCACGGCCAGCCACACGCCGAGCAGGGCGCCGACCACGCCCGGGATCGCCAGCGCCAGGAACAGCCGCCGACGCACGTTGCCCGCGGCGAGGTGGCTGAGCCCCGAGGCACCGCAGGTGAAGGTTTCGGCGTAGTGCACGCTGGCGCTGGCCATCACCGGCGGCATGCCAAGGCCCAGCAGCAGGCCGGCCGAGGTCACGCCGTAGGCCATGCCCAGCGCGCCGTCCACCAGCTGCGCGAGTGCGCCCACGACGGCAAAGGTGAGGAATTCCGGCAGCGGGCTCATCGGCGCTCGCAAGAAGATGACCGTGGCATGTCAGCACGCGTCCTGCCGGTCCGGAAATGAGCGGCCCGCATAAGCACATGACCACAAGTGTTTTCAGGGCTTCGGGCCATGGGCCTAGCATGAGCCTCAAGACGTATGGACGTCCAAAAGGAAAGACCGTGAGCGTTGCCACACGACCGATATTGCCGACGCCGAGCCTGGCCGCGGAGCGGCTGGCGCTGCTGCACCGGCTGACCGACGGGCTGCCGCCGGCGGACCTGTACTGGATCTCGGCGTGGAGCGCGGCACTGGCGGCCCAGGCCACGCGCGTCGCGCTGCCGGCAGGCAACGCCCCGGCCGAAGCGTCGAACACGGCCGTGCCCGAACGGCTGACCGTGCTCTACGGCAGCCAGACCGGCAATTCGCGCCGGGTGGCCGAGAAGCTGGCGGAACGCGCCACGGCGGCGGGCCTGAACGTGCGGGTATTGCGCACCGGCGCCTATCCCGTGCGCGAGCTGGCCCAGGAGCGTCACCTCGTGCTGGTGATCAGCAGCCAGGGCGACGGCGACCCGCCCGACGACGCGCTGGGTTTCGTCGAATTCCTCGGCGGCAAGCGCGCCCCGAAGCTGCCGCAACTGAAGTTCGCTGTGCTGGGCCTGGGCGATTCCAGTTACCCGCAGTTCTGCGCGGTGAGCCGCCGGCTCGACGCGCGTTTCGCCGAACTCGGCGCGCAGCGCTTCGCCGACCTGGGCGAGGCGGACGTGGATTTCGAGGCGGTGGGAGCGAGCTGGAGCGACGGCGTGCTGGAGAAGGCGCGCGAAGCGCTGGCCACGACGCCCGCATCCGCCGCGGCGAACCTGCGCCCGGTGGCCCTGCATGCGGTGCACAGCGCGCTGCACGGCCGCGAAAACCCGTACGCCGCCGAAGTGCTGGAGAACCAGCGCATCGTTTCGCGCGACAGCGCACGCGAAGTGCGCCATCTCGAACTCTCGCTGCAGGACTCGGGTCTGCGCTACGAGCCGGGCGATGCGCTCGGCGTATGGCCGCGCAATCCGCCCGCGCTGGTGAACGAATACCTGCGCCTGCTGCGCCTCGATGGCGAGCAGGAAGTGGCGCACGACGGCCGCCGCCTGCCGCTGTCGCGCTGGCTGACCCACGAGCGCGAGCTGACCCGGCTGAGCCGTCCGCTGCTGGCCGCGCACGCTGCCGCCAGCGGCGATGCGGAACTGGCGCGCGTGCTGGAGCCCGAGCAGCGCGAGGCGCTGGCCCGCCTGCTCGACACGGATCAGCCGATCGACCTGCTGCGCCGCCACCCGGTGGCCTGGGACGCAACGCAACTGGTCGCCGCGCTGCGCCCGCTCACGCCGCGGCTGTACTCCATCGCCTCCAGTCCGAAGGCGGTGGGCGAGGACGAGGTGCATCTCACCGTGGCGGTCGTGGGCTACCACGCCCATGGCAGCGAGCATCTCGGTGCGGCGTCGTCCTTCCTCGCCACGGCCGGCGACGAACAGCGCGTGCCGGTGTTCGTGGAGCCGAACGAACGCTTCCGCCTGCCGGCGGACGGCAGCCGCGACATCATCATGATCGGGCCGGGCACCGGCGTGGCGCCGTTCCGCGCCTTCGTGCAGGAACGCCAGGCCGTCGGCGCCGCGGGGCGCAACTGGCTGTTCTTCGGGAATCGGCATTTCGCGCAGGACTTCCTCTACCAGACCGAGTGGCAGCAGGCGCTGAAGGACGGCGCGCTGCATCGCCTCGATCTCGCCTTCTCGCGCGACGCCGCCGCCAAGACCTACGTCCAGAACCGGCTGCGCGAGCACGGTCGCGAACTGTACTCCTGGCTGCGCGAGGGCGCCCATCTCTACGTCTGCGGCGACGCGACGCACATGGCGAAGGACGTGCACGAAACGCTGGTCGACGTGGCGGTGACCCACGGCGGCCTCTCCGCCGAGGACGCCCGTGGCTGGTTGGCCGAACTGCTGCAGGAAGGGCGCTACGCCCGCGATGTGTACTGATCAAGAAGAATAAAGAACCTCCCCATGCCCTCCCATCTCGAACACATCAAGACCGCGAGCCGCTTCCTGCGCGGCAGCATCGCCGAAGGCCTGGCCGATCCGGTCACCGGCGCGATCGGCGACGACGACAACAAGCTGCTGAAGTTCCACGGCAGCTACCAGCAGGACGACCGCGACCTGCGCGACGAGCGCCGCAAGCAGAAGCTGGAGCCGGCCTATGCGTTCATGGTGCGTGCGCGGCTGCCGGGCGGAGTGATGACGCCGGCGCAGTGGCTGGCCTTCGACAGGATCGCCAGCGACTACGCCTCCAGCGGCCTGCGCATCACCACGCGGCAGACCTTCCAGTGGCACGGCATCGTCAAGAACGATCTCAAGCCCACCATCGCCGCGATCAACGACGCGCTGGCCAGCACCATCGCCGCCTGCGGCGACGTCAACCGCAACGTGGTGTGCAACACCAACCCGGTGGAGTCGCGGGCGCATGCCGCCGCCTATGCGTGGGCGGCGGAGCTGTCCGAACATCTGAAGCCGAAGACGCGCGCCTACCACGAGATCTGGCTGGACGGCGAAAAGCTGGTGGGCGAGGCCGCCGAGGCCGAAAGCGAGCCGCTGTACGGCGCCACCTACCTGCCGCGCAAGTTCAAGATCGGCGTGGCGATCCCGCCGCTCAACGACATCGACGTGTTCGCCCAGGACCTGGGCCTGATCGCGATCGTCGAGCAGGGCGAGCTGGTGGGTTTCAACGCGGCGATCGGCGGCGGCATGGGCGCCACGCACGGCGACGCCACCACGTATCCGCGCCTTGCCGACGTGATCGGTTTCGTGCCGCCCGAGCGCCTGCTGACGCTGGCCGAGGCCGCCATCGCCGTGCAGCGCGACTGGGGCGACCGCGAGGAACGCAAGCACGCGCGCTTCAAGTACACCATCGACACGCACGGGCTCGACGCCGTGAAGGCGGAGATCGAAAAGCGCGCCGGCTTCGCGCTGGAACCGGCGCGGCCGTTCCGCTTCGACCACAACGGCGACCGCTACGGCTGGATCGAAGGTCACGAAGGCCGCTGGCATCTCACCCTGCAGGTGGAATCCGGCCGCCTGCTGGATACCGACGAGGCGCGCTGGCTGAGCGGCATGCGCGACATCGCGCACGTGCACACGGGCGACATCCGCCTCACCTGCAACCAGAACCTGATCGTCGCGAATGTGGAAGCGGCCGACCGCGCGGGCATCGACGCCATCGTTGCCGCGCACGGCATGGACGGCTACCGCCGCTACAGCGGCATCCGCCGCCACGCCATCGCCTGCGTGGCGCTGCCCACCTGCGGCCTCGCGATGGCCGAGAGCGAGCGCTACCTGCCGCAGCTCCTGCCCAAGCTGGAAGCCTCGCTGGACCGCCACGGCCTGCTCGACGCGCCGATCCTGCTGCGCCTGTCCGGCTGCCCGAACGGTTGCTCGCGTCCGTACCTCGGCGAGATCGCCCTCGTGGGCCGCGCCGTGGGCCGCTACGACCTGCGCCTGGGTGCGGATTTCCGCGGCCAGCGCTTGAATCGGATCTATCGCGAGAACGTGGACGAGGCAGCCCTGCTCGAGGCGCTGGATCTGCTGTTCGGCCGCTACGCCGGCGAACGCGCGCTCGGCGAGCACTTCGGCGATTTCCTGCTGCGCGCCGGCGTGCTCGCACCGCCGAAAAAGATCCCCGCCGAGGTGCTGGCATGAGCACGCCCGCGCTTCCCGCCGACGGCAACGACGTTGCCGCGTTGCAATCGCTCAACGACTGGCTGGCCGGCCGCGACGCCGAGACGCGCGCGCGCTGGATGCTGGAGCACGTGCCCGGCGCGCATGCACTGTCTTCCAGCTTCGGCGCGCAGGCGGCGGTGTCGCTGCACCTGCTGGCGAGTCATGCGCCGGGCATTCCGGTGATCCTGATCGATACCGGCTACCTGTTTCCCGAGACCTACCAGTTCGTCGACACGCTGAGCGAGCGGCTTGCGCTCAACCTCAAGGTCTACCGCCCGGTGATCGGCCGCGCCTGGGCCGAGGCGCGCTACGGCAAGCTGTGGGAACAGGGCATCGACGGGATCGACCGCTACAACCGCATCCGCAAGGTGGAGCCGATGCAGCGCGCGCTGGCCGAGCTGGGCGTTCACGGCTGGTTCGCCGGGTTGCGCCGCAGCCAGTCGCGCAGCCGCCGCGCGATCGATTTCGTCGAATGGCGGCAGGGTCGCTGGAAGCTGCACCCCATCGCCGACTGGAGCGACCGCGACGTGGGTCGCTACCTGCAGCAGCACGACCTGCCTTACCACCCGTTGTGGGAGCAGGGCTACATCTCCATCGGCGACACCCACACCACGCAGCGCTGGGAGCCGGGCATGGACGCCGAGGACACCCGCTTCTTCGGGCTCAAGCGCGAGTGCGGCCTCCACGAACTGCCGTGAGCGGCGTCGCCGCCGCGGCACGCTTTGCCGTGGCGCCCTCGCGTTCGCGCCAGTGCGGCACGCGGGGCGGCGTTTCCGGCACGATGCCCAGGGTGAGCAGCCGGCGCACGTCGTTGCGGTCCAGGTGCGGCGCGAACTGCGCGATCCATTCCAGCGTGTAGTCGCGCAGCACGCTGTCCTTGCGCAGCACGATCCACGTCGTGCACAGCGGCAGCAGCGCGTCGGCCTGGATCACGCGCAGGTCGGCGTCCTCGCCGGGCTGCAGCGCCATCTCGGCCAGCACGCCGATGCCCATGCCGGCGCGCACGTAGGTCTTGATGAGGTCGGCGTCGGCCGCGGTCATCGCGATCTGCGGCACCAGGCCGGCGGTGGCGAACGCGCGGCGCAGCGAAGATTCCGGCCGCTTGGAGGAGTCGTAGCTCACCAGCGGCTGCGCGGCCAGCTCTTCAAGGGTGGGTTCGCGGCCCAGGGTCGCCAGCGGATGGCTCTTCGGCACCAGCACCACCCGGCTCCAGCGGTAGGCGGGCAGGGCGATGCCGCCGGCTGGCGCGGCGCCGGAGGTGCTGACCACGGCCAGGTCCACGCGGCCGCCTTCCAGCAAGTCCAGCACCTCGGCGTCGCCGCAGGGCTGCAGGTGCACGCTGACCTGCGGGTAACGCCGGTTCAGCGCGGCGATGGAGGCGGGCAGGGCGAAGCGGGCCTGGGTGTGGGTGGTGGCGATGCGCAGCTCGCCATGCGCCTCGTTGCGCAGGTTTGCGGCGATGGAGCGGATGTTCAGCGCCTCGGCCAGGATCACCCGCGCACGCTCGATCACCTGCACGCCGGCATCGGTGATCGCGTCCAGGCTCTTGCCCTTGCGGGAGAACAGCTGCAGGCCGAGTTCGTCCTCCAGCTGCTTGAGCTGCTTGCTCACCCCGGGCTGGGTGGCGTGCACGTGCTCGGCGGCGGCGGTGATGTTGAGGCGGCAGTCGGCGATGGCGACGAGGTAACGGAGCTGGGTCAGGGTCATGACGATCCAGGACGGTCAGGAAGGATGAGGCGTGGCGGTGGCTTGCGCACGCATACATCGCACCGTCCGGTCCCGCGTGGGACGGTCGCTGGAAAGGCTGGGTCGGGCAAGGGTGATGACCATGCGGGCGAGTGTATATGCATTTTTGTTCGGACGTCTATACGGATAAACGTTCATGAGATTCGCGGATCGGCATGGTCCCGGCCGGCGCGGGCTGCCCGCTGCACCGGACTGGAGGGCGGGACCGGGTTGGGCCGGACGAAGCGAAACGCGGAAGCCGGCCGGATACGCGATTTCATGTCGCACGGGCATATGCACCGGCGCGATCGTCATTTCCGCCGACGGCGTGCACTGCGTAGCGTGGTCGCTCCATCGACATGCCGCCGAAATCCAGCCATGAAGCCGTATCCGCTGTTCGCCGATCTTTCCCGCCGCGCCGTGCTGGTGGTGGGCGGCGGCGCCGTGGCCGAGCGCAAGGCCGCCGCCTTGCTGGCGGCGGGCGCGCAGGTGACCGTGGGTGCGCCGGAATTGACGCCGCAGCTGCAGCGCTGGGCGCGGCAGGGCCGCATCGCCCATCGCGCGGGCGAGTTCGCGCCGGGCTGGCTGGACTATGTGTGGCTGGTGGTGGCGGCCACCGGCGACCGTGCGCTGAATGCCCGTGTGGCGGAGCTGGCCGGGTTGCAGCGCGTGTTCGTCAACGTGGTGGACGACGCGGAGCTGTCCAGCTTCCAGGTGCCGGCGGTGATCGATCGCGCGCCGCTGGTGGTGGCGATTTCCAGCGGCGGCGCGGCGCCGATGCTGGCGCGCCTCGTGCGCGAGCGGCTGGAAAGCCTGCTGGACCATTCGCTGGGCCCGCTGGCGTCGCTGGCGGCGCGGCTGCGCAAGCGCATCCGCCGTCGCCATCCCGATCTCGCGGCGCGCCGCCGCTTCTACGAACAACTGTTCAACGGCCCGGTGGCCGCGCTGCTGCGCAGCGGCCAGCCGGCGCAGGCGGCGGAAGCCGCCGAGCTGGCCTTGCGCGCAGCGCCGGTCGCGGCAGGCGGTTCGGTGGTGCTGGTGGGCGCAGGCCCCGGCGATCCCGGCCTGCTGACCCTGCGCGGCCTGCGTGCGCTGAACGAGGCCGACGTGATCCTGCACGACCGCCTGGTGAGCGCCGAAGTGCTGGAGCTGGCGCGCCGCGACGCCGAGCGCATCGAGGTGGGCAAGCAGGCCGGCAACCATCACGCCACCCAGGACGAGATCCACGCATTGCTGCTCGAACATGCACGGGCCGGGCGTCGCGTGGTGCGGCTGAAGGGCGGCGATCCCTTCGTGTTCGGCCGCGGCGGCGAGGAACTGGAATTCCTGCGCGAGCACGGCATTCCCTACGAAGTGGTGCCCGGCATCACCGCCGCGCTGGCCTGCGCCGCGCATGCCGGCGTGCCGCTCACCCATCGCGACCACGCGCAGTCGGTGCGCTTCGTCACCGCGCACTGCCGCGATTCGCTGGACACTTTGGACTGGCGCGCGCTGGCGCAGGAACGCCAGACCCTGGCGGTATACATGGGCGTGGCCGGCCTGGACCAACTGCGCGAGCGCCTGCTGGCGCACGGCCGCGCCGCTGGCACGCCGTTCGCGCTGGTCGAGAACGGCACGCGCACGAACCAGCGCGTGGTCACCGGCACTCTTGCGAACCTGCCTGAGCGTGCCGCCGCGCACGCGGTGCGCTCGCCGGCCCTGCTGATCCTGGGCGAGGTGGCCGCACTGGCCAACGACCTGGCCTGGTTCGGCGCGCCGCCGCTGGGTGAGCCGCGCACCACGGTGCGGCCGCTCAGGCCGGCGCAGCCTGAGCGCGAAACCACCGTGCCCCAGCGTCGCCGCGCTTGACGAAATCCTTCCTGTTCCCGGCGCAACATCGCCGGACTTTCCACCTCGACCACTGGCCGGACCTCCCATGATCTACGACAGCATCCTCGACACCATTGGCAACACGCCCATCGTCCGCCTGCACCGGCTCGCCCCGAAGCACGTCGAGCTGTACGTGAAGGTGGAGGCGTTCAATCCCGCGGGCTCGGTGAAGGACCGTCTTGCGCTGGCGATCATCCTCGACGCCGAACAGCGCGGCGTGCTCAAGCCCGGCCAGACCGTGGTGGAAGCCACTTCGGGCAACACCGGCGTGGCGCTGGCGGCGGTGTGCGCGGCGCGCGGCTACCCGTTCGTGGCGGTGATGACCGAGACCTTCTCGATCGAGCGGCGCAAGCTGATCCGCGCCTACGGCGGCAAGGTGCTGCTCACCCCTGCCGCTGCGCGCGGCACCGGGATGGTGGAAAAGGCGCGCGAACTGGCCGAGAAGCACGGCTGGTTCTGGGCCAGCCAGTTCGAGAACCCGGCCAACCCGGCCTACCACCGCCAGACCACCGCCGCCGAAATCCTCAGCGACTTCGCCGGCCGCCGCCTCGACTACTTCGTCAGCGGCTGGGGCACCGGCGGCACGCTCACCGGCGTGGGCGAAGTGCTCAAGGTGGCGCGCCCGGAAGTGAAGGTGATCGGTACCGAGCCGGCGGGCGCCTCGCTGCTCGGGGGCAAGGACTGGGCGCCGCACAAGATCCAGGGCTGGACCCCGGACTTCGTGCCTGCCGTGCTCAACCGCAAGGTGGTCGACCAGCTGGTGACCGTGGACGACATCGTGGCCCGCGACACCTCGCGCGCCCTGGCGCAGCAGGAAGGCATCTTCACCGGCATCTCCTCCGGCGCCACCCTCGCCGCCGCGCTGCAGGTCGCCCAGACCGCCCCCGAAGGCTCGGTGCTGCTGGCCATGCTGCCGGATACCGGCGAACGCTACCTGTCGACCTTCCTGTTCGAGGGGGTGAACGAGGGGTCGGATGAGGTGGAGTGAGGTGCTTGGCGCTTGAGTTGCGCCGCGCTACGACGCGGCGCTGATTTGGACGAGTTGTTACCCCACCACCCGCGTCTTCCTCCCCACCGAAGCCCGCGAATTCCACTCCGCAATCAGCGTCCGACCCACCTGCGCCAGCGCCTTGATCGCCGGCAGCAGTTCGCGGCCCAGTTCGGTGAGCGCGTATTCGGCGGAGGGCGGGGAGGTGTCCAGCAGGTGGCGGCATACCAGGCCGCGCGATTCCAGTTCGCGCAGGCGCGCGCTCAGCACGCGGGCGGAGATGCGCGGGATGTCGTGGCGCAGTTCGCCGAAGCGGCGCGGTTCGGCGCTGAGGCACCAGATCACGTTGGGCGCCCAGGCGCCGCGCAGCAGCGCCAGGCTTTCGGTGAGCGGGCAGGTGGGTGGTGGCAGCACCTTGCTCTTGCGTACGGGGAGGCCCATGGTCTGGCTCGTGGCGGGTGTGGGCGGTGGTAACCGCGGGGTTACCGCATTCGACGGCGGATGGCGGGATGCATGGTATCCAATGGTAACCATGGCGGCGTAGCATGCGAAGCCCGGCTGCGCGGTCCTGCACGGCGCGTGCCTGTTTCCCCGTCCCCACCAGGAGTCCCCGCATGAAGCTTTACTACTCCCCCGGCGCCTGTTCGCTTTCCCCGCACATCGTGGCGCTGGAGGCCAGCATCCCGCTGAAGCTGGAGAAGGTCGACACCAAGGCCAAGCGCACCGCGAGCGGCGCGGATTTCTGGGTGGTCAATCCCAAGGGCTACGTGCCGGTGCTGGAACTGGACAGCGGCGAAGTGCTGACCGAAGGCCCGGCGATCGTGCAGTACCTGGCCGACCAGAAGCCCGACAGCGGCCTGGCGCCCGCGAACGGCACGCTGCCGCGCTACCACCTGCAGGAGATGCTGGGCTACATCAACTCGGAGATCCACAAGAGCTACAGCCCGCTGTTCCAGCCCGAGACGCCCGAGGCCACCCGCGCCGAGCGCAAGGAATACCTGCAGCGCCGCTACCGGTTGATCGAGAACCTGCTGGAGAAGCAGCCGTTCCTGCTGGGCGACAAGTTCAGCGTGGCCGATGCCTACCTGTTCACTGTGACGAACTGGGCGAAGCCCGTGGGTCTCGACCTGTCCGGTTTCCCGGCCCTGCTGGCGTTCCAGAAGCGCATCAGCGAACGCCCCGCGGTGCGCGAGGCGCTGGAGGCGGAAGGGCTGGTGAAGAAGGCTCACGCCTGAACCGCAACGGGTCGCGCGCGGAAGCGCGCGGCCTGGCCTTCGCCGTTTGCGCTGGGCGCAGCTTGCGGCAGCAGGCGCACGCGGAGAGCGGTCATGGATGACCGCGCATCGGGGAGTGGGGAAGTCGAAGCGCCCGCAGCGGCGACCCTTCGACTTCGGCCCTGCGGGCCTGCGCTCAGGGTGAACGGAATCTCTGGCTGGACGTCGCTGCCAGTCGCCCGACGAATGCCGGCGTTCAAGAAGCGTGGGCTCGGGGTCAGCGGCGCGCGAGGCGATGGCGGCAGCAGGGCTGGTGAAGAAAACTCACGTTTGATCACCTCTTCCGAACGGCGGACGCCTGCGTCCTCCCCACCGTCCTTTGTAGCCCATCGCGGTCGCCAGGCGGCGTGCCGCTGCGACCAGGGTGTGATCTTTTTGAGCGTGTCGGCGAGCGCGATCTTGGTTGCCGCGCGGTCGTAATCGTCCAGGAGGCCGGTCCAGAAACCTTCGGAGGTGCCGAAGAAGGCAGACAGCCGCAGACCGGTGTCGGCCGTCACGGTGCGCTTGCCGGCGACGATCTCGCCGATGCGGCGTGCCGGCACGCCGATTTCCTTGGCGAGGCGATACTGGCTGATCTCCATCGGTTTGAGGAATTCCTCAAGGAGGATTCCGCCGGGGCTGGGATAAGGCACGGTACGCATGGCGGGTTCCTCAGTGGTAATCGACGATCTCGACATCGTGGGCGTCGCCACTGCGCCAGCGGAAGCAGATGCGGAACTGGTCGTCGATACGGATGCTGCGCTGTCCGGCACGCTCGCCCTTGAGGGCTTCCAGTCGATTGGCTGGCGGAATCCGGAGGTCGTTGGGCCTGGCGGCGCGGTGCAGCATCGCCAGCTTGCGCATGGCGACGGTTTCGATGTTGACCCAGCGGCGAACGCGCTTGCCGTCGAACAGGTCGCGGGTGTCGACGCTGCGGAAGGTCTTGATCACGCCACCGTGATAACGCGGCGTGTTAGTAACGGCAGGCGTTACTAACTATGTGACGCTCTACACGCTGCGGTTTCCGGGCCGGGCAGTTGGCGGTCGCCTTGCCCGTGGTCGAAAGGCGGCCGAGTGGATCAGATCTCCCGCGCCAACCTCTCGGCCAGACCGACGTAGCCGCCCGGCGTGAGATCGAGGAGGCGCTGCTTCGCCTCGGCGGGCAGATCCAGCCTGGCGATGAATTCGCGCATGGAATCCTTGGTGATGCCCTGGCCGCGGGTCAGCGCCTTGAGCTGTTCGTAGGGCTGCGGCAGGCCGTAGCGGCGCATCACGGTCTGCACGGCTTCTGCCAGCACTTCCCAGCTGGCGTCGAGGTCCGTGGCGAGGCGGTCGGCGTTCACGGTGAGCTTGCCCAGGCCCTTCTGCAGCGATTCCAGCGCCACCAGCGTGTGGCCGAACGCGGTGCCCAGCGCGCGCAGCACGGTGGAGTCGGTGAGGTCGCGCTGCCAGCGGCTGACCGGCAGCTTCTCGGCGAAATGACCGAGCAGCGCGTTCGCGAGGCCGAAGTTGCCCTCGGCGTTCTCGAAGTCGATGGGGTTGACCTTGTGCGGCATGGTGGACGAGCCCACCTCGCCCTCCTTGAGCTTCTGCCTGAAGTAGCCCAGCGAGATGTAGCCCCACACGTCGCGCGCCAGGTCGATCAGGACGGTGTTGGCGCGGCGCACGGCGTCGCAGTATTCGGCCACGCCGTCGTGCGGCTCGATCTGCGTGGTGTAGGGGTTGTAGTCCAGGCCCAGGCTTTCCACGAAGCGCTGCGAGAACGCGCGCCAGTCGATTTCCGGGTAGGTGATGGCGTGGGCGTTGTAGTTGCCCACCGCGCCGTTGATCTTGCCGGGGATCTCCAGCGCGGCGAGCTGCCTGCGCTGGCGCTCCAGGCGCGCCACCACGTTCGCCAGTTCCTTGCCCAGCGTGCTGGGCGAGGCGGTCTGGCCGTGGGTGCGCGACAGCATCGGCAGCGCGGCGTTGGCGTGCGCGAGTTCGCGCAGCTTCGCGATGACGCCATCGAACGCCGGCAGCAGCACCTGTTCGCGCGCATCGCGCAGCATCAGCGCATAGGAGAGGTTGTTGATGTCCTCGCTGGTGCAGGCGAAGTGCACGAATTCCCGGGCCTGGGCCAACGCGGCATCGTTGCCGATGCGTTCCTTGATGAAGTACTCCACCGCCTTCACGTCGTGGTTGGTGGTGGCTTCGATGGCCTTGATGCGCGCGCCGTCCTCGATGCCGAAACTGTCGGCGATGGTATGCAGCTGCTTGACCTGGGTGTCCGTGAACGGGGGCAGCTCGGCGATGCCCGGTTCGCCGGCCAGCGCCAGCAGCCACTCGATTTCCACGTGCACGCGGCGATGCATCAGGCCGAATTCGCTGAAGATCGGGCGCAGCGGCTCGACCTTGCCGGCGTAACGGCCGTCCAGCGGCGACAGGGCGGTGAGGGCGTGGTTGGACATCGGGGCGTTCCGGCACGGGAAAACGGCCATTTTACATTGACTGCGGCGCGATGCCCCGGCGCCTATAGTCAGGGGCCGCGAACGAGGTTTTTTGCCCGTCATTCCTGCGCAGGCAGGAATCCAGGCTCTTGCCCTCAAGTGGCCGAGAGTCGCTGGACTCCAGCTTTCGCTGGAGCGACGGGTGCGGGATTTTCGACTGAACGGTTTCCCCTTTTTCCAGAAGGACAGGCCATGAGCGGCTTCCGTATCGAGCACGACAGCATGGGCGAGCTGAAGGTGCCCGCCGACGCGCTGTACGGCGCGCAGACCCAGCGCGCGATCGACAATTTCCCGATCTCCGGCCTGCGCCTGCCGCGCGAGTTCATCCGCGCGCTGGGGCTGATCAAGGCAGCCGCCGCCGAGGCGAACCACGTGCTGGGCCATCTGAAGAAGGGGCAGGCGACGGCGATCCGCAAGGCCGCGCTGGCGGTGGCGCAGGGCGACTACGACACGCAGTTCCCCATCGACGTGTTCCAGACCGGCTCGGGCACCAGCACCAACATGAACGCGAACGAGGTGATCGCCCACCTCGCCGCGCAGGCGGGCAGCAAGGTGCATCCCAACGACCACGTCAACTACGGGCAGAGTTCGAACGACGTGATCCCCACCGCGATCCACGTCAGTGCCACCCTGGTGGCGTACGAGCAGCTGCTGCCGGCGCTGAAGGAGCTGAAGAAGGCCCTGGACCGCCGTGCGCGCCAGTTGCGCGACGTGGCCAAGACCGGCCGCACCCACCTGATGGACGCGATGCCGGTGACCTTCGGCCAGGAGCTGTCCGGTTGGGCCGCGCAGATCGGTTCGGCCATCGCGCGCATCGAGGATGCGTTGAAGCGCATGCGTCGCCTGCCGCAGGGCGGCACCGCGGTGGGTACCGGCATCAATGCCGATCCGAAGTTCGGCGCGGCCGTGGCGCGCGAACTGAAGAAGCTCACCGGCGTGCGCTTCGAGGCGATGGAAAATCCGTTCGAGGGCATGGCCGCGCAGGACGATGCGGTGGAACTCTCCGGCGCGCTGAAGGCGCTGGCGGTGGCGCTGATGAAGATCTCCAATGACCTGCGCTGGATGAATTCGGGCCCGCTGGCGGGTTTGGGCGAGATCGAGCTGCCCGCGCTGCAGCCCGGTTCCTCGATCATGCCCGGCAAGGTGAACCCGGTGATCCCCGAAGCCGCCGCGATGGTGGCCGCGCAGGTGATCGGCAACGACGCGACGATCGCCATCGCCGGCCAGTCCGGCAACTTCCAGCTCAACGTGATGCTGCCGCTGATCGCCTACAACCTGCTCGAATCGCTGGGCATGCTCGCGAACGTCTCGCGCCTGCTCGCCGACCAGGCCATCGCCGGCTTCGTCGTCAACAAGGCGCGGGTGAACCAGGCGCTGGCGATGAACCCCATCCTGGTCACCGCGCTCAATCCGGTGATCGGCTACGAGAAGGGCGCGGCCACCGCCAAGCTGGCGTACAAGCAGCACCGGCCGATCATGGACGTGGCGCTGGAAACCACCGGCTTGTCGAAAGCCGAACTGGCGAAACTGCTCGACCCGCTGGCGCTGACCAAGGGCGGCATCCACGGCGAATGAACAGGCCGGCCGCTGCCCGCGCAGCGTCCGGGCTCAGCTGGCCCGGGTGCCGCGCGGCCAACGCCACGCATACCAGACCACCAGCAGTTGCAGGATGATCTCCACCACTGCCATGACCTGGTAGAACAGCCATCCGCCGGGCATGAAGAAGATCACGATGAGTGTGTAGGCGAGCCCCAGCAGGATGTTGAGCGGCCGGTTGATCGCGGGCTTCAACGCCAGCGAGAGGAACACCATCAGCGCCGGAAAGGTGACCAGCGCCGCCGTGCCGAGCAGCACGCCTTGGGTGGTCGGGCCCAGCGAGCCCATCTGGCCATCGAACATGCTCTTCAGCGTGCCCGGCACGAACAGGCCGAAGTAATCGCCGTAGATGTAGCAGAACATCACCGATGTCCACAGCGCGGCCAGCTTCAGTTGCACGGGCGCGCGCCAGTGTTCAAGCGGCTGTCTGGCAGTCGTGTTCAAGTCGGTTCCCCTGCTTGTATCGAAAAAGCGCTCACGCGCCCGTTGGCGTGGCGAGCGGAGCCTGCGTTTGCCGGAAACCGCGGCGTGCGCCCAGCACCAGCAGCCACAGCATGAACAGCACTTCCACGAACTGCAGCGGACCGAGCACGCTGGAAAGCGTGTCCTCCCAATCCGGAAGCAACGCCCACGCCAGGCTCTGGATCACGTAGGCGAGGCCGTTGAGGATCAGCCCGTAACCGAACAGGCGCGGCAGGAAGCCCGAGCGCAGCACCAGCAGCGCCAGCGGGAACAGCCACAGCCCCCACAGCAGCTCGGCGGCGCCGACGGTTTGCCCGTGCAGTTGCAGGAACAGCATGGCGAGCGCGGTGCGCTGCGCGGGCTCGAACGCCGCCAGCGCATCGCCGCCGTGCACCAGCAGCAGGACGGCGGCATCGTTGACCACGTTGAAGAAGTACAGCGCCGGCACCAGGGCGCCGCCGAGCAGCAACATGGCGACGGCATGGCGGCGATCCACGTCGCCGAGCAGGCGAAAGAGCGCCAGCGCCACGAAGGCCATCAGGCTGCCGCAGACGAGATCGGCAGCGAGGCCGATCCGGAACAGCGTCTCGTGCGCGGCGATGTTCGCGACGGTCGCCGCCGCATCGCGACTCACGAACAGGGCGCTGGGCACGTAGATAAGGCGATACGGCGCGATCAGCACCACCAGCAGGTAGAGCAGGCCGGCCAGGCGTGCGGTTCGGTCGCGAGGGCTCATGCGTGCTCCGTGGGGCGGGAGAGGTGTCTCCCCATGGCGTTGCGGGACGCCATGGGGCGGGTTGCCGGGGCGCGGCCTGCTCAATCCGAAAACACGGCAAAACCCTTCTTGCCGTTTTGATCAGTGTCCTTGCCGCAGTTGTCCACGTCCTTCTGCGTCATCGTGGCGTAGGGCTGGAACGCGGGCATGGCGGCGGCGAGTTTCTGTTGCGAGGCCAGCAAATCGGGCATCCGCTTGCACAGGCGCATGGCGGCGGCCTCGATCTGGTCGGTCTGCGGCTTGATGCTCGCCTCGATCTCCTTGTCGCTCTTGCCGGTGAACGCGCCGAGGATCGCCTGCCGCGCCGCGGCGACGCCGATGTCGGCGCCGCTGGCGCCGATGTCCATGCCGGCTGAGGCGATGCCGATGATCTGCTGGCGGTAATCCAGCAGCATGGCGTGCTGCTCCGGCGTGGCCGTGACCGGCTTGCCGTCGATCACCAGGTCGCCCTGCGGCGTGATCACCGCCTTGGGGCGGGAGTCGTCGTGATGCGAGTCCTTGTCGTCCTTGCCGAAGTGGACGCTGCCTACGCTGACGTCCTGGGTGACCAGTTCCTTCTTGGCCTGCTCGATGCTCTTGCGGACCTCGGCGCCGATCATGGAGGAAGAGGTCTTCTCGTTGACTTCCTTCGCCGCCTTGGCGAGGTCGCCGGAGACGCCCGACTGGGTGGTGTCCTGGTCGGACTGGCTGCAGGCGGTCAGCGGCAGCAGCAGGGCGGAGGCGAGGATGGCGATGGCAATGGCGTTGCGTTTCATGGAAGTTCTCTCCGTTGGATTCGGCGGGATGTCAGGTGTCGTCGCGCCAGCGGCGCAGCCAGATCGCGGCGGCGATCAGGGCGATTCCGGCGAGCGCGCCGATCCAGAAGGTGGGCGTGGCCATCACGCCGTAGACGTGGCCGAGATCCAGGAAGTCCATCGCATGCCCCGGTCCATTGCCCGCTTCCGCGAAGTTCCGCTCACCCAGCCAGCTGCCCGGGAACACGCTGAGCAGCGCCCGCACGAACACCTCGCGCCAGTACCAGCCGCCACCGACCAGGCGTGCTCCCATCAGGTTGAACCAGCCCAGGAACATGCCCACCGCCACCGGCAGCACCGCGGCCCACAGGAACGGCTTGCTGCGTGCCCACGCAGAGCAGAGCAGCAGCCAGCCGACGCTTGGCAGCGCCCATGATGCATAGAGCGGAATGGTCCCCACCAGGTTGGCGGTGACCCGGAACGGGTGCGCATAGGACAGCAGATGCCACAGGTTGACGCCGTGGAACGACAGGGTGATGGCGAACAGCAGCAGCATGCCGATGCCGGTGAGCACGCCGCAGATCACCGCGATGACGGGCGCCAGGATGGTGCCGGCGACCACCTTGGACAGCACCGTGGCGGTGTCCGACAGCGGCAGCGATTTCCAGAACAGCAGGCTGCGGTCGCGGCGGTCGTCGTACAGCGTGCCGAGGAAATAGAAGAACACCACGAAACCCAGCACGATGCTTATGAACATGCTGGTGGAAAGCATCATGAAATCCAGCCCCATGCCGATCGTGGCCGCATCGTTGTCGGTCAGCGCACGGTCGAGCAATCCCATGTTGTTGCCGATGAAGTTGGTGTGGGCATTGAAGTTGCCCATGGCTTCGCCGGCGATGATGCCCATGAGGTTCAGCAGCAGGAACACGCCGCCGGTGATCACCGGCGCCCACAGGAAGCCGCCGCGGTGTTCCCAGAATTCGCGCTTCACCAGCCAGTAGAAGGTTTTCATGCGTAGGTCCCTTTCATGGTGGCGACGAACAGGTCGCTGACGGAGGGGCGGCGGATCTCGCCCAGCGCCTCCAGTTGCGCGCGGTCGGCACCGTCGAACAGGAAGATGCTCTTGCCGAACACCTGGCGCTCGTCCAGCGGGTTGAGCTGGCGCGCCGCGGCGGCCTTGTCGGCGCCCACCATCACCTCGGCGAAGCGTTCGCCCACGGCGTCCATGTCGGCGTCCAGCACGATCTTGCCGTCGCGGATGAACATCAGGTCGGTGAGGATGTGCTCGACTTCCTCCACCTGGTGGGTGGTGACGATGATGGTCTTGTTCTCGTCGAAGTAGTCTTCCAGCAGGTTCTGGTAGAACTGCTTGCGGTAGAGGATGTCCAGGCCCAGCGTGGGCTCGTCCAGCACCAGCAGGCGTGCGTCTATCGCCATCACCAGGGCCAGGTGCAACTGCACGATCATGCCCTTGGACATCTGCTTGACGCGCTGGTCGGGCTGCAGCTTGGTGCGCGCCAGGAAGGCCTCGCACTTCCTGCGGTCGAAGCGCGGATGCGTGTTCGCGACGAAGTCCACCGCCTCGCGCACGCGGATCCAGCGCGGCAGCACCGCCACGTCGGCGATGAAGCAGACCTGCTCCATCAGCTTGTCGCGCTGCCGGCGCGGGTCCAGGCCCAGCACGGACAGTTCGCCCTGGAAATCGGTGAGGCCCAGGATGGCCTTCAGCGCGGTGGTCTTGCCGGCGCCGTTCGGGCCGATCAGCCCGACGATGCGGCCGGGCTCGATGCGGAAGCTGGCGTTGTCCAGCGCCACGGTGTTCTTGTAGCGCTTGGAGAGGCCGTTCGCGACGACGATGGCGTTCATGCCTGCTTCTCCGGCTCGGCCTGGGTCTCGCGCAGCAAGGTCTTCAGGTCCAGGCCCAGCCGCTGCAGGCGGGCGTACAGTGCGGGCCATTCCTCGCGCAGGAAACGCTCGCGTTCCGACTTCAGCAGTTCTTCGCGCGCACCTTCGATGACAAACATGCCCAACCCCCTCCGTTTCTCGACCAGTCGTTCGTCGACCAGCTCCTGATACGCCTTCGACACGGTCAGCGGATTGATCTGGAAATCCGCGGCCACCTGGCGTACCGACGGCAGCGGGTCGCCCTCGTTCAAGGCGCCATCCAGGATCATCGCCACCACACGCTGGTGCAGTTGGCGATAGATCGGGATGCTGTCGTTCCAGGTGATGGTCATGGATTATTCCTTGGTGCTTGCGACGCTGGCCGTGGCGGTACCGAAGGAATAGTAGGGCATGGCCAGCTGCGCCCCGATCCGCGCGGCACGGCCGCCGTCGGGCAGGGTGGTGACGCCGACCGCGGCATGTTCCAGCAGCGATGCGGCCTTCAGGTCGGCGGCGGTCGGGACGACCTCGACCGGGGCCAGGTTGGTCACGCGGATGCCGTTGATCGAGGTGACCGCGGGCGTGGGAACCGGCAGGTTCACCACCGCCAGGGTCAGGCTGGTCATCAGCAGCGCGGCGGCGGAAGCGATCCAGCGGCGGCGCGGGATCAGGGTGGTCACGTAGACGTCGTCGGCAGCGGCGGCGGGACGGTTCGTGCTGGACTCGTGCTTGGCGTTCATGTCGGCTCTCCTCTAGTGAGTTCGTGGACCGGTGTTGTAGTGAACTATAACACCATATCCGAGACCGTCAAGCGTCTTGAGCGGATTTGGCAACATGACTGATGGCAGGGGAGCGGTGAGTGCGCGCCGAACCAGGGGCGACCGGTGGGCCAAAGCCAGCTGCAGCAAGGCTTCAGGCAGTCAATGCCGGGGATTCGGAGGTCGGGAAACCGGGCCCTTTCCGCTGTCGACCGCGCCGGAAACCGGTTTCGCATCGACGAATGGCTGGGTCTGCAGCCAGCGATGGAGGGGAATCCCGGTAGGGATTCCCTGATCGGCTCGACAGGGGGCAAGGCCGAAGCCGGGGTATATTTGAAACGATCCGGCGCCAGGCCGGCGTTATCACCCCCTGTCGTTCGGAAAAGGAAACGCTGATGCTGCAGTTGAGTGGCGCCTTGCAGGACCTCAACGACCTGTACTTCTTCGCGGCCGTGGTGGAACACGGCGGTTTCTCCGCGGCGGGGCGGGCGCTGGGCGTGCCCAAGTCGCGGCTCAGCAAGCGGGTGGCGCAACTGGAGGATCGCCTCGGCGTGCGCCTGCTGCAGCGGACCACGCGCCGCTTCGTGGTCACCGAAGTGGGCGAGCGTTTCTACGCGCATTGCCGCGCGGTGCTGGAGGAGGCGCGCGCGGCGCAGGACGCGGTGGACGAGCTGCGTGCCGAGCCGCGTGGCGTGGTGCGCCTGAGCTGCCCTGTATCGCTGACCCAGACCATCCTGGCCTATGTGCTGCCGGACTTCATGGCGCTCTACCCGAGGCTGCAGGTGCGCGTGCTTTCCAGCGATCGCCGCGTGGACCTGCTGGGCGAGGGCTACGACCTCGCGATCCGCGTGCGCACCAAGCTGGACACCGACGCCAACATGGTGATGCGCAGCTTCGGCCAGTCGCGCGTGCTGCCGGTGGCCAGCCCGGCGTTGCTCGACGCACTCGGTCGGCCGCGTCATCCGGAGGAACTGGCGAAACTGCCGGCGCTGTCGATGGCGGAGCACGAAGGCCCGCAGACCTGGGAGCTGATCGACGCCGCCGGGGAGCGCGTCAGCGTGGAGGTGAGCGCGCGGCTGATCTGCGGCGATTTCGCGATGCTGCTGGAGGCGGCGCGGCGCGGGATCGGCGTCACCATGCTGCCGGAATTCGTCTGCGCGCCGGCCGTGACGCGCGGCGAGCTGGAGGTGTTGCTGCCGGAGTGGAGCGCGCCGGAAGGCACCATGCACTTCGTCTATCCCAGCCGCCGCGGCATGCTTCCGGGCGTGCGCGCGCTGGTGGATTTCCTCGCCGAGCGCCTGCCTGCCGCCACCCTGCGCAGGCACGAGGAGTGCAAGACGCGGCCCTTGCCGGAGCTGGAGCCGCGGCGGTAGCGGCGTTCGGGGCCGGGAGTCCGGCGGTGTCCGCCGTCATGGTTCCCGTGCATGCTACGCTTCCATTTGGACTTCCATACGGCAACGCGATGAAGATCGATACCAAGCTCCCCAAGGTCGGCACCACCATTTTCAGCGTGATGAGCCAGCTCGCGCTGGAACACAAGGCCGTGAACCTGGGGCAGGGCTTCCCCGATTTCGAACCGCCGCAGGGCCTGCGCGACGCGCTGACGCGCGCGATGAACGAGGGGCGCAACCAGTACGCGCCCATGCACGGCACCGCGCCGCTGCGCGAGCAGATCGCGGCCAAGACCGAACGCATGTACGGCCACCGCCCCGACGTGGACGCCGAGATCACCGTCACCTCCGGCGCCACCGAGGCGCTGTTCGCGGCGATCGCCGCCGTGGTGCGCACGGGCGAGGAGGTGATCGTGTTCGATCCCGCCTACGACTGCTACGAACCGGCCATCGAGCTGCAGGGCGCGAAGGCGGTGCACATCCCGCTGGTCGCCCCGGCGTTCTCGGTGGACTGGCAGCGCGTGCGCGACGCCGTGACGCCGCGCACGCGCATGATCCTCATCAACAGCCCGCACAATCCCTCCGGCGCGGTGCTGTCGGCGGCCGATCTCGAGGAGCTGGCGGCGATCGTGCGCGATACCGGCATCGTGGTGCTGTCCGACGAGGTGTACGAGCACATCGTCTACGACGGCAGGCAGCACGAGAGCGTGTTGCGCCACCCGGAACTCGCCGCGCGCAGCATCGTGATCTCCTCCTTCGGCAAGACCTACCACTGCACCGGCTGGAAGCTGGGCTACGCGGTGGCGCCCCGCGCGCTCACGGCGGAATTCCGCAAGGTGCACCAGTACCTCACGTTCTGCAGCTTCCATCCCGCGCAGCAGGCCTTTGCCGAGTTCCTCGCCAGCGATCCGCAGCATTACCTGGAGCTGCCCGCGTTCTACCAGGCCAAGCGCGATCGTTTCCGCGCGCTGCTGGCGCCTTCGCGCCTCAAGCTGCTCGACGTGCCGGGCGGCTATTTCCAGTTGGTGGACTATTCGGCGATCCGCGACGAGGACGATCTTGCCTTCAGCCGCTGGCTGGTGGAGCAGGGCGGGGTGGCGGCGATCCCGCTGACGCCGTTCTGCGAGACCGCGCCCGGCACGCGCCTGCTGCGCCTGTGCTTCGCCAAGAGCGACGCCACCATGGAGGCGGCTGCCGAGCGGCTGGGCAAGCTGTGAGCCTGCAGCCGCTGACCGTATCGTTGGTGCAGGGCGCCACCCGCTGGCACGACGCACCGGCCAACCGCGACTACTACGGCACGCTGGTGCGCCGTGCGCGCGGCAGCGACCTGATCGTGCTGCCGGAGACTTTCCTGTCCGGCTTCAGCAACGACACCGGCGCCAGCGCCGACAGCATGGACGGCGAAGGCGTGGCCTGGCTGCGCGCGCTGGCTATCGAGGTGGGCGCGGTGATCTGCGGCAGCCTCGCGATCCGCGAAGGTGGCACCGTCTACAACCGCCTGCTGTGGATGCGGCCCGACGGCACGTTCGAGCAGTACGACAAGCGGCACCTGTTCCGCATGGCCGGCGAGCACACCCGCTACGGCGGCGGCAGCGAACGGCTGATCGTGGAGCTGAAGGGTTGGCGCATCCTGCCCCAGGTCTGCTACGACCTGCGCTTCCCGGTGTGGCTGCGCAACCGCCGACTGGCGGACGCCGCGGGCGGCATGGACTACGACCTCGCGATCTTCGTGGCGAACTGGCCGGCGCCGCGGCGCCAGCCGTGGCGCACCCTGCTGCGCGCCCGCGCGATCGAGAACCTGGCCTGCGTGATCGGCGTGAACCGCGTGGGCGTGGACGGCAACGACCTGCCTTACGCGGGCGACAGCGCGGTGATCGACCCGGTGGGCGAACCGCTGGTTGAATGCGGCGCGCTGGAGCAGGTCGCCACGCTCACCCTCGACCCCGCGCCGCTGCTCGCCCATCGCGAGCGCTTTCCGGCATGGATGGACGCCGACGCCTTCACGCTCGACCCGGCTTGATTGCGCTGGCGCACTCGGGCGCCCACGCTGTTCGAATCCCCGCCTTCAGAGTATCGCCAGCACCGCCTCCGGCGGGCGGCCGATCGCGGCCTTGCCGTTGGCGACCACGATGGGGCGCTCGATCAGGATCGGGTGGGCGACCATGGCGGCGATGAGGGCATCGTCGCCGAGCGAGGGATCGGCGAGGCCGAGTTCCCGATAGATGTCCTCGCCGCTGCGCAGCAGCTGGCGCGCGGGGATGCCGAGCAGCTTGAGCAGTTGCTTCAGTTCGGCGGCATCGGGCGGGGTGTCGAGGTAGTTCACCACCTCGACCTCGCGCCCTTCGAGCAGCGCCAGCGTGGCGCGCGACTTGCTGCAGCGGTTGTTGTGATAGATGCGGACCATCAACGGTTGCCGGAGCGGTTGCCGCCGCGGCCGTGCGGACGGTTGCCGCCGGGGCGGCCGCCGCCGTGCGGCGACTTGTTGCCGCCCTGACCTTGCGGACGGCCACGGCCCCCCGCGCGATTGCCGCCGGGGCGAGCCTCGCCGCCGTGGCCGGCACCGTGGCCGCCACCGCCACCGAAGCCGCCATGGGTGTTGGCGCTGGCGTAGCCACCGCCATGGCCGGCAGCGCCGCGGGTGCCCGCAGGCTTGCCGCCGCGACGCTTGCCGGGAGCGCCGGTCGGACGGGCGGCGCCATCGCGGCTGTCGCCGGCGAACCAGGTGCGCACCGAGGGCAGCTCCTGGCCGGGCGCGACGCCGCGCTTGTTCTTCTTGCGGTAATTGGCGCCAGGCCCGCGCTCGGGCACGGCCACGTTGCCGTTCACTTCCTGGCCGGGGCGGCGCTGCTTCTGGCGGCCGCGCGGCGGTTCCTCGCGGATGCGGTCGAACGCGCGCAGCTCGCGCGCCTCGTCCTGGTAGCCGGCGCTCCATGCGCCGGCCGAGCCGTGCTCGGGGCGGTACTCGGTGACGTTGCGGTTGGCGCGGCGCTGATGCAGCACCGGGCTCAGGGTGAGCACGGGCTGCGGCGCGCCAAGGCCGCTGGTCAGGCGCAGCTGCTTCGCGGACTCCTCGTCCAGCGTCTCGCAGTCGCCGCGGCGCAGGGTGCGCGGCAGCTCGATGCCGCCGTAGCGGATGCGCTTGAGCCGGCTCACCAGGAAGCCCTGCGAATCCCACAGGCGGCGCACCTCGCGGTTGCGGCCTTCGCGGATCACCACGCGGAACCAGCTGTGGCTGCCGCCGCGGCTGATCACCGCGATCTCGTCGAAGCGGGCGGGACCGTCTTCCAGTTCCACGCCGGCCTTGAGCTTCTCGATCACCTCGTCGGGCACTTCGCCGTGCACGCGGCAGAGGTATTCGCGCTCGATGCCGCTTCTGGGGTGCATCAGCGCGTTGGCCAGCTCGCCGTCGGTGGTGAGCAGCAGCAGGCCGGTGGTGTTGATGTCGAGGCGACCCACGGCGACCCAGCGCGCGCCCTTCAGGCGCGGCAGCTGCTCGAACACGGTGGGGCGGCCTTCGGGATCGTCGCGGGTGGTCAGCACGCCCTCGGGCTTGTGGTAGATCAGCACCTCGGTGTCGCCGCGGTTGTCGGTGGCGACCACGAACTGCTTGCCGTCGACCACCACGCGGTCGCCCGCGTGCACGCTGGTGCCGATGCTGGCGGGGCTGCCGTTGAGTTCGATCTCGCCGGCCTGGATGCGCTGTTCGAGCATGCGGCGCGAACCGAGGCCGGCGTTGGCGAGCACCTTGTGCAGGCGCTCTTCCAGCGGCGCGGCGTCGGTGAGCGCGGCGCGCTTGAGGGAAAGGATGGATTTCTGCGGCGCAGTCATGCGCGGTACTCCTCAGGAATGCTTGATGGCGGCGTCGTGGTCGACGTCCGCGGGGGCCGCTGCCTCGTCGGCAGTGGTGGTGGTTTCGGTTTCGTCGGACGCGCTTGCGGCGTCCGCGGTGGTTTCGTTCGACGCCGCCGCCTCGTGGCCGGCCGCGTCGTCGGTGGTGTGTTCGGCGGTTTCCGTGCCGGTTTCGTCGGCTTCGGCCGTTTCTTCCCCGGCCGGCGACTCCTCGTCCGGATCGATCGGCAGGTCCTTGATGATGCGGGCCGGCAGCGGCGTCTGCTCGAAGCCCATCTGCGGGTCTTCCATGTCGCGGATTTCGGACAGCGGCGGCAGCTGGTCCAGCGACTTCAGGTTGAAGTAGTCGAGGAAGGCGCGGGTGGTGCCGAACAGCGCCGGCTTGCCGGGCACGTCGCGGTAGCCGACCACGCGGATCCACTCGCGCTCTTCCAGCGTCTTGACGATGTTGGTGGACACCACCACGCCGCGGATCTGCTCGATCTCCGGGCGGGTGATCGGCTGGCGGTAGGCGATCAGCGCCAGCGTCTCCAGCAGGGCGCGCGAGTAGCGGCTGGGCTTCTCGGTCCACATCCGCGAGATCCAGGGATGCACTTCCTGGCGCACCTGGTAGCGGAAGCCGGAGGCGATTTCCTTCAGCTCGACGCCGCGGCCTTCGCAGTCGGCGGCGAGGGATTCCAGCGCGCGGGCGATCTGCTCGTGGCCGACCTCGTCGGTTTCGGCGAACAGGTCGCCGAGCTGGGCGACGGTCATCGGCTGGCTGGCGGCGAGCAGGGCCGCCTCGACGATGGGTTTGAGTTGCTCGATCTGCATGGGCCTTGGGTGCCGATTCAGTGAGTGCCGTTGCCGGCGTTGTCCGGAGTCTCGAACGCCGACTCCCCGGCGGGGTCGTTCGCCCCGTCGGTTTCCGCCTCGTCGGCGATGGGCGCCTCGCCGTGTTCCACCCGCGCCTTCAGGTAGATCGGCGCCAGCGGCGCTTCCTGCACGATCTCGATCAGCATTTCCTTGGCCAGCTCCAGCATGGCGAGGAAGGTGACCACCACGCCGAGGCGGCCTTCGCCGACGTCGAACAGCGTCTCGAAACGGTGGAAGGCCTGGCCTTCCAGCCTGCCCAGCAACTCGCCCATGCGCTGGCGGACGCTGAGCGCCTCGCGCTTGATCGCGTGGTGCCCGAACAGTTCGGCGCGGTGCAGCACGTCCTTCAGCGCCAGCAGCATTTCCTTGAGATCCAGCGGCGGCGGCAGCTTGATCACGTTGCGCTCGCCGGTGTCGGCCTGGGCGGACGCGGTATCGCGCTCCATGCGGGGCAGGGCGTCGATGTCCTCGGCGGCCCGCTTGAAGCGTTCGTACTCCTGCAGGCGGCGCACCAGTTCGGCACGCGGGTCGTCTTCCACGCCTTCCTCGACCGGTGGCCTCGGCAGCAGCAGGCGCGACTTGATCTCGGCCAGGATCGCGGCCATCAGCAGGTACTCCGCGGCCAGTTCCAGCCGCATCGTCTCCCGCATCATGTCGATGTATTCCATGTACTGCCGGGTGATCTCGGCAATCGGAATGTCCAGGATGTCCAGGTTCTGCCGGCGGATCAGGTACAGCAGCAGATCCAGCGGGCCCTCGAACGCCTCCAGGAAGACCTCGAGCGCGTCCGGCGGGATGTACAGGTCCTGCGGCATCTGCAGCACGGGTTCGCCACGCACGATCGCCAGCGGCATTTCCTGCTGCTGGGGGCGGCCCGCGGTGTTGTCCTGCGCTACGACCGGGCTCTGCGGCCCGATTTGCTCGGTGCTCATCGATGCGTTTCGTTGGGCCGCCCGGCGGCCGGCAATGCGTCCTGATCCATCATGGGCGAAACGGTTGCCCCGTCAGGCGATCCGGGCTTGCAGCTGTGCACGGATCGAGGCGCCGGAGCGGCACTTCGGTAAAGCGGTTTCGCACGGTGCCATGCAGGCAGGGTCCAGTTTTCCCCTTGTCGTTGCCGGCGTGACGAAGTCGCGTGTCGCGGTTCGATCAAGCGTGCGGGCATTGCACATGTGCCAGTGCGAGACGCTGCTTGCGTCTGACGGGAACAGGAGCATACGGTGACGAACGTGACGTCACCGACAAGTCGGACGATCTGCCTGGGGCATCGGGTGGGCGCCATCGCCACCGGAACGACCGGCCAGCGTCTGACCATGGCGCCACGCGTGGGTTACAGAGTAGCGACTGGCTGGCGACAAGTCCAGCGGATGCATGGCTTGCGACGCGCTGCGGTGCCGGGACGACCGGTGGTTACAATGCCGTTTCCGCAGGGAGCGCGCTGCGGCCAGGCCGGCTGGAACGGCGGCATGACCGGCTGCGCAGGTGACCCTGAAGGTCCGGGACAGCGAGCAAATGTCAGTCGCTGCTGTCCCAAATGTGGGCGGAAGTCGTGTTGCATCGGTGTTTCGCGCGGATGGCACACCGCTTGCTTGAATGTGATGGCGGACACACTCAGGCAAATCGATCCGCAGGGGGCCGCCACGGTGGCGGGGATGCAACAGACTCAAGGAGTCCGGCATGGCGAAGGACGACAACAAGCTGACCGAGGGCGAGGCCGAACGCCTGCGCCCGGCGCGCATGCAGATCGAGACGACCGTGCTGATGAGCCGCGGCGTCGAGTCGCACCCGACCGAGCTGGTGGACATTTCCGCCACCGGCGCGTTGCTGCGGCGACCGCTGGGCTGGACCGGCGAGGCGGGGCAGACCTGGCTGCTGGACATGATCTTCGGCAGCGACCTGCACATCCACCTGGAGGCGCAGGTGGCCCGTGTCGCCGACCACCACATCGGCTTCTCCTACGTGTGCATACCCGAGGACAAGCAGGTGCCGCTGTGGAACCTGCTCGGCGGCTATGCCGACATCCTGGAGTCGTGGAAGAGCTGAGGGCGCCGTGGCAGGCGCCCGCGCGGCGCTGCAGGAATCAATGTGCCGCGGCGGCGCCCTTCTTTTCGTCGCGCAGCTCGCGCCGCAGGATCTTCCCCACGTTGCTCTTGGGCAGCGTGTCGCGGAATTCGATGAATTTGGGCCGCTTGTAGCCGGTGAGCCGCTCGCGGCAGAACTGCTTGAGCGCGTCCTCGGTGAGACTGGGGTCCTTGCGCACCACGAACAGCTTCACCACCTCGCCGGAATGCTCGTCCGGCACGCCCACCGCGGCGACTTCGGCCACCCCGGGGTGCTCCATCACCGTGTCTTCCACCTCGTTCGGGTACACGTTGAAGCCGGACACCAGGATCATGTCCTTCTTGCGGTCGACGATGTAGAAGTAGCCGTTCGCGTCCATCTTCGCGATGTCGCCGGTGTGCAGCCAGCCGTCCGCGCCCAGCACCTTGGCGGTTTCGTCGGGGCGGTTCCAGTAGCCCTGCATCACCTGCGGGCCCTTCACCATCAGTTCGCCCACCTCGCCGACCGGCAGGGGCTGGTTGTCCTCGGACCAGATCGCCACGTCGGTGGACGGGACGGGCAGGCCGATCGAGCCGTTGTAGTCCTTGAGGTCCAGCGGGTTGATGCAGGCCGCCGGCGAGGTTTCGGTGAGGCCGTAGGCCTCGGCCAGCGTGCAGCCGGTGACCTTTTTCCAGCGCTCGGCCACCGCGCGCTGCACGGCCATGCCGCCGCCCAGCGTCAGGTGCAGACGGGAAAAGTCCACTTCGGCGAAGCCCGGCGTGTTCAGCAGGCCGTTGAACAAGGTGTTGACGCCGGTCAGCGCGGTGAAGTGCGACGCCTTCAGCTCCTTGACGAAGCCGGGCATGTCGCGGGGGTTGGTGATCAGCCAGTTGAGGCCGCCCAGGCGCATGAACGTCAGGCCGTTCGCGGTCAGCGAGAAGATGTGGTACAGCGGCAGCGCGGTGATGACGGTTTCCTCGCCTTCCTTCGCGTTGCGGCCGATCCACGCGCCGGCCTGCAGCATGTTCGCCACCATGTTGCCGTGGCTGAGCATGGCGCCCTTGGCCACGCCGGTGGTGCCGCCGGTGTATTGCAGGAACGCGATGTCGCCGTGGCCCAGTTCGACCTGCGGCAGCGGATGTGCCGCGCCCTGCGCCATGGCGTCGCGGAAGCGTACCGCCTGCGGCAGCTGGTAGGCGGGGACCATCTTCTTCACGTGCTTGAGCACGAAGTTGACCACCGCGCCCTTGGGAAAACCGAGCAGGTCGCCGATGCCGGTGCAGACGATGTGCTGCACGGCGGTGTGGGCCACCACCTGCTGCAGCGTGGCGGCGAAGTTGTCCAGCACCACGATGGCCTTGGCGCCGGAGTCCTCGAGCTGGTGCTGCAACTCGCGTGCGGTGTACATCGGGTTGGTGTTGACCACCACCAGGCCGGCGCGCAGCGCGCCGAACAGCGCGATCGGATACTGCAGCACGTTCGGCATCATGATCGCGACGCGGTCGCCCTTGACCAGCTTGAGCACGCCGGTGAGGTAGCCGGCGAAATGCCGGCTCTGCTCGTCGATCTGGCCGTAGCTGAGCTGCTTGCCGAAGTTGGAGAACGCGGGGCGGTCGCGGAAGCGCTGGAACGCTTCTTCCAGCACGGCAGCCACGGAGGCATAGGCATCGAGGTCGATTTCGGCGGGTACGCCTTGCGGATAGTGCTCCAGCCACGGACGCTCGTTGCTCATGTGCTTGCTCGACTCCTGAATCATGGCCGCCAAGGCGAAATGGAGCTGGCGGCGCCCCTTTCGGCATTGGAGCATGCGGCTCCGTACGGCGGCAAGCCGCGGAACCCCTCGACGTGGCCGAAAAAAAGGCCGCCCCGACGCGAGTCGGGGCGGCCCGGGTTCAATGCTGCGGCAGTCGTGCTCAGGCGCTCTTCTTGCCGGCCAGCTGGCGCAGCACGTACTGCAGGATGCCGCCGTGGCGGAAGAAGTCGCGCTCCTTCGGCGTGAGCAGCAGCACCTTCACGGTGAACTCCTTCTTCTTGCCGTCGGCGCCGGTGGCGACCACTTTCGCCTCCTTCGACTCGCCGCCTGCCAGGCCGGTGATCTCGAAGCTCTCGTCGCCGGTGAGGCCCAGCGAACCGGCGCTGTCGCCGTCCCCGAACTGCAGCGGCAGCACGCCCATGCCGACCAGGTTGGAGCGGTGGATGCGCTCGAAGCTCTCGGCGATCACCGCCTTCACGCCCAGCAGCAGGGTGCCCTTGGCCGCCCAGTCGCGGCTGGAGCCGGTGCCGTATTCCTTGCCGGCCAGCACGATGAGCGGGGTCTTCTCCTGCTTGTACTTCATCGCCGCGTCGTAGATCGCCATCTGCTCGCCGGACGGTACGTGCTTCGTGTAGCCGCCCTCGACGCCGTCCAGCATCTGGTTCCTGATGCGGATGTTGGCGAAGGTGCCGCGCACCATCACGTCGTCGTTGCCGCGGCGCGAGCCGTAGGAATTGAAGTCCCTCGGCTCGACGCCCTTCGAGATCAGGAAGCGGCCCGCCGGGCTGTCCTTCTTGATCGAGCCGGCCGGCGAGATGTGGTCGGTGGTGATGGAGTCGCCGAACAGGCCCAGTACGCGGGCGCCGTGGATGTCCTCCACCGGGTTCAGCGCCATCGTCATGCCGTCGAAGTAGGGCGGGTTCTTGATGTAGGTGGAGTCGTCCCAGCGATATACCGCGCCGTCCGGCGAGGCGATCCGGTTCCAGCGGCTGTCGCCCTTGAACACGTCGGCATAGTTCTTCTTGAACATCTCCGGGTTGATCGCGCCGGCGATGGTGTCGGAAATTTCCTTGTTGCTCGGCCAGATGTCCTTGAGATAGACCGGCTGGCCGTCGTTGCCGGTGCCGATCGGGTCCTTCGTCAGGTCGATGTCGAGCGTGCCGGCCAGCGCGTAGGCGACCACCAGCGGCGGCGAGGCCAGGTAGTTCATCTTCACTTCCGGATGCACGCGGCCTTCGAAGTTGCGGTTGCCGGAGAGCACCGAGGCCACCGCGAGGTCGCCTTCGGCGATGCCCTTGCTGATCTCGGCCGGCAGCGGGCCGGAGTTGCCGATGCAGGTGGTGCAGCCGTAGCCGACGATGTAGAAGCCGACCTTCTCCAGTTCCTTCAGCAGGCCGGTCTTTTCGAGGTAGTCGCTGACCACCAGCGAGCCCGGGCCGATCGAGGTCTTCACCCACGGCTTGGCCTTGAGGCCCTTCGCCGCGGCCTTCTTCGCCACCAGGCCGGCGCCCAGCATCACCGCCGGGTTGGAGGTGTTGGTGCAGGAGGTGATCGCGGCGATCACCACCGAGCCGTCGCCGATCCTGAAGCTCTGGCCGTCCTTCTCCACCAGCACGCCGCCGTTGGTGAGGGCGTTGGCGGGGTTGCCGATGGCCGCCGAGCCGCCTTCGCTGATGAAGTCGGCGGTGGCGGCGTCGCGCGGGCGGCGGTTCGCGGTGAGCGGGCCGATCACCTCGTGGAAATTCTTCTGCACGCCATCCAGCAGCACGCGGTCCTGCGGGCGCTTGGGGCCGGCCATCGACGGCTTCACGTCGGCGAGATCCAGTTCCAGCGTGGTGGTGAACTCGGGCTCGGTGCCGTGCTCGTCGTGCCACAGGCCCTGGGCCTTGGCGTAGGCTTCGACCAGCGCGATCTGGTGGTCGTCGCGGCCGGACAGGTGCAGGTAGTTCAGCGCTTCCTGGTCGACCGGGAAGATGCCGCAGGTGGCGCCGTACTCGGGCGCCATGTTCGCGATGGTGGCGCGGTCGGCCAGCCCCAGGTGCTTCAGGCCCGGGCCGAAGAACTCCACGAACTTGCCCACCACGCCCAGCTTGCGCAGCATCTGGGTGACGGTGAGCACCAGGTCGGTGGCGGTGACGCCCTCGGCCAGCTTGCCGGTGAGCTTGAAGCCCACCACCTGCGGGATCAGCATCGAGGACGGCTGGCCCAGCATCGCGGCCTCGGCCTCGATGCCGCCCACGCCCCAGCCCAGCACGCCAAGGCCGTTGATCATGGTCGTGTGCGAGTCGGTGCCGAACACGGTGTCCGGGTAGGCCCAGCTCTCGCCGTCCTTGTCGCTGGTGAACACCACGCGGGCCAGGTGCTCCAGGTTCACCTGGTGCACGATGCCGGTGCGCGGCGGCACCACCTTGAAGTTGTTGAAGGCCTTCTGGCCCCAGCGCAGGAAGCTGTAGCGCTCCTGGTTGCGCTCGAACTCGATCTCGACGTTCTTCTCCAGCGCCGACTCGGAGCCGTACACGTCCACCTGCACCGAGTGGTCGATCACCAGCTCGGCCGGCGCCAGCGGGTTGATCTGGTTGGCGTCGCCGCCCAGCTTCACCACGGCGTCGCGCATCGCAGCCAGGTCCACCACGCAGGGCACGCCGGTGAAGTCCTGCAGCACCACGCGCGCGGGCATGAAGGCGATCTCGGTGTCGGGCTCCTTCTTCGCGTCCCACTTCGCCACCGCCTCGATCTCCTTCGCGGTGACGTTGACGCCGTCCTCGTGGCGCAGCAGGTTCTCCAGCAGGATCTTCATCGAGTAGGGCAGGCGCTTGATGTCGAAGCGCTGGCCCAGCTTGGCGAGGCTGGCGTAGCTGTACTTCCTGCCGTTGGCCTCGAAGGCATCGCGGGTGGCAAATGAATCCAGCATGGGGCTAACTCCTGTTGCGTGAGTCTGGCGAACGCTTGGACGCGCAGCCGGGGAATCCCGTGGCATCGAGCGTGAGGGGGTGCTAAGGCGCGCTCTGTCGTTGCGGCCGCGGAAGAGGTGTGGGCCTGTGAGGGAATCTACTCCAGGGTGGCCGCAGCGACCCAGTTTGGACCAAACGCCATGCAGTTCAAGGGATGGGTGGAGGGATTGCGCCATATTTGCATTGCAAGATTTCGAACGCTCGCGGAAGCGTTGTCTTGCGTTGCGGCGTCTGGCCTCCGGCTGGCAAAATGACGGGCTGCAATGCCGCAAAAAACGGCATGGCGACAGGGTCTTGTGCCTTGTCGAGCGCCGGCAGCAGCCATGCGGATGATTCGCCCAAGGAAGGTCTGATTTTGCTCGTCATCCCAGCGAAGGCTGGGATCCAGTGCCTGCAAGCCACGGAACACAAAGGCGCTGGATTCCTGCTTTCGCGGGAATGACAAGCAAGCAGTCGATCAATCAGACCATCCCCAAGGCGGTCCGCAGCGGTGGTGCGAACCACCGGCTCGCTGCCTCTTCAGTTCAGCCATCGGACGAGACCACATGCTTACCGCCTATCGCCAACATGCTGCCGAGCGCGCCGCGCTGGGCATCCCGCCGCTGCCGCTGTCGGCCCAGCAGACCGCTGACCTGATCGAGCTGCTGAAGAACCCGCCTGCCGGCGAGGAGGCCTTCCTCGTCGACCTGATCGCCAACCGCGTGCCGGCCGGCGTGGACGATGCGGCCAAGGTCAAGGCCTCCTACCTGGCGGCCGTGGCGTTCGGCACCGAGAAGAGCGCGCTGATCTCGCGCGAGAAGGCCACCGAGCTGCTCGGCACCATGCTGGGCGGCTACAACATCCATCCGCTGATCGAGCTGCTGGACGACGCGCAGATCGGCACCGTCGCCGCCAACGCGCTCAAGCACACGCTGCTGATGTTCGACGCCTTCCACGACGTCAAGGAAAAGGCCGACCAGGGCAACGCCAACGCGAAGTCCGTGCTGCAGAGCTGGGCCGACGCCGAGTGGTTCACCAGCAAGCCCGTGGTGCCGGAAAGCCTGACCGTCACCGTGTTCAAGGTGCCGGGCGAAACCAATACCGACGACCTGTCGCCGGCCCCCGATGCCACCACGCGCCCGGACATCCCGATGCACGCGCTGGCCATGCTGAAGAACAAGCGCGACGGCGCGCCGTTCCAGCCGGAGGAAGACGGCAAGCGCGGCCCGATCCAGCTGATCCAGGACCTCGCCAGGCAGGGCCACCTGGTTGCCTACGTGGGCGACGTGGTCGGCACCGGCTCCAGCCGCAAGTCCGCCACCAACTCCGTGCTGTGGTGGACCGGCGAAGACATCCCGTTCATCCCGAACAAGCGTTTCGGCGGCGTGTGCCTGGGCGGCAAGATCGCCCCGATCTTCTACAACACCATGGAAGACGCCGGCGCGCTGCCGGTTGAACTCGACGTGTCGAAGATGGAGATGGGCGACGTCGTCGAGCTGCGCCCGTACGAAGGCAAGGCGCTGAAGAACGGCGAAGTGATCGCCGAGTTCCAGGTGAAGTCCGACGTGCTGTTCGACGAAGTGCGCGCCGGCGGCCGCATTCCGCTGATCATCGGCCGCGGCCTCACCGCCAAGGCGCGCGAGGCGCTGGGCCTGCCGGTGTCCACCCTGTTCCGCCTGCCGCAGCAGCCGGCCGATAGCGGCAAGGGCTACACGCTGGCGCAGAAGATGGTCGGCCGCGCGGTCGGCCTGCCGGAAGGCAAGGGCGTGCGCCCGGGCACCTACTGCGAGCCGAAGATGACCTCGGTGGGTTCGCAGGACACCACCGGCCCGATGACCCGCGACGAGCTGAAGGACCTGGCCTGCCTGGGCTTCTCGGCCGACCTCGTGATGCAGTCGTTCTGCCACACCGCCGCCTACCCGAAGCCGGTGGACGTGAAGACCCACCACACGCTGCCGGAATTCATCAGCACGCGCGGCGGCATCGCGTTGCGCCCGGGCGACGGCGTGATCCACAGCTGGCTCAACCGCATGCTGCTGCCCGACACCGTCGGTACCGGCGGCGACAGCCACACGCGCTTCCCGATCGGCATTTCCTTCCCGGCCGGTTCGGGCCTGGTGGCCTTCGCCGCCGCCACCGGCGTGATGCCGCTGGACATGCCGGAATCCGTGCTGGTGCGTTTCAAGGGCGAGCTGCAGCCCGGCGTCACCCTGCGCGACCTGGTCAACGCCATCCCGCTGTACGCCATCAAGCAGGGCCTGCTGACGGTCGCCAAGCAGGGCAAGAAGAACGTCTTCTCGGGCCGCATCCTGGAAATCGAAGGCCTGCCCAACCTCAAGGTGGAGCAGGCGTTCGAGCTGTCCGACGCCTCGGCCGAGCGTTCGGCCGCCGGTTGCACGGTGCACCTCGACAAGGCGCCGATCATCGAATACATCAACAGCAACATCACGCTGCTGAAGGTCATGATCGCGCAGGGCTACAAGGACCCGCGCAGCATCGAGCGCCGCATCAAGGCGATGGAAGCCTGGCTCGCCAACCCGCAGCTGCTGGAGCGCGACGCCGACGCCGAATACGCCGCCGTCATCGAGATCGACCTGGCCGACGTGCACGAGCCCATCGTGGCCTGCCCGAACGACCCGGACGACGTGAAGACGCTCAGCGACGTGGCCGGCGCGAAGATCGACGAAGTGTTCATCGGCTCGTGCATGACCAACATCGGCCATTTCCGCGCGGCGTCGAAGCTGCTGGAAGGCAAGCGCGACATCCCGACCAAGCTGTGGGTGGCCCCGCCGACCAAGATGGACCAGCAGCAGCTCACCGAGGAAGGCCACTACGGCGTGCTCGGCACCGCCGGCGCCCGCATCGAAATGCCGGGTTGCTCGCTGTGCATGGGCAACCAGGCGCAGGTGCGCGAGGGCGCCACGGTGTTCTCCACCTCCACCCGCAACTTCCCGAACCGCCTCGGCAAGAACTCCAACGTGTACCTGGGTTCGGCCGAGCTGGCGGCGATCTGCTCGCGCCTGGGCAGGATCCCGACCAAGGCGGAGTACATGGCCGACGTGGGCGTGATCAACGCCAACGGCGAGAAGATCTATCGCTACATGAACTTCGACAAGATCCAGGACTACAAGGAAGTCGCGGATACCGTCGAGGCGTGAGCCATGCTTCTCCCGTCCACGGGAGAGGTCGCCTGAAGCGAAGCCCGGCCTTGCGCCGGGCTTCGTCGTTTATGCTTCGTCCATGGCGGCAACCACGGGCGCACGGATGATCACTTCGCACATTTCGGCGATTTCGCTGCGCGACCTGGTGATGGTGCAGGCAGTGCATCGCCACGGCAGCTTCAACAGCGCGGCCCGGGCCATGCACATCAGCCCGTCCGGGCTGTCGCACCAGGTGCAGAAGGTGGAGCAGGCGCTGGGCGCGCCGCTGTTCGAGCGCGGCGGCCGCAAGGTGGTGCCCACCGCGGGCGGCTGGCGCCTGCTGGAACGCATCGATGCGGTGCTGGCCGCGGCCGAATTGCTGCAGCAGACCGCCCGCGCCGGCGAGGTGGCGTTCGGTGGCGAGTTGCGCCTGGGCGTGCCGGCCTCGCTGGGGCCCTATCTGCTGCCGCACCTGATCGCGCCGTTCCCGCAGCACTTCCGGGGCGTGCGGCTGGGCATTTCGGAGGGCAAGCCGCGCGGCCTGCTGCGCCGGCTGCACGAGGCCGAACTCGATGCCGTGCTGGCGCCGCTGGCGCCGCTGGCCAGCGGCATCGCGATGCAGCCGCTGTTCTTCGAGCCGTGGGAAGTGATGCTGCGCGCGGACCATCCGCTGGCCGGCCGGCGCAGCGTGGCGCTGGACCAACTGGGCGCGGCGGACGCGATCCTGATGGCGGAGAGCCACAGTGGCGGCGAAGGCCACGTGCAGGACGTGAGCCTGGAAAGCCTCGCCGCGCTGGTCAGCCTGCGCGGCGGCCATGCCCTGGTGCCCGCGCTGGCGCACCAACGCCTGGCTTCCAAGCCCGACATCGTGCTGGCGAAGATCCGGGGGCAGGCGCCGGGCCGCGAGATCGCGCTGTACTGGCGCGAGGCCACGCCCTGGGGCGCCGACCTGGCCGCGTTTGCCAAGCTGCTGCGCACGCTGGCGCGGCAATTGCCTGGCCTGAAGCTGATCGGTTAGGGATGGTCTGATTTTTCTCGTCGTCCCAGCGAAAGCTGGGACCCAGTGTCTGTAAATCGCTGAACACAAAGGCACTGGATTCCTGCATTCGCAGGAATGACGGGGAGGCAGTCGATTGATCAGACCTTCCTTAGCGTCCGTTGTCCAGCGTGGCGCCGGTGAGCAGGCCGCGGGCCAGCATGCTGCATTGCCGCCGGAACAGCAGCAGTTGCCATTGGCGGCCGCCCAACTGGTGCCACAGCACGGCCGAGCGCACCGCCGCCAGCAGGTTGCTGCGCACCTTCTCCACGATGGCCGGTTGCTGCAGCTGCTGCGGGCTGCCGTTGACCATCACGCGGGGACGCAGGGTGGACAAGGTGGAGGCATAGAGTTCGGCCAGGCGCGCGGTGACCTGGCTGGAGTCCTGGCCGAAATGCTCGACCTGGCGCTGCGCGGCGCGGATGCCCTGCTGCAGCTGGTCGAGCAGCTCCGGGCGCCCGGACAGGCTGCGTTCCAGCCGCATCACGGTCATCGCCATGCGGGTCACCGCCATGTCGTCGCTGGTCTCGTCCAGCTGGGACACCAGGTTGCGCAGCCCCAGCCGCACGCTGGCGATGCTGCCGTACACGCCGACCACCGAAGGCGCGTCGATGCGGAACACGCTGGCGATGCTGGCGTCCATCGCGGTCTCGTCGCAGCGGCCCTGGTTGGCCAGCTGCTGCACCAGCGCGCAGGCCTGGTAGAGGCCGGCCAGCGCCAGCACGCGTTCCTCGTTCATCGAAAAGGCGTCAAGCACCATCAATTCTCGTTTCGCATGGGGGAAAGGCCGCCGTAAGGCGCATCGGTGGCGGCGATCACCGCGCCGCCGAGGCAGGTGTCGCCGTCGTAGAGCACCACCGACTGTCCCGGGGTCACCGCACGTTGCGGGCTGTCGAAGCGTACCTCAAGGCCGGTGTCCAGCACCTGCACGTCGCAGGCCTGGTCGGCCTGGCGGTAGCGGGTCTTGGCGGTGCAGCGGAAACGGGCGGCGGGAGCGTGGCCGGCCACCCAGTGCGGCGCCTCGCTGCGCAGCATGCGCGAATCCAGCCAGTGGTTGGCGTTGCCCTGGGCCACGTAGAGCACGTTGGCCGCCACGTCCTTGCCCACCACGTACCACGGCTCGCCGCTGGCGCCCTGGCGCCCGCCGATACCCAGGCCGTTGCGCTGGCCCAGCGTGTAATACATCGTGCCCTGGTGTTCGCCGACCCGTTCGCCGTCGGGCGTGCGCATCTCTCCGGGCCGGGCCGGGATGTACTGCGCCAGGAAACTGCGGAAATCGCGTTCGCCGATGAAGCAGATGCCGGTGGAATCCTTCTTCGCGTGGGTGGGCAGTTGTGCCTCGCGCGCCAGCTCGCGCACCCGCGACTTCTCGATCTCGCCGACCGGAAACAGCGTGGCCGCCAGCTGCGCCTGGCCCAGCGCATGCAGGAAGTAGGTCTGGTCCTTGGCCGCGTCGACCGCGCGCAGCAGCTGGTACTCGCCATCCCGGCAACCCACGCGGGCGTAGTGGCCGGTGGCGATCTTCTCCGCGCCCAGCGCACGTGCCTCGTCCAGGAAGGTCTTGAACTTGATCTCGCGGTTGCACAGCACGTCGGGGTTGGGCGTGCGGCCGGCGCGGTATTCGGCGAGGAAGTGCTCGAACACGCCGTCCCAGTATTCGGCGGCAAAGTTGCGTGCGTGGAACGGGATGCCCAGCCGGCCGCACACGGCCACGGCGTCCTTGCGGTCGGCGTCGGCGGTGCAGGGGCCGTTGCGGTCGTCCTCTTCCCAGTTCTGCATGAACAGGCCCTCGACCTCGTGGCCGGCCTGTTGCAGCAGCAGCGCCGCGACCGAGGAGTCGACGCCGCCGGAAATGCCCAGCATCACCTTCATGGCGTGGCGCCGTCCGGCCACCAGTGCAGCGCGTCCAGCGGCAGCCGCGCGCCGGCCAGCCAGGCGTCGATGCTTTCCAGCACCAGCGGGCTGCGCAGGCGTTCGCCGTGCGCGGCGATCTCGGCGCGGGTCAGCCAGAGCGCGCGGCGGATGCCGGTGTCCAGCGGCCGCTCCGGATCGTGGCTGAGCGGACGCGCCGCGAAGCTGAAGCGGATCACGCCTTCGCCGTGCTCGGTGCTGCGCCACTGGTGCACGCCGATCAGGTGGGTGGGCTGCACCGTCCAGCCGGTTTCCTCCAGCGTCTCGCGCACGGCCGCGTCGACGAGGCGCTCGCGGTCTTCCAGGTGCCCGGCCGGCTGGTTGTACGCGAGCCGCCCGTTCACCTCTTCCTCGACCATCAGGTAGCGTGCGCCGTCGCCCACCACGCAGGCCACGGTGACGTGGGGGCGCCAGATCGCATCGGCGGCAGTGGCAGGAGACATGCGGGAAGGGGGCTGGAAAAGCCGTCATTGTGCCATCACCTGAGAAGGCAGTAGCCGCCGGGCGCGCAGTCGGTGCGGCGTATACTCGTCACCAACGAACGAATCCCGTCATTCATGGCCCACGAACACGAAAACGAACAGGAAGGCAGCCACGGTCTGGCGGTGCAGGTCGCCAAGCCGGAGGTGGCGCGGCCGCCGCTGTTCCAGGTGGTGTTGCTCAACGACGACTTCACCCCGATGGACTTCGTGGTCGAAGTGCTGCGCGGCTTCTTCAGCCTGGACCAGGAACGCGCCGTGCAGGTGATGCTGCACGTGCATACCCGCGGCAAGGGCGTGTGCGGCGTGTTCACCCGGGAGGTGGCCGAGACCAAGGTCACCCAGGTCAACGAGTATTCACGTTCCCATCAGCACCCTCTGCTGTGCACTATGGAGAAGCTTCAGTGACCGCTTTGCGGCACTATGGAAACCGCCAGGCAGCCCCCACCATGTAGCCATCGCGGCCCAAGCCGCCCATGCCATTGCAACGGAGACGGTCCGGATGTTCAGCAAGGATCTCGAAGTCACCATCGGCCAGTGCTACAAGCAGGCCCGCGAGCAGCGCCACGAGTTCATGACCGTGGAGCACCTGCTGCTCGCCCTCACCGGCAACCAGTCCGCGCTGGGCGCCCTGCGCGCCTGCGGCGTGGACCTGCCGCGGCTCACCCACGAGCTGGAAAAGGTCATCGCCGAAACCGTGCCGGTGCTGCCGCACGGCGACGAGCGCGATACCCAGCCCACGCTGGGCTTCCAGCGCGTGCTGCAGCGCGCGGTCTACCACGTGCAGTCCTCGGGGCGGAAGGAAGTCACCGGCGCCAACGTGCTGGTGGCGATCTTCGGCGAGAAGGATTCCCACGCCGTGTACTTCCTGCACCAGCAGGAGATCACCCGGCTGGACGTGGTCAACTACATCTCGCACGGCATCGCCAAGGTGGGCGACGAGGCCCCGGGCAGCGCCGCCAGCGGCGTCGAGCGCGAGGGCGAGGAGGGCGGCGAGGCCAAGGGCAATCCGCTCTCCGAGTACGCCAGCAACCTCAACGAGCTGGCGCTGGAAGGCAAGATCGACCCGCTGATCGGCCGCGCCGACGAGATCGAGCGCACCGTCCAGGTGCTGTGCCGCCGCCGCAAGAACAACCCGCTCTACGTGGGCGACGCCGGCGTGGGCAAGACCGCGCTGGCCGAGGGCCTGGCCAAGCGCATCGTGGACGGCGAAGTGCCCGCGGTGCTGGAGAACGCCACCATCTGGTCGCTGGACCTGGGCGCGCTGGTGGCCGGCACCAAGTACCGCGGCGACTTCGAGAAGCGCCTCAAGGCGGTGATCGCCCAGCTCAAGAAGCAGCAGGGCGCGATCCTGTTCATCGACGAGATCCACACCATCATCGGCGCCGGTTCCGCCTCGGGCGGCACCATGGACGCCAGCAACCTGATCAAGCCGCTGCTGGCCTCGGGCGAGCTGCGCTGCATCGGCTCGACCACGTTCCAGGAATACCGCGGCGTGTTCGAGAAGGACCGCGCGCTGGCGCGCCGCTTCCAGAAGATCGACGTGGTCGAGCCCACCGTGGCCGACAGCATCGAGATCCTCAGGGGCCTGCGCACGCGTTTCGAGGAACACCACAACGTCATCTACACCAACGAGTCGCTGAAGGCGGCGGTGGACCTGTCGGTGAAGCACATCCCCGACCGCCTGCTGCCGGACAAGGCGATCGACGTGATCGACGAGGCCGGCGCCCGCCAGCGCCTGCTGCCCGAGGACCAGCGCAGCGGCAAGGTGGACGTGGCCGAGGTGGAATACATCGTGGCCAAGATGGCGCGCATCCCCGCCAAGCAGGTTTCCGCTTCCGACCGCGACGTGCTGAAGAACCTGGAGCGCAACCTGAAGATGGTGGTGTTCGGGCAAGACGCCGCGATCGAGGCGCTGGCCGCCTCGATCAAGATGGCGCGCTCGGGCCTGGCCGACCCGGCCAAGCCGATCGGCAGCTTCCTGCTGGCCGGCCCCACCGGCGTGGGCAAGACCGAGGTCACGCGCCAGCTCGCGCTGCAGCTCGGCATCGAGATGATCCGCTTCGACATGTCCGAGTACATGGAGGCGCACTCGGTGTCGCGCCTGGTCGGCGCGCCCCCGGGCTACGTGGGCTTCGACCAGGGCGGCCTGCTCACCGAGGCGGTGACCAAGCACCCGCATGCCGTGCTGCTGCTCGACGAGATCGAGAAGGCGCACCCGGACGTCTACAACATCCTGCTGCAGGTGATGGACCGCGGCGTGCTCACCGACACCAACGGGCGCGAGGCGAACTTCAAGAACGTGATCGTGGTGATGACCACCAACGCGGGCGCGGCGCAGGCCGCCCGGCGCAGCATCGGCTTCGTGGAACAGAGCCACCGCACCGATGCGATGGAGGTGATCCGCCGTGCCTTCACGCCTGAATTCCGCAACCGCCTCGACGCGATCATCCAGTTCAACGCGCTGGACTTCGAGCACATCCTGCGCGTGGTCGACAAGTTCCTGATCGAACTGGAGGCCCAGCTCACCGAGAAGCACGTCAGCCTGGATGTCGACGCCGAGGCGCGCCGCTGGCTGGCCGAGCACGGCTTCGACGCGCAGATGGGCGCCCGCCCGATGGCGCGCGTGATCCAGGAAAAGGTGAAGCGCGCGCTGGCCGACGAACTGCTGTTCGGCAAGCTGGCCGAGGGCGGCAAGGTGACGCTGGGCGTGAAGGACGGCGAGCTGACGGTGGGCTGCGAAGCCGCCGAGAAGGTGCCGGCCGTGGTGGAGTGACGGCCGGCTGCACCGGGCAACAGCAAAAGGCCGCGCAATGCGCGGCCTTTTCATGCCGATTGCGGCAATCGCCTTATTTCATGCGGTAGGTGATCCGCCCCTTGCTCAGGTCGTACGGGGTCATCTCGATCTTGACCTTGTCGCCCGTGAGGATGCGGATGTAATGCTTGCGCATGCGCCCGGAGATATGGGCGATGACCACGTGCCCGTTCTCGAGCTGCACGCGGAACATGGTGTTGGGCAGGGTCTCGAGGACCGTGCCTTCCATTTCGATGACGTCGTCTTTGGCCATGTGTTCCGGGTCGGAGAGCGGCCATGATGGCCGCACAAGCCGGCGATTATGCCACGGTCGGGCCTCCGATCAAAATATCGCCGGGAGCGATATCCGGCATCGCGCGGCGATGGCCCGGAGGGCGGCTGCCATGGATGGCGGCCGCAAAGAACCGTCAGGCGAAGTGCTCGTCCAGCTTGCGCCGGATCTCCTGCTCGATCATGCCCTTGAGCGGCGACAGCAGCAGGCCCAGGTCGGCGCGTACCCGGATCGCATCCACGCCCACCGCGATCCGGCCGTTCACGCCGGGGCGCGAGAAGTGCAGGGTGTCGCCCTGCCAGCGGCCTTCGAGGTCGAACTTCTCGTGCATGCGCGCGGCGACCTTCTCGACCACGGCGCGGGCTTCCGCCAGCGGCAGGGAATGGGGGCGGTGGATGTCGATGCTGGGCATGCCGGGCTCCGTCGGGGGAGGCCGCATGATAAGTCCCCGGCCGCCACGATATCGACGTCGCGCGCAACCCTGAAGACGTGAACGGGCGCTCAGGAACCGCATGCTAGAGTGCGCGGGTCAATGGATTGGTGAGGCGATGCGCATCGAGTTCCTCCATTCCGCCCGCGAGGATTTCCTGTGGGCGAAGCCGCAGTTGCGCATCGGCAGCGCGGCGGACAACGAGCTGGTGTTGTCGGTCACGCAGGCCGCGCCGCGGCATCTGTGCATCGAACAGGATGGACGTGGCTGGGTGCTGCGGGTGCTGCCATCGGCCATGCGCGTATACGTGAATGCGCGGCCGGTGCGCGAGCGCGCCTTGCTGCGCCCCGGCGACATGCTGAGCGTGGGCGACTGCCGCATGCTGCTGCGCGACGACGCGTCGCCGGAACAGCGGGAGGCCACGGCGGCCCCGGCGCAGGCGCGTTGCACCGCCGCGCTGCGCGCGCTGGCCGGGGCGCATTCCGGACGGGTCCTGCCGATCGGCCATGGCCTGGAACTGGGGCCGTATGGCCGCTGCCCGCTGGAGCTGCCGCAGGGCGAGGTGGCCAGCCTGAAGCTGGCCTGGCAGGACGACCGGCTGGTGCTGGAGACGGTGCAGGCGTCGGCCGCCTATCCGTTGCGGGTGAATGGCGTGCCGGTGCGGCGCCTCGCGCTGCAGCCCGGCGACCAGCTCAGCCTGGGGCCGCACCGCTTCGTGCTGGACGCTCCGGGGATGGAGGCGGAGCCCGAGGTGGCGCCGCCCGCACCGCCGGCCCCGGCCGTGTCCGGGGAGCCTGCCGGCTCCCGCGGCGAGGGGTGGTGGCTGATCCTCACCGCCGCGTTGCTGGCGCTGGGCATTGCGCTGGTGCTGTGGATACGGTTCTGAGCCCGGGACGTTCTTGATCGGGGCAGTCGACCGGACGGCTGTTTCCGGCTGGGGGATTTGGCAAGAGTCCCATTGACCTTCCCATGCTGCGGCGCGGCATAATGCGGTGGACGCAGCCATGGGGACAGCTCGGTGAGCCAGGTGTGGAATTTCAGTGCGGGTCCGGCGGCGCTGCCGCGCGAGGTGCTGGAGCGCGCGCAGCGCGAACTGCTGGACTGGGACGGCAGCGGCATGTCGGTGATGGAGCAGTCGCACCGCGGCAAGCGCTTCATCGCGATGGCGGCCCGCACCGAGGCGGAGCTGCGCGAACTGGCCGCGATCCCCGACGACTACGCCGTGCTGTTCCTGCAGGGCGGCGCCACCCAGCACTTCGCGCAGATCCCGATGAACCTGGCGGGCGAGGGCGCCGGCGCCGACTACATCGTCAACGGCCACTGGGGCGCCAAGGCGGCCAGCGAGGCGGCGCCTTACGTGAAGGTCAACGTGGCGGCCGACAGCAAGGCCGACGATTACCGCAGCCTGCCGCCGCGCGAACAGTGGAAGCTGGACCCGCGCGCGGCCTACGTGCACTACACGCCCAACGAGACCATCCATGGCGTGCAGTACCACGACGTTCCCGACGTGGGCGAGGTGCCGCTGGTCGCCGACATGTCCTCCGACATCCTTTCGGCCCCGCTGGACGTGCGCCGCTTCGGCCTGATCTACGCCGGCGCGCAGAAGAACATCGGCCCCTCCGGCCTGGTGCTGATGATCGTGCGCCGCGACCTGCTGGCGCGCGCCACGCGGCCGATGGCGAAGATCTTCCGCTACGCCGAGCATGCGGCGAACGACTCCATGCTCAACACGCCGAACACCTGGGGCTGGTACCTCGCCGGGCTCACCATCCAGTGGCTGCAGGCGCAGGGCGGCCTGGCGGCGATGGCCGCACGCAACCGGACCAAGGCCGAGCGGCTGTATGCCGCCATCGACGGCTCCGGCGGCTACTACCGCAACCCGGTCGACCCGGCCGCGCGCTCGCGCATGAACGTGCCGTTCACGCTGCACGACAGCGCGCTGGACGCGCCTTTCCTCGCCGAAGCCGAGGCCGCCGGCCTGATCGCGCTGAAGGGGCACAAGGCGCTGGGCGGCATGCGCGCCTCGCTGTACAACGCGGTGCCGCCCGAGGCGGTGGACGCGCTGGTCGCGTTCATGCGCGACTTCGCGACACGGCACGGCTGAGGCGCGGCGCCGTCCCGGTCCGCCGGAAGCGGAGGCGTTCGCAACAGCCACGAGTTTCGGGCATCATCGATCCCCCGCATTTGGCCTTCCATCCGTTTAGACAGCCGACATGACCGACAGCAAGACCTCGCTGGCCGATGTGCGCGAGCGCATCGACAGCATCGACCGGCAGATCCAGGAACTGATCTCCGAGCGCGCGAACTGGGCGCAGGAAGTGGCCCGGGTGAAGGGCGAGGGCCTGTCCGCGATCGACTACTACCGCCCCGAGCGCGAGGCGCACGTGCTGCGCATGGTGGTGGACCGCAACAAGGGGCCGCTGCCCGACGCCGAGATGGTGCGGCTGTTCCGCGAGATCATGTCCTCGTGCCTGGCGCAGGAAGACCCGCTGAAGATCGGCTACCTCGGCCCCGAAGGCACGTTCAGCGAGCAGGCGGTGCGCAAGCACTTCGGCCACGCCGCCTACGGCCTGCCGCTGGGCAGCATCGAGGAAGTGTTCCAGGAGGTCGCCGCCGGCCATGCCGACTTCGGCGTGGTGCCGGTGGAGAATTCCGGCCAGGGCATGATCCAGGTGACGCTGGACATGTTCCTCACCTCCGACGCGCGCATCTGCGGCGAGATCGAGCTGCGCGTGCACCAGTGCCTGCATTCGATGGCGGGGCGGCTGGAGGACGTCAAGCGCGTCTTCGCCCACGCGCAGTCGCTGCAGCAGTGCAAGACCTGGTTGCGCATGAACCTGCCGGACGTGGAATGCGAGGCGGTGGGCAGCAACGCCGAGGCGGCGCGCCGGGCGCGCCACGCCGACGACGCCGGCGCGATCGCCGGCGAGACGGCCGGCAAGGTCTACGGCCTCAAGACCCTCGCTACCGGCATCGAGGACCGCGCCGACAACACCACGCGCTTCCTGGTGATCGGCCGCAGCCTGTTCCCGCCTTCGGGCAACGACCGCACCTCGCTGCTGATCACGGTGAACGACCAGCCGGGCGCGCTGTACCACGTGCTCAGCCCGTTCGCCCGGCGCGGGGTGAGCCTCAACCGCATCGAATCGCGCCCCGCGCACAGCGGCAGGTGGCAATACGCGTTCTTCATCGACGTCTCCGGCCACATCCAGGACGAGGCGCTGCAGGCGGCGGTGAAGGAGATCGAACAATCGGTGGCGCAGTTGCGCGTGTTGGGTTCCTACCCTGTGGCGTTGCCGTGAGCGGGCGGCTGGACTGGCGCAGCGGCCCGGCCGGACCGCTGCGCGGCACGCTGGGCGTCCCGGGCGACAAGTCCGTCTCGCATCGCGCGCTGATGTTCGCCGCGCTGGCCGACGGCAGCTCGCGCATCCGCGGCTTCCTGGAGGGCGAGGACACCCGCGCCACTGCCGCCGTGCTGCAGCAGTTGGGCGCGCGCATCGAAACGCCGGCCGCGGGCGAACGCCTGGTGCATGGCGTGGGCCTGCACGGCCTGCGCGCGAGCCCGGACCCGCTGGACTGCGGCAACGCCGGCACCGGCATGCGCCTGCTGGCCGGCCTGCTGGCCGGGCAGGCGTTCGACAGCACGCTGGTCGGCGATGCTTCGCTGTCGAAGCGGCCGATGCGTCGCGTCACCGATCCGCTGGCTGCGATGGGTGCGCGCATCGATACCCAGGATGGCCTGCCGCCGCTGCACATCCACGGCGGCCAACGCCTGCACGGCATCCGCTACGAACTGCCGGTGGCCAGCGCGCAGGTGAAATCCGCGCTGCTGCTGGCCGGCCTGTACGCGGAAGGCGAGACCGAAGTGATCGAGCCGCATCCCACCCGCGACTACACCGAGCGCATGCTGGCCGCGTTCGGCTGGCCGATCGCGTTCGAGCCCGGCCGCGCGAAGTTGACCGGCGGCCACGCGCTGCGCGCCACCGACGTGGACGTGCCGGCGGATTTCTCCTCGGCGGCGTTCTTCCTCGTTGCCGCGAGCATCGTGCCGGGTTCCGAATTGCGCCTCCCTGCGGTCGGTCTCAACCCGCGCCGCACCGGCCTGCTCGAAGCATTGCGCCTGATGGGCGCGGATATCCGCGTCGAGAACCAGCGCAGCAGCGGCGGCGAGCCGGTGGGCGACCTGGTGGTTCGTTACGCACCGCTGCACGGCGTCGAGTTGCCCGAGGCGCTGGTGCCGGACATGATCGACGAGTTCCCCGCGCTGTTCGTTGCCGCCGCCGTGGCCAGGGGCGATACCGTGATCCGCGGTGCTGCCGAACTGCGCGTCAAGGAATCCGACCGCCTCGCCGCCATGGCCACGGGCTTGCGCGCCCTGGGCGGCAAGGTGGACGAGACGCCGGATGGCGCGACCATCCACGGCGGCACGCTTGCCGGCGGGACCGTGGAAAGCCTCACCGACCATCGCATCGCGATGAGCTTCGCGGTGGCCGGGCTGGTGGCGCAGGCGCCGGTGCGCATCAACGACTGTTTCCACGTGGCCACCTCGTTCCCCGGCTTCATGGCGCTGGCCAACGGCTGCGGCTTCGCGCTCGCCGTCGCGGACTGACGTCCCATCGTTCGCTCTGAGCGCTGGCCCGCAGGCCGAAGTTGAAGGGGCGCCCTTCGACTTCGCTGCGCTACGCTCAGGGCGAACGGAAGTGGGCCACATCGCCAAGCGCTGGCTGCCGGCCACCGACAAACTCCCACCGTTCACCCTGAGCGCAGGCCCGCAGGGCCGGAGTCGAAGGGCCACCCCTCGACATTGCCGCGCAATGCCCAGGCGAACAGCGTCGGCCACATCGCCATGCGCTAGGCTTGGCATCCTTGTCGTGAGGTCGCCATGTCCGCCGTACCGCCCTTCATCGTCGCCATCCCCGCCCGCTACGCTTCCACGCGACTGCCGGCCAAGCCGCTGCGCGAGATCGCCGGCGTGCCCATGGTGGTGCGGGTGGCGCAACGGGCCTTGCAGGCCGGCGCGACGAACGTGGTGGTGGCGACGGACGATGTCCGCATCGCCGATGCGCTGGCTGGGCAGGGCGTCGAGGTGTGCATGACGCGCGCCGATCACGCATCCGGCAGCGACCGTCTCGCCGAATGCGCCGCGCTGTGCGGTTGGGCCGCCGACGCCATCGTGGTGAACCTGCAGGGCGACGAACCATTCGCGCCCGCCGCCGGCATCCGCGAGGTGGCTCGCGCATTGGCCGAAGACGATGCGCCCGTGGCGACGCTGGCCACGCCGATCGCCGAGGCGCACGAACTGTTCGATCCCAATGTGGTGAAGCTGGTGCGCGGCGCGAACGGCCGGGCGCTGTACTTCAGCCGCGCGCCGCTGCCGTGGGTGCGCGACGCTTTCGCCGAAAACCGCGAGGCGCTGCCGGCAGGCGTGCCGTTCCTGCGCCATATCGGCATCTACGCCTACCGCGCGGGTTTCCTCGCGCAGTACGCACGGTTGGCGCGCACGCCGCTGGAGCAGGCCGAATCGCTGGAACAGTTGCGTGTGCTGGAACACGGCCATGCCATCGCGGTGCGGCTCACGCCGGAGCCGTTCCCGCCCGGCATCGACACCGAGGCCGACCTGGTGCGCGCCGGGCAATGGCTGCAGGCGCAGCGATGAACGTGCGGCGCGTGCTGTTCGTTTGCCTGGGCAACATCTGCCGTTCGCCGCTGGTCGAAGCCGTGGCGCGCAAGCGCCTGGATGAAGCGGGACTGGACGTGAGCGTGGCCTCCTGCGGCACCGGCGGCTGGCACACGGGCGAGGGCGCCGACCGGCGCATGATCGCGGCGGCGCGCGTAGCGGGCCACGACCTGTCGGCACATTGCGCGCGCCAGTTGAACGCGCGCGATTTCGACGACTACGACCTGCTGCTGGCGATGGACCGCGCCAACCTGCGCGAATTGCGGCAGCACGCACCGAACCGGGAGCTGGCGGCGAAGGCGGTATTGTTCCTGGAGTGGAGCGCCGCGGCGCCGCCGGCCGAGTTCCCCGATCCCTGGCATGGCGACGCTGCAGGTTTCGCGGCAGCGGTGGCGCTCGCCGAGCGCAGCGTCGCCGGTTTCGTCGCGCGCCTGCGCGCTGCCTGAGCCGCCCAGCAGCTAGAATCGCCCGCATGGCACCCGATTCGCCGCAGGCCTTCGACGGCAAGGCCTTCGTCCGCACCCTCAGCACTTCGCCCGGCGTCTACCGCTATTTCGACGCGGACGGCGAGCTGCTGTACGTGGGCAAGGCCGGCAACCTGAAGAAGCGCGTGGGTAGCTATTTCCTCAAGCCGCGCCTGGAACCGCGCATCGCCGCGATGATCGCGCAGATCGCCCGCTGCGAGATCACCGTGACGCGCACGGAAGGCGAGGCGCTGCTGCTGGAATCGCAGCTCATCAAGTCGCTCAAGCCGCGCTACAACATCATGTTGCGCGACGACAAGAGCTACCCCTACATCTATCTGTCCGGCGGCGAGGACTACCCGCGGCTGGCCTTCCACCGCGGCGCGAAGAACCTGCCCGGCCGCTACTTCGGGCCCTATCCCAGCACCTTCGCGGTGCGCGAGAGCCTGGGCCTGATGCAGAAGCTGTTCAAGGTGCGCCAGTGCGAGGACAGCTACTTCCGCAACCGCTCGCGTCCCTGCCTGCAGCACCAGATCGGCCGCTGCACCGCGCCGTGCGTGGGACTGATTTCGGTGGAGGACTACCGCAACGACGTGCGCCACGCGGAGATGTTCCTCGAAGGCCGCAGCAGCGCGGTGATCGACGAACTGGCCGCGGCGATGGAGCAGGCCAGCGCAAAGCTGGATTTCGAACGCGCCGCCGCGCTGCGCGACCAGGTCGCCGCGCTGCGGCAACTGCAGGCCCAGCACCACGTGCAGGGCGCCAGCGCCGACATGGACGTGATCGCCTGTCGCATCGAGTCGGGGCTGGCCTGCGTCAGCGTGCTGTTCTTCCGCGACGGCATCAGCCTGGGTACGCGCGACTTCTTTCCGCGCCTGCCGCTGGATGCCGAGCCGGCCGACGTGCTGGCGCAGTTCGTGGCGCAGTACTACCTGGAGCGCCCGGTGCCGCGCGAGCTGATCCTTGGCGAGGAATTGCCCGACCAGGCGGTGCTCGTCGAAGTGCTGACGGAACACAGCGGGCACGCGGTGGAGCTGAAGAGCAGCGTGCGCGGCGAACGCGCGCGCTTCCTGCAGATGGCCGAGCGCAACGCGCAGGCGTCGCTGACCCAGCGTCTCGCCAGTCGCCAGACCCTGGGCACGCGCTTCGAGGATCTGCAGAGGCTGCTGGAACTGCCCGAGCCGCCCCGGCGCATCGAGTGCTTCGACATCAGCCACACCCGCGGCGAGCTGACCGTGGCTTCATGCGTGGTGTTCGGGCCGGAGGGCGCGGAGAAGTCGCATTACCGCCGTTTCAACATCACCGGCATCACGCCTGGCGACGACTACGCCGCCATGCACCAGGCGCTGACCCGGCGCTTCCGCAAGGTGGCGGAAGGCGAGGGCGCGAAGCCCGACGTGCTGCTGATCGACGGCGGCGGCGGCCAGGTGGCGCAGGCGCTGGAGGTGCTGAAGGAACTCGGCGTCGCCGGCATCCACGTGGTCGGCGTGGCCAAGGGGCCGGCGCGGCGCGCGGGCGAGGAGACGCTGATCCTGGTCGACCAGGGCCGCGAAATCCATCCCGGCCCCACCTCGCCGGCGCTGCACCTGGTGGCGGCGGTGCGCGACGAATCGCACCGCTTCGCGATCAGCGGCCATCGCAAGCGCCGCGAGAAGGCGCGCGAACGCAGCGTGCTGGAAGACGTGCCCGGCGTGGGCGCGCGCCGGCGCAGCGCGCTGCTGAAGACCTTCGGCGGCCTCGCCGGCGTGGAAGCCGCGGGCGTGGAGGAACTGATGCGGGTGAAAGGCATCGACCGCGGCCTGGCCGAGCGCATCTACGCCGCGCTGCACGGTTGAGCACGCGTCGATGAGGCCGCGCATGCCTGGCACTTTTGCCGCGCCATCGACGCAGCGACGTGCGACACTGTGAGAAAGCTACGGACCCGTGCATGCGCATCAATCTTCCCACCTGGCTGACCCTGTTCCGCGTGGCCCTGCTGCCGGTGATGGTGCTGGCGTTCTACCTGCCGTTCCACGGCCACAACATCACCGCCGCGGTCGTGTTCCTGCTCGCGGCGATCACCGACTGGCTGGACGGCTTCCTCGCGCGGCGGATGAACCTCACCTCCGCGTTCGGCGCCTTCCTCGACCCGGTGGCCGACAAGCTGATGGTGGCGGTGACGCTGTTCCTGCTGGTGGAGTCGCATCCGGAAGGCTGGTCCAGCATCGTGATGGCGGTGACCGCGGCGATCATCGTGGGGCGCGAGATCAGCATCTCCGCGCTGCGCGAATGGATGGCCGAAGTCGGCATGCGCGCCACGGTCCGGGTGGCCTTCATCGGCAAGCTGAAGACGGTGATGCAGATCGTGGCGCTGGTGGTGCTGATCGTGCAGCACGAGAAGGAGGCCACCGCGCTGCGGCTGTACCACATCGGCGAGGGGCTGCTGGTGATCGCCGGCATACTCACGATCTGGTCCGGCCTGTACTACCTGCACGCCGCATGGCCCAGCCTGCGCGGCGACGCGCCGCGGCAACCGGGCATGCGCGGCGGCGATTGAGCCGGGCGGCGCAAAGTCTTGACGCCCGGCGTTCGCGTATTAGAATGCGCGCTCCCGAGCGGGAATAGCTCAGTTGGTAGAGCACGACCTTGCCAAGGTCGGGGTCGCGAGTTCGAGTCTCGTTTCCCGCTCCAGATTCATGCACGAAGCCCCGGCCCGCCGGGGCTTCGTCGTTTCCGGACCGGGGCTTGGCGCAGCGTGCGATACTGGCGCGATACCGGCGCGGGGCTTCCCATCCGTTGTCATTCTGCTATCATCTACGGTTCCTCAAGCGGGAATAGCTCAGTTGGTAGAGCACGACCTTGCCAAGGTCGGGGTCGCGAGTTCGAGTCTCGTTTCCCGCTCCAGTTTTCAGGCAAAACCTCGCGCGTCGGGGTTTTGTTTTATCGAGAAGAGGGCGACCGTTCCCGGTTGCAACGGCCCGACAATGGCCTGGTGGCAGAGTGGTCATGCAGCGGACTGCAAATCCGCGTACGCCGGTTCGATTCCGACCTAGGCCTCCATTGTCTACAACGGTTTAGGCGCCTTAAGGGCGCCTTTTTCGTTTCTGAGATTCGGTGGAAAAGGGGAGAAATCGAGGGTTTGCCACTCGTTTTTGAGTGGCAAACTCGCGTAAGCTTGCGTCGTTTCCGATTACGCGAGTTTTCACGGATGGCGACGAAGCGGCGGCGCGGGTCTACCTGGCACTACACGATACGGCGCGCAGGGGTGTTGCCCAAGCCGGTCTATGTGAGTTTTGACGATGAGGCCGAGGGCGACGAATACGTGCGCCGGCTGGAGGCGCTGCTGGCGCGCGGAGTGGTGCCGGAAGAGTTCGGCACGAAACCCTCGGCGACGAACCTGTTGAGCGATGCGCTGACGCGATACAAGAGCGCGCAGCACATTTCCGCCGACGACACGGCGTTGCTCGACGTGGTGGAGCTGAGGCTGCCGCGCAAGTTGGCGCTGCCGGGCCTCACGTTCACTTGGGCTCAGGCGTGGGTGACGGCGATGAAGCGCGAGCAGAACCTGGCGCCGAGCACAATCCGCCACTACGTCGGAGCGCTGGCCCGCGCGCTGGACTGGTTGGCCGCGAAGGGCGACATACCGATGAACCCGCTGCGGCTGCTGCGCAAGGGGTATTCGACGTACACGCCGGACGACGTGACGCAGGTGGCGCTGGTGGAGGGCGAGGCGAAGGGCGACGACGAGCGCGATCGCCGACTGGAGGCGGCCGAGGAACCGGCGATCCGTGCGGTGCTGGCCGGCGCCAAGGCGGAAGGGCGGCAGCGGGCACTGGAGCTTCGGCACGGGCCGGCGTTGGTGTTGCTGTTCGACATGGCGCTGGAATCGGCCATGCGTATGAGCGAGATGTACACGCTCACCGTCGCCCAGATCGACCTGGAGCGGCGAACGATCTTCCTCGACAAGACCAAGAATGGCGACAAGCGGCAGGTGCCGATCACCACGGTGTTGCGCAAGCTGCTCAAGGTCTACCTGCACGACCGTGCGCCTGACGAGCAGGTGTTCCCGTGGTGGAGTGGCGAGCGGACACGCGCCGAGTTGCGGCGCTGCACGGCTCAGCTATCGCGGCAGTTCGCGCGGATCTTCGAGGCGGCCGAGTGCAACGGGCTGCACTTCCATGACCTGCGGCACGAAGCCACGGCGCGCATCTATGAGCGCACGCGGCTCACGGACATGCAGATTGCGAAGATCACCGGGCACAAGAATCTGGCTTCGCTGAGGCGCTATGCGAACCTCCGCGGGACGAACCTAGCCGAGGGGATGTGGTAAGGGCAGTGCGAGCCTTCCACAGCGATTCCAGCACGCTGAGCAACGATGCAGCGCAGTGTTGCGGTTCTTCCCGCAGCATCGGGTAATCCTCGCCCTCGGCCAAGGCCAGCGCCATAAGATGCACATGGCGGCTGGCTGGGCAGGTATTCATGGGGAAGTCGCGCGCGCGATCGACGCGGCGGCGAAGGTTTTGCAGTTCTCGGCTTGCCTTCACGGCCTGTCGCACCTGGATTCGTAGCGGCTCAGGTCCGGCAGCACCTGACGCGGCCTCGCCTGTCGACTCTTGATAGGGGCGGCGGTGCTGCGGCCCTTGGCGCCTTGTTGCTTGCGGCGCTGCTCGGCCTGCTCGCGGGCGTGCTGGGCGATGTAGGCGAGCACGTCGACGCGCAGCAGCACGGTGCGTTTCTGGTTGATCTGCAGGGCGGGCAGCGCGCCGGTGTCGATGATCTGCTCCACGGCTTCCACACCGCAGCGCATGAGGGCGGCGGCGCCTTTCACGTCCAGGGTTTCGGTGGTGTCGATGGCGGGGCGGTTCATGCGGCGATCCGTTCCGGTTCGCGGGCCGGTTCGAGGTTGGCGCGGGCAAGGGCCGCGAGCGGCGGCGGGCTGACGCTATTGCCGACCATGCGCACGGCGGCGCTGATGGTGAGTGGCTTGCCGCTGGCGGTGCGGTCGATGATGTAGTCGGCCGGGAAGCCCTGGGCGCGGTACAGCTCGCGCGGCTTGAGCATACGCAGGCCGATGTCGACGATCACATAGGGCGTGCCATGCAGAGTGACGGTAACCAGCGCGAGGCGGTCGCGGGTGGTCACGGTATCGAGCGGCGCGCGCATGTCGCGGGGCTGTCCGTTGCCGTAGTAGTTGACGAGCAGCGCAGCCACACGCAGCGCGCCGGCTTCGTGCTCCGGGCTGAGGGTGCATTCCACGACGCCGAAGCGCGCAGCGCCGCCCAGTGCGGTCTGCATCGGCTCGCGTGGATCGGTGCCCTTGGCGTTCTGGCCGAAGGCCGTAAGGTGCGCCGTCACGATCCGCTGCTGGCTGCCGGTGGTGCTGATCGTGCTCACCGGCTCATCGGCGCCGCGCGCGCGGGCCGGGTTGCCGTGCTCGCCGCCGCCGTGGGCTTGTTCGAGGAAGGCGGTGAGGATGCCCATGGCGTGGGCCGCGCCAGCCGGACGCGCCGCGCCTGCGCCGCTGGTGATGGTAGGCATGGGGTCGGTGGCGGCGGCGCCGGTGCTGTCGCCGCGAAACTTGACCAGGTGCGCGGCGGCCAGCGCGTGCTTCACGCCGCCGCCCACGGCCGTGCCGAGTGGCTGCTGCAGATCCAGCGAGCGCGGCGACTGGCCGGCGCGTTCGCCGTACCCGGTCTGCACCAGCGTCGGCGCCACCACCGCATGGCTGCCTCCCTTCGGCCACCCCGTCACCGTGCCCAGCGGCTCGGAAGTGCTCGCCACTCCGTTCGCCGAAGCATTCGCGCACTGCACGATGAACGGCGAGGCCGCGCCGATCACGTAGCGCTGCACGCCCTTCGCGATCCGGCGCAGCGTGGCGTCGGCCAGCGGCTTTTTGCGGGTGAAGATCGACGGGCAGGTGATGCTCCAGTCGATACAGTCGGCGGCGGTGATGTAGGGCTGCGCGAGGCCCGGGCCATGCGTCGGCTCCGGCCAGCGGATGGGCTCGCCGTCGCGGCGCGCAATCAGGAACAGCCGTTCGCGGCTGGTGCCGGCGCCGTAGTCGCAGGCTTTCAGCAGGCGCCATTCCACCACGTAGCCCAGCGCGCGCAGCACGGCCACGAACTTGCGCCACGTCTCGCCCATGCGGCGCTTGTCCGGCACCAGGAACTGGTTGCGCACCGGCACCTGCTCGCCCGGGCCGGCGATGCGGTTGATCAGCAACACCTTGCCGCCGCGCTTGACCACGTGGCCGGTTTCCGGGTGGATCAGCGGCACCATATCCAGCGTGACCACGCGGCCGGTGGCCTTGTCGCGCTTCGCCACCAACGGGCACCAGCCGAGAATCTGGCGGACGTTCTCCAGGCTGATGATGCGCGGGGCCAGCCCGCGGCGCGCGAGCGTGCCGGCGACCTTGGGCACCACCCAGCTGAGCGAGCGCGTGGCGCGGTCGCGCGGCTGGCCGCCCTTGGCCTGGCTGAAATGCGTGCAGTCCGGACTGGCGTGATACCAGCCCACCGGTCGCCCTGCGACCTCGCGCAAGATGTCCACCGTCCACACGTCGGCCTCCATGTGCCGGGTGAAGGGGTGGTTGGCGGCATGCATGCCGAGCGCGTCGTGGTCGTGGTTCACGGCCACGTCCGGGTCGCGGCCAAGTGCCTGGCGTAGCGCCTCGCTGGCACCGCCGCCACCAGCGAAGAAATCCACCACGATTTCGTCTGGGCGCAAGGCACTGACGAGCGGCTTGTGGGCGAAGTTGAAGCCGTGTTGGCGGGAGCCGTCAGCCATGGGTAATAGCCTTCGCCATGCCGGTTTGGTTGGCGGCATGCATGCCGATCACGCCGCGGTCGTGATTCACGGACATGTTGACATCGAAGCTATTCAGCATCGCGTGGATGCGATCGAGGCATTGATCAGCGGCAGAAAGCGCGCCCGGGCAGTTGAAGTCGCTGGCCACCTTGAATGCAGCGCCCTTGGCGGCGACGTGCATGTCGACGTAGCAATACCAGCCGCCATCGTCCATCTGGCTGAGCCGTGGCCGGCCATGCCTGGCAAGAAGCGAAAGAGTGGTTTCGAGGTCACACATGGTTTACTCGCACGGTGAGGCGCCGGCCGCTGAGGCTGTGATGGAAGCGGCGGCGCGAATGGGTCATTGCCGCCAACCAGGGGCGGCGGCGCAGGAAGCGTTGTTGCAGGCGCCAACTGTTGGCGTGGGCAAAGTGGCCCTGGTAGCTGGCCCAGGTGGCGTCAAGCTGCTGGAAATCCTCGGGCGTGCCGCGGAAGCCGCCGCGCGCGGCGTGGGCGGCATGCCAGGCCTGCAGGCGTTCCTCGGCGTGATGCACCACGCGCTTGCGCACGCGGGTATGGGTGGGGAACACCACGTAGCCGAGGAAGTCGATGCCGGCGGACAGCGGCCGCAGGCGCACGTCGTCTTTCAGCTTGAGGCGCAGGCGGTCGGCGAGGAACTGTTCGATCTGGTGTTGCCAGCGCTCCAGCTGGGCGCGGTCGTGGTGCACCAACACGAAGTCATCGACGAAGCGCAGGTAGCGCTTGGCCTTGAGCACGTGCTTGACGAATTGGTCGAGCACGTCGAGGTAGACGTTGGCGAGGAACTGGCTGGGGAGGTTCCCGATGGGCAGGCCGCAGCCGGCGGGCGCGTTCTCCAGCCGCTTGTGGAGCGGCACGCGGGCGTGTTCCTCGCGGGTGCAGCGGTAGAGGATGCCCTGCGCGTGCACGGATTGGCGCAGCAGGGTGTGCGTGGTGCGCAGCGCGATGGGCGACAGGCCGGCGCGGATGAGCCGCGGCTTGAGCATGGCCCACAGCGTTGGCCGGTGGATGCTGGGAAAGAAGTTCGCCACGTCGAGCTGCAGATACCAGCCATTGCCCTGGCCGCTGTGCACCTGGTGCACGAACTGGCGCAGCCGCGCCACGGCCTTGTGCGTGCCCTTGCCGCGGCGGTTGGAATAGGAGTCGTGGATGAACGTGGGCTCGTAGATGGCGTCGAGCTGGGGCACCAGCCAGTGGTGCACCACGCGGTCGGCGAAGTCCGGCGCATGGATCTCGCGCGCCTTGGGTCGCTGAGCGACGAAGCATGTGGTGGGTCTCGGCTGCCACGTGCCGGCGTTCAATTGCTGCTGAGTCTCCAGCAGGCGGTCCATCCAGTGCAGTTCGAACGCCAGCTGGTTCTCACTGGGTTTCTTGTTGCGCCGTGCCGCGCGCCAGGCGTCGTAGAGCGCGCGCACGGATACCTTTTCACCCTGACACTCACCGGCGCGCGCGACGAACCGACACGGCCGCGCGAAGGCCTTGTTGTTGCGGTTGTCGTTGTTCAGGTTGCCGTTGTTGCCGTTGACCTGCCAGAAGGCAGCGGGCACACCCGCGTCCCCACGCACTTGCGACCTGGCCGAACATCCCTGTGGGTAGCGCGGCTTCGTCATGGATTGGCCTCACGCATCGAGGCGGCGTAGGTACTCAGTGTCTTGGCACGCTGCCGGGGCGCTTGCGCCGCGGCATTCTGGCCTTGAGGGTGAAACTGCCGGTGCCATGCACCGACCTGTCTGCCGAGGTCGTGGGCCGTGACCATCAGGCCCTCGAACTGGCCGAAGCTGGCGAACTGTCGAAGCCGCTGCCCCGCCTGCATGGTGGCCTTCAACCTGTCCACCGCATCGCGCAGCTGCGTGAGTAGCTGAGCGCGCTCCACTGGGCGCCGCGCGGCGGCATCGGCCGTGAGGAGAACGTCGAACGCGGCATTGCGGAGCCGCGCACCGAAGGTGTGGCGGTGGCGGCGGGCGAACCGCGTCACCGCTTCCTCGATGTCGCAGGCGAGCCGCTCGGCGAGCTTGACGACGGGTGGAAGGTTGAAGGCCATCAGGGGGTGCTCAGTGGGACAAAGGGCCGATCACTGACCGGCGCGCGCGACGAACCGACACGGCCGCGCGAAGGCCTCGTAGCTGCGGTCGCCGCTGTCCAGGTTGCCGTCGAGGCCGCGGACCTGCCAGAAGGCAGCGGGCACACCCGCGTCGTCCATCGACCAGGCGCAGCCGTGCGAGGTCCAGTACCAGGCCGAAAGCGCATCCGGGAATAGCGCCGGATCGGCGGCGGGATTGAGGCGCGAGTAGTCGATGGTGAGCAGCTGCAGGCGCAGGTCCGGCGCCAAGATCCAGCCGGATTCGCCGGCATGCGTGAGGTCGGCCGCGCGCTTGATGGTGCTGTCGTAGTTGGCTGCCTTGTCGAACCCCTTGGCGCCCACGGCAAACTGGATGCCGAAGTCGGGGTAGAGGATCGCGGCATGCTTGCCGGCGTGGTCGATGGGCATGTGGTCGCCGGCATCGCTGATGCGGATGATGTTGGGCTTGGCAAAGTCCATGGGATTCGCTCCGTGGGAAGGGATGGGTGACAAAAGGCCGATCACTGACCGGCGCGCGCGACGAACCGACACGGCCGCGCGAAGGCCCTGTCGTCGCGGTGGCCGTCGTCCAGGTGGCCGTAGAGGCCGTAGACCTGCCAGAAGGCAGCGGGCACACCCGCGTCGTCCTTGGACCAGGCGCAGGGCGTGCAGGTCCATTCCCAGCCGTTGCTGCGGGACTTGAGCGGTTCGAACAGCGCGGGGTTGTAGCGCGACAGGTCGCGGATGGATTCGCGCTCTTCGACGGTGGGCGTACGCCAATCGGCGAAGCCGCCCAGGCGCAGCCCGGTGACATGCTTCTCCAGCGCGTCGTAGTCCATCGACTGCTCGCTTTCATACACGGGCCACATCAGGCCAGTCTTGTGGTCGGTGACGAGCTCGGCGCCGTGCCTGATGGTGAGGCTGAACCGTTCGGATGCGCCGACTGCAGGCGCGATCCTCTCGGCCGTGGCCAGCACCGCGGGCGGCAACTCGCTGCCGGGCGCCAGGTGCAGGTGCAGCGTCTTGGTGCGGATGTTCAAGGTGGGTTGCATGGTCAATCCTCGTTGGGCAGGTTATGAGTGGCGCGATCCGCCTTGCGCAGCAGGCGCTGGCGGCAGAGTTCGGCGTGGCGCACGGCGCGATCGATGGTGCGGATGCACTCGCGCAGGTCGTTGAGCACGGCGAGGTCAAGCCGGCCGTGTTCTGCGTTGAGCACGGCTTTCTCGATGTGCGACTTGGCGTTCACCGCGCTCGCGGCCGCCAGCGTGGCGAGCTGGGCACGGCGGTGGAGTTGCTCAGGCGTGTTGCGCGGGATGTTCATGCCACGGCCTCGCGCATGGCGGCGCTGGCGTAGGCGGCGCTGGTTTGCTGCAGATCCTCAAGGATCAGGCGCCAGCCGAAGCCCTCGCGGTTGCGGTAACGGTTGATGATCTGCGCGGGCGAGCTGCGAACCACGCTGGTGGCCAACGGGTGCGCGGCCGGAAGAAACCAGAGACAACCGTCGTCGGTGTGCCACAACAGATACACGGCATTGCCGTGGCCGTTGCGCACGCGCGCGCCAAGCGTGACGGCGGTGACGGTGAGGTTGCCGGCCAGGTGGCCGATGGGGCGCAAGGTGGTCATGGATGGCTCGCGGAGGGAAAGTTGCCGGGATTGCCCACCCGGCCGGGGAGGCACGACGCTCTCAGGGGGTGAAGGTGCCCAGCACCAGGCTGCAGGCGGTGCTGAGCTTGTCGGCCAGCGCGGCGCGGAAGTCGGCGGCGATGGCTTCTTCGACGGCTTCGGCCTGCTGCATGCGCAGCACCAGCACCAGCTTGTCGGCGCCTGTGGAAACGCCGAGACGCAGGCGGAACTCGCGGCCGGGCAGGCCCTCATAAGGCGCGCAGCGGAACACCAGGCCGCTGGGCAGCGTGTGCGCGCTCTTGGCGTCCACGCTTTCCATGGTGCTGCGGGTGGCGCCGAAGTCGCGGTCGTCGTGCGTGCTGCTGCGGGCTTCGTCGATGGTGATGCTGCGCACGGCGGCGAGCACGCTGGGGATGCGGCGCGTGGTGTCGGGCTCGCCGGCGGTCATGGGTACGATGGCGTCGCGCCAGTCTTCGATGAAGTCGTGCAGGCTGCGCTGGTCGTGGGCCTTGGCCAGCGCAGCGCGCAGCGCGGCGTAGGCGGCGGTGGGCTTGAGCTTGAGGCTGGCGGTATGGTCGGCATGGCCGGCATGCTCGCCGTCGCCGAGGTTGAAGAACACGGCGCATGCCATGTTGGCGGGGTCGATGAAACCCTGCGGCTGGCCCTGCGCTAGGCCGTTTTCGTGGGTGCGCGTGACGTAGCCGGCGAAGTCGGCGAGCGCGTTGCTGGTGTACTTGCCGCGGTAGCGGCTGCGGCCGGGCTGCAGGTGCTCGATGGATTCGATGTGCTGCGTGCCGTCGCGGTTGGTGAGGATGACGGCGGGCGTATCAGTGTCGAGGCGGTTGGCCTCCTCGGCTTCGACGGCGAGGCGGCTGAGGGTGACGATGGCGGACTGATCCATGGTGGGCGGTTTCCGGAGGTGGTGGTGTATGGCTGCGGTAGCCGGCGCCCTCAATCTCGGCAGCGCCGGCCTTGTGCTTCCTCCCGCCTGTAGCCGTGTTGGCGGGTCGTCGTCGTGGCGGGGCCAGAGAACACAGGCAACCGGCTAAAGCTCATGCGGATTGCGCCTGTGCACGCATCCGCCGGTATGGCTCTCCCTTCGCGGCCCCTATCTCGGGTGCGTCCGGTGAATCAGGTGGTGATCAGGTTTCGGCGGCAGCGTTGCCGGCCGTGGCCTTGAACATGTCCGGCTGCGATTCCGGGAACAGGCTGAGCACGCCGCCGGTGCCGACGTGCAGCGGGGTCTTGGTGGTGGCCTCTTCGCTCGCCTTGCCCTTGTTGGTGGGCTTGATGAACTTGATGGCGTGCGTGCAGGTGACCTGGCTGCTGTCGCCGATGCGCTCCAGATCCAGCGTGATGGTGACCTTACCTTTCTTGCCGGTGGTGGTGACGCCCAGCGCCACGTCGCGCATGGCGGCGTCCAGGCGTTGGGCGAAGATGCCGGCGTCGAGGTCGTGGAACAGCTGGGCTATGTCGGTGGTCTTGCTCATGGGTGGCTCCGGTGGTGGCGCGCTGCGCCGGTGGTGAGGGGTGACCGATCAGCGCCTTGCGCGGGGCGGCTCTCGCCGGGCCTGCGCGTCCAGGGGAGGAAACACGGGCAAGGCGCTGGTCGGTGCCGCCTGGTGGCCGAGGCGGCGGCAGTGGCAGGTCTGGGCGGCGGAACACGGCTGATGGTGGAAAGCCGCCGCAACGCGGTTGGCCGCTTGGCCTGCTGCCGGGGTTTTCGCGGTGAAGCTGCCGCGGGCACTGGCCGGCTGATCCCACCAGCGGGCGGCTGGCGCGCAGATGCTCATGCGGCGGCCCGCGAGACGTCGCCGTCGATGGCGGCGATGCAGGCGCGCAGGCCTTCGCGCTCGGCGGCCTCACCGGCCAGCGCGGCATAGGCGGACTGGTCGATGTAGTCGTCGATGTGCAGCTTGCCGCCGGTGGAGCGCGCCATCTTGAGCAGGGCCATGAACTGCCAGCCCTGCACCTCGCTGAGCGCGCAGCCGTACATGGCGTTGAAGGCGTGCACGGCGCGGGCCATGCTGCGTTCGCCCTGGGCGTGGTCGCGCGCGGCGGCACGCTGGTCGATGGCGGCGGCGGCGTTGGCGAGGATGTCGGGTGCGCTGTTGGGCAGCGCAAAGTCCATGCGGTTGGCGTGCATGTCAGTCGTCCAGGTCGGGATGGGTGGGTGCCGCGTGCTGGTAGCTGCTGGCGACAAGGTCGCGATGGCGCTCCAGCAGCCGCGGTTCTGGCACGTCGGGTTCGCTGGTTCGCGGATCACCGCGCAGCCAGTTGGCGAGTTCCTCGCGCAGGGAGGTGCTGCCGTCGAGGTCGGGGCACCAGGTGGTCATGCCGCCACCCCTTCGCGCGGCGCACCTGGCTCAGTTCGCTGGCCAGTTTGTGTTCGCCGTGCATGTCGAGCTCATTGGCCGCGCGCTGCAGCACGGTGTGGGCGTGCAGGGGGTGCTTGGTGTTCATGCCGACAGCCCTGCGCTGAGCCATACGTAGGCGCCGAGCAGGCCGGCCGCGGCGGTGCACACCACGATGTAGGCGAGCAGCCATGCCCACCACCAGCGGCCGAGCACGGTGCGCAATTCGGTGAAACGGTCGGGCTCGGGCCATGCTTGGGCGGTGGCTTCGCACAAGTCGGTGCGCAGCTGGGCAACATGCAGGCTGCGCGCGGGGCGCAGCGGCGTAACTGCGTTCATGCGCGGGGCTCCGAGTAGATGGGGGCGGGAACGGTGGCGGGCATGCCGTGCATGCGATCAACGGCCTCCAGCGCCTTCTCGGCGGTGGGGTAGAGGTTGAGCGTGCGGCGCTGCACGGTGCCGGCTTCCGTGAGCAGGTAGCCGCGCCAGCCGGTGGCTTCATGCCTGGCCTGGGTGACGGCGATCATGCGTGCGACTCCACGGCATGCAGGCGGCGTGCCCACAGGAACGCGTTGTCGCTGTGGTAGGCGGCCATCTTGCGCAGGCTGTCGGCCATGCCGCCGGACAGGCTGGGTTCGCGCTCGGCGAAATCGGCGAGACGCAGGCATTCCTCGCACTCGGTGGCTGCGCGCACGATGCAGCGCTTGAGGTTGTCGGTTTTCATGCCGCGGCCCTCCGACGACGCACGCGCAGCGGCAGCGCCAGCTGCGCGTAGTCGGTGCCCCACTCGGCCTCGGCGTTGGCGAGGGTGTCGTGGCGCGCGGTGCGTGCGCCGCAGCGGCATTCCAGCCCGTGACGGTGGCTGGCGGCCAGAAACTGCACGGGTTCCCGGCTGCTGCGCCCGACGGTGAGCACGTGGCGCGGCTCGGCGCCGCAGGCCCGGCAGCGCGCGAAGCGGGCGGCGGGGTGGCTGATGATGCGTTCGAGCATGGCGTTCTCCTTGGCCGCTAGTGCGGTTCGGGGAGAACGATAGCTTAGCTATCCATGTATTGCAATAGTTTAACTATATGTTTTTTGATAGATATTTTCTATCGATAGTGACGCCTTCGATTGTCACATGCTTGAATCGGTAGGTTTGCAGGCGGCCATCTGCTCGACGAGACGTTGTTCAAGCGCTGATGCGCGAGTTGTGGCCTCACTGGTGCTGTTTTGTGCGGCAAACGCAAGAAAAGCATCGCGGCGCTGTCGGGCGGCGGCAGCGAACATGTCGCGTGCGGTGCGCATGCACTCGCCGTGGACGCGTGCGGACGGAATGCGGGCGATCACCGCGTCGAGACGGTCGATGCGCGAGGCGAGCAGCATGCGTGGAGTGGCGGCAGCTTTATGTACCTCTTCGGACCACTGGGTGATGAGAGGTGCGAGTGCGTCGCGATCGTCGAGGTATTGCGTCTGCGCCGCCCGGGCGGCACGCAGCGGTGCGTCGTGGGCCTCCGCTTCGGCCTGTGCAAGCTGCACGGCGGCGCGGCTTTGATCGGCGCGCCACCACAGCCAGCCGATGGTTGCAATGCTGGCGAGCATCAACCCGACGATGGCCCATTGCCTGCGCGTTCCGGTGAAGGGCACGTCGAGTGCGGATGCGGTGGCGCGTTGGCGGGTAGGGCGAGGCGGCATGGTTGCGGCGAGCTTGGCGTAGACAACGCCGCAAGATGGACAGCACCACGCCGGTTCGCCATCGTCGGCATTGCGCTGGTGTCCGCATTTGCCGCAGGTGATAGTTTGTTCGGTCATGGAATCCTTCCGGGCTATTCGACCAAGATCCAGCCTCGCGTCTCACGATTTGAGGCGGCAGCGCAAGATAGTACGAGGTCCAGGAAGGGGGAAAATATGGACCTAGACGAGCTGATTCATCAGGCGCTGTTGAGCGCGAGCGAGCTGCGGCGGGAGCGCGGGATCATTCGAGCACTTTCAGGATGCGAGCCAACAGACCCGTTTCTCGTTGTTTCGCCGGAAGCTGTCGATGCAACGCCGCAGCCGCAGCGGCCGCTTCGGCGGGACGGTGTTGTTTCATAACGGCCGCCATCACCAGTAGTGCGGCGCGCAATTCATGGGTTTCCGCCTCCAGGGCGACCACTGCCTGCTCCAGTTTCTTGAGGTCGGCAGGCTGCGTCGCCTTGGTGACCGTGACCGTCTGCGTGGCGGCCACCTTGCGATAACGTGCGCTGATGGTGCCGGGGTCGGGAAGGCCGAGCAGTTGTGCCAGTGGAGGGGCGGTGTCAGGCGGCACGGGGGTGCGGCCACTGGCCCATTGCGAAACAAGGCCGGGTGAAACGCCTAGTGCGGCGGCCACGGCTGCCTTCTTCATCTCGGCCGCGTTGATCGCGGCGGTAAGCGCCTGGGCTTCGGCGGTCTTGCGTGGCTTGTTGGGCATATAGAAAGCCTATCCAATCAATGCGATAACTTGCGCCTAGTGAAACTATTGACGAATAGCGATAGGTAACCTATCGTTTGCAGTCATGGACGCGCATTCTTCGAATCCGATCGCCGCCGCCATCGCGGCTGCGGGAGGCCAACGCAAGTTGGCTGACGCGCTCGGCGTGACGCCTGGGCTTGTGTCGCAATGGCTCACTGGTCGCACGCGAGTGGCGCCGCGTTGGTGCATTCCGTTGGAAAACGTCGCGCCTCAAGCGGTGACGCGCTACCAGCTGCGTCCGGACGTGTTCGGCACGGCGCCGGTTTCGCTGCAGGAAGCGGGCTGATGCGTGGAACGCACCGATCCCGCTTGAAGTTCCAACCCCGACATCCCCGAGGTGATTGAGTCATGTACGACGATCCCGCCCATATTCGCGACAACCCCGTCAAGGTGCGTTTCAACGATGCCGAGCTGGCCGTGGTGCGCGCCATCGCGCGCTTCAACGGCAAGCAGCCGGCTGCCTTCGTACGCGAGCTGGTGATGGCCAGCGTGGCGCGTGCTGAGCAGCAGATTACCGAGCAGACCAAGGCCGCCTGAAGGCGCTGAACAGTGCCTTTAGGGGGTCGTTGTGCCTGAGATCGAGATCACGCTGAGCGAAAGCGAAGCTCGCCGCTTGCGGCAGCTGGCCGAATCGCTCGGCACCACGGCGGAACAACTGGCGGCCGACGAATTGCGGCGCCGTTACCTGCTCAACAGCTCGGGCGGCACCGTGGTGCCGCTGCGACCCAAGACCACGGGGTCAGACCATGGACACGATTGACCTGGCGCAGCAGCGCCAGATGGACGATATCGACCACGCGCTGGCGTCTCGTCGCAAGGTCGGAGCAGGGCGCAGCCATTGCGAGCAGCCGGATTGCGGCGAGCCGATCAGCGATGCGCGGAAGGCGCTGGGTGCGGTGTTGTGCATCGACTGCCAGCGCGATGCCGAACGGAGTGCGCAGCGATGCGCGCGCACGGCGATCTGACGACATGGGAGACGCAATCGCAGCGCGCGGCACGCCTGGCCGCGATGGAGCAGGTTCGCCGCATTTCGGAGCGTGGAAGCTCGGAAAGCGAGTTGCTTCAGGCGTGGGCCATGCTGGCCGCGCTCAATGCGCCACAGCCTCGGCGGCAGGGCGTGCTGGCACTGGTAGTGCCGTGACGCCCTGGCGCAGCCCGATCCCGCGAGGCAAGGGCATCAAGGCCCGCGTGTATGCGCCGGGTAGCAAACCGGAACTGATTGCCACGTACATTTGCGAGCGTGGATGGACCGGACGCGGCGTGCGAGTGTTCCGCTGGCCTTGCGGCACGCTGGCCGTGGTTCCAATCGGTACGCCAAGCGATGCGAGCCTGCTGTCGATATGCCTCGACGCGCTGTTCGCTACGTATGCGCGCCGCACGGTGATGGGTGGTGGTCCGCTGTACCTGGACGTGCTGGATGACGTGAGGTGCGCGGCATGATCAACACCGCGCAGATCCTGCAGCGCGTCGACCTGAAAGACCTGGTGGAACGTCACGGGGTGGAGCTCAAGAAGTCGGGCCGCGAGTGGATCGGGCTGTGCCCGTTCCATACGGATACCACGCCTTCGTTCACCGTGGTGCCTGAAAAGGGTTTCGTGCATTGCTTCGCGTGCGGTGCGCATTACGACGCGATCGGCTTCGTGATGCAGATGGATGGCGAGGATTTCGTGACGGCTTGCCACAAGCTGGGCGGCAGCGATGCCGGCGAGTGGGCGCGGCGGGAATACCGCGCCGCGCCGCGCGTGCTGGAACGGCCGCCGGGTGAGGTATGGGTGCCAGTGTATCCGGTGCCTGAGCATGCGCCGACCTGGGCACCGGGCGTGCGCGGCAAGGTGTGGAATGTGAAGCGCGGGCGCTGGTGGAGTATGACGCCGAGCCGCGCGGATGCGTACCGTGATGCAGCCGGTGCATTGATGGCCTACGTGCTTCGCGTGGAGATGGACGACGGCGGCAAGATCACGCCGGCGGTGACGTGGTGCATCGGGCCGGACGGCAAGGCGCAGTGGTGCCTACAGCCGCTGCCGGAGCCGCGACCGCTGTGCGGGTTGGATGCGCTGGCGGCGAAGCCTGATGCGCCGGTGCTGGTGGTGTCGGGCGAGAAGTGCAGGGACAAGGCCGCGCGCCTGCTGCCGATGTATGCGGTGGTGACGTGGTGCGGCGGCGACAAGGGTGTCGGCAAGACGGACTGGGCGCCGCTGCAGGGCCGCGAGCTGGTGCTGTGGCCGGATGCGGATGACAGCGGCCGCGGCGCCATGCTGGGCTATGTGGACGGCAGTGGCCTGCTGCATGAGGGCGTGGCGCAACTCTCCCACCGCCAGGCTTGCGCCAGCCTGCGGGTGATCGACACCTCGGGGCAGCCGAAGGGCTGGGATGTGGCGGACGCCATCGATGCCGGATGGACGCCGGTGCAGATTGCCGGCTGGGCGCGTTCGCGAGTGCGCGTGGTGGATGTGCAGCCCAGCGCGCGGGTGGTGCACTGATGGCTGGCGATCCCGTGGTGGTGCCGCTGGGCAGTTCCAAGCGCCGCGGCGGCGGTGGCGGCAGCGGTGGGCGCGGTGGTGGCAGTTCCGGCGGTGGCCATCGGGCGCCCGGCGAGTGGAGCAACAACCTTACGCGCACGCAAACCGGCAAGCCGGAATCCACCACACACAATGCGCTGCTGGTGTTGGAGCATGACGACGCGCTGGCGGGCCTGTTCTCGCTGGACGAGTTCAACAACATCGTGCGGCTCACCCGGGCGCCTGTGTGGGCTGGCGGTGAGCGCGACGAGTTCACGGATCAGGATGGCACGGAGCTGGCCGGCTGGCTTGGCAGCCCGACGCGCTACACGCTGAGCGTGAAGCGCGACCTGGTGATGGATTGTGTGGAGGCGATGGCCCGGCGCAGCAAGGTGCATCCGGTGCGCGAGTACCTGACGGGCCTGGTGTGGGACGGCAAGCCACGCATCGACGACATGTTCCCGCGGCTGTTCAGTGCCGAGACCACCGACTACACGCTGCAGGCGGCGCGATGCTTCATGGTGAGTGCGGTGGCGCGCATCCTGTGGACCGATCCGAAGGTGCGACACAACGGCGCGCAGGTGGACTTCATGCTGGTGCTGGAGGGCGAGCAGGGCAGGGGCAAGACCTCGGCCGTGCGCGAACTGTTCGGCGCCGAGTGGTATGCGGAAGCGAACGAATCGCCGAGCAACAAAGACTTCTACCAGGCCCTGCGCGGGCGCTGGTGCGTCGAGATCGGCGAGATGGAAAGTTTCAGCAAGGCCGACGTGACGAAGGTCAAGCAGGCGATCACGTCGCGCTTCGACACTTACCGGCCGAGCTATGGGCGCGTGACGCGATCGTTCCGGCGCGAGTGCGTGTTCGTGGGCACCACGAACGAAACGGAATACCTGCGCGACCCCACGGGCGGCCGGCGCTTCCTGCCGGTCAAGGTGGACAAGGTCGACATCCCGCGGATCCGCGAGGAACGCGATCAGCTGTGGGCTGAGGCGGTGACGCTGTTCCGCATGGGCTATGCCTGGTGGACGCTGCCGGATGAGGCTGTGAAGCATCAAGACGAACGGTTCGTCGAGGATTCGTGGCAGGAACCGATCCAGCGGTGGCTGGCCGGCGAGGCCGACTCGGGCACGTACAAGCCGGGCACGGCGCAAGCGGTGGATGGGGTACCCGTGCCTTACACGACCACCACCGAACTGCTCAGCAGGGCATTGCACATCGACCTTGGCAAGCATGGCAGGCCCGAGCAGATGCGCGTGGCCGCCATCATGAAGCGCCTCGGATGGAGGCACGACCGCAGCACCGTTGACGGCGGCAGGGCGCGGCGCTGGGTGCCGGAGAAGGGGAGCAGCCATGCGCAGACCTGATGCCTGCATGCGCGGCAGTCCGCCCGCGATTGCCCAACCTGCCCAACCTCTGCCCAACCTCTGCCCAACCTCACGGATGGCGCAGTGGCGCGCGTTGCCCAACCTGCCCGACCTTTTCGAGTCTCGCGCGTATATGGATGGTCAACGGCTTTCATCTCTATATGTGCGTAAACAGGTTGGGCAGGTTGGGCAGGTTGGGCAATCGGCGCAACGGCGCGGGTTCCCGCTGCCCAACCTCACCGAAGAAAGGTTGGTCAGGTTGGGCAATGGCGCGGTGAAGGGTGCCACGGCCGCCCGGGCGCGGGTCCTACCCAGCAACGGGAAATGCGGGTCATTTGGCGCGCAAAATCGCGCTAGTTCAACGGTTTACGCTTTGGTTAATCGCCTCGGCTTGGGTGAATTGCGCGGTGTGAAGGTGGGTTATGACCGCTGATTCGCAGTTCGTCACCCGCTCGGAGTTCGCCCGCATCCGCGGCTGCTCGCAGCCCTACGTCACGAAGCTCGGACACCAGGGCCGGCTGGTGTTGGACGCGAGCGGCAAGCTGGTCGACGTGGCCGCGACCATCGCGCTGCTGGAGCGCACCGACGATCCGGCCCGCGGCGGCGACCGCACCAGCAAGCCCGCCACCGCCACCAGCGCGCCTGTGAGCGCTGCGCAAGATGCGGGGCAGGGCAGCGCCCCGGCCGCGGCTCCGGCAGCCGCAGGCGGCGACACGCAGCCGCGCACGCCGGACAGCGACGGCGCCTACAAGACCGCCGCCACCCGCGAGCGCATCGCCAAGGCGCGCCTGGCCGAACTCGAGCTGGCCGAGAAAGCCGGCACGCTGGTGCGCCGTGCCGAAGTCGAGGCCGCCATCTTCGGCCTGTCGCGGCAGGCGATGGATGCGCTGGACGCCATCCCCGACCGCCTGAGCGCCCAGCTCGCCGCGGTCACCGACCCCGCCGCCGTGCATAAGCTGCTCAGCGACGAGCTGCGCAACGTGATGCGCGACCTCGCCGCCGCCAAGCCGCTGCCGGCGCTCCCCGTGCAGGAAGCCGCATGACCCTCGACGCGCACCCGCACGACGTCGCCCTGGCCGATGGCGCCGACATCGCCACCGCGAGCTGGTCGCGCGGCTGGACGAAGCCGGACCCCATCACCGTCAGCGCCTGGGCCGACACCTACCGCGTGCTGCCCCGCGAAGGCGCCGCCGAACCCGGCAAGTGGCGCACCGACCGCGCCCCCTACCTGCGCGAGATCATGGACTGCCTCAGCGCCGAATCCACCGTGCGCCGCATCACCATCCGCAAGTCCACGCAGGTCGGCGGCACCGAAGTCGGCATCAACTGGCTGGCCTACATCGTCGAGCACAACCCGGGCCCGACCATGTACGTGCTGCCCACGCTCGACATGGCTCGCAAATTCAGCGAACACCGTTTCGCGCCCATCGTCGAGCTGATGCCGTGCCTGCGCGAGCGCATCGGGCCGGCCACCAGCCGCACCAGCGGTAACACCCTGCTGAGCAAGAAGTTCCCGGCGGGCATGATCATTTTCAGCGGGGCGAACAGCGGCAACAGCCTCGCCACGATGCCCATCAAGAACCTGGTGCTAGACGAGTCGAGCAAGTACCCGGGCGACCTTGACGACCAGGGCAGCGCGGAAGAACAGGCCATCCGCCGCACCTCAACCTTCACGCGACGCAAGATCCTCGACATCAGTTCGCCCACGGTCAAGGACGCCTGCGCGATCGACCGCAACTACGAAGCCGGCGACCAGAGCCAGCTCTGGCTGACGTGCCCGCACTGCGGCGAGCGGCAGGTGCTGCACATCGACCAGATCACCGACGACGGCCATTACCTCTGCACCGGCTGTGGTCAGCTGATCGCGGAACACCACAAGTCCGCCATGCTCGCTGCCGGGCAGTGGATCGCACGCCATCCCGAGCGCAGTGCCCTGCATCGCAGCTTCGCCGTCTGGGCAGCCTACGCACCCATCGGCCTCGGCTACACCTGGCAGGAAATCGCCGACATGCGCGCCGCCGCGCGTAAAGACCCGGCCCTGCTCACCACCTTCACCAACACCATCCTCGGCGAAAGCTACGAAGGCGCCAGCCAGAAAGTCGAGGCCAGCGAGCTGTCGCAGCGTGCTGGCAAGTGGGTCCGCCGCAGCATCCCGCGCGGGGCGCTCATCCTCACCGCTGGCGTCGACGTTCAGGTCAACCGCTTTGCCGTGCAACTCGTCGCCTGGGGTCGCAACGAGCAGGCGTGGATCATCGACTACGTCGAGCTGCCCGCCGACCCCACCCGCATCGAAGACTGGGGCATCCTGTGGGATTACCTCGCCCAACCCATCGACAATGCCTGCAGTGTCCCGTTGCGCATCGCCGCTGGCTGCGTCGACTCCGGCAACTGGACGCAAGAGGTCTACACCGCCGTTCGCCCCATGCAGGCGCAGGGCTACATGGCCATCAAGGGCAGCAAGGATGCCGCGCGCCCCATCATCGGCCGCGCCAGCAAACAGGATGCCGACAAGCGCGGCCGTACCGTGCGCAAGGGCATCAACTTGTGGCTGATCGGCGTCAACACCGCCAAGACCACCCTGATGCAGCGCTTGCTCGGCGACGCCGACCGCGCCGAGGAATCCCGACTCATCCACTTCCCGGCCGACCTCGGCGACGACTACTACGCCATGCTCACCGCCGAGCGCTTCGACCTCACCGCCAAGCGCTGGGTGAAGAAAAGCGGCGCCCGCAACGAGTCGCTCGACACCCTGGTCTATGCCTACGCCGCCGCGCTCAGCCCGCAGGTGCGCATCCACCTCAAGCGCGATGCCGATTGGGCCACCCTTGAGGCCAAGCTGGAACCCGGCACCGATGACCTCTTCGTCGCTCGCTTCATCGACGAGAAAAAAACCGGCCCTGAAAAGGCCCGCGCACCCGTCGAAGCCGCCGACCTTCCCGTGCCGCCTCCGACCATGCCAGCCGCACCCCGAGCCAACCCCTTCGCATCTGCTGACTGGATGACCCGCCGATGACCACCCTCAATGTCGCTCAGGCCCTGCAGGACGAACTCGCCGTGGCGCTGCAGGAAGCCCGCGGCCTCGCCTTCGACGAAGCTAGCCAGTACGCCGAACCCATCGTGCGCTACCTGCAGCAGCAGTACGGCGGCGACGAGCTTTACATCCCCCAGCCCTACCAGGTGCGCGACGTGGATGAGATCCGCTCCGCTCGCGACCGCGGCGAATCGGTACGCGACACCTGCCGCCACTTCGCCATCAGCCGGCGCACCTACTACCGCATCCTCAGCCAGTTGTAACACTGGAATTTAGCGGCACGTCAGCGTCCGTACGGATGACGAGTTAGACCGCAACTACCGGAGAAACGAAATGTTGAAAGCCTACCAATGCGATGACAGCGACGTTTATGCAGCAAACGATGCAGAAGAAGCAAAGCGGCTGTGGCACGACACGGTCGGGGAGGACGAGCCGATGGCCGACGGCTACCCGCGCGAGCTGGATGATGCCGAACTCGATAGACGCTACCCGGCATTTGACGAAAACGAGTGTCCCATCGAAGGGCAGACCACGAGCGTGCGGGAAATGCTGGTCGAGCACGGGGATGACCCCGGCTGGCTGTGCGGAAGCGAATGGTGAGGCCTAACTAACGGCCAACCTGCGCAGCGTTGTGCCACCCGTCCGGTAAACGTGGCACAACCTCGCGCGGAAAGTGGCGGCCATGAACACCGCCACCGACATGCGCGACAAGTACATCGCCGCCGAGGCCGCCATTCTCGGCGGGCAGTCGTACCGCTGGGGTGACCGCCAGCTCACCCGCGCCGACCTCAGCATGGTGCAGGCCGGCCGCCGCGAGTGGACCCGCATCGCCAACGGTGAAGCGCGCGCGCAGGCCGGGCAGGGCGTCGTCGGCGTGCGGCTCGCCAACCTCACCGGCCAGCCCACCGCGCCCGAGGGCGGCGAGTTCGATTACACGTGGCTGCACGGATGAGCGTGAAGGCCGCCAAGCTTGGCCGGATCGAGCGCGCCATCCTAGCCATCGCGCCAGGCTGGGCGGAATCCCGCGCCCGTTCGCGCCTGCGCGTCGCCGCCTACGGCAACGCCTATGAGGCGGTCAACCATTCCCGCCTGCGCAAGAAACAGCGCGACTTCGGCAGCGGTAACACCGTCGCCGGCCTCGCACACAAGCAACTGCGCGACCTCGCGCGCAATCTCGACCGCAACCACGACCTGAGCCGCGGCATCCTCAACGTGCTGGTGCGCAACGTCGTCGGTCCCAACGGCATCGGCGTGGAGCCGCAGCCGCGCGACGCCGATGGCAACGTGCTCACCGACCTCGCCAAGCAACTCGACGAGCTGTGGCAGCAGTGGAGCCGCTCGCCGGAAGTCACCGGCGAGTTCAACCGCGCCCGCTATGAACAGCTCGTCGCCCGCAGCTGGTTCCGCGACGGCGAATGCTTCTGGCAGTACGTGGAGGGCAGCGTGCCAGGCCTGCGCCATGGCACCGCCGCGCCGTTCTCGCTGGAGCTGCTGGAAGCCGACCTGGTGCCGGTCGACTACAACGATCCCATCAAGCAAGTCATCCAGGGCATCGAGATCGACGCCTGGGGTCGCCCGCGCGGCTACTGGATGTACAAGGAACACCCCGGTGACCCCTTCGTCACCCTGCCGGTGTTGAAGCGCCTGCCCACCGACGCCGTGGGCCACATCAAGCTGGTCGACCGCCTCAACACCCGCCGCGGCGTGAGCATGTTCGCCAGCGTGCTGTCGCGCCTCGATGACCTCAAGGACTACGAGGAAAGCGAGCGCATCGCCGCGCGCATCGCTGCGTCCATGGCCGCCTTCATCAAGAAGGGCGACGCCGGCAGCTACGACATGGACAAGCCGGCTGGCATCCGCCAGATGAACTTCGCTCCCGGCATGATCTTCGACGATCTGCTGCCCGGTGAAGAAATCGGCACCATCGACAGCAACCGGCCCAACCCCAACGCAGTCGGTTGGCGCGACGGGCAATTGCGCGCCGTCGCCGGTGGCACGGATGTCAGCTATTCCAGCAGCAGCAAGAACTACGGCGGTACCTACAGCGCCCAGCGGCAAGAGCTGGTCGAACAGTGGACCGCGTACCAGCTGCTGCAGCAGGCCTTCATCGACATGTGCACCGGCGAGGTCTACCCGCGCTTCGTTGCTTCGTGCCTCGCGGGCGGCCTCATCAAGCCGGTCAAGGGCGTCACCTTCGCCCAGCTCAGCCATGCCATCTACATGCCGCCGGTCATGCCGTGGATTGATCCGGTGAAGGAAGTCCTTGGCTGGCAGATGCAGGAAGACCGCTGCTACATCGCCGGCTCTGAAATCGTGCGCCGCCAGGGCCGCAACCCGGCCGACGTCATTCGCGCGCAATCCAAGTGGCAGGCCGACCTGCGCACCGCCGACATCCGTACACAAACCGCGCCCAATACCCAGCCCGGCGCCGATCCCGCCACCGCGGTCGATCGCTCCAACAACGAGGCCACCACCGATGCGTAAACGTCATCTCATCGCCGCCATCACCGCCGCGCTGCTCGCCGCGCAGTCCATGCCGCTCTACGGCGCCTTCGCCGAAGGCGGGCAGGGCAAGCCCACCATCCAGCCGCTCATGCTGCTGCGCCCGCAGGCCGGCACCACCGGCGAGGCCGAGCTGCTCATCTACGGCGACATCGGCGACAGCTGGTGGGGCGAGTCCGTCACCGCGCTCAGCGTGGTGCAGCAGCTGGCGGCGCTCGACGCCGGCACCACGCAGATCAACGTGCGCATCAACAGCTACGGCGGCAGCGTCAGCGACGGCATCGCCATCTACAACGCGCTCAAGCGGCACAGCGCGCGCAAGGTGGTCAGCATCGATGGCGTCGCCATGTCCAGCGCCTCCCTCATCGCCATGGCCGGCGACGACGTGCAGATGGGCACCGCCTCCCTGCTGATGATCCATGCGCCGTGGGGCTTCGCGCAGGGCAACGCGCAGGACATGCGCGAGATGGCCAGCACCCTCGACATCTACGCCCAGGCCATGGCCGGCGCCTACACCGCCAAGACCGGCCAGCCCAGCGCCGACATGCTCGCGCTGCTGCAGGACGGCACCGACCACTACTACACCGGCGAGCAGGCTGTGGCCGAAGGCTTCGCCGACACCCTGGTCGATCCCTCCACCGACGACACGGAAGAACCCGAGCCCGACAGCGCCAGCGCTGCACACCTGCAGCGCCTGCTCGCCAAGGCGCCAGAAGCCATGCGCCAGCTTGCCATCGCTGCGGCGGCGCGTCGTCCCTCGGCGCTTCCTGCGGCCAGCACGCCGCGCCTGCGCGTGCCGGCCGGCATCGATATCGAGCAAATCCAAACCGCGCTGGCCTCTGCCAGCGGTCAGCGGGCACTTGTGACCGCACTCACCACGGCCGCCTCGGCCAACGATGGAGACCTCACCATGAAACTTCGCAAACTGTTCGGTGCCATGGCGGCACTTCGTGATACCGCGCGTGACCCGGGCGACGGTGGCAATGCAGGTGGTGGCGCCGCACCGGCGGCAGCCAGCGTGGCGGATGTTCACGCCGCCCTGCGCACCCGCAACACCGAAATCCAGGCCGTGCTGGAGCCGTACATGGCCCGCGAGGGCGTGAACGCCTTGTACGTCGCCGCGCTGGCCGATCCCACCGTCACCGTGGACAGTGTGCGCGCGCAGCTGCTGCCGATCCTCGGCGCCGCGGCCCAGCCCGCCGGCAACGCCATGCGCGTCGAGCACGGCGAGACGGAAGGCCAGAAGCTGCGCGGCGCGGCCGAGCAGATCATCCTGGCCCGCTACAACGTCATCAGCGGCGCCGAGGCGCAGGCTGCGCGACAGGGCAACCCGTTCGCCTCCAGCTCGCTGCTCAACATCGCCGAGCGCATGCTGATCCAGTCCGGCGTCAACACCCGCGCCATGGGCCGCGAGGAAATCGCCCGCCGCGTGCTGGCCTCGCAGACCACCAGCGACTTCCCCGTGCTGCTGGAAAACGTGCTGCACAAGATCCTCATCGGTGGCTACAACGCCACGCCGTTCACCTGGACGCGCTTCTGCGCCACCGGCACCCTGATCGACTACCGCCCGCACGGCCGTTACCACCTGAGTTCGTTCAGCGACCTCAAGGAAACGAACGAGCGTGGCGAGTACGAAACCGGCGTGCTGGGCGACGGCATCAAGGAAACCATCCAGGGCAAGCGCAAGGGTCGCATCCTGGAGATCACCCCCGAGGTGCTCATCAACGATGACCTGGGCGCGCTGGTGCGCGTTGCGGGCGCGCTCGGCCAGGCGGCCGGCCGCACCATCGAAAAGGACGTCTACGCCCTGTTCGCCGCCAACAGCGGCAACGGCCCGACCATGGGCGACGGCAAGGCGCTGTTCCACGCCGATCACGGCAACATCGCCGATACCGGCGCCGCGCCGGGCGTGTCCAGCATCGACGCCGCCCGCGTGCAGATGGCCAAGCAGAAAGACCCGGCCGGCAACGATTTCCTCGACATCCGCCCGGCCCTGTGGCTCGGCCCGCTGTCGCTGGGCGGTACCGCCCGCGTCGTCAACCGCAGCGAGTTCGACCCGGACACGCCCAACAAGCTGCAGCGCGTCAACATGGTTGCCAACCTGTTCGACGACATCATCGACACGCCGCGCCTGTCCGGCACCGCATGGTACGCGCTGGCCAACGCCGCGGCCGAGCCGGTGTTCGAGGTCGCCTTCCTCGACGGCGTGCAGACCCCGACGCTGGAGCAGGAGCTGAACTTCCGCACCGACGGCATCGCCTGGAAGGCTGCGCACCGCTACGGCGTGGCGGCGGTCGGCTGGCGCGGCATCGTCAAGAACCCCGGCGCGTAAGCGCACCCCGGCGGCGCGGCCAGCCCGCGCCGCCCACCATCGCAGTCCGCTACGCACTTCGCCCCCTTCCGCTTCGGAGACACACCATGACCACGCGTTACCTCAAGCCGGGCGATGCGCTCGACTACACCAACAACAGCGGCGCCGCCATCGCCGTCAACGACATCGTGGTGGCCGGCGCCTTCATCGCCATCGCCGCGGTCAACATCCCGGTAGGCGCCACCGGCTCCATCCTCGGCGACGGCGTGTTCCTGCTGCCCAAGAAGTCCGGCACCGCCATGCCCATCGGCAGCAAGGTCACCTGGTCGGTGGCCGACAAGGCCGTCATCGTCGGCGCGGGCGTCACCGGCGACGTGTTCGGCTGCGGCATCGTGGTCGAGCAGGATGCGGCCAGCAGCGACACCGCCGCCCGCGTGCTGATCGACGCCGGCATGGGCAGCAAGGTCTAAGCCGTGGGCGCCGCCGCCGACTTCGCCAGCGCGCACCGTGAGCTGCTCGCCGTACTCGGCGAGCCGGCCACGTACACGCCCGCGGCCGGCGGCGGCCCCATTGCCTTGACCGCGCTGCTCGATCGCCACACGGCGGAAGTCGGCGAGTTCGGCCAGGTGGTTGCCTACCGACCCGCGGTGTCGGTGCTCTGCGCCGACGTGCCGCGGCCGGAAGGTGGCGACGTGATCGCCTTCGCCGGTTCCACGTGGATCGTGCTTCGCATGGCCAGCAGCGACGACATGGCCGCGCAACTGTGGGTGGAGGCCGCATGATCGGCATCGCACCCATCGTCGATCAGGTCGCCACCTGGCTGCGCACCATCCGCACCGCCAACGGCTACGCCACCGACCTCGGCGCGCACATCGTCACCGAAACCGTGGGCCTCAACGGCGACGACGCCATCCTCATCGCTGGCGTGTTCGTGTCCGGCCTCAACCTGGACAAGGGTACGCCCCAACGCCGCGATTGGGATCTGGACCTGCAGTGCGAGGCCCGCGTGCCCATCAAGCAGGCCACCGCCGAAGCCACCGCCGTCGCCGTGCTGGAGGACATCCTGCGCGCCATCCCCACGCGGCCCAACACCGCACCCGACACCCTGAAAACCCTCGACGCCACCGGCGGCAGCGTCACCCGCCAGCCCGATGGCGTGCCCTACATCGTGGTGAGTGTGACCTTGCGGGCCACCTGCTACGACTACACCTCCAAGCCCGCGTAGGAGATCATCCATGTCCGGTCTGCTTTGCTCCGGCAACGTCAACATCGCGTTGCTCAAGGACGACGGCACCTTCCAGGGCTACCTGCCCGTGAAGAACACCGTCGAACTCGGCCTCAACCCCGGCGCCGTCGAATCGCAGGTGCGCAAGTCCAAGAAACTCGACGACTTCGGCCAGAACCTCGACACCGTCAACATCCCCGGCGGCCCCACGCTGGCCCTCAGCGTCGACGACATCGACGCCGACACCGTGGGCATGGCCTTCCGCGGCGACGTGGCCACCCTCAACCTGCCGGCCATCACCGCGCAGGAGTCCACGCTCGCCGTCACCCCCGGCATGTGGTTCCCGCTGGCCCCGGCCGGCTACCACGTCACCGCCGTAGGCGTGAAGGATGCCACCGATGCCACCAGTTACGTCGAGGGCACCGACTACACGCTGGATGCCGAAGGCGCGATGATCTACATCATCCCCGGCGGCACCATCACGGCCGGCAACCTCAAGGTCACGCTCAGCGCCGTCGCCGTCACCGGCAAGCGCATCAACCCGGCCACCAAGGCCAGCCTGCGCGTGGGCGTGCGTGGCCGCATGAAAAACCTCGCCACCGGCAAGTTCGTCATCGTCAACGTGCCGGACGCCACCCTGGCCCCGGGCGAGGCGGTCGACTTCTTGAGCGGCAACTTCGCCGTCAACAAGATGACGGGTCCCATCCGCACGCAGGTCGGCCAGGCGCCGTACACCGTCGACTTCCTCGACTGATTGCGCCCTCCGCCGTGCAATGCGGCGGCCCGCCGGGCGCTGTGCCACCCAGCCGGTACGGGTGGCACAGCGCGCCGGCCATCCTTGCGCCATGACCACGCGCGCGCTGCGAAATGCCAGCTTCAAAATCTACGTCAACGGCCGGGCTGCCGACAGCCTATACGGCCTGTCCAAGCGCGTCGGCGAGCGCGTGTCGCGTTTCTCCACGGCCTCGCAGCGCGCCCAGGCCGGGCTGGTGCGCAAACTGCAGCCCGTCACCAAGGCCGCCATCCGCGACTACTACACCGTCAAGCCGTCCGAACTCAACAACCGCTTCAAGGTACTCACCGGCAGCCGCGTCAAGGGCGATTTCGTCGCGTTGTGGGCCAGTACCCGTCGTATCTCGCTGATCGCCTTCGCCGGCCGATGGGGTGGCCCGAAAACCCCCGGTGCCGTCGCCAGTATCCTGCTCGGCAAGCCCAAAACCTACGACAGCGCCTTCATCGCCAGCATCGGCTGGCGCGGCGTCTCCGGCGCTTCCGTCAAGGCCGACACCGTGCATCGCGGCATCTACGTGCGCAGCCGCGGCCCCGACGGCAAGCGCGTCGGCCGCGGTCCCGTGCGACGCCTCTACGGCCCCAGCGCCTACGACATGCTGATGCCCGGCGCGGGCGGCAACGACGCCCCCGCCAAGATCCGCAAGGCCGTCATCAGCGAGCTGGAGTCCTACTACGTGAGCGAGTTGTCGCGGCAGATCGCGGTGGCGCTGCGCAGCGGGTGACTGTGCCACCGATCCGGTAAAGCTGGCACACCCTGATCGCCATGCTGCGTAGCATGGCCGTCATCCTCCGCACCGCACCTGCCGCCTCCGCGCGAGGCCCTCGACATGGCTGACGCCAAGTTCGAGGAAGTCATCCGCCTTGCCTTCGAGACGGCGGGCACCGAAGGCATCAAGCAAGCCGCCGGCATGCTTGCCAACATGGGCGACGTGTCCGAGGAAACGCGCACGCACGCCGCCGCGTTGCTCGACACGCTCGCCAGCTCCGACAAGACCGAACGTGCGGTGCAGCAGTACCGCGACATCGGCCTGTCCGTGCTGGACTACCAGCGCCAGATCACTGCGGCCAAGGCCCGCGTGGTGGAGCTGGCCGAGGCCGTCAAGCAGGCCGACAACCCCACCAAGGCCCAGCAGCGCGAGCTGGACAAGGCCCGCGCCAGCGTCAGCGCGCTGGTGGCTGAGCAGCAGAAAGAAGTGGCGCAGTTGCGCACCCTCAAAGCCGGGCTGGAAGGGCAGGGCATCAGCCTGCGCAGCGTGGGCGCCGCGCAAAAGGACGTGGCCGCCCGCACCGCCCAGGCCAGCGCCGAGCTGCGCGACATGGTGGGCAAGCTCAAGGCCCAGCGCGCCGCCGAGCAGCAGCTGCAGGCCGAGCTGGCCGCCGAGGCCGGCAAGAAGCGCGCTGAAACCGCGCAATACGACGCCGCCGTCGAGCGTCTGCGCGAACACCTCAAGGAGGCTGGCCATGCCGGCGCCCAGGGCGCACGCGAAACCGGCGAGGCGATGGAGCAGACGCGCGGCATCCTGGAGCGCTTCCGCGAGCCGCTGGCGGCCATCGCCGCGTTCTTCTCGTTCGAGGCGCTCAAGGAAGGCGTCAAATCCATCTTCGCCACCGGCAGCGCCTTCGAGAAGATGGAGCAGCAGCTTTCCGGCCTGTACGGCACCGCCGACAAGGGCAAGGAAGCGTTCGAGTGGCTCAAGCAGTTCACCACCGGCACGCCGCTCAAGCTGGACGAAACCATGGCCGCCTTCGTGCGGCTCAAGAAGTTCGGCATCGACCCGATGGGCGGCGCGCTGCAGTCCCTGGTGGACTACAACGCCAAGATGGGCGGCAACGCCGAACAGTTGCAGGCCATCACCGACGCGTTGACCAAGGCCGCCACCAAAGGCCAGATCGACATGCGCGGCCTGATCGCGCTCACCGATGCCGGCGTGCCCGTGTTCGACATGTTGGCCGCCGCCAGCGGCAAGACCGCCGACGAAATCCAGAACCTCGCCCAGCAAGGCCTGCTCGGCGCGGACGCCGTGGCGCAGCTCATCAAGCAGATGGGCAAGGCCGGCGCGGGCGGCGCGGCGAAGGAACTGGAGCAGCTTTCGGCGCAGTGGACGGTCTTCACGGAGAACATCGACGACTTCCGCGACCGCATCGCCCGCAAGGGCGTCATGGACTACTTCCGCGACCAGTTGCGGTCACTGAATGACTGGATCGCCCAGCTCGCCGCCGATGGCCGACTCGACCAGTACGCGCAGCGCATCAGCAATGCCATCACCGGTATCGCGGAAAAGGTCAAGCAAGCAGGCTTGTTCCTCGCCGAACATGCGGGCCAGATCAAGAAACTGGTCGAGGTCTACGCGGCCTTCCGCATCGGTCGCATCCTGGTGGAACTGGGCGGTTTCGCCGGAAAGCTGTGGAGCGTGGGCCGCAGCGCGATCGCTGGCACCGAAGCCGTTGCCGGACTCAGCCGCGGCATGACCTTGTTCCGCGGCGTGCTGGCGCTTGGGTTGTCGCCGCTGGGCCTGATCGTGACCGGCCTCGGCGCCTTTGCCGTGGCGGCCAATCTCGCCGCCGATGCCATCGTCGATTATGCCGTGCGGCACAGCAAGGCGATGGCGCAGGCGACCAAGGCGGAACAGGAACACATCGCCGTCATGGGCGATCTATCCGCCCAGTGGGACCGCCGCGCCGCCGCGCTGGCCGATTTCCAGGACGTGCAGACGCAGACCGCCGAACAGGTCGCGCAGATGACTGCGGCCGAGCGTGCGGCGTACAAGGACCGCCTCGCCGGCTACACCGAATACTCCCGCGCGGTGTGGAAAGAGGCCCAGCTGCGTGTCGCCGCCGACAGCAACGCCACCGCCGAGGAACGCCGCGCCGTCGCCGCGCTGCAAAAGACCTTCGAGACTGCGCAGGCAGCTGCCGAGGACTTCCAGCGGGGCACTGCGCTCGCCGCCCGTGCCGCAGGTGCCGGCCTCACCGCCATGGCGCAACAGATCGCCGAGGCCGTGCGCGCGGCGCGCAACAACGCCGCCGAACTCAAGACCAAGATCGACGAGCAGTTCGCGGACATCGCCCACCGCACGCCGCGGCAGCTCGGCGACATCGCGTTGGCCTTCGCCGACCTCACCAAGGACGGCGACCGCTCCGCACGCGACATCCGCGAATCCTTCCGCCAGCACCTGGCCGCGCTCAGTGGCGAGGATCTGCATGCGTTCCAGACAGCGGCAAACCTCGCCTTCGTCGCCGCCGGTACCGATGCCAGGCAAGCCGCTGCGCAGATGGACGACTACCTGCAAACCGCCCTCGGCCGGCTCGGCGTGGCGGTGGAGCAGTGGGGCGCAAGCGCCACCGAAGCCGGCCAGCAGAATGCGGAGCTGTTCCGCGCGGTAGCAGAGAATGCCAACGCCAGCGCCGCCACCATCGAGGCGGCGTTCAACAAGGCGCTGGCGAACACGCATACCGCCGCCGATGCCACTGCTATCGGCGACGCGATGCAGGCTGCCGCTGCGAAGGGTGAGGTGGGGTTGGATGCGGCCAATCGCGCCGCCGGGGCGCTGGAGTCGCGCCTGCGCGCGCTCAAGACTGCCGCCGATCCGCTGGGCGACAGCTTCGCCAAGCTCGGCATCAAGTCGCAGCGCATGCTGGACGACGCTGCCGACAGCGCACGCAATAGCTTCAACGCCATCGTGCAGGGTGCCCGCAGCGGGCAAGCCAGCATCAACGATGTGCGCGCGGCCTTCCAGGCCTACGCCCGCGTGCAGATGGAAACCGTGGCCAACGCGGAGCCATGGAAACAGGCGCAGGTGCGCAGCGCGCTGGAAGTGCAGGCGACCACGCTCAACGTCACCGACAGCATCGACAAGATGGGCCTATCCGGCATCGATGCCGGCGCCAACGTGGCCAAGGGCGCGCACGAAGGCGCGGATGCCATGGACCGCCTGGCCGCATCCACGCAAAAGGCGGCGGCTGCCGGCGAGAAGCTCGGAAGCTCCGGCATGGACAGCGACGGCAAGCCAAAGTGGCACGACATCATCAACAACACCCGCGTCGCCCTCAACGGCCTCAGCGACGCCATGCTGCGCCAGCTCTCCAACCTCAACGCCCTGGCCAGCTCGCCGCGTCTGTGGGCCGACCAGTGGAACAAGGTCTTCGCCGACTGGCAGCACCAGAAAGACGAGTACACCGAACAGCTCGGCGTGATCGAAAAGCAAAACGCCGCCTACGACGAGATGACCCAGCGCGTGGCGAAGCTGCGCACGCAGTACCGCTACCTCAATGATGATGCCCTGCGCAACATGGCGATGGCGCAGAAAACGCTGGAAGACAACCAGAAACGTGCCGCCGAAGAGGCGAAGGCCAAGCACGACGAAGCCGTGCGCAAGGCGAAGGAACTGTACGACGCGCAGAACGCCGCGTGGCGCAAGGAAATGGGCCTCGACGAGAAGGGCCAGCCTGCCGCGGCCGCGCCGGCTGCCAAGCCGGAACGCATTGCCATCGACCTTACCGTAGCCGCCAGCCAGACCAGCGGCGCCGTGCCCGCCCAGCTCAGCGGTACCGACGTGCAGAAAGTGGCGAACGAAGTGGTACGGCAGATCAGCATCGCCCGCAGCCGGAGCAACCGCTGATGGCCGACATCACGCTGGGCACTGTCACCTTGCCGCCCGACCTGCAATGGGCGGACGAACTCACCTGGGTGCCGCTGGGCGCCAGCGCCAAGCTCAGCCTGTCCGGCGCCGAGATCGTGCAGACGGCGCCCATCCAGGCGGCGCGGCCCATCACGCTGCAGGGCGGCACCGACTTCGCCTGGGTGAACTACGCCACCGTGCAGGCGCTGCTGGCGCTGGCCGCGGCGCCCGGCGCCACCTACACGCTCACCCTGCTGGACGGCCGCACGTTCACCGTGCGTTTCCGCGTGGAAGACACGCCCATCGAGGCGACGCCCGTGCTGCACCGGGCCACGCCGGACGCCGCCGCGCGCGACGCCCTGCAGTACATCCCCATCATCCGCTTGAAGACGGTCTAAGCCATGACGATCCAGGTCACCGACATCCAGCTGCTCGCCTCCGAGCGCCTCACCGACACCGCCGACGGCGGCGGCAAGATGACCGGCAACGTCATCGTCGACGGCCAGGTCAACAACCTGTTCCCCGACATCAGCCGCCTCGACCGCACCTACGGCCGCCTGGCGCTGCGCAAGGCCTACATGAGCGTGCGCAGCCAGAACACCGATACCTACCTCGGCGCGCACGTGATCCTCACCGACCCGCCCAGTGACGACAAGGTGGCGGTGACCATGTTCACCACGAACAGCCCCAGTGACGTGCGCAGCAACGCGCAGGATCGCATCGAGTCCTACCTCACCGTGGGCCCGCTGTCGTCCTACTACGTGTTCGGCAACCAGCCGCAGGGCGCCAAGGCCATCAGCCTGCTGGGCCGCGTGGAGGATCTGGTGCCGGAAGTGGGCGATGTGCTGGTGCTCAGCGTGGAATCCGGCGCCACCGTCACCGCGCAGCAGTACGTGCGCATCGCCGACGTCAAAACCGAGACCCGCACCTTCACCGACGCGCAGGGCGACTACACCCGCAAGGTGCTCACGCTCAGCCTCACCAGCGCGCTGCGGCAGATGTACCAGGGCGCCGAGGCAAGCCGCCTGTCCGGCGTGGCGCCGCCCACGCGCGTGCGCTCCGTCACCGTGGCCGATGCCAGCAGCTATTTCGGCGTGAGCCGGCTCAGCGCGCCGGCCGCGCAGGCGGCGCTGTCCATCACCATCGACAGCATCACTGCCCAGCTGGTGCCCAGCACCACGCGTGAGGTGGCCGTGGCCAGCGCCACGCCGGGCCTGTCGCTCAGCTACATCGCCGCAGCGGTCGCCAAGGCCCTCACCACCGGCGCTTCGCCGCGCTACCAGTTGCGTGGCGTGTACCCCGGCAGCCTGCAGGCCGCCATCCCCGGCGGCACCGCCAAGGACGACGGCGCCGGCAACATGGTGCTCGACACCGCCAACGTCGGCACGGTCGATTACGAGTCCGGCCGGCTCTCCGGCCAGACCATCAACGGCGGCACCTATATCCCCGCGGCCACCTGCAGCGCGGCCAGCAAGTCGATCGCGGTGGACATCACCCTGGCGTCGCAGGGCACGGTGTACGTGCAGACCTTGCCCACGCGGCCCGCACCCGGCTCGCTGATCGTCTCGTTCCGCTACCTCGGCAAGTGGTACACCCTCACCGATGCTGCGCGCGACGGTACCGTGCGCGGTGACTCCGTCGCGGCCGGCGGCGGCACGGTGGACTACACCAGCGGCGACGTCACGCTCACCCTGGGCGCCGTGCCCGACGTGGGCAGCAAGCTGATCTACAGCTGGGGCGACCCCACCAGCTTCGCGCAGCATGCCGGCGACATCACCGTCAACACGCCCAGCGTGCTGTTCCAGACCGCGCACTGGCCGATCAAGCCCGGCTCGCTCAGCCTGCAATGGGTGTCGGGCGGCGTCACCAAGAACGCCAGCGTGGCGGCCAACGGCACCATCAGCGGCGACGGCACCGGTACGGCCGTGTACCTCGACGGCACCATCGCCCTGCAGCCCGCCGCCGCGGCCTACCCGGACAGCAACGCCAAGATCACCGCCACGTACACGCAGGCGGACGGCGTGCGCTCGGCAGTCATCGGCGCCTATGCCGGCGGCACGCTCACGTTCGACCTGCCGGCCGCGGCGCTGCCGCTCAAGCCCGGCGGCTTGTCGGGGCAGGTGGCCGGCTTCTTCGGTACGCAGTCCAGCACCATGTACTGGAAAGACGACGGCGCCGGCAACATCGTCACCGCCACCGAGCTCGCGCCCAAAACGCGCAGCCTCCAGTACCCGAACAGCCAGGTGCCGGACCTGTTCCTGCCCATCATCAGCGTCAATGCCGGCACGGTGGACTACGCCACCGGCCACGTCACCATCCAGCCCGGGTCGGTGGCCTCGCGCAATTTCTACATCACCAGCGCGCGCAACGCCTACGCCTACGGCAACTGGCAGCTCAACCAGGGGCTGGGCAACTTCGTGCCCTCGCCGCTGGTGCAGTTCAGCGCCACGCGCAGCAGCGCCACGGAAACGCCGCAGATCGATGCCATCGACTACCCCGGCGTGCGCTTCATGCTCACCCAGACCGTGGTGGACGCCATCCTGCCCGGGTCCGTCTGGTTCACCTGGGGCGGCAAGACCTACATCGACCGCAACGGCCTGCTGTTCCGCGACATGGACGCGGCCAGCGGCAGCGCCACGCAAGCCGGCACCATCAACTACGCCACCGGCGAGGCCATCCTCACCAATTACGGCACCAGCACCGGCGGCCCCGTGGCGCTGCAGTCGCTGGTGACTCAGTACGGCACCATGCCCACCAGTTACGTGGTGTTCCGCACGCCCGGCGCGCCGCTGCGGCCGGCCTCGTTCTTCGTGCAGGCCGTGCGTGCCGACACCGGCGAGTCCATCAGCGCCACCAGCAACGCCAGTGGCGTCATCAGCGGCGCCTTCGTGGGCGGCACGGTCAACAACGACATGGGCTGGGCCGAGGTCAAGTTCGGCAGCTACGTGGTCGCCGCCGGCAACGAAACCCAGCCGTGGTACGACCCGAACAACGTGGTGGGCAGCAACGTCTGGAAACCCATCCTGGTCGACCCCGGCACCATCCGCTTCAACTGCGTGGTGCAGACCACGCTGCCGCTGGATGCCAACCTGCTCGGCATCGATCCCGTGCGCCTGCCGCTCACCGGCCGCGTGCCGATCTTCCGCGACGGCAACGTGGTGGTGATCCATGACGATCGCACCGTGAACCTGCCCGCCGGCTTCAAGGCCGGCGACACCTTCACCATCACCGACGCGCCGCTGTCGCAGTGCGCCCTGTCCGACGCCGCCGGCACCGCCGTCGCCATTGGCATGTACACCGTCGACATGGATACCGGCCTCATCACCGCCACCGCTACCTACAGCGCCGCCGGCCTGGTCGCCCCCATCGGCGCCCACTACACCGTCGAGGATATGCTGCTGGCCAGCAGCGTCGAACTCAGCGGCGGCATCACCCTCGGCGCGCCACTCAGCCGCGACTACCCGCAAGGCGCCAAGGTAAGCAGCGCGCTGCTGTTCGGCGACCTGCAGGCGCAGAATCCGGTGTTCTTCAGCCAGCAGACCTGGCAGGGCGTGTGGAGCGACTCGCTCAGCGGCAGCGGCACCACCGCACAGTACAACCGCACCACCTACCCGCTGCAGATCGTCAACGCGAACGCGGTGACGGAGCGGTGGGCGTTGATTTTCACCAGCACCAACGTGGGCAACATCGTCGGTGAGTCGCTCGGCCAGATCGGTGCGTTCAACATCGGTACCGACGCGGCGCCGATAAACCCCCTCACCGGGCAGCCTTATTTCACGCTCAAGGCTGGCGGCTGGGGCGCTGGCTGGGGCGTCAACAATGTTCTGCGCTTCAACACCATAGGGCCAAACGCGCCGCTTTGGATAGCGCGCACAGTGCTGCCTGGTGCGCAGACGCTTACTGACGATAATTTCCGCTTGCAAATGCGGGGCGACGTGCAATGACGACGTACGCTACGGAAGTGCTTGCCGATGGGCCAGAGTTGTATTTCCAATGCAATGAAACTGCCGGCACTTCGGTATCTGACGCTACAGGCAACGGTCATGCCGGGAGCATAAACGGTTCCTTTAATATGAATGCGCCCGGCAAGAGTGCCGCTACAGGTACCGCAATAAATTTTGCTGGTGGTCAGATTACGGTGCCAGCTTCGCCTGCATTCAAAGTTTTGGCAGATTACACCATCGAATTCATAACAAAATGGACTAACAATGACATTGTATTGCCTTTCGGTTTGTTTGATACAGCATTCCCTTATAATGGGCCGGCAGTATTCGCAAATTACTCTCAACAAGGCGTTGCGCTGACGGATGGAAGAATCACCTTCCGCGAGCGATCCGATGTTAGTTATGCGTTGGAGTTTGGTGGTGGAGCAGATGTTCACTACAACGACAATACATACAGACATTTTTGTTTCGTGCGTCGCGGCCTTGTTCTTGAAGCATGGGTGGAGGGCTCAAAGGTTGCGTTCATGACGCTTCCTGCGTTAAGCAATCAGAATAACGCCAATGTGATGTATTTCATGGGGCAGCCTTGGTCGCAGCTGGTAAAAGGTGCATTGGATGAGGCTGCCTTTTACGCAAAAGCACTCGATCCGACGCGTATCGCATTGCATGCCGCGCTTGCGCTTGATCTGCGTCGTCTTGCCGGAAATGCAAAACTGGATAATGGCAGTGCTGCATCTGTGGTGGTTGCGCGCAACTGGTCCACGCATGCACATGCTGCGCAAGCCACGCCTGCAACAAGCGGTGATTTCGAGATGTGGGTGCCTGCAGGCCAGTACGATGTGACGATCTTCGGGCCAACCGGCTACCAGCCCATTACGCACGGCCCTGTCGTTGCCTCGGCGAGTTCGTAGTATGGCGATTTATACGCCACCGACCGGTAACGCAATCGGTGTTGTGCTGTCCGCCGGATACGTTCCTCCAAATGGAACGGCACTGGTCGTGTTGCTTGGACAGCTTCCGGATACGGGCGGCAAGGGTACGTTGCGCCGCGGCATTGCTTCCCGGTTCGGGCAAGGACGTCAGCGCAGCCTGCGGCCGATGGATACGCGCTGGCAGCAGACTCTTCCGCGCGACCATCGCGATTCGTCGGCATGGTCGCGCACGTTGGCATCGTTGACCCCCACGGCTGGCGCGTGGCGGCGCAACCGCGTTGCGGATGGGTCTGCATCTGGCGATTGGTCGTTGGCGCGGCTACGCCACCGCAGTATTTATGGTCGTTTCGTGGCAACCCATGCGGTTGATCGCAGGCGTGTATCCCCCTTGGTGATGGCAACGTCGTCGCGCCCGCGGGTGTTGAGGGCCGCATGGTTGCGGGTTTTCGCAGCGGACATGGTGCACGGCCAGCTATGGCAGCGAGCATTGCCGCCATCCTTGATCTACCAGCGACCAGAATCGAGTGCCTATACGCCGCCTGATGGCATTGCAATTTCCGTAGTGCTGACTGCTGGGTATGTGTCACCGGATGCCTTCCACATAAGCGCGATCTTGACAGGCGCGCATGCCTATCCGCCCATCGTCGTGAAGCGATCCGATCCCGGATGGATCATGGTGCGTTGGGGGCAAACGAAAAACATCGATCTAGGTGACCTGGTCTCCTGGGGGCCTCATGGCCAACGCCGCCAGCCCGATCCGCCTCCAACCGATTCCGGTTGGACCGGCTCACCCAACGAGCCGCCCCCCATCCCCGTTGCCCGCAGGGTCTACATCGTCATGAACGAAGTGCAGGTTGTACGGCTGCCCGAGCGCACGCCGATCGAAGTGAACGCCGTCGACCTATCCGCCACGGTGGATGCCTGGTGCTGGTCGCTGCGCATGGAGCTGGCCAGCCCGGACCAGTGGAGCCTGCTGAAGCCGGACGGCAACGGGCCAAAGCTGGTCGAGATCACCATGAACAGCTACGTGTGGACGGCGATCATCGAGGATCGCGAAGGCATGCGTGTGCACGCCAACCGCAGCGTCACGGTGACCGGCCGCAGCCAGACGGCGCTGCTCAGTGATACCTACACCGCCGCGCGCTCGCTGGCGGTGGGCGACGCGCGCAGCGCACAGCAGCTCGCCACCCTGGAACTCACCGACCGCGCCGCACCGTTCACCATCGACTGGCGCGGGCTGGATTGGGTGGTGCCCGGCGGCAACTGGTACTACCAGGACCTGGCGCCCATGGCGGTGATCTCGCAGATCGCCGCGGCGCGTGGCGCCGTGGTGCAGAGCGCGCCGGGCGACGCGAAGCTGATCGTGCAGAGCCGTTACCCGGTGAGCCCGTGGGCGTGGACGCCGGCCGCCGCCGACGTGGCGCTGCCCATTGACTGGTGCACCGACGAAACCGTGCAGCAGCAGAGCAAGCCCATGTACGACGCGGTGATCATCGCCGGCACCCAGCAGGGCGTGCTGGCGAAGGTATCGCGGCTGGGCAGTGCGGCCAGCATCTTCGCGCAGCAGGTGGTCGACCAGCTCATCGTCACGCCCGACGTGGCCACCGAACGCGGCCGCAACGTGCTGGCCGACCGCGGCATGCAATGGCAGGTGGATCTGCAGATTCCGCTGCACGCGCCCGGCGCCGTCACCGCCGGCATGTCGGGCCTGTATGCGCCGCTGCTGCTGGTGGACGTGCAGGACCCGGCCGACCCCTACCAGGCGCAGAGCGTGGGCGTCACCATCAGCGCCCGCCGCGGCGGCGATGACGAAAAGACGCTGGAAATCTGGCAACGCGTCTCCCTCGAAAGGCACCTCAGCGATGCTCATTGACGTCTGGAAACGCTTCGAGGGCCTGCTGCCCTCGCAAACCGTCACCCTGGCCACCGTGCAGGCGATCAACACCGACGGCACCAGCACCCTCACCACGCCCGAGGGCGGCACGCTGCGAGCGCTGGGCACCAGCGTGGGCGTGGGCGCGAACGTCTACGTGCAGTTCGGCCGCATCATCGGCCCGGCGCCGAATTTGCCGGTGTACAACCTCACCGTATAAAGTTGCGACACCGAGGCAGGGAGGTTGAGCGATGAAACGATGGACGATGCTGCTGGCTGGCGCGCTGCTGGCCTTCGCCGTACACGCCGAAGACAGCGTGCGCTTCGGCAACAAGGTGGTGAGCGTGGGTGACTCGCAGGGCAAGGTGTACCAGGTGGCCGGCCAGCCGACCGATATCGTGCAGTTGCAGACGAAATACGGCGGCGCCGCCGGCTACCGGCTCGACTATGTGACCGGCCGCAAGACCGTGCAGATCTACATCCGCGGCGGCGTGGTCGACAACATCGAGGAAATCTTCAACTAGCGCGGTAGTGCCACCCCTCCGGTAAACGTGGCACAGCGTGGCGGCGAAGCTGGCGGCATGACCCAGCCAGCCCGCTGCCCGCCATGCTGATGCCGCTGCCGATCGCGCCGGCCGACGCACTCGCCTCCATTATCCGTCCAGCCCTGGCGCTGCTACCGCCGGCCTTGAGCAGCCCGCGTGCCGCCGTGCTGCTGCTCGCCATCGCGCTGCAGGAATCCGGCCTCGCGGCGCGCGAGCAGCGCGGCGGCCCGGCGCGCGGCTTGTGGCAGTTCGAGCAGGGCGGCATCGGAATGTGCACACTGTCCGGTGCGTCATGCTGGGGCGTGCTGGAGCATCCCACCACGGCACCCATGGTGCGATCGTTGTGTGCCGTGCGCGGCGTGCCGGCGACCAGCTACAGCATCCACGCCAGCGTTGCCGGCGATGACGTGCTCGCTGCTGGCATTGCCAGGCTGCTGCTGTACGCCGATGCCGCGCCGCTTCCTTGTGCCGGCGATACCGGCCCCGCCTGGGCGTACTACCTGCGCAACTGGCGGCCCGGCAAACCGCGGCCGGAAACCTGGGGGCGCAACTACACCGCCGCCCTTGCCGCCATGCAGGCCGCCGCCTGATGGATATCCAGCCTCCGCGCGATTTCAGCTGGTGGCAGCTGATGCTGTTTCCGGTGTTCGCCGCGTTCGGCGGCCTGCTTGGCTGCGTGCTGCGATCCATGGACGCCGGCACCCCGGTGAGTTTCTGGCGCACCCTGATCGAAAGCGTCGCATCGGGCTTCGTGGGCGTGATCGTGATGTTGATCTGCCAGGCCATGCACCTCAGCCCGCAATGGACAGGCGTGCTGGTGGGCGTGTTTGGCTGGCTGGGCGCGACGGCAAGCATCCGCATGTTGGAGCCACTGGTGCGGATCAAGCTGGGGGTGCCCGATAACCGGAGAGCTCCAGATGAGAATCCGTAAGCCGCAACACCCTCAGCTCTTGCTTGGTTACGCGCTGATCGGCGCCGTGATTGTGCTGGGTACCAGCACGGTCAGCTCGCAGATCCAGCACTATCAGGAACGGCGCGTGGTGGCTGCCCAGGCCAGCAAGCTGCGCAACCTCGGCGCCGCGAACGAACGCGCCACGCGCCGCATCGGCGTGCTGGAGTCGCAGAACCTCGACCAGTACACCACGCTCGCCGAACACCGCGGCGAGATCCAGCGACAAGACGCTGCCATCGAGCGTCTGAAACACCTGCGCCGCGCCGACCTCAAGGCCATCACCACCCTGCACAACACCCTGGCCGCGCACCACCTGGCGGACCAGCGCGTGCAACGCGAGCTGCAGCAGCTGGAAGCCAACAACGCCGCCGCGCGCAGCGCGATCCAGGCGACTGCCGAGAAGGGCAAGCCATGAGCAAGGCGAAAATCGTCACCGATGGCGAAGGCCGGTTCTACGGTATCAAGTTCATTTGCCCCGGCTGTGCGGCCTCGGCGCACATGCATCATGCAGGCCCGGTACTCCCCGTCCGATGGCTACCGCCAGGCATGACCGAATCACCGCATGTCGGGAACTGGCCGCACTGGGATTTCGATGGAAACCTCGAACGCCCGACGCTCGCGCCGTCCGTGCTATCGCGCTGGGATGAATGGCAAGGAGACGACGTTCCGCCGAAGCATCATGTCTGCCACAGCTTCGTGCGCGATGGCCGCATTGAATTCCTCACCGACTGCACGCACGCGCTGGCTGGCCAGACGGTTGATCTGCCCGAAATCGAGCAAGAGGAAACGCCATGATCGCCACCCTCAAGCAATACGCCGCCCTCATCCTCGCCGCGCTGGTGATGATTGCGCTGCTGGCCGGTGCGCTGGCCATCCACCACTACGGCGCCACCCGCTACGCCGACGGCCTCGCCGCCGGCCGCCAGCAGGTGCTGGACGACGATGCGCGCGCCGCCGCGCACCTGCAGCAGCAGCGCGACGCGCTCAACCAGTTCAGCGCGTTCACCGGCCTGCAACTGCAGCACACCCTGGACGCCACGCTGCCCACCATCGAGGCATCGACCCATGACACCATCGAAACTATCCGCACCGTCTACCGCGATCGCCCGGCGCCTGCTATGGCCGCTGATGCTTGTCGCCGCCCTGACGGCGTGCAGCAGCAACTCGACGCGGCCATTGCCCGCGCCAACGCCGCCGCCACCGCCGACGGTCACCTGTGACCGCACGCCGCCGACCGCCACGCTGCCGCCGCTGCCAAGCCTGAGCAACGCCGCCGGCCTCGTTGCCATGGATGAGTGGATCGCCAACGCCATCGGCATCTACACTCGCGAGATCACCATCCGCCGCGGCGAACATGCGTGCATGGACAAGCTGCGCACCGGCGGCGTGATCCAGTAGGCGAGTGGCAAACATGAGTGTCAATCGCCAGAAAGCCGCATGCAGCAAAGGAATTCGAGGACTGCAAATCCGCGTACGCCGGTTCGATTCCGACCTAGGCCTCCATTGTCTTCAAATACTTAGGCGCCCATGTGGCGCCTATTTTCGTTCGGCTCCGGGTGGCAAAGCCCGTGGAAGGTTGATGGTTTTCCGTGGACGCGAATTTCTGATCGCGACGAAGCGCAGGCCCAGCGAGACTTGTCGCTGCACGATCAAGCAGCGTGGGTTGTGACGGTATAGGCGTGCGGAAGTCGGGCGCAATCCGACGGCCGAGAGAGCCGTGTTGCGTGGAACGGCCTTTGGCCAATGCACGTAATGGATGACGCTACGGTCGGCCCAGCCAATAGCGGGGCTCGGAAAGGGGGAGACAATCCGAAGCGTCTGACGCCTGCCGCGGCGAGCAAGTCCAGGGCAGCATGCCGTCCACCGAAAAGTGCTCGTCTCCGACCAGCTCTGGTATCCGCGCCAGCAATACGGTGTGCTCGAAGAAGTGCCGGGCGATGGCTTCGTCGAACAGCCGCTGGCGGTTGAAGGCGAGCACGGTGAGCTTTGGCTTCTCGACAGCCTGCCAGCCGTGGGCGTCACGAAGTTGGTCCATCTCCACCAAACGACCCATGCATCGCAAGGGCCGGAATCGCGGGGTTCCGGCCCTTGTGCGTTCGCAATTCCGCGGCGGGCGAACTTGCGGCCGGATTCATATGGCGGTTAGCCGCGCGGCTACATGCTCGCGGCTCCAACCAATACAGGAGGTCGTCATGGGAATTCTGGATACCCTGGGTGAAGTCGCGGGTGCGGTGGCCGCGGTCGAGGGCGCCGAGAAGCTCGATCCGAATGCGGGCCTGCTGACCAAGGGCATCGCCGCGGTCGCCGGCTTCAAGGGCGCGGGTGCGCTGGAGTCGATGATCGGCAAGAAGGAAGAGGGCGACGCCGGGTCGAACGACGCGGACGCCGCGCCGGCCGACGACAGCCAGCAGTCCTGAGGTTTGCCGTCGTTTCATGCAAGGGCCGCCAACAGGCGGCCCTTTTTGCTGGCTGCATGGCCGGGGTGCGGGGGCGGCGGCGCCCGCTGCGCAGTTGCCCTCAGCCGGTCGAGTCGTGTTTCGCGCAGGCCGCGGCGCGGGCCTGCAGCAGGTCGCGCTCGCGCGTGTTGCGGGTGAGCGCGGCGGCGCGTCCGAACTCGGTGCCGGCTTCGTCGTGGCGACCGAGTTTTTCCAGCAGGTCGCCGCGCACGGCGGGCAGCAGGTGGTAGTTCGCCAGCACCGGCTCGTCGCGCAGCGTGTCGACCAGGGCGAGGCCGGCGGCCGGTCCGTTGGCCATCCCGACCGCCACGGCACGATTGAGCTCCACCACCGGCGACGGGGCGACGGCGGCGAGCGTGGCGTACAGCGCGGCGATGCGGTTCCAGTCGGTCTGCTCCGCGGTGGGCGCGCGGGCGTGGCAGGCGGCGATCGCGGCCTGCAAGGTGTAGGGCTCCGCGTCGCCGCCGAGCTGGCGCGCGCGTTCCAGCGCGGCGAGGCCGCGCTGGATCAGCAGCCGGTCCCAGCGCGCGCGGTTCTGTTCCAGCAGGCGGATCGGTTCGCCGTCCGGGCCGCTGCGTGCGTGGGCGCGCGAGGCCTGCAGCTCCATCAGCGCGAGCAGGCCGAACACCGGCGCCTGCTGCGGCATCAGGCCGGCCAGGATGCGGCCCAGGCGCAGCGCCTCCTCGCACAGGACGGGGCGCATCCAGTCGTCGCCGGCGGTGGCGGTATAGCCCTCGTTGAAGACGAGGTAGATCACGCCCAGCACGGCGTCCAGCCGTTCGGCCAGCTCGTCGCCGCGCGGTACCTCGAACGGCACCTTTTTCTCGCCCAGGGTGCGCTTGGCGCGCACGATGCGCTGCGCCACGGTGGGTTCCGGCTGCAGGAAGGCTCGGGCGATCTCGACCGTGCTGAGGCCGCCGAGCATGCGCAAGGTGAGCGCCACCCGCGACTCGGGAGGCAGCGCGGGGTGGCAGGCGGTGAAGATCAGCCGCAGCAGGTCGTCGCCGATGTCGTCGTCAAGCATGTCGTCGAGGCGAGGCATGGCATCGGCTTGCTCCGCTTCCAGCTCGCGGGCGATTTCCTCGTGCTTGCGCTCCATCAGCTGATGGCGGCGCAGGCGGTCGATCGCGCGGTGCTTCGCCGTGGTCATCAGCCAGGCCCCGGGGTTGTCCGGCACGCCGGCCTGCGGCCATTGCTCCAGCGCGGTCACCAGCGCGTCCTGCGCCAGTTCCTCCGCCAGGCCCACGTCGCGCAGCATGCGCGCGAGCCCGGCGATGATCCGTGCCGATTCGATCCGCCAGATGGCTTCGATTCTGCGGTGGGTGTCGGTCGCCGTCATGGCGATCGATCAGACCATCATCGTTCCGTGGCGGCAAGGGGCGGCGGCACGGGGTTCACTGCGGATGCGGGCAGTTGATCATCCACGGCACGCCGTAACGATCCACCAGGGCGCCGAAACGCGCGGCCCAGAACGTTTCCCCGATGGGCATCTGCACCTGGCCGCCGTCGGCCAGCGCGTTGAAGATGCGTTCCGCTTCCGTCGGCGAGTCGAGCTGGATCGACACCGAGCAGCCCTTGATCGGCTCGTAGGGGCATTGCGGCGCCATCGCGTCCGAGGCCATCAGCACCTGGTCGCCGACCTCCAGGCGGATGTGCATGACCTTGTCGCGCATCTCGGGCGGCATGGGCATCTCCGGCGGCGCCTCGCCGTAGCGCGAGAGCCAGGTGACCTTGCCGCCGAGGCAGCGGGCGTAGAAATCGAAGGCGGCTTCGGCATTGCCGTCGAAAGTGAGGTAGCTGACGAATTGCATCGCAGTGCTCCGGTGTCTGGTGGCAGGGGATCAGGTGCGGTTGTCGATCTGCGCGCGCAGGCGTTCTTCCTGTTCGCGCAGCACGGGCGTGAATTCGGCGCCGAAGTCCTCGGCCTCGAACACCCGGCGGATCTCCAGCTCGGTGCCGCCGTCGAACGGCGCGCGCTTGAGCCATTCGACCGCTTCCTCCATCGACTTCACCTGCCACAGCCAGAAGCCGGCGATCAGCTCCTTGGTCTCGGCAAACGGGCCGTCGATCACCGTGCGCTGCCTGCCTTCGAAGCGCACGCGCACGCCGCGCGAGCTGGGGTGCAGGCCTTCGCCGGCCAGCATCACGCCGGCCTTCACCAGTTCCTCGTTGAACTTGCCCATTGCGGTGAGCAGCTCGGTGTCCGGCATCACGCCGGCTTCGCTGTCCGCGTTCGCCTTCACGATCACCATGCATCGCATCGTCGTTTCTCCTGTGGGTCGCGGAGCGGGCGGGACGGGTTGGCCCGGTGGCGCTCTCACAAGTGCGACGAACGGCGGGAAGCGGGATCGACATCGGCGGCGCAGGCGTTGTTCGTCGCCGTCGCGCGCGGCAACGCCGGCAGGCCGCCGGCGTTGCCGGGCGAGGTACGGGCGCCGCGTTGTCAGGACGTGCGGTTGTGGGAGCGCATGGTGCGCTGCTTCTCGATCTGCCAGTCGCGCTGCTTGGCGGTGTCGCGCTTGTCGTGCTCCTGCTTGCCGCGCGCCAGGCCCACTTCCACCTTGACCTTGCCGTTCTTCCAGTACATCGCGGTGGGCACCAGGGTGTAGCCCTTGCGCTCGACCGCGCCGATGAGCTGGTCGATCTCCTTGCGATGCAACAGCAGCTTGCGCGTGCGCCGGTCCTCGGCGATCACGTGGGTGGAGGCGCTGATCAGCGGCGGGATGGAGGCGCCGACCAGGAAGATCTCGCCCTTGATCACGATCGCGTAGCCGTCGCCGAAGTTGATCCGGCCCGCGCGCAGCGCCTTCAGCTCCCAGCCCTGCAGCGCGACCCCGGCTTCGTAGCGCTGGTCGATGTGGTACTCGAAACGGGCGCGCTTGTTCAGCGCGATGGTGCCGGTGCCCTTGGTGGTGTCCTTGTCCTTGCTCTTGGCCATGTCCGCTAAACTTCGGGCCGCTGGGTGGCCGCGCTGCCTGCGTGCCCGTCAGGGGGCAACGCGTTCTATTTCAAGAGTGCATCCATGGATGGATGCCCGTTTGATCTTCGCATTCATGGATGAATGCAGGAAACCACCGGGTGCGTCCATGGATGGATACCCGTTTGATCTTCGCATCCATCAAGGATGCAAAACCGCGAGGATACCGTGATCGAGATACGCCGCAGCGCGCTGGTGCGCCACTCGCCGGAGCAGATGTTCGACCTGGTCGACGGGGTGGAAGCATACCCAAAGCGCTTCCCGTGGTGCTCCTCGGCCACGGTGATCGAGCGTACCGGCAACGTGCTGGTAGCCCGGCTGGACCTGCATTTCGCGGGCCTCCGGCACAGCTTCACCACGCGCAACACCGCCGAGCGGCCGCAGCGCATCGACATCCGCCTGGTCGACGGGCCGTTCCGCTCGCTGGACGGCCTGTGGAGTTTCACCGCGTTGGGCGAGGACGGTTGCAAGGTGGCGCTGGCGCTGGATTTCGACTATGCGGGACGGATCGGCGGCAGCGTGCTCAAGCTGGGGTTCCAGAGCCTCGCGAACCGCATGGTCGACGACTTTTGCCGCGTCGCGGACCAGGTGTATGGCTGAGCCCGTGATCGCCGTGCAGGTGGTGTACGCCGGCGTGCACGACGTGCAGCGTGCCGAGGTCTGCCTGCCGGCGGGCAGCACGGCGCTGCAGGCGGTCGAGGCGGCCGGGATGCTGGCGCAGCTGCCTGCAGAAGCGGCGGTGCCGTTGCAACTGGGCATCCATTCGCGCCGGATCGACGGGAACCACGTGTTGCGCGACGGCGACCGGGTGGAAATCTACCGGCCGCTGCGCCTGGATCCGATGGCCTCGCGCCGACGCAGGGCCGGCCGGGGCTGAACCGCGCGTGCCGTCGTCTCAGTGGGCGCCGTCGATTCCGGTGCCGGACCCCTTGTCGTCCTTGCCGTTCACGTCCTTGTCGCCCTTGGACTCGTCGATCGGGTAATCGACGTGGTACTTCTTGCTTTCCTTGAGCAGGTTCTTGTTGTTCTCGAGGTAGGGATTGCCCTCGACGCGCGCCAGCGTGTCGTTCTCGAAGTACAGCGTCATCGTGCTGACCTGCATCGGGCCGCCGCGGTGCGAAAAGGTCGAGGTGTAGTCCCAGCGGTTCTGGTCGAACGGCGCAGCCACCGACGGCGTGCCCACCAGCAGCAGCACCTGGCGCTTGGTCAGGCCGGGCTTGAGCTGGTTCACCGCCTGCTCGTCGATGGTCTTGTCGAGCAGGTTGCCCTGGCGCACGTCGGGCGTGTAGACCAGGTGACAGCCGGCGACGGCAAGCCCCAGCAGGGCGACAACCGGCAGGGTGATCAGCTTGTGCATGCGTGGTGCGTCCGGATCATGAAGGTGTCGGATGATACACTACCGGTTCGGCATCGCCGTGCCGGCGTGAGGGACAACGATGGAACAGGAAACCAAAGAACTGCGCCGGGTTGGCCTCAAGGTGACTCATCCGCGCATGCGCATCCTGCAGATCTTCGACGAGGAGGAGGGCAACCACCTCACCGCCGAGGACGTCTACAAGAAGCTGCTCTCCCATCAGGAGGACATCGGCCTGGCGACGGTGTACCGCGTGCTGACCCAGTTCGAGGCGGCAGGCATCGTCATCAAGCACAACTTCGAGGGCGGCCAGGCCGTCTACGAACTCGACCGCGGCCGCCACCATGACCACATGATCGATGTGGACAGCGGAAAAGTGATCGAGTTCGTCAGCGAGGAGATCGAGCGCCTGCAGCACGAGATCGCCGCGCGCCACGGCTACGTGATCGAAGACCACAGCCTGGTGCTGTACGTGCGCCCCAAGCAGCGCATACGCAAGGGTTGAGCGGGCGTCGTCCCGGATTGCCGGGGCGGATCATGGGCAAAAAAAATCGCGAGGAAGGACTCCTGTCCACCTCGCGATTGCCTCGATACCTGGTTGGAACACCGGCAGGACGAATTGCTCGCTCAGGCCGGGTGCGTCCAAGGTAACGACCAGATGGCGTCCTGCCATCTCTCCGGAGTCGCCGTCCCCACGAGGACTCCGGCACGCCATCTCACGATGGCGGCTCCCCCACATCGATAAGCCGATCCTAACGAAGCTTTTACGAGCTGGGTATCGGAAAATTTCCTAGATATTCCGGCTCGTGACGGGCGATTCGATGCTGCTGCGCAACAATACGCGCAGGTGCACGCCCTGCGTTTCCGGGCGCAGCCGAAACACGCCGCCCAGCGAGGTGACCCGGTCGCGCATGCCTTGCAGGCCGTGACCGCCGCGCGGGAGCCGTTCCGGCAAGCCGATGCCGTCGTCGCGCAGGTCCAGCAGGGCCAGCGCCGAGCCGCGGCGCTCGCCGATGCGCAGGCGCAGCCGGAACTCGCCGGCCCTGGCGTGCTTCACCGCGTTCGTCGCACTTTCCTGCGCCAGCCGGTAGATCGTGGTGCGGGTGTCGTCGTCCAGCATGCGCGGATCGCCGCGCAACTCGGTGCGGTAGCTGATGCCCGCCGTGTTCAGCAGGTCGCGGATCGGGCCTTCGTCCGGCGCCCGCAGCAGGCCGAACTCGTCCAGCACCGCGGGGCGCAGGTCGTCCAGCACCCGGTGCAGGGCCCGCCGCATGTGGGCGAGGATGCCGTTGATCGAGGTGCCGATGTCCTCCAGCCCGGCCTGCTGCAGGCGCGCCTGTGCCAGTTTCACGTGGGTCTGGATCGCGGTGATGTTCTGGCCCAGCTCGTCGTGCAGCTCCGCGGCCAGATGGCGGCGCTGGTTTTCGTCGGCCTGGAGGTTGCCGCGGGCGGCGGCGCGCAGTTGCCGCGCCAGCAGATCCAGTCGGCGGTTCACCGCGGCAAGGTGGGTGTTCTGTTCGGCCACGCGCAGCTTGCTGCGGCGCAAGGCATCGGTGGCGGAGCCCAGCATCAGCGTGCCGGTGCCGGCCACGGCCAGGAACAGATAACCCGCCGCCGAGGACGGGTGGCCCAGTTGCCGGTCCAGCGCCGTCATGCCCAGGCTGGAGACGATCATCGCCAGGCTCGCGCCGCGCCAGCCGTGGCGGAACGCGAAAAACAGCACCGGCGCCAGCGACAGCGCGCGCGCGAACTGCGGTTCCGAGGCGGCTTTCTCGGACAGCAGCCACAGGACGGCCATGGCCGGCAGCATCACCTGCAGGCCGTCGAGCAGCAGGCCTGCCACGGCCTGGCGGCTGGGCGGGGCGCGCAACAGCAGGATCATCACCGGCACCACCAGCAGCACGCCGAGGTAGCCGCCCAGCAGTTCGTTGCCGAGCAGGTGGATCAGCGCATCCTCGGCGGCGAGCGTGTGGACCATGGTCAGCAAGCCCACGCCCACCGTGCTGGTGCACAGCACCACCAGGATCGCCGCCAGCAGCAGCCGGGTCGTCTCCTGCGGGTTGTGCAGGCTCGAGCCCGCGTGGGGATTGAACCGGCGCAGCAACCACAGGCCGGCCGCGGTCACCAGCGGTTCGGGCAATTCGCCCAGCAGGTAGCCGCTCCAGCCCATGGGCAGGCCCTCGTGCAGGCTCATGCCGGCGGAGGCGAGCAGCTCCGCCCCGAGGATCCAGCCCCATTGGCGCATGGGGAGCAGCAGCAGGGCACCGAAGCGCACACCGTAAGGCAGCATCCAGTACGGCTGTGCGGTGGGCCACAGCAGCAGCCATGTCAGGAGATAGAGTGCGCCGACCAGCGGGCCGGAGCGCAGCAGGCGGAACGGTTTCAGACGCATCCGCGGATGGTACATGGCCGTCCGGCGACCGCGGCGCGGGCCGGTGCGTATACAGTAGACCCCATGTACAGCATCGTCTTGGTCGACGACCACGCCATCGTGCGCGAGGGCTTCAAGCGCCTCATCGGACTGGAGCCCGACCTGCGGGTGGTGGGCGAGTGCCGCAGCGCCGACGACGCGGTCGAGGCGGTGGCGCAATGGCAACCCGACCTGGTGGCGCTGGACCTGTCGCTGCCCGACGGCAGCGGCCTGCCGTTGATCGAGCACCTTTGCAGCGTGGCGCCGGCCACGCGCATCGTGGTGCTGAGCATGCACGACGGCGAGCCGTACGTGTCCGAGGCCCTGCGTCGCGGCGCCAGCGGCTACGTGACCAAGGGCGTCGCGCCGGAGGAACTGGTGGCCGGCCTGCGCGCGGTGATGCAGGGCGAGCAGTTCCTGAGTTCCGACCTGCGCCAGCGTCGCGCCGAGCAGCCGGAGTCCGCGCTGGACCCGCTGCACCGCCTGACCGCCCGCGAGCACGAGGTGTTCCTGCTGCTGGCCCGGGGCCGCACGCCCAAGCAGGTGGCGGCCGAGCTGGGCATAGGCCAGAAGACCGTCTACATCCACCGCGCCAGCGTGATGGGCAAGCTCAACGCCGGCTCGGAACTGGAGCTCTACCGGATGGCCAGCGAACGCGGCTTGCTGGCCCCCGGCTAGGCCTGCGCCCGTTCCAGCATCTGTTTCGCGTGGGCGCGGGTCTCGCGGGTGATCTCCACGCCGCCCAGCATGCGTGCCAGCTCGTCGCGGCGGCCCTCGGCGTCCAGGCCCTGGATCTGCGTGCGGGTGTGGCCGCCTTCGCTGTGCTTGCTGACGTACAGGTGCGCGTGGCCTTGCGCGGCGACCTGGGGCAGGTGGGTGACGCACAGCACCTGGCGCTGGCTGCCCAGGGCGCGCAGCTTCTGGCCCACCACCTCGGCCACGGCGCCGCCGATGCCGCTGTCCACCTCGTCGAACACCATGGTGCCGATGCTGTCCTTGCCCAGGGTGGCGACCTCGATGGCCAGACTGATGCGCGCCAGCTCGCCGCCGGAGGCCACCTTGCGCAGCGGGCGCGGCGGCTGGCCGGGGTTGGCGCTGACCAGCAGTTCGCAGCGTTCGCGGCCCTGCGGATCGGGCTCGTCGCCTTCGGCCGGTTCGAGCTCGACCTGCAGCACGCCGCCGGCCATGCCCAGTTCGCCCATCAGCGCGCTGACGTCCTTGCCGAGCTTGTCCGCGGCCTTGCGGCGCGATTTGCCCAGGTCCGCGGCGGCCTTGTCGTACTCGGCCCGGGTGCGGTCGCGCTGGGCGGAAAGTTTTTCCAGCGCGTCGCCGGCGCCTTCCAGTTCGGCCAGCTCGTTGCGCTGCGAGGCGGCCTTGTCGTGCAGTTCGGCGATCGGCAGGCGATGGCGGCGGCCGAGTTCGTGCAGGCGGGCGAGGTGGGTGTCGACTTCGGCGTAGCGCTCGGGGTCGAGATCGACATCCTGCGCGTAGCGGCCCAGCGTGTCGGCCGCCTCGCCCAGCTGGATCGCGGCGTTGTCCAGCAGTTCGAGCGCGGGGTTCAGTGCCTCGTCCAGCATGGCCAGCTTGCCCAGCTCGGCATGGGCGCGGCCCAGCGCGCGGCGCAGCGCGAATTCGCTGTCGCCATCCAGCAGTTCGACCACGCCGGCCGCGCCTTCGGCGAGCCGGCCGGCGTTGGCGAGCCGCTTGTGGCTGGCTTCCAGTTCGGCCAGGTCGGCCGGGGGCAGCGCCCACTGCTCGAGTTCGGCCAGTTCGTGGCGCAGCAGGGCCAGCCGTTGTTCGCGATCCTCGCCGCCGCTCAGGCGGCGGATGCGTGTACCCAGTTCGCGCCACTGCGTGGCCAGCTCGCGTACTTGCCCAGCCTGTGTCTCGTGGCCGGCAAAGGCGTCGAGCAGCGCGAGCTGGTGGGCGCGGGAAAGCAGGGCCTGGTGCTCGTGCTGGCCGTGGATTTCCACCAGCAGCGTGGCCAGCTCGGCGAGCTGGCCGGCGTTGGCGGGGCGGCCGTTGATCCAGGCCCGCGAGCTGCCCTCGGCGCGGATCACCCGGCGCAGCTGGCAGGCTTCGCCGTCGTCCAGTTCCTCCTTCGCCAACCAGGCGCGGGCCTCGGGCAGGGCGGCGAGGTCGAATTCGGCGGAGAGTTCGGCCCGGTCGCTGCCGGTGCGCACCATGCCGCTGTCGGCGCGGGCGCCGGCGAGCAGCAGCAGTGCGTCCACCAGCAGCGATTTGCCGGCGCCGGTTTCGCCGCTGACCACGGTGAGGCCGGCGCCGAATTCGACTTCGGCCTTTTCGACGACGGCAAACTGGCGGACGTGGAGCGTAGTGAGCATGGCGGGCTGGCGGCAGTCCGGGTGGCGGTCGGGCGATTGTAGTGGGAGCCGCATGGCAGAAGCCGTCCGGGCTCGATCCCTGCCGCTACAATGCCCAGCCAGATGGGCGCCCGCCGGCTTGCATGACGGGCGCGCAGACCTTATCTCTTTGTCGTCTCATCCACTGCTACAGAGCGCATGTCCCGTCATCACGACCACGAACTCGATGCTCGCACGCGGCGCCTGCTGCGCAGCCTGATCGCGCAGTATCTGGTCGATGGCGAGCCGGTGGGTTCGCGCACGCTGTCGCGTTCGTCGGGGCTGGACGTGAGCCCGGCCACGATCCGCAACATCATGGCCGACCTGGAAGAGGCAGGCCTGGTCGCCTCGCCGCATACTTCGGCGGGACGCATTCCCACGCCGCGCGGCCTGCGCCTGTTCGTGGACAGCCTGATCGAGCTGCAGCCCTTGCCGCACGAGGAACTGGCCCGCCTGCAGCGCGAGCTGCCGCCCGGGCAGGCGCCCACGCGCGACCTGCTCGGCAACGCCTCGGCCCTGCTTTCCGCGATGACGCATTTCGCCGGCGTGGTGACGGTGCCGCGGCAGGCGGATTTCCCGCTGCGCCACATCGACTTCGTGCCGTTGCCCGACGCGCAGGTGCTGGTGATCCTGGTGTTCTCCGACAACCAGGTGCAGAACCGCGTCGTGCAGCTGGCCAAGCCGCTGGACGGCCGCGAGCTGGAACAGGCGGCCAACTACATCAACACGCATTTCGTGGGCCTGCGGGTGGACGACATCCGCGCGCACCTGCTGGCCGAGCTGCGCGCGGCGGGCAGCGAGCTGAACCGGCTGGTGGCGTCCGCCACCGAGCTGGCCACCGCCTCGTTCGCGCCGCAGGCCGGCGGCGACGAGGTACTGGTCAGCGGCCAGACCAACCTGATGGGTTATGCCGAGCTGGCCGACCTGCAGCGGCTGCGCGAGCTGTTCGAGGCGTTCCAGCAGAAGAACGAATTGCTGCAGCTGATGGAAGTGTGCGCGCGCGCCCCGGGCGTGCGCCTGTTCATCGGCGAGGAATCGGGCTTCGCGGCGCTGGACGGCTGCAGCGTGGTCACCGCAAGCTACGGCGTGCAGGGCCGCGTGCTGGGGGCGGTGGGCGTGATCGGCCCGACCCGCATGGCCTACGAGCGGGTGATCCCGGTGGTGCAGGCCACGGCCGGCCTGCTCAGCGATGCCTTGAATCGCGCCGCGACGGCCTCATAGAGGCCACGGGAGGCGGGGATACCCGCGAGTTTCGAGCGGTCGGCAATGCATGCCGGCCTTGGACGAGGTTTGGAGTCATTCATGCAGAACAACGATCCGCACGCCCCGCAGGCGACGCCCGAGGCCGATGCCGCCGACGCGGCGCTCCAGGCCGACCTGGAGGCGCTCAAGGCCCGCGTGGCCGAACTGGAGGCCAGCAATACCGAGTTGCGCGAGACCGTGCTGCGCGAGAAGGCCGAGATCGAGAACCAGCGCCGTCGCCTGCACCGCGACCTGGAACAGGCGCGCCGCTTCGCGAACGAGAAGCTGCTGAACGAGCTGCTGCCCGTGTACGACGGCCTGGAAAGCGGCCTCGCGGTCGCGACCGCCGACGTGGCTTCGATGCGCGAAGGCCTGAGCCTCACGCTGAAGTCCCTGCTCAAGGTGGGCGAGAGCAACGGCTTGGCGCAGGTCGACCCGCTGGGCCAGCCGCTGGACCCGGAGCGCCACCACGCGGTGAGCATGGTCGAGGCGCCCAACGCGGCGGCCGGCACCGTGGTCAGCGTGCTGCAGAAGGGCTACGTGCTCAATGACCGCCTGTTGCGTCCGGCGCTCGTCGCCGTGGCGAAGGACTGAGCCGCGCGACGCTGAACGCTACGCATCGGGTGCTCCGTCGGCATTGATTCGCCGCACGCGGGCCCCATCTGGAAACCATTGCGCGGTCGTGGGGCCGCCTACGAGATTCGGGAGCTAGACACATGGGCAAGATCATCGGCATCGACCTGGGCACCACCAACTCCTGCGTGTCCGTGATGGACGGCAGCGCCGCCAAGGTCATCGAGAATTCGGAGGGCGATCGCACCACGCCGTCCATCGTGGCCTTCAGCAAGGACGGCGAAGTGCTGGTCGGCGCGCCGGCCAAGCGCCAGGGCGTGACCAACCCCAAGAACACGTTCTATGCGGTGAAGCGCCTGATCGGCCGCAAGTTCACCGATGCCGAGGTGCAGAAGGACCTCCACATCGTGCCCTACGGCATCGTCGCGAACGACAACGGCGACGCCTGGGTGCAGACCGCCGACGGCAAGAAGATGGCGCCGCCGGAGATCTCCGCGAAGGTGCTGATGAAGATGAAGAAGACCGCCGAGGATTATCTCGGCGAGCCGGTCACCGAGGCCGTGATCACGGTGCCCGCCTACTTCAACGACAGCCAGCGCCAGGCCACCAAGGACGCCGGCCGCATCGCCGGCCTCGAAGTGAAGCGCATCATCAACGAGCCGACCGCGGCCGCGCTGGCCTATGGCCTGGACAAGAAGGGCGGCGACCGCAAGATCGCGGTGTACGACCTCGGCGGCGGCACCTTCGACGTGTCGATCATCGAGATCGCCGAGGTCGACGGCGAGAAGCAGTTCGAGGTGCTGGCCACCAACGGCGACACCTTCCTCGGCGGCGAGGACTTCGACATGCGCGTCATCGACTACCTGGTCGAGGAGTTCCAGAAGGACCAGGGCATCGACCTGCGCAAGGACCCGCTGGCCCTGCAGCGCCTGAAGGACGCGGCCGAGCGCGCCAAGATCGAGCTGTCCTCCGCGCACCAGACCGAGGTGAACCTGCCGTACGTGACGGCCGACGCCTCCGGTCCGAAGCACCTCAACATCAAGCTCACCCGCGCCAAGCTGGAAGCGCTGGTCGAGGACCTGGTCAAGCGCACCATCGAGCCCTGCCGCACTGCGCTCAACGACGCCGGCCTGCGCGTGTCCGACGTCGACGAGGTGATCCTCGTCGGCGGCCAGACCCGCATGCCCAAGGTGCAGGAGTCGGTGAAGGACTTCTTCGGCAAGGAGCCGCGCAAGGACGTCAACCCGGACGAGGCCGTGGCCGTGGGCGCGGCGATCCAGGGCGGCGTGCTGGGCGGTTCGGTGAAGGACGTGCTGCTGCTCGACGTCACCCCGCTGTCGCTGGGCATCGAGACCATGGGCGGCGTGATGACCAAGCTCATCGAGAAGAACACCACGGTGCCGACCAAGGCCGCGCAGACGTTCTCAACCGCCGACGACAACCAGACAGCGGTGACCGTGCACGTGCTGCAGGGCGAGCGCGAGCGCGCCAGCGCGAACAAGTCGCTGGGCAAGTTCGACCTCTCCGGCATCGACCCGGCGCCGCGCGGCATGCCGCAGATCGAGGTGACCTTCGACATCGACGCCAACGGCATCCTGCACGTGTCGGCCAAGGACAAGAAGACCGGCAAGGAGCAGAAGATCGAGATCAAGGCCGGCTCGGGCCTGTCCGAGGACGAGATCAACCGCATGGTCGCGGACGCCGAGGCGAACAAGGAAGAGGACAAGAAGTTCCACGAGCTGGTCGGCACGCGCAACAAGGCGGACCAGCTGGTGCACGCCACCCGCAGCGCGCTGAAGGAACACGGCGGCAAGGTCGGCGCCCAGATCGGCAGCATCGAGGAAGCGCTGTCGGAGCTGGAAAAGGTCAAGGACGGCGACGACAAGGCGTTGATCGAGGCCAAGATCTCCAAGCTGGAGCAGGCCGCGCAGGCGCTGTACGCCGCCGCCCAGGGCGGCCCGGCCGACGCCGGCCCGCAGCCCGGCCCGCAAGGCCAGGCGCAGCCGGACGACGTGGTGGACGCCGAGTTCACCGAAGTGAAGGACGACGGCAAGAAGTGATGTCGTTGCGGCGGCCCGCATGCCTGGCGAAGGCATGCGGGCCGCTGCCGTGAAGACGGCCGGGGAAGGGCATGGGCACAGGCAGACTGGAAGCGTTCACCGACGGCGTGATGGCGGTCGCCCTCACCATCATGGTGCTGGAGCTGAAGCCGCCGCACACCACCGAGTGGCAGGCGCTGCTGGCTTTGTGGCCGGTGGCGTTGAGCTATGTCCTGAGCTTCGTCTACATCGGCCTGTACTGGAACAATCACCATCACATGCTGCGGGCCACCGAGCGCATCAACGGGCGCGTGCTGTGGGCCAACCTGCACTGGCTGTTCTGGGTGACGCTGGTGCCGTTCACCACCGCCTGGATGAGCGAAAGCCACTTCGCCACGGTGCCCGTCGCCCTCTACGGCATCGTGCTGCTGATGACGGGCGTGGCCTTCCTGCTGATGCAGCGGGAAATCGTGGCCTTCAACGGCCGCGATTCGCTGCTCTCGCAGGCGGTGGGCAACGACACCAAGGGCAAGCTGTCGTTGGTCCTGTACCTGTCGGCGCTGGCGGTCGTGGAGTGGCTGCCGTGGCTGTCCTGTCTGTTTTATGCCACGGTGGCAGCGATCTGGTTCATCCCTGATCGGCGCATCGAATCGCGGATCAAGGCAAGCAATGAGCAAGCGTGATTACTACGAAGTCCTGGGTGTCGAACGTACCGTCACCGAGGTCGAGCTGAAGAAGTCCTTCCGCCGTCTGGCGATGAAGTACCACCCGGACCGCTGTCCGGACGATCCGCATGCGCAGGAGAAGTTCAAGGAGGCCAAGGAGGCCTACGAAGTGCTCGCCGACGCGCAGAAGCGCCCGCTGTACGACCAGTACGGCCACGCCGCCTTCGAGGGCGGCATGGGCGGCCGCGGCGGCGCCGGTTTCGGCGACATGGGCGACATCTTCGGCGACATCTTCGGCGACATCTTCGGCGGTGGCCGCGGCCGCCAGCCGCGTCGCGGCGCCGACCTGCGCTACATCATGGAGCTCGACCTCGAGGAAGCCGTGTTCGGCATCGAGAAGAAGATCGAGATTCCCACCCAGGTCAACTGCCACCACTGCAACGGCAGCGGTTCGGCCGACGGCAAGACCACGCAGTGCAAGACCTGCCACGGCCATGGCCGCGTGCGCATGCAGAACGGCATCTTCTCGATCCAGCAGGCCTGCCCGCACTGCGGCGGCAGCGGCCAGACCATCGAGAAGCCGTGCAGGCATTGCCACGGCGAAGGACGGCTGGAGGAAACGCGCGCGTTGTCGGTGAAGATTCCCGCCGGGGTCGACAACGGCGACCGTATCCGCCTCACCGGCCAGGGCGAAGCCGGCCCGTCGGGGTCGCCCGCCGGCGATCTCTACGTGGAAGTGCACGTGCGCGAGCACCGCATCTTCCAGCGCGAGGGCAACGACCTCTACTGCGAGGTGCCGATCCGCTTCTCGCAGGCGGCGCTGGGCGCCGAGTTGCCGGTGCCCACGCTGGACGGCGAGGTGCCCATCAGCATCCCGCCGGAGACCCAGACCGGACAGACCTTCCGCCTGCGCGGGCGCGGCGTGAAGTCCGTGCGCAGCGGTCGCGCCGGCGACTTGATCTGCCGGGTGGTGGTGGAAACCCCGGTGCGCCTCACCAAGCAGCAGCGCGAACTGTTCGAGCAGCTCGAAGCCAGCCTCAACGACGGCAGGGTCGAGGAACACATGCCGCGGGCGAAGAACTGGGTCGATGGCGTGAAGCAGTTCTGGTCGCGGGTGACTTCGTAATACTGCAGCGCGCGGCGCGGCTCCATGCCCGCGCCGGTCCGGCATCCTGCTACTCTCGCGCGGTTTGTTCCGCCACGTTTCCGGATTGCACGCCATGACCACTTCCCCGATCCGCCTCGCCATCAACGGCGCTTCCGGCCGCATGGGGCAGGCCCTGATGTCGCTGCTCCGTTCGGACAACCGTTTCGAGCTGGCGTACGCGGTGGTGTCGCCGGGCTCGACGCACGACGGCGAGCCGGTGTGGTTCGGGCACCCGCTGTGCCAGGTACACGACTGGTCGAAGGCGCCGGCGCTCGACGTGGTGATCGACTTCAGCGGGCCGGCCGGCCTGACGGCGACGCTGGATCACTGCCTCGCACACGGCATTCCCCTGGTCACCGGCACCACCGGCCTCGACGCGAGCTTGCAGGCACGGCTGGAAGCCGCCGGCTCGCGCATCGCGCTGTTGCGCGCTGCGAATTTCAGCCTGGGCGTGGCGCTGCTCACGCGGTTGTTGCGCGAGGCCGCCGCGGCACTGCCGGACTGGGATCTGGAGATCGTCGAAGCCCATCACGGCCGCAAGCAGGACGCGCCCTCGGGCACGGCGCTGGCGCTGGGGCGGGCCGCTGCCGCGGCGCGCGACACCACGCTGGATGCCGCGGCGGTCTACAGCCGCGAAGGCCAGACCGGCAAGCGCAAGGCTGGCAGCATCGGCTTTGCGGTGGTGCGCGGCGGCGACATCGTGGGCGAGCACCAGGCGTTGCTGATCGGGCCGGGCGAGCGGCTGGAACTGGGCCATCGCGCCACCGACCGCACGATCTTCGCGCGCGGCGCGCTGCAGGCCGCGCACTGGCTGGTCGGTCGCGCGGCCGGGCAATGGCGGCTGGAGGACGTGCTCGCGTCCACGGGCTGAGCGCGCAAGGGCTTGCCGCGCCTGTCGGCGGCAGCTAGCATCGCCAGCCTGTCATTGGGGAGTAGCCAGCCTCGTCCCCAGAGGCGTTCGCATCAACAGACTTGGTCGCCGCCGTGCGGCGCCATGGTGCGGACAGCAGCGTCGCCAAGCGGCGACTTGCCCGGCGAGACCTTTGGCCAGCGATATGTTCACCCGGCCGGGCGAACGGTGTCGCTGCGCCATCGGTTGTCCCGTTCGCCCGGCCCACGTGCATCCCATGCTGCTCACGTTCTGCCTGTTCCTCGTCTCGGCCGGCGCGATCTATCTCGCCTGCGAATACTTCGTCAACGGCATCGAATGGCTGGGGCGCAAGCTCAAGCTCGGCGCGACCACCACCGGCACCGTGCTGGCGGCGTTCGGCACCGCGTTGCCGGAAAGCGCGGTGACCTTCGTGGCGGTGGTCTTCGGCAAGAGCCCGGAGGCGCGCGACATCGGCGTGGGTGCGGCCATGGGCGGCCCGCTGGTGCTGGCCACCATCGCCTACGCGGTGGTCGGCGCGGCGCTGTGGTTCAACCGCCGCCGCCTGCAGCGCACCGACCGCCTGGTGCGCGTCGACCACCAGCGGCTGGCCCACGACCAGGCCTGGTTCCTGGCGATCTTCGCGGTCAAGGTGGGCCTGGGCCTGGTGGTGTTCGCGCTGAAGCCGCTGCTGGGCGTGTTGTTCCTGCTGGCCTACGCGCTGTACGTGTGGCGCGAGATGCGCAGCGACGACAGCGCGCCGGACGAGGAGGAACTGGAGCCGCTGAAACTGTCGCCGCGGCAGGCCGAGCCGGCGATGCGCTGGGTGCTGGTGCAGACGGTGGCTGCACTGACGGTGATCGCCGCGGCCTCGCGGGTGTTCGTGGGGCAGCTGGAAGCGATCGGCGAGGCCTTTGCCTTGCCGCCGCACCTGGTGGCGCTGGTGCTCAGCCCGGTCGCGACCGAGCTGCCGGAAACGCTCAACGCGCTGATCTGGGTGCGCCAGGGCAAGGAGCGCCTGGCGTTGGCGAACATCTCCGGCGCGATGATGATCCAGGCCACCATCCCCAGCGCGCTGGCGATCTTCGCCACGCCGTGGTTGTTCGACCCGCCGCTGATCGTGTCCGGCGCGCTCACCGCGATCGCCATCGTCTACCTGTGGCGGCTGTTCCGGCGCGGCCACGTGGACGCGCGCCGGCTGCTGCCGGTGGGCCTGTTGTACGGCGTGTTCGCCGCCTACGTGGCCTGGCACTTCGCCCGCTGAGCGCGGCTCAGTCGCGGTGGGCGGCGTTGCGGTCGCGGCCGGCGCCGTAGCGCGTGTCCAGCCGGCCCAGCAGCTTCTTGAACAGGCGGGAGAACTCGCCACGCCTGGTCTTGCGCAGCTTCTCCTCCTCGCTGGTGAGCCAGGCCACCTGGATCACCCGGCGCTCGCCCTCGTAGGGCAGGTGGCCGTGGAAGGAATTCTCGGCGCGCTTGAACACCGCGAATTCGCCGTACAGCGGCGGCAGTTCGGGCGCCACGGTGGCGTCGATGTCGTCGATCTTTTCCAGGAAGCGCAGGCAGCCGTCGCTGGTATCGCGCCATTGCGGGTTGAGGTAGAGCAGGGCGGTGGCGACCTTGGACTTGCTGTCGGTGTGGATGGTGCCGTGGCGCCGGTTCAGCAGCCGGCACAGCGTCACCAGGGTGGGATAGTCGCCGAGGTCGGGAATCCCCAGCCGCTGGCCGATCAGGCCGGCGAAGGCCGGGGCGACGAGCTGTTCCACCAGCGCATTGACCGAGGGGCCGCAGTCGTCCGGGTCCCAGGGAAAGAAGCCGGCGCTGGAATAGGGCGGAAAGTCCCGGTCCAGGTCGCCGCGCGCTTCGTCCGGCAACTGGCCATGCGCGATCATGAACGGAAACGGTTCATGCCGGATCAGGGTATCCGGGCGGTCTAGGCGCGCAGGGTCCAGCAGGGCGGCCGGGTTCATGTACAGGTTTCAATCCGGTGAAAAGACGCGGCGAGTGTAGCGCCGGCAGGCGGTACGGGTGCTGACGGAGTTGGCGCCATTTGTCACGTTCGAAGTGGACAGAAAGGTCCGCGACGCCTATCATTGCGACCCGCCCGAATGTCCTCCCCTCCAAGGTCCCAAGCCTGTCTCGCGCGGCTTGCGGACTTTGCTGCACCCGAAAGGCGGTTCCCATGCCCATCCCCGCACTGCTCGCCCTCGAAGACGGCAGCGTGTTCCACGGCCATGCCGTGGGCGCGACTGGTGAAACCGTTGGCGAGGTGGTCTTCAACACCGCCATGACCGGCTACCAGGAGATCCTCACCGATCCCTCGTACAGCCGGCAGATCGTCACCCTGACCTACCCCCACATCGGCAACACCGGCTGCAACGCCGAGGACGTCGAATCCGGCAAGGTGCACGCCGCCGGCCTGATCGTGCGCGACGTGCCGCGCCGGGCCAGCAACTGGCGCAGCACCGAAAGCCTGCCCGATTACCTCAGGCGCCACGGCGTCGTGGCGATCGCCGGCATCGATACCCGCCGCCTCACGCGCATCCTGCGCGACAAGGGCGCGCTGGCCGGCTGCATCGCCGCCGGCGAGGGCATCTCGGCCGAGGCCGCGCTGGCCAAGGCGCGGGCCTTCCCCGGCCTGAACGGCATGGACCTGGCCAAGGTGGTCAGCGCGACCAGTCCGTACGCCTGGAACGAAGGCGTCTACGACCTCGACCGCATGGCCTTCAACCAGCCGGCCAGGCGCTTCAAGGTGGTGGCCTACGACTTCGGCGTGAAGCAGAACATCCTGCGCCTGCTCGCCGAGCAGGGTTGCGACATCACGGTGATGCCGGCGCAGACGCCGGCGGCCGAGGCGCTGGCGATGCAGCCCGATGGCGTGTTCCTCTCCAACGGCCCTGGCGACCCGGCCGCCTGCGACTACGCGATCGCCGCCGCCAAGGCCTTCCTCGACGCGAAGATCCCGCTGTTCGGCATCTGCCTCGGCCACCAGATCATGGGCCTGGCGCTGGGCGCGAAGACGCTGAAGATGAAGTTCGGCCACCACGGCGCCAACCACCCGGTGAAGGACCACGGCGACGGCCGCGTGCTGATCACCAGCCAGAACCACGGTTTCGCGGTGGACCCGGCCACGCTGCCGGCGAACGTGCGGGTCACGCACACCTCGCTGTTCGACGGCACGCTGCAGGGCTTCGCGCTCACCGACCGCCCGGCGTTCTGCTTCCAGGGGCACCCGGAAGCGAGCCCCGGCCCCCACGACATCGGTTACCTGTTCGACCGGTTTGCCAAGCTGATGCAGGAGGCCCGCTGAGATGGCCAAGCGTAGCGACATCAAGAGCATCCTCATCATCGGCGCCGGCCCGATCGTGATCGGCCAGGCCTGCGAGTTCGACTACTCCGGCGCGCAGGCCTGCAAGGCGCTGAAGGAAGAGGGCTACCGGGTGATCCTGGTGAACTCCAATCCCGCCACCATCATGACCGACCCGGAGATGGCCGACGCCGTCTACATCGAGCCGATCAACTGGCAGACGGTGGGGCGCATCATCGCCAAGGAGCGTCCGGACGCGGTGCTGCCCACCATGGGCGGCCAGACCGCGCTGAACTGCGCGCTGGACCTCGCCGACAACGGCGTGCTGGACAAGTACAAGGTCGAGCTGATCGGCGCCAAGCGCGACGCGATCCGCATGGCCGAGGATCGCGAGCTGTTCAAGCAGGCGATGGCCGAGATCGGCCTGGACTGCCCCAGGGCGGAAGTCGCGAAGAGCTACGAGCAGGCGGTGGAGATCCAGGTGCGGGTCGGCTTCCCCACCATCATCCGCCCCAGCTTCACGCTGGGCGGTTCCGGCGGCGGCATCGCGTACAACAAGGAGGAGTTCGAGGAGATCGTGAAGCGCGGCCTCGACCTCTCGCCGGTGCACGAGGTGCTGGTCGAGGAATCGGTGCTGGGCTGGAAGGAGTTCGAGATGGAAGTGGTCCGCGACACCGCGGACAACTGCATCATCGTGTGCTCGATCGAGAACCTCGACCCGATGGGCGTGCACACCGGCGACTCGATCACCGTGGCGCCGGCGCAGACGCTCACCGACAAGGAATACCAGCGCCTGCGCGACGCCTCGATCGCGGTGCTGCGCAAGATCGGCGTGGACACCGGCGGCTCCAACGTGCAGTTCGGCATCAATGCCGAGAACGGCCGCGTGGTGGTGATCGAGATGAACCCGCGCGTGTCGCGTTCGTCCGCGCTGGCCTCCAAGGCCACCGGCTTCCCGATCGCCAAGATCGCGGCCAAGCTGGCCGTGGGCTACACGCTGGACGAACTGAAGAACGACATCACCGGCGGCCTCACGCCGGCCTCGTTCGAGCCGACCATCGACTACGTGGTCACCAAGATTCCGCGCTTCGCGTTCGAGAAATTCCCGCAGGCCGACGCGCGCCTCACCACCCAGATGAAGTCGGTGGGCGAGGTGATGGCGATCGGGCGCAGCTTCCACGAGTCGCTGCAGAAGGCGCTGCGCGGCCTGGAGATCGGCAAGACCGGCCTCAACCCGACCGGCCTGGACATCGGCACGGACGAAGGCCTCGCCACGCTCAAGCGCGAGCTGCGCGAGCCGCGCCCCGACCGCGTGTTCCACCTGGCCGACGCGTTCCGCGCGGGCCTCACGCTGGAAGAGGTGTACGGGCTCAGCCGCGTCGATCCCTGGTTTCTCGCCGCGTTCGAGGACATCGTGCTGACCGAGCAGGAGGTCAAGGCGCAAGGCATCGCCGCGCTGGACGAGCCGCGCATGCGCGAGTTGAAGCGCATGGGTTTCGCCGATGCGCGCATCGCCGAACTCACCGGTTCGGACGAGGCCGCCGTGCGCCACCTGCGCCGCACCCTGGGCGTGCGCCCGGTGTACAAGCGCGTGGACTCCTGCGCCGCCGAATTCGCCACCACCACGGCCTACATGTACTCGACCTACGAGGAAGAGTGCGAGGCCGCCCCGACCGACCGCGAAAAGATCGTCGTGCTCGGCGGCGGTCCGAACCGCATCGGCCAGGGCATCGAGTTCGACTACTGCTGCGTGCATGCCGCGCTGGCGCTGCGCGAGGACGGGTTCGAGACCATCATGGTCAACTGCAACCCGGAAACCGTGTCGACCGACTACGACACCTCCGACCGCCTGTACTTCGAGCCGCTGACGCTGGAAGACGTGCTGGAGATCATCGACCTCGAAAAGCCGAAGGGCGTGATCGTGCAGTACGGCGGCCAGACGCCGCTGAAGCTGGCGCGCGCGCTGGAAGCGGCCGGCGCGCCGATCATCGGCACCTCGCCGGACAGCATCGACCTCGCGGAAGACCGCGAGCGCTTCCAGCAGATGATCCACAAGCTCGGCCTGCGCCAGCCGCCGAACCGCACCGCGCGCAACGCCGACGAGGCGCTGGCGCTGGCGCGCGAGATCGGCTATCCGCTGGTGGTGCGCCCCAGCTACGTGCTGGGCGGCCGCGCGATGGAAGTGGTGTACGACGACGCCGACCTGTCGCGCTACATCCGCGAGGCGGTGCAGGTGTCGAACGATTCGCCGGTGCTGCTCGACCGCTTCCTCGACCACGCGGTCGAGGTGGACGTCGACATCATCGCCGACGCGCAGGGCAACGTGCTGATCGGCGGCATCATGGAGCACATCGAGGAAGCCGGCGTGCATTCCGGCGACTCCTCCTGCTCGCTGCCGCCGTATTCGCTGTCCGCCGAGGTGCAGGACGAGATGCGCCGGCAGGCCGCCGCGATGGCGAAGGAGCTGAAGGTCATCGGCCTGATGAACACCCAGTTCGCGATCCAGGGCGACACCGTGTTCATCCTGGAAGTGAACCCGCGCGCCTCGCGCACGGTGCCGTTCGTATCCAAGGCCACCGGCGTGCCGCTGGCCAAGATCGCCGCGCGCGCCATGGCGGGTCGTTCGCTCATCGAGCAGGGCACGACGAAGGAAACGATCCCGGGCTACTACTCGGTGAAGGAGGCGATCTTCCCGTTCCTGAAGTTCCAGAACGTGGATCCGATCCTCGGCCCCGAGATGCGTTCCACCGGCGAGGTGATGGGCGTGGGCCGCAGCTTCGGCGCCGCGTTCGCGCGCGGCCATGACGCCGCCGGCATCAAGACGCCGCCGCGGGGCAAGGTGTTCGTGTCGGTGCGCGATGCCGACAAGGACCGCCTGCTGCCGGTGGCGCGCGAAGCGCTGGCGAAGGGCTTCACCCTGGTCGCCACCGCCGGCACGGCGGCCTATCTCAGCGGCCACGGCGTGGCCTGCGAGCGCATCAACAAGGTGCTCGAGGGCCGTCCGCACATCGTCGACCTGATCAAGAACGGTGAGATCGTCTATATCGTCAACACCACCGAGGGCAAGCAGGCGATCGCCGACTCGTTCTCGATCCGGCGCGAGGCGCTGCAGCAGCGCGTCACCTATTCCACCACCGTCGCGGGCGCGCGTGCGCTGGTCCATTCGTTGGATTTCCACGGCAGCGAAGACGTGCACAGCCTGCAGGAACTGCACAAGGAGCTGAACGCATGAGCGCTCGCGCCCCCATCACCAAGGCCGGCTCGGAACGCCTGCGCGCCGAGCTGGAACGCCTGAAGTCCGGAGAACGCCCGCGCATCATCGCGGCGATCGCCGAGGCCCGCGCGCACGGCGACCTCAAGGAAAACGCGGAATACCACGCCGCGCGCGAGCTGCAGAGCTTCATCGAGGGCCGCATTGCCCAGCTGGAAGCGCTGCTCTCCACCGCCGAGGTGATCGACGTGTCGCGGCTGAACCCCGGCAGCAAGGTGGTGTTCGGCGCCATCGTGGACCTGGCGGACGAGGACAGCGGCGCCGAGGTGACCTACCAGATCGTGGGCGATCTCGAGGCCGACATCAAGCAGGGCCTGATCGCCGTCTCCTCGCCGATCGCCCGCGCGCTGATCGGCAAGAACGAGGGCGACAGCTTCGAGTTCACCGCCCCGAACGGCGTCAAGCACTACGAAATCACCGGCGTGCGTTATTCCTGAGTGCGGGTTGGAGGTATTGTGCGCGGAACGGTTGGCCACAGGCGTGGTCAACCCGACGAGCCATGCGGGGGCGTGGCCGCTCCCGCCGATGCACATCCGACAACGGTCCGCACCATGCCGCAGCAGAAAATCCTGTTTCTCAGCGTATCCGCCGGCGCGGGCCACATGCGTGCCGCCGAGGCGCTGCGACTGACCGCAGAGGCGACGCTGCCGCAGGTCGAGACGAAGCATCTGGATGCGATGGACTACGTGCCATCCGCATTCCGCAAGCTGTATACCGATTTCTACATCACGCTGATCAGCAGCTACCCCACGCTGTGGGGCATGCTGTACCAGCGCAGCTCGGACGCCGATCCTGACGGCCCGATGCAGAAGCTGCGGCGCGCCATGGAGCGGCTCGGCACGGGCGACCTGCGCAAGGCGATCAACGCGTTCGCGCCCGACGCCATCGTCTGCACCCACTTCCTGCCCGCCGAAATGCTGATGCACGAGATCCGGCGCGAGCGTTTCACGGTGCCGGTATGGGTCCAGGTCACCGATTTCGACCTGCATGGCATGTGGGTGATCCCACGCATGACCGGCTTCTTCGCCGCCAGCGACGAAATCGCCTTCCGCATGAAGGCCAACCGCATCGAGGCGGAGCGCGTCCACACCACCGGCATTCCGGTGATGCCGGCATTCACCCAGCCCCAGGATCGCCAGGCCTGCGCCGCGCGTTTCGGCCTGGACCCGGCACGGCTGACCATCATGCTGATGGGCGGCGGCGCCGGCGTCGGCAAGCTCGACGAAGTGGCGGCCGCGCTGATGCGGCTCGAACACGATTTCCAGCTCATCGTGCTGGCCGGCCGCAACGAGGCCGCGCTGGCCAAGCTGAAGATCCATGCGGCGGAACATCCGGGGCGGCTGTTTCCGTTCGGCTTCACCAACGAGGTGCCGCAGCTGATGGCCTGCTCCGACCTGGTGATCACCAAGCCCGGCGGCCTGACCACGTCCGAGTGCCTGGCGATGGGCGTGCCGATGGTGGTGTACGCGCCCGTGCCCGGCCAGGAAGAGCGCAACGCGGACTACGTGCTGGAGCAGGGCGCGGCGCTGAAGGCGATCGACCTGGTCTCGCTCGAATACCGGGTGCGCCAGTTGCTGGCCGAACCGCAGCGCCTGGCGCGGATGCGCGAACACGCACGCCGCCTCGGCCAGCCACAGGCGGCACGACGTGTGCTGGAGATCGTGCGAGGGCAGCTTGAAGGCGGATCGCCGGCAGCCGCGCCGATGGACCATTGAGCGTGCGTCAGCTGGATCAACGCCCCTTGCGCGCAGGGGACGACCTTCCCCCCATGCGCCCACTGGTACTGGTATTGACCGTAGCCTGGACGGTCCTGCTGGCCTTCTTCTTCGCCAACGTGGAGATACAGATCGAAGGCGCCGCCGGCTGGGCGGCGAACCTGCCGACCTGGCGCATCGATCACAACGTGTGGCTGGATATTTTCTGGAGCAGCCGGCCGATGACGGGCTACCACGCGTGGCTGTTCCCGTTCATGGCGCTGTGTTTCCATTTTCCGCTGATCTTCACCGGCCGCTGGAGCTGGCGCGCCGAGGCGCGCGTGTTCGCCTGCATCATGCTGTTCTGGATCGCCGAGGACTTTTTGTGGTTCGTGCTGAACCCGGCCTACGGCATCGCGCATTTCGCGCCGCGCTACATCCCGTGGCACATCCACTGGTGGGGACCGGCGCCCAGCGACTACTGGGTCTCGCTGTCGGTGTCCGCGGCGCTGTTCTGGTGGTCGTGCCGGCCGTCGCGCAGCGGAGGATCGGCGGGCGGCTGAGGCGTTGCGGCATGGCTGCGGGCACGAAAAAGGCCGCGCAGGGCGCGGCCTCTCATGGGCACCGCCGCGCCGGGTTCAGCGCTGGCGAGCCTTGAAACGCGGGTTGCTCTTGCAGATCACGAACACCTTGCCGCGACGACGCACGATCTTGCAGTCGCGGTGCCGCGCCTTGGCGGACTTCAACGAGTTAAGCACCTTCACGGCGAGCTCCTGATACCAAACGAAAAATGTCAGCGGGCAAGTATAACCCGCTGAATCGCCAGCCACAAGTCACCGGTTCAGGCATCCGGACCGCTGGCCGATTGCTCCGCCGTGGCGAGGAACTGGGCCAGCACCGGCGACGGATCGCCCACGCGGCAGGCCAGCGCCAGCAGCAGGTGGGCGTCCGGGTCGGCCAGCGGCACGTAGCTGACCCCGGCAAGGTGCACGGCGCGCATCGTCGCCGGCACCAGCGCCAGTCCCAGGCCGGCAGCCACCAGCGCCAGCAGGCCGTTGATCTGCTGGGCCTGTTGCACGATGCGGGGCTGGAAGCCGGCTTCGCCGGCCAGCGATCGCAGTCGGTCGTGCAAGGTGGCCGCGAGTTCGCGCGGCTGGCTGACGAAGGCCTCGTCGGCCACCTCGGCCATGCGCAGGCTCTCCCGGCCGGCCAGTACATGGCTGGAGGGCAGGGCCAGCAGCAGCGGTTCGCGGTCCAGCACGCTCAGCCGCAGCTGGCGCGCATCCTGGACGTGGCGGGGTTCGTCGCGCACGAAACCCACGTCGATCTCGTTGGCCAGCAAGGCCGCGAACTGGGCTTCGGTATACATCTCGCGCAGTTGCATGTTCACCCCCGGCGCCGCTTGCCGGTGGCGCAGCAGGGCGCGCGGAAGGGCGGGGTGGAACGACACCGACACCGTATAGGCCAGTCGCAACTGGCCGCTGTGGCCCGCTGCGGCTGCGACGGTGCGGGTGCGCGCCGTTTCGGCCTGGGCCAGGATATGGCGAGCCTGTTCGAGGAACACCTGGCCCGGTTCGGTCAGCGTCACCTTGCGCTTGCTGCGTTCCAGCAGGGGCACGCCGAGATCGCGCTCCAGCGCCTGGATCTGCTGCGACAGCGGCGGCTGCGAGATATGCAGGCGGATGGCGGCACGGGTGAAGCTCAACTCCTCGGCGACCGCGATGAAGTAGCGCAACTGGCGGAAGTCGAACATAGTCGTTTTCCATATAAGGAACGATCTAAATATATATTAGATACTTGAACGCGTCGCTCATAAAATACCCCTCGCCCCACCATCACCCCCCTCCCCCGATGGTGGCGGCCTCGCCTCGCGGCGACGCTGAAAACGATACTGGCCACCTCCCCCCCCGGGCCGTATCGATGCGTCGCGTCGCGGGGCGTTTTCTTTGTACCCGTCGTCGCGGCCGGCAGTCCCGGCCGCGGCGGTGCGTGTGGCGACGCAGCGGGCGTGCGACCTCAGAGCCGGCAGGCCAGCCGCGTTCCCTGATCGATGGCCCGTTTCGCATCGAGTTCGGCGGCCACGTCCGCGCCGCCGATCAGGTGCGCGGTGATGCCCAGGCTCGCGAGATCGTCGGCGAGGCGGCGCTCCGGTTCCTGGCCGGCGCAGATCACCACGTTGTCGACCGGGAGAAGCTGCGGTTGTCCATCGACGCTGATGTGCAGGCCCTGGTCGTCAAAGCGCTCGTACGCCACGTTGCCCAGCATGGTCACGCGCTTGGCCTTGAGCGTGGCGCGGTGCACCCAGCCGGTGGTCTTGTTGAGCCGGGCGCCGGGGCGGCCTGCGCTGCGCTGTAGCAGCCAGACCTGTCGCAGCGGCGCTTCCGGCTGCGGCGGCGCGAGGCCGCTGCGCCGGGCGAGCTGCATGTCCACGCCCCATTCGCGTGTCCAGCGCGCCACGTCGGTGGTGGGGGAGGGCTGCTGCTCGACCAGGAATTCGGCCACGTCGAAGCCGATGCCGCCGGCGCCGACGATCGCCACCCGTGCGCCCACCGGCCGCTCGCGCGCCAGCACGTCGAGATAGCCCAGCACGCGCGGGTCGTCGCTGCCCGGAAAGGCCGCGTGGCGCGGCGTGACCCCGGTGGCCACCACCACCTCGCCGTAGCCGGCCGCCTGCAATGCGGCGGCGCCAGCCTCGTGACCGAGCTTCAATTCGACTCCGGCGTCGGCGAGGCGGTGGTGGAAGTAGCGCAGGGTTTCGTGGAATTCCTCCTTGCCCGGGATGCGCTTGGCACAGTTGAACTGGCCGCCGATCTCGGTGGCGCGGTCGATCAGGGTCACCGCGTGGCCGCGCTCGGCCAGCGTGGCGGCGCAGGCCATGCCGGCCGGCCCCGCGCCGACCACCGCGATGCGCTTGCGCCGGGCGGCCGGCTCGATCTTCAGTTCGGTCTCGTGGCAGGCACGGGGGTTGACCAGGCAGCTCGCACGCCGGTTCTGGAACACGTGATCGAGGCAGGCCTGGTTGCAGGCGATACAGGTGTTGATGCGTTCGCCGCGGCCGGCTTTCGCCTTGTTCGCCCATTCGGGATCGGCGAGGAAGGGGCGCGCCATCGACACCATGTCGGCGTCGCCATCGGCCAGCACGCGTTCGGCCACCTCGGGCATGTTGATACGGTTGGTGGCGATCAGCGGAATGGTGACTTCGCCCTTGAGCTTGCGCGTCACCCAGGCGAAGCCGGCGCGCGGCACGCTGGTGACGATGGTGGGCACGCGCGCCTCGTGCCAGCCGATGCCGGTGTTGATGATGCTGGCGCCGGCGGCCTCGACGGCTTTCGCCAGTGCGACGATCTCTGCCAGGTCCTGGCCGTCCTCGACCAGGTCCAGCATCGACAGCCGGTAGATGATGATGAAGTCGCGGCCCACCGCCGCGCGCGTACGGCGCACGATTTCCACCGGCAGGCGCATGCGCCGTGCGGCATCGCCGCCCCAGGCGTCGCTGCGCCGGTTGGTGTGCGCGGCGATGAACTGGTTGATCAGGTAGCCTTCGGAGCCCATCACCTCGACGCCGTCGTACCCGGCCTCGCGGGCGAGTTCGGCGCAATGCACGAAGTCGCGGATGGTGCGCTCCACGCCGCCGGCGGACAGCGCCCGCGGCGTGAACGGCGTGATCGGCGACTTGATCGCCGAGGGCGCGACCGACAGCGGGTGATAGCCGTAGCGGCCGGCGTGCAGGATCTGCATGCAGATGCGACCGCCTTCGGCGTGCACCGCATCGGTGAGCTTGCGATGGCGCGGCTTGTGCCAGGGCAGGCTCAGGCGGCCGCCGAACGGCTTCAGCCAACCCTGGATGCTGGGCGCGATGCCGCCGGTGACCATCAGTCCCACGCCGCCGCGGGCGCGCTCGGCGAAATAGGCGGCCAGCTTGTCGTAATCGGCGGCCTTGTCTTCCAGCCCGGTGTGCATCGAGCCCATCAGGATGCGGTTGGGCAGGGTGACGTGGCCCAGGTCCAGCGGGGCGAACAGGTGGGGGTAGTCCATGGCGCGACCGTGTTCAAACGATCGTATGAATGTGCCTGTTGCGGGGCGCGGACGCAAGCAGGGCCCTTGGCTCAGGCCTGCAACTGCTCCACCAGTGCGATGTAGCGGCGCATGGCCTCGTCCGGCGACACCCCCTGCAACTGCAGCCAGGCTTCATGCTTGGCGGTGCCCACGAAGTCGAAGAAGCCGGGTTGCTCGCCGCGGGCGTCGCCCTCCGAGCCCTGCTTGTAGAGCGCGTAGAGCTTGAGCAGGGTGTCGTTGTCGGGGCGGTAATCCAGCCGTTTCACGCCCTCGGCGGCCTGATCGAATGCTTGGCGAAGATCGTTCATGGCGAATCGGCGAAGCGTGCGCATGGAATTTCGATATGGTACGCGATGCCGCGCAGGCTGGCGCGATACCATGCGGGCCTTTCGCCTTGCCTGGATTCCCCATGAGCCGAACCGCTCCCGTTCCCGTGCTGACCATCGACGGCCCCTCGGGCTCGGGCAAGGGCACGATCAGCCGGCGGGTGGCCGAGCACCTGGGCTGGCGGCTGCTGGATTCCGGCGCCCTGTACCGGGCGGTGGGCTATGCCGCGGGCGCGGCAGGGCTGGACCTGTCCGATGCCGACGCGGTGACCCGCTGTGCCGAGACCACGAAGATCCGGTTCCAGCCCAGCGCCGACGGCAGCGACACCCGCATCCTGGTCAACGGGCACGACGCCACCGACGAATTGCGCACGGAAACCGCCGGCGCGGCGGCCTCGGCGATCGCCTCGATCGCCCCGGTGCGGCAGGCGCTGGTGGACCTGCAGCTGGGTTTCCGCAAGGCGCCGGGCCTGGTCGCCGACGGGCGCGACATGGGTACGGTGATTTTCCCCGATGCGCCGTTCAAGGTGTTCCTTACCGCCAGCGCCGCCGAGCGGGCGAAAAGGCGCTATAAGCAGTTGAAGGAAAAGGGGCTGAACGTTACACTAGCAAGTCTGCAACGCGAGATCGAGGCGCGTGACCACCGCGATGCGTCGCGGACGGTCGCCCCGCTCAGGCCCGCGGCGGGGGCCGTGCAGGTGGATACCACCGGCATGAGCATCGATCAGGTAGTCGCAAAGGTTCTCGCCGTCGTGCAGCCCTGAACCGGGCGGCGCGATGGTTTTCGTTCTCCGGCCATGCTGGCCGGAGCTCAACCATGGTGGCGACGGGCGTCCCGCAAGGGCGCTGCGAAGACACCCCAACCGGTGGATTGCTGCCGACATAGACCCGCATGCGGGCATCGCAGCCGTCCTTTCCCAATCTGGAATCAACATGACCGAAAGTTTTGCCGAACTGTTTGAACAGAGCCAGCAGGCCATCGCCAAGCTGAAGCCCGGCGCCATCGTCACCGGCATCGTGGTGGAAGTCCGCAACGACGTTGTCGTGATCAACGCCGGCCTGAAGAGCGAAGGCATCGTCCCGATCGAACAGTTCAAGGGCGAGGATGGCACCCTCGAGGTGAACGTCGGCGACCACGTGAAGGTGGCTCTCGAAGCCCTGGAAGACGGGTTCGGCGAAACCAAGCTGTCGCGCGAGAAGGCCAAGCGCTCGATGGTGTGGGACGACCTCGAGGAGGCGTTCGACAAGGAAGAGACCATCAAGGGCATGATCTCCGGCAAGGTCAAGGGCGGCTTCACCGTCGACATCAAGGATGTCCGCGCCTTCCTGCCCGGCTCGCTGGTCGACGTGCGCCCGGTGCGCGAGCCGACCTACCTCGAGGGCAAGGAACTCGAGTTCAAGATCATCAAGCTGGACCGCAAGCGCAACAACGTGGTGGTCAGCCGCCGCGCCGTCGTCGAGACCGAGTTCTCCGCCGAGCGCGAACAGCTGCTGGAGCGCCTGGTCGAGGGCGCCGTGATCAAGGGCGTGGTGAAGAACCTCACCGACTACGGCGCGTTCGTGGACCTGGGCGGCATCGACGGCCTGCTGCACATCACCGACATGGCGTGGAAGCGCGTGCGCCACCCGAGCGAAGTCGTCAACGTCGGCGACGAGCTGGAAGTGCGCGTGCTGAAGTTCGACAAGGAGCGCAACCGCGTTTCGCTGGGCCTGAAGCAGCTGGGCGACGATCCGTGGGTGAACATCTCGCGTCGCTACCCGGTGGGCTCGCGCCTGTTCGGCAAGGTCTCCAACGTCACCGACTACGGCTGCTTCGTCGAGATCGAGCCGGGCGTCGAGGGCCTGGTCCACGTGTCCGAGATGGACTGGACCAACAAGAACGTCAACCCGGCCAAGGTGGTGCAGGTCGGCGACGAGACCGAAGTGATGGTGCTGGACGTGGATGAAGAGCGTCGCCGCATCTCGCTCGGCATCAAGCAGACCCGTTCCAACCCGTGGGAAGCCTTCGCCGCCATGCACAAGAAGGGCGACAAGGTCTCCGGCCAGATCAAGTCGATCACCGACTTCGGCGTGTTCATCGGCCTGGACGGCGGCATCGACGGCCTGGTGCACCTGTCCGACATCTCCTGGCAGATGTCCGGCGAAGACCTCGTGCGCAACTTCAAGAAGGGCGACGAGATCGAGGCCGTGGTGCTGGCGGTCGATCCGGAGCGCGAGCGCATCTCGCTCGGCATCAAGCAGATGGAGCAGGACCCGTTCGGCCAGTTCATGGCCAGCCACACGCGCGGCAGCATCGTCACCGGCACGGTGAAGGAAGTGGACGCCAAGGGTGCGGTGATCGACCTGGGCGAGGGCGTGGAGGGTTACATCCGCGCCAACGACATCGCCAAGGAGCGCATCGACGACGCGACCCAGCACCTGAAGGTGGGCGACAAGGTCGAGGCCAAGTTCACCGGCATGGACCGCAAGGGCCGCCAGCTTTCGCTGTCGATCCGTGCCAAGGACGAGGAGGACGTGCAGGAAGCGCTGGCCGAGTATTCCTCGGCTGCCGGTGGCACCACCAAGCTCGGTGCGCTGCTCAAGGAGCAGCTCAACAAGGCCGAGTAAGCGTTGCGGAACCGGCGCGGGGCGGCACGACTGCCCCGCGCCATGCAGCGCGGAGACACACGTCGCGGACACGGGGACCATGACCAAATCCGAATTGATCGAAGCGCTGGCCAGGCGCCAGACCCATCTTGCGTTCGCCGATGTCGAGCTGGCGGTCAAGAGCGTGATCGAGCAGATGAGCCAGTCGCTGGCCCAGGGCGAGCGGATCGAGGTGCGCGGCTTCGGCAGCTTCGCCCTGCATTACCGGCCGCCGCGCATGGGGCGCAACCCCAAGACCGGTGACTCGGTGGCGCTGCCCGGCAAGCACGTGCCGCACTTCAAGCCCGGCAAGGAACTGCGCGAACGCGTGAACCTGGGGCAGGAAGAAAGCGCGGCCGGCTGACGCCACGCATGCAGGCAGATGTCCGAAGGCAGGCGGCGCGAGCCGGTCCTGCCTTTTTGTTTGCCTTGGCGGGGACGGCCCCGGTCGGCAGCCGCCACCGCTCCCGCGGCCGGGAATCGTCGCGCCTTCATCCTGGAACGTGCAGCCATGGGCGGCAGCCCGTTTGATTCCCGCGATCAAGGACGATCGCCAGGCTGTGCGTGCCGGTTCCCGCGGCCACGGCTGAATCCGGACAGCGCGACGGCATCCGCGTGCTGTGCCGCCCACGGATGATCGGGTAAAGTCGCCGCATGCGACTGATCGCGATACTCGTCCTGCTGTTTTTCGTCGCCGCCGGCGTGGTGGTGGGTGCCCTCAACGCCGATCTGGTCGGCTACGACTTCGCGTTTGCGCGGGTGTCCGTGCCCAAGGGCGCGGCCTTGCTTGCCGCGCTGGTGCTGGGCTGGCTGCTGGGCGGCCTCACCGCGTGGCTGGGCATGAGCCTGCGGCAGCGGCGGCTGCAGCGGCAACGGCGCAAGGAGTCCGGCAAGACGCCGGCCGCTGCATGATGCCCTGGTATGCGTTGCTGCCGCTGGCGGCCATCGCTTTCGCGCTGGGCTGGTGGGCCTCCCGCCGGAGGAATGCGCGGCGCTCGGGCGCGGCGGTCAACGAGCTCTCGTCGGACTACTTCCGCGGCCTGAACTACCTGCTCAACGAGGAGCAGGACAAGGCGATCGAGGTGTTCCTGCGTCTGGCCGAGTACAACCGCGACACGGTGGAGACGCATCTCGCGCTGGGCAACCTGTTCCGCCGCCGGGGCGAGGTGGACCGGGCCATCCGCCTGCACCAGCACCTGGTGTCGCGGCCGAACCTGTCCGAGCCGACCAAGACCGTGGCCTTGCTGGAACTGGGCGAGGACTACATGCGTGCGGGCCTGCTCGATCGCGCCGAGGCGCTGTTCAGCGACCTGGTGGCGATGAACGCGCACGCGCCCTCGGCGCTGCGCCACCTGATCGCGATCTACCAGCACGAACGCGACTGGAACAAGGCGATCGAGCACGCCCGCCGGCTGGAGGTGATGACCGGCGAGGAAGAGGCGCCGATGATCGCCCAGTTCTACTGCGAGCTGGCCGAGCGCTCGCGCCAGCACGGCGCCCGGATCGAGGCACGCGATTATCTGGACCAGGCCTTCCGCTGCCAGCCCGATTGCGTGCGCGCCTGGATGCTGACCGGACGGCTGCGGTCCGAGGAAGGCCAGCATGCCGAAGCGGTGCAGGCATATGAGGCCGCGATAGGCGCGGACATCGCGTTCGTGCCGGAGATCCTGCCGCCGCTGCTGAACAGCTACGCCAGTTCGCAGCAGATGGATCGCGCCGAGCGTTTCCTGCGCGAACTGCTGGAGCATTACCACGGCATTTCGCCGGTGCTGGCGCTGACCCGGCTGTACCAGCAGCGCGACGGCCAGCGCGCGGCGGTGGCCTTCCTGACCGCGCAGCTGCGGCAGCGCCCCTCGGTGCGCGGCCTGATGGAATTGCTCGAAGCCACCATGGACCGGATCGAGGGCGAGGCGCGCGAGAACTTCCTGATCCTGCGCGACCTCACCCGCAAGCTGCTGGAAGGCCAGGCGATGTACCGCTGCAGCCGCTGCGGCTTCGGCGCGAAGGCGCATCACTGGCAGTGCCCCAGCTGCAAGAGCTGGAGCACGATCCGGCCCATCCACGGCGTCGCCAACGAGTGACGTCCGTGGCCACGACCATGGGATGGTTGCTGCTGTCTTTCCTGATTGCGTGGCTGTCGGCGCGGGCGGCGATCGCCTATGCGCATCGCCGCGGCATGCTGGATCGTCCTGGCCAGCGACGATCCCACACCGTGCCCACGCCGCGCGGCGGCGGTATCGGCATCGTCGTTGCCGGCATGGTTTGTCTGCCAGGTGCGCTGCTTGGCGCGGGGGAGCCCTGGCCTGCCGTCGTGGTGGCCGCCGTGGTGGCGGGTCTGTCGCTGGTTGCCCTGGCGGGCTGGTGGGACGACCACCGGTCGCTGCCCATCCTGCCGCGGCTGGGCGCGCAATTGCTTGCGGTGCTGCTGTTTGCCGCTGCCCTGGCGGCGACCGGCATGTCGTGGTGGTGGCTGCCGGCGTTGCTGCTGGCGGGTGCCTGGAGCGTCAACCTGCACAACTTCATGGACGGCATCGATGGCTTGCTGGCCCAGCAGGCGATGTTCGTGGCCGCCGGCCTGGCCGGCCTGGCCTGGGCGGCGGGACAACCCGCGCTGGCGCTGGCCGCCGGCTGCTTCGCGACGGCCAGCCTCGGTTTCTGGTGCCTGAACCGGCCGCCGGCGCGGATCTTCATGGGCGATGTGGGCAGCGGCAGTGCCGGATTCCTGATCTTCGCGTTCTCGGCGCTGCTGTGGCGGGTCGATGCGCAACTGCTGTGGCCGGCGCTGATCCTGTCCTCGGCGTTCGTGGCGGACGCCAGCCTGACCTTGCTGTCACGGTTCCTGCGCGGGAGGCGCTGGTACACTGCGCACCGCGAACATCTGTACCAGTGGTTGGTCAGGCGGGGGCGCACGCATGCCGGGGGAGGCGTGATCTACATGACATGGAACCTGCTGTTCGCTGCGCCGTCGGCCTGGTTGGCCTGGAGTCATCCAGGCGCGGGCTGGATGGTTACCATGGCAGTCTATATGGCTGCGGCGGCGATCTGGCTGCTGCTGAAGCGCCGCTGCCTGCGGCGACATTCGCCAAGGGACCGTCATGTCGCTGCGTAAATTCATCGGCATCATCCACCCACGGATGGCGGTCATGCTGCATGACCTGGCCATGGCCGCGCTCGCGTGGTGGATCGCGAAGCTGCTGCGCTACGCGGTGCGGCCGGAAGACGTGGTGCACTTCCGCTGGTTCGAATTCCCGGTGGTGCTGGTGGCGCAGGGCCTGATCTTCCGCTGGACCGGCTTGTACCGGGGCGTCTGGCGCTTCGCCAGCCTGCCGGACCTGTGGAACATCCTGCGCGCCGTGGTGCTCGGCTCGGCCGTGGTCTGGTTGCTGCTGTCGATGCTCAACCGCTTGCAGGGCGTGCCGCGTTCCATGCTGCTGCTCTACCCGGTGGTGCTGGCATTGATGCTGGGTCTGCCGCGGCTCACCTACCGTTACTGGAAAGACAGCCGCGGCGGCGTGACCGGCGCGCGCTCGGCGCGGCGGGTGATGATCCTCGGCGCGGATCGGGCCGGCGAAGTGCTGTCGCGCGACCTGCAGCGCGACGGCGGCTACACGATGGTGGGCTTCCTCGACGATCGTCCCGCACTGCGCGGCGCCAGCATCAACGGCCATCCGGTGCTGGGGCAGTTCGACCAGTTGCCGGAAATCGCCCGCGAGACCGCCGTCGAGATGCTGCTGATCGCCTTGCCCTCCGCGTCGGTCGGCGAGATGCGCCGGGTGGTCGCGCTGTGCGACCTCAGCGGCCTGCCGTACCGGACCATCCCGCGGCTGGACGACGTGGTCGCGGGCCGCGCGCAGTTCAACGAGATCAAGGAAGTGGCGATCGAGGACCTGCTCGGTCGCGACGCGGTGGAGCTGGACTGGACCGCGATCCGCGAGACGATCAGCGGTCGCCGCGTGCTGGTCACCGGCGGCGGCGGCTCGATCGGTTCGGAGCTGTGCCGCCAGGTGGCGCGGCTGGGCGCGCAGTCCCTGGTCGTGGTCGACCACAGCGAATACAACCTCTACCTCATCACCCGCGAACTGCGCACGAACTATCCCGAGCTGCTGCTCGAGGGCGTGCTGGCCAATTGCGGCGACAGCGTGCTGATGCGCAGGGTGCTGGCCGAAGCGCGCCCCGAGGTGGTGTTCCATGCCGCCGCCTACAAGCACGTGCCGATGCTGCAAGGCCAGCTGCGCGCGGCCTTCCTCAACAACGTGCTGGGCACGCGCACCATGGCCGACCTCGCGCGGGACGCCGGCGTCGAATGCTTCGTGCTGATTTCCACCGACAAGGCGGTCAACCCCACCAGCGTGATGGGCGCCTGCAAGCGCATCGCGGAGATCTGGTGCCAGAACCTCAACGCCCATGCCGCCACCCGCTACATCACGGTGCGCTTCGGCAACGTGCTGGACTCGGCCGGTTCGGTGGTGCCGTTGTTCCGCCAGCAGATCCGCGAGGGCGGCCCGGTCACGGTGACGCATCCCGAAATCTCGCGCTACTTCATGACCATTCCGGAAGCCTGCCAGTTGATCCTGCAGGCGGCCAGCCTGGGCGAGGGCGGCGAGATCTTCGCGCTGGACATGGGCGAGCCGATGAAGATCCGCGACCTCGCCGAGCAGATGATACGGCTCGCCGGCAAGAAGCCGGGCAGCGAGATTCCCATCGTCTACACCGGCCTGCGTGCCGGCGAGAAACTGTTCGAGGAGCTGTTCCACCCGCTGGAACAGTACAGCGCCACCCGGCACGCCAAGATCTTCCTGGCGCAGCACCGCCAGGTGTCGTGGGAGCTGCTGCAGGCCATGATGAACAAGGCGGCCGAGACGATTGCGGCGGACAACGACGAGGATCTGCGGCGCTGCGTCTCCAGCCTGCTGCCGTCGTTCCGCTGGAGCGAGACGGCGCAGCCGGACAACGTGGTTTCGATCCGTCGCCAGGAAACAGGAGAGAAGTGAGTGAGCAAGCCCTTGCGCAAGGTGGTTTTCCCCGTGGCCGGCCTCGGCACGCGTTTCCTGCCCGCCACCAAGGTGGTGGCCAAGGAGATGCTGCCGGTGCTGGACAAGCCGCTGATCCAGTACGCGGTGGACGAGGCCGTCGATGCCGGGGCCGACACGCTGATCTTCGTCACCAACCGCTACAAGCACGCCATCGCCGACTATTTCGACAAGGCCTACGAGCTGGAGGCGAAGCTGCACGAGAAGGGCAAGGATGCGCTGCTCGCGCTGGTGCAGGGCACCTTGCCGAAGCATGTGCGCGCCATCTTCGTCACCCAGCCCGAGGCGCTGGGCCTGGGTCATGCCGTGCTGTGCGCCAAGCCGGTGGTGGGCGACGAACCGTTCGGCGTGATGCTGCCCGACGACCTGATCTGGAACGGCACCGGCAAGGGCGCGCTGCGCCAGATGGCCGAGGCCGGCGAGCGTGAGCAGGCCGGCGTGATCGCGGTGGAGGAAGTGCCGCACGAGCAGACCGACAAGTACGGCATCGTCGATGCCGTGCCGGTGGACGAGCGCAGCGCGCGCATCCGCCACATGGTGGAAAAACCCAAGCCTGCCGAGGCGCCGTCCAATCTCGCCGTGGTGGGCCGCTACGTGCTGCCGGGGCGCATCTTCGAGCTGCTGGAACGCACCACGCCGGGCGCCGGCGGCGAGATCCAGCTCACCGACGCCATCGAGGCGCTGCTCAAGGAGCAGGGCAAGGTACTGGCCTGGCGCTTCGAGGGCACCCGCTTCGATTGCGGCAACAAGGCCGGCCTGGTGCGCGCCACCATGCACATGGCGCTGCAGGACCCGAGCCTGGCGCCGGTGGTGCGCGAGATCGCCGCCACGCTTTGATGCGACGGGCCGACACGCGCGGCTGACCGCTGCGGCTTTGCCGTGCCAGAATCGCGGCCGTGTCCTGCCATGTTCGTGGTGCAGGATGCGCATCGGGTAATCGACAGGCCTCGCATCTCGTTGCGAGGCTTGGTCGTACTTGAAAACCCTTCATCGGCGATGATGCCGATGTCATTCAATGGACGAGTTCAGGGGAAGCATCATGGATCTGCTGCGGTTTCTGCTCCTGTTGCCGCTGCGCCTGCTGCGCATCGTGGGGCATGCACTTGGTTGGGCATTGCGTCCGCTGTTTGGCGACCTGACCTGGTCGGCGCCGGGCTGGATGCATGCCGTGCAACGGCGCCCCTTGCGCGCGGCCGGCATCCTGCTCGGCGCAGTCGTGCTGGCGGGCGGCGGCTGGTACGGCTGGCGCTGGTGGCAGCAGCGGCCGCGTCCGCCGCAGCCGCAACAGATCACCTGGCAGGTGCAGGCGCCCGCAGTCACCGATTACGGCAAGCAGCCGATCGTGGTGCATCCGCTGGAACTGGCCTTCTCCGGATCGGCCGCCCCGATCGAGCGCGTCGGCAAGCCGGTCACCGAAGGCATCGACATGCGTCCGGCCACCAAGGGGCAATGGACCTGGGTGGACGACCACACCCTGCGCTTCACGCCGGCCGCCGACTGGCCGGTGGGCCAGCACTACAAGGTGCGCTTCGACGTGCGCCAGGCGTTCGCGCCCCAGGTGCGGATGGCCGACGACGGTTTCGCCTTCGATACCGCGCCGTTCACCGCCACGCTGGGCAAGGGCGAGTTCTACCAGGACCCGCAGGACGCCACCGCCAAGCAGGTGATCGTGCCGGTGGACTTCAACTATCCCATCGATGCCGCGCAGTTCGAACGCCGTGTCGCGCTGGTGCTGGCCGACCGGAGCGGCAAGCGCGGCCCGGCATTGAAATACACGGTGACCTACGACCAGACCCGTCTGCATGCGTGGGTCCACTCGCAGCCGCTGGCGCTGCCGCACGACGACGGCGCCGTGGCGGTCGCGATCGACAGCGGCGTGCGCAGCGCGCGCGGCGGCGACGGCACCAGGGATGCATTGAAGGCCAGCGTGCGCATTCCCGGCCTCTACAGCCTCGGCGTGGACGAGCTCAAGCCCACCCTGGTCGACAACGACAAGTACGAACCCGAGCAGGTGCTGGTGGCGAACTTCAGCGGCGCCGTGCGCGGCAGCGACGTGGCCGACCGGATCCACGCCTGGGTGCTGCCCGCGCGCAAGCCGGGCGAGAAGGCCGTGGACAGCGCCGAGCCCTACGACTGGAGCGTTTCCGAAGTGGGCGAGGACGTGCTGCGCCAGTCGCAGCCGCTGAAGCTGGACGTGGTGCCCACCGAGAACGACTACCAGGAGCTGCAGAGCTTCAAGTACCACGCCGTGCCGGGCCAGCGCGTCTACGTGCGCATCGGCAAGGGGCTGACGTCCTTCGGCGGCTACGTGCTGGGCAAGGGGGCGGCGCAGGTGTTCACCGTGCCCGACTATCCGAAGCTGTTGCGCTTCGTGGCCGACGGTTCGCTGCTTTCGCTCAGCGGCAGCAAGCGCATCTCGGTGGTCTCGCGCAACATGCCCGGCATGCGGGTGGAGATCGGCCGCGTGCTGCCCGACCAGTTGCAGCACCTGGTCAGCCTGAACCAGGGCAATTACAGCCACCCCGAGCTGCCCTACGACTTCGACGAAAGCCATGTCGTCGAGCGCTACGAGGTCAAGCGCGCGTTCCCGAAGGCCGATCCGGGCCAGGCGCACTACGAGGGCGTGGACCTCGGCCAGTACCTCAAGGAAGGCAAGCGCGGCGTGTTCTGGGTGCACCTCGCCGGCTACGACCCTGCCGCCGCTGCGAAGCGCGCGGCTGCCGAGGCAAAGGCACGCGCACTGGCGCAGCAGGGGCTGGCGCCGGCGCCGGGACAGTCCGCAGGCACGCCGGCTGCCGCCGCTCAGGCGCAGGCCGATACCGACGACGGCGACGAGGGCGACGGTGGGGCTTCGCCGCGCGACAACCGCCTGATCGTGGTCACCGACCTCGGCATGCTGGTGAAGCGCGCGCTGGACGACAGCCAGGACGTGTTCGTGCAGTCCATCCACAGCGGCCAGCCGGTGGGTGGCGCCAGTGTGTCGGTACTCGCGGTGAACGGGCAGACGCTGTACACGCAGGCCACCGGCGCCGACGGCGTGGTGCACTTCCCCAGCTTCAAGGGGCTGGAGCGAGAGAAGAAACCCGCGTTGTACGTGGTGACCAAGGGCGGCGACCTGTCCTTCCTGCCCATCGGCAGCTACGACCGCCAGCTCGACTACTCGCGCTTCGACGTGGGCGGCGAGGCGAACGCGGCGAACCAGGGCCAGCTCAGCGGCTACCTGTTCTCCGACCGCGGCATCTACCGCCCCGGCGACACCTTCCACATCGGCCTGATCGTGCGCGCCGCCGATTGGGCGCGCAACGTGGCAGGCATCCCGCTGGAAGCCGAGATCGTCGATCCGCGCGGCGTCACCGTGAAGCAGCAGCGGCTTTCGATGGACGCCACCGGCTTCGGCGAACTGGCCTATACGCCGGCCGAGACCGCGCCCACCGGTACCTGGGCGGTGAACCTGTACATCGTGCGCGGCGGCAAGGCCGACGCCCAGATCGGCAGCACCACGGTGCAGGTGAAGGAATTCCTGCCCGACCGCATGAAGGTCGCCGCGAAGCTCTCGCAGCAGGTGGCCGAGGGCTGGGTGAAACCCGACCAGCTCAAGGGCCTGGTCGATGCACAGAACCTGTTCGGCACGCCGGCGGCAGATCGCAGCGTGGAGGCCTCGCTGACCCTGCGTCCCGCGTGGCCCGATTTCCACAGCTGGCCGGATTACCACTTCTACGACATCCGGCGCGCCAAGGAGGGCTACGAGGAGAACCTTGCCGACGGCAAGACCGACGACAAGGGCCACGCCGAGTTCGACCTCGACCTCAAGAAATACGCCGACGCCACCTACCAGCTCTATTTCCTCGCCAAGGTGCACGAGGCCGACGGTGGCCGCAGCGTGGCCGCCGCCACGCAAACCCTGGTGTCCGCCAACGACTGGCTGGTGGGCTACAAGTCCGACGACGGCCTCGACTACGTCAGCCGCAATGCCGAGCGCAAAGTGCGCCTGGTGGCGATCGGTCCGGACGCCAAGTCGATCGCGCTCGACGGCCTCAAGGCGCAACTGGTCGAACGCCGCTACGTTTCGGTGCTCACCAGGCAGGGCTCGGGCGTCTACAAGTACGAGTCCAAGCTCAAGGAGATCCCGGTCGACGAGAAGGCGCTGGCGATTCCCGCCGGCGGCATGGAGTACACCCTGCCCACCGACAAGCCGGGCGACTACGCGCTGCTGATCCTGCGCGGCAGCGACCGCAAGGAGGTCAACCGGGTCAGCTATTCGGTGGCCGGCAACGCCAACCTGTCGCGTTCGCTGGAACGCAATGCCGAGTTGCAGCTCAACCTCGACAAGCACGACTACCAGCCGGGCGACACCATCCATGTCGCGATCCGTGCGCCGTACGCCGGCAGCGGCCTGATCACCATCGAGCGCGACAAGGTCTACGCGCACGCCTGGTTCCATGCCGACACCACCAGCTCGGTGCAGAGCATCACGCTGCCCAGGGGCTTCGAGGGCAACGGCTACGTCAACGTGCAGTTCGTGCGCGATCCGTCGTCCGACGAGATCTTCATGAGCCCGCTGTCCTACGGCGTGGTGCCGTTCTCGGTGAACCTCGATGCGCGCCGCGATGCGCTCACCGTCGACACGCCCGCGCTGGTGAAGCCGGGCGACACCGTGACCTTCAAGCTGCACGCGGCGCAGCCGGCGAGGGTGGTGCTGTTCGCGGTGGACGAAGGCATCCTGCAGGTGGCGCGCTACAAGCTGGGCGACCCGCTGAAATTCTTCTTCCGCAAGAAGATGCTCGACGTGCGCACCGCGCAGATCCTCGACCTGATCCTGCCCGACTTCGAGAAGCTGATGGCGATGACCGCCGCGCCGGGCGGCGATGCGGATGCGGCGATCAGCCGCCAGCTCAATCCGTTCAAGCGCAAGCGCGACAAGCCGGTGGCGTACTGGTCGGGCATCGTCGATGTCGACGGCGAGAAGGACTTCAGCTACACCGTGCCGGACTACTTCAACGGCCGCCTGCGGGTGATGGCGGTGGCCGTGTCGGCGGACCGCATCGGCACCTGGGAAGGCGCCACCACGGTGCGCGGCGACTTCGTGCTATCGCCCAACGTACCCACCACGCTGGCGCCCGGCGACGAGGCCGAGGTCAGCGTGGGCGTGGCGAACAACCTCACCGGCATCGGCAACAAGGCGGTGCCGGTGGCGGTGACGCTGCAGACCGGCCCGCAGCTGCAGGTGCTCGGCCCCGCCACGCAGGACGTGAGCCTGGCCTCGATGCGCGAGGGCGTGGTGCGTTTCCGCGTCAAGGCCACCGACCGGCTCGGCTCCGGCCATCTCGCCTTCGCGGCGGGCTACGGCGGCAAGTCGGCGAAGCAGGGCATCGACGTGTCGGTGCGGCCGGCCGCGGCCTACCGCACCCAGGTCGACGTGGGTCGGGTGGAGTCCAACAGCCAGGCCGAGCTGAAGTCCCTGCGGCCGCTGTACGACGCCTATGCCACGCGCGACGCGGCGATCTCCTCGCTGCCCGTGGTGCTGGCGCAGGGCATCACCAGCTACCTGGTGAACTACCAGCACTACTGCAGCGAGCAGATCATCAGCTCCGCGACGCCGCTGATCGTGGTGGCGAAGTGGCCGGTGGTGCCGGTGTTCTCGCACGCGCTGCAGCCGGCCTTCGGCGACAAGACCATCGGCAACGACCAGGCGCTGGCGAAGTTCCTCGACGTGCTGCACTCGCGGCAGAACGGCGCGGGCGGCTTCGGGCTGTGGTCGGCCACGCCGGATGCCGATCCCTTCGTCTCCGACTATGCGATGAACTTCCTGATCGAGGCGCGCGAACGCGGCGTGGCCGTGCCGCAGGACATGCTCGACGCCGGCAACAAGTACCTGAAGCAGCTGGCCGCCGACGACGGCATGGACACGCTGGACGAGCTGCGCCAGCGCGCCTATGCGGTGTACCTGCTGACCCGCCAGGGCAACGTCACCACCAACGACCTCGCCGCGGTGCAGAAGCGCCTGCAGGAGCTGTACCCGAAGGAGTGGAAGGACGATCTCGCCGCCGCGTGGCTGGCCGCTTCCTACAAGCTGCTCAAGCAGGACGGCGAGGCGAACCGCTTGCTGGCGGGGCCGCTCAAGGCGCTGAGCCGGACGAAGGCCGCCGAGGACTTCAGCTTCGGCTACTACTACGACCCGCTGATCCGCGATGCCAGCGTGCTGTACCTGGTGGCGAAGCACTTCCCGCTGGAGGCGAAGGCGTTGCCGCCGCGCGTGTTCGAGAACATCGCGTGGCCGCTGGCGCACGGCAACTACAACACCTTGTCGTCGGCGATGACCGTGCTGGCGCTGGACAGCTACGCGAAGGAGACCGCCGCCAACCTCGACAAGCTCGGCATCGACGAGGTGCTGGCCGACGGCAGCCTGAAGTCCATCGCGCAGCCGCAAGGCGGCTTGTTGCAGGGCGGCAGCTGGAACAGCGCGGCGCGCGCGCTGCGCTTCGTCAACCAGGGCAGCCTGCCGGCCTGGCGCATCGCCACCCAGGGCGGTTACGACCGCAGTTCCTCCGGCGAGGCGATCAAGCGCGGCATCGAGATCGTGCGCGACTACACCGACGCCAAGGGCAAGCCGCTCGACCAGATCGCCGTGGGCGAGGAAGTCGACGTGCACGTGAAGATCCGCGCCACCGGCGACCAGGGCGTGGGCAATGTCGCCATCGTGGATCTGCTGCCCGGCGGTTTCGATCCGGTGATCCAGCCGCCGCCGGCGACGACCCCGGCGGACAATGGCGGCGATGCGGGCGAGGAGGGCGGCGACGACGCGCCCAAGCCCGCGGCCTGGCGCTCGCCGATCGGCCTGTCCAGCTCCACGTGGCAACCCGAGTACGCGGACATCCGCGAGGACCGCGTGGTGATCTACGGCACGGCCACGCCCGACGTGCGCGAGTTCGTGTATCGCATCAAGGCGACCAACGCCGGCAAGTTCCAGGTGCCGCCGGCCTACGCCGAGTCGATGTACGACCGCGCCATCCAGGCCCGCGCTCCCGGCGGCAAGGTGCTGACCGTGGTGCAGAAGCCGTGACGCCAGCCCGCATGTGCCCCCTCTCCCCATTGGGGAGAGGGTTGGGGTGAGGGGCCGGTGCCCGCCGTGCCGCCTGCATTGAAAACGATGGCCAGGGCCTTTGCCCGCTGGCTGCAGCGCTGGCAGAACTGGCTGGTCGCCTTCGCGCTGCTTGCCGCCGTGCTGGCCGGTTGCCGGTTGTGGCCGCACCCGCCCTTGCGCGATCGCCTGCCCACCTCGGTCGCGGTGTACGACGACAGCGGGCACCTGCTGCGCCTCACCCTGGCCAGCGACCAGCAGTACCGCCTGTGGGTGCCGCTCGGGCAGATCTCGCCCCAGCTCGTCGAAGGCGTGCTGCTGCACGAGGATCGCTGGTTCCGCTGGCATCCCGGCTTCAATCCCTGGGGCCTGTTGCGCGGCGCGTGGATCACCTACGTGCGCCATCGCCATCCGCAGGGCGGCTCCACCATCACCATGCAGCTGGCGCGCCTGCTGTGGCAGATGGACACGCGCACGCCGCTGGGCAAGCTGCGCCAGATCGCGCGTGCGCTGCAACTGGAACTGTTCCATTCCAAGCGCGAGATCCTCGAGGCCTATCTCAACGACGCGCCGTACGGCGGCAATGTGCAGGGCGTGGGTGCGGCGAGCCTCGCGTACTTCGGCAAGCCGGCCGGCGAACTCACCCTGCCGGAGGCGCTGACGCTGGCGGTGATACCGCAGGCGCCGTCGCGCCCGCTGCAGAAAGGCAAAGCCAACGGCGGCGTGCTGATCAATCCCGCGCTGGCCGACGCGCGCAACCGGCTCTACGCGCGCTGGCTGCAGCGTCATCCGCATGACGCCTCGCTCAAGCCGCTGTTCGCGCTGCCGCTGACGCTGCGTCCCCTGTCGCGGCTGCCGTTCGAGGCGCCGCACGCGGTGGACCAACTGCTCGCCGCGCAACGCCTCGGTGGCGAACGCCCGCCGCCGCGGGTGACCACCACCATCGATCTCGGCCTGCAGCACAGCCTCGAACGGCAGGTGGCGAACTACGTGCAGCGCAACGCGTCGCGCGGCATCCGCAACGCGGCGGCGCTGCTGGTCGACACCCGCGACATGGGCATCAAGGCGATGGTCGGCTCGGCCGGTTACTTCGATGCCGGCATCCAGGGCCAGGTCAACGGCACGCAGGCCAAGCGCTCGCCCGGTTCCACGCTCAAGCCCTTCATCTACGCGCTGGGTTTCGACCAGGGCGTGTTGCATCCCCAGACCGTGCTGCGCGACGTGCCCAGTTCGTTCGGTCCCTACACGCCGGAGAATTTCGACGGGCATTTCCTGGGACCGGTCACCGCCACCCAGGCCCTGGTCCGCAGCCGCAACATCCCCGCCGTATGGGTGGCCTCGCAACTGCACCAGCCCAGCCTGTACGACTTCCTGCGCGAGGCCGGCGTCAGCCGCATGGCCAGCGAACAGCACTATGGCCTGGCCCTGGTGCTGGGCGGCGGCGAAGTGACGATGCAGGAGCTGGCCGACCTCTACGCGATGCTCGCGAACCGCGGCGTGCTGCAGCCGCTGCGCCTGCGCGCGGACGATCCGCCCGCGGCCGGCACGCGCCTGCTGAGCGAGGCGGCCAGCTTCATGGTGATGGACATGCTGCGGAAGAACCCGCGCCCCGACGCCGCGTTCGGCGCGGAGAACACGCGCCTGCCGGTGTACTGGAAGACCGGCACCTCGTGGGCGTTCCGCGACGCCTGGACCGCCGGCAGCTTCGGCCCCTACGTGCTGGTGGTGTGGGTGGGCAACTTCGACGGCACGCCGAACCCCGCGTTCGTGGGCGTGGAGGCGGCCGCGCCCTTGTTCTTCCAGGTCGTGGACGCGCTGCGGGCGGAATACCCCCGCCTGCAGGAACCCGTGCGCCACATGCCGGCGAACCTCAAGCGCGTGGAGATCTGTCTCGCCAGCGGCGAGCTGCCCAGCCAGTGGTGCCCGCAGCGCGGCCGGACCTGGTTCATCCCCGGCAGGTCGCCGATCCGCGTGGACAACATCTATCGCCCGCTGGTGATGGACGACGCCAGCGGCGTGCCGGCATGCCCGCCGTACACGGACAAACGCACGCACGTGGAAGTGTTCGAGTTCTGGCCTTCCGACCTGGCCCAGGTCTTCGCGCAGGCCGGCATCCCGCGCCGCAAGCCGCCGCAGAACCCGGCCTGCCGCGATGCCGGCCGCCCCGACGGCAATGCGCCGCAGATCACCTCGCCCCTGCGTGCGAGCACCTACGCGATGCGCCTGCACCAGGATCAGCCCACGCCGATCGCCTTCAGCGCCACCGCGGACGCCGACACGCATGCGCTGTACTGGTTCGTCGACGACGCCTACGTGGGGCAGGGCACGCCGGGCGCCAGTCTGTTCTGGCAACCGCGCAGCGCCGGCAGGTATCGGGTAAGGGTGGTGGACGACCACGGCCGCAGCGACGAGCGCCTGCTTGCCGTGGACCTGGTGCAGTGAGGAGGGCGCGGTGAATCCGCTATGCTCCAGCGTCTTGCCGTCGCACAGGGGCGTTCGCGCATGAAGCAATCGAAGCAGCCGGTCGAGATGTCGTACTACCAAGCCACCGCCACATCGTACGAAGCATATGCGCCGCTGCAGGGGCGCCAGGAAACGCGCGTCGCCATCATCGGTGGCGGTTACGCCGGGCTCAACACGGCGCTGGGGCTGGCCGAGCGTGGCACGCGCGACGTGGTGCTGCTGGAACGCGAGCAGATAGCCTTCGGCGCCTCCGGGCGCAACGGCGGGTTCGTGTTCGCCGGCTATTCGCTGGGCGAACAGGCGCTGCTGGACCGGTTGGGCGAGGCGCGTGCCCGCGCCTTGTTCGGCCTCACCACCGCCGCCGTGCAACGCATGCGCGAGCGCGTGGCGGCGTACGCGATCGCCTGCGACGCGGTGGACGAGGGCGTGATCTGGGCGAACTGGTTCCGCGATCCTGCCGTGCTGCGGCAGCGCCAGCAGTTGCTGGCCGAGCGCTACGGCGTGTACTGGGGCTGGCTGCCGCAGGAGGAACTGCGCGAGCGCGTGCGCAGCGAGCAGTACCACGACGGCTTGTACGAGCGGAACGCGCTGCACCTGCATCCGCTCAACTACGCGATCGGTCTCGCCGCCGCGGCCAGCGGGCAGGGCGTGCGCATCCACGAAAAGAGCGGCGTATCGCGCCTGCAGCGCGAAGGATCGCACTGGCGGATCACCACGCCGCAGGGCGAGTTGCTGGCCGAGCAGGTGGTGCTGGCCTGCGGCGGCTATCTCGCCGGCCTGCGCAAGCAGATCGACCGCGCGGTGCTGCCCATCGCCACCTACGTGATGGCCACCGAGCCGCTGGGCGAACGCCTCGCCGAATGCCTCGCCACGCGCGCGGCGGTCTACGACACGCGCTTCGCCTTCGACTATTACCGCCCCTTGCCCGACACGCGCCTGCTCTGGGGCGGCCGCATCTCCATCCGCAACCGTTCGCCGCAGGCCGTGCAGCGCATGCTCCGGCACGACATGCTGCGGGTGTTCCCGCAGCTCAGGGATGCGAAGATCGATTACGCGTGGTCGGGGCTGATGAGTTACGCGCGCCACCAGATGCCCCAGCTCGGCCGCGGCGAGGGCGAGGACGCCGGCCTGTGGTGGGCGCAGGCGTTCGGCGGCCACGGCCTCGCGCCCACCTGCGCGGCGGGCGAATTGCTGGCCGCGGCCATCGCCGATGGCGACGATGCCTGGCGCCAGTTCGCGGACTACGGGCTGGCGCACACGCACAAACCGTTCGGCCTGCTCGCCGCGCAATGCAACTACTGGTGGCAGCAGGCGCGGGACGGGCTCAAGACGAGGCTGGAAGGATGAGCGAGGCGGAACAGGCAAACGAGATCGGCTGGGCCGATTTCGAGAAGGTGCTGATCGTGGCCGGCACGGTGACCCGCGTGGAAGCCTTTCCCGAAGCGCGCAAGCCGGCGTGGAAGGTGTGGGCCGATTTCGGCCCCTACGGCGAGAAGAAGACCAGCGCGCAGATCGTGGCCTTGTACAAGGCCGAGGACCTGGTCGGTCGGCAGATCGTCGGCGTGATCAACTTCCCGGAAAAGCAGATCGGCCCGTTCCGCTCGCAGTTCCTGCTCACTGGCTTTCCCACGCCCGAGGGCGTGGTGCTCACCGCCATCGAGCGCATTGTTCCGAACGGCACGCGACTCGCCTGAGATGCTTGCGCTGCGCCCGGCGCGCATCGAGGACGCCGCGGAGATCGCCCGGCTGCTCGGCGTGCTCAGCTATCCGGCGGAAGCGGCGGCGATGGCGGATCGATTGCGCGCCATCCTGCCGCTGGCCCGGCATCGCGTCGCGGTCGCCCAGGCCGGGCACGTTGGCTTGCTTGGCTGGATCGCGGTCGAGCGCCGTCTCACGCTGGAATCCGGCGAGCGCATCGAGATCGTGGGGCTGGTGGTGGATGCCGTGGCGCGCGGTGCAGGCATCGGGCGCGCCCTAGTGGCGGATGCCGAGCGGTGGGCGCGCACGCAGGGCTTCGATGCGGTCGGCGTGCGTTCCAACGTGACGCGCGAGGGCTCCCATCCGTTCTACGAGAGCCTGGGGTATCTCCGGATCAAGACGCAGCATGCGTATCGCAAGCTGCTGAAGTGACCCCGGGCACCGCTTCGGTCGCGGCCTTGTACGGAATGTGGGCGAAGCAGTGAAAGCAGCACTCCCGGTGCCTGACCCTCACTGCTGATCCAGCCACACCTCCAACCCCTGCGCGTTCAACTCGATATCCATGCCCAGCAGGGCGGCGAGCGCTTCGCGCCCCTGTGTCCAGCCGTGTGCGGCGGCGCGTTCGGCATAGAGGTCGGTGAGTGCCGCGGTCAGCGCGGCATGGCGATCGGGCTTGCCGTGTGCAGTGCGCGCGATGGCCACCATGGCGTCGATCTGCACATGCAGGTCGTCGGCGAGCTTCGCCACGTTCTCGACGCGCCCGTAATGCGTGAGGTACATCGCTGCGGGCTCGAGCGCGACCAGGCGGCGGATCGATGCATGCAGCGCCGCGGGATTGAACTGCACCGGCGAGGTGGTGGGCAGGATGAACGGGCCGTTCGCGGTGTCGAGGTCGCGGTAGGACAAGCCGAACACGTCGCCGGTGAAACAGGTGTTGCTGCGCGTGTCGTGCACCGTGAGATGGTGCTTCGCATGGCCGGGCGTGTCGAGGCAGTGCAGGGGGCGCCCGGCGAGATCGACGACGTGGCCGTCCGGCGCCTCGACCACGCGTTCCGCGGGCACCGGGCGCAGGCGGCCGTAGGTTGCCTCCATCACGTCCTCGCCGTAGACCGCGCTGGCGCCGGCCCACAGCATCGAGGGATCGATCATGTGCCGCGCACCGCGCGGGTGCACCACCAGCTTCGCGTTCGGCAATCGCGCCATCAGTTCGCCGGCGCCGCCGGCGTGGTCGAGGTGCACGTGGGTGAGAACCAGCCAGTCCACGTCGGCCGGGGCGAGGCCGGCCTCGCCCAGCGCAGCGAGCATGCGCGGCACCGCGTGGTTGGTGCCGCAATCGACGAAGGCGCCGCGGCCGCGCTCGACGACCAGGTAGGCCGCGTCGAAGCACGGTCGCACGAAGCCGGTGTCGATGGTGTGAATGCCTTGCGTGCCCATGCCCGCTCCCGTCGCGAAGAAAACCGCAGCGTAACAAACGCCGCCGCCGCGCTCCGTTGAACCTTGGTCGATGGGCCGCGCGGCAGCGCGGGTCCAAAGCGGTGTCAACCTCGCGCAAGTTCGTGCGTTGGCACTGGATCGGTTTGCGCATCGCGGGCACCTCAGTACAGGGCATATCCATGCAACGGATCTTCATCGTCGGCTGCCCGCGTTCCGGTACCACCCTGGTACAGGCCATGCTGGCCCGGCATCCGGCGATACTGACCTTGCCCGAGACGGCGTTCTTCGAACACCTGTGCGGCGATCTCCGCTGGCGCTGGGGCGATCGCGATGCCAGGCCGCAGCGGCGGCGCCTGCGCCAGCGGCTCGGGTTCGCGCACAAGCGGGCGCGCAAGGCGCTGGCGACCCTGCAGCGGCGCCTGTCCTGCGAAACGACGCGATCGCCGTGGCCCCTGCGCACCGACCACTGCGTCCGCTGCTTCGTCGATCTGCTCGACGCCCGCGCGGAGGCGGAAGGGCGCACGGCCTGGGTCGAGAAGACGCCGTATCACCTGCTTTACATTCCCGAGATCCAGCGCCACGTGCCGGATGCGTGTTTCGTGCACGTGATCCGCCCGGGCGAGGATGTGCTGGCCTCGATCGCGGACGCGAACCTGCGCTTCCAGAACAACAACGCGTTCGGCGGCGGCACCGTGCACTGGTCGCGACGCTGGAACCGGGCCGCGCAGATCCATCGCGAATATGCGCGGCAGCCGCAGCACCACTTCGTCTTCCTCGACGACCTGGTCAACGACGCGCAGCAGGAATGGCACCGCCTGTGCGGCTTCCTGCAGATCGACGCCACGGCCGAACTCGATGCCAGCTGCGACCAGCAGATTGCCGACCTCCGCGACGAACCGTGGAAACGCCAGGCGGTGGACGGCCTGCCCGGGCAGGCCAGGCGCAAGGCCGAGAACATGTTCGGCCCGCAGGTGCGCGAGTGGCTGCGCCGGCAATTGACGCCGTACGAGGAACTGCGCCGCAGTTGCAAGGGCGGCGAGCAGCGCAGCGTCCGCTACCTGTTCCGCTGAGCGCCGGCTGTTGCGGCGGCAGCGCACCGGGTTCCCGCGCCCGCGCGATCAGCGCTGCGCGCCGGCGTCCTTCCGCTGCAGGCGATAGACGCTGGTGTGCAGCGCGCTGACGCCGGCTTCCAGGAACCGCGGTTCGCCTTCGAGGATGTCGCGCCGGTCCAGCAGTTCGAGGTCCCAGTCGTGGCCGAACAGCGCATCGGCGTTGCGCGCATCGACCGGGAACGGCGGGCCTTCCATTTCCTCTGGCGGATATTCCAGCGTGACCAGCAGGCCGCGGCAGCCGGCGGGCAGGCGCGCATAGACTTCGCGCGCATAGCGTTCGCGCAGCGGCGGCGGCAGCGCGATCGCGGCGGCGCGGTCGTAGACCGCGTTGCAGCCGGCGAGGGTGGCGTCGTCCAGCCCGAACACGTCGCCCTGGATGATCTCGATGTCGCCGGCCACGTGGTGCACGCCCATCGGCGACTCATGTTGCGTTGGCGTCAGGCCGTGCTCGGCGAAGAACTGCTCCACCGCCAGCGGCGACAGTTCCACGCCCAGCACGTGGTGCCCCTGAGCGGCCAGCCAGGGCATGTCCAGCGTCTTGCCGCACAGCGGCACCAGCACGCGGCAGCCCGGCGGAAGATCCAGCGTGGGCCAGTATTTCAGCAGCAGCGGCAGCGGCTGGTCGCGATGGAAGCCGATCCGGCCCTCGCGCCAGCGCTCCAGCCAGAATTCCGCTTGCATGGTTCGTGCTCCTGGTCTCGGCGTTGCCCGGTCCGTTGCGGCTGAGGGCACGCGACGGGCGAAGCGGACAGCTTGTCCTGCAGCCGGGGTGCCGCGCAAGCTGGACCAGGGTCAGGACTCTCCCGCCGCGGAGGACGGCGGCGAGTCCTGCAACGGCGCGGTCGCGGCGGCGACGACGTTCAAGGCGTGTCTCCGCAGCAGGAAGCGGCGGACACGCGGCGGCCGTCGCCCTCGTAGCGGTCGTGCAGGCGCTGCCAGTCCATGCCCTTGCCGTGGACGTCGGGCATGCCGCCCCAGCCTTCGCCGCGGCCGAACGGGGTGAGGTCGAGGTAGTGGTAGGTGGTCAGCAGCATGTCCAGCCCGCGGGCGTAGCCGGAATAGCTGTGGTAGATGCTTTCGCCGTCGCGCAGGAACACGCTGACGCCGGGCAGTTCGCCCGCGAGGTTGCCGTTCTCGCCGCGCCTCAGCATCTCGGCCTTGTCGCGGTAGTTGTATTCCACCGGCGCCACCGACTCGTCCTGGCTCACGTGGAAGTCGTAGTTGAAGTCGCTGCCCCAGGAGGAGTACCACGGCAGCGTCCAGCCCATGCGCGCCTGGAAGCGCAGCAGCTCCGCCAGCGGCGCGCGCGAGACCAGCGCAAGCGTGGTGTCGCGCGCGTGCAGGTGCGCGAGGTGGCCGATGTTGTCCACCAGGAAGGAACAGCCGTGGCAGCCCTCGCCGCGGTCGCGGTGGAACATGAAGTGGTAGACGATGAGCTGGCGCCGGCCCTCGAACAGGCCCAGCAGGTTCGCCTCGCCGTCCGGGGTGTCGAACAGGTAGGGCTTCTCCACCGGCACGATGGGCAGGGCGCGGCGTTGCGCGTTCAACTGGTCCAGCGTGCGGGTGGCGGCCTTCTCGGCGGCCAGCAATTCCTTGCGGGCGGCCAGCCAGGTTTCACGGTCGGCAATGGCGGGGAGTGGCAGCATCGTTCGTCTCCGGGCTTCGGGGTTCCTGGAGACGACGAACCGGGCCGCCGGGAATCGACACCCTGGTGCGATTCCCGTTGCGGAAACCACGCAGGCTCAGGCGGCCACGTCCACCAGCACCAGCTCGGCATCCTCCAGCGCGGTGATGCGCAGGCTGCGTTCGTCGCGGATCGCCGCGCCGTCGCGCGCTTCCAGCTTGACGCCGTTGAGCTCGACCGCGCCGCGGGCCGGCACCAGATAGCCGTAGCGGCCCGGCGCCATCGCGTAGTCCGCCGTCTCGCCGGCCTTCAGCGTGGCGCCCAGCACGCGCGCATCGGTGCGCAGGGGCAGGGCGTCGGCGTCTCCGGGGATGCCGCTGGCCAACGTCACGAAGCGCCCGGCCCGCTCGCCCTTGGGGAAGGGTTGCGTGCCCCAGGACGGCGGCTGGCCGTGCGCGTCGGGGATGATCCAGATCTGGAAGATGCGTGTGGTCTCGTCCTCCATGTTGTATTCGGAGTGGGTGATGCCGCTGCCCGCGCTCATCACCTGCACGTCGCCCGCCACCGTGCGCCCCTTGTTGCCCAGGCTGTCCTGGTGGCTGATCGCGCCCTCGCGCACGTAGGTGATGATCTCCATGTCCGCGTGCGGATGCGGCGGGAAGCCGGTATGCGGTGCGATGGTGTCGTCGTTCCACACGCGCAGCGCGCCCCAGCCCATGCGCGCCGGCTCGTGGTAGCCGGCGAACGAGAAATGGTGTTTGGCGTTCAGCCAGCCGTGGTCGGCGCCGCCGAGGCGGTCGAAAGGCCTGCGTTCAATCATGGGAATGCCCTCAGGGTTTGGATGCGCACAGCATGGGGGCCCGCAGGTTGCAGGGGAATCGGCAAGTGGTGAACGGATTGTTTCCGCTGCAGGCCTCAGCGTGCGAGCCCGGCGAGCGTCAACGCCAGCCCCACGCAGGCGCCGAGACCGGTCACCACCAGCATGGCGCGGAACAGTTGCAGCAGCCAGCCGCCGCCGGCGCCGCGCACGCCGAGCAGGAAGGCCGCCAGCGCGGCCACGAACAGCGCCGTGCCGAGCGCGACCAGCGCGGGCGAGGCCAGCAAGGTGCCGGCGATCACGCCGGCGTTGCCGCCGTTGAACAGCAGCCACTCCATGATGCACCGGCGCGCCGCGGGCGGCCGCGGCGGCAGCAGCGCCTGGCCCAGCCCCAGCACGCCTTGCGCCACGCCGGCCACCAGGATCAGGTAGGCCACCATCCACACCAGCGGCCGGGTCGGCGCGTGCGCGATCGCCGCGGCCACCAGGCCCGCGCCCAGCGATGCGGCCAGCGCCGTGAGCAGGAACGGTCGCGCCACGCGCAGGCGTTCGCGCAACCCGGCGGGGAGCGCGGCGCTCATGCGCGGCGTTCCACCGGGGACACGCCGACGCGCGGTGTCGCAACGGGGGCGACCGGTTCGCCCATCGGTTGCCGCCACCATCCAGGTCGATACATGTCCATGATGCCTGCCTCCGTGACCGCTGCCTGCGCCTCATCCTAGTCGCCGGTGCGCCGGGCACGCTGATGTGGGTCAAGCGCTGCCCGCACTGGAATTCCGGCCTGGGCGGCCGCATATTCGGGTGCCAGCCCTGGCGTGCGGAGGTTTCCATGGCTACCGGATGGGCCGGCGACGGCGCCGTGCAGGACCAGATCGATGCCACCGTGGCCGACGCGGTGCAGCGTGCCCGCGGCCAGTTGAAGCGCGGTCCCAGCCTCGCGCGCTGCGAGGAATGCGATGCGCCGATTCCCGAGGCGCGCCGCCGGGCGGTGCCAGGCGTGCGCCTGTGCGTGAACTGCCAGCAGGCGCAGGACGCCGAGCGCGCCGCGAATCTCTACAACCGCCGCGGCAGCAAGGACAGCCAGTTGCGCTGAGCGCCGGCGCAACGCGCCCGGCCGTGCCGTTCATGCAAGGCCCAGTCGGCTTCGGCGACACTTCGCCTCCTTGTTCCCCACGAGGCGCTTCCCCTTGCATGACAGGCTTCCTTCCCGCCGTGCAGGGCACCGGCTGCTGACACTCGGCCTGCTGCTGGGCGCCAGCCTCGTGGCAATGCCGGGCCATGCGGCGGGGAGTAGCCGGCGCGACACGGTATCCGGCCCGCTGTCCGTCCACATGCGCAGCGACCGCATGACGTTGCGCGTGGCCAAGGCGCCGCAGGTCTACCTCGCGGGCAGTTTCAACGCCGAGGCCGTGGAGCAGGTGAGGAAGCTGCAGCAGGCGGGCAAGCTGCCGCCGGGTGCGGATGTCTACCTGGATTCGCCGGTGGGCGATACCGCCGCAGGCATGGAAATGGGCAAGCTGTTCCGCTCTGCCCGCCTCAACACGCATCTCGGCGCCTGGCGCGAGCGGAGCAGTGCTCCGGCGCGACCGGCCATCTGCCTCGATGCCTGCGCCTATGCGTGGCTGGGCGGCGTGTATCGATGGGCACCCAGCGGAGCGGACCGGATCGGTTTGCACGAGTCCCTGCTGCCCGACAACCGGATCGCCGCTCCCGGCGCGCCTTCGCCGGAGACATTGCGCAGCTACCTGGAATCGATGGACGTGCCCGCGGCGAACATCGCGCAGGTACTGACCCCGGCGTCGGACGGTATCGTCTGGTGGAAAAGCGATCAGCTGCTGCCGTGGCAGGTGGCGAACAACGGACGCCTGCCGCTGGGCGCCGCCTACCAGCCGCAACCCGGTGCGCCGAAGCTGGTACTCACCCAGACGGTGCGCGGCAACCAGAACCAGGTCACCCTGCAGTGCGCTCCCGGCCAGATCACCCTCGCCGCGCGTTACGCCGTGGGCGACAGCCGTGCCCGTGACCTGGCCGCGCGCGCCATGTACGCCTACTTCGAAGTGGGCGAGCAGCCCTGGCAACCGCGCCAGGGCGAACGGCCCCGCGCGGACGGCGACGCCCTGGTCTTCACGCGCCAGATGCCGTTCGCCGAACTCACGAATGTGCTGCGCACCGTATCGCTTGGCGTATGGACCGAGATCACCGGCAGCCCGGTACGGCTGGGCTTCTGGGTGGCCCCGGCCCAGGTCGAAAAACTCACGCAACCGTTTTTCACCGACTGCCAGGCGCTGCAGCCGGGCCATGTGCCTCCGAAGGCCCCCGCGGAGCAGGCCAAGCCGTCGTTCTGGAAGAAGGTCTTCGGGCACAAGCCGTGAAGACTGGCGCCGGGACGGGCCGCCATCGAGTCATTCCAAAAAAACAGGCTTCACCAAAAGCAACGGTGCCGCAGTTTGCGGCGCCGTTGTGTTCTTGCATGGTTGTTGACCTGATTCAAACCGCCTCGAACACGCCCGCCGCGCCCATGCCGGTGCCGATGCACATGGTGACCATGCCGTACTTCTGCTTGCGGCGGCGCAGGCCGTGCACGAGGGTGGCAATGCGCACCGCGCCGGTGGCGCCCAGCGGATGGCCGAGCGCGATGGCGCCGCCGAGCGGGTTGACCTTGGCGGGGTCGAGCTTGAGGTCGCCCATCACGGCCAGCGCCTGTGCGGCGAAGGCTTCGTTGAGTTCGATCCAGTCGAGCTGGTCCTGGCTGATGCCGGTCTGCTTCAGCGCCTTCGGGATCGCTTCCCTGGGGCCGATGCCCATGATCTCGGGCTTCACGCCGGCGACGGAGAAGCCGACGAAGCGGGCCAGCGGCTGCAGGTCGTATTCCTTGATGGCTTTCTCGCTGGCCAGCAGCACGGCGCCGGCGCCGTCGGACATCTGGCTGGAGTTGCCGGCAGTGACCGAGCCGCCGAACTGGCCGTTGCGGAACACGGTCTTGAGCTTGGCCAGCACCTCGAGCGTGGTGCCGGCGCGCGGGCCCTCGTCGTTCGCGACGATGCGGCTGTCGGTCCTGATGCCGCGCGTGGCGAGATCGGGGTAGCGGTCGTCGAGCTGGAACGGGGTGATCTCGTCCTTGAACTCGCCCGCGGCCTGGGCGGCAAGTGCGCGGCGGTGGCTTTCGACCGAGAACGCATCCTGCGCCTCGCGGCTGACCTTCCACTGCTTGGCGACGTTCTCGGCGGTGATGCCCATGCCGTAGGCGATGCCGATGTGCTCGTTGCTGAAGATCGCGGGGTTCATCGCGATCTTGTGGCCCATCATCGGCACCATGCTCATGCTCTCGGTGCCGCCGGCGAGCATCAGGTCGTCCTCGCCGAGGCGGATGCGGTCGGCGGCCATCGCCACGGCCTGCAGGCCGGACGAGCAGAAGCGGTTGACGGTGACGCCGGGCACGGTGTCGGGCAGGCCGGCCAGCAGCACGCCGATGCGCGCCACGTTCATGCCTTGCTCGGCTTCCGGCATGGCGCAACCGATGATGGCGTCGCCGATGCGGTGCGGATCGATGCCCGGCGCCTGCGCCATCACGGCCTTGATGACGTGGGCCAGCATGTCGTCGGGACGGGTGTTGCGGAACACGCCGCGCGGCGCCTTGCCGACCGGGGTGCGGGTGGCGGCGACGATGTAGGCGTCTTGCACTTGCTTGGTCATGGTGTTGTCTCCATGGCATCGCGCGTGGTGCGGCGATGCCCAAGATTTTGGTCGTCATTCCGGCGCAGGCCGGAATCCAGTGTCTTTGCAGCGGTGTATCGAAGTCGCTGGATCCCGGCCCTCGCCGGGATGACGGCGCATCAGTTCCGAAGCGGCTTGCCGGTGGTCATGGTGTGCGCGATGCGCGCCTGGGTCTTCTCGGTCTTCGCCAGTTCCACGAAGTGCCTGCGCTCCAGCTCCAGCAGCCATTCCTCGTCCACCAGCGAGCCGCGCTCGACGTTGCCGCCGCACAAGGTGTCGGCGATGCGGGTGGCGATGGCGATGTCGTGCTCGGAGGCGAAGTAGCCGGCCTGCAGGTTGGCGAGCGAGGCCTTGAAGGTGGCGGTGCCCACGTCGCCGGCGACCGGGATGGCGCGCTGGTACAGCGGCGGGCGATAGCCGGACTCGGCCAGCGACAGCGCCACCTTCTTCGCCACGTAGAGCAGCTCGTAGGCGTTGTACACCACCACGTCGCTGTCGCGCAGCAGGCCCATGTTCTTCGCCTCGATCGCGCTGGGCGAGACCTTGGCCATGGCCACCGTCTCGAACACCTTCTTCAGCGATTCGAACGGATCGGCCGGGTTGGCCCTGGCCGCGCGCACGGCCAGTTCATGCAGGCCGCCGCCGGCGGGCAGCAGGCCCACGCCGGCCTCGACCAGGCCGATGTAGCTTTCCAGCGCGGCCACGGTGCGCGCCGAATGCATCTGGAATTCGCAGCCGCCGCCCAGTGCGAGGCCGCGCACCGCGGAGACCACCGGCACCAGCGAGTGCTTGATGCGCATGCTGGTGCGCTGGAAGTTGGCGACCATGTGCTCGAAGTCGTCGAACCTGCCGCCCTGCAACAGGCCCAGCGCACCCTTCAGGTCTGCGCCGGCGGAGAACGGTTCGCCGTTTTGCCAGATCACCACGGCCTTGAGCTTTTCTTCCGCGACGCCGATGGCGTGCTGGATGCCGTCGAGCACCTGGTCGTTGACCGTGTGCATCTTGGTCTTGAACGAGATGATGCCCACGCCGTCGTTGCCCAGCGTCCACAGGCGCACGCCGTCGTTCTCCCACACGGTGCTGCCCTGGTCGAATTTCTCGCCGAGGATGGGATCGGGGAACAGCTGGCGCGCATAGACCGGATGCGTGGAGCGCGGCTTGTACTTGCCGTCGGCAGCCGACCACGAGCCCTCCTTGCCGTGTACGCCGTCGCGGCCGTCCAGCACCCACGCGGGCAGCGGCGCCTTGCTCATCGCCTTGCCGGCGTCGATGTCTTCCTGCACCCACTTCGCCACCTGCTGCCAGCCGGCGGCCTGCCAGGTCTCGAACGGGCCGAGCTTCCAGCCGTAGCCCCAGCGGATCGCGAAGTCCACGTCGCGCGCGGTGTCGGCGATGTCGGCCAGGTGGTAGGCGGTGTAGTGGAACAGGTCGCGGAAGCACGCCCACAGGAACTGCGCCTGCTTGTCCCCGGAGGCACGCAGCCTGGCAAACTTCTCGGCGGGGTTCCTGATGGCGAGGATGGCGGCGACCTCGTCCGAGGCCTTCTGCTCGGAGAGGCGGTAGTCCTGCTTCGCCAGATCCAGCACGACGATGTCCTTGCCGGCCTTCCTGTAGAAACCCGCGCCGTTCTTCTGGCCCAGCGCGCCCTTCTCGATCAGGCCGCTCAGCCACACCGGCGCCTTGAAGTAGGCATGCCACGGGTCGTCGGGCAGGGTGTCGGCCATGGTCTTGATGACGTGGGCCATGGTGTCCAGGCCCACCACGTCGGCGGTGCGGTAGGTGGCGCTCTTGGGGCGGCCCACGGCAGGGCCGGTGAGCGCGTCGACCACGTCGAAGCCCAGGCCGAACTGCTCGGTGTGGTGCATGGTGGCCAGCATCGAGAACACGCCGATGCGGTTGCCGATGAAGTTCGGCGTGTCGCGGGCGATCACCACGCCCTTGCCGACCGCGGTGACGAGGAAGGCTTCCAGGCCGTCGACCACCTTGGGCTCTGTGAGGCGGGTCGGGATGACCTCGACCAGGTGCATGTAGCGCGGCGGGTTGAAGAAGTGCACGCCGCAGAAGCGGTGGCGCATCTCTTCCGGCAGTGCTTCGGCGAGGCCGTTGATCGACAGGCCCGAGGTGTTCGACGCCAGCACGGCGGTGGGCGAGACGTGCGGGGCGATCTTCCGGTAGAGATCCAGCTTCCAGTCCATGCGCTCGGCGATCGCCTCGATCACCAGGTCCACGTCCTTGAGCTGGTCCATGTCCTCGTCGTAGTTGGCGGGGATGATGGCGGCGGCGAGGTCCTTGTCGGCCAGTGGCGCGGGCGACAGCTTGGCCAGGTTGGCGATGGCCTTGAGCGCGATGCCGCTCTTCGGGCCTTCCTTCGCGGGCAGGTCGAACAGCACGGTCTCGACGCCGGCATTGGTCAGGTGCGCGGCGATCTGAGCGCCCATGACGCCGGCGCCGAGCACTGCGGCCTTGCGGATGCGCAGCGTCGGGGTGGAGGTGGATGGAGCGGTCATCAGGTTTCTCCGGTCAGGGACTGCTTGGGAGTACGAACGGCAGCCGTTCAAGATTGGCGCGCGGCCATGACCGCGCGGTGATTCAGGTGGCGTTGAGGCCGGCGGCGGCGAAACGGATCAGGTGCTGCACGGTCTGCTCGCGGTGGGCGCGCTCGCTGACGTCGCTCTTGCGCTGGATCATGCCGATGCCCGACATCGCGTGGGTCAGCGCGCCGGTCATCAGGTCGACGCGCCAGTACAGCTCCTCCTTGCTGAGCCGCGGCAGCAGGCGGGCGAACTCGGCGGTGAACTGGCGCATCACGTGGCCGTAGTTCTCGGACAGGAACTTGCGCAGGCCGTCGTCGTGCTCGGCGAAGGCGCGCGCCAGCACGCGCATGAACAGCGAGCCGCCGCCCTCGTGCGAAAGCTCCAGCGCGGGGCGGATGAAGGCGTCCAGCACGTCTTCCAGGCGGGTGTCCGGCTGGTCCGCGATCCTGTCCAGGGCGGCCAGGCGGTGGGCGTTCAGCGCATCCAGGCGGCGGCGGAACACCTGCTCGACCAGCTTTTCCTTGGAACCGAAGTGGTAGTTCACCGCGGCGAGGTTGACCCCCGCGGCGCTGGTCAGCTGGCGCAGCGAGGCGCCGTCGAAGCCGCGCTGGGCGAACAAGGTCTCGGCGGCGCCGAGTATGCGTTCCTTGGTGGAGCCGGTGCGATTCACGGATCGGGTCATCCCGCAGGTGGGGGAGCGGCGTTCAAACGATCGTTTGAGCATACGCGGGCGGCTCCGGCATCGTCAAACCGCGACCCCGTTCGGCCTGCCTTTGGCTTGCAGATGGGATAGAATCTGTCAAACTTCCTCGGCTAAGCCCTCATTTCGAGTCGGTTTTGGCCAGATTGCGGCACGAAGCCGACCACCACATCCACCCTGTTTCCCGGAGCACCCCCATGGCGCTGGAGCGCACCCTTTCCATCATCAAGCCCGATGCCGTCGCCAAGAACGTGATCGGCGAAATCTATGCCCGTTTCGAAAAGGCCGGCCTCAAGGTGATCGCCGCCAAGCAGAAGCAGCTGTCGCGCGCGGAGGCCGAAGGCTTCTATGCCGTGCACAGGGAGCGTCCGTTCTTCAAGGCGCTGGTGGACTTCATGATCTCCGGCCCGGTGATGATCCAGACGCTGGAAGGCGAGGGCGCGATCCTCAAGAACCGCGAACTGATGGGCGCCACCAACCCGAAGGAAGCCGCGCCGGGCACGATCCGCGCCGACTTCGCCGATTCCATCGACGCGAACGCGGTGCACGGTTCCGACGCCGCCGAGACCGCGCAGGTGGAGATCGCCTACTTCTTCGCCGCCACGGAAATCCACAGCCGGTAAGTGTCGTGAATGCAGCGGTAGCCATTCCATCCGACCCCACCGCCAACGCGGACAAGGTCAACCTGCTCGATTTCGATCGCCAGGGCCTGCGTGATTTCTTCGCGCAGCTCGGCGAGAAGCCGTATCGCGCCGAGCAGGTGATGAAGTGGATCTACCACCACCTCGAGTCCGACTTCGCGAACATGACCGACGTGGGCAAGGCGCTGCGCGCCAAGCTCGAGGCGAGCTGCCACGTCGGGCCGCCCAAGACGCTGGTGGACAAGGCCGCCGCCGACGGCACGCACAAGTGGCTGCTGGGCCTGGACGGCCGCAACGCGGTGGAAACGGTGTACATCCCCGAGCCCACGCGAGGCACGCTGTGTGTGTCCTCGCAGATCGGCTGCGCGCTGAACTGCCAGTTCTGCTCCACCGGCGCGCAGGGCTTCAACCGCAACCTCGCCACCGCCGAGATCATCGGCCAGATGTGGGTGGCGGCCAAGCACCTGGGCAACGTCACCCACCAGAACCGCCGCATCACCAACGTGGTGATGATGGGCATGGGCGAGCCGCTGGCGAACTTCGACAACGTGGTGCGGGCGATGAGCCTGATGCGCGACGACCTGGGTTTTGGCCTCGCGTCCAAGCGCGTCACGCTGTCCACCGCAGGCATGGTGCCGATGATCGACAAGCTGTCGGAAGTGATCGACGTGTCGCTGGCGGTGTCGCTGCACGCGGCGAACGACGACCTGCGCACCGAGCTGGTGCCGCTGAACAAGCGCTACCCGCTGGCCGAACTCACGGCGGCCTGCCAGCGCTGGATCGCGCGCAAGCAGCGCACCTCGATCACGTTCGAATACACCTTGATGAAGGGCGTGAACGACCAGCCCGAGCATGCGAAGCAGCTGATCCGCTTCATGCGTCGCCTGCCGACCTGCAAGGTCAACCTGATCCCGTTCAATCCCTTCCCCGGCACGCGCTTCGAACGTTCGGATGCCGAGACCATCCACGCGTTCCAGACCCAGTTGCTGAATGCCGGCGTGCTCACCATGTTGCGCCGCACCCGCGGCGACGACATCGACGCCGCCTGCGGCCAGCTGGCCGGCCAGGTGAGCGATCGCACCCGGCGCAGTGCCGAAATCCGCAAACGCGTGGACACGGGGGTAACGCATGCGCTCTGAGCCGCTGCTGGTGGTCGTCCTGTCGCTGGCCCTGGGCGGCTGCGTGACGGTAGGCGGCGGGGATGGCAACAGCAACAACGGCAGCAGCGCGGGGCAGCCGCCCGGTGCGAACATCACCGCGAGCAGCAAGGCCGACCAGCGCAAGGATGCCGCGCGCGTCCATACCGAGCTGGCCCAGCACTATTTCGCCGAGGGCGACCTCGAGGACGCGCTGACCAAGTTGCAGCTTGCGCTGAAGTTCGACCCGGACTACGCACCCGCCCATACCATGATCGCGGTGGTCTACGAGCGCATCAACAACCAGACCGAAGCGGAGCAGCACTACCGCAAGGCGGTGGCGCTGGAGCCGGCCAAGGGCGCCCCGAACAACAACCTCGGACAGTTCCTGTGCCGCACCGGCAGGGCGCAGGAATCCCTGGCCTACTTCCGCAAGGCGGTGGCCGATCCGTTCTACGCCACCCCCGACGTGGCGTTCACGAATGCCGGCATCTGCCAGTTGCAGATGAGCGATACGGCCGGCGCGGAAGCGAGTTTTCGTGACGCAATCGCGCGAAATCCCGGCAACGGGGATGCACTTTTCCATCTTGCCGAAGTACTCTACCGGCAGGGGGATGCGTTTCGTGCTCGGGCATTCATCCAGCGCTTCGACGCGCTGGGCAAACCCAATGCGGCCGCTCTCAAGCTTGGTTATGATGTCGAGTCGCGCTTGGGCAACACGGACGCAGCCCAGACCTATCTCAGGCGTTTGCAGAGCCAGTTCCCGGACTCGGAGCAGGCCCGCGCCCTGAAAACCACTGCCAGCAGTCAATGACCACGATCCAGCCATCCCAGCCCGGCCACGACGAGGCCGCGTCCGATCTGTTCGCCGACCGGCCCCACGTCATGGAAGAATCCCCCGTCGACAACACCGTCCATGTGAATCCCGATGCCGCGTTCGGCAGCCGCCTGCGCGCGGCGCGCGAAGCGCGCGGCCTGAACCTGGTCGACTGCGCACGCGACCTGAAACTCCCGGCCGGCGTGCTGCGCAAGCTGGAGCAGGGCGAGCACGAGGGCATCGATTCCAGGATCTACCTGGCCAGCTACATCGGCAAGTACGGGCAGCACCTGGGCGTGGACGCCGCGGCGATCGAGGCCGAGGTGGCGCGCATCCGCCACGTGGAGCCGCCGCTGGTGGCCACTGGCGGCATCTCGCATTCGCGCTTCCTGTTCGACCGTTACGCCACCGCCGCCACCTACGTGGTGCTGACCCTGGTCATCGCGGTGCCGACGATCTGGTTCGGCGTGCGCAGCACGCTGGATCGCGACCTCAGCCACCTCACTCCGCTGGATGCTTCGCCCGTGGCGCAGCAGGACGCGCAATTGGCCGTTCCCGGCAAGGCGGGCGCGACGCCGGCCACCGTGCCGGCGACGAAGTTGCCCGCGGCGCAGCCAGCCCAGGACCAGCCCCTGCTGGCCTCGATGGCGCCGTTCCCGAACCTCGGCGACGACGCCTTGCAGCCGCCGAAAGTTGCTGCGCCGACGACCACCGCGGAGGTGGGTACGGGCGGACACAGCCTGGGCCTCACGCTCAGCTCGGCCAGCTGGGTGGAAGTGACCACGCAGGATGGCACGCGCCTGGAGTACGGGCTGTTGCCGGCCGGCAGCAGCAAGACCTGGCGCAGCGACGAGCCGCTGGATGTGCGCATCGGCAACGTGGGCGGCGCCCAGGTCAGCATCGATGGCCAGCCGGTCACGCTGGACGGTTTCCGGCGCGCGAACGTGGCGCGTTTCCGCATGCAGGTCGCGGACGGCAAGGCGACCGCCGCCAGTCTCTGACGCGTTTGCGCGCCGGCCCGCCGCGTCTGCGGGCCATCCATTTCGGTTATGCTTGCCCATTCTTCGCCCGTGACCGGGCCGAGGGTGCAACAGGCTGTCCCGCAGCCTTGCGCGCAGCGCGCGCCGCGCGCGATTTCCATCAACGGTGAAGCATGGCATTTGACGCATACGACGACTACGAACAAGGCGAACGGGTCCAGAAATGGCTGCGTGAAAACGGGCTCTCCATCGCCGTAGGCATCGCGATCGGCCTGGTCGGCATCTTCGGCCTGCAGCAGTGGCGCAAGCACCAGGCGAACAACGAGGCAGCGGCCGCCATGCTGTACCAGCAGGCCCAGGTCGCGCTGGCCAGCGGCAAGCCGACCGCGGCGACCGCGTTCGTCGACGAGTTGATGAAGGACTACGCCAAGTCGCCGTACGCGTTGTTCGCGCTCAGCGACCGTGCCCGGCAGGAAGTGCAGGACAAGCAGTTGGACAAGGCGATCGTCTCGCTGCAGTGGGCCGACACGCACGCCACCGATCCGGTGCTGAAGGGGCTGGTGCAACTGCGCCTGGCCCGCGTGCAGCTGGCCAAGGGCGACGGGGCGGCCGCGCTGGCCACGCTGGAGGCGATGCCGTCCGGGCAGTACACCGGCCTGAACCAGGAACTCCGCGGTGATGCGCTGGTCAAGCTGGGACGAGCCGACGACGCACGCAAGGCCTATCAGGCGGCGATGGCGGCATTGGGAGAGGACGCGCCGCAGCACGCCGTCCTGCAGATGAAAATCGACGATCTGGCCGTGGCCGGAAAGCAGGGTGCATGAAAGCCGTGGTGAACAAGAACGTATGGCTGGTTGCCTTGGGCTCGCTGGTGCTGCTGGCTGGCTGCAACTCGTTCAAGAAGAAGAATCTCGAGCCGCCGACTCCGCTGGAAAAGAATTTCACGCCCACGGTGCAGGTCAGCAAGGCGTGGTCCGCGCGCATCGGTGACGGCGCCGGCATCAGCGGCGCGCAGTTGCGTCCGACCGTGGTGGACGGCGTGCTGTACGCCGTGAGCACCGACGGCAAGGTCGCGGCGTTCGACGCCGCCAGCGGCAAGCAGCTGTGGGAAAAGACCACCAAGGTCAAGCAGGGCTGGCTGGGCTTCGGCGGCAAGAAGGGCAAGGCGGTTCCCCAGGGTTCCTATGCCGGCGGCCCCGCCGTGGCCGGCAACCTGCTCGCGGTGGGCACGCTGGACGGTTACGTCTACGGCCTGAATCCCAAGGACGGCACCCAGTTGTGGTCGTCCGAGCTGAACTCCGAAGTGATCGCCTCGCCGGCGATCGTTGGCGACCTGGTGATCGTGCGCACCCAGGACGGCCGCGTGTACGGCCTCGATGCGGCCTCCGGCCAGCGTCGCTGGGTCTACGACCAGGGCAGCGTGCCGCTGCTCAGCCTGCGCGGCAACAGCACGCCGCTGGCCGCGAACGGCGTGGTGTTCCTCGGCAGCGACGACGGCAAGCTGGTCGCGCTGCGCCAGGACAACGGCGACAAGCTCTGGGAACAGCGGCTGGCTACTGGCGACGGGCGCACCGACATCGAACGCCTGGACGATGCCGACGGTTCCATCCTGCTGGACGGCAGCACGCTGTACGCCGCCGCCTACCACGGCAACCTCACCGCGATCGACGGCCCCAGCGGCCGCCCGATGTGGAGCCGTCCGTTCTCCACCTACAGCTCGCTGGCGCTGGCCGGCAGCGCGATCTACGGCGTCAACGACCAGGGCGAGGTGTGGGCGTTCGACCGCAACGGCGGTTCGGACATGTGGAAGAACGACAAGCTGAAGTACCGCTGGCTCACCGGCCCGGCGGTGCAGGGCAACTACGTGGTGGTGGCCGATGCGGAAGGCTACGTGCACTGGCTGCAGTCCGGCGACGGCGCGCTGGCCGCGCGCGTGCGCCTGTCGAAGAAGGCCATCCAGGCCCAGCCGCTGGTGGTGGGCGACACCGTGTACGTCGAGGACGTGAAGGGCCACATCGGCGCCTACCGTCTCGCCGCGCACTGATCGCCGGAAACCATGCCCCGTCATGCTGCCCGTCGTCGCCCTGGTCGGTCGCCCCAACGTCGGTAAATCGACCCTGTTCAACGCGCTGACGCGCAGCCGCGACGCCCTGGTGGCCGACCTGCCGGGCGTCACGCGCGACCGCCACTACGGCGTCTGCCATCTGGGCGAGCGGCCGTTCCTCGTGGTCGACACCGGCGGCCTGTCCGGCGTGGACGAAGGCCTGGATGCGCTCACCGCGCAACAGGTGCGCGTGGCGATCGAGGAAGCACAGGTGCTGGTGTTCGTGCTGGATGCGCGCGACGGCCTGCTGCCGCAGGACCGCGGCATCCTCGACGAGCTGCGCCGCAGCGGCAAGCCGATCATCGCCGCGGTCAACAAGACCGACGGACTCGACGAACAGGCCGCGCTGGCCGAGTTCGCCGCGTTCGGCATCGCCGCCACGCTGCCGCTGGCCGCCGCGCACAACCGCGGCACCGACCAGCTGCTCGCCGCGCTGCTGCCGCTGCTGCCGGAAGACAGCCACGAGGAACTCGCGCCGGACGAGAACGACAGCATCCGCGTCGCCATCGTCGGCCGGCCGAATGCGGGCAAGTCCACCCTGATCAACCGGCTGCTGGGCGAGGACCGGCTGATCGTCTCCGACGTGGCCGGCACCACGCGCGACCCGATCCGCGTGCCGCTGGAACGCGACGGCCGCAAGTACACCCTGATCGACACCGCCGGCGTCAGGCGCCGGGCGCGCGTCGAGGAAGCGGTGGAGAAGTTCAGCGTCATCAAGACCCTGCAGTCGATGGCCGCCGCGCAGGTGGTGGTGCTGCTGGTCGATGCGCGCGAGAACCTCGCCGACCAGGATCTCACCCTGATCGGCCATGCGCTGGACGAGGGCAGGGCGCTGGTGATCGCGGTGAACAAGTGGGACGGCCTGGACGCCTACCAGCGCGAGCGCTGCCAGGAGGCGCTCGCGCGCCGCCTGCAGTTCGTGGACTGGGCCAGGCAGGTCTACATCTCGGCGCTGCACGGCTCGGGCCTGCGCGAGCTGATGCGCGCCGTGGTGCGCGCGCATGCCTCGGCGACCAAGGAACTCGGTTCCTCGGACCTCACCCGCACGCTGGAAAAGGCCTACCAGAACTACCAGCCGCCCTTGGTGCGCGGGCATGCGCCCAAGCTGCGCTTCGCGCATCCCGGGGGCAACAACCCGCCCACCATCGTGCTGCACGGCAGCCGCACCAAGCACATCGCGCCGGCCTACCAGCGCTATCTCGAGAACTTCTTCCGCAAGCGCTACAAGCTCGAGGGCACGCCGATCCGCATCGTGTTCCGCGAAGGCGAGAACCCCTACGCCGACAAGAAGAACGTGCTCACCGAGGCGCAGCAGCGCAAGCGCCAGCGCATGATCCGCGAGATGAAGAAGCGCAAGCGCTGAGCGCCGCGCGCGGCCTTGCCCGCGGGTCTAGACTAGCGCGATGGACCACTCATTGAACCGCGAAAGCTGGCTGGATTCGCTGCGCGCCGGCATCCCGGAAATCCCGCCTTCCGAAGCGCTCGCCCGCCAGGCGCAGGGCGCGCTGCTGATCGACGTGCGCGAGGACGGCGAGCGCGCCGCCGGCATGCCGGGCGGTGCGCTGGGTCTGTCGCGCGGCTTCCTGGAATTGCGCATCGAACAGGTCGAACCGGACCGTGCGCGCCCGCTGCTCATGCTGTGCGGCAGCGGCGTGCGCTCGCTGTTCGCGGCGGAGGCGCTGAACCGCATGGGTTACCGCGAGGTGGCCTCCGTGGCCGGCGGTTTCGAGCGCTGGAAGAGCGAAGGCCTGCCGGTGAGCGCGGCTGCGCTGGATGCGGACGCGGCCGAGCGCTATGCACGCCAGTTGCGCCTGCCGCAGGTGGGCGAGGCGGGGCAGGCGAAGCTCGCCGCGGCGAAAGTCGTGCTGCTGGGCGCCGGCGGCCTGGGCGCGCCGGCGGCGCTGTACCTCGCCGCGGCCGGGGTGGGCCAGCTCACCCTGATCGACGACGACCTGGTGGAACGCTCCAACCTGCACCGCCAGGTGATCCATGCCGATGCCCGCGTGGGCATGGCCAAGACCGAGTCCGCGCGCCTGGCGCTGAACGCGCTGAACCCGCGCGTGCGCGTGGAGACGCGCGCGGAGCGCCTGCGCGCGGACAACGTCGAGCGGTTGCTCGAAGGCCACGATCTGGTGATCGACGGCGCCGACAACTTCCCCGCACGCTACCTGCTCGCCGCGGCGACGCGTCGCCTGCGCTTGCCCATGGTGTACGGCGCGGTGGAACGCTTCACCGGGCTGGTCAGCGTGTTCGATCCGCGCCGCGACGACGCTCCGTGCTACCGCTGCCTGTTCCCCGAGCCGCCGTCGGCGGCCGAGGCGCCGAACTGCAGCGAGGCCGGCGTGCTGGGCGTGCTGCCCGGCATTGTGGGCCTGCTGCAGGCCACCGAGGCGTTGAAGCTGATCCTGGGCATGGGCGAACCGCTGGTTGGCCGCCTGCTGTCCTTCGACGCGCTGGGCATGCGCTTCCGCGAAACGCGCCTGCCGCGCGATCCGGCCTGCCCGGGCTGCGGCGCAGGCGTGCGCTTCACCGGCTACGAGGACATCGCCGCGATCTGTGCCGCGGCTGGCTGATCGAGGTCGGCGGGGATCAGTGCGTATACCGCGGCGTCGTGGGCGCGGTCCAGGGCCCACAGTCGCTGTCGCGCCACGCATTCGAACGAGGCCCCCAGCTTCGTGGCGACGCGGCGGCTGGCGTGGTTGTCCAGCATGGTGACGATCTCGATGCGGATCAGGCCCAGTTCGACGAAAGCGAAACGCGCGGTCAGGCGGGCGGCCGCGACGGCGATGCCCTGGCCATGGCGCGCGCCGCGCACCCAGTAACCGAGATTGGCGCTGCGATGGGGATGGTTGAGCTGGTTGAGTCCGCAGCCGCCCAGCAGTTCGCCGCTGGCCGCGTCGCGCACGGCGAACGCGAACTGCTCGCCGCTGCGCCAGTGCTCGCGGCATTGTCCGGTCCACGCCTCGGCCTGGGCCAGTCCGTAGTCCGCGTTGCACCACGGCAGCCAGCGTCCCACGCTGGCGACCGACTCGCGCACGACGGCGAACAGTTCGGGGGCGTCCTCGTCGCGCCACGGCCGCAACAGCAGGCGACCGTCGGCGAGCGAAGGCGAAACGGGGGCGATGGCAGCGTTCACGTCGGAATGTTTGTGCGCCATGGATGGAGCTTGGATAATGGCGCGTCTTTCGCCTTGGCATCAACATGAGCGCACGCATCCTAGACGGCAAACGTATCGCGCAGGAACTGCTGGAACGGATCGGCCGGCGCGTCGCCGAACGCAAGGCGCAAGGCCATCCGGAGCCCGGCCTCGCGGTGGTGCTGGTGGGCGACGATGCGGCTTCGTCGGTCTACGTGCGCAACAAGCGCAAGGCCTGCCACCAGGTGGGCTTCCGTTCCTTCGATTTCGACCTGCCGGCCAGCACCACGCAGGACGAGCTGTTCGCGCTGATCGACCGGCTCAACGCCGATCCCACGGTGCACGGCATCCTGGTGCAGTCGCCGCTGCCGCAGCATATCGACGAGGACGCGCTGGTCGACCGCATCGATCCCGACAAGGACGTGGACGGCTTCCAGGCGGTGAACGTAGGCCGTCTCGCGCTGCGCCGTTTCGGCCTGCGCCCGTGCACGCCCAAGGGCGTGATGACCCTGCTCGGCCACACCGACCGCCCGGTGCGCGGCCAGCATGCGGTGGTGGTGGGCGTGTCCAACCACGTCGGCCGGCCGCTGGCGCTGGAGCTGCTGATCGCCGGCTGCACCACCACCTGCTGCCACAAGTTCACCCGCGACCTGGAAGGCCACGTGCGCCAGGCCGACATCGTGATCGTCGCCGTGGGCCGCCCGGGCCTGGTGCAGGGCGAGTGGATCAAGCCCGGCGCCGTGGTGGTCGACGTGGGCATCAACCGCCTCGACGACGGCCGGCTGGTCGGCGACGTGGAGTTCGCGCCGGCGGCGGAGCGCGCGAGCTGGATCACCCCGGTGCCCGGCGGCGTGGGCCCGATGACCGTGGCTACCCTGATGGAAAACACGCTGGAAGCCGCCGAGGCGCGCTGAGCGCCTGTTCGCCATCTCCGCTGGCGGCATGCTGCAGCGCCGCGTATAATCCTCTCTTTGCAGCGGGGCAAACCATGCGCATTCTCGCCGAGGCTCTCACCTACGACGACGTCTACCTCGTTCCGGGCCATTCCACCGTGCTGCCGCGCGACGTGGACACCTCCACCCGGTTCACCCGCAGCCTGCGCCTGAACATCCCCATCGTTTCCGCGGCGATGGACACCGTGACCGAAGCGCGTCTCGCCATCACCATGGCGCAGCAGGGCGGCATCGGCATCATCCACAAGAACATGACGCTGGAGCAGCAGGCCGCCGAAGTGCGCCTGGTGAAGAAGTTCGAGGCGGGCGTGATCCGCAACCCGTTCAGCGTGAGCCCGGACACCTCGATCAGCGAAGTGCTCAAGCTCACCCGCGCGCACAACATCTCCGGCGTGCCGGTGGTGGAGGGCGAGAAGCTGGTCGGCATCGTCACCAGTCGCGACATGCGCTTCGAGCGCAAGCCCGACGATCCGGTGCGCAACATCATGACCCGCCAGGAACGCCTGGTGACGGTGAAGGAAGGCGCGAGCCAGGACGAAGTGCTGCAACTGCTGCACAAGCACCGCATCGAGAAGGTGCTGGTGGTCAACGACGACTTCCAGTTGCGCGGCCTGATCACGGTGAAGGACATCCAGAAGGCGCGCGACAACCCCAGCTCGGTGAAGGACCGCAACGAGGCCTTGCTGGTCGGCGCCGCCGTGGGCGTGGGTGGCGACACCGAGCGCCGCGTGGAGGCGCTGGTCGCCGCAGGCGTGGATGTGCTGGTGGTGGACACCGCGCACGGCCATTCGCAGGGCGTGATCGACCGCGTGGCCTGGGTGAAGAAGCAGTTCCCGCAGGTGCAGGTGGTGGCCGGCAACATCGTCACCGGCGAGGCCGCGCTGATGCTGCGCGACGCCGGCGCCGACGCGGTGAAGGTGGGCGTGGGCCCCGGTTCCATCTGCACCACGCGCGTGGTGGCGGGCGTGGGCGTGCCGCAGATCACGGCCATCGACCTGGTCGCCACCGCGCTGAAGGATTCCATCCCGCTGATTGCCGACGGCGGCATCCGCTACTCCGGCGACATCCCCAAGGCGCTGGCGGCCGGCGCGTCCACCGTGATGCTGGGTTCGATGTTCGCCGGCACCGAGGAATCGCCGGGCGAAGTCGAGCTGTTCCAGGGCCGCTCGTACAAGAGCTACCGCGGCATGGGCTCGATCGGCGCGATGCAGCTCGGCTCCAAGGACCGCTACTTCCAGGACAACGAGGCCGACGCCGACAAGCTGGTGCCCGAGGGCATCGAAGGCCGCGTGCCGTACCGCGGGCCGTTGCGCAACATCATCCACCAGCTGATCGGCGGCCTGCGCGCTTCGATGGGCTACCTCGGCGCGGCCACCATCGACGACGTGCGCAACAAGGCGCAGTTCGTGAAGGTGACTTCGGCCGGTGTCACGGAAGCGCATCCGCACGACATCCAGATCACCAAGGAAGCGCCGAACTATCGGCTGAATTCCTGAGGGCCGGGATTCGGGAGAGGGGATGCGGGATTCGGCAAAGCGGAACGCCGAATCCCCTCCGCATCCTGTATTGCCACGCCTTCCGCTTAGCCAACTTCACAGCCACGTTGCCGCCGGCATGACCGAATCCCGTATCCCGAATCCCCCGTTCCGGCTCCACGACGACAAGATCCTCATACTCGACTTCGGTGCGCAGTACACGCAGCTGATCGCGCGCCGGGTGCGCGAGCTGGGCGTGTATTGCGAGATCTGGGCCTGGGACCACGACCCGGCCGAGATCGCCGCGTACGGCGCGAAGGGCATCATCCTGTCCGGCGGCCCCGAGTCGACCACGCTGCCGGGCGCGCCCAGGGCGCCGCAGCAGGTCTTCGATTCCGGGCTGCCGATCCTCGGCATCTGCTACGGCATGCAGACGCTGGCGGCGCAACTGGGCGGCGCCACCGAGGCGGCCGATGCGCGCGAGTTCGGTCACGCCACGGTCGACATCGTGGGCAAGAGCCGGCTGTTCGACGGCCTCAGCGACCACGCCGGCAGCCACCGGCTCGACGTGTGGATGAGCCACGGCGACCACGTCGCCAAGGCGCCACCGGGCTTCGTGGTCACCGGCACCACCGACCGCATTCCCGTCGCGGTGATGGAGAACGACGAGCGGCGCTGGTACGGCGTGCAGTTCCATCCCGAGGTGACGCACACCCGGCAGGGCAGCGCGTTGCTCGCGCGCTTCGTCACCGATATCTGCGGCTGCGCCACGCTGTGGACCGCGGCCAACATCATCGAGGACCAGATCGCCCGCGTGCGCGCCCAGGTGGGCGAGGACCACGTGCTGCTCGGCCTGTCCGGCGGCGTGGATTCCTCCGTGGTCGCCGCGCTGCTGCACAAGGCCATCGGCGAGCGCCTCACCTGCGTGTTCGTGGACACCGGCCTGCTGCGCTGGCAGGAAGGCGACCAGGTGATGGCCACCATGGCCGAGCACATGGGCGTCAAGGTGATCCGCGTCAACGCCGCCGGGCGCTACTTCAAGGCGCTGGAAGGCGTGACCGATCCCGAGGCCAAGCGGAAGATCATCGGCCGCCTGTTCGTGGAGATCTTCGACGAGGAATCGGAGAAGCTGATCGCCGCGGGCGGCAAGGTGAAGTGGCTGGCCCAGGGCACCATCTACCCCGACGTGATCGAGTCCGCCGGCAGCAAGACCGGCAAGGCTCATGTGATCAAAAGTCACCACAACGTGGGCGGCCTGCCGGAGCACATGAAGCTCAAGCTGGTCGAGCCGCTGCGCGAGCTGTTCAAGGACGAGGTGCGCCGCATCGGCGTGGAACTCGGCCTGCCGCGCCAGATGGTCTACCGCCATCCGTTCCCCGGCCCGGGCCTGGGCGTGCGCATCCTGGGCGAGGTGAAGCCGGAGTACGCCGAATTGCTGGCCCGCGCCGACGCCATCTTCATCGAGGAACTGCGCAAGGCCGACCTGTACGACCAGACCAGCCAGGCCTTCGCCGTGTTCCTGCCGGTAAAGTCCGTGGGCGTGGTGGGCGACGCGCGCGCCTACGAGTGGGTGATCGCGCTGCGCGCGGTGGAAACCATCGATTTCATGACGGCGCATTGGGCACACTTGCCGTATGATTTCCTCGGCAGGGTTTCCAATAGAATTATCAATGAGCTGCGAGGTGTTTCTCGCGTAGTTTATGACATCAGCGGCAAGCCGCCGGCGACGATCGAGTGGGAGTGAAACCACACCCATCGGAAGTTATTGTCGACTATCAATAAGTTGACATAACATACTGATGTAAAAGTAAATACATTGCGGTAGCCATCGGTATCCATCACCTGCCGGTGGAACGAGTTGGCGGTACAAGCGACGGCAGGGATCGGAGGCCACCTGCCGCAGGGGTGGACCAACATGGGCGATGCCGGGGTGGGCAGAGCAGCTACGCGCCCGCGTTGTCGCCGGCCAATATGGTGTCGGCCCTGGGCGCTCAACTTGAGCCGGCCACGTGACTTGAGAGCAGAGTTGACAAAATGTCAACTTTCGCCTAGCCTTTCGCCTGTGCAGATGGATCGGCATGCACGTCATATCCAGAAAACCGTTCAACGACGCAGCAAAGGCTCATCCGAACGACGCCGATGCGATTGATCGGACCTACAAAGTCTTGAAGTCGGGCGATTTCGATACGCCGCAGGCGCTGCGACAGGTTTTCCCGTCGCTGGACAACTTCAAGTACAAGGACAAGTGGTGGGTGCTGGACATCGGTGGCAACAATCTTCGACTGATTGCGTTCATCGAGTTCCGCGACAACCGCATGTACGTGAAGCACATCACGACCCATGCCGAGTACGACAAGCTGTGCAAACGCTATCGGAAGGAGAGTGATTGAGATGGGATTTGCCGTCATCAAGAAACGAGCCCATGCGCTGCTCGACGAGGCGGCTTTCATTGGCCGCATCGCCAATGAGGACGACTACGCCCAGGCGTTGGCGTTGATGGACGAATTGGTCGAGGACTACGAGGCCAATCGTCCGCTGATCGAGATCCTGGCCCGTTCCATTGAGGCCTGGGAAAACGAGTCAGGCGAGTTCACCGAGTTCAATGCGCGCGTCGCGAAGCTGGGTGGTGTCGACGTGCTTCGCTTGCTGATGGAGCAGCACGGGCTGGGTGTGGCCGACCTCCCGGAGATCGGCAGCAAGTCGCTGGTATCCAAGATCCTCAACGGCCGCGGGCGCAACCTGACCCGCGACCATATCGTTGCGCTGAGCAAGCGTTTCTCATTGAGTCCCGCACTTTTCTTTTGAGGCGAGTGGAAGGGTTCGGCGGTTGCCGACGTGTAAGCCCCATGCGTTCGACGGCAAGAGCGACGGGTAGGCCTCATGTCGATCAAGACCCAGTCCTTTGACCATGCGGGCTTGCGAGACTCGTTGATGATGGAGTGGGAGTGAGCGGGATCAACCGCTTGCGCGTTACCTCGAAAGCCGGCATCCAGCCGGCTTTCTCATGAAATGCATTCGATTCCCTGAAATGACCGACGAGACAAGCGAGCTGTTCACTCCCGAAGACACGGCCTGGATGCGCCGCGCCCTGCAGCTGGCCGCGCATGCCCGCGACGCCGAGAACGAAGTGCCGGTGGGCGCGGTGCTGGTGCTCAACGGGGAGATCGTCGGGCTGGGTTGGAACCGCAACATCACGCTGCACGATCCCACCGCGCACGCCGAGGTGATGGCGCTGCGGGCGGCGGGAGAAAAACTCACGAATCATCGTGTGGTCGGTGCCACCTTGTACGTGACGCTGGAGCCTTGCTCGATGTGCGCGATGGCGCTGATCCACGCCCGCATCGGGCGCGTGGTCTACGCCGCCACCGACCCCAAGACCGGCGCGGCCGGCAGCGTGTTCGACACCTTGATCGATCCGCGGCACAACCACCGGCTGGAAGTGCAGGGCGGCCTGCTGGCGGAGGAATCGGCCAGCATGCTGCGCGACTTCTTCCGCGCCCGACGCTGAGCCGCCACATGCCGGCTGGGCGGGCCCGGTCTACCTGACCGAGCGGGTCAGCCGGTAGCGCAGGTACTGGGTCAGCGTGGGGTGGTACCACAGCGCGGAAGGAGCGACGCCGTCGCGGCTGGCGAGCGTGCCGTGCAGCACGTCGCGCAAGGCCTGCTTCATCAGCGGAATCCCCGCGGCGAGCTGGTGCAGGGGATAGGTGTTGAAACCGTCGCTGCGCTCGACGGCGATCCGTTGCTGGTACAGCACGCCGCCGGTATCCACGCCGGGGTCGACCAGGTGCACGGTGACGCCGCAGTTCGCGGCGTCGTCCTGCACCAGCGCCCAGTAGCCGCCATGCACGCCCCGGTAGCGCGGCGTGATGCCGGCGTGGGTGTTGAGGAAGGGGCGCCGTATGCAATCGAGCACCTTGGCGGAAACGATGCGCGTGCCGTTCACGACCACGGCGTCGGGGTCCAGCTTGCGCAGCAGGCGGCGCACCGCCGCCGTGTTCACGCTCTCCACCCGGTGGGTGATGCCTGCGGGCGGCGCCGCATCCTGCAGTCCGTAGCGGCGGATCAGCTCGTCGCTGCGCCGTTGCTGGAAGCGCGCCAGCAGCTTGTTGAACGCGATGAAGGCCAGTTGGCCGGAGACCGCGGGCCAGCCCAGCAGGCGGGCGCGATGCCGGATCATCGCCTTGGCCGAGGGCCTGCGTTCGATCACCACGGCAAGGACCGCGGACTCGCCGGCCAGCGCGTTGTACAGGTAGCGCGATGACGCCCCGTCGTCGCACAGCATGACGATGCGCGGCCTTCTTGCGCTCACCGGCCCGCCCATGCATCCGCAAGCTCGGCCATGCCCAGCGAGCGCATGCCGTCCCGGTCGCGCAACCGGTTGAACTCGGCGATCACCTGGGCCAGGAAGCGCATGTTCTGGTCGGTGTCGGCGCCGAAGTTGTGGGGATGCCACCACAGGTGGAACACCTCGCCGTGCCGGGCGGCGTGGCGCATGGCCTGCTTGATCCGGCGCAGGCGCAAGCCTTCCAGCCATGCCAGCCGCGCGCTGTAGGGGCGCAGGAAGCGGCTGGCCGGGAAGTTCAGCGTCGCGCCGTCGTCGCAGCTTTCCAGTGCATAGGTGTGGTGCCCGCTGAGATTGACGTAGCTGTCGAGCAGGCGGCCGATGCGGCGCACGGCGTTCTGGCCGCCGTGGTGGGTGGCGGCATACAGCCAGCCGTCCTCGTTGCCGCGATAGGCGGCGATGCCGTGCTCGGCCAGCACCTCCAGATAGTCGGGGTTCCACTGGTTGCGCGGGAACACCAGGCTGCGCAGCCGAAGCCCGCGCGTCGCCGCGATGCGGATGGCCGCAGCGAGATCGGCGCGGAACGTGGCCAGCGTCTGGCCGGCCTCGCGGCAGTAGTAATGCGAGAACGTGTGGGTCGCCACTTCCTGCCCGGGCGTGGCGGCGATCATTTCGACCAGCTCGGGGGCGAAGTGGTAGCGCCCGTCCAGCTCCGTCGATTGTTCCAGGTATCGGTACGGGCACAGCGCGAGGTTCTCGTAGCCCGGCCGTTCCGGCGGTGCGGCCGACAGCGCGGCGTCGCGGTCGCGGCAGAACAGCAGGCCCACCGTGGCCCAGGTGGCGTGGACGCGGTTGCGCTCGAACAGGTCCAGCATGCGCGGGACGGCGGTCCGGACGCCGTCCAGGCGGCTGCGGTAGGCCTCGAGGCGGCGCGTATCGCGCACGCCCCAATACAGTTCGAAGTCGATGGATATGGCGAATGTGCCGGTGCTCATTCCAGCTCCAGTCCGCACCGGGCTGGCGGACGGATCGGCCTCGCGGCAGCGCGGAGCCGATGGTCGCGCCCGGTACCGCGCCCCAAGAGCGCCTGTCCCCGGTCAGCGGCGGCCCTGCACGGTTCGGGTCGAGGGTGGCGATCCTGCTTTCTTCCAGATTCCGTATGCGGTCTCTCGGGATGTGTCCAGACGCCTGCGCCTGTGCGCACATGCGGCTCCGTGGTGCGCCGATGCAGATTCGCGCCGGTGCCCGGATGCGAAACGGACTATGCCAAGAAACGCCGTGCATGATCCGTGCACGCCGGCGTAGCGTCGCCGCAGGTTCAGGTCGGCGCTTCGGGCAGCCAGGGCAGCAGGGGAGATCGGGAACGTCCGGTGGGCGACGATTCAACGCCACCGGCGCAGCGGGATCAGGTGATGACGCCCGCGCGGAACATCAGCCAGCCGGCCAGGGCGCTGATCCCCAGGCAAACGACAAGCCAGAATCCACGGGAGTCCTTCCCCCAGAACGGTTTCTTCCCATCATTTCCCATGTTTTTCACATCCATAACGGTCGGCTGAACAACATGCCGGGTTTCCGAGGGAAGCCAGTATCGTGCCAAGGGCAGGTTCTGGAGCTGTGAGGTGTTGTTTAACGCAAGCTGAGACGCGGATTTGCGATTGACTTCGCGGATTTGCCGGTTTGCGGCCCGAGGGGAGCCGGCGTCGCCCGCTCTGCCGAGGCACGCCTGGCGTTTCGGGGTGGTTCACCTGGCGTGGACACTGCCGCATCCACGGTGGCGCGATGGGTCAGCCAGGGACGAATTGCGTCAGCGCGCGGCGGCGTCGCGCCGATGACCCATTCTTCACGCTGCATACCGTCGGCGCGGCGTGGAAGCGGCCCGGGGATCTCGCGTCGCATCACGTGTTTCGCCGGCCGGCGATCGCCGCCACGACGGTGCCGTGGCGTGCCTGCGACGGCTGGCGGGGCGGCGCGACTGACGCGACGCGACATGCAACAGACGTAATAACCATGTGTACGGTTTCTAAATGCGGTTCCGTTTTGTGATGTTCCTTTCACATAATTTGTGGCATCAAGTTATTACCCATCAGCGGCCTATTCTCGCCGCGGCTATCAAACGATCAGGTTGAGCTGGCCACTCCCGGATAGCGCATCGCTTCACGGGATATTCGCCTTGCGGCCTGAAAAGAACACGAGTCCCGACAGTCATGCGCATTGCTGGCTGATGGGTACGCCGTGCCCTGCAGATCCAATCCACGAGGTCCTGTCGACCATGAAAAAGACTTGTGTGTTCGTCGTTCTCGGGTCCGCATTGCTGGTCAATGGCTGCGTATGGTCGCCGGGACAGGAAATGTCCGAGAAAGGCCTGGTGCGCGGGACGCCAGCCGACAACAGCCAGATCCAGCTGGTGACGATTACCCCGCAATTGCTGGCGGAGAACCATTCGCCGACATTGAATGCGACGGTGCCGCAGGAGTTGCTGTCGTATCAGCCGGGGCCATACCGCATCGGGCCGGGCGATTCGCTCTACATCACGGTCTGGGACCACCCCGAGTTGACGTCCCCGGCCGGCACGCAGCAACAGACAGCGGCGAATGGCCGCCTGGTGCGCTCGGACGGCACGCTGTTCTATCCGTACGTGGGTTCGATCGAGGTCGCCGGAAAGACGATAGAAGAGGTGCGCCAGACCATCGCGTCGAAAATCGCGAAATTCGTCGAGCGCCCGCAGGTGGACGTCAGCGTGGTGGCCTACAACAGCCAGCATGTGATGTTCCAGGGCGCCTTCATGAAGACGGATCCACAGTCGATCACGTCCGTTCCCCTGACCCTCTCGCAAGCGATCGGCACTGCAACGGTCAATTCCGACCAGGCCAACGTTTCGAACCTGATCCTGAGCCGCGACGGGCACGTCTACCATCTGGACATGGCGGCCTTGTACGACCAGCGGGGCCTCGCAAAAGACATCTACCTCAAGCCCGGCGACCGCCTGATGCTGCCGTACAACGACAGCGCCGAGGTGTACGTGATGGGCGAGGTGATGCGTCCCCAGGCAGTCACCTTCAGGACGCTTCCCTTCATCACGCTGACCCAGGCGCTGGGTCGTGTCGGCGGCCTCAATCCGGTCACGTCCAACGGCCGGGCCGTCTACGTCATCCGCGGCGCGAACGACCTGGCGAACGCGCCGGCGAAGGTCTTCCAGCTCGACGCCCGTTCGCCGTCGGCATTCGCGCTGGGCGACGACTTCAAGTTGAAGTCCGGCGACGTGGTGTTCGTGGGCGCTGCCGGCATCACCCGCTGGAATCGTTTCCTGAGCCAGTTGCTGCCGTCGGCCACCCTGGTGACCAGCGCCGCCGCGGCGAATTACAGCGCCACCCACTGATCCGGCTGCACCTTGCTGCATCCATGCCGGCGCCGGCATGGGCGCGATCGACCGCCATGGCATTCGCACGGCGATCGAGCGGGGATGCACGCATTGCGGGCGCGCGAATCGCCGCGGCCGCATGAAGCGTGGAAACACGCGTTTTATCCGCAAGAATTGTCGATTTCATTGCCACACGCACGCTTCACCGAATATGGCTCACGATTCCGTCCGGGTGATTTCATCGGGTGTCGACGTTCAATCCAAATGAACTGCATGGTTTGGAAAGCTGTTGATCGATGATTCAGGTTTTACGGACGCCGCGATTATCGACTCGACGCGATGGGCATCGAATGAAAATTGAATATGTAATTCAAGAATCGATCACATAGTCTGGCCGCACCTGAATAACACGACTGCGTTGTACGTGAATCGACATCCAGTAGTGATAGGTTCGAGAGCCTGATATTGGCAATACGTTCTGCCACTCGATCGTGCCGGGATGGTTCATCGGTCCGGATGGTCTTTGGCGGGAGCAATCGTCGGTTTGCTGATTTCGCGGCGCCACGTGCCGGCGCCGTTTTGCCGTCGGTTGGCTGAGTTACCCACAAGTAGAACTCGATCGGGTCACGGGGGCCGCACGAGGATGGCTGGAGGCGAAGCTCCCATGCAGGAATTGCAGTTGGTTCTGGACGGCCTGGTCGCCCTGTGCACGTCCGCCGCGGCCATCGTGGTCTTGCGCCGGCTCGCCCCGGCGCTGGGCCTGGTGGATCGGCCCGACCAACGCAAGCAGCACCACGGCGAGATACCCCTGGTGGGCGGTCTGGCGATCTTCCTCGGCGTGATCGCGGGGGCGGCCATCCACGGCGCCCTGCACGGCTTCCAGGGAACCCTGGTCGAAACCGCCGCCGTGCTGGTCCTGCTGGGCGCGCTGGACGACCGTTTCGGCCTCAGCGTGCGGGACCGCCTGCTGATCCAGACGATCGCGATACTGACCGTGATCGCCAGCACCGGCGTCTACATCCACACGCTGGGATTCATCTTCGGCCACGAGGTGATCCTCGGCTGGCTTGGCGTGCCGATGACCGTGCTCGCCGTGATCGGCCTCGTGAACGCGTTCAACATGATGGACGGCATCGACGGCCTGGCCGGCAGCCTCACCCTGGTCGGCATTGGCGCCATGATCCTGTTCGCGTGGCCCACGCCCCTGCGCGGCATCGTGCTGCTGCTGGGCCTGCTGGCCGCGGCCACGCTGCCGTACCTGGCGGCGAATCTCGGCTTCATGGGGGGAAAGATCTTTCTGGGCGATGCCGGCAGCACCGCGATCGGCTACCTGCTGGCCTGGGCGCTGATCCGCCTGAGCCAGATACCGCAGACGCATCTTTCGCCCGTCGACGTGCTGTGGTGCGTGGCGCTGCCGGTGTTCGACACGCTGGCGGTGATGTTCCGGCGCATGCGCCAGGGCCGCTCGCCGTTCCACCCGGATCGCGGGCATATCCACCACATCCTGCTGGATGCCGGGCTGGGCCCGCGCAAGACCCTGCTCGCGCTGGTCGCGCTCGCCGTCGGCCTGGCCGGCGTCGGGGCGGTCGTCAGCGGCGTGGTCCATTCCGCCGGGGCGAACCTCGCGACGTTCTGCCTGCTCATGGGCGTCTACATGGCGCTGGTCATGCACATGTGGCTGCGCCAGGAGGCGCGCCGGCGGGTGGCTGGGCGGAGACTCGACCGGGCGGCGGTCAGGCGGTCGCGCATTGCGTCGGAGCTGGCGGCGCGCAGCAAGGGCAGCGCGGGCCGCAGCGAAACCTGAGCCGCCCGCGGGCCGCAACGACGCCTCCCGACCGTCCGCACCGCAACCACCACGGATACCGCCGCAGCCCCGGCGCCCGCTCGCTCCGGGGCCGCGGCGGGCCTGTCAGTCGCGTATCCCGACAAGCTGGACGGTCGCGCCGGCGGCGGTGCCGGCGATGCCGCCCTGTACGTCGTTGTCGTAGGCGATGGAGCGATCCATCACCATGCGCCCCCTGGTGATGCGCATCTCGTGGCTGGTGCCCAGGAACGACATCCCGGCGGCGCCCGGAGCCGCATGCGTGCTGCGGTTGATCCGGTTTCCCGAGATGATCACCGCTTCCGTGATCCTGGAATCGTCGGGGGTGTTGCCTTCGGCGAAGTTGATGCAGCAACCGTGGATGTCGACGAAGGTGTTGCCTGCGCACACCACGCCTTCGGCGCCCAGCACGCCGATCGCGCCCATCTGCGGGCGTATGCCGATGAACGCGTTGCCGGTGATCACGGTGTCGATGGCGTTCTCGCTGGTGCCGTAGGCGAACGACCCCAGCCTGATCGCATCGCCGCCAGGGCCCGAGCCCGGCGGCGAGCGCTGGAACGTGCATCCGCTGATCTGCGTGCCGCTCAAGCCGTTCACCGCGATGTCGACGCGGATCGAGTTGAGGAAACGGCAGTTCAGCACGGCGAGGTTGTCGCGCGTGTCCTTCGCCGTCTTGGGCCGGGTCGCCGAGTCTATGCCCCAGTAGCAGTTGTTGAACTGGCAACGGGACACGGTCCAGTCGTGGATGTTGTCGCCGCGCTGGCGCCCGTTGAAGAACGTGATGCCCGCCGTGTTCACCGTGTCGATGTCGGTGAACGTGCAGCGGTCGATCGTCACGTGGCGGTACACGCTCCACGGGTGGTCCGGCTCGAAGTCGATGGCGCCCACCGAATGGGAGAGTTTCGCGTTGCCGATGTTGCGGAACACGCAGTTCTCGACCGTGAGCTGGTCGCAATCGATGATCGACAGGCCGTTGCGGTTGTCCTTGATCGCCCCGTCGAACACGCAGTCGCGAACAACGATGCGCTGGTTGTGCCGTTCGGTGCCCCGCAGCGTTCCGCTGCCCACGTACATGCCGTCGCCGCGGAAGCCGTGGAAGGTCACGCGCTCCACCTTGAGGTCCGAGGTGGCATTCACGGCCAGCAGGTACCAGTACTGCTGGTAGCGGAATTCTTCCACCCGTCCTTCCAGCGTGAGGTCGTGCAGCCAGATGTCGCGCATGTTGTCGGCGACATTGGGGGTGCCGCCGTCGCGCAGATGGGTGGCGAGCATGAATTCGCAGGCCAGCGATGCATCGTGGGCCCGCAGCACGCTCGCGGTCCCCTCGCCGTGCAGCTCGAGCCCGGAGCGGAGGTTGACCTGCTTGACCGGATAGACGCCGGCGGGCACGAACACCTTGCTGCTGCCCGTGTCGATGGCCGCCTGGATGCCCGGCGTGCAGTCGCGGGAGCTCTGGCCCGCACGGATGGCGGCATGCTCGGCGGCGGGAATGAAATCCAGCACGTTCGTCACTTGCGGGGAGGGTCGCATGGCACGGTCTCCGATGGTGGTGGGCTCCGTGGGCCAGGGTCGCGGCCCGCGTGAAACCCGTCGATCGATTCCATGTAGTGGATGCGGTTCTCCGAACGGCGCATGGGTCGCCTCGCGTCGCCAGCCGCGAGGCACGGGTGAGGGAGGTCTACTGGGGCAGCCCGGCGGGCACCGTCGGCGGATCGCACAATTCCGCATAGACCTCGAGGGTGCGCTGGATGACGATGCCTTCATCGAATTGCGAGCGCGCCTTGAGGCGTGCCGCGTCGCCCAGCCGTCGCGCGAGCTGCGGGTTTTCCTTGAGCCGCCGGATCGCCTGCGCCAGCGCCTGGCTGTCGCCCCTGGGCACCAGCAGGCCGTCGACGCCGTCGGATACCACTTCGCGGCAGCCGGGCACGTCGGTGGTGATCAGGGGCAGGCCGCAGGCCGCGGCCTCGACCAGCGATCTCGGCAGGCCTTCCCGGTGGCTGGGCAGCACGACCATGTCCACCGAACCGAGCAGCGCGGCCATGTCGTCGACATGGCCCAGCCAGGCGACCAGCTTCTCGTCCACCCAGCCGCGTATCGTCGCTTCCGGCACGGCGGCGGGGTTGCCGGGGTCCGGCGTGCCGGCGAGCAGGGCGTGGACGCTGCAACCTTCCAGGCGCAACTGGCGGAGGGCGGCGACGAACTCCTCCAGCCCCTTGTCCCACAGCAGCCGGCTCGCCAGCAGCACGCGCGTGCGTCCGTCGCCGGGGGCCCTGCCGTGCGCCTGCGAGGCGAACTGCGCGCAGTTCACCCCCGAGCCGCGGATCAGGCGGATATGCGAGAGGTCGACCAGGCCGGCGCGCTCGAACAGCGCCACGTCGTCCGCGTTCTGCAGGATCAGCCGCGCGCCGCGCCCGCCCAGCGCCAGGCGCAGCAGGCTGCGCACCACCGGCCGCAGCACGCGCGCCTTCCATTGCGGGCTGGTGAACACGTAACCCATGCCGGCCACCGCGTTCACCCGGGCGGGCACGCCCGCCAGGCGCGCCGCCAGCGAGCCGTATACCGCGCACTTGATCGTGAAGCCGTGCACCAGCTCCGCCTGCTCGCGTCGCAGCAGGCGCACCAGATGCCACAGCAGCGCCAGTTCCCGCAGCGGGTTGAGGCTGCGCCGCGCCATCGGCACCGGCTCCCAGCGCAGCCCCAGGCTGCGCAGCTTTTCGCCGTAGGCGCCGGGCGGCGAAACCAGCAGCACCTCGCAGCCCTGCCGCTGCAGCGCGAGCGCCAGCGAGCGACGGAAGTTGTAGAGGTACCAGTCCGTGTTGGCGAACAGTATCGCTTTCATGGGCGTGTCTCGCGCAGGGAAGTGGCGGCGGCGCGGGCATGCGGGTGGATGGCAGGCGCCGACCTCACAGGGACGTCCTCCGGGTTTCCTGCAGCCAGGCCTGGAACATCAGCACCGTCCACAGCGGGTACTGCCAGTTGTGCCTGCCGCCGAGGTGCTCCTGCCATTTCCGGCGGATGGGCGCGGGGTGGAAATAGCCTTCGTGGCGCAGGCGGCGCTCGTCCAGCAAAGCCTCCGCCCAGTCGCGCAGGGGGCCGCGCAGCCAGCTGTCCAGCGGGATCGCGAAGCCCATCTTCGGGCGTTCGACCAGGGCCCTGGGCACGTGCCGGTACAGCACCTGGCGCAGCAGCCACTTGCCTTCGCCGTCGCGGATCTTCTGCTGCGGCGGCAGGCGCCAGGCGAGTTCGACAACGCGGTGGTCCAGCATGGGCACGCGCGTTTCCAGGCTGTTCGCCATGGCCGCCCGGTCGACCTTCACCAGGATGTCGTCGGGCAGGTAGCTCTGCGCGTCCATCGCCATCATCCACTGCGCCAGGTGCCCGGTGTCCGGCCACGCGCCCGGGTCGGTGAGCAGGGTCGCCGGTTCGTGCGCGCCCATCACCACGCTTTCCGGGTGCTGCCACTGGCTGGCGAGGTGCAGGAAGAACGCGTCGCCGCTGGACAGCGACAACACCTCCGCCAGCTTCTGCGCCTTGTCGCCGGGAGTGGCGAGGTGCCAGCGCCTGGGCAGCAGCGGCCGGATGCGTTCGAACCACCGGTTCCACGCGTCCGGCGGCATCGCGCGCAGGAAGCCCGTACCGGCGCGGCGCGCCAGTGCCGGCAGGCGGCGCATGCGCTCCCAGGTCCTGCGCGCGCCGAGATAGCGGTTGTAGCCGCCGAAAAGCTCGTCGCCGCCGTCGCCGCTCAGCGCCACCGTCACTTCGCGGCGGGTCAGCTCGCTGACCAGGAAGGTCGGGATCTGCGAGCTGTCGCCGAACGGTTCGCAGAAGATGGACGGAAGGTTCGGGATCACCGCAAGCGCGTCGTCGGGGCTCACGCGGAGATCGGTGTGCTCGGTGCCGAGATGCGCGGCGACGGCACGGGCGTGCGCGGCCTCGTCGTAGCCGGCCTCGCCGAATCCCATGGTGAAGGTCTTGACCGGGCGGGAGCTGCGCGCCTGCATCAGGGCCACGACGGTGCTGCTGTCGATGCCGCCGCTGAGGAACGCGCCCAGCGGTACGTCGGCCAGCATCTGCGCGGCTATGCTGGCGCCCAGCCGCTGCTCCAGCGCGTCGGCGGCTTCGGCGTCGGAGCCGTGGAACGGATCGGCGAGGCCCGCGCTGACGACGTCGTTGTAGCGCCAGTACGCCTCGGGCTCCGCGCTCTGCGGCGAAAGGGCGTCGACATGCAGCAGATGCCCGGGGCGCAGCTTGGAGACACCCCGGTAGATCGAATACGGCGCCGGGACGCAGTCGTGGCGCAGCAGCAGCGCCAGCGCGCCACGATCCACCTCCGCCCCGAACGACGCATGCGCCTTCAGCGCCTTGAGTTCCGAACCGAACAGCAGGGTGTCGCCCTGCCACGCGTAGTAGAGCGGCTTCTCGCCCATGCGGTCGCGCGCCAGCGTGAGCGTGCGCTGCTGCCGGTCCCACAGGGCCAGCGCGAACATGCCGGTGCAGGCCCGCAGCGTGCGCTCCATGCCCCAGGCGACGAAACAGGCGAGCAGGGTCTCGGTGTCCGAATGGCCGCGCCACGCCGGCGCCGCGCCCTGCGCCTGGAGCTGCCGGCGCAGGTCGAGGTGGTTGTAGATCTCGCCGTTGAACACGAGCACGTGGCGCCGGCAGGCCGAGAGCATCGGCTGGTGGCCGGCCGGCGAGAGATCGAGGATGGCCAGCCGGCGCTGCGCCAGCGCAATGCCCGCCGCTTCGTCGCACCACTCGCCCTGGTCGTCGGGGCCGCGATGGATCAGCCGGTCCGACATCGCCTGCACCTGCCGCAGCAGCACGTCCCGCGAACCGCCCCGCAACTGCCAGAACCCCGCGAGGCCGCACATCAGTGCCACCCCGCGCCGTGCAGCAGCACCTGCGCGAGCCGCGACGCCTGCGCGCCCACGCTGTACTCGCGCTCCACGCGCGCGCGGCCAGCGAGGCCCATGCGCGCGCGCAGCGGGCGGCTGCGGATCAGTTGTTCCAGCGCGTCGTGCCAGTCGGCCGCGCCCGCGGCCAGGAAGCCGTCCTCGCCGTGGCGCACGATGTCGACGTTCGCGCCCACCGCCGAGGCCACCACCGGCAGGCCGCAGGCCATGTACTGGATGATCTTGTAGCCGCACTTGCCGCGTTCCCACGGGCCGTCGCGCAGCGGCATGATGCCGATGTCCATCCGGGCGATCGTGGCAGCCTCGCTGTCCTCGGACCACGGCACCACCTCCGGCACCATGCTGCCGAACCGGCCCGCCACTTCCGGCCGCGGGCCGACCAGCAGCAGGCGCGCGCCGTGCATGCCGCAGACCTGCTCCAGCACCTCGCGGTCGTCCAGCAGGTATTCCTCGGTGGCCGGCGAGCCCACCCAGCCGATCACCGGCTGCCCGGCGTCCGCGTGCCGCGCCAGCGCGTAGCGTTTCTCGTCCACCACGGTGGGGATGATCTCGATCCGCGCGGCGCCGGCCCGGGCGGCGCGCGCGGCGAGGTAGCGGTTGCCGGCGATCACGCAGGCCGCCCGGCGCATCACCTGGTCGATCTTGCGCCCCAGCAGGCGGCGCACCAGCGGGTTGGGCGACATGTCGTACTTGTGGAACAGCGCGTCGTCGTAGTCCACGACATAGGGCTTCGCCGAGGGCGCGAATCCGGATTCCAGCCAGTACGGCAGGTAGGGAAACAGTTCGCCCTCGATCCACAGCAGGTCGTGCGCATCGCGGCGCAGGACCTGCGCCATGCGCCGGGCGTAGTACTGCCACGCGCTGCGCCGGGCGCTCGCCGGGCGCGCGCCGTACAGGTTCTCCAGATAGGCGTCGGGAAACAGCTCGTGCACTTCCACGTCGATGTCGTGGCCTTCGAGCAGCGGCAGGTATTGCAGGCTGCGCAGCCGGGTGCTGGGTCCCAGCCGCGAATACCTCGAGAACAGCAGCACCTTGAGGCGCCTCATGCCGGTTCCTGCCTGAAGCACGCCCGGTACTCGATGGCCAGCGCCACCAGCGGGACGACGTACATCCACTGGAACGCGAACGCCTCGATGTAGGGGTTGGTGTTGGTGGCGAGGAAGGCGCACACCAGGCCGCAGAACATGAACTTGTGCCGCGCCGGCAGCCGGCGCGCATGCGCCAGCCGCAGGATCGCGACGAAATACAGCAGGAATGGCAGCGCGTAGACCAGCGCGCCGAGTATCCCGACCCGGTACAGCGTGGCTACCCACACCAGTTCGTATCGCCAGGGATGGATGGGGTCGCTGACGAACGGCACGCCCACGCCATGGCCGGAGCCCAGGCCGCCGTTGCCGAGGATGCCGGAGAACAGCGAACGGCCCATCTGCACGCGCGCGCTGCCGCCGCCCGAAGCGAGCTTGTCCGTGACGGTGGTGAGCACCGTGCCCAGGTTGATCTGGGTGTAGGCCTGCAGCAGCGCGAGCGCCGCGGCGGCGGCGGCCAGCATCGGCACGCCGTAGCGGATGAGCTGGGTGAACGCGGATTTGCGCGTGTTGCCGATGGTGCGCGACATCAGCGCCAGGCCGAGGCACCAGCCCAGCGGCACCGACAGGATGAGCGCGGAACGGCCGGAGGTGAGCGCGCTCGCCAGCAGCATTCCCAGCAGCGCGAACCGCAGGAGGCGGCTGCGTATGAGTTCCGGCGAACTGAAGAACGCGCCGCTCAGGAAGATCAGCGAGCCGTAGACGTGCATGGTGGCGCCGGAAAAACCGTCGTTGAGGTTGACGTTGGCGCCCTTGAAGAAGAACGCCACGGCGGCGGCGCCATGCCGGAGATACAGGTAGAAGAACGCGGCCACGCTGACCGCGCACAGCACGCTGAGCATGGCGAACCAGTCGATCAGCCGCTCGGTGCCCAGCCGTTTCAGCAGGGCGTGGGCGATGACCATCCACAGCAGCGGCGAGAAGATGTAGATCACCGCGGTCTGCGCGAGCGCCACCATCGTCGCGCCGTGCATGCCGCCGACGATCATGTAGGCGACGGTGACGACCACCGTGACGCCGTAGCACGCGAGCAGGTTCCGGAAGCCCGGGCCGATCTGCAGCCCGGGCAGCGCGAGCAGGAACGCCAGGCCCATCGCCGCGCCAGTGGGGACAGGCAGGGAGTTGGGCACGACCACCGTGAGCAGCAGCAGCAGGATCGCCGCGCCAAGGAACAGGTGGCCTGCCGTGATCCGGTACCTGCCGCCGGCGTAGCGGGGCAGGGCGGGCGCCACGCCGGGCAGCGACGCACCGGCCGGGATGGGGCCGTTGCCGGAGTTCATGCCGCCACCATGTGCGCAAGCCACCGGTCGAGCAGGCCGGCCTGCACGATGCGGCTGTAGGTGCTCACGTCGCGGCGCACGTTCGCGGGGGCAGGCGCCAGCGCCGCGCGCAATGCCTCGCCGCCCGCGGCGACGCTGGTGAGCAGGCTCTGCCCGGCGCCGGTTTCGTCGAGGATGGCCGTCGCCTCGTTGGGCACGCCGGAAACGCACACCACCGGCGCGCCGGCGGCGAGGTATTCGAACAGCTTGCCGGTGGCGCAACTGGTGCGCGTGCCGGTCAGCAGCAGCAGCTTGTCGCAGCGTCGCATCAGCTGCAGCGCGAGCGCGCGCTCGACCGGTCCGAGCATGCCGACGGAGAACCGGGCGCGCCGAAGCGATGCGCGCTCGGCCTCCGTCAGCTCGCCGACGAACATCACGTGCCTGCCCGCCGCCAGTTCGGGCGCGCCGTTCAACAGGTCGACGAAGCAGTCCAGGCTGTTCGACGCCGACGAGTCGCTGGCGCCGATGCGGCCGAAATGGCCGATCAGCTGCGCGCCGGCCGGCACCTGCTGCGCGAGGATCGCCGCGGCCCGGCCGGCGCTGCCGGTGTCGGCGGGCAGCCGGGCGAAGTCGTCGGGATCGAAGCCGTTCGGAAGGTTCACCGTGGCCTTGTCCGGATAACGGCGGCGGAAGTCCTCCACCAGCGGGCGGCTCACCGAGGTGATCAGCGCCGCGGGCGCCACCACGCGCCGCTCGATCGCCCGCCGCGCGAAATCGCGCAGGCGGCCGCCCCGGCCCAGCGATTCGAACACCAGGCCGTCGCGGAAATCCTGCAGGCAGGCGATGCGGCGCCGGCTGGCCAGCGCGGCGGCGGCGATCAGCGCATCGACCGGCGAATACGTGCCGATCGCCACGCAGGGTTCGCCCTCCGCCAGCCGCTCGCCGCAGAGACGGTCGGCCTCCGCCCATGCCAGGGCGAACCACGGACGCGTCTGCGCATCGCCGTTGGCCAGCATCGCGGGCAGGCTGTGCACGAAGGCGGCGGTCAAGGCGAGCGCCGACGCCGCGGCGGACGACTCGCTGCCCACGCAACGGCCCGGAAACGCGTGGATGCTGGTTTCCGGGCCGGTCGCCGCGTTCGCCGCATGGACGCCTGCGGCGGGTTCACGAGTGAGCACGAACACCCGGTATTTCGCCGGATCCAGGTATTTCAGCAGCGCCCTGAACCGCTGTGCGGCGATGTTGCCGCTCAGGTGGTGTGCCGCGAAAACGAACAGGTTGATCTTCTTCACCGACGGATCCTCGATCTCCGCGTCGCCCCGCCATCGCGTGCCGATGTCTTCGAGCAATAACGCATCGCCGGGCAGCATTGCGTGAATTTCCGTGGCGCCGGCGCGCGGCGTTCGGGCCGCAGTCAGGCACGCCGCCGCGGGCTTGCGGGAGACGTTCACCGCTCCGGCTCCGGCGACCATCGCGTCAACTTGATGGACGAGTGCAGCGACCTGTAGATCGCGGTCCATTCCGTGCGGAACGCCCACGCGATCGCAGGCAGCAAGGCCAGCCAGACGATGTGGAACAGCATCGGCGCGCGCGGTGCGAACGCCAGCGTGGCGATGGAAAGGCCGACCCCCGCGGAAACGAAGGCGTACAGCCGCGCGCGCGGGAACGGGCGCCACACGCGTGCCGACGCTTCGGTGCGCGCGATGAAGAAGACCAGGAACGCCAGCGTGTTCGCGACCACCGCGCCCGCCGCGCCGTACCGTGGCGTGAGATACACGCTGACGGCGACGTTGGCGACCAGCGCCGCGAGCGTGGACCACAGCGACAGCCCGGACCGGCGCGTGATGCCTATGCCCACGCAGGTCACCTCGGAAAGCGTGTACAGCAGCGGCTGCCCGATGCAGCACAGCATCAGGTACTTCACCTGCGTGTAGCGCGGCGGCAGCACGAAGTCGGTCACCCACGAGAACACCCCGGTCAGCACCCAGATCGCGCAGACGATGGCCAGCGCCTGGTGCGCGATGTGGTCGACCCGGCGCATGTCCACGCCGTGCGCCACCCACTTGTAGACCAGCGGCGCCCACAGCACGGTGAAGATCGCCTGGAAGACCGCGCCTATGCTGGCGAAGCTCATCGACACCGAGTACACCGCCAGCTCGGACAGCGTGGACATCGTGCGCAGCACCAGCGTGCTGGTGGCGCTGAGGCCCCAGTACGCCACGCCGGCGAAGATCAGCGGCAACCCGTAGAGCAGCAGCGCGTGGACCTGCGGGCGCGACAGCGGCGCGCGCAGCGCCGGCACCCATTCGTGCCGCGTGCTCAGGCTGTAGACGAACAGCACCGAGAGCAGGGACACGAGGTAGGCGGCTTCGAGCTGGCCGAAGGATTTCGGAATGGCCGGCCATGCCAGTACGGCGACGGCGAGCAGCAGTATCACCTTCGGCAGGATCTGGCTCATGGAAAACGCCAGGCCGCGATCCTGCATGCGCAGGATCAGCGAGAGGAATCGCGAGACGAAGCTGACCACCAGGCAGGCGATCAATATCCAGTAGTAGCCCGGATGCCCCAGGTCGAACAGCCATGCCGCCATGTGGCCCTGGAACGGCAGCGTGAGCAGGAACGCGAGCAGCATCAGCGCGAATCCCGGCAGGAAGCACGACTTCAGCAGGGCCGGGCGATCCGCGCATTCGTAGTATTCCCGCACGTAGGCGCGGTCGAGCCCGAGGTTGAACAGCAACACGCCGAAGTCCACCGCGATCCGGACGATGTTGAGGCGGCCCACGTCGGCGGGCGGAAACACCCAGGCGATGATGGGCACCGTGACCAGGCCCAGCCCGGCCGTCGCGATGGGGCCGATCGCGAACGACAGTATGGTCTTGATGTTCATCGACCCGCCCCGCGGCGCCATGGGCCGCCGGCAGGTTCGCCGGCGGTGCGTGGGGCAGGCGGGCGAGGGCGGTTCATGCGGGCGCCGCCCCGATCGCCAGCACGCCGGCGATGAACGCCGGGTAGTTCCGGCCGGCGCAGAAGCGCGCCTCGATCACCCGGCGGGCATGCAGGCGCAGCGCGTCCTTTTCCCCTCCCAGCGCCACCCGGGCGATCGCGTCGGCGATCTCCCCGCTGCCGGGCGACGCGGCCAGCAAGGCGCCGCACTCGTCCGACACGAGATCGGAAACGCCGCCCACGTCGGGCGCCACCGCCGGCACGCCGGCGCTCATCGCCTCCATCACGGATACCGGCATGCCTTCCGACTCGCTGGTGTTGACGAACACGTCGACCGGGGTGCCGAGGTAGTAATGCTTGACGACCTGGTTCGGCAGGTCGCCGAGGAACTCGAACGCGACGTTGGACAGGCCGCCCAGCCGCGTTTGCGCGAGCTGCGCGATCTCCGCCAGCTGCGGACCGCCGCCGATGTGCGTCCACGTGATCCTGGCCTGCGCGTGGCGGCGAGCCAGCAGGTGCAGCGCCTCGACGATGCGGTCCAGGCGCTTGACGGGAAGGCAGGACGACACCGAGACCAGATGCAGGAAACCCGGCGGGCTGGCCGCCGACAAGGCGCCCGTCAGCGGTACGCCCAACGGACTGATGCGGGTGTTCCCGGCGGGCGCGCCATAGGTCGCCTCCAGGTAGGTGCGGGCTTCGCGCGACAGCGCGAACAGCGTGTCGAAGCAGCCGATGAACTGCCGCTTGAGCGGCATGTAGGCGTGTTCCCGCCGCGCCTCGTACAGGTCGAAGCCGTGCAGCCGGGAGACCACCTTGCGCACCGCTCCCGCCGCCCTTGCCCGCAGCGCGGCGTAGGACTGCGTTTCGTTCCAGTAGCAGTAGGCCACGTCGATCCGCCCGTGCGTCCTCGCGTACCGCTCCAGGCGCTGCTGCTGCTCCAGCACCTTGGACGTGTGCAGGATCGCGCGCAGCGCGGTGGCGACGCGCAGCTTGCGCGAGCCCCACAGGTAGGCCAGCTCGCGGCGAAACACCTGCGAGCCCGCCGCACGCAACACGCAGCGCAGCCGCGCCAGCCGGCTGCCGCCGGCCATGCCGAGGTCGACGGCAATGCCCGCGGGAAGCGGGCGCGGCTCGCCCGCGGCCACCGCGGGCAGCAGCGTCACCTCGGCCACCGGGTTGCCGGCCCAGAACGCGATCTCGTCCTCCATGAACTGCTCGCCCGGCTGGTAGGGATAGGCATTCGTGAGGATGGCGATCTTCACGGCAGCCCTCCCGCGTCCGTGACGATCAGGCCGACCATGCCGGCGCGATAGGCGAGCTGGTCCATGTCGAACGGAATGCTCACCTTGAAGCAGGCGACGCCGGCGAAGCACTTCGCCAGCGCCGAGCGCCAGTTCGCGATCACCCGGTCCATGGTCAGCATGGGCGCCGTGCCGGTGGCCAGCGCGTTGTAGCGTTCCCAGTGGAGATGGTCGTGGAAGATGCTGTATTCCGCGCGGACCACGTCGATCGTCATGTCGACGGCATTCGCGGCGTCCAGGGCGGCCACGCGTATGCCGGGGACGTCCTCCCGGATCACGTAGTACAGGCGCGAAAGCGCCACCGGCGCGGATTCCACGTGGTGATAGACGCGATCCGGCCGGATCATCCGGCGCGCGCTGGCCGAATCCATGCGGCTCTTGATGCGGAACTGGGTGCGGTCGACCCATCCGCGTCCCGCGAGCAGCTCGCCTTTCAGCGTGTCGCCGTTGCAGTTGTAGCCGTAGATCTTCGGCCAGGCCATGTTGGCGTAGACCTGCGGACCCGCCGACGACGCGATGACGATGTCGTCGCTGACGAAGCCGACGCGGTGGTTCTGCCGCAGCGCGATCATCGCGGCCGACTTGCCCACGCCGGCGGTCCCCGCCAGCAGGCAGGCCACGCCGTCCACCGTGACGCAGGCCGCGTGGATGGGCGCCACGTCGTCGAAGAAATACGTGGAAGGGACCAGCACGAATTCGTGCAGCACCTTTTCCAGCAACTCGAGCTCGCTCGCGAATTCGGTGGACAGCAGCTTCTTGATCCCGTGCTTCACGCCCTGGCGGACCTTCAGCGCGACGTCGATCTCCAGGCAGCCGTCGTCCGACCAGCCCCAGTAGACGTCGGCGGGCGGAAACGACGTCAGCATGCCGCGTGCGAACGTCCGGTGCGACTTCGGGTTGATCGCCGCAGGCACGCGCGGCGGCAGCGCATGCATGATGCGTATCGCCACCTGCGGCGCCGCGTCGCCGGCGTCCTGGTACAGCGCGAGGCATTCGGCGAGGTGGCGTTCGTGCACCGCCTCGCCGGAGAACGCATAGCATTTCCCGAAGATGATCTTTTTCATGCGGCTACGGCCCGCAGCCGCCGGTACCGCGGGTGGATCGCGCCGCGCCGGCATGCACCCTGGAGCCTGGCGGCGGGATCCGTGCGGCGCGGGCCGCTGCAGGCTTCGCCAGGCACGCGCACACGCCCGGACGGGGTGGTCGACGCGCGCATTCATCGCTCCCTGATGACTCGTGCGGGGACCCCGGCGATCACCCGGTTGTCCGGTACGGACCGGGTGATGACGGAGTTGGCGCCGACGATCACGTTGTTGCCCAGCGTGACGCCCTCGCGGATGAAGACGTTGTCGCCGATCCAGCAGTCGTCGCCGATGACGATGTCCCGCTCCGTGTGGATGATCGGGCCCGCCGCGTTGTTCGTCGGCTGCGCCTGCGAATGCGTGATCGCCTTGATCGACACGTTGTAGCCGATCGCGCAGCTGCGCCCGATGACCACCCTGGAGCGCGGCCCGCACGACAGGTGCGCCTGGTTGAGGTAGCTCATCTCGCCGATCAGGAAATTCTGCTTCGGGCCGATCAGCTTCGACCCCAGTCCTATCGTGGCCCGCGGGGAGATGCCGCTGTACTCGCGCAGGCGACGGGCGTGGCTTCGGCGCTGCGCCCAGTCCACGGAACCGCTGATCAGCCTGGCGAGAAAATCCAGCACGGCCGCTCCGCCTACCGCACCGGCGCCGCGGCGAGGCTTTCCGCGATCCGGCCGATCTGCGCCTCGGTGAGGTAGGGATGCATGGGCAGGCTCAGCACCTGCATCGCCGCCTCGTCGCCCACCGGCAGGCTGGCGTTGCTCTGCGCCACCGCGGTCTGCCGGTTGATCGGCACCGGGTAGTGCACCATGGTGGGAATGCCCGCGTCCTTCAGGCGCGCCTGCAACGCGTCGCGGTCTTCGACGCGTATGGTGTACTGGGCGTAGACGCTGGTGTTGTGCGGCTCGATGTACGGCGTGGTGGCGATGCCGATCTCGGCCAGCCGCGCGTCGTAATGCGCGGCGACTCGCTGGCGCAGCTCGATCTCGTCGTCGAAGATCGCCAGCTTGGCCAGCAGGATGGCCGCCTGCAGCGTGTCCAGCCGGCTGTTGATGCCCACGCGCACGTGGTGGTAGCGGCGGTCCTGGCCGTGGCGCGCGATCTGCCGCATGGCCAGGGCGAGCTGGTCGTCGTTGGTGAAGATCGCGCCGCCGTCGCCGTAGCAGCCCAGCGGCTTGCTGGGAAAGAAGCTGGTGCAGGCGACCGTGCCGAGGTTGCACGAAGGCCGCCTCTTGTAGCTGGCGCCGAAACTCTGCGCCGCATCCTCGATCACCGGGATGCCGTGCCGTGCCGCGATCGCGTTGATCGCGTCGAAATCCGCGCATTGCCCGTACAGCGAAACCGGAATGATCGCGCGGGTGCGCAAGGTGATCGCCGCCTCCAGGCGGGCCGGGTCGAGGTTGTAGGTGCGCGGGTCGATGTCCACGTACACCGGACGGGCGCCCAGCAGCGCCACCGTCTCCGCCGTGGCGATGTAGGTGAAGCCGGGCGTGACGACCTCGTCGCCGGGGCCTATGCCCAGCGCCATCTGCACGATCTGCAGCGCGTCCGTGCCGTTCGCGCAGCTGATGCAATGCCGGGCGCCGACGCGGTGGGCGAGCCGCTCTTCCAGCTCCCCGACTTCCGGCCCGGAAATGTACTGCCCCTGCGCGAGCACGCGCTGGATCGCCGCGTCGATCTGCGGCTTGATGCGGGCCTGCTGGGCCTTGAGGTCGTTGAAGTCGATCACGCCCGCTTCGCCTCGCGCTTTTCCAGCCGGCCGCCGCCGAGCACGTAGCGGGCGCCGGTATGCGCGCAGGTGGCGACGCCGTCCCCGGCCAGCGGCAGGTCCAACTGCTCGCCGTACTCGCTCATCCAGCCCACCTGCCGCGCCGGCACGCCCACCACCAGCGCATACGCCGGGACGTCGTGGTTGACCACCGCGCCGGCGCCCACGAAGGCGAACTCGCCGATCGTGACGCCGCAGACGATGGTGCAGTTCGCGCCCAGGGTGGCGCCGCGTTTCACCACGGTGTCGCGGTATTCGTCCTTGCGCGGGATCAGCGAGCGGGGGTTGTAGACGTTGGTGAACACCATGCTGGGGCCGCAGAAGACGCCTTCCTCCAGCGTCACGTTGTCGTACACCGACACGTTGTTCTGGATCTTGCAGTCGTCGCCGATGACCACCTTGTTGCCGACGAACACGTTCTGTCCCAGCGAGACGCGCCTGCCGATGCACGCCCCGGCGCACACGTGCGCGAAGTGCCATATGCGGGTGCCGGGTCCGATGCGGGCGCCGTCGTCGACGATGGCGGAGGGATGCTGCTGGTAATGGTCCATGCCGTGGCTACCTCAGGCTTGCCGTTGCAGGAAGGGATGGCCGTCGCCGCCCGCGGGCACGACGTCGCCGGTGCGTATCGTGGCCACGGTCTCTATGGCCACGCGGTTTTCCTCCAGGCCGAAACCCCGGCCGGCGAGGATTTCCTCGTAGCTGCGGTTGTGCAGGTCGGCGAAGCCGCCGGAGAACTCGATCTCCTCGCCGTCCACGGTGATCGAGCGGTAGGTGCGCTGGCCGCCGTCGCGCAGCGTCGCGGGCACGTCCTCGATGTCCACCGACAGGAACCAGCGCACGTGGGCGTTCTCGTATTCCAGGTAGCCGGCCGCCTTGGTGTCGTCGCGCAGGTGCACCCGGTTGGCCTGCAGCGCGCCGAAGATGTAGTGCAGCATGTCGAAGAAGTGCACGCCGATGTTGGTGGCGATGCCGCCGGATTTCTTCTGGTCGCCTTTCCAGCTCTGCAGGTACCAGTGGCCGCGCGAGGTGACGTAGGCAAGGTCGACTTCGTGCTTGGGGCCGCCTTGCCGTTGCCGCACCCGCTCGCGCAGGGCGACGATCGCCGGATGCAGGCGCAGCTGCAGGATGGTGTTGACCTGCCTGCCGGTCTCGCGCTCGATTTCCAGCAGGCCGTCGATGTTCCAGGGGTTGAGCACCAGCGGCTTCTCGCAGATCGCGTGGGCGCCCGAGCGCAGGGCGAAGCGCATGTGCGAGTCGTGCAGGTAGTTCGGCGAACAGATCGAGACGTAGTCGACCTGGTTGCCGTTGGCCGCGCGCCGGCGCAGGTCGACATGCCGGTCGAAGCGCTCGAATTCGGTGAAGAAGTCGGCCTCGGGAAAGTGGCTGTCGATGATGCCGACCGAGTCGTTGGGGTCAAACGCGGCCAGCAGGCGGTTGCCGGTGGCCTTGATCGCCTGCATGTGGCGGGGCGCGATGTAGCCGGCGGCGCCGATCAGGGCGAAGTTCTTCGTCGGGGTGGTCATGGAAGCTGATCCTGGTTCCGTGCGGTCTCTGCCGGCCTGCGTGCAATCGCCATGTGCGCGTGGCTACCGGGTGGTCGCCGCCGTTCGTTCCCGTCATGCCGGATGCGCCCCGTGGCGCGGCGCATGCGGCAAGGTGCGCCGTCGCGCTCATCCGGCGGCCTTGTCGACGCCGTAGTAGGCGTAGGAGTAGTAGCCGCTGCTGCGCTTCTCGACGGCGTTGAAGATGGCGCCGCGGAGGTGGATGTTGTTCTGCTCGAAGCGCTGCCTTGCCAGCGCGACTTCGCGCGCCTGGTTGAGTCCGAAGCGCACCACCATCAGCGCCGTGCCGGCGTGGTGGCCGATGATCGCGGCGTCGGTCACGGCCAGGATCGGCGGGGTGTCGATGATGACCAGGTCGAACATCTTCTTGACGTGTTCGAGCATGGCGGAGAAGCGGGAGTTCATCAGCAGCTCGGACGGATTCGGCGGAATCTTGCCGCGGCCGATGAAGTACAGGTTCTGCGACGTGCCGATCTGGCGCACCGTCGTTTCCAGGTCGGCCTGGCCCGAGATCAGCTCGGAAAGGCCGCCCTCGGCATGGCCGCCCATGACCCGGTGCAGCGTGCCCATGCGCATGTCGCCGTCGATCAGCAGCACGCGCTGGTTGCCCTGGGCGACCAGGGTGGCGAGGTTCGCGGAGACGAAGGTCTTGCCGACGTCCGGACTGGAGCCGGTGATCATCAGCACGTTGTTCTTCGCCTCCAGTCGCGCGAAGTGCAGGCTGGTGCGCAGGCTGCGCAAGGCTTCCGTGGCCATGTCCGCCGGCGCGTCCATGACCAGCAGTCGCTGCTTGTCGTAGGTGCGGCCGCGCTTGTCGTGCAAGGCCTGTTCGCGCAGGCTGACCGGGATCGATGCGTACACCGGCAGGCCGAGGTTCTCGATGACGGCGGGATCTTCGATGCCGCGGTTGAGCGCTTGCCGGATGAACACGAACAGCAGCGCCACGAAGCCGCCCAGGAAGGTGCTGCTGAGCACCACGATGGACTTTCGCGGCCATATCGGCTGCGTGACGTCGACGGCCGAGCTGTCGACGATGCGCACGTTGCCCACCGTGCCGGCGCGGGCGATGTCCAGCTGCTGGGCCTGGTTGAGCAGGCCGGTGTAGGTGTCGTTGCTCACCTGCACGTCGCGGGTCAGCTTCAGCAGTTCCTGCTGGGTGTTCGGCAGGGTGCCGACCTGCTTGTCGATCGAGGCCTTCTTCGCTTCCAGCTGGCCGATCTGCTGCATCAAGGCCTTGTAGGCCGGATGCGCGGGGGTGTACTGGCGCTGCATGTCGGCCTGCTGCAGGCGCAACTGCTGGATGCTGCCCTGGATGGAGACTTCCTGGTCCAGCAGGCTCTGGGTCTGCATGCTGATGTCGACCGAGCGCGCCTTGAGCTGGTAGGCGTTGAGCGCGGCGGTGGCCTGTTCCAGCTGGCTGCGCACCTTGGGCAGTTGCTCGCGGACGAACTCCAGGCTGTTCGCCGCCTGCGCGGAATTGCGATCCACGTCCTGGCGCACGTACAACTCGCCGACCTCGCGCAGGATATTGCCCGCCAGGACCGGGTCGGCGTTGTCGTAGGTCATGTCGAGGATGCCCGAATCCTTGCCCTGCTCGGTGACCTTGATGGCCTTGCGCAGCCGGTTGGTCACGGTCAGCCTGCTGTGGCTGACGACGCGGAAATGGGTGCCCGGGTTGGCCTGCAGCGTCTTCACCTGCATCGTCACGCCCTGGTTGCCGGCGCCTTGCCCGGCCTTGCCGGTGAGCAGCAGGTTGCCGTCCTTGTCCTGCAGCACGTATTCCCCGTTCTCGCCCGCCACCAGGGTGAGCGGCTGGTCCTGCAGCGACTCCGGCACGCTCAGCTGGAAGATGTCCAGCTTCGAACCGCCCCAGTCGTAGCCGTTCATGCCGAACCAGGGTGCGGCCACCTGGCCCGGATGGCGCGAGGCATAGAGGCGGGCGATGAAGTTGCCGAACAAGGGGATGCGCTCGGCGCTGCTGCTGGTGGTGAGCTTGAGCTTGTCGACCACGCCGCCGACCACCATCCGCGAGGTGATCAGCGCGGCCTGCGTGGTCGTTTCGGGACTCTCCGTGCCCAGCGTCTGGGTGAGCGCCGTCAGGCCGGGAAGTTCGGGGACCTTCTGGTCCACCTGTGCGGTCGAGGTGGCCTGGTAGATGGGCGTGGCCACCAGGGCGTAGATAATGCCGAGAATGACGAAGAAACCTACGATGCGGCCTATGAGCCATTTGTTGTCGCGGAGCGTGCCGAGCATTTCGCTCAGGTCGATTTCGTTATCGCGTTGCATGGGATTCAATGGGCTGGTCATAGGATTGCCATTACATGACTTGAATCGTGGTCAGAGATAAGGTCGCCAGCTTTCAATATCCCTCGCTATCATTTCGTGAACGTATTCGAAGGCGGGACGCTGCTGGCGATACGGATCGGGTATGTCGTTTCCATCCAGCCATTTGTCCAGCAGATAGACCTTGCCGCGGGTTTCCGGAACCAGGCGGACCATTGCGTCGACATGGCTCTTTTCCATGCCCAGGATCAGGTCCGCCTCATGCAGCATGGAAGGCGCCAGCTGACGGGCTCGGTGCATGGTTCCGTCGATGCCGCTGTCGGCCAGCAGTTCCAGGGCGGTAGGGTCCATGGGCCGCCCCTCGGGCGCGCAAAGGCCTGCGCTGGTGAAGTTGACGCCGGGCGAATCCGTGCGTGCCCTGAACAGGTACTCGGCCGCGGGGCTGCGGCAGACGTTGCCCATGCAGACAATCAATATCCGCTCGAACACAGCGCCGTCATACTCCCGATCCCGTGCCAACGTCGATCCAAGGATGTCAGTAATGGCGGTCCATTCTCCTGTGCATTTCAGGAAAACTCACATGAATGCGAGTTTCGTGGCCCTGTTTGGAATATGCATCGAATGCCCCGGAGTGAGGCAAATGGCGGGCAATTCACGGCGTGCTGCCTGCCCTTGATTACGATTCCGGCGGTGCGCTTTGTACACCTGGTGGATTCCGGGCGATTCGGCATTGCAGGCCCGGAATGAAGTTCGATGATTGCACGCCGAGACTGTTTGTCAGTGAACCGGAGCCAAATGATCCATTGAATCGTTGTGCGCAGTGTGATTGCAACGGTTTGAAGACGATGTGAATGAGTGATGATTATGTGAAATTTCACATGGTCTTGATTTTCATTGCGACGAAAATGAAATGAATCGCGCCGCGAGCGCCGCAGAACCCGCGAGGCCGGCCGCCGCGGGTGCATGCGTGCACCTGCTTCCGGCTTCGAAGTGGTGTGTGCGTGGCGACGGCGCCGCGCGACGGATCGCATGCGGCCTTGCGCCGGGGTGCAAGGCGCTCGCGGGCAGGGGACGTCCGCTGCAACATCGTGCAGCGCTCATGCGTGTCGCGGAACGGCGGCTCGGTCCGGCGATCTTGCGGTGCCGCGCGGGGTGGACGGCCTCATCGCGGGCGCGGGCAGTGCATGGACTCCGCACCGCGTTGCAGGAGGGGGCCGAACGTCAGCGTCGTGTGCGGGCGAGGCGTCGACCGGGGCTGGGCGCGGTCGCGCTGCGGGGCGGTTGGCCGGCGGGACGCCGCCCCGGTGGAGCGGCGTCTGCGGATGGTGACGGGCGCTCAGCGGATGCGGGTGATGTTGCCGTCGCCGTCGACCTGCACCAGATCGCCGTCGCGCACCGCGCTGGCGTCCCGCACCTGGACGTTCTGTACGCTGCCGTTGCCCATCTTGATGCGCACGGTCCAGCTGTCGGTGCCGCCGGCGTTGTTGCCGATCGCATTGCCGGCGAAGCCGCCGCCCACCGCGCCGCCCACCGTGGCGAGCTTGCGGCCCTTGCCCTTGCCGACCTGGTTGCCCAGCACGCCGCCGGCGATGGCGCCGATCACCGCGCCAGCGGTGCCGTGGCCGCCGCCCTGGGTGATGTTGTGCTCCACGCGCTGCACCGTGCCGCACTGGTCGCAGCGCAGGTAGATGCCGTCGTTGCGTACGAGCACGCCGCTGCTGCTCTGCGCGGCGGCGGTGCCGGCGAGACCGACCATGGCGGCAAAGGGGAGGGCGAGCAGGGACCTGGCGTTCATGGAAAACCTCCTGGGGGGGGGCGAAACCGATGTGGTTGCCCGCAAGTTTATGCCGCAGCCACCCGCAGGTGGAGTGGACGCACGGCACGCATTCCGCCGTTTCGCCCGGCGCGGCGTCAACGCGCCGGTGCGTCCGTTGCGGTCGTGTCGTCGCCCCGCGGCGCGCGGCGCAGCAGCCACGCCAGCACCGGCGGCGTCAGTATCGCGGTAAGCAGGGACATCGCCACGATGATCGCGTAGATGCGGTCGCCGAACACGCCGGCGGCGAGGCCGAGGCTGGCGATCACCACGCCCACCTCGCCCCGCGGCACCATGCCGCAGCCCACGATGACGGCGCTGCGTCGGCCCAGCGACAGCGCCCCGAGGCCGCCGCCCAGCAGCTTGGAAACGATGGCGATCGCGGTGACCGCCAGCAGCGTCCACAACGCGTCGGCAGTGGCCAGTTCGCGCAGGTCGATCTTGCTGCCGGTGACCACGAAGAAGAACGGGGTGAGCAGGGTCAGCAGGGGCTGGGTCTGCTGTTCCAGCGTGTGCTGCTGGCGGGTTTCCGAAGCGATCATGCCGGCGAGGAAGGCGCCGATGATCGCGGCGAGGCCGAACAGGGTGGAGAGCCAGGCAAGGCCCAGGCACAGCGCCAGCGCGATCAGCAGCGGCGATTGCGCGTGGCGCGGCTTGTCGAGCCAGCCGGAGCCGCGCCGCATCAGCCGCGTGCCGCCCCAGCCGATCACCGCGATGAAGCCCACCGCCGCGCCCAGCACCCACAGCAACTTGCCGGGCCTGAAGCCTTCGCCGCCCTGCAGCGACACCACCACGCCGAGCAGCAGCATGGCGAGGATGTCGTCGATCACCGCCGCGCCCAGGATCACCTTGCTTTCCACCCGCTGCAGCGCGCCGAGTTCCTGCAGCACGCGCGCGGTGATGCCGGCCGAGGTGGCCACGAAGGCGGCAGCCACGAACATCGACTTGTCCCAGCCGAAGCCGCTGCCGTGCGCCCACAGCGCGCCCATGCCGAACGGCACCAGCACGCCGATCACGCCGACCAGGAAGGCCGCCTTGCCGACTTTCTTCAGGTCCTCCAGCCGCGTTTCCAGGCCCACCGAGAACAGCAGCAGCACCACGCCGATCTCGGCCAGCACATCCAGCGGCGTGCCGGTGGCGATCTGCCCGGGCGTGATCCAGCCCAGCAGCGAGGGGCCGACCACACAGCCGGCGGCGATCTCGCCCACCACGCCCGGCAGCTTCAGCCAGCGCGCGATCTCGCCGCCGACCTGCGCCGCGACGAACACGATGAACAGGGCGAGCAGGATGTCGCTGGCGTGGTGCACGCGTTGCCTCCGGAGTGGTGTGGAGCCCGCATGCTACCGGTTGCCCGCGCCGGAGGCCCGGATGCGCCCTGGCGCTGTACTCAGCCGGCGGAGGGCAGCGCCTCGGCCGGGCGGTCGGGACGAAGCCGGCCGAACACGCGGCTGGCGGCGGCGGTGATCAGGCCCAGCAGCAGCACGGTCCAGCGGAACGCGACCACGAAATCCTCGGGCGCGTGCCCGCGCAGCAGCGCCTGCATCAGCAGCGTGGACAGCGCGATGCCGAAGCTCATCGCAAGGTATTGCACGGTGGACGCCATCGACGACGCCATCGAGGCGTGGCTGATGTCGAGGTCGTGGTAGATCAGCGTGTTCATCGTGGTGTACTGCAGCCCGGTGAAGCCGCCGTAGCAGAACGTGAACAGCGCGATCACCCAGGGCGGCGTGCCCGGTCCGAACATCGCGAAGGCGGCCAGCAGCACCGCCACGATCAGCGTGTTCCCCAGCAGCAGGCGGCGGTAGCCGTAATGCACCAGCGCGCGGTTCACCATCCACTTCGCGGCGATCGAGCCCAGCGCCTGCGGCACCATCATCAGGCCCGCCGCCAGCGGCGACCAGCCGCAGCCCACCTGCAGGAACAGCATCAGCAGCAGGAACATGCCGGAGATGCCCAGGCGGGTGAACAGCCCGCCGGCCAGCGATACCCATACGTTGCGCACGCGCAGCAGCGAAAGGTCCGCCACCGGGTGCGGAGTGCGCCGGCTGTGCCAGACGTAGACCGCGCCCAGCGCCAGGGCGACCATGCCGCAGGCGGCCATCTGCAGCCAGGGCACGGGCTCGGCGCCGGCCAGTTCCGAGGCGGTGAGCAGCAGGGCGGAGGCGAGCGCGAACAGCAGGAAGCCTGCGAGGTCGAAACGGTTCGCGTGCTCCAGCCGGTATTCCGGCATGTCGTGCCGGTTCATCCACACGCCGGCGATCGCCACCGGCACGTTGATCAGGAAGATCAGCCGCCACGAGGTGTATTCCACCAGCGCGCCGCCCAGCAGCGGACCCAGCACCGAACCGAGCAGGCCGAAGGTGGCCACCGTGCTCATCGCACGCACGAACTCGCGCCGGTCGATGCTGCGCACCAGCACGTAGCGCCCCACCGGCATCAGCGCCGCGCCGCCCATGCCTTGCAGCACGCGCGCGGCCACCAGCTGGGTCAGCGTCTGCGACAGGCCGCACAGCAGCGAGCCCAGGCCGAACAGCACGATCGCGCCGCCGAACACGCGGCGCGTGCCGAAGCGGTCGCACAGCCAGGGGCTGGCCGGGATCAGCACCGCGAGCGTCAGCACGTAACTGGTCAATGCGCTGCGCATGCCCAGCGGGGTTTCCCGCAGCGCGTCCGCCATGGCCGGCACCGCGGTGTTGACCACGGTGGAATCCAGCGACTGCATGAAGAACGCCGCGGCCACCAGCCACAGCAGGCCGCGATAGCGCTGGCGCGTGGAGATTTCCGGCGGGGCCGCCGCCCCCTCGGGCGCTGCGGCCGCGTCGGTAGGGGAAGATGTCTCGGCGGCTTGCGGTGGCATTGGGCGAATGATAGCTGTTGTGACAGCTTGCTTTCTGTCAAGATCCTGCGCAGAGTCAGCCTTGTTTCATCGATCGCCGCCCCCAGTTCGGGACGGCGACACACCCAAGACGACCGCGCGCCGGGGCGCCATCGCCCCGGCGTGTGTTTTTGCGCGACCCGCACTGCCTGCGACAGGACCAAGGACCATGAGCCGCAAACCCGCCATCACCGTTTCCAGCCTCGACCTCGAACGCATCGAGGCCTTGTTCGATCGCATGTCGGCCACCGAGGCCGCGGGTCATGCGGCGCTGCGCGAGGAATTGGACCGAGCCAAGGTGCTGGAGCCCGAGGAGATGCCGGGCAACGTGGTGACGATGAACTCGACCGTGAGCTTCACCGACGAGGAAGGCAGCCCGCCGCTGCAACTGACCCTGGTCTATCCCGCCGCGGCCGGCAAGCCCGGCACCGTGTCCATCCTGGCGCCGGTGGGCAGCGCGCTGCTGGGCCTGGCCAAGGGCAAGCACATCGACTGGCCCACGCCGGACGGCCGCAAGCGCCGCCTCACCGTGGTGTCGATCGACTACCAGCCGGAGGCGGCCGGCGACCTGCACCGCTGAGCCTTCAGGTCGGGCAACGGGCGGCGTCGTTCGCCGCCTACGGGTGGGTGCCGAAGTGGTGCACGAAGCCCACCTGGAAACCGCCCGGCAGCCAGCCCAGGATCAGCGGCGAATGGCGGTGCGCGGCCCAGATGCCCACGCCCGCGCCCAGCGCGGCGCCGGCCAGCACGTCGCTCTGCCAGTGGCCACGCGTCTTCATGCGCGCCACCGCGTCGTAGGCGGGCAGCAGGGCCAGCGCGTACACCGCCGGGTGGTCGTGGCCGTAGTTCACGATGAACGGCGTCACCGCGGCGGTGATGGCGGTAACCTCGCCGCTGGGGAAGCTCTGCGCGTGGCTGCCCTCGAAGAAGCGGTTCGGATCGGCGGTCTGCGAGGGGCGTTCGCGCTGGAACGTGTGTTTCAGCGCCTCAGCGCCCACGCCGGAGACCACCATGGCGTCCACCGAACGCCAGAATGTGTCGCCCAGCTTGTCCTGGTCGCCGAACGCCAGCGCGCCGCCGGCCACCGTGACGATGGTGCCGTACATCAGCGTGGTCTGGTTGCTGCGCTTCCAGATGCCGCTGTTGTCGTAATGGAGGCGGTGATCGATGCCGAACGGGCCGCCGCTGGCGAAGGCGGGCGTGGCGAGGGTGAAGGCGAGCAGCAACGAAGCGGGAACTGTCGTGCGCATGGGGTGCCTCCCTTGCGGTCCGAGGACGGGACCGGCGGTGGTGCAGCCTAGTCCCGCCGTCTTTCGATTCGCTTACTCCGGCCGTCCGCCGCGGCGCGCGCATCGTTAAACTTCCCCCATGAGCGCATCTTCCGTCCCCGCCGACAGCCGGATCCGTGCCGCCGATTTGCGCGAGCGCATCGAGCAGGCCAACTACCGCTACCACGTGCTCGACGATCCGGAGATCACCGACGCCGAGTACGACCGCCTGCTGCGCGAGCTGGAAGCGCTGGAAGCGGCGCATCCCGGACTGGCCACGCCCGACTCGCCCACGCGCAAGGTCGGCGCGCGCGCCAGCGGCGGCTTCGCCGAGGTGCGCCACGCGATGCCGATGCTGTCGCTGTCCAACGCCTTCGAGCAGCCGGGCGAGGACGAGCGCACCCGCTTCCGCGAGGTGGCCGAGTTCGAGCGGCGCATCGAGCAGACGCTGGACCGCGCCGCGCCGGTGTTCTCGGTCGAGCCCAAGCTGGACGGCCTGGCGATCAGCCTGCGCTACGAGCACGGCCAGTTCGTGCAGGGCGCCACCCGCGGCGACGGCGAGACCGGCGAGGATGTCACCGCCAACCTGCGCACGGTGCGCGCCATTCCCCTGAGGCTCCGCGGCACGGGTTGGCCTGAAGTGCTGGAGGTGCGCGGCGAGGTGATCATGCTGCGCAAGGACTTCGAGGCGTTCAACGAGCACGCCCGCGCGCACGGCGAAAAGCCGCTGGCCAATCCGCGCAACGGCGCGGCGGGTTCGCTGCGCCAGCTCGACCCGGCGATCACCGCGAAGCGCCGGCTGAGCTTCTTCGCCTACGCGGTGGGCGTGGTGGAAGGCGGCGAGCTGCCGCCCACGCATTCGGCCACGCTGCGGCAGCTGCGCGAATGGGGTTTCCCGGTGTCGCCCGAGGTCGGCACCGCCCGCGGCTTTGCGGGTCTGGTCGCGTATTTCGCGCGCATAGGCGCGAAGCGCGACCGCCTGCCGTACGACATCGACGGCGTGGTCTACAAGCTGGACGACTACGAGGGGCAGCGCGAGATGGGCTTCGTGGCGCGCGCGCCGCGCTGGGCCATCGCGCACAAGTTCCCGGCGCAGGAGCAGACCACCACGGTCGAGGCGATCGAGATCCAGATCGGCCGCACCGGCGCCGCCACGCCGGTGGCGCGGCTGGCGCCGGTGCAGGTGGCCGGCGTCACCGTCACCAACGCCACGCTGCACAACGCCGACCAGGTGGCGCGGCTGGACGTGCGCGTGGGCGACACGGTGATCGTGCGTCGCGCTGGCGACGTGATTCCCGAGGTGGTGCGCGTGATGCCCGAGCAGCGTCCGCCGCACACGCAGCCGTGGGCGATGCCCGCGCATTGCCCGGTGTGCGGCTCGGCGCTGCTGCGGGAGGAGGGCGAGGCGGCGTACCGCTGCTCCGGCGGCCTCATCTGCGCGGCGCAGCGCAAGGAGGCCTTGATCCACTTCGCCTCGCGCCGCGCGATGGACATCGACGGCCTCGGCGAACGCTATGTCGATGCATTGGTGGATTTCGGCTACGTGCAGACGCCGGCCGATCTGTACCGGCTCACGCTGGACGACTTCCTGGACATGAAGCGCCGCGCCGACGAGCGCGACGGCACCACGCCGGAGACCGTGAAGGCCGGCAAGATCGCGACGAAGTGGGCGGAGAACCTCATCGACGGCATCGCGGCCAGCAGGAACACCACGCTGGCGCGCTTCCTGTTCGGGCTGGGCATCATGCACATCGGCGAGAGCACGGCGAAGACGCTGGCGGCATGGCTGGGGCGGCTGGAGTTCGTGCGCAGCATGCCGGCGCCGGTGCTGCGCGTGCTGCCCGACGTCGGCGGCGAAGTGGCCGCGTCCATCGCCGGCTTCTTCGCGCAGCCGGGCAACCAGCAGGTGGTCGACGCGCTGCTGGCCGCGGGCGTGCAGTTCGGCGACGAGGGCGAACCCTCGCCGAAGCTGCGCGAGCGGCTGGGCCTCGCCGTGCTGCTGGACATGGCGAACGTAAACAAGCTCGGCGCCAAGGGCACGACGCTGCTGGCCGCGCAGTATCCGACGCTGCAGCGCCTGCTCGATGCGGGGCAGGCGCACTGGATCACCGCCGGCCTGCCGCAGGCGGCGGCGATCAATCTCGAAACGTACCTGGCGGACACATCGCAACTGGATGAGTTGCGCGAGGCCGAGGCCGCGATGCAGCGCCTGCTCGATGTCATCCCGCAGTCCGCGCAGGCAGGCAGCCTGCCGCTGGAAGGCCAGACCGCGGTGCTCACCGGCACCCTGCCCACGTTGAGCCGCGACCAGGCGAAGGAAAAACTCGAAGCCCTCGGCGCCAAGGTCGCCGGCAGCGTGTCGAAGAAGACCAGTTTCGTGGTGGCCGGCGCGGAAGCCGGCTCCAAGCTCGACAAGGCGAACGAGCTGGGCGTGCCGGTATGGGACGAGGCGCAACTGCTGGCCCTGCTGGCCGAACACGGGGTCGCGCCTTGAACCACCGCAACCTGCACGCCGCGCTGCACCTGCGTGCCCGCCTGTACGCGCTGGTGCGCGCGTTCTTCGCCGCGCGCCAGGTGCTGGAGGTGGAGACGCCGATCCTTTCCGCGGCCGGCAACACCGAGCCGAACATCGAGGGTTTCAGCACGCAGTTCAGCGGCCACGTCGATGCCGGCGCGCGCGAGCGCTGGCTGCGCACCTCGCCGGAGTATCCGCTGAAGCGCCTGCTCGCCGCGGGCGTGGGCGACTGCTACGAGCTGGGGCGCGTGTTCCGCAACGGCGAGGCCGGCGGCCGGCACAATCCCGAGTTCAGCATGCTGGAGTGGTACCGGGTGGGCTGGGACCACCGCCGCCTGATGCACGAGGTGATCGAGCTGGTGGAGGATGCGCTGGCGATGCAGGGACGCCGTGCCGAGGTGCTGATCGAAGGCTACCGCCAGTTGTTCATCGACGAGCTGGGTATCGATTCCGCGCACGCGTCCATCGAGGAGCTGCGCGCACCGCTGGCGGACTTCGGCATCGCGCCCGAAGGGCTGACCCGCGACGACTGGCTGGACCTGCTGCTCACCCACAAGCTGCAGCCGGCGTTTCCGCGTGGCCGCATCACGGTGATCCACGACTATCCGGCCAGCCAGTGCGCGCTGGCCCGGGTGCGCCCCGGCGATCCGCCGCGGGCGGAACGCTTCGAGCTGTACCTGGGCCCGTACGAGCTGGCCAACGGCTACCACGAGCTCAACGACGCGACGGAGCAGCGCGCGCGTTTCCAGCGCGACAACGCGCGCCGCCGCGAACGCGGCCAATGCGAACTGCCGCTGGACGAGCGCCTGCTGGCCGTGCTGGATGCGCTGCCCGACTGCGCCGGCGTGGCGCTGGGCGTGGAGCGCCTGCTGATGTGCCTGGCCGGCACCGACGCGATCGCCGACGTGCTGGCGTTCCCGTTCGCGGAGGCCTGAGCGATGGAACCCCTGCTGCGCGGCATCCACCACGTCGCCCTGATCTGCTCGGACTATCCGCGCTCGAAGGCGTTCTACAGCGGGACGCTGGGGCTGCGCATCGTGCGCGAGGTCTACCGCGAGGCGCGTGATTCCTGGAAATGCGACCTGGAAGTCGGCCCCGGCGTGCAGCTGGAGCTGTTCTCCTTCCCGGGCGCGCCGCCGCGCCCGTCCTGGCCGGAGGCGCAAGGCCTGCGCCATCTCGCGTTCGTCGTCGCCGACGTGGACGCGGCGGTGGCGGTGCTGACGGCGCGCGGCGTCGCCTGCGAACCGGTGCGGATGGACGAGCACACCGGCCGCCGCTTCGTCTTCTTCGCCGACCCGGACGGGCTGCCGATCGAGCTTTACGAGGCGTAGGCCGCCCGGCGGCACGCCACGCGGCCCGGGGGCCGCGTGGCGGGGATGCTCAGACCCGGTCGCCCGTGATGTCGGGCTGGGCCGGACGGTCGCTCCACAGGTAGCGGTAGATCAGCCCGCCGAGGATGCCGCCGATGATGGGCATCACCCAGAAGAACCACAGCTGTTCCACCGCCCAGCCGCCCTGGAAGAACGCCACGCCGGTCGAACGCGCCGGGTTCACCGAGGTGTTGGTGACCGGGATGCTGATCAGGTGGATCAGGGTCAGCGCGAGGCCGATCGCGATGCCGGCGAAGCCCACCGGCGCGCTGCGATGGGTGGCGCCCATGATGATGAAGATGAAGAAGCCGGTCATCACGATTTCGCACAGCGCCGCCGCGGCCATCGAGTAGCCGCCCGGCGAGTGCGCGCCGAAGCCGTTCGAGGCGAAGCCGCCGCCCACGGCGTCGAAGCCGGTCTTGCCCGAGGCGATGGTGTACAGCACCAGGCCGGCGACCAGGCCGCCGATTACCTGGGCGATGATGTAGGGAACCACTTCCTTCACCGGGAAGCGGCCGCCGGCGGCGAGACCGCAGGTCACCGCCGGGTTGATGTGGCAGCCCGAGATGTGGCCGATCGCGTAGCACATCGTGAGCAGGGTGAGGCCGAACGCCAGCGCCACGCCGGCATAGCCGATGCCGAACGGGTAGCCGTCCGCGCCCGCCACGTGCGCCGCCAGGACCGCGCTGCCGCAGCCTCCCAATACCAGCCAGAACGTGCCGAAAAACTCGGCGACCATGCGTTTGCCCAGGTTCATCGAAAACTCCTTCCCGATTGCGTGGATGGACACGGCGTCGCAGCGCGGCGACGCAGGCCGGATGACTGGCCGCAGGCCAGCCGTGAACGACGTTTCCTCTCCCCCTGAAAACGCCGCTGGACGGATCGGGTGCAGGCTGGTCGACCCGCCCTTGGGCCCGGCATCCCGCCGGACCGCGTGAGCATAGGGGAAGCGGGCGCCTGCGCGAAGTGTCCCGCGTGCGCCCGGTCGATGTTTTCGCATGACCCGCATGGGTTTGCGGTGACCGTTGCATGGCAGTGCGTGGCGCCCGCTCGATGGCGGGTGCAGCCGCGCCTTGCCGCATGGAGGCCGCGGCAGGGCGATCCGGGTCGTCGGCTGCGTTTTCGGCTTGGCCGTGCATCGACAGCCCGGGGCGGCCGGTGCGGAGACATCGCACAGCCGCTGCGCTATGTTGCCGAACCGTTTCCGCCTGCTGGGCCGGTTCCTCCATGAGCGAAGCATCCACCTTGCCGCCGCCGGACATGACCGGCGCGGCGGCGCGCCGGCTGGATCGCCGCGACGCGCGCACCTTGCTGCTGTCCGCGCTGGGCGGCGCGCTGGAGTTCTACGACTTCGTGGTGTTCGTGTTCCTCGCCGCGCCGCTGAGCGACCTGTTCTTTCCGCACGACACCGCGCCGTGGCTGGCCCAGCTCAAGGTCTACGGCATCTTCGCCGCCGGCTACCTGGCGCGGCCGCTGGGCGGCATCGTGATGGCGCACTTCGGCGACCGCTCCGGGCGCAAGCGCATGTTCGCGCTCAGCGTGTTCCTGATGGCGCTGCCCACGCTGGCGATCGGCCTGCTGCCCACCTACGCGCAGATCGGCATGCTGGCGCCGCTGCTGTTGCTGCTGCTGCGCATCGTGCAAGGCATCGCGGTGGGCGGCGAAGTGCCGGGCGCCTGGGTGTTCGTGGCCGAGCACGTGCCGGCCGGACGCACGGGCTTCGCCTGCGGCAGCCTCACCGCGGGCCTCACCACCGGCATCCTGATCGGCTCGCTGCTGGCGGCCTGGCTCAACGCGCGGCTGGCCCCCGCGCAGATGCTGGACTGGGGCTGGCGGCTGCCGTTCCTGCTGGGCGGCGTGTTCGGCTTCGTGGCGGTGTGGCTGCGCCGCTGGCTCAGCGAGACGCCGGTGTTCGCCGAGATGCGCGAACGCCAGCAGCTCAGCCGCGAACTGCCGCTGCGCGTGGTGCTGGCGAACCACCGGGGCGCCGTCGCGGTGTCCATGCTGGTGACCTGGATGCTCACCGCCGCCATCGTGGTGCTGATCCTGATGCTGCCCACGCTGGCGCCCAGGGGCTTCGGCATTCCGCCGTCGCTGGCGTTCTCCGGCAATGCCCTGGCCGCCTGCGCGCTGACCGCGGGCTGCGTGGTCCACGGCTGGCTGGCGGACCGCTTCGGCGCGCTGCCGACGCTGACGGCCGGCTCGCTGCTGCTGATCGCCGGCACCGCCGCGCTGTTCGCGGACCTGGCCGCGGGCGGCGCGCACTTCCTGCCGCTGTACGCGCTGGCCGGCCTGCTGGTGGGCGTGGTCGGCGTGGTGCCGGTGGTGATGGTGCAGGCGTTTCCGCCGCCGGTGCGTTTCTCCGGCCTGTCGTTCTCGTACAACGTGGCCTACGCCGTGTTCGGCGCGGGCACCGCCGCGATGATAGGTTGGCTGGCCGTGCACGCCGGGCGCATGGCGCCGGCGTATTACGTGGCGATCACGGCGCTGGTGAGCGCGGGCGTGGGCGGGTGGCTGCTGCTGCGCCGCAGGGCGGGTCAGAACTCCAGTTCCTGCGTGGCGCAGAGGTAGTCCACCATCGGCGCCACGCGCTTGAAGCAGGCCACGGTCCACGGCAGCAGTTCGGTGGAGCAGGCCAGCGCCTGGTCGAAGCCTTCGCCGCAGGCGAAGTCCTTGCGCTTCAGGTCCTCGATCAGTTCGTGACCGGGGTCGTAGCCGTGCGGCGGACGCTTCAGCGATTCGCCCCAGAACGTCATGTGTTCGCGGAACGCCGGGCTGCGCGTGGCCTTCTTCCAGGCAGCGGGGTTGTCGGCCAGGAACGCGCGGATCTTCTTCAGCGCATCCGGCTCCGGGTGCCACATGCCGCCGCCGGCGAAGCAGTCGCCGGGCTGTATGTGCAGGTAGAACGACGGCGCGGGGATCTCGTGCCGGCGTTCGTGGAAGAAGCGCGCGCCCTGCCACGGCTTGTACGGCAGCTTGTTGTTGGAGTAGCGCGTGTCGCGGTAGATGCGGAACAGCGAGCCGCCGTTCTTGCGCGGGTCGGCGCGGTAGTGCGGGCTGATCTTCGCCAGCGGCGCCTGCAGGTCGGTGATGAATTGCAGGAACGGCTCGCGTACGTGGCGCTCGTAGTCGTCCTTGTGCGCCTGGAACCAGTCGCGGCTGTTGTTGCGGTCCAGCGCGCGCAGGAACTTGAACGTGGCGGGGGTGAAGTAGGCGTGGGGCATGGGTGTGCGGCTCGGGTCGGTTCGGTCAGGTCAGGTCAGTTCGGCGGCCAGCTGTTCGCCCCAGGCCTGCAACTGGTCCAGCACCGGCAGCTTGTCCTGCCGGGCGGGATCGGCGCGCAGCGCGGCGAGCGTGGCGAAGTAGTCGTCGAAGGTGAGCGTGGTGAGCGGCGTCTCGCGGGTGAGGCGCTGGCGCCGGAAGGCTCCCCAGCGCTCGCGCTCCGCGCCGTCCAGGGTGTCGGGCCAGTTGCGGGCGCGGTAGCGGAACAGCAGCTCGGCGTAGCGCGGATCGCGGAACGGGAACGCGCGCGTGGCCAGTTGCTCCGGCGGCGTGGCGCGCACCTCGCGCAGCAGGCGCTTGTCGGCGTCGGGCAGGAAGCCGCCGTACAGCGCCAGCTCGGGATCTTCCGCGGGCGGCAGCTCGGCGGCACGGGCGAACACGCGGGCCACCTTGGCGGCCAGTCCGTCGGCGGCGGCCAGCGCGTCGCGGTGGGCGAGGCAGCACTCGGGGTCCAGCTGCAGCCGCGCCAGGTCCGCGCCCTTCAGCGCGGACAGCGGCGCCAGCGCGGGGGCGCGATTCGCACGCACGGTGCGCAGCGGAATGCGCGCCACGCCCTCGGGCAGGTCGGCGCGCGGGGTGAACACGCGGTCGGCGATCTCGTCCTCGTCCAGTTGCAGCCATTCGGCCGGATCGTCGGCGAGGTCGCAGACGATCACTTCGCCCGGGCGGCCGGGGTGCTGCGCCAGCGGCGCGATCAGCGCGAGGCAGTGCCGGCTGGCCGGGTAGCGCGAGGAGACGTGCACCAGCGGCGTCATGCCGGCCACGTCCAGCAATTCGAACACGCGCTGCTTGCGGCGCAGCGCGTAGAACCAGTCCCACAGCCTGGGCTGGCGCGCGCGGATCAGCCGGGCCAGGCCGATCAGCGCGTGCACGTCGGACAGCGCGTCGTGCGCGCGTTCCTGCTGCAAGTGGTTCGCGGTGGCCAGCAGTTCCAGCTTGAAGCTGGGCGTGCCGTCCTCGCGCGTGGGCCACGCGATGCCTTCGGGCCGCAGCGCCTCGCACATGCGCGCGAGGTCGATCAGGTCCCAGCGCGAGTTGCCGTTCTCCCACTCGCGGCCATAGGGGTCGTGGAAGTTGCGGTAGAGCAGTTGCCGCGTCACCTCGTCGTCGAAGCGCAGCGAGTTGTAGCCCACGCCGCAGGTGCCCGGTGCGGCGAGCTGTTCGTGCACGCGCGCGGCGAACTCGGCCTCGCACACGCCTTCGCGCTGCGCCTGCTGCGGCGTGATGCCGGTGATCAGGCAGGCCTCCGGATGGGGCAGGTTGTCGCGCGGCGGCTGGCAGAAGAACATCACCGGCTCGCCCACGATCTGCAGGTCCGTCGTGGTGCGGATGCCGCCGAACTGCGCGGGACGGTCGCGCCGGGTATCGGCCCCGAAGGTCTCGTAGTCGTGCCAGAAGAACGTCTGCATGCGCCGATGATCGCACGGATGCCCCGGCGGCCCCCGGCGCGGACCGGGCGTCCCTTGATAGACTGCGCGGCCAGGAGGACGCATGAGCCAAGCCAACGACGACAACCTGATCTGGATCGACCTGGAGATGACCGGCCTCGACACGGACGCCGACTCCATCCTGGAGATCGCCACCATAGTCACCGACAAGGACCTCAACGTGCTGGCCGAGGGCCCGGTGTTCGCGATACGCCACGAGCTGGACCGGCTGGAGGCGATGGATGCCTGGAACCGCAACCAGCACGGCAAATCCGGCCTGTGGCAGCAGGTGCTCGATTCCACGACGGACCACGCCATCGCCGAGCAGGCCACGCTGGATTTCCTGCGCGAATGGGTGCCGGCGGGCAAGTCGCCGATGTGCGGCAACTCGATCTGCCAGGATCGCCGTTTCCTGCACCGCCAGATGCCGCGGCTGGAACGCCATTTCCACTACCGCAACCTCGACGTGTCCACGCTGAAGGAACTGGTGCGGCGCTGGGCGCCGGCGATCGGCAAGGGCTTCGGCAAGGAGTCCGCGCACACCGCGCTGTCGGATATCCGCGACTCCATCGACGAGCTGGTCTACTACCGCCGCCACATGGGCGCGCTGGGTGGGCAGGGCTCCGCATGAACGCGCTCGACGCCATGTTCGCGCCCGTGCTCGATTGTGGCGGTCGCCGGCTGGTGCTGGATCGCCCGCGCGTGGCCGGCATCGTCAACGTCACCCCCGACTCGTTTTCCGACGGCGGCGAGCACGCCACCACCGAGGCCGCCGTGGCGCACGGGCTCGCGCTGGCGGAGCAGGGCGCCGACCTGCTGGACGTCGGCGGCGAGTCCACCCGCCCCGGCGCTGCGGAGGTATCGGCGGAAGAGGAACTGCGCCGCGTGCTGCCGGTGATCGCGGGACTGGCGAAGCGCGTGGCGCTGCCGATCGCCGTCGACACCTCCAAGCCGGAGGTGATGCGCGCCGCGGTCGCCGCAGGCGCCGGCATGGTCAACGACGTGTATGCGCTGCGCCGCGACGGTGCGCTGGACGCGGTCGCCGAACTGGGCGTGCCGGTGTGCCTGATGCACATGCAGGGCGAGCCGCGCAGCATGCAGGACGATCCGCATTACGACGACGTGGTGGGCGAGGTGCACCGCTTCCTCACCGACCGCCTGTTCGCCTGCGAACTGGCGGGCATCGACAAGCGCAAGGTGATGGTCGACCCGGGCTTCGGCTTCGGCAAGAACCTCGAACACAATCTGGCCTTGCTGCGCGCGCTGGAACGCTTCGCCGACCTCGGCAGCGGCGTGTACACGGGCCTGTCGCGCAAGTCGATGATAGGCGCGCTGACCGGCCGCAAGCGGCCCGCCGAGCGCGCCGCGGGTTCCGCCGCCGCCGCGTTGATCGCGGTTCAGCGCGGCGCGCGCATCGTGCGCGTGCACGACGTGGCCGCCACGGTCGACGCGCTGGCGGTGTGGCAGGCCGTGCATGCCGGCGACGAGGCGCCGCGGCGCGAGACCAAGCCATCCGCTTCACGCTGGCCCGACGACGATTGACCGTTGCCGCGACAACGGCAAGGCGGCCGGCACACGCCGGGCTGCCGCACACCAGGGATCACACAGGGAGACGACACGCATGGGCGAGCGCAAGTATTTCGGCACGGACGGGATTCGCGGCGCCGTGGGCGTGTGGCCGATCAACGCCGAATTCATGCTGCGCCTGGGCCGCGCGCTGGGCGCGGTGCTGAAACAGCAGGGCGGCGCGCGGCGCGGCGTGCTGATCGGCAAGGACACCCGGGTTTCCGGCTACATGTTCGAGGCGGCGCTGGAAGCCGGCCTGGTTTCCGCCGGCGTGGACGTGCGCATGCTGGGGCCGATGCCCACGCCGGCGGTGGCCTTCCTCACCCGCTCGCTGCGCGCCGAGGCCGGCATCGTCATCAGCGCCTCGCACAACCCCCACTACGACAACGGCATCAAGTTCTTCTCCGCGCAGGGCGAAAAGCTCAGCGACGCGATGGAGGCGGCGATCGAGGCCGAGATCGACGCGCCGTTCGTCACCGTGCCTTCCGAACAGCTGGGCAAGGCGCGCCGCATCGACGACGCGGTGACCCGCTACACGGAATTCTGCAAGAGCACGGTCGCCGAGGACTTCAGCCTCAACGGCCTGAAGATCGTGCTGGACTGCGCGAACGGCGCCACCTACCAGGTCGCGCCGAAGGTGTTCAGCGAGCTGGGCGCCGAGGTCAGCGCGATCGGCGACCGGCCGGACGGCTTCAACATCAACCGCGACGTGGGCTCCACCCATCCCCAGGCGTTGCAGCGCGCCGTGCTGGAGCAGGGCGCGGACCTGGGCGTTGCGTTCGACGGCGACGGCGACCGCGTGCAGTTCGTGGACCGCCACGGCGTGCTCGCCGACGGCGACGACCTGCTCTACGTGATCGCCCGCGCCTGGCAGGCGCGCGGCGTGCTGCACGGGCCGGTGGTCGGCACCTTGATGAGCAACTACGGCCTGCAGCTGGCGCTGGACACGATGGGCATCGAGCTGGTCCGCGCCAACGTGGGCGACCGTTACGTGCTGCAGCAGCTCAAGGAGCGCAACGGCGTGCTGGGCGGCGAGACATCGGGCCACATCCTGTGCCTGGACCGCGCCACCACCGGCGACGGCATCGTTTCCGCGCTGGCCGTGCTGGAGGCGCTGGCCGGCGAGGACTTCGCCACCGCGCGGCAAGGCCTCGCCAAGCTGCCCCAGGTGATGATCAACGTGCGTGCCGAGGGCGCCCGCGAGGCGCTGGGCGGCGATGCGGTGCGGAACGCGCTGGCCGTCACGGAGCAGACCTTGCGCGGTCGCGGCCGCGTGGTGCTGCGCGCATCCGGCACCGAACCGCTGGTGCGCGTCACCGTGGAGGGCGCCGACGCGGACGAAGTCCAGCGGTTGGCGCAAAGCCTGGCCGACATCGTAAAATCCTCCGCAGAACGCTCGTGAACCAGCAGGCGCACCGCGCCTGACTCAGGTCAACCAGGATACGGTCGCCACGGAATGGCCCGACGTGATCCGCCCCGTGGCGGCTTGGCAATCATCGACCGCATCCCGAAGGACTTGAACCATGAAAAGCGTTCCCACCCTCGACATCCGCCGTTACGACACCGACCGCGACGGCTTCGTCGCCGAGCTGGGCGCGGCCTATCGCGAATTCGGTTTTTGCTGCATCAGCGGTCACGGCATTCCGCGCGAACTGGTCGAAGGCGCCTACGACGCCTTCCAGCGCTTCTTCGCGCTGCCCGCCGAAACGAAGATGCAGTACCACGTGCCCGGCAGTGGCGGCGCGCGCGGCTACACCCCGTTCAAGGTGGAGACCGCGAAGGACAGCAAGCACCCGGACCTCAAGGAGTTCTGGCACGTGGGCCGCGAGCTGCCCGCCAACTCCAGGTTCGCCGGCGTGATGGCGCCGAACCTGTGGCCCGCCGAAGTGCCGGAGTTCCGCCCGTACGGCTACGGCCTGTACGAGGCGCTGGACCAACTGGGCAGCCGCGTGCTGCGCGCGCTGGCCCTGCACATCGGCCTGCCCGAGCGGTATTTCGAGGACAAGACCGACCAGGGCAATTCCATCCTGCGGCCGATCCACTACCCGCCGATCACCGAAGCGAACGTTCCGAACGTGCGCGCCGGCGCGCATGAGGACATCAACTTCATCACCCTGCTGGTGGGCGCCAGCGCCGAAGGGCTGGAAGTGCTGACGCGCGAGGGCCAGTGGCTGCCGATCACCACCGAGGGCGACGCCATCGTGGTGAACATCGGCGACATGCTGCAGCGCCTGACCAACCACGTGTACCCGTCCACCACCCATCGCGTGGTGAATCCGCAGAACGCGAATGCGCGCAAGCCGCGCTACTCGGTGCCGTACTTCCTGCATCCGAATCCCGACGTGGTGCTCGACCCGCTGCCGCAGTGCGTGACGCCGGACAACCCGAAGCGTTACGACGCGTCGATCACCGCGCACGAATACCTGCAGCAGCGCCTGCGCGAGATCAAGCTGATCTGAGCGGTGGGTGCGGCCGCGTCGTGATGCGCGATGTCCCACGCGCGGCGCCGCCAAGGATGGTCTGATCAATCGACTGCTTGCTCGTCATTCCTGCAAAAGCAGGAATCCAGTGCCCTTGCTTTCAGTGGTTTGCAGGCACTGGATGACCAGCTTCGCTGTTGTGAGGCGCCTCCAGCCTTCGCTGGGATGACGTGCAAAATCAGACCATCCCTAATCGGTGGGCTGGCGATAGCGCCGCGCCTGGCGTGCCGACAGGTGCGCCGCCAGCCGGTCCGGCATCAGCTTGAATGCGCTCTTGATCGCGCGGTTCACGCGGCCGGTGACCTGCACCGCGGTGCCGCGCTCCACGGCGGCGATGCCTTCGGCCACCACCGCGTCGGCGTTCTGCCACATGAAGCCGGGCAGCTTGTTCATCATCGTGCGCGTGCCGGTGACGTCGTGGAATTCGGACCAGGTGAAGCCCGGGCACAGCGCGCATACGTGCACGCCGCGGCCGCGGCTTTCCTGCGCCAGCCCTTGCGAGAACTTGATCAGGAACGCCTTGGCGGGTGCGTACAGCGTGTGGCCCGCGGTGCCCGGCACGTGGCCGGCCAGCGACGCGACGTTGACGATGCGACCGTAGCCGCGTTCGCGCATGCCGGGCAGCAGGCGCCAGGCCAGTTCCACCGGCGCGGCCAGCAACACCCGGAGGAAGTCGGCGTGCGTTCGCCAGTCGTTCGCCACGAAGCTGCCGGGCACCCCGTAACCGGCGTTGTTGACCAGCCAGTCCACCGCAAGTCCGCGCCGGGCCAGTTCCTCGCACAGCGCCATCGGCGATGCCGGGTCGGCGAGGTCGGCCGCCAGCGTGGTCACCACGCTGCCGTGCCGCTGGCGCAAGTCCGTCGCCAGCGCCTCCAGCCGGTCCTGTCGCCGGGCGGTCAGCACCAGGTCGTGGCCGCGTGCCGCGAGCGCCTTGGCGAAGGTCGCGCCTATGCCGGCGGAGGCGCCGGTGACCAGGCTGAGGGGGCGTGCAGGCGTCATGTGGATCTCCCGGAAACGTCCCTACATCCTGGACGCTGCGCTGCAGCAATACCAGTCCTGCTATGGTCCTGTAAAATCTCGGGTTTGTCCGCGACGGAATGACATCAGACATGCGCAAGAAGCTTGTTGCCGCCAACTGGAAAATGCACGGCAGCCGTTCGATGGCCGCCGCCCTGTGCGGCGAGATCGCCGCCGCCGACATGGCCGGCGTCGACGTGGTGATCTGCCCGCCGTTCCCCTACCTGGACACCGTGACCGCGGCCTGCGCGGATGCCGGCATCGGCATCGGCGCGCAGGATCTCAGCGAACACGAGGGGCAGGGCGCCTACACCGGCGAGGTGTCGGCCGCGATGCTGGCCGATTGCGGTGCGCAATGGGTGCTGACCGGGCATTCCGAGCGCCGCCAATACCACGGCGAAAGCGATGCGCTGGTGGCGCGCAAGTTCGTGGTGGCCCGCGCCGGCGGCCTCACCCCCGTACTCTGCGTGGGCGAGACCCTGGCCCAGCGCGAGGCCGGCGACACCGAGACAGTGATCGCCCGCCAGTTGCAGGCCGTGCTTGCCGCGGCCGGCATCGCCGCATTCGACACGGCCGTGATCGCGTACGAACCGATATGGGCCATCGGCACCGGCCACACCGCCACGCCGGCCCAGGCGCAGGAGGTCCACGCCTTCATCCGTAGCCAACTCCAAAAGGAAGATGCTATGATTGCCCGTCTGACTCGGCTGCTTTACGGCGGCAGCGTCAAGGCGGCCAATGCCGCCGAATTGTTCGCGCAGTCGGATGTGGACGGAGGCCTGATCGGTGGAGCCTCGTTGACCGCTTCCGACTTCCTTGGAATCTGCGCAGCGGCGCGCTAAGCGCCACGGGCCCGATTGATGTTCGTCATTTTCAGCGTGTTTTACATCCTGATCGCCGCGGCCATGACCGTGCTGATCCTGCTGCAGAACGGGGAAGGCGCCAGCGCCGGTTCCGGCTTCGGCGGCGGCGCTTCGGCGACGGTGTTCGGCGCGCGCGGTTCGGCCAACTTCCTGACCCGCGCCACCGCCGTGCTGGCCGGGCTGTTCTTCGCCCTCAGCTTGGGCATGGGCGTGTACCTGCACAGCCACGGCACGCAGCAGAACAGCGGCGCCGACCTCGGCGTGATGGCCGGCATGGGCCAGCAGCCGGCGCCCGCCAAGCAGGCCCCGGCGGCAGCCACGCCGGCGAACCCGGAAGTCCCCGCCGCCGCGCCAGCAGCCGCAGCAAACCCGGCGGTCCCGGCCGCGCCGGCGACGAGCAAGCAGCAAGGCGAGGTACCTGCCGCGCCCGCGCCGCAAAAGCAACACTGAGCATCACACCTGCCCAGGTGGCGGAACTGGTAGACGCACTACCTTGAGGTGGTAGCGCCGCAAGGCGTAGGGGTTCGAGTCCCCTCTTGGGCACCAATCGAAGTTTCAGGACGTCTCACACGATCTCCTGATCTGCACCAAGCCCCGGTTTTCCGGGGTTTTTGGTATCTGGCGTTCTCATCCCTGCTCACAGAGTCTTGGACATTTGGGTATGATTTTGGGCATGATCTCTCTATTCGTGCCCAAAATGGTCCCTCTCCATGCCCCGTCTCGCCGTCCCGCTGACTGAGCTTCAGGTACGCAAAGCCAAGCCTTCTGAGAAGGCGTACTCCTTGGCCGATGGCAACGGGCTGTCGCTGTTGGTGAGTCCGGCGGGCCGAAAGACTTGGTCGGTCCGTTACCGCCTGCCGGATGGGTTACGCCCCGCGCCCGCTGCTTGTCTTTGAAGAAATGCGAGAATCCGTAGTAGAGCTTTTCACTCCACTGCATGAGCGCCAACGCGTCGAAGTTGGGACGCCCTTGCCATGCCGAGATGAAGCCGTGCGGGTGAGGCGCGAGCGGATAGCGACCAATATCGCCTGCCATGAAGTAGGTTTGCTGCAGCCGTTCAGGAGTATCGGGATCAGCAAGGACGGCGTGATTCGCTCCAAAGCTCGACAGCGCTGCTGCACCCGGTGGCAATGCAGACACGTCCCAGTCGACCGCCAGCTTCATCTTGCGCTCGGTAACTGGCAAGACCAGGAAGCTGATTCCCATCCCGGATAAGGCTTTGGCGTCGTTGCGCAGTTCAAGCGGCGGCGCTGTACCAAGTGGTGCGAGGGCATTGGATATGGGTACGCGATAGCGCAGGATAAGCGGGCCGGTCGAAGGGCGATTGGCCACCCAATGGCGATAGAAACCGCGCGGGTCGGGGGCATCATCTCGAACGGAAAGCTTGAGCTCGCCTTGCTCGTCGCGGGCCTGCAAGCCAGTCAGCGTCTTGCCGGCGGTGAGCACATTTGCATACACCAGAGGGATCTTGAACTCCGGTGGGGCGGAAGCCGGTTCTCCGGGTGCGGGGGTGAGCGTGATTTCGACGCCCAACGTATCGATCACCCCGCCCGGGGTCGCGGTCGGCGTCAGCTTCACCGAAAGTGATCCAGGCGTCGATGCCAGCGCCATGCCCGCGGTTGCTGCAAAAAACCAGGCGGCACCGGCCATCGAAATTGCGCGAAGTAGCTTCGACGTCATGCTGATTCCCCTGATGGAGTTTGCTTCGAACTTCCTCTCGACCTTTTCCATCGGGTGTCACATCCGGTAACCGAAGGTGACTCCAACGGTCCGCGGGGTGATCACAGAGACGCGGTAGCCGCTCGCTGGATCCGTGGCTACGCGATAGTTCGCGTTGGTCCAACCACGCCTGTCGGTGACGTTGCGCATGAAGGCAGTGACGCTGAAGCGGTCGAAATTGATGCCGGCACGTAGATCGAGCGTCGTGTAACTCGGCGCAATCACGCGAGGCACCGTTGCGGTGGGCGAAAATTCCTGTGCACGGCCCCCTTGATAGCTGAGGGAGGCGCCCACGAAGAAATCCTTGGTTGTGTCCAGCACAAAGTTTTGGTCGGCAGACAGGCTTCCCGCCCACTGAGGGGTATAGGGGAGCCGAGTCCCAGCCGGAGCGTATGCATTGCTGGCCGCAGGCAGCCCTTGGGTCAGTACGGCGTCGGTGTAGGCGATCGACGCGGCGACCTTGAGGCCTGGGCTGGGGTGAAGCTCAAGAGCGGCCTCGGCGCCGCGGCTGCGTGCCGCTGCTGCATTTGTTTTGTAGGTGAACTGGGTTGCTGGGTCGATCTCGAGAATCTGCACTCGACTCCAGTCGATCCAGAACAGTGCCGCATCGAACGTCAGAACCCGATTGAGTGCGACGCCCTTGAAGCCGAACTCGTAATTGGTGGTCTTGTCGGGTGCATAAGTGGCTGGGGCGCCCTGGATCGGGTCGTTCGCACCGCCGGGACGATAGCCGGTGGCGACACGGCCATAAAGCATCATATCGGGCGTCAGGTGATAGCTGGACGATACCATCCATGTCGTAACGGTGTCGTTCGAACGTTGCGCCGATGACGATGTGCCTCCATTCATTGGTCCCGATTGGTCCGTGTGAGACGACTGCTGGATATCGCTGAACCGCACCCCGGTCTGGATGTTGAATTTCGGGCTGACGTTGTAGGTCACGCTGCCAAAGCCGGCGCTCTCCTTGTACTTCGTCAGGTCGAGCGAAGTCAGCGCGTTGCCAATCTCCGACCCGTCGGTAGGCTGTAGTGCGTCGAGTATCTGGGCGCTTCGCGTGCGCTCCGTGGTGTAGAAGCCGCCGAGCAGCCAGTCGATGCCGACACCCTCCTGGTGCTCGAGTCGGACTTCCTGCGAGAACTTGTCGGTGGCGAACCGGTTCAGCAAATGGGATCGCGATCCGTCCGGAAAGCCGAAATACGGCAAAACGTTGCTGAACGTATCGCTGGTGTCCTGCAGCGTGGAATACTTTCCGTATCCAAAGCCGCTGACGGAAACCAAGTGGGCATAGTCGAGGTCCACATCGAACTTGGCTGAATAAAGCTGGGTACGGGTAAGGTACGGCGTTCGAGTCAGGCCGCCGTCGAATTGCAGATCTTTGGTGACCGGTGTGCGGTCCGGCTTGAGGAAAACATACGGCGCGTCAAAGCCGTCGAGATTCTGTGCCAGCGCCATGAACTTGGCTTGGACGCGGCCCAGGGACAAATAGAGTGTCGCGTGGCCGCCCTTGGCGTCGGCATCGTTGGTGTTGGTGGCGCCAGTCCGATAGTTATCGACGAAGCCGGGATCTTTGCGGTAGAACCCTCCGACTTGCAGTGCCGCCACGTCGGTCGCGATCGGCGCATTGAGCGTAGCGCGCACGTTGGGGCCGGTACCTCCTTCTGGGGTATCGACGAATCCCGCCTGGGCATTAACGTGCCATTCGTTGAGCTCGGGAGTCTGCGTCACGTACTTCAAAAGACCGCCCATGCTGCTCGCACCGTACAACGTTCCCTGGGGGCCCCGCAGTACTTCGATCCGCTCGATCTCGGACGGATCCAAATCCGGAACGCGGCGATCGCCGTAGGTCGACGCCGTAGAAGACCCGAAAGGTACATCGTCGATCGTGACGCCAACGGTCGGGTTGTTGCCGACTCCCGTGGTGACTCCGCGAATGGTCAGCATCTGCAGGCCTGACTGCCCCTGATACGAAAGTCCAGGCACTTGTGCGAAATAGTCGCGAATCGAGGTCTGATTCTGAGTCAACAGCTCATCGCTCGACACCGTGGTGACGGCAACGGGCGTGTCGATCAGGCGCTCCGATCGTTTCTGCGCCGTGACGACAACCGCATCCAGATTCTTTACCGCAGCGTCGCTGGATTGGCCCGTGGACGGGTTGGTTTGCGCCAGGGCCAACGCTGGCCAGTACGTCGCCATGAGCGGCAACAACGCAACAGACGCTTTGAATTTTCCGCGCATTTCAGCCTCTCCCCTCAGTGTGAACGCCGTTCCTCTAGAGTCGCATCGTTTCAACTGTTTGTTGAATGTATACACATGACGTGTACAAAGTCAACAGACTGTAGCCTTGGGGTCCAAATCCTTTAACATCGCGTTCGATCGCGGCGGCTGTGCTGGCTCCAGCCGGAGCTGGGCCGCGCGGAAGTGGACGGTGAGATGGCGAAGTCAAAAAGCGGCGCAGCAGTGAGTAAGGCCCGGGCGAGCAGAAAGCCTGGAGGGCGGGGAGCACCCGATCTCATGACGATACTGACCGGCATGGCCGATGCGATGCGGGTGGCTGTGCGTGGAGACACCGAGCTTGTCGTCCATGACCTGCGCCATCCCGAACGCTCGATCGTCCAGATCATCAACGGGCACATCAGCGACCGCCACGTCGGTCAGGCGATCATCGCCGGATTGTTCGACGACAAAGCGTTCGATGCGACGATCGAGGCGATCGCGCCAGGGGCGCCCAATGACGTAAAGCTGGTGTCTGGCTATACGTCGCGAACCAAGGATGGGCGCGTACTGGAGTCATCGTCGCTCATCGTTTTTGATCCGGACGGACGCCCGATGGCGGCCATCTGTGTCAACGTCGATCCAGCGCCGTTCAACCAGATCCAGCGTGCGCTGGACGCTCTTGCACACAACACGGCTCCGAACCATCTTCAGCAGCCGGCATCCGAACCGACAGTCGAAGGGCTGATCGATCAGATCATCGAGATAGCGCTTGGCACGTTCAACGTCCCGGTGTCTCGCATGTCGAAGTCGGAGAAAGTTGCGGCGGTGGCAACGATGCACGAACGCGGCCTCTTCCTGATGAAGGGCGCGGTCGAGATGGTAGCGAAGCGCATGAAGACGACCCGATTTACGATCTACAACTATCTGGATGAGATCGGCAAATCACGGTGATCGCACCAAGGCGAACTGGCTGGATCCGATGATTCGCGTCTCCGATCTCATTCTGGATGCCCAGGACGCACGCGTTGACTTCACTGAGGTGGATGCGTGTAACGGCTTCGGACCGGGGGCACTTTTGGGAGGGCATATTTTTTTGAATGGCCCACGCGAAGCTGGTCTTATGCGAGATTCGGTGCCCCTCTTGGCATCAATCGAAGTTTCAGGACGTCTCACACGATCTCCTGATCTGCAACAAGCCCCGGTTTTCCGGGGTTTTTGTATCTGGCGCTCTCACCCCGGAAGGCTGGCAAGGCAATGCCGTCGAAGCCGGGCGGATCAGGAGGTCGCGCCGACAAACTCCTCCACCCAGGCGATGAAGGCGCGCAGCCTGACATCGGCGCGCCGGCTCGGGTGGAAAGCGACATGCAATGGCATCGGATCGAGTTGCCAGTCAGTGAACAACGGGATCAATCTGCCTTCGGCCGTGCAAGGTTCGGCCATGTAGTCTGGTAGCCATACGATTCCCAACCCGGCCACGCCTGCTGCCAGATAAGCGTTGCCGTCATCGACGGCAAGGGCATAGTTGCCGCGGATGCTGACGATCTCCTCGCCACGTCGCATCGGATACGGAACGCGCTGGTTCTTGTGTGCCCACATATAGCCCACGATTCGATGCGCGGGCCCATCCAGTTCGCTCGGATGACCGGGGCTCCCGTTGCGCTGCAGATACCCAGGCGCGGCGTAAGTCTGCAGATGGAGGCTGCCCACCCGTTTGGCGATCAGCGTCTGGTCGGTGATCGGCCCGCCACGAATCACACAGTCGATGTTCTCGTCCAGCAGATCGGACGTGCGATCACTGACCCGCATGTCAATCTGGATGCCGAGGTAGCGTTCGTGGAAGTCGGCCAGCGCAGGCACCAGGATCAAACGGGCCAGGGGGCTGGGCACATCGACCCGCAAGCGCCCTTCGAGCATGTCCGATCCTTCCAACGCGCCATGTTCCGCTTCCTGCAGATCGGCCAGCAGTCGGATCACCCGGTCGTAGAACGCTTGCCCTGCAACCGTCACCTTGACCTTGCGCGTGGTTCTATGAAGCAACTTGGCCTGCAGGCGTGTCTCGAGCTGCTGCACCAATTGGGTCGCCGTCGCCCGGCTGATATGCAGGGTTTCCGACGCCTTGGTGAAGCTGCCTGTTTCCACGACGCACGCAAAGACCCGCATCGCATCGAATCGATCCATTTTGTTCCGCGAACTTGATTCTTATTGTTCCGATTTTACGAATTATGTTGGAGGGAATCGACCGTTTATCGCGGAAACCCCCCATTGGTAGAGTCTTCCCATACCCCCAACGAAGTCCGGCAAAGGTTGCCGGGCAGGAACGTGAGAACTCGCCATGGCGTCATCCCGTGATGTTGTATTTCCCGCAGGGCGTCAAGCTCTGTATGAACGAAACCGCTATTCCCCGGCCGTGCGTGCGGACGGCTTCCTTTTCGTGTCCGGCCAGGTCGGCAGCCGAGAGGATGGTTCGCCCGAGCCAGACCCGGAAGCGCAGGTTCGACTCGCTTTTGACAACCTCAATGCTGTGCTGGAAGCCGCCGGATGCAGGTTCGACGATGTGGTCGATGTCACCGTATTCCTGGTTGATCCGCAGAACACGTTGGAGACCGTCTGGAGAGTGCTGCCGGACTACTGGGGCGAGGCGCCATATCCGACGCTGACGGGCGTTGGCGTGACCTGGCTGTCTGGCTTCCAGTTCGAGATCAAGGTGATCGCGCGACTGCCCACGGCCTGAGCGCTCGAATCTCCGAACTGCCGATCCTGCGGGTCCCTTTCCGGTTCCGGTGGCGCAGGCTGGCCTGGTGATCTGGAGGCAGGGATGACGCCTGGATATCTGTTCAATCCTGCGCCTGCCCAGGGGATGGGCGGGCGACTCCTTTGTTGCATGCCACCGGCATCGACAAGCTGCTCCGTCACGCCAATCGCTTGGGAAGGTCTGATCAATCGATTGTTTGCTCGTCATTCCTGTGAAGCGCCTCCGGCCTTCGCCGGGATGACGAGCAAAACCAGACCATCCCTAGGCCGCTGCGGAGAATTCCTGGAACGCTTCCAAGGCATGCGCGGCGTACATCAGCGACGGACCACCGCCCATGTAGACGGCGACGCCGAGCATTTCGCGCACTTCGTCGTCGGTCGCGCCCAATCGCACCAGTGCCTTGGCGTGGAAGCCGATGCAATCGTCGCAATGGGTGGCTACGCCGATCGCCAGTGCGATCAGCTCCTTGGTTTTTGCGTCCACCGCACCTGCCGCCAGGGCGCTGCGCGCCAGCGCGCTGAATCCCTGCATGACGTCCGGCAGATCGCGGCGCAGCGGCGCCAGGTATGCATTGGTGTTTTCGGTGAGGTCGCGGTAGCGAGTTTTGGTCATGGCGTGGACTCCTCTGGGTTGCCTTGATGCTTGATCGCCCGAACGCAATCAACGTTTGCGCCGGGTAATGGGAAAACCGGCGGCGGACCATGCAGCCATGCCGCCGCCGACGTTTGTGTAGCGACGACGGGAGTCACCGGACAGGATCCTCTGGGCGATACGCGAACGCATGCCGCTCTGGCAGACCAGCAACACCTCGGTGGTCGTTTCCGGTATGCCCAGCGCGTCGATCGCGCGGCTGCCCTCGCTGCGGATCCTTCCCAGCGGCAGGTGCAACGCCTGTGATGCGTGGCCGGCGGCGAATTCGTTCGGCTCGCGCACGTCCACCAGCACGGCGCCAGCGTTGATGCGCCGGACTGCTTCCTGGGAACCCACCTGTTCTCCGGTGCGGCCAAACAAGGCCTTGATGAGGCTGATCACGACTTCTCCCTACCTCTGTTGTTTCGTGGCGGTGCGCAATGGTCGTTGTGCGAGGACTGCATCGCCTGCAATGTCGCGGCCACGACACCCATGATCGAGCGGCGCATTCGGGTCGCTGGCAGCCGCGGCATCGGCGGTGCTTCGCAGGTCGATCTGCCAATGGCCATGGCCGTTCCAGCCTTGCGGCTGGGCAGGGGAAATCCCGTGAACACAGCGGTGCGCGGCGGTTGCCAAACCGTTCGTGGTGCGGACCATGGCGACACATTCATTTAATTAGCTTGCTCTAATATAATTAATGTCTAATATAGATGCAAGCCGGTTGGGCATGAACCGGCAAGCGGATCGGGCAATGACGCAACCTGTCCACGGCAAGACCGCCGACGCCCCAACGATGGACGCAAACCGCCATGACCGACATCCTGTGGCCCGGCGACACCGGCGACACCGGCGACACCGGCGACACCGGCGGCACGAGCGCAGCATGCGAGTTGCACGAGCTGCTGACGGTGAAGCCGGCGATCCAAGGTCCGCCGCGACTGGCGCGGCAACCGGCGCCGGTTGTTTTGCCCCCACATGCCGACCACGCACAACGGAAGAAAGGAGGTGTTGCCATGAAGTCACTATCGCCACGGAGCCTGCCTGTACCGGTCGCGGTTCTTGCCGCGGGCCTGCTGTTCTGCACGCGAATCTCCGCGGCCGGCCAGGTCGACACCGCTGCACCGGCCCCTGCGTCCACAGCGGCGACAGTGCCGCTGGAGCGTGCGAAAGCCGCGGCGCAGGAGTTCAGCAGTCGATTGCGTACGACATTGCAAGCCGCCATGGCAAAGGGCGGCCCCGCAAGCGGTGTGCAGGTTTGCAGCGAGGCCGCGCCGGCTATTGCCGAGGAGGTGGCGTCCCGGTACGGCGTCCGCCTGGGCCGGGTCGCGCTGCCCGGGCGCAACCGCAATCCGGCACAGGCGGCGAAGGACTGGCAACTCGAGGCCCTTCAACAGTTCCAGAAAGCTGTTTCCGAAGGTGCGCCGGCGGCGGACCAGGCGCTTGTGGTGCGCGAACGACTGCCCGAGGGGGTGGCTCTTCGCATGATCCGCGGTATTCCCACCGAGCCCGGTTGCCTGGCCTGCCACGGCACGCAGGTTGCGCCACAAGTCCGCGCCATGATCGCAAGCCGTTATCCCACCGACGGCGCCACCGGCTTCGGCGTTGGCGACCTGCGCGGTGCGCTGTGGGTCGAGGTGCCTGCCGCACAGCCCTGAATCCAGCGGAGAGGACACGCTGCTTCGGAGCAGAAAGGCTGTCGGGAAACCGCGGCCTGCCAGGAATGCGACACGACGGCCGTATCGCTGATCCAGCCGAACCACTCCGCGCTCGGCCACCGATGCCGTCGTCGGTGATACCGCGTATCCGGGGCCCCGGTTGCCGCAGGTGCAACCCGCGTCGGATCGGGCGGGGAGGGCCTCGGCGCCGCCCGCCGGTCGATGGCGCGGTCAGCTACTTGTTGCTGGCGCGGCCGTGCCGTGCCTGCGGCAGTGTCTCGTCCTCGGCATGCCAGGGGCGGCCGGAGGTGCGTTCGATGTATTCGCGGATAAGCCGGCGCACGACCTGGGACGGCGTCGCGTCCTCGGCCGTGCACAGGCGCTCGAAGACGGCTTTCTTGCGCGGGTCGATCAGCACCGTAAGACGGGCAGTGCGATTTTCTATGGTCATGGGAGTACTCTCCAACTTACACACGAATCGATCTGCATGATAATCAAATTACCATGAGACGCACATGGCGATGTGTTCAGGGGCTACGGGTCGTGACCGCCACCGGGGAGCGGACGCGTGAATGAGTGGGCCGCCGCGTCGCCGACGGTGACGGCCTTGCTGGGCCTGGTGGCTGGCTGGCTGCTCGTGGGCGGACTGGGCCTGGTGCGCCCGACCGGCGTCGGCTGGGTCGCCCGTGTGCTGTTTCCGCTGGGCGCGCTGATCGGCCTGGGCGTGGCGGCGGCGGGAGTGGTGTCGTTGATGCCCGCGTTCGCGACGCAGCAAGTCGTGCTGCCGCTCGGGCTGCCGGACTTGCCCTTCCACGTACGGCTGGATGCGCTCTCGGGATTTTTCCTGGTGTTGCTGGGTGTCGCGGGCGCCGGCATCTCGATTTTCTCGGCGGGTTACTTCCGCGCCGGCGAAGGCACCGCTCCGGGCCTGCTGTGCCTGCAGTATCACGTGTTCCTCGCCAGCATGGCGATGGTGGTGCTGGCCGACGACGCCTACCTGTTCATGGTGGCCTGGGAAACCATGGCGCTCAGTTCCTACTTCCTGGTCACCACCCAGCATCGCTTGCCCGAGATCCGGCGCGCCGGCTTTCTTTACCTGTTGATGGCGCACGTCGGGGCGCTCGGCATCCTGCTGTGCTTCGGCGTGCTGCACGGCGGCAGCTGGCAGATGACGTTCGACGCGATGCGTGCGTCGACGCTCGCGCCGCTCTGGGCGGGCATCGCGTTCCTGCTGGCGCTGGTCGGCTTCGGCACCAAGGCGGGCATGGTGCCGCTGCACGTATGGCTGCCGGAAGCCCATCCGGCGGCGCCATCGCCGGTATCGGCCATGATGAGCGGCCTGATGCTGAAGACCGCGATCTACGGCCTTTTGCGCGTGAGCCTGGATCTGCTGTCCGTCGGCCCGTGGTGGTGGGGCGTGCTGGCGCTGGCGATGGGCTTGTTCACGGCGCTGTACGGCGTGATTTTTGCCGCCGTACAGACCGACATGAAGCGGCTGCTGGCCTATTCGTCGATCGAGAACATCGGCCTGATCCTGGCCGGCATCGGCCTGGTGCTGATCTTCCGCACCTTCGACCTGCGCGTGCTGGCGGCGCTGGCCTTGGCCGCGGTGCTGATCCACGCCTTCAACCACGCGCTCTTCAAGAGCCTGTTGTTCCTCGCCACCGGATCGGTCATGCACGCCACCGGGGAGCGCAGCCTCGGCAAGCTGGGCGGGTTGATCCGGCGCATGCCGTGGGTTGCGGCGTTCGCGCTGATCGGTTCGCTCGCGATTGCCGGCTTGCCGCCCCTCAACGGCTTCGTCTCCGAATGGCTGCTGCTGCAGACCTTCCTGCAGTCGCCCCATATCCCGCATGCCTTCCTCGACATGATCGTGCCGCTGGGCGCCGCGGTCATCGCACTGGCGGCGGCGCTGGCAGGCTATGTGATGGTGAAGTTCTACGGCGTGGTCTTTCTCGGCCAGCATCGCGAGAGCAGCCTGGCCACGGCCCGCGACGCCAGCAGGCTGGAGCGGATCGGGCTGGGCTGGCTGGCGCTGGGCTGCGTGTTGGTCGGGGCGTTCCCGCAGGTCGCGCTCGATGTCGCCGGCCGCGTCACGCAGGCGCTGGTGGGCGCCACGGCGCAGCGCGGACCTTCGCCATGGTGGATGACGCCCACGGCGGCCAACCAGGCGTCCTACAGCGGCTTGTGGTACTGGGCGGGCTTGCTGCTGGTGACGGGCGTGACCTTCCTGCTGGTGCGTCGTTTCTACCGCGGGCGCAGCCGGCGCACGGCGCCGTGGGACTGCGGCTACCCGTGGCAGACGCCGCGCATGCAGGATTCCGCGGAGGGGTTCGGCCAACCGATCCGCCATCTGTTCGGCCCGATCTTCAAGATCGAGCGCGAGGTGCCCCGGCCGTCCGACGTGGCGCCGGCATATCGCATCGAGATCGAGGACCGCTTCTGGGTGGCGTGCTATCAGCCGATCGGGCGCCTGCTGCAGCGGGTCACGGAACGCATGGCCGTACTGCAGGGCGGGCGGCTGTCCGTCTACCTGCTCTACAGCTTCCTGACCCTGATCTTCCTGCTGGTGTGCGTGCTGTGACGTGGGCCGTCTATCTCTGGCAGCTTGGCGTGTGCCTGTGCGCCATCGGGCTAGCGCCGTTGTTCGCCGGCTGGGTGGGGCAGTGCAGGGCGCTGCTCCAGAACCGTTCCGCACCGTCCCTGTGGCAGCCCTACCGCGTGTTGCGAAAGCTGTTCCACAAGGAAGCCACGCTGGCCAACGACGCCTCCTGGCTGTTCCGCGGCGCGCCGTATGTGGTGTTCGCCGCCATGGTGCTGGCCGCCGCGATCATTCCCTCGCTGACGACGGAGCTGCCGGCGGCGCGCGTCGCCGACGCGATTGCGCTGGTGGGCCTGTTCGCGACCGCGCGCATGTTCATGGCGCTGGCGGCGATGGACGTCGGTACGGCCTTCGGCACGATGGGTGCGCGTCGCGAAATGATGATCGGCTTCCTCACCGAGCCTGCGCTGCTGATGGTGCTTTTCAACGCGTTCCTGATGGCGGGCACGACCGCGCTGCCGGCCATCGTGCAGAACACGCTGACGCAGTCGCAGGTGACGCTGCATCCCAGCCTGGCGTTCGCCGCCGTCGCATTCGTGATGGTGCTGCTGGCCGAGAACGCGCGGTTGCCGATCGACAATCCAACCACCCATCTCGAACTGACGATGATCCACGAGGCGATGACGCTGGAGTATTCCGCGCGCCACCTCGCGTTGATCGAGTGGGCGTCGTGGTTGAAGCTGTTCAATTACGCCTGCATCGGCTTCACGCTGTTTGCGCCGTGGGGCATCGCCACGCACGGCGTCAGCCCGGGCGGCATCGCGCTCGCCATGCTGGCGCTGGTCGCGAAGCTGGCGGTGGCCGGCGCCGCGCTGGCGTTGTTCGAGACCGCTTCGGCCAAGCTGCGCCTGTTCCGTGCGCCGGAGTTCCTCACCATGGCGTTCCTGCTGGCCGTTCTCGGCCTGCTGGTGCACCTGCTGCTGAAGGGTTGACCGATGCCCGCACCGACTTTCTCCGCCCAGGTGCTGCAGACGCTCGCCGGCGCGCTGCTGTTGATCTCCTTCGCGATGCTGGCCGAGCGGCGCAGCCGCCACCTGGTCACGCTGCTGATCTGGCAGGGCGCGGTGCTGGTGACGTCCACGCTGCTGGTTGCGGCGACCGCCCACCTGCCGCACCTGTTCTTTTCCGCCGTACTCACCCTGGTGCTGAAGGTCGGCGTGCTGCCGTGGATCCTGCTGCGCCTGATGCGCCGGCTCGGAATAGAGCGGGACAACGAGCCGCTGGTGAACGTGCCGACCTTGATGCTGGTCGGCCTGGGGCTGGTGATCTTCGCCTTCGGCCTGGCCCAGCCGGTGACCGCGCTCGCCACGACGGTGATCCGGCAAACCCTGGGCATAGCGCTGGCCGTGATCCTGCTGGCGCTGCTGATGATACTTGCGCGACGCAAGGCGTTTACCCAGGTGATCGGGTTCCTGGCGCTGGAAAACGGCCTGTTCTTTGCGGCGACCACTACCACCTACGGCATGCCGATGGTGGTGGAGCTGGGTATCGCCCTGGACGTGCTGGTCGGCGTCTTCATCTTCGGCGTGTTCTTTTTCCATATCCGGGAACAGTTCGACAGCCTGGACCTGCATCACCTCGAGTCGCTCAAGGAGGACTGACATGGAGATCGCACTGGTCGTGGGCTTTCCCCTGGTCGGCGCCGCGCTGCTCGCGCTGACCGGTGCGCAACGCCGTGCTCCCGAGCTCAACGTCGCCATCAGCCTGGCGACGCTGCTGGCGGTGGCGGCGCTGGTGGTCCGCGTCATCCGCGACGGACCGATCAGCGCGTTCGACGAGCAGTTCTTCATCGACCCGTTCAACGTGTTCCTGGTTGCGCTGACCGCGCTGGTCGGCTTCACCACCGCGGTGTTCTCGCGCCCCTACATGCGCATCGAGGCCGCGCATGGGCGCCTGACGGAGCGGCGGCTGCGGCTTTACCACAGCATGTACCAGTTGTTCATGGCCGCCATGCTGGTGGCGCTGACCACCAACAACCTGGGCTTTCTCTGGGTGGCGATGGAGGCGGCCACGCTTTCGACCGTGCTGCTGGTGTCGCTGTATCGCACCCGGGCCAGCATCGAGGCGGCGTGGAAGTACTTCATCCTTTGCGGCGTCGGCATCGCCCTGGCGCTGTTCGGCACGATCCTGCTGTACGTGGCCGCCGAGGGGCAGCTTGGCGGCAACGGCATGTCCGCGCTGCTGTGGACCCACCTGGACGCGGCCAAGGGCCAGCTGGAACCCACGGTGATCGGCCTGGCCTTCGTCTTCCTGCTGGTAGGTTACGGCACCAAGGTGGGACTGGCGCCGTTGCACAACTGGTTGCCGGACGCGCATGCGGAAGGCCCGACGCCGGTTTCGGCCGTGCTTTCCGGGCTGCTTCTCAACGTGGCGCTCTACGCCGTCCTGCGCTGCAAGATCATCGCCGACGGCGCGCTGCATTCGGACCTGCCCGGTCGCATGCTGATGGGCTTCGGGCTGCTCTCCGTGGTGTGGGCGACGTTCTTTCTCTGGCGCCAGCGCGATATCAAGCGCCTGTTCGCGTATTCGTCCATCGAGCACATGGGCATCATGACGTTCGCGTTCGGCATGGGCGGCCCGGTCGCCAGCTTTGCCGGGCTGCTGCACATGACCGTGCATTCGCTGACGAAATCGGCGATCTTTTTCGCGGCCGGGCATGCGGCCCAGACCGCCGGCACGCAGCGCATGGACGGCATCCGCGGGTTGCTCGCCACCCATCCCAGCGTGGGCTGGGGTTTGATGCTGGGCACGCTGGCCATACTCGGCATGCCGCCGTTCGGCGTCTTCACCAGCGAATACCTGGTGCTGACGACGGCGATGCGCGACCACCCGTGGGCCACGCCCATCCTGCTCGTCTCGCTGGCCGTGGCCTTCGCCGCCATCTTCGGACGCGTGCAGCCGATGGTGTTCGGCGAAACGCAGGCGCCGGCGCTGCCGCATCCGCCGTCGCTGCTGCCGGTGTTCGTCCATCTGGGGCTGGTGCTGGCACTGGGCATCAGCATTCCGGCGGCGCTGTCCGAGTGGTACCGCCTGGCCGCGCACTTGTTCGTGAGGTAGGCGCATGTCACTGGAACTCATTGCGCAAGAGGGCAGGCGATTGCCCGCGAACGTTCCCGCGCGGCGCGTGGCGGTGGATGCGCAGCAGTGGACGGCAGTCGCCCGGCAGTTGCAGGAAGCCGGCGCGGGCCTGTTCACGCTGTGGGGCGCCGACGACCGGGACCGCGACGGCATGTTCCATGTGTTTGCCGCCTTTCTCGTGCCGGGGGAGCTGGTGGTTCTGGAGCTTGCCGTGGCGGGCGACCGGCCGGTTTATCCCTCGCTGGAACGCGGCTTTCCCGTCGCCGCCCGCCTGCAGCGGGCGATCCACGACTTGCTGGGCATCCGGGCGGACGAGGGCGATGCACGCCCGTGGCTGCGCCATGGCGGCTGGCCGGAAGATCGCTTTCCCCTGCGCAAGGATTTCGATGCCGCCACCGCCTGTCCCGGCGTGTCCAGGCCGTATCCGTTCGTGCGCGTCGAAGGGGAGGGCGTGCACGAGATTCCGGTGGGCCCGATCCACGCGGGCACCATCGAACCAGGCCATTTCCGGTTTTCCGTCGTCGGCGAAAAAGTGCTGCGCCTGGAAGAGCGTCTCGGCTACGCCCACAAGGGCGTGGCCAAGCGCTTCGAATCCTTGCCCTTGCTGGAAGGCCACCGGCTTGCGGCGCGGGTGTGCGGCGACAGCACGGTGGCTTTCTCGTGGGCGTATTGCGCCGCGCTGGAGGCGCTCGCCGGGGCGACCGTATCGCCGCGCACGGCCAGCCTGCGCGCGCTGGCACTGGAGCGCGAACGCATCGCCAATCACGTGGGCGATCTGGGGGCGCTTGGCAACGATGCCGGATTCGCCTTCGGCCTGACGCAGTTCTCGGCGCTGAAGGAACGGATGCTGCGCCTCAACCGCGAGGTCTTCGGCCAGCGCTACCTGATGGACTACATCGTCCCGGGCGGCGTGCGGTCGGATGTGGGGCCGCGCACGGTTCGCCTGTTGCTGGACGAGGGCGTCGGCATCGAACGCGACGTGGTGGCGCTGCGTGCGATCTACGACGAGCATGCCGGGCTGCAGGATCGCTTCAAGGGCGCCGGCCAACTCACCCCATCGATCGCGAAAACGCAGGGGGCGTTCGGCCTGGTGGGGCGTGCCTCGGGCATCGAGCAGGACCTGCGCGTGACGATGCCGTGGGCGCCCTACGGCGAGCTGCGTCCGACAGCGGCGCTGCGGATGGAGGGCGACGTCGCGGCGCGGGTCCAGGTGCGCTTCGATGAAGTCATGGAGTCGTTGCGGCTGAGCCGGCTGCTGCTCGAACAACTGCCGCAGGGTTCGACGTCGGCGCCGGTTGCCGCGGTCGATTCGGACCGCATCGGACTCGGTGTCGTCGAAGGCTGGCGTGGGCCGGTCATGGTGGCGCTCGAAGCGGGTGCGCCGTCCGCCATCCGGCGCTGCCACGTCCACGATCCCTCCTGGCAGAACTGGCCCACGGTCGACCACGCGATCATCGGCAACATCGTGCCGGATTTCCCGCTCATCAATAAGTCGTTCAACCTTGCCTACAGCGGCCACGACGGGTGACCCCACGATGCTGAACATCATCAAGCGCATTCGTCGCACCGGGATATTGAGCGATGTGCCGCCCGAGTCCGACCAGCCCGAAGCCCGCGTCCGGGGGATCCACGAACATCTCCATCGCGTGTTCGGGCGCGCGTTGCGCATCCGCCACGTGGACGCCGGTTCCTGCAACGGTTGCGAACTGGAAATCCAGGCGCTTACCAACCCGTATTACAACCTCGAAGGCGCGGGCATTGCCTTTGTGGCGAGCCCGCGCCATGCCGACATACTGCTGGTGACGGGCCCCGTTTCCGTCAACATGGAAGAAGCGCTCAAGCGGGCGTATGACGTCATGCCCGAACCCAGATGGGTGATCGCGGTCGGGGATTGCGGCGCCTGCGGCGGCATTTTCGGGACCAGCTACGCCACGCGCGGACGCGTGGGCGATGTCGTTCCGGTCAGCGCGACGGTGCCCGGTTGCCCACCCGAGCCAATGGCATTGCTGCAGTGCCTGCTGCACATCACCTCGCACCCAGGGCAGCCGTGATATTCACGCGCCGGATGGATGCGCCCACTTGCGGCGTTCCCTGAATTCCGAAGTCGGGGGCAGGGGAGTGAACCTGGCGGCGACCCAGGACTGCGCACCTTCCTCCTGGCGCACGCCATTGGCCGCCGATGGCGGTGGCGGCCATCGCCGCGATGAGAAAGGCATGCAGGTTCGGCCAGGGCAGGGAATTCATCCCGCCAGGCGGCTACACCGTTTTGTCTTGGTGACGGCCTGATCAATCGATTGCTTGCTCGTCATTCCTGTGAAGCGCCTCCGGCCTTCGCCGGGATGACGAGCAAAATCAGACCATCCCTGGGTCACTGGATCGGCTGCTGCTGGGGCCTGTGCAACACAGGCCCCAGCTATCTCCGACCAGGCTTTTGCCGCCCTTCAATCCCCGGGATCAGTACGTGTACCGAAGAACGAGGTACGTCGTGCGCGGTGCCTGGTAAGACGCCTGCCCGTAATTCGGATCCACGATGATGCTGCCGTCGGCAGCGATGTTGGCGTCGTGGTACTGATACCGGTTGATGACGCCGCGATGATTGGTCACGTTCTGGATATCGATGTCCAGGCTCAGTTTGCTGTGGTTGCCGAATTTCATGTCGTAACCGAGGCCAACATTGAGCTGCACATACCAGGGGAGGCGTCCGGCCGAACCTTGCGTCACCATCTTCCCGTTGCAGAAATAGCTGTCGCCGTAATAGTAGCCGTAGTCCTGAAGGTAGGCGTCCCCGGGGATGGTTTGCGGAATGAAACCGAAGCAGCTCAGCGGCTCACCCGAGTGCACGGCCAGCGTGAAGCTTGGGCGCAGGCCATTGGCGAAGTAGTAGACGCCGGATGCGGTGAAGCTGTGCCGGATATCGTTCGGCAGGTTGCCGCTGGCCCCGAGCATCTGTTGCGGGAAATCCCAGAGGTCCTGCTGGCCGATATAGCCTTGTCCGTATCCGCCTTGACGCGACAGGTCGAGGTAGCCACTGGTGTTGCCGTAGGAGTGCGTCCACGTATAGCTCAGACCCAGGTACCAGGGTTCATCGGCCGTGCGGACATGATTCAGGTCGAGCGTCAGGTGGTAGTACTTGTGCCTTGGCGCGGCCAGGCCCAGCGCCGAACTGGGGATGGTCATCGCTGTCTTGGTGCCGTTGCCGGCGAAGTCGCGCACTACGGTGATCGGGTTGCCGGGATTGATCTCGAAGCAGTATTGCGGATCGCTGTAGTTCGGGTATCCGTGCGAATGCGCCCAGCTCTCGATCAGGGTGTAGTCGCAGGTTTCGTTGATCACGCGCTTCAGGTTGTTGACGCCGATGTCGACCTGGCCGATCCAGTTCCGGCCCAATTGCTTTTGCACGTAGATTTGCGCCATATCCTCCATCGGCGCCTTGAGATTGGTTGCCGCGACCTGGTCGACCGAAGGCGGAATGCCGTCCTTGCCCGGCTGCTGGATGCGCCCACCGATCGGGGTCAGCCCCGTGGGCGCCTTGGTTACCGGATCGATGCCCGTGTAGTAGTAATACTGTTGCCACGTCTCGTTCGACTCGCCAAGACCGAAACTGAAGTTGGACGGCATCGACAGCGAATACCGCCCAAGATTGGCGCCAACCTTGAGACTGGAATCCCCATTGACATCCCAGGACACCCCCAGGCGCGGCGAGACGACGGGGAAGTTGAACATGGGGCGTTCGATCGCATCTTTCTGGATATAGCGGTCGAAGCGCACGCCGCCATACAGCACCAGGCGATCGGTGGCCTGCCAATAATCCTCGATATAGGCGCCCTTGTTCACCGAGATCATGCGGCCGCCTTCCCGGTTGAACTGCTGCTCCACGTAAGGCGCGGAAACGGTCGATCCGTTCGGCAGCAGGATGGGGCCGTTGCCCAGATCGTGATACGTGTAATCGCCGGCCAGTGGATAGCCCCAGCTCTCGCTGAGGAAGTGTTTGTAATGCTCCGCGCCGAACACCAGCTTGTGGTCGCCCACATGCCACGTAAGGTCTGCCTTGTAACCGGTGCGCCAGTAGTCGTCCGGCTTGAAACCCTTTTCCTTGATGTTGTTTCCGATGTTGTTGCAGATACCGGTCTTGTCGGCGCATGAGGTTACGTACGGCACGGTGTCGTCGACCGAGCCGCGATAGGTTGGTTGCCCGAGGTGACCACCCATGACACGCAAGTCGAGATCGTCGTTGATGTGCCAGTTGTAGTTGCCGATCAGGAAGCGCTGCCGGTTCGGGTTGCGCGAGTAACCCAGCCACTTGTTGAATGCGGTCGAACCCGGGGCCGTCGTTTGCCAGGTGTTGGTCGAGGTCAGGCCCCAGATGCGCGAACCGGCCAGGTTGAACGTCATGCCGTCCATGATGTTCCAGGTGAGGTTTACCAGCGCATTCTTCTGGCGGACGCTGGAAACCGAGGCCCTTTGGTTGTAGTAGTTGTAACTGAAGCTCTTCGTCGGAGGGTTGTTGCCGAGCAGCACGAACGCGAACAGGCGATCGCGGATGATCGCGCCCGAGCCCCAGAAATATTGGGTGGCGCTCCAGTCGTGATGGTTCTGCGAGTTGTAACCGACCAAAGTGCCGTCGCTGGCTCTGTAGACGTTGTGGGCACGCGGGTTCAGCAAGCGCGAGGTACCCGGGGTCAGGTACAACGAATACCCTGCGGCGAAGTCGTTGGTGCCCTGGCGGATCGTCTGCGCCATGATGCCGCCGGTCGCATTCGTCCATGACGCACCGAAATTGCCGGCGATTACCTGGGTGTCCTGGATTGCTTCGCGTGGCAGGCGGTTCGAACCCAGACTCGTACGGTCGTTGGTGGTGTCGAACTCGTTCAGGTAATAGCGGTTCTCGGCCGGAGAGGCGCCAGCCAGTTGCACCAGGCCGGTGTTGTTGTCGTCGTAGCGCACGTTGGAGCGCAACAAGGCGATGCTCTCGGGGCTGGCTGCACCGGGCAGCGGAAGATCGTCAGTCAATTCCTTGCTGTAATGGCTCGTCAGCTCGGGAGTCGACACGTCGATCTGGACCGTCTGGGTCGCCGCGGCGTTGCCGGAGACGACCACGGCACCGAGCTCGTGCGTTGCAGTGGCGACTGTCGCACCTGCGACCGTGGCCGTCAGGGCGGGCACCGGCGTTTGAACGTCTGGCTTGACCCTGACGGTCCGCTCGCCGACGGGCTTGCCATCCTTCTGCACGGTTACCTGGTAATTGCCGGGATTGAGTCCGGCCGTCCTGTAGCGCCCCTGCGCGTCGGTTTTCAGTTCCCGCTTGAATCCCGTGGCCTGGCTGGTGACCACGATGACCAGGTTGGCTCCGGCAGGCTCGCGACCGTACAGGCCGCCCGTGATCGATTGTGCGCACACATCGCCGCCGTACCCGGTGGCCATGAGCGCGATGGCCAGCCCGATGCTGGCCCGCAACAACCCGTGCCTGCGTACGGATGCAAAACGGTTTTCGTTGGAATTGGTGCCCATCGTTCCCTCCCCTCGCACGTGTTTGATTCAAACCCTGCTCAACGGTCCGCCCGTCCCCTTGCTGCGGCGCCACCTTGGAACGCAGGTTCGGCCGACAGATACTTACGTATCTTTTCGATATGCAAAAAAGATATGTTTCGTTTCATGTCGTTTGCTTGAGATATCATTAGTACGATAATTTGTCAATATTCTTGTCATACAAATTGGATTGCTCAGGGAAGCTGTGCAGGCAGCTGGCCACGGCGGGCGATGCATCGCAGCAGCCACCGCGCCCATCGCCTGGGCCTTGTTGAAACCACAAGTGGTGCAGGCCTCGAGGTCAGGCTGCCCCTGTCATCCAGCCGGCGGCAGGGCAAGGGGAGGGCGGATCGCGATAGACGAAAGATGCGGGGTGCCGGGCGCGGCTTGGGCGGGGGCGCTGCTGGCGCCGAACGGTGTCCGTTGGCAGCGCTCGCACGGCGAGCCACTTCGACGCGATGCCGCGACCTGTACCCAGCGACTGGTTAATCGGCAGCGTGGCCGGTTCGAACGCCGTGGCCGGTTCAAATGCCACGGCCTGCATGGCGTCGACGCGGTACGTGCGGCCCGCGGAGTCATGCAGCCCCAGCCGATTGAGCGTCCAGCCGGCCCAGTCTGCGTACACCGATCGAACGTGATCACACAACCGATCTAGATTGATCACCATGCCGACAATTGCGACCAGGCCTCCCTCATCGTGGCGTCATCCGCCGCTTCAATTTTTGGAGGGACCTCGCGAAGCC